>JAABUU010000009.1_pt1 | contig 477450 bp, 485 predicted proteins | sample 5559301 | NCBI WGS metagenome assembly JAABUU01 (sample SAMN10711884, study PRJNA513360) | rock metagenome | isolation source: Antarctica rocks | place: Antarctica: Victoria Land, Richard Nunatak white
TATCGCTTTAAACCATTCTTTCTTCGCAAAACGCATAATCGGCGTGCCTGAAGTTCGGTTTCGGATGCTGGTTTGTGGGGTGGATGTTGTGGTTGTGCTTGGTTTTTTTTTGGAGGTTTGGGTTTGGGTTTGGGTTTTATGGGGTTTGATGGGTTGATGGGGGTTGATGGGGGTTGATGGGGGTTGATGGGGGTTGATGGGGTTTTATGGGATTTGATGGGGTTTGGGTTTGGGTTTGGGTTTTATGGGTTTGGGTTTTTATGGGGTTTGGGTTTGGGTTTGGGTTTGTGGGATACGGGGGTGCTTGTTGAAGTGGGCTGATTGCTTAGCCTTAAGCTGTTCTATGTGGTTGCCTGGAGGGAGTTTTGGGGCTGGGTTGGGTTGGGTGTGGGTGGTTGGGGGATGGAGGGTTGAGGTTTGGAAGGGGGGAGGGGGAAGGGGAATGCGGCTTTGGGAGGAATGGAGGGATGATTGGGAGGCGGGTCTTGGGGGATTGGGAAGAGCCGAGTTGGAGGGGAGGAAAGAGGGGGGGAGGGTGAGGTTGGAAGTTTAGGGATGGGATGGGATGCGTGAGGTTTTGAGTTCTTTCTTCTGTGTGATATAAGGTGGTAGGTTTGATAGTCGAGTCGTGCGGGTTTGTTTTGTGATGGGTTTCTGCGTGTGCAATATTGACATGTTTGTTTTATATTGTGATGGTCTTGAAGCTGTGGTTTAGTAATGATGGTATACGGCCGCACTTTACCAATTTTTCGTCTGACCAAAGGGGTGAAATTGGGGATCAGGGGAATGGTTGACGTGTTGTTGATTGTGTATGAGACGGTAAGAGGAGGGAATGTTTGACAGGAGCGTGTGTGATGAGGGTATTGCGAGAAGTAAGGGGTTGAGTGCTGGTCAGTCATGTAGAGTAGTAATGGAGCGTAGATAGAAGGAAAATGATTAGAATATTAGAGCGGCCTTAGACATTGTGAGGATGCCGGCCTAGTCATCGTGGTGATATCTCTCTGTTCTATGAACCTTCCCAGCTGATCGTGCACGGTGGTCGGTAGTCATGCTTCATGATCTGCAAACGCCGTGTCATGCCGTCCCAACTCTTTGCCCTGTCCAAACGCCTAACCATACCACAAGCCATCCGATGCGAGAAAAAATGCCTTTCATGTCTATATACAGATTCATCATGTTGTGCCAAGGTCCGTTTCGAAAATCTCACGCAGTGGCAGCTATTGGTTCCTCGACACGTCCCCAAAGAGACTGGTCCGGTACGACCTGTGGTGTTAAAGGTCTTTGGTAAACCATAGGCGGTTTGGAAGAAGATTTGTGAGTTTGCTTCTTGCCCTGATATGTCTTAGGCTGTGGTGACGCAATATGCTCTCTATTATTGGGGGAGGCAGGTTTGTGTACCAGACCAGTGTCGAGAGCTATAGGTTGGGTTCCAGCATTGCGACTCGAGCTCTCATCCTTGGAGTTTGGCTCAAATTGTCCCGCAGGCCTAGCAGTATCCGTTGCGGTTGCTTGATGGGTATGATGCTTAGCCAATATGAACTTGCTAGGAACAGTGACTCTCTCAATCCGGGGTTCAGTTTGCGGAGACTCAAAAACTTTGACGCTTTGGGTGGTCTTCTCCTTGCAATTTTGCTTCAATTGAAATCCTTTTTTCGGACTTTTTTCTGATGCACGCTGAGCCTCTTCCTGCCCTTGAGATGCCTGGACCCGCCTAGCATTAGCCATTAAAGTATTGACTTCGGCAGTCTGTATCTGAGCACCGAGATCCCATACTGTTAATGGTAGAATGCCGCGACAAGTTCCCTCGCTGAGTACTTCTTCAAAAGCGTTCTGTCTCTGACATCTTCGACAGAGGCGCAACATCCAAAGGTACGCCGGCTCAGACGCACCGCGATATAGCGTTTGTATCTCTTGCCAAACCGCGATTCCGGACGGCCAATCCTCCTTGTAGCAACAATGCCGCAGGATGGAGGTTAATATCGTCAGACTAGGCTTCCAGCCTTCACTAATCATAGCACGGTAAAATTGCATGGCTCGTTCTTTTCCAAAAAACTGCAGTGCGCCGTGTATCAATGCCCCATAGACTACGTAATTCATACGTGCCTTTTCGGTGATCTTAGTCTGACACGAAGGCTTATCTGTGTCCACGTTGCAATTGATTGGAATAGGTGCGCCGTCTTTGCCTCTTGCAAATTGAGCCACGCTATTTGTATGGTCTTCGGGAAATCGATAGCGTCCCTCAGTAATAGGTATTCGCTTTGTTTTAGGATGAGCTATAGCAAGAGCCCTATCCAATCCTTCCATTAGTCGGACATATTTCGCAAAAGCAGAGCGATTTTCTACAAGAGTGAAGAACTTGAGGGTCGTCGAATGTGTAATTTCGTTTGGCCGAATGTGAGACTCCCGCATCGATGTTATTAATGCAGATACAAGGCCTTGCTGTTCCCAATGACAGAACTTGACAAGAAGCATGTTATAGGTATGAACATTCGGTGCAGTGGTCGAAATCAGAAGGTTGTAGCAGACCTTGGCTAACATCGAATTCTGGCTGCCACCTTTCTGTTCCCGGGCATCAAGGATGGAATGTAATGTTCGATTTAGCGAATTGGTTTCGTTTGTGTCACGGACAGAGCCGGCAGTGTATCTTGGATACTGTGGAGATTCTAGATGTTCGGGTATTTCTGAGGTCTGGCTGTAATTTCGCAGCTCCGATAATCGCTCATCGATCCTTGAGATAGCGAGAGACAGGTCTTGCTCCTCTCGTAGGAATGGTTGCGCTAATGTGTCTTCCACTGACTCTGGCCCATCTCTTGTCGTAAGCCCGTCATCCGAGATTTGTGACATCAGTCGCAACGTCATCTTTGCTATTGACCATTCCAATGTCTTTAGCTTCTTTGGAGAGAGTGGCCGGCTGTGAGGTTCGGTGTTCCATGCAGACGGGCCACTTTCCCCTCGCAACCGGGAAGAGATCCGACTATCGTTAAGAGCTTGCTTAATCTCGGATGTAGAAAGTTCCTGCAAGACGTGCAACGGGACGCCTTTCCAATCATCAAAGCCTAGAGCTTTCCTTTCTTTCTTCTGCTGAGCGGCCCAATGGAAGACATCAATCCAGTGTTCTCCTTCTGTCTGTGTGATTATATGCTCTTCACTAGGCGTTATTGATAGAGCCGCCAATCGACGCTGCTGTTCGCTCTCCAAGTCCTTCAGTTCATCCTTAGCTTGGGCGATTGCCTTATCCCACGCTTCCCGCCGCGCATCCTTTCGTTTCGAATCTGCTACGGCAGCTGTGGCTAGCATCGATGAATAGCAGGCGGTAAAAACATCGCTGAAACGTATGCGGCGTCCTGCTGCTGCCGTCGTTGAGCGCCGTGCGATCGCGGCAGCCGAGGAAAGGCAGGAGGAGCAATTGCAAGTACATCTAGACTGCGCAATCCGGTTCCAGATAGTCTGCATGGTAGTTCATATCCTGAACAAGCTCGTAACGCACTGTATCGCTTGAGAGTTCCTTGAGCCGTAAGGGAGTGCATGCACGAGGGGCAGTCGTTGATTGACTTTAGCGCATTTTCTATCAAGTGAAACAAACACGCCAAGAAATCATCAACCACCCTTTCACTCCTGATCTGTCTTTTGCCCTTTCACATTTGGCAATGGCAGTCAAATAATTGGATTCTCACCATGTTGGCGCTGGCATTGACTGCAGATTTGACTGGGTATCTACTAACAGCGCTATCTCCACAGCTCATACCTTATACTAATTACACTTCTAGGGTCACAAATCTACTACCAGTTGACACGGCGGAGGATCCTTATTTCTATACCTTCAAAGTTCAATGCACATCATGTCGGGAGATCCACCCCAATTGGGTGACCGTAAATCGGCATGTGAGTAACATATCAATGAATGTCTATAGGAGCTCTAAATTGAGGATCTAGGAATCAAATGAGATGTCTGGTAGCAGAGGAGAAGCAAATTTCGTATGGCGATGCAAGTCTTGCAAGGTCTGCAAACTCAAACATGGGGTACCTGTTTCTGTGTACCTATTGATTCGTTCAAAAGAGGGAGTCGACTGCTACAATTAAAAATCCACCTAATCCTTACGTTTGGAGTTCTCCACCAATAAGACAGGTTGTCATTGAGTTTGATTGTCGCGGATTAGAATTCACGGAATTCAAAGCTGACGTATGATTCGCGAAGAACAAAGTACTGCCAGGACGTGCTGATTCCAGGATAGGGCCAATGGATGGCCAAGGCATTGGAGGACTCACCTACGAAGTTTGAATCTATCGTTGACCTGGACGAAGGAGATTGGTTCGACTATGATGAGAAGACTGGTGAAGAGGTCAGCATCAAGGACCTCAAGTGGGAGATCCGGCGCGCTTGATCGTTGAATGAGAGCGATGCTACTCTAGCCTTTTCAGGTGCACCATAAGAATGGCAGTTCGTGCTGGACAGTTCTGAACATCCGTTATATGGAATGTAGTAGGGCAGGAGGTTGCTCTCTAAAATTGCTCACCATCTTACCGGTAGCTGAACCCCAAGTCCACTGCCTTGACCATGAGTGTATAGGGCTGGCATATGACGATTGGTTACACGCGCGTCAGCCCTACAGCAACGCTGGCCGGGCAAAACCGCGAATCCGGTATGTGAGAGTGGAAACTGCGCCCAGACCGGATTCCGCTTGACAGCTCTGGCAGCTTTAGGAATCATCGCAATGGAAGGAGGTCGTGCACAAATGTCGACATAGAGAAGTAGCAACTATCACAGGCTCTAATTATCTTAGGTTGCCACCAGTGCATCAGATTTGCATTTTCTCTAATCAACTGTATTCTGCATCTTTCTCCCGCGCCATTCCCTTCTCCAACAAGCACGTTGAGAACACAAAGCCATTCATTGCCTCTCGTAGTGCATTCTTATCTCTCTTAGACTTGCCGTAGCACGGCGAATGCTGGCCATTCACAGTATTACTACGATACTGCTTCTCTCTTACACCTAAAGAAAGTCCTACTACCTTTATCCTGTCTCCACGAAGCTGAATTGTGCTCGACACTCCCTCAAGCCCGTCGATTCTCAATACTACCATCGTATCGATCTAGCGTTTTAAACGTTATTGGAAGTGAATACAATGGTTGGCGCATAATCCGCCTCATGTCAACGTGTATTACACCTCACATCACCCCGGCCTTCTCATAGTTCTGGCGACCTCCCCATGTGCCGACGGTGACAACTGTGCCGGCACCTTAGCTGTCATCCAAAGAGATAGAGCCTTAGACGACAGAGAGCACTTGGAATAACTCATCTGAGGTCTTTGATCCACCATTCTCAAGAAGCACCCTATGTTACGCCGGCTCACGTTCAAGTACCCTAGCTCTGTGCAAGCACGAAGGCTGGATAATCTTTGTCAAGCAAATTGCGAAAGCAAACCCGAGCACCTTGATTAAAGTATTGAATCAGGGGCACCGGATTGTCTCTGACACTGGCGACAGTCAATATCAACTGCTGAATACAATCTTCTCGGGAGGAGCAAGCTGTCTCCATTCGGCTTCAGATCTTGTTGGCTTTGCTACCGCTCTAGAAATAGCCGGCAAACGACGTTAAGCGAAGATCTTGGAGCAGAGCAAATAGTGAACACACACAAGCTGGCTGCTCTTGAGCTTGACGATCCGGCCGACTTATCTCTGAACGAGATGCCCAATCGTCGACGCCGCCTAGGTGGAGACGTATGCGCGATATTTGTCCATGCTGGTGCAGGGTTTCACAGCCTTGGGAATGAGAAGATACATCTGCAAGCCTGCGAAGAGTAAGTCCGAAAACCAGCGAGCCTGCCACATAATTTGAAGAGGCTTCGAATGTCTACAGACTTCAGGGTGATTAGTCTTATAGCTAACATCCATACAGTGCTGCTAAGTGTGCTATGAGCTTCCTCAATGCGGGCGGTGATGCTGCTGATGCCGTTGAAATCGCTATAAAGGTACTTGAAGACAAAGAGATCACAAATGCCGGCTATGGGAGTAACCTGGCAATCGATGGCACTGTTGAGTGTGATGCTACAGTGGTAGATCACTATGGGCGAAGTGGCGCGGTCGGAGCCGTTGGTCGTACGTATTGAGTCATTCCTCTTGTTCGATAGCGTTGAAGATTGATCAGAGCTCAGAGATCCGCAATCCTATCCATCTCGCACGAGTTATCCTGGAGCATTCGACAAAACCATTGTCCTTACGCCGGGTCCCTCCAAACCTGCTGGTTGGACAGGGTGCAGTAGATTTTGCTTTCGAGGCTGGGATCCCAGTATTGCCTAAAGATGCTCTCACCTCTGCTGGTGCGCACGAACGCTGGGTAAAATGGAAGGCAGACTTAAAGAAAATGGGCGAAAAGCAAGAGGACGAGAATCGACTGCTATCTGAAGTCTTAGAGAAGAAATCTGACAATCGTGAAAGACAGCGACAGCAGGACGCCCAGACTCGTATACTAGCCGCTTGTTGGAACGAAAGTCAACCTTATTCACCAGCCTTGACCCCATCTGGCTCTTCTGACCCAGCCGATATCTTTGGATCAGGTCCAACTGCCGAATTGCGGACACTGAGCCCGAAGCCTACATTTGAGAGGTCTGATCCTTCAACTAGTTCGCCGCCTGTAGGTCAAACCACATTGAAAAAAAGCCCTTGGGCTAAGCATGTGTCTTGGCCTCATCGAAAGCAAAATAATGATGGCCAAGGGTATACAAGCTTTGGTGACGACGATGACGATGACGGAGACAGCAGTTTGATAGACGACAATGGCGAATTAGGAAACCTTGCAAGACATCATCCAACGCATCCTCAAAGCACTTTGGATTTAGATCTGGATCTCCCTGAACTTTCCGCCGATGGGGGTCATTCTCCTCGCGCCCTGACCCCAAGACCAGCGACTACATTTGTGGAATCTCCATACGAAAGCCCAGAACCGGATAAGATTACCGATACTGTGGGCGCTATCGCCATAGATTGTCTGGGTAACATTGCAGCTGGTTCGTCGTCTGGCGGTATTGGTATGAAGCATAAGGGACGTGTTGGGCCAGCAGCGCTAGTCGGCATTGGCACTGCGGTGATACCCATCGATCCGGAGGATCCATTCAAGACCAGCACTGCTACTGTCACTAGTGGTACTGGGGAGCATATGGCAACTACCATGGCAGCAATGACGTGTGCAAGCCGCATATACAACTCTGAACGCAAGAGCAAAGATGGGCTTCTCGAAGATACTGACTGTGAGAGCGCCATGGATGCGTTTGTCCAAAAAGACTTTATGGGTAAATTGATAATCAGTCATAGCGAGACTTCACTGCTGATACGAGACCGTCCACAGATCACCCTAGTGTCATGAACAGCCATTCTGCCGGAGCTATCGGTGTACTGGCTCTGAAGAAAACCAAGGATGGTGTATGGCTGTACTGGGGACATAACACTGACTCATTCGTAAGTCATTGCCATGACCCTGACACTGCAACATCCACTGACGCATCAGCAGGCTATAGCTTCAATGTCCTCGGACGATAACAAGCCCAAATCACTGATGTCTCGGGGCAAGGGAGATTACAAGATCGTCACCGGAGGCCGTTCTATTAAGCATCACCGCGTGTCAAACTGGTCCGGTCACTCCTACTGGCCTGCCAATCCCGTCGAAGCTCTGGATCCCGGGTCTTCGCCTGAGCAGCCGGCGGCAAAGAGGCAGAAGGTGAAACGGGTTCCCACGAAGTACGTTTATGATTATCAATCACCAGATGCCAAGGCCCCAGCTGTCAAGGCTCCAGCCACTTGAGCAGCGGCTTTGGGATGGTCAATCTTGGGGCAGCTGTCAAACGGAGCTTCAGGAGAGGCAATGCTGGTGCATGTCATTCGGGTTGAGGTCTCATGCGGAGGCCTAGATTCTTGCGAAAGCCATGGCGGCTATCAAAGACGGCGTTGGTTAGCTACGGGTTGCTTAGATCGCAGATACCCTGGATTTGAGCACGTCTGCTCCACTTCTGGTGTAGAAGACTTTACAGGTCTAGACGCCTACCTACATAGACACATTACTGGCAATACAAAGCCCTGGATCTTATGATTAAACCGCCTCTAGATGGTCTTAAGATCACATTTCATTTCAATCACGAAACGCCGGGGTATCATTCGTAGTACTTCTTCGAAAATTCAAATCACGGCCCAGGAGTCCCGGTAGACAGCCTTACTTCCCCGTCAATTCTGTTCCTCTTCTTTTTCTTCTTTCGCACCACGGCGGGTTTTCCTCCGTACTGCCCCAGTTGCAAATGCGTTCCGCAGGTCAGGCAGATGGCCCCTTCGGGTGGAGAGCAGAAGACTAGATGAAAAAGTTGATTAGATCCTTGTTCATTCATTTTTGCGAGGGCAAGGTATATGAGATGGGAGGACTTACTGCTCAGACATATACTACACACGAATCCCACATCCACAACTCTTCGATGGCAGAAACACGCCGCTCGAAAATCTACACCTACAGCCGTCGGTGCTACTAGATGCTTCCTAGAGCTCGCGTCTGGCAGGAACGCCATCATCAAATATTGCAGTAGTCCCCTTGGGTGTTCTAGCTTCATGTATATGCCCCTTGTAGAGTCGGAAGCTTGTTGCAAAAAGACAGTATCGCCAGCGATTTTGCAGATATCAATGGGGATTGACAACCGTTGGGCGGCGAAGATACAGTTCATAATTGGGATATATTGGGCAGCGAGATCGCCGCTGACGCTGAGGATGAGGATGCGGGAGGTGAGGACGGGTTTGGATGGGGTATCGGGGTTCGCGGTGGTCTGGTTGGCGGTGGGGGTTGGGGAGAGGGAGAGCGTGGTCTTATTGATGTGGGTTAGAGCAAGCGTGAGCGCGCCGGCAATGGCGGTGGTGGGGTTGTTGGGGAGGGAGTGTGGGGAAGTGGTGGAGAGCAGGTGGGTGAGGGATGTGAGCAGCGTTTCTTGAATTAGGCGGAAGGGGCGGTATTTGTTTGCGTCGTCGTGGGCGGAGGTGGTAGCTTGGGGAAGAGGGTTGGAGGATGGGTAGAGGAATTCGGCGTGGAGGGTGTGCGAGGCTACGATTGCGATGCGGTTGGCGTGGTTGATGGCTAGGTGGGCGTTTATGAAGACGAGGAGGTTGGCGAGGGTGGTGGAAAGGGGGAGGGTCGAGTGGAGGAGCGCCCAAGCATTGGGGTTTGTGTCGAGGATTATTGTTAGGAGGGAGGGTGGGGGTTCTGGGGAGGGGTTAGTTGGGGTGGAGCCGGGGGGGAGGGGGGTCCGACGAACCGTCGGTGGTCTTGCTGTAGTGGTCGGAGCCGTCTACGGACTCCATGGCGGCGGTCTGAGGTAGGCTCACATTGGGAGCTCTGGATTCTTAGGGTTCCTGAGATAGGAAAGGTAAATACTTTGTGTAATTTACCTGCTGGTGTTTGCGCATCCGGGTTTGGCGTCCGCCCGTTTAGGTTTGGCCTCGGTCCTTAGCCCTCGCCGCTTTCTCATCTTAATAAATACCGCAGCCTCCTCGCCCTTCTTCCATCTTTCCTTCATTCCCCTTCATCCATCGCTCGCTCGCTCTCATGTCGCTCAGCGTCGCCTGCCTATCTTCCATCCTTGCCCTTGCTCTTCCCCTCTTCCTGCGACATTGTCCCTTGCTCGGACCTCGACCCATTCATGGATTGGATCCGAAGTTTCTGCGGTGATAGCGATAGCTCACTTGATCGATCTTCACGTCGACCCTTTCTGCTGTCTCACTTGGCTCACCATATTTTACAACGGCCGTATTGCCTTCTCTCGTGTGGCCTTCGCCCTTTCGCTCTCTCTTTTCCCCTCCTACGGCTGACCTTTCGTCCGGTCCTCCAGAGGCGTTGCGACGTTCCGGCACATGATCTCGGACATTCTGGTGTCGAAGCTGTTGGATCCGGGCGGGCTCGGGCGCATGAGATATTGGAGGCGGCGTGGGCATGACACGTCCTTCCCCCAACTCCTGCTCCACACCCCGAACTAACGGCACCGCCGTGCCTTCTCATTCGCTGCCCGCATCTCTCCCGAGACCGGTGTAGACGTATGATCCCGTTTGAGAGGGAGCTGAACCCCCCTCGGTCGACTCTATCTGTTTGAGAACGTCCCATCCCTGCCCTCTTCGCCGCCCTCATCTCATCTCGACTCAGTTGACCCCTGGGCTTGTCGTGGCATTGGTTCGAAGCGTTCGCCTTTAGTGGAGACCGGCAGAGGCGAATCCGCCGGATCGGATATTGCTGCAACACGGTCCAATGAGGAAATGCCCCATTACGGCTGGCAGCAGTCTCTCAACATCTGCCTGGCTGCGCCGATAAGGATCCCACATTGGCAGTGATATGGTGACGCGGCCTTCTTGGGGCTGAGCGTGAAGGTGGAGACGCCATCGAGTTTCACAAAGGAAAACTGACCAATGGAGGAAATTCCTCAACACGGCCACAGCGATCTTTCCTCCATTGATGGCGTTGCTGCCTAGGCTACGCCGGAATGGCCTGTGTTCAAACATCATGCGAGAATGAGGGGCCTGCATATCTGAATCCCATGGATTCATCTGGGCCTCAATACCCCATCTTTCTTATTACGTGACGACTGCGGATTAGCTGATTTCAGGCTCCTCGTTCTACGAGACTGCCGATCTTTCGTTATGGCCTTCCGGGCGATCTTTTCGCCTTGCTAATGCGCCTTGCCATTTGGGCGCTTCTCGATTCTTCAGCGGTGATCGAAAATAGAAGAGGCTTATGGAACTGTGACTTTGACATTGATCAATTTCTTGTATGGCTCGCAGCAATTGAAGTAGAATCGTGTCCGAGACATGAAGAGAAGAAGCTGAATCATTCGAGTATCTTGATACGCGCAATCAGCGACGAAGATCATCGAGGCTCGGATGAGTGATCTGAGCTTGCAGATTCCGAAGAAGGGAATGACTGAGTCGTATCAGTCTATGCCTTCTGCAGGCGAAGCTGAAAATGGGCGAAGCTGCCTTGCCAGTTATGAGTAGCATCGAGGCGGGACTTTCATGCAGTGCAACGTTGATGTTGAGCGCCTCGCGATTGGTCATCGTCTGAGCCGTTAACCATTGCTCGGCTGGCAAAAGAAGAGATGGCGGGCAAGATTAGAACAGGCTCCTGAATGAAGCCTGAAGTTCACAGTTCACATAAACGATCTTTCTTTCACCTCTCGAAGACAAGAAGTCATTTTGATCTTCGTGAATATTGAATGATGAATAACGTCAAATTCTGACAATCGCTTTCGTCTTCAACGGAAACACTCGCTTTCATAGATCGACAGATCGAAGAAATGACTACTCGATCTCTGTCCGTTAGCGATAACGCTATGCTCGTAAGACTCGATGACTGGGACGAGGCTTTGAAAGTCTTCAACGTCGTGCAGTTCGTGAATATGACAAAATCAGATCTGACTGCGCAGCAAGTAGAGCGAGACATCGATATAGAGCAACTGAATTGCTTCAAAGTGCGTCGTCATCAGCCTGTCGAGTTCAGATATTCTTCGAAGCTTTCACTTCTTATATCTGAATATGACGAACGGGAGAAGCTGTTGAGTTCTATTGACTTGACATCAGGCGACTCTAAAAGTAAGTAACATAATTTGCTCAATCTAAACATTCGTCGCTCATGACTTTTAGACGATCCCATTCTAGTGAATGACGACGATGACGATGATAGCGAGATCGACGCTGATTCAAGCTCTGATGCTGAAGAAGAATCACATGATCGGCCACAGATCGACTCAGCGAAGAGTCACATGAATCATCACTCGAGCGCTGAGCAATCGAATGACGAGCGAGACGTGTCTGAAACTCAATCGACATCTATAGCGAGCTCGGAAACTGAGTAGAACCCTTGAAACTCTCGCTCGATGATTTCAATACTGACAAATGACGTCGATCTAGATGCCTCACCCTTCATGAGAAGACAATAGATTCCATCTCAGATTGCTCTCTCTCACCTCGCGATACTCTTCTCTCATCGACACGCGATAAACAAATCTGTGTATCAAGCGACGAGTCTCGCAGCGATATGAAGTCTGATCACCTGGCGAGCGAGGAAAAAGGAGATGGAAACAAAGTTAGGGGCAAAGGAGCTGAGCGAGAGGATAGAGAGAAATTCGATGGCGATCGCGATAAGAGCAAGACGCCTTTACTACCCTTCACGAAGGAAAGGTGCAGATGTGTCACTCGCGAGAGACTTTCGTCGCAGCGGCAGATCAAACGTCGTCGCTGTTCGTCATCATATCGAGGTGAAGCTGTCGATAATCAAGGTGAATGTGAAATGCGCATTTCTGGTTCAAGAAGTGAACGACCGTCTAGTTTTCTACAGATTCTTCAATTGTAGTTCAGAATCAGGACGACGATATCTTGAATGACGACGCTTCTTCTACTACGTGCATTACAGACAATATTCTCTCATACTCTCTTCGAATTCCGAAAGCCTTGCGAGCTTCTGAATCGTCGTCACTGATTTCGAGGCAGTCTTCACTCAGAGATGACGTCGCAAGATCAACAGCAGATCAGACTATCTCGTCATGAATATGAAGTGCAACACTCCTTGCGGCCATCGAGCCTGTGATGATCACGAGCGCAATCGACAACTTGCATTCCTTCAAGCGCACAGCAGACACTGCAGATTTGAACAAGGGTGAAGAGAAGCAAGAATGGAAAATCATAAGGATTCTTGACAAGAGACGAACGAGGGAGGGGCAAGAATACAAGGTGCGTTGGGAAGACACGTGACTGCGCAGAAGCGAATTAGAAAATGCACAAGAACTGCTACGAAAGTTTGATGAAAAAGATCGAGCTCAGCGTGAATGCAAACGAGGCAGACCGGCTCTTGCAGACAAGGATCGATGATAGTTGATTACTTCGTTCGCAGAGAAGATACACATGTTCTTGACTCTATCTGTAGTGACAAGTTCACAAATTTCTTCTTCGACATTAGGAAGTATACTTTCTAAATTGAACTCAAAGATAAGATAAAATGAGAAATAATTTCTACTCGAGCATACAAGAGCTCAGAAATACGCGGGAAAAGGTTCGGAGAAATCACACTCAAAAATGTTCAGCAAGGACATTAGGACTTCAGCTCACACACTGCTGAAGATATGAAAGATCAGCAAGAATAGTGCTATAGTGAAGATCAGAAATAGCTCTTAGTATAGAATTTGTAGCTGTCGTCATGAAATTAAATACAAAGAGTTTTCGTTGTGTTGATTGATGCGACAGTATCAGTCGATGTCCGATTGTTCATCTCTGCATCAATCAATCGATTCGGAAAACGTCATAATCAATTTAAATCGTCTGTCTTGACTTCGACGAGAGCGCGCATACCTCTTTGCGTTGTTGTCTTGTTACGATAGTCGCGCTCACAAAAATTCGCTTTCTCTTCAGATCAGATTAGTCAGCTTTCGTCGCTGTGCTCACATCAACTCACTCTCTACTCATCATTTCATTCATCGCAGAGAGTGCTACTCATTCTGCTCGATCACTGTTAGTTCTGTTGTCATTCTTGATCTTGTTAATTAGTTGAAGTAAGAGCTTTCGAATGTCACGTGACACGGATATAGCTGCGTCAGAGCATGACGCTGCTTATTGAACTTCTTCGCTTGTAGATTCTTCTTTGTAACAATAACAATAACAATAATGATAATGAGTATCACATCAAATAGCTCACTCTTTAAGTATCACTCTTCGCCCACGTTCTTTCTCAATCTCAACTCTCTCTAACCTTGCATCATCACTCAGGTTTCTCTTCTACGTCTATCTTCGTCTCTTTCTGCTCTTCTACCTCGTTCTACCTCAAACTCAAGACGCTCGCCTTCTCTATCAATTCTATATACAATTCTTCCTCGCTCAGCACGAAGCCGACATCGACATCTTCATCTCTCACGCTCGCAATCGCGTCAGAGAAGTCGATCTGCAGTATTTCAAGCGAGTCATGAACTTTATGAAAGAAAATCTTCTGAGGCTACAGTCGATAGCACAGGCCTTTCCTTCAACAAACGAAGACAGATCTGAAAGTGAATAGTTTCTTTGCTGTCAAAGATTATGTCATATATCTTGTAAATTCAGTTCGAAATTGAATACGCTTGATTTAGAACATGACACGTCATCTATATTCTTGATGAATCTCATCAAGTTGTCTGTGAAGTGAAATCAATTAGAAAGCGAGACAAACAGCATCGAGTCATGAGCTGCACTCTGCAACTTTTCGCCTTCAATGATAATCTTCGCTTATTTGGCACTTGAATTTCATTGCAGTGTAACGCTACTGCCCTCACAGCATGCTCGAAATGTGTTCTCTATTGTGAACAGACGAGACGCGATGCTGTCGCAATGCCTGCTGACTTCTGATCGTGCGATCACAGTCATTGCACTCGTATGATGAATAGTGAGCGGAAGAGTTAAGATGCTGATTCAGAGTCTGTTGACTTTCAAACTCGTCATCGCAGTCATCGCACTCATATGACGAAGTATTATCAGATTGATTTAGCACGTATGCGTCGAATAGTGCAGCTCAATTATCAACTCATGAGCGACGTTTTCTATGCTCAAAGAATGAGAGTGGTTCCTGAATTGACATCAGATCATGATGACTGCGAATCGAACATTTTCGATCGATGCGATAGATCATACGATCAATCTTTTCAAGCAGATCAGGAGAGTCTCTTTCTTGCTTACATTTATTCGAATTCTTACAGTCGCATTCTCAGACGTTATCTGACATCTTTTGCTGTAAACGAAGACTTCTGTCACAGTTTCTTTGACTCTGAAGAAAACGATTTAGATCAGAAATCTCGCGTGAAGACTCTTCGAAATGATATCGTCAAGGTTAAGAATGAAGATAGGGGTGAAGATGATGTGATGAGTGATAGAGATCATATTGCGTCTAATGAGCGAATAAATGCTGGTATAGTCAATTCAGACGATGAAGATATTCAAATGACGAGCCATCATCTTTTAACGTCAGGGAACCTATCGGACACGAAGGAAGAAAAAATCAGAGAGAATACACGAAAGAGCAGAAGAACGCAGTCAATCGAGTAATGAAATGCGAATCAAACAGATATTATCAAATTCTTGAAGTGAAGAATTTGTGTACAAAAGAGAAGAGCAAGAAAGCGTATAAAGAAGCTCTCGCTGCTCTTGCATCTTGATAAGAATAAGTACGAGAATGCTGAAAAGACTTTCAAATGTAGGCAAAACTCGATGATGCTGCTTGAAGCTACTCGAGACTCTTGCTTTTCGTTTTAGTCTGAGACAGGTCTGACTTCACAATACAGTTGTCAACGTGACAGCTCAAGCTCTCGACGTTGAATTCGAGAACTTAGTCGAGAATGCTTATGCGAAGGAAAGTGACGCGGATGACGACACTGAAGCAATGAAATTGAATCAAAGCGAAGCTCTCAAAGTCTGATGATTTCCGCACGAAGATCTATGAAGAAGCTACAACGCATTTGAGAAAGCTCATGAAAAATCTCAAGAACGCTGAAGCGAAGTCAAATTTGAAGAAACTGAATAAGCAAATAATGAAGCAGAATTTCAAGAACAGACTTTCAAAGAAGAATCTTCAGAACTTTATCATTGAGATTTTCATCTTCGTCATCAATTTCGAAATGGCGCGACCTTAGAAAAAATTTCGGCTGACGCAATCGCGAGAAGAAAGTTGATCAACATCAAGAATGTATTGCGTCAATTGAATGAGCGACATGAGTATTCTGAGACATGAGTTATTACTATTGAAGGTTCAGATTCTAACGAAGCAGAGTCATCTAAAGCCGCAGAGTCTTTCGAAGCCGCAGCGTCTCAAAACGTCAATAAAGCTAGGCAGACTTTCATCAAAGATGACGTGAAGATCAAAGTCGACGTTCTCATACTCGATGAGTCGGACGGTTGAACATCTCTCGGAAAAGTCGAGATCATCAGAAAAGCTGGCTTCGGCTCGCGAGTCATCGTGAAACGTGAAACGAACATGAATTCGTATTTTGAAATATACTCAGGAGCAGGATTTGAAAAAGAGGTCGTCAAAGAATGAGTGAAAGAGAGAATGTATGAATTCGAAGATCTGTCAAGAGACACAGCGGCCAAGAATATGAGAATCTACGGGCGAGTCAAAGTCAAGAAAACAAATCAAAGGAGAGTCAACAAAATCGCGCGTACTCAAAGTGAAATTCAGTATTACTTGATCAAGATGCTGGAAAAACAATATGTAAGTATCAGGTCTGCGCTATCTGAAATGAAAGAACTCAGCTCTGTCAAACTCAAATGCATCGATGCACAGTTGAATCGTCAAAATGAGAAGTTGCTCGCAGAACTTGATCAATGTGAGCGAATAATGTGCACTCGAACATCGAAGATCAGCTGACCAGTCATGATATCGAAGAGATGTCATGATTGTGATTGAATGCAATATTCCAGACTAAGGACAAGAATGACGATGTTAAGAAGAACGAGAATGATGATATTGAAAACATGATTTCTCAGAGAAGCGGTCTGAAGCGAGATTCAAAGCAGAAGATTGCTTCAGGCACGTCACCTGTCTCTAGAAATCTCAGAGACTTCATAGAGTTCGAGCTTTGAGTTAGTTGTAAGGAATTTTGCGCGAACGGCTGCAAAGAGATGAGCGCGAGAATTTCTTGAAATTCGTATGTCTTTTAATCAGTCTTTATCGAATAAACTAGAATTAGAACCAGATAATAATCGTCGATCATCAAGATGAAAAGCTATCATACGCATTTCTTCTTGATGTTGAATATGTTGTTTTAGCTCAGAATTTCAAGGTGAAAATTGATTAGCCTTGACATACAGCTAGCGTCGTCGTGATTTAGTCTTTCGATTGAGAATACTCTCTCTACAATCGTTCATCGTCATCGAGATTCTTGCTCATGAATTCTGAAACATCAGTCTTGAAACGTTCTGACAAACTCGAGGGCGGACGACGTCAATTAAATAGTAGAAATCGCTGACATGTCGAGGCTTGAGATATACATCATTGCATAGGCTCAAAATTGCTGTAGAGACTAACAGAAAAATATTTCATGGTTGGTTCGTAGAGCATCTGTGAAAAGAGTCGTTTCTGATTATAGCGAAACGTCTACGTGCTACAGTAGACTGTATTCATCTCATAAGATTCAAGAAAGCTGCACTATAAAATCAGCAAATGCCTCAGTCATATTAGCTTCATTATCTGTAATGCTAATAAAAGTGTTATATGATATTATAGTCACTTAATAATTTGACTGCTTATTTCAATTTCTCAAATCGATGATCAACATGAGTCTGATCTGATGAGTTTTTGCATTTGAAACAGTAGTCAAAATCTGGGCAATTCGAACACTTATAACGCGCATCATATATATTCTGTTTATATCAGACGAAGAGATTCAGAAGATTATTGAAATCGAAGCTCATCAGAAGACATTCATCGCAATAGCACTCATTCTGCCAAATGTCAGAGCTAACGTTGCGTTCATCGCCTATCGATTCAATCGTAGCGATCGAAGAACTGATACTCTGTTTTACTGCTAGCTCAGACTTTGTATTTTCATAAGCTAGACTGACGTCTAATATTGATGAAGATTGATTGTGATGAAAAATTGCAATTGAATCTGATGTTCAGTCTTCAATAGTCTCGATAGTCGAATCGACATCTGCAGCCTTTAAGATCTCTATGATACTAACAGATTCGTTTTTAGCAGCTCAATGCAAAGAGGTTCAGCCATCTCGATCAGCATAGTTAGAATCAAAGTCTTTCTTCAGTAGCAGATTGACTATTTCAATGAAATCTTTGAAGATCGCATGATGAAGACAATTGCGTTCTTGCATGTCAATGATAGTCGAATCTGATTCAAAGCTTGACAACGTCTCAACAGTTTTCATCTGTTTTTCAGCAGAGATCAGATGAAATGAAGTTCTGCCTTGTATATTCTTTCGATTTATGACAGCATCATGATTCAGTAGCAGTTGCATCACTTGATCATGATCTCGATATGACGCTGCCTGCAATGCGTTGCCGTACTGTTCATCTTGAGCGTTGACATCGACTTCTTTAGCGAGCAGTATCTGTATCACTTGATCATAATCTTTAAATGCCGCTGTCTGCAATGCGTTGCCGTACTGTTCATCTTGAGCGTTGACGTCGACTTCTTTGATGAGCAGCATCTGCATCACTTGATCATGATCTTCTTGAGACGCTGCTTGCAATGCGTTGCCATAGTATTCACCTTGAGCGTTGACATCGACTTCTTTGACGAGCAGCATCTGCATCACTTGATCATGATCTCTTGCTGACGTCGCCTGTAGTGCGTTGCCATAGAGTGCATCTTGAGCGTTGACGTTGACTCCTTTGACGAGCAGCATCTGCATCACTTGATCATGATCTTCTTGAGACGTCGTCTGCAATGCGTTGCCATAGTGTTCATCTTGAGCGTTGACGTTGACTTCTTTGGCGAGCAGCATTCGCACCACTTGATCATGATCTCTTGCTGACGCTGCATGCAGTGCGTTGCAATACTCTTCATCTTGAGCGTTGACGTCGACTTCTTTGACGAGCAGCATCTGCATCACTTGATCATGATCTTCTTGAGACGCTGCTTGCAATGCGTTGCCATAGTATTCATCTTGAGCGTTGAAGTCGACTTCTTTGACGAGCAGCATCTGCATCATTTGATCATGATCTTCTTGAAACGCTGCTTGCAATGCGTTGCCATAGTATTCATCTTGAGCGTTGACGTCGACTTCTTTGACGAGCAGCATCTGCATCACTTGATCATGATCTTCTTGAAACGTCGCTCGCAATGCGTTGTCATAGTCTTCACCTTGAGCGTTGACGTCGACCCCTTTATCAAGAATGAACTTTACAGATCTGATCAATTCAGCAAATGATGCATAATAGAGCGAAGGGCGAATATCATTAAGTGTTCTCATCATGTCTGAATCTCACAATGATCGTTCTGAGTTGTGAAGACGAATTCAGTTAAGTAAGTCATGTTTCTTGATCAAGAGAAGCTCTGTACTCAGAAGATGAGTTAAGGTCGAATCTCTCTCAGCTACTTGAGCATGTCTTGTTCAATACTCTGCTGCATAGTTGACCAGTGAAAATTCAAGAACAGATCGAGTGGTCAGAGAATCTGACTCATCGAAATGTAGAAGATATGCAAGACAGCTTTCAGTTATCAAAGCATTGATGTCTATCTTCTGAATACTGTAATCTTTAGCTCGTTCATTTTGAATGCTTAGTGAGATGAGATACTTCTTGACAGAGAAGTGCGTCAATCGAACAATAGCTCTTGTATTTTCCTCATGAGCATTCTCGAGTATCTTTTCTTGTAAGAATATAAGACTAGAACAGATCGTTCATATATCTCGCGACTCTGAGTATCTTTTTTCTGAATCAAATCGAGAACTCTCGTCAACATCGATGACAACAACTTTGATGACTTCTTCAAGTCGTAGAGATCGAGCAGAATACGTCAGTCATTGTAGTATCTTCAAAGCATCTCGACGATAGTTCTCGTCAATATTGAACAGTATTCGAGCGTACGTCTCGTCTAAATCTTTTGACAGAGATGCTAATCTTTTTCGAAGTTCATGAACATTAAGACAGCTTCTCAACGAATCAAGCTGACATGCGACTCATCGAAACCTAATTGCATACATCAGCTTTGACGTTGAATGTTCATATAAACAAGAAAAAGAAATTCTACATTTCATCGACTTTGTTCATCAGTGTGTTCTCAATTTCTTGTTGCATCTTTGATTCTTTGCGTCATCTTTTCAGTTTCGAATCAGTCTGAAGTCTCTCGTAAATATAGGCGCGAATATCATCATTAACTCGCACACTGTCGATAGACATCTTTTCCCTATCATGAGTTAAAGATTCTATTCGCTCTTCGATGTCTTTCTTCATTCGACTCGTGCTCAGTATATGCAGATTCGCATTCGTTCAGCAGTTAAATTTCTCAATATCTTCTAGAAGCTCTCGTCTCTTCAAACATTCATCTAGAGCATCAAGAATGATAAACGTCTTCTCAAAAGATTTCATCATTTGATGTAGAGTAGCTAGAAGCATATCATGCGTAGATTGTCGTTCGTCATTCATACACGACGAATGAAGTGCTTTCAGATCTTGAGGTGTACTTTCACATTGCGAAGAGAGCTGTAAAATTAGCGAACGAATCATCTTTTCTTGCCCTTGCTTCTCAATATCGTTGATGTTACGATTCTAGCTACGCATCTATGTTGATAGCTATGTTGATGACTATGTTGATGACTATGTTCCTGGCTATCGTCGATCGCTCGTCACTAGACTATCGAGTTGTTTCGAAGTCAACTCTATTCAAAGTTAGCTTATGTTCTTCTGAGTCATATAGATAGTCAATTCTTCCCTTCTAGATACTTTTCTTCCTTAGCATTTATATACTCGTTACATTACACTCATATGACTCGCTCTATGCTGACCTCTAACAGTTGAAGTCGAAATAGAAGTACAACACGACTAGGGTAGAATTGAGATGACAATGATGAATGACATCTTCAATGATTGTGAAGCTGAGAATCGTCTTTCCACATTCAGATATCTCATACAGTCAGAAGAACGATGCTGAGATGATCTTTCAATCAGCAAAGACTTTGCTCTCAACAAATCAAGTATCGATTCTGAGATGACGCTCTTTCAGAGTCTTGTTGTAATTCGATGACGAATCTGACGCGATCAGTCATCAACGAATTCTTTCGTTGTTATTATCTTTATCTTATGAGTGAGCGTTCTCAGCAGAAAGAGAGAAGTTCTCGTTATCTAACCGAGATTTAATTGAGTAACTTCGCTTCGTAAGCTCACAACGTCATCTTTGATAGTCTTGAATAGATCTCTATATATGTTAAGTATTTATACTCTAAAAGAGAAGCGAAGAGAATTGCACATATGATCGTTCTGCTGCGCCAGGTTGAAAAAGATCTTTTGTCGCTCAATGACACTGAGAATTTCTTTGATCTCTTCTTTCTGAAACGACCATGCGATTGCCTTGCCGACTAATCTTCAACCTTTAGCGAGCGCCAATTTATTTTCCAAACGCTTCAATGCTGTCTTAAATTGCTCAATAGATTCGTTCGACTTATTGAGTGACAGTAACGTCGATGATCACGCGTCGCTCTGCTGTGCTTGACTTGCTTGTTCTTCGAGAATGTACAGCATGTCGTTGACATTGCATAATTTCAAGAGAATTCTCTGACGATCTTTGAGAGCATCTGTGACGATGTTAAGATATTGAATGATCGTTTCTGTGAGCTGTAATACAGCGACAATACTCGCTGAAATGCTCAGTGAATTCATACAGCTTTAAGTTTCTGCTTCAGAAGACTCAAGTGTAAGAAAATAAAGCTTGTCTTGAACAGCTTAGAGGTAAGACTGTCACACTTTGAAGTAGTGAATATGAGATGTGATTAAGAGTAGAGCTTGACCCCTCACTAGTCAACAGGAAAGGATGAGTCTACGCTAAGTCGTTTCGAGCATTAGTAAAGACATCACTGCGACTGCTTGTCGTTGTTGAATGCCTGATACTCGACTATAGCTGCTCACGTTGATTTGTGTCAACGCTGTTGCCTAGCTAAGTCTTCAAGTGTCAGACTCAGCCTCACGTCAGATGCCTGCCGTTGATTCTCACAGACGTCGTAGATATTTTGAATTGAACGTTTCTCACGTTCGTCACTCAAAGCTGCGATTAATCATATAACTGTCAGTGATTGACTTGCTTCTATTCAATGAGCTTAAAATGACACTCAGACTCGATCTTCATCTTTCAGAATGTAAGACACTCGCATCTATCGATCTTTTCGTCTCAAAGAATCATGAAGAGTGTGAATTCTCGACAAGAGAGAGATCAGGTCGGGAACGCAATATAGGGTGCGCTGAAAGAGTACATGGCTGCCTAGAAGTGAATTAGAAAACGCACAAAAATTGTTGTGAAAGTATGAGGCAAAAGGTCGAGCACAGCATGAACGTAAACGAGGTAGATTCGCTCGCAAAGACATAGTTTGATGATCGTTATATATAACGCGTCGATGTAGAATCAGTTTTCTCTCAAGCAATTCTGTATGCTCGTCACTCTCAGCTCTCACTCGTCTCTCTTTGCATCAAGAATAATCGCGAGAGTGTAAGAGATATCTGCATCTACACGCATATCATTCTGTTCGATTAGAGGTCTAATTATTGATGAGCAACGAAGCATCGTGTTCGAACAAGCCTTTCTTGTTCATTGCTACGAAAATCGATGAGTACTCTTCTTGCGCGTCTTTCTCATCTTCTAATCTGTAACTTCGTCGAGTTATTACTAACACATCTCAACTCTAAGATACATGATAGAATTGTGACTAAATCTTTCTGCTAGTCTGACATCGACGTGATCAATCTTCTCTTTTTCAGAGCTTCACAAATTCTTGTGATCTCTTGTAGATCTTGAAACAAAGCAAACAGCATGTTTCGTTAATAAGATCTGCAAGTGACTCATGCGCAGAATCATTCTGTTCACGAATATGTCTACACAGATGCTTTAATCTCTTGAAAGATTTTCTGCAAGATATGACTGAGCAAGTGTATGATATCGATGTCATATGCAGCGAAGTATACATCATGAAGAAGCTGCTTCATGAATAACGCTTCGACAATACAAGATTACGAATCGATTCTCGATCTAGCAAACGAAATAGTGTAAACGTCAAGGTGAAATGATAAGTGAGTGAATGAGTGACAGCTCAGGCAACTACGACGCAACATCTTCATGTCAGAGCTAGAAGTGACTAATCGCTAATTCACAGTCGCGAGATCAGAGCTTTCATTATTCTGTTCTTCATTTATTTATTAAGAGTAAGATCTTCTACTCAGAGATGAGTTAATGCTTTGATATCAGTGTACTTGCACAAGCTTGAATACAATCAAGGAATTTTGATATCGTCGTTCACTCAAGCCATTCACACGTGCGATCAAGCATGAGCTACATATCGAAGCTAGAATTCTTGATCATGCTCTCATCATTTCTTCTCTGTCTGTCAACGTCATATCGTCAATGCTGCTCAGTGTGAGACGCATTTGATATGGCTGAGCTTTTTCAGCTGACGACGAATACTCAAGCCAACGACTTGCAGAACAGCATAGTCATTGTTTATTTTTTCCCACTCTAAGATATCATCAGAGTTCAGACGATCTAAACAATCTTTCACGACTACTTTCTGTTTTAGTCACTGTTGCTTCATAAATAGTCGTTGCTTCTCATAGAAGATAGAAGTCGCAAGATCTTTACTTGCGTTGATAAGTTTGCTAGTGAAAGACTTTGTCTGCTTTCGCGGCTTAGCTCGAGAAGCGCTTGATGTTCTTCGCCTGCGTGACGTCAAAGTGCTCGTGTCTTGGTCGAAAGAATTCGTCGACGAAATTGTGAATAGTTCACTTTCATTGAAAGACGCTGCTTCGTCGTAGTCATGTACTCTCTTCATGTGATCACTTCGATTTCAATGTCGCGAGAAATCGTTTTCAGGTACAGAACGATCGCACTTCACAAAAGCACACAAATGTGACTTTTTCTCGTGATCATGCTTATCGTGAATCTCTCTCTCGTGTCGTAACATGCACGTCGCAGACGAGAAAGATATTGTAACACAAGAAGACTCTCTGCAGCGATAAGGCTTAACATGAAAGTCTATATGTTTACTAAACATCTTAGTTAGCTACTTCGCAATGAGAAGTCTCTTCAAATATCTTACTCGAAATGACATTTAAGCTTCTCTGATTGATGAGAACAGTTCACAACGAGGCAAATATAAAAACCCTCTTCGATACAATCAGTCTGATAAAAGAAATGTTCTCGTGCTGTAGTGCTTTCGTCTTCGTCTATGACATATACGATCGACGTACTTTCGAAGCTAACGATAGCGTAAATGTTGGTACGTCGTTCATTCAGATTCATATCAGACGTTATATCTGTAGTTCGGCTCGAAGAAGTCTTTGCGACGTCGAAAGAAGTGTGATCGAGGAAATTCGACTTTAAAGCATCACAATGATGATCGAAATTGAGACTCATGAAATCGAAGTCGTATTGCATTGAATTGACTTGCGAATATTGCTGTACAACTTCTGACATACTCTACAAGAGAGATTCCTACTGACTGTGAGATAAACTTATTTGCTGCAGAAAAAAACAATCTTTGATTACTATGTTTATGAGACTGTCTGATAGAGACGAGATCTTGATAGGTACGAGTGAAATGCAGAGAAGAAAACGTTGAGCTCTTGAAGATTTCTCATCATTTCTATTTCTTAGATTGATAACACTCATTCTTGTATTGTTCATCATTGCTGATAATAATACACTTTCGAGTAAGAGACGACGCTTCTGAGAGAGATGCTAATAGATCGCTTCACTAGCGTACAAGCTGTGACATCATTAAAGAGTCAGATGTAGCTCTAGTGCATTAGTGTCAACATTTATCTTGAAGATGCTTTAGAGATCTCATTTTATGACGTCTTTTGAAAACTTCTTTTTCCTCGCAATTTCACATGCTTCAAAAGCATTCTTGTTGATAAGCATATACTATTCGATCTCGTACTTTCTACAACTCGACTGAATACAATGTCTTCAGTAACAGAAATTGTCGAGAGTCTTGAGAGCATTACTCAGCGAATGTGAAACGTCAATCTTGACAATGATGCTTTCGACGTTCTAAAACGAAAGATTTTCTGCTTGTCAGCGCAAACTGTGATTCATCACGCACTACAGAAGATCGTCACACAACTGCGAGAGTTGCAGAACGCTGCTACTCTTTCTCATGTTCAAGATTGACTCGACAAGTTCATCGATAGTCTCTACGAAAACTCAGACAAGATCGATGCAACGAAACAGAGGTGACAGAAATTGCAAGAGTTGAACTGTGAAACATTTCTATTCGTTGACGTGTTCTACATCTCGTTAGATATTTCTAAGATGCATTGCACGGAATTCAGCTATCTCATGAAGAATGCTGCACAGTACGTGCAAGCCAAGAATCTCTCATCGAGATGAATGTTTCGAAAGAAGATTCAAGTCACTCTAGCGACAAAGACTCATCTTGAGAGTATTGCTCAATTTCGAAGAAGTGAGTTTGACTCTATCAACTTAATCAGCCAGTCATCTCAAAGAATTAGAATATCATGAACTCGAGTTCAGCTTCGATGATTCGAAGAACAGACAATCTGCAAAGCGTCTTCGTTTAGATCAGTAATTGTTCTTAACAACATGCAAGATTAATTCGTAGCAGACGATGCATTGCAGAAAAATGACGAGACAGTCAGCGAGCCGTCATTATTAAGTACACAACATGAAAATATAGACGTCTCTGCAGAATTTCTGCCAGAAGCACTCTCTATCGTTGATGAGCAGAGACTGTCACTATCGTCTCAAGATCAACGAAACGAAGGTGAGTTGAAATAACAACACAAATGCGCAGCTGAACTGACTGCTTGATAGAATATCGCGACTTCACGTTGATGACACAAATCACGATCGCTTTTGCAGATATGAGTAATCATGTGAGTATGTCATATGCTCGGGCTAATCTGAACTTTGCTAGACCTGATGAACGATTTAGCTTCATTATCAAATTTGTCGCTCACAACAGTCGATGCAGAGGTAATTCTCGAATTTCTTAAGAACGAAGCGAGTCGTGAATTGATCATTACACTTTCAAACCCTTATTCACAGCAATCGTTCATGATCATCTCTCTTCAGCTTTGCGCAAACATCATGCGAACATTCACTAGCTGAAATACAACTTCTTTCAAGACGTTTTCTCGAATCTCTTGATGTATTTCACCTCAGCACCCTCTATTCACCAACAGTAGTACTCAGACTTCAAAAATATCATGATCATCTTCGATGATGCATTGAGATGTGTTGAATAAGTGCAGACATGCTTGTCATCAAGAAGTAGACTGACAATTCTCTTCTCACTCTTCAATTTGATGATAATCGTCGTAGTGTAATCGTAAGATTCTCGAACTAGTGCTGAACTAGAAGTCAATCAACCTTTCAGCTCATCATTCTTATGATCGATCTAATATACATCTCAGTCTCATTTCTTGCGTTTCGTCTTTTTAGACATAAGATACTGTATATCTCTAGCTCGTAATTTTTCATAAGCTTCTTGTTATCTTTCGCAACATTCTTGACATTTAGCGTTCGCATTTCTTCAGTCATGGTCAGAGATCAGAATAGATATTGAGAAAGTGCTGTAGCTGATATAGAGAGACTTCCGACCTCTTTCTGAATATTCTCAGTTAAGCACAATACAGCAGTCGTTGATGAAGAGTCAATTCTATAGTAGGAATATCAATCTCGTGCAAGAGACACGAACTGTCAAACAATGAAATAGCGAAAGGTCGTAAGATGTTCTATATCAAAAAGATCTCGATTGTTTCTTGAATTTTCGCTTCTTGAGGCTAACGACAGAGTTGAAGCGAATAATAGTGAAAAACGAGTATGAGATGAATCAAGATGAGATACGTATGAAGACTCGCTGACTACTGACTATATAGATAAGTATCTTCTAGTAAAGAACTCAAAATCTTTGAACAAATGAGTCTCGACAGGGCAAAAGAAGGCACTCAGGCAGAAAGAAGAAGTCAATGATGTTCATCTTGAAACAGCACTCACTGTACTTTCACAGACTTGTTTGCATGCCGATCGGCACTATCTATCTGCGCTTTGTCAGAACTGTTATCACAATATGTAAAGTGCAAGCTGAAAGAAGATGATATCATTTTGATATACTTCTGAGGTACGACGCATCGACAATGATTTTCATGCGAACGTTGCGACAATTTCGAATCATTCATCTGAAGGGGCAAAAATTTTGCCTCGCGACTGACGACATTGGCACGTGACTCGATCTAGAAGTCAATAGTAGATGAAGTTCTCTCTCGTGATATACTATAATTAGTAGCATCAACAACACTTCAATCATAAAACTAGATCTTGATCTTGATGAGTCTAATTTAGTTAGAGTCAGTTTCACGATAGAAAAAGAAATCAATCAGACCCTACTTATAAAGTAGACGATAGATACTTAAGAGAAGAAGCAGAAACATTCTCGTGACATGAAGAAAGTCAATATCTGCTTGAGATAGAAGAATAAGCTTCTGAAGAATATTTCTCAAGAAATGAAGCTTCGTCACAAAAAAAAATTCAAACTTCAAGGCTGAAGTCAGAACAGAGTAAAGCAACTGTAGATGTTGCAATTTGAAGAGCTGAATTGACGTTCATGATTGTTTCACAACATCGTGATCGCAGACTGCTTGTTCATTTTTCGCGACGAGTCATGCGCTGCACATCAAGAGATGCTCGTGAAGAAAGCACTTAGTTTTGACTATTTGCTGAATACACGAATATCTTGAGATCTCGAATGCGTACTCTTGTATTGAATTTTACGATTTCGAGATGTGTCGTCGATCTTCACAGGACGCATTCTAGACTCAAATCGACGCATCTCATATGAATGTCAGATCAATGAAAGCAGATCTCGTCAGATTAACATGATCGCGAACTGCTTGTTCAGTGCTCGTGAAGAAAGCACTTAGTTTTGACTATTTGCTGAATACACGAATATCTTGAGATCTCGAATCTGTACCCTTGTATTGAATTTTACGATTTCGAGATGTGTCGCCATCTTCACAAATCGACGCATTTCACACGAATGTCAGAGTATTCGAACTTAAATCGACGCATCTCATATGAATGTCAGATCAATGAAAGCAGATCTCGTCAAGAGTCTCTCTAAATTCTTACAAACATCTGTCAGATGTCTCTCTCAATATCTCTGAGCGTTCGCTAATGCTTTATTCGATAGAAAACTTTGATGATTAATTCGAATACAGAAGCGATCTTTTCTAATACACGACTATCTGTCTCATGAGTCTCTGCACACTGTTCAATGAAGGCAGAATGAGATGATGCTGAAACACAGACAGATATCGTCTGTCTTTTCAGAGAAGAGAGAACTTGACAGACACGCAGAATTCTTAAGTCTCTACAGCATCTGAATCATTGTTTCGTGATTCATTCTGTGTAACTTGATGAAATTTCTCTAAGTAAGAATTCTGTTGCACTTGAAGATTGAGTGCACCTCTTTTTGATGTCGATTTCGATATTGTTTGAAAGAGAACTCTTTGACGTGAAATTTAGCTGAACTTGCTGCACTTTCAGAGTCTAAAGTGAGTCTGCTCGTGAATTTCTAAGTGATATGTTACAGAGCGTAAAATTAGTTTCACGAAGTAAAGGCACAGAGAATGTTTTATATAGTATATTACATCTGATGCAGTTCAAGAACTTGTCTTACGCCTTCTGTATGATATGTCTAACAATAATTCGATGAAGAAAAAGACATACGATAAGTTCTTCTGTCTGTAAAATAATCTGACAAACACATTGCATTGTCAAGGTTTGAGTATTCTTGACGAAAGCTTGAGCAATATCAATGACTGCAACGTTGTCTCTCAATGATGAGTGAAAGTCTTATTTCTCTAACATGAGTGATTCTTACCAAGTCATCAGTCGACGATTTCGCTCTACGAAGACCGTTATTTTTTATTGACTTATGATGTCGACTGACGAGCTCTTCTTCAAACGCTTTCTTTTCTGTTCTCATTAAGCATTCAAGCCTTGACATCAAAGTACGCGTAAGATTAATTCCTCGTTCAGATCTCTGTACAAAGACTGATCATGATTAGAATCACGCAGTGAAAGACGCACAAGTCACATGTCTGATTGAAAGACACAACGTGCCGTGTATAGAAATAACGACAGAAAGAAAGTAGTGAAGAAGCTTTACGAGAAGAAGATTGCTTTGCTAAAAGATCGCGTCAGCGTTCTTAACGCGAAACTTTCAAAGCTACAGAACATTTCAAGCTCAATAATCTGAAATGAAAGTTACTGCACACGATGTCAAAAATGGTGAACAAAGTCGGCATATTTGAAAACACACAAGTGCTGACCTGATCATGAAGGTATGTATACTTTTCAAAGTCTATAAGATTCTTTAATCATGTCGATATTTGGAAAAGAGTTTCAATACGCGTTGCGAAGCATGTGATCAGACTTTGAGGTCTCGATCATCGTATAATCGACATCGACAACGACAAAGTTGCAAGAAGACAAGAGAACAAGCGACTGAAAAGAAACTTAAAGATAGATTAAGCTTTACAAGATATAAAATTGTGCTGTGCTTGTGCTTTGAACTAAAACTATTAGATGTTACTCTTGACGCTCTTGATCTAGATGAGTCGAAGAACTCTATGTCTTTCAATCTAGACAGAGCTCACAATGCTGAGTCTGCAACGAATTTACATGATGAAATTGCTGCATATATGATACTTTCTTACGCAGCGACGAGTCATTCGTCTGTCGCAGATCATGATGTCGCTTTTAATGATCAGAATCGAAGTTCAAGCTCTATGTCTCGAATTTCTGATCGCTCTACAGTCTTCGCGGATGAAGATCAGCTTTCTCGTCAAAATTTCTTAGAAATGCACAATCTTGAAAATCAACGTACTGAATACTCTGCAGTTCACAATTCAGCCTTCGCGAATGAAGATCAGCTGTTTCGTCAAAATCTCTTAGAAATGCACAATCTTGAGAATCAACGTACTGAATACTCAGTTCACGACGTAAACTTCGAGAATGAAGGTCAAATCACTATTTCTACGAATCAGTTCACTAGTTATTCTACACTCTACGATTCTGATTATATAAGTCAAGATCAAGATCAGATCACTAATTCTACGAATCAGTCTATTAGCTATTTTGCACTCTATGATTCTGATTATGTGAATCAAGATCAAGGCTCGAATGACACGTCTCAGCTCTGAGAGATTGATGTATGAGAGAGTGAGTGATTAGTATAATGAATGAGAGAAATGTAAGAGGCGTGTCGAGAGGTTTTCTGTGTGAATGCTAGCGAGCTGAAGTGCAAACATTGAACGGATAACTTGTGAGAGTTCTTATAGAAGTCGACTTTTGATTCTCTGCTTCATATGAAAATCGCAAGTGTTTAACGTTCTTGTCTTTCAGACGTCATGCAACAGAATATGCGATTCTTGAAGAGTGTTTCAGGAAGCAGGCTTCAAGCTTGAAATAGCGAAATGCGAATGTAAAGTATTTCAACTACGCGCTGCTTTCTATATTAGAAGAGAATGATTCAGGTAGAATAGAACCTACTTCAATCGTAGTGCGAGATCATTCATTCTCTGCGAACTTCTCAACTCGTTCGTCAACGACTGAGTCTGTTAGAAAAATAAAGTCATTCGCATCAATGTCCTTGATTCAATCTTCGTTCGTGGAAGAAATCTCGAAAGTCATGCTTTCGCTAGATTTATTCATGATGTTTGACTGACATACGAAGATAGCCGCTTACCAATGACAAGGTGTGACAAATCAATCAATGCTCATTTCTATCACTCTTCTTACTACGAATTGACACTAATCAATAAATTATTATGACAAAGACTCGACGTGAGAAAACAAGGCGACAACATTAAGTGCACGCTGTCATGATTCGCGAGAACTACAACGACCTTGATGATGTGCAACAACATGAATAAATTGAGCGACAATCTGAGAACGTATAAGCGCTTCACTACTTTCTGAGTCTCGAAACCTATCTGCTTTCGATCAGACTCTCTTATGCTCTCTTACACGAAGAACTTGACTCAACGCAGGTTCAGAAGCAGTTGAAGCGCCTTTCTCAACGATTTCAGGTTTCGACCTTTGAACTTCTGTAAAGAATTGCTCTCAGTAACTCAATGATCTCGAACGTTAGATGACGTCTTGCGTCTTTCTTGTTTCTGTAGAGTCTATCGTAAGCGAAAGAAACCTGGGCGAGAGAAGTATTACGCTGTGACTTTAGAACTCGAGAATTTCGTGTTGTGTCATACGCCTTAGCTTTACCTGTTTTGATTGATTACGTCTTCTTCTGCGTTCAATTTCTTGTCTGCAGGAAATGTCATCTTTAGCATGATCACTTCACCAATCACATTTCAACGACGCGCCTTTAGTTGAGTGCTTTTGCTTGATCTTTTTATAGCATGAGATTGTCTGTCCCTAGCCTGCTCAATAAACAACGCGTAGACAGAGCATGTAGTATTAATTCTCAATTATCCTCTGTTGCTTTTCAAAACGTTGTTTGTCCTCAAGCATTCTTACAACCTTTCGATCTTTCTACAAATCTCGAACGACAATGTCAATTCCCTCATATGAGCAAGCATTCTATCAGCAAGGATTTTACCAACAAACCTTCTGTGAATATGCCTTCTACGAGCAAGCCTTTCACTCGAAGGTCTTCTACAAGAAACTCGTAACAGAAGAAATTCATAGATGCGTTCATGAAATACTGAAGTGTAGAAATATGTTAGAACTCTACGATCATTACAAGAAGAAGACTGCAGCATTGATAAGCTCGATTCATCTTGATCTTGAAATCGAGGCTAATGATCATCGGCTTGAAGGAATCTTTGCTTGATTTGGGAGATCGTGCGTTCGCACAAGCGTCAGCATCTTTAGATTTTCCTGTTCAATGCTCGTCAGTCTCAATGTTGCATCTTGTAATCAAAATCACGCTCAAGCTTTCTTATTACATAGCTTCAGCGTCAGACGACACATTGTCAGCTCGAGACACGTCACTTCTAGACTTATCTTCTTCAATTTGATCTACGACATCGTATGAAGAAGTAATCTCGCCTTTATTTATAGACTCCCCTCTAGCAACTTCAGAGTCTTCATTGCTAGATTCTCAAGAAGATCATCGAACAAAGAACGTTCGCGCACTCACAGTCAAGATGATCTCTGACATCTCGAATATCTCGAAAACATCTCGAAAAAGAAGCGCAGAAGGCTCACTCGTGACTATGAAAGAAGCGAAGAGAATGAAGGGCTGTAGTGTGAGAGATTAGAATAGAAGTGCCTCAGAGTGATTTTGCGCAAAGGCGCTGAGCGTCGTAGTTAGAAGTCTCTGAAAGGCGTTTTCTCATTGAACATATCTGATTTCAATGTATCAACTTCTCGCTCGTCATAAGTTCGAATCGACGAACTGCGTTCTCAAATCAAGGAACCGAATTGCTTTGACTTCTAAGCTTCTCGACTACGTTCGAATTTTGCAGCGTTTCGTAGAAAGATGACTGATATTACATTGTGACTTAAAGTTGGTTTGACAAGAGTCTGAACTTGAGAGGAGAAATAAGAGAGAAAGATGCTCGTTTTGATGCTTTCATGCTTCTATTCAGATGCATTATATCTTCACGGTCAGATGACGTAAAAGTGAGGCGCTTAACGATGAGATACATTAATCGTGCCGCCATCTTTAAACGCTGTTAGTGCTGTCTCCGATTTTTGTTGCATAGTACATTGCGCTACATAACATAATCTAGCGAAGAATTCAACCTATAATATTCTGTCACTCATCGAGCCTCACTAAGATTTCAATGGTCAAAGAGAAGTCAAGAGACCTGAGAATTGAGATGCGCTTAATCGTAAAATATTCTTTCATAATATCGATCGGCCAGCGATAGAAAATATGAAAAGCTTGATTCAATATCGATCGCGGCACGACGCAAGATGAATTAGGTCGTGTTGAACATTCTCACGTGCGACGATCAGATCGCTCTGACGTTGGTAATTCTGCTTCAATCCAAGCTCTCGCCAAGCACGAGTTCATTGTTCCTTACTGACATCATCTTCTTTCATACAGTGATGCATGTTTAGAAGGAAAGGGTCTCGAGGAAACCCTCGTGAATGCAAAAACAGAATGATACTGCAATATGACATAAAGTTTGAAGCAATTTCGTTTGACGCAAGATCTGATGTCGAATAGAAGTCATTCAGACTTTCGAAAAGTTTCTTTATCAATGAAAGATGCTGCTCTTTGCTGGCGTACGTAAGAGTCTTCCTGACATACAAGAATATTCTCAGACATAGAGACATCTGAAGTTCTTCAAGCCTTGCAATGATGACATTGAAAAGACGGCACGTTTTCAATTCTGAGAAATCTATGACGAGTTGTACAAACTCTAGAGCGTTGTGTACATCATTCTTGACAAGTCTGACTCTTTTCATATGAGGAAAGCTTCGAACAAAGATCGTCAGTAAATTTGATATATCATCAATTTCAACAAGACGAAAACTATCGATTTCGCCCTGATCTTCGAGTAGTTCGTTCACGATAGATCGAGCGTTCTCGATCTGTTCTTTTGACAGAATGATCTTCAGCAAGGCTACAAGTACACATGCTCGTTGCAACTTCTCGTACGCGCAGAGAAGAACTTCGACAGACGAGATGTGCTTCTTCAAGACTTTGTCATAAATTCTGTAAGCGTTTTGAGCACTCTGATCGTATGCGACGCGAATCATAATAGGAATCTGACTAGGTATCTTATGTCCGTCTCGTGCAGCCTCACACAAGCAGCAAAAGTATTTCAGAAAGAGCGGTTCAACATCTCTAGACTGAATGAAGTCATGGTCATCGCGCAGAAGATCTCACGCAACGTCTGCTTTCCTTCGCTTGTCGCTTCTGATTTCGACTGCGTTGAAAATCTGAACATCTGTGATGTAGCTTGTCGAGTAGCCAGCACGAAGATTGCGTAGTAAACGACTATACTTCATCTGGAATTCTCTTTCGATCTTCTCGAAAATAACTCAGTCGAATTGTGAAGAGGTTTTCTTCGTCAGCAGGCTGGCTCGAAACCTTTCTAAAGAACGTGAAGAAAGAGCGAAAGATGTACAGTCTGAAGTGTCAGACACTAAAGAGCAGAATGATGAATCAACATTGCACGAAAATTCGGTTTGCAAGGTGAAATTAGACGATGCACGTGATATGTATATTGGTTTTCTGCTATAATTCACAGATGGCGACGGCTCGTTACATGATCAATTGATAAAAATTGTTTCTGATGTCGCTATTAGCTGATGATGTTAGAAGTGTGCAATCATCATCTCATCTTTTTCATCGATGAGATTCGCAGACAGCTCTACAAGTTCTTTTCTAGCTGTCAAATTGTCTTCGAAAAAAGATGCTTCTTTTCTAGCTAACACATTGTCTTCGGAAAAAGGTACGTCTGCGCAGGCAAAATATGCTATTGTGTTTATCTCGCCTCGTCGACGGTTTTTTGGCACGACGTTTCTCGACTTGCTATGTTTAGACCTGATTGTTTTGTCGCTGACTTTGTTTCGAAAACAGCGCGAAATTAGAAACATGTTGTTGATCGATGTAGCTACGAAAACGGAAGGGTAATTTCTGAACGTTTCGCTCTTAACAATAAATTGAATAGACGTTCAGCAATCTAAGTGATATTGAGACTAGTGATGTCAATTGAATACTCTAAACGACGTTCAACAATCTGAGTGATGTGCAAGTGAATCATCACAACCTGAATAATTCGACTCGTGATGTCAATGATGTGAAACAATGTGAGTAATCTGGCTCGTTGACACTGTCATGTGCTGAGTAAATTGAGCACAATCTGAATGATGCACAGCAACGAGAAAACTCTGACTAATTCTGTCAGTGATTGACAACAATCTGAATAATCTGACTCGTTGACACTGTTCTGTGCAACAACCTGAATACGATGTGAACGACGCGAAACATGCGTGATGCACAGCAACTTGAGTAATCTGCACAGCAACGCGAAAACTCTGACTGATTCTGTCAGTGATTGACAACAACTGTCATGTGCAACAATCTGAATACGATGTGAATGACTCGAAACATGCGTGATGCACAGCAACTTGAGCACAATCTGAATAGTGTACAGCAACGCGAATATCGTGACTAGTGATGTAAGTGATGAACAATAATCGAGGTAATCTGACTCGTGATCAGTGAACAACAACTTGGGTAATCTGAGTGATGTACAATCACCTGAGTAATTCAAGAATGATTCATCAATGTCTCAGATCAACTGAGATTTGCGATGAAGATTATCAAAGACGTGATCTTTCCAAAATTCTCTTCTTTGATTTCTCAATTTGACCTTTAACTCTATCTTTGCGTCGAAAACATGAAGTTCACGAACATGAACTTCACAGACTTGAAGAACGAGATATTATACTTGCCGGAATTCATACGGATCGCACAGAACGTGATCGATCAAGCTGTCGTGTCTATTGTTGTAGATCGCATCGACGCTCTTAACAAGAAGTCTATCTTCTTATTCAAGAAGTTCGACCTCGTCTTTGTCAACAAAAGCTTGACACATTATTTTGAATCTGCACTGATTGAGAAAAGCTCTGAAATGAATGAAGCTGCATCGCGATGAATGATGATGTTTGAGAATTGCTTGAAAAATTGATCTCAAGAAAGTCACGAAAGTCACTTCGAGTTGTTCTTGTGACTCTTCACACTCTACGATTTGTTCGACATCTTGATGACTGAGTGTCTCAAATCCCTTCTGAAGGCGTATCAGTGACAACGATCATCGAAAGAGGTCATGAAGCAGCGAAATCGTTCACTATGTCGATTTAGAACAAGCCTTCTTGTTTCGCATTCTAAATTCTGCAGAACTTTCGATGAAAAACTGAGAGAATGTGAAGAATTCTACCATCACTGTTGACGATGTTCTCTATGTCGCGTCGATCTAAATATCATGTCTCTTTCAGCCTATTTCTTCGAGATGTGAAAACGGCAAGAACAATCACAACAGAAACAGCATCGACAAATGCATCAGAAACAACAACTTGAGGCATCTTTGAGCTATCGCGAGTAGCATTTATGCTATCGCGTAAATCATGCAATGATCGAAATGACAGATCGTTCTTTTAGTTAGATGAAATGTTTCAACTTATACAGCAGAGCTGTCAGAATTTTGTAGTCATTAAGAATAGCTCAGCCGATTGTCTTAGCTACTTAGACTATCATCTGTATTATTTGTGATTGAGACAAGTTGAAAAAACAGTTGTGCGACCTCTTGCTGAATCATAATCTTATCATATTGATAGCTTGCGAATCATGTGAGCGAGCCGCAGACTTCTGTGATCTTCCAAATAATAACAAGTAGAGTACATTTAATCACAGATTTAAAGCAAATGTGCGAGTTTGTTTTATCTTTGCTCGCAATTCTCATCAATGAGCTTCTTTCATGTCATAGAAAGAGATTTCTTTCAGTCTTAACAGTGAAACTTCTACAATTTGTTCACAATGAAACAAGAGCACGATCGAGAATATTCTTCTAATTACGTAGAACATCTTTCTTTACTTAGCTCAAGCGAAGTCGAACAATATCATACACAGATCATCGTGTTTATACATCAATACGAAAGAAGATTTGAGAAGATTTCTTTCGAAGACGCAGTGAAGATTGTCAGAAGCATATCATGATTACATGATCACATCGAATTTCTAGTAGAGAAATTAGAGATGAAGGTAAGTTACTATTACTTCGATCATCGAACGAAAACTAACAGTTGCATAAAGAATCTAAAGATTCGCACTTTGCAGAAGAATAATGAAAAGCTGAAAGATCAACTTTCGTTACTCAAGAAAATGAAGAACAATGCTTTGTCGACGTTAGAAAGATATTAATGTCTTTTTACCAAGTTACTGCAAGTGTATCATTAACACCTAGTAGACAAAGCATTCAAAGTCGGAAACGTTCGATCTTATTCATTGATGCAACATCATCGACAGCTAAACGACGCTGTAAAGCAACGACGAAGAAGAATCGAGAGAGCTATATTCATGCGAGTTGAGGTGATAAGCTCGACTCATAGAGATACAGAGCTCTGAGACAGTCAGTAAAGCTACAAGCGTGAAGTTTGAGAAATGACTCAAAGTTGAGCTTGCTGTTGACGATTTCAAGGCGTTCACTGCTTTCAACTCTACTTTCTTTTTTGAGTTTCTTCACATATAATATTCCCCTTTCACGTAAGTTTTGAATGCTTTCACTTATGATTTAGCAAATGAAGATTTCTGTCTCCCTTTGTCTTCATCACTCTGCCAGGCAATATCACGACGTGTGTCTTATCAAAATCAGAGAAAGCTACGCCCTTGTGACTTCAAGCTGACGACAGCGAGATCAACCTCGATAGAGAAAATAGTCTGCTGTATGTCTCATTGAATACTCAAGCGTCGAAAGCTTCGACAAAGCATTCAAGTTCTTATTCAATTATTTCAAGCTCTTTAGTGAGCATGAAGTACGTAGTAATTTGGGTGAAATACATCAACCTGAGTAATCTGAGTGAAGCAATCTGAGCAATCTTAGCAGTGTGCAATCATCTGAATAATCTCAATCTGATGTACAACAACTTAGATGAAACAGTCTACAACAATCTGAGTGATGTAGAACAATCTGAGTAATCTGAGTGAAACAATCTGAGCAATCTTAGCAGTGTGCAACAACATGAATAATCTCAATGTATGATGTAGAACAATCTGAGTAATCTGAGCGAAACAATCTGAGCAATCTGAGCGATGTAGAACAGCCTGATGTGCAAAAATCTAGATGAAGCAGTTCGCAACACACTTGCAGCGATGAAAATCGCTTGCCTTCGTTTTCTGACGTGAAGACACATGGCACGGCAACGAGTCAAGCGCTAGAACAAGGTATCAGAAGCGAAATCGAGCTTTGTCAGAAGTCAGTCAAATCGACTACAGCTAAGAACTTCGAAGCTAGCTTCAGTCGACAATTCGAGCTTCAATCGAGCATCAAACAATGATAAATCAATCATCAGATCAGTCATCAACTCGAACTGCAATACTGCGACGCTGTTTTACTTCAGAACTCAGACTCGATAGAGTTACAAAGTATTTCTTCGTTCGTTTCAACCTAATCACGCAACTAAGTTCACTTTCGTTTTCGCAGAAAGTAGAAATCTCTGTTGAACTTCGACTTTTGTTTGAAGCTTTGACTTTTCTTTTCGAAATGCTCGAAGATGTTCGTTAAGCTCGATCTGTTGTCTGAATTCTCATCTACGCATTGCAGTATCATGTCTTTCCAACTTTGTGACACAGATGCTGTGTTTTCAGTGAAGATCATCTCACGATATTCTTTATTCTCTCTTCTCTCGAAATACTTGTTGATCGACGTTATCTCTCAGACTATTCAAAGAGTTCTTCTCATCGAAAAAACCTTTGCCTGTTCTTGAGTTGTATTCGACAACGCTGCGATGTCATGATATTCATCAATCTTCGAAGCTCTGAATCTCGATCTGCAGCGAGAATCATGTTCGAAGTCGATTAGAATTAGATTCTTCTTATCATTCACGACGCAATTTTCGGGCTTGATATTTTGATAGAAGAATCTTTTCGTATACAGCAGATGATGAAAGACTTGTGCAAGTTGTACGACTCATTTGCAAAACAAGGACGAAGAAACATCATCATTGCTTCGCAACTTAAAAACGAATTCTCGTAGATTTTCGTGTGAATAATACTGAAGAAGAAATTCAAGGACACGATTCGAGTCTTCTTCAGACTTCACTAGAAGCTTAGAAGAGAGAATGATAGAAGAATGATTCAAACGTCAGAGTGTTTGAAATTCCTGATAAATGAATGACGCAGAAGATAGATCTTCTGCCCCTTTGAAGAGGTATTTTTGTCCTTCGTACTCAATCAAGGTCGTGCTTTCCGTGAGATAATCGTCATCACAATCGAAAGAACGGTACGTGAGCAGACTATGATGATCGATTGCTTTGATGAATTCACTTGTTCGAGTTTCGAACTTCTTTGCTTTCGATAAAGCTTTCAATGCTTCGGAATAGTATTCTGCGCGAACGTAGAGCTCTTTATTGACATCGAATCTGACACGTTCATCATAGCAAGGCTCAGAAGAAATGAAAGCGTCTTTGTCAACAATTTCATCAATGAAACCTTCTCGATCTTTGTGTTTATAAAAAAGCATGCTTTCAATGATAAAGCGAGTAACAACGTTAGAGCGCGTCTTTAGATAAACGTTTAAGATCTTGTAGCTCTTGTGACTCTCGATCTTTCAAGAGTGTCTCTCGAATGAATAGTTTGACATGACTGTGTAGATGAGAGTAGAAGCAAGAAGACGATAGACGAAGAGAATGTCTGCGATCTATTTACAGACGAAGGAGATAGATGACTCTAGGCGCGAGAAAAGGGGCAGAATTGTCACCTTCGTCTCTTGTTTCAAAGCATCTCAGTCTCATTCGACTTCTGCAGAGAGTATCACCAATTGCATGATTGTCTAGATGCGTCTTTGATTGAGCCTTCATGCTTGAAACTTTATGTCCTGTCTTGTATTTTAGTATTCATCTTGTTCTTCTTCTTCGTAGCTCGATCTATCATAGCATAATAACGCGTCAGTTGATTAGCATGTCAGTTCTTAGCTCTGTCTTTCGTACCTTAATAACGCGTCTCTGCGCTTGATCTCTCAACAAATACCTCGCGTGTTCTCTAACATCTATTACAGCTTTTGCGATGTTTGTACGCATCATCATCATGTCAACTCTTCGATCGAGAGTCACAGCTGCAGATTGCGTTGCATTCGCTCAGTATGTGACAGTCAAGTACACAGCAAATCAGAAGTGTTCGAAGAAGTATAGAATCGTGATATTAGAACTCTCTAAGAGCGTACGGAAAGTATATGATCAAGACACATATAACATGATAGCATGAGTAACTTGGTTTATTCGACTTATGAAATAAAGGCTAACCCACAATCGAACTATAAAGAAAGAACAACTCTGTAAAGACTTAGAGACTCTAGATATTGATCATCGGAAAGCTATAGCAGAATGAGTAAGTTCATTATATTTCAATTATCGAACGAACATTAACGATGTTTAAGAGAGTCTCTATTTCTTTGACTATCATGAAAGAAAAAGGGTCTGCTGAATTCGATTTGCAAAATGAAACCGTACTCAATCATTCATTTTGCTCTGCTTCAGCGTCGTCAAACATCTCGTCAAAGACTCTGAATATAATTCATGACTTTGACGAAGCTTTATCGACTTCAAGAAAAACATCGTATCTTGATATTTCTACTTCACTTTGAACTTCGTCACAGCTGCAAAGCGGCTCGCCTCTAGTCTCACGCTTCACGACATCGAGTTTTGATAGACTGTTCTCAGTCCCGAAGCTCTTCACACCCACACTCGATTCAAGGTCGAAGATCACTAGATGATCTTCAGAAAGACGCGCAAGCTTACTTGTCGAAGACATACATGAAGAAGATTTAGATCGACTACGAAACGAAGAAGTAGCCAGTGCAGAAAAGGCTGTAGAAGAGAACGACAAGCGAAGACGTGTCGCGATCGAGAAAGAACGTGCATGATGATATTCTATCATATTAGAAGCGGGTGATCAGACTTGAAGTATCATCGAGCGTTGCAGTTAGAAATCTCTGAAAGACTTTCTTTTCTTCATTGAGCGATGCAACTTGTGATGAAGAGCTTTCGATGAAGATGCTTTTGTTGAAGAGTTTTGAGTATTCAATGAAATGTTTCTGATGAGGCAGAGTTTTTCAGTCTTTCATTGCGTCAATCATCATTCGAAGTAGTATTTCAACTAGATATGCAGAATTAAGCAAAGTGTGTTTGCCAAGTCACGAGCCGGAAATGTTTTAAAGTGTTAGTATCGTTTCACGCTTGAGCTTGTTGTAGAGTGAATGAGAAAAGATTGATATTTTGCCATTATGAAGCTATCATCAACAGGCGAATGAGAATCCCGTGGGCTTGGTCGATTGCCCTAGTTGCAATAGCCAGGTCAGATGACGGGAGTGTGATTATTTGATCAACTCATTCGCCCCATCAGTCACTGCATCAGCCGCTGCATTCGCTTCATCAATCGCTCTATTCACTGAAGATGAGATAGCATTACTTATAGAGGAAGAGATTCGTTTCGATCAAGCAGTTCAGCTGCATCGCTTACTCTGCTTTTCTCTTATGTGCCATTCTTCGGGCTGGTGTGAGTAAACCTCCGAATTCAGGTTGTCTGCCGATGACTTAGTGCAGATTCGCAATCGAAAGTCTCAGTTGATGAGTCGTTTCTGCTTCGTTATACTTGAGAATCATCTTTCAATGAACGTCGAAGCGTCAAGATCTCTCTCTTCACAAGCTCATCTCGCTTTACATGAGCGAGCCTGATCGCGCTTCATTTAGCGATCTGTTTCTTGAGAACATTAACTCTTTACCGATTTCTGTTTTGCTTTGAGTCTTCGACTTCTTCATAGAGATTTCTGTTTTGCTTTGAGTCTCTGACTTCTTCGTAGTTGAGGTCACAAGAGCTGGGTTGATCGATCTCGATGCTTAATAGAACATTTCTCATTGGAAGATTCTGACGCCAGCGAGAAACGCGTTGTAGATTCAAATTCAAGCGGCGATTGACGCACACTTTCAGCCTGAGATCCCTGATCAAACAAGTCTGCGCTCGATAACAAGTTTTCATCGATTCTCGAATTCAAACTCTCAGTATGTTTCGCTCTTGAAGAAGGCCTGAGCAAGCATGCGTCTCTTATTGAAGATTCCAAAAGCGTTCTGTAATGATCATTTTCGCATTTGAAATAATTAGCATCAGATATTTTGTATCATAACTCAGATTTCGAGACTGAACTTGCGCAGTTTCGCTTGCTTTTATGCCATGTAATTCACTGCTTTCAATAAAGCGAGTCAGTCAGTTCTACAGAGCTTGCTGACGACAGTCATGTAGTTTCTCAGAAGTCTGCTGCTGCTCTTCAGAAGTATGTCTTTGCTTCGCAATCATCTCTTAAATGATTTTGATGATTCTTACTGAACTGCTCGACCCAGAATATCGCTTCTGTTCTTCAGTATTCTCAACTGTCTATGAACTGCCGATGATTCTTTTTGAATGTACTCTGTTGCAGTCTATCAAGTTTGCTACAAGAATGCTCTCTTCAGTACTTCAAGAAGATAAGAGAGTGTGAAAACGACGAAGTTACTGATTCTGAGATAACAACATCTTCGAGCAGTGCGTTGAAGTTTCGCACATCGAGATTCAAGAATAGCTTTCGAGAAGCAGTGATCAATCTCGAGTCAGATCGACTGAATTTAGATGTCAAATTGATCGACGATGTATTGCAACGAAGATGCATCTTTGTCAACAAAGAAAGAAGATTTGGCGTGGGAAAAGAGAGTTGCTTGACGACTCGCCGTTTTTGCTTCTCAAGACGTCTCGCTGAATGTAAAAGTTTTAATGTTCGCGAGAAAAGTCACGTGAATCAATCGAATTGAGAACTTTAGCGATAATCGCATGAAAGATTCTAAAATAGATTTTCTATTATAATATAGAGAAGGGGATAGATCATATCAGCATGAGGTGAAACAACAATCGTCTTCGTAGCGAGTTCACTTTTAACGCTCACTGATGTCTCGCTGAGTGTATGAAGTAAAAGCAGAATTTCTTGGCGACTAGCACTTGTATAATAGAACAGCGTACAACTTCAAACACATTCTTCAACTTATCTTTAGATTTCACAGCATTCTCACTCAACTAATCGTATAGTATGACATCTACAAATTATGACGATTTTGCTTTCCTACGACCAGAATCTGAAATAGATATTCTACAGTTATCGCAGAATGTCAAACATCATGATCAGACAACATCAATCTTTGCGCTTCGATTCTCACAGACGCTGATCGATTCGCAACATTGTCATCGCTTTGAACGAAATAACAAGAGAGTTGATGTCGTTCTCGACAAGTCCGAAATCAGCGCTGTTCACTTTCGCATCGACTTTAATTGAACAAATGATCAGATGATCGTCACGAATACATTCTTCAACGACATCGTTGTTGAGTCTTTCAATGGCAAAGTGAAACAATTACGACAGACATTCACTCTCATCTTCTCAAATGATATCATTCAAGTCGCACTCATCAGATTCAGATTAATCATTTCAAGTCATGATGAAGAGACATATAATCAAAAGTGACAAGCGTATAGAAAAAGTGCCTTGATCTCATTGTCGTTCCTCAATGATCTGACTATTCAAAGAAACTTTGCGCTCACTATGCAGAATTTCGCAAAGCTTAGTCTTCTTTCTCAAGAGAAAAGCGAACTGTCAGCGATACAGAAGGCAGTAGACTGTTGCGAAATCTTTTACGCAGTAAAACGCTGGTCAAAGAAGAAAGAAGATCATCAAATCAGAAAATTGATTCATGTAATTACACTTCGTCTATCTTGTGACTATTACGCTAACTGTTTTGTAGTCATGCGTCACAAGAACATTTTCTGACAAGTTTATTGATCTTAATGAGTCGATGCTGATGATGAAGTGAGTCATTCATGCAACACTTGCTGAGCAGAAGAATGTGTCGACAGATCAGATGATGACAGTTCTGATACATGTCTTGAACGATGCAGCGTATATACATGAACAGAGCATGACTCATCAAGCAATACAGTCATTCAACATTCTGATCGTCTCTCGAGAATCGATGATAGATAAGCTCGAAGATATCGCTCTTTCGAAGTCTTTGATGTACAAGGCGCTCGAGATGACTTTGAGAGAATCATATCTTCTTAGCGATTATTCTGCTGACATCTGATCAATCGATGTGCTCATTCTTCAATATAGTCTCTTTAATTGCTGACGAGCGCATACATCGAAGTGATCAAGCAGGCGGAATGTCGAATGCCAGGTTTCTCGTTCTACTTGGCAAGATTTGACGAATATTGTCAATTTCATGTTGAACCTCGAACTCAGAAATCGTTCGTCGATCACGAACTTTTCAACAAGGTTTTTCGTTGAACAGAATCGTGAGGAAGCTATGAAGTCGAAAGAAGCACAACTGTATTTCACGAACCTTGATTTCTTACGACTTCAGACGATGATTTCGCGCGTTTCGACCAGCGCTTTATCTCTTCTCTTCGAAATTGAGCTTCAAATCATAACTATCGTCGATCTCGCTGATCGTCTCAAAGCAAGAACCTCGCAGATATTGATTTTGAAAAGGGGCTTTCATTTCAAAGAAATGACTAGAAGAGTGCATTACGATATAGAAAAGTCATCAGCTTTGACCTTAAATGCTCTGACTGCTCTTCTTGAAAAATCTCGCGAGATCACGAATTGAACGAATGCGATAGATCTTCGTCGTCTTCAGCAATATGTGGAAAAGGCACATCTGGCTGAGAAATCTGACATAGTCGGATTTCTACATTCTCTAGACGTGATCAGACGTTGTTTGAAATAACGATGTTTGCGTCTTGATGAGCGATCTATATTAACATCAGTTTCTTTTCGCGACTAGTCAAGATGAGATCATCTTGATTGAAAAGAAAAGGTTAGAATTTCAGAATGCAATATTGAAGCAGAAGCAGAAACAGAAGCAAAATCGAGTCGATTTTTATTTTGAAAGCGATTTCAGCTACAGATCTGTGCTAAAATCCGTACTCGCGATGTTTCTTTCTTAATGTCATGCCGTGCCATGCCAGTGATCAGCAAATGCAACGGAAGGTCTAAGTTCTTTCGAGACTATTTTTGAATATCAACTCGATTTAATTTTCAATGAGATGAAGAAGATTGTTTAGACATTTTCGTCGCAAGAGAAAGAGTAAACATCTTATGAAAGCAGCGCGACCTCATGCTGAAACGGCTACGCAAAGCTCAAGAGCAACAGGCGGCGACTCACAACAAGCATACTCAACTCAAGAACTTCAGCGTAGAAGATCAAGTCATGCTCTTCACCAAAAATCTACGAGATGCGAGACTCAAAAAGAAGTTGTCGCAGAAGTATACTGAGTCCTTTGCAGTTGTGAATCTTGTAGAATCTCAATCATATCGTTTACGACTTTCACTCACATGACGTATTCACTTCGTGTTTCATCTCTCTATTAAAATTCTATCTCAAAAATGAAGCTATCGCTTCTTCCTCGAAAATGATTCTCGTAGAGAGCGAAGAGAAGTGAAAAGTTGAAGAAGTACTAGTTCATTGAAAACGCATGATCTGGTGAGAAAATATCATAAACGAACCCGTTACGATTCCGTTATCAGGAAAGGCAAAAGATCTCAACTTCAAGAAGACTGAAGACATTCAGACTGAGTAGATTTCGAATACTCATCGACGAATAGAGATCACACAACTACTAGATTGAATATAAGAAAGGAAAAAGTTACGACTATTACGATTATTGAAGTCATTCAGTGCGTTGAATTATGTTCTGCTTTCAACATAGTGCTTTTTGAACACGCGACAAGCCTTTTCTTTGACATCATTCTTTCTCTTATTCTTCCTCAGCTTGAACTGTCCTCAAACACATAGAATTTCATCTAGATGCTTCTTTAGCGTTGAAACAGAAATGCGACGTAATGAGAAAGATTCGAAGGCATTGCAAAAATCAATCATGTTGTTCTAAGTCACTGTTTCAGTCAGATTTCCGTAAGCAATGCTCATCAAAATTCGAGAATAAGCAGATCGATTTCAGCTACAAATCTGTGCTAAAACAGTAATCAACATCTTTACAATCACTCATAATACAACATATTCTCAGTCAACTTGTGTCAGCTTGAGTTTTGAGATTCGATCATGCAGCACTTTCTTCAATGCTTTAACTTCGTGCTCGCTCATATTATCGACGATGACAATATCATGAGCTTTGGCCATTTCGTGAGCGATAGCGCTATAGACATTAGCTGGCATCTATGTCGTTGACTTCACAGCTACAATTTCGACACTCGTATTTTATGTCTCTTGATTTCTTCGCAATCACAGGCTAGAGAGCAACAGCAAACGACGTCTTGCCATCACTTCTGACGCTGGTCGAAAATGTGTTGTTGAGTTTGCGAGACAATCATTTCGAAAATCTTCACGAGCACCTTAGTCAAAGCTTGATCGGCGTGAGCATATCGAATGCATAGTCAGAAGGTGTGATTGACAGCTTTACTCTCGACGTAAGCTCTTACCTTTCTTCAGAAGTATGCGCTCAAACCGGCTCATTCAAGCTGCATGAGGCATCACCTTGCACTGTCTCAGAAGAGTATACCAGGTGACGAGGCACTGAAGGCACCCATCTCACTGCTCGAGTCACATGCATATCACGATGTATCGTATCAAATTGAAGCGACGTGTCAGAACTAGAACAGAGTGCTATAGCGAGAAAGATGTCTAAGAATGAAGTAGAGCTATGCGATCTGAAGACTTAGACAGATGTAATAATCTTCTGGTATATGAAAGATCATTCAATCTCGAGTGAGAGTGATCGTTTTTTCTCATTGCTATCTAACAAATCACATTCCAACGAGTTTCTGAGTCTGTCTTCATGAGAATCTTAGCGAGAGTATAGAGATCTTGGATGTCAGCATCACCTCGTTCAATAACGAGACGATCAGAGATCAGACATTCCTGATCTTACCTCGATCGACTTTGAGAGATGAGTAACGCTTCTCATTCAAGCACATTCCGAGAAAGAGCAACTCAGACAAAAACGAAAGGTTTTCAAAGAAGATCTCTTGACGATTCGACGATTCTGCACATAAAGACGTCGAGAGAGCGAGTAGTGAATCTAGGGAGCCAGAAGTGAAGCGGGGGTGCCAGAAGTGAATCTAGAGAGTCAGAAGTGAATGAGAAGTCAGAAGTGAAGCGAAGAAGTCAGAAGTGAATCTGAGAAATCAGAAGTGAAGCGAGAATGTCAGAAGAAATTTAAAATACATTGATATAGAGAACTGTCAAAAAGATTTCCCCCTTTCGCTTCTAGCGCCGCTCTAACCTGAGCCGAGCCTGAGCATGTCTGAGCAGAGCTGAGCATGTCATGAGCACATTCTGACTTTCTTCGATTGCGTCTTGAGCTGTTTTTCAATCTCTGAGCCGCATGCTGACTCGACTTCGCCAGAATTCTTTGACAGCTGAAGCTATGATCTAGACGTCGACGACGAATCAACTCGTCTCGTACTGTCAAGACATCTTCAAGCAGGCAGAATCAACTCAATTTCCTCGCACAATCACGACATTGAACAGTCTCACTCGCAATCGTTTCCTGAGCACATAGCTTTCTCTATGAATCATGTCATCAAAGTGCGAACGCGCGACTCTCTTTCAGTATGCAGATTTCAATGCGTCTGCTCTTTGCCGTTGAGTAAGCAAGCTGCGCGAAGAACAGCATTGCTTTTTGACCTTCATCTCTTTAGAATCAGTCAGAAGATCATTAGCTCTTGCTTCTATCTAATCACTTCAAAGCTCAGTTGCTTGAATAGAGAAAGTTGTTGATATCACTGAATATTTTTGAGGCCACGTTTTACTCTAACGATCGCCCGACGTTATGAAGTAAACGCACTTATATGTACTATGTCTAGATCAGGCTCGAAGTCAAATTTGAGTAGATCACTTCATTTGAGATTTATTCATAGCGTGACTTAATTTAGAGAGCAATACTTTGAGGGGATTTTTTTAGTCTCACTGACCCTTTAAGCTCTTCTTTCTTTGCGCTCTAAATCATATGCGATGGTCAACGATATACTCAAGAAAATGATCATCTTCTTGAGTGAGCTTCAATGAAAGTGCCTTTTAATAGCTAAAGCGATGATATTTGCCTGCATACTTATATTTCTTGAACAGAACAAAACAACAATTTCTACATGCTGCTAAAATTGATTTGAGCAAACAAAATCAGTCAGCTAATGTAAAGAAATACAAACGTTCAGCAATTTTCTGATTCTTTCAGCACGTTTGAAACATAACTGTTAATTATGCTCGATGAGCCAATTTCAGTAGATTCAAAAATCTATCTAGTAGACGACTCGACGATAGTTCAGATCTTTGCTTCATTCCCTCGATCATGCTCGAGAGTGACGTCATCAACGTCGAATCTTATCTGACCTGTGATTCAAGTATCTCAAGAATTCTATCGCATCAACCCGAAAGTTTGAGAGATTCACATTGAAGTAGTACACAGATTGTATTATCTGATTCAAAGAATGATCGACGAGCCTGAATCGAATTGAGAAAGAACACATCAAGAACTTTCGAAATAACTGTCTGAATCGTCGATTGTTCAATTGAACGTTGAACTACCAAAGTCTTTGAGAGCTCTGTGAAGAACTCGATCACGAAATCGACGTCTTGTGAAGCAGACATAGTGATACCTGATGAACTCTGAAGGCGCTGACACTGAGTCGCAAAACGAATCATTGCAGACAGTATTCTTCCGTCTATTTAGTGTCTTTGAACTTTCATATGACGATAGAAGGTTCGACCTACGAGTGAATGAGAAACTCGTCTTCAAATCTACAGCTTCAATCGACAAGAAGTTTTGCAATTCCGAGACGAAATCGAATTCTTTTCAACAACTTCTCTACTTCTGTCGATTCATCGAAATAGAATCAAACCTCTTTCGCAATTTCGTGTAGCCTTGAGCTATTTTGATCGTTAGAATTCTAGAACAACTCAATTTACGTGATTCTTACTGTGACTTCATTGTTGCAAATTCTGATCGGATTATTGAATATGAAAATTGCGAAAACCCTTTTTCTTTGAAGAACATATGATGGAACGCGATATGTTATATAGAACGCAGGAAAACACGTAGATATCTCTGATTCATATTATTCAATAAATTGCTCGAAGAATCAACTGATTGAGACACATGTATCACGTCATCACACTTGTTGCTCATGCATATTGAATCATCAGAGTTTATATCAAACCCAACGATCAGCCTACCTGAGATAAGGTATGATCAATAGAAATCTAAATGGTAGATTGTCTCGACACTTAGCAAATCGCTGATGTGTGATAGAACGGCCGCAGTAAAAGAATTCATGCATATACACGCAGACGAATTCGTCTCAGACGAATCGTCTGTAAGTCGTACAACTCTGGCGTCGACTAAGGTAAGTCAGCATGATACTGTACTGTATGTAGATCTTACTGCCAACGCATCATCATCATTAAGAAGTGACTCTTCCCGCGCAAAAAATTCAATTCATTGCGAGCTTTCTTCTCAAGCTATTTCAACGCTTCAACAAGGTATGCCTGCTCTAGATTATCATGACAGCTGATATTCACGTTTGCAACTTTTTAGTGCTCAGTTGGATTTCATTACCCTTCATCAACTATGTCGTCCGACGTTATCAAAATTCAAGCAATTCACGTTCAGTGAAACAAAAGCAAAGTAGTGAAGCTAGATTTCTCGAATCATATTTTTGATCTCACGTCTCTAGTCAAAGCGAAGCTGCTTGGCGTAGAACTAGTCATGAAAAAGGTGAAAACTTTCTATGAGATCGACAAGAAGAACATAAAGTGAATTTTGCGCTTAGCGAAAGATCCGAACACTAATCGACTGCCTGACGAGTGAAAAGAATATTCCGGATTCTTTACTATTGCTAGAAAGAATCAGGAGCCATTTATCAATATAGATCGAATGATCGATTATCTTCGAGAGATAGAAGATAAGAAGAATCTCAATCAAAGCTTTTATGAAGCATGATTGAAAAAGAAAGTAGTCGATGAATTTCGCTGATTCTAGCATTGTTCAGAGAATGGTCAGCAACGGGAGAGATCATGAGCTTGAACTATCTTTGTGATCTTACACATAAGTTTGAGGCTCGGATCAACGGTTTTTGCTTCTCATCACTGTTCTATGTAACAGTTTATGAACATTGTATTATGTCGTCGCGCCTCGTCGTCTTCACGATTCTAATCAACTACCTCATCATCTTTCTATCTTCTACACTTTCTACTCTTTCTGCCCTTTCTACTCATAGTAGTCACTCAGCATAGTAGCATAGTAGCAGTCACTCTTTCTCGCTGGCTTGAAAGCCACTATCTTCAAAGTAGAATCACGGAAGCGACGTCTAGACTGAGACTTCTGCTTTCATACAGTTGTTTTCTTGACTGCACGATCAGATTTAGTTGTTTTAGTCATCACAGATGGTGCGAAAGAGAATGAAGATTCGTCGAAAGCGATACTGACAGCGACGATACTGACAGCGAAAGTTTGATTCTTGCTGCCTTTGGGTTTACCCCGGGGCGTGAGCGCCAGCATGATGAAGAATGAAGCGGGGGATGAAGAATCTGATGGCAGCGAGACTGTAGCCTCGCTGTTCTTCGTCTTTTATTTATCCCTTTGCTTAGCATCCCGCTCAGCAGCTTTCGCTGCTAGGTACGTCATAAAGCTCGCCGTCAGTAGAAGATTCCAGGTGGGCTGAGAGTATTCTAGCGATTGCTCTCTGAATGATGGGTATGAGGCTAGAATTCAGCCGAGGATGGGGTTGTCAGACGATAGGCATGACGATGAGGTCGAGGCGATGTGTATGTAAATAGATAGGTAGATAGATAGACACGTAGGTAAATAGAGCGTTGATTATTTGAAGAGAAGATGAGCGAAGCTCGAAAGTCATACTGAATGAGCGAAGTGATAAAGTGTTTATGGTGAGAGATCTACATGTATTACTTAGCAAACTACATCTAAATGGAAGTAGATTTCGCCTTTAGTAAATGTTGCGCTACCCGCATTGTGCGCTGATATGTTGCGCCTCGAGAATCTTTCGCATGGGGATCATCCGTCGCTTCCAGGCTCAAAATCAAACACATCAGCGACAATAAAGACGTGAGTCTCTCGTTCTCACATTCCCAATCATCATGTCTCTATTACGAGCAAAGTCAGATGTTAAAAGATATGAGCGGCAATCTTTGCTAGATCTATTAAAAACTCAAGGTAAAACTGCTATCACACATTTCAAACCGTTCTTCAGCTGACAGTGACAGCGCAACCACGCGATATCAAACGGAAAAGGTCGGTTACGCCTGTTCGTAAGAGCGTACGTCTACAAGAGAAAAAACGTCTTTGTTCTTCTTCAACCAGTATTACGCCTGACAAAGAGGTACGTTCTACAATTCCTGACCATACAACTGCGATCACTGACTCTGGTCAAAGTATCAACAGGAATCAGTCAACTTCTTCAATCTAGATCGAAAGCGGAAACGAAGTGAAGAGCTTGAACAGAATCACAAACCTGAGGTCAAAGAAGCTGCTCGTTCATCTTTCCAAGCTCAGAAAAGACTTACGCGGAAACGTCAACGAATCTTACCTGCAAATCGTGCTGTTGAAGGCACAACACGTTCAGATCTTCATAGTAATATCAAGAACAACGACGTCAATCTCATTCAGCGTTGAATCGAAGAAGAAAGCTGGTCTGAAGGAAATTTCAAGCAAGACAGCGACATGACTCATTCACTTACTCGAAAGAGGTCGACTTCGTCTCTCAGCAAACATGAATCAGACATAAGTGACGTTTCTTTAAGAGAAGGAAAGAATGCTGTCGTTAAGAGTCGACGCTACGAGAAGTTACTTGCACTTGCTGACATTTATATGAATGATGACGGCAAGATGACTACTACGATAGAATGTAAGGCTTTATGCCAGACTCTACTCAATGCGGATCAGACAGTGTCTTATGATTCTCTCTTCAACGATGATTTATTCGAGAGAGTTTGTCAAAGGGTTCGTAATAAAATCGAAGCCAGAGTTATTCGCGATCTCTCTTCGCTTCTCGTTCCCTTCGCCGAAATTCTTTACCTTCGCGAAGCTACAAATCTCGAACATCTGATCGAAACTGTCGATGAAAGCTGAATCAAATCTATTCCCCTCGTTCAAGATTCTCGTTCGCAGCTCGACTTCGCTGTGAGGCTCAAATCGTCTGCATTTACCTCTGATCAAGTCAAGAAACTGCAGCTCTCTGTTGATGATTGGCAGACTACATCTCGTCTGATGGCGACAGATGAGATTTATTTCTCATTTCTGACAGCAGAGATGAAATGCGACAATGAAGCACTCAACATCGCGAATCGGCAGAACGCTCGTAGCGCCGTCGTTGCGGCAAATGCGATCGTCGAGTTGTATAGATTGATGTCACGTCAAGACGAGCTCAATCAGAAAATTCTTACCTTCTCAATTTCGCACGACAATGAGGCTGTAAGAATGTACGAGCATTATGCGTTGATCAAGAGAAAGAAGACTCTATTTTATCGTCATTCTGTTGATAAGCTTGATTTCACTAGACAGAACGGCAAAGAGAAGTGAACTTCATACACGTTTACAAGAAATGTCTACGACAAGTTTTATTCAATTCATCACGAAAGAATCTGTTCTGCCGTTGATGAGTTACTCAATTCAGAAGACTTCGCTGTAGAGTTCTTCTCTCAGCAATCAAATCTTGATTTCTTCGAACAGAACGACAGTCAATTGATCATGTTGAACTCACAACAGACAGAGTCGGGACTTTCGTCATCTCAGACATCTGAGCCTGTGTTCAAGAAATCAAAGGGGAAAGGCAAGAAGTAATTGCATTATTGGGAAAATGAGGCTGTATATCTTCACAAGTCTTCAATCTTGCTCTTGAGACGGTCTTGACCATAAATTTAGAGAGATTGAGGGATTTACAATCGACGTTTTCAAGGTAATTATAGCACAGTTTCTAGATATCTATCATCTACGCTCAGACTTCATTCAACTTCTCTGTTGCAAGCCTATTATATAGCTCAGCCACATTATCACTGAAAATTTTATATCTTTCAACTCTCTTCGCAGCAATGATTTGTTCTGAGCTGTAGTCAAGATACGTCGGTCAGCAAGGACGCGATCTTCAGTGTGTTCTGCCTGATTGACTTTTCGCATTCTCTGAGTTTCTCGTGATCTAGAATCATAGAAATCTGCAGAACGTCTGTGACACTGATGATCGTGTGTTCTCTGTCATCTTCAGTAATGGTCTGACCGTGAATCAGACGTACTCACACGTTCTCTTTCAAGAGAAGATCAGTTCGATTCTTTCGTTGATTTGTATGTATGATATTTGTCGTGATGTTCAACAACTATGTATATTTTCGAGTTGATCATTCGCAGCTTTTCTCGAAGAAGTCGTTCGCTTTTCACTATCGTCATGCTTGCTTGATAGTGTTGTGTTTTCTGAAGAGAAAGTTGATAATCTCGTGCAATGTCTCTAGAATGGTTTGATATGAGATAATCAAGAACGATTGTCAAGCACTTCGAAATTGCCTGCATTATTAATGACGAGCCACATGACGGCATTCACAGCAGCATTCACAACTGGCAACATCCGCAGCTGAAGACATTCACAACTGACGACATTCAGAAATGATGACATTCACATCAGACAGTGATCATTAATTCTGAAATGCTCGAAAAAATGAACTTCTTGAGCAAGCCTTCAGAAACGATAGCTTTCGAATCTCGAGAATCGTTTTGATTGAAGATCAGGTTTTACATATGCTAGAGAGACGAAGCAAAATCTTTCTATGCAAAGTCTGATGAAATTACGTATATGATGACTGACCTTCAAATTAGAGATTCTTCTCACGATTATACGACAAAGAAAAAGTATCATCATGTCTGTGTTCTGACGAATTTTGCGCTCACTTCTGCATCAAGATCAAAGTACAGTCGACTGACATTTCATTCTGACTGATGAGTCATCGACGACATTGCTGTGTCAAGAAGACAAAAATATTGATGAACTACAAAACATACTACAGAAGTTCTCTGCTTCCGATCGCGAAACTTTCGTCTTCGTCGTCACCTTTCTTACTATCGAAATATGCCTCGCTGAAAACGACAAAAGTTTGTTTTTCTATATTCGCACCGTTCTCGAGATCTTCGTTCTCTGATGATCAGTATATTGCTATGTGTGAAGCGTTAAATCTACAGCAAAGAATCAACTTTTGAAGCCAAGAGCTCATTTTTGACGCTGAGAAGTCGATTCGTCAAAAATGAAGCAAAGAAGTCAGAACTGAAGCGAAGAGTCAAAAATGAAGTAAGAAAGTCTCAAGTGAATGAATCATGAGACGCATTCAATTTCACTAGAAATGAAGCTTTGATCATTGAGCTAGGCGCAGTCATCAGAATTCAAGACATCTATATATACTAGATTTATATGTGCTCGCTCTCTTTTCTAATTGTACCTTACTTTTTGTATTCTCTCTTAAACATTTAAATTGTTTTTCGTGAATTCTAATGCAACATCTTTCAAAGCATTAGTAATGTCGAGTCTCTAAGATTATTATAGAAATAGTACTCTAATATATACAACACTAGGCTGCTTAGCTATCTGTTGCTCATGTATTCTTTACGTATTCTGCGTGCTTAGATAGTTTCATCAGTATGAATGTTTGTTGTCACAAGCTTCTCGGCTGCAAATCGCTCTTGAATCGACTGAAAAGTTCTTGCACATCGTATCGCGAGAGCGAAAGCACAGTCTGTAATTGTTCTGAATGAGCATCTTTCACTATAGCTTTCAATGTAAATGACTGAGACTTGCTTTGACTACTGAGTAGCGAGGCGAACGAATATAGGTACATCAGAACGTCAGAAGAGACTATATTCAACGTCTATTCTCGCTGTAGTTGCCGATCTTCTGCTTTCAAAGATTGAACGTCGCTCTTCTAGTACATCTTCTAGATCAATTCTATCACTGTAGAACTCAGAGTCTTTCTACTGTATGTTTCGCTGTCTCTGCTTCTGCTGTAGTAGATTCGGCGAGTTCTTCGCGTTCGTTCTTTCTGTAGTATAGTCTGCTGTCGTCGAGAGTCGAGCGTCGCTCGCCTTCTAGAAACATCTCTGCTGCGATAGCTCGATAGCTACTTCTAGAATCGAACAATGCAATTCTGTCTCTGATCTCTCGCGTCTTCTGCAGTCTCGTCGTTCTGTCGCTTCGCTGTCTCTCGTTTCTCGTCACTCGACGATATCTCTCATTCTGATGTCAGCTGTTCGATAGTCGCTCGCTTGATAGATAGATGACTGAATTCTAGATGATGTTTCTTCGATGCTTGCCTTCTATCTTTCTATCGCTCGCCCCCTTCTGTCTTTCTGACTAGCCGCATGAGATTTCGACCTACCTCTTCTAGAGAGTCTTCTGCTTGCTCTTCTCAATATCTCTCGCTAGCCTCATAGAATCAAGACTATCTCTCGCTGACACGTGATCTACATCTTCTATATTCATTCTATTCTTCTACATTGAATCTGTCAATTTGAGTCGCTTGTCACTTACGTTCATCATAAAATGTGAGTCGAAAAATAGTCGAAGAGCAGCGACCACGACTGTTTTATTATGCAGATCAGCTGTCAGATTTACACTCACACGAAGCAGAGTCGACAGATTGATGATGCAGAAACTCGATGACTTCAACATGAGATTTTTCGACTCATCTTGATACTTTTTCTATTCATTCTGTTGCTTGCTTCTCAGTCGAAACATTCATCTCAATCGAGTTTTTCTGCATTTCGCTGATGCTTTGTTCAGATCGAGTTTTTCTACATCTCGCTGACACTCTTGTCTTATTTGAAAACCTCTCAAGAGCTCTTTCTTTCTTTTATAAAGTCTATCTGCTCGCTTGTCGCTTGCGAACTCTCTTACTTCTTTCGTTAATTCTTCTACAGACGTGGCTTGCACTGAGCTTGTCTCAAATGTCTTTAGCTCTTCTTGATAAATGAAGTTATAATCGTTTCCTAGTATTTGCAGAGCTAGCTGTCGCGACAAGCACGTCGTTCAAGAAGCGTGTTCGAGCGTAGTCAGCAGAAAATGATAGTACGAGATCTTGTATCAATGACTTGAAGGATGAAGAATGAAGGGCGACAGAGTTAGAAAATCGAACGCAGAATGAGAATGAAAACTCGTAAGAGGTAAGCGGAAGCACAGTCACTGAAAGTGAGGCGTTGTGCGCCTCGCAGACTATTTCGGAGACATCTCGAATTTCTCATTCATCACAACAGACATGATGAACTCTTCGACTCAACAAAAGGTCTGACTCACTTCGAAGTTTAATGCAATGATCGCAGTCTTGCTTTTTTTTTGATTGAATGTTTCTGCTCAACTGCAGCAAAGTCGACAGCTGAGCAGACGAGATTCGAGATGCGACAGTGCTACTACAGTACAGCTAGATGCGACAGTGAAGCGAGATTTCTACAGAGAATCTAGAAGAATCATTCTTCTTGAAGACATTTTATTCTCGACGACAGCAGAATTTCTACGAGAATACGATGAACATACGACAGCAGTGATAGAAGCAAGAACTTAGCGATCATACAGCAGAAAGATTACGAGATCTACAGCAGTGAGATTGATTTAGAAAGAGATTTGAAAGAGCGAGCTTCGATTCTTGCTGACGAAACGTCGACTACAGCAGCGAGAATGTCTGATGTATTCATATTTGTTCGCCTCGCTACTCTGTAGTCAAAGCAAGTCTCAGTCTTTCACAATGCTTGATGTTGAATTCATCTAAAGACATCAGCACTATGACAGTGATAAGTCAATGAAGTTCAATACTGATTCATTTTCATTCTCATTTCAGCGTTCTGTTCAGAATTCATGTACTCTGATACAACAATTCATATGCTTCTTCATTTTATATTCATTTGCTATTTTCATATGCTGTGTTCATCAAGACATACATAAATCTCAAGTATTTCGTCATACTTTCTTTCTTCTACATTCAACTTCTTCATCTTTCAACATAACATTCACTTCTATCTATACATCACATTCACTTTGTTATGATTGTATTCAATCTGATGATCAGCTCGATTATCAATCTCGAAGTCAATCAATCTCGAAGTCAATCTCGTTGTCAGTTTAGCATCTGATCTAGTTATTCGACTAGATAACATCTTAAGTCAGTGTCATCGACACAGTCTTGACAACATCGATTCTCTGTATTGCAACACTTTTCTTTCAAAACTAGCGCTAGATTCTTAGACTTCTGTCTTCTGCTTAAATAGTTGTTGCAGTACTTTCTTTCAACACACTTCGAGCTATTCTTTGTCTTCTATTATTGCTATCTTATTTCTATCAGCATTGCAACATGAAATTTATTATCTTTGATCTTTGATTAATACTTTGATCTATCTTCTATGAGTTTCTTGATGTTATCTGTTATGAACTGTGCTGAGTCTGCTAGAAGTAAGATGTCACTTGTCTTTAAATTAAACATTTACTTGAATCTCTTTTTGAATTTTGACAAATCTACTACAAATACAGCTTGAATTTTCTCTTTGCTTCTGTATTCTTAGTATTCTAATTGTAATATCTCTATCGATCAAACATTCTATTCAGCTATGCATTACATCACGACAGTGTGAATAGATTCTAGGTACGATTTCAACATTATACTAAGAATTCGTGAATCATATGATACTGATATCTAGATTCATTCAAGATACTCAGCGAGACGAAACGAGTCTAAAGAAATCTGTTTATTTGATGATCGATCACTTCGCAAGACTGCTTCAATGACATTCACTCAGTGAGTCTGCATCAATGACACGCATCTAGTGAGTCTGCAACAATGACATTCATTCAGTGAGTCTGCGTCAATGACACGCATCTAGTGAGTCTGCATCAATGACATGCATCGAGTGAGTCTGCATCAATGACATGCATCTAGTGAGTCTGCATCAATGACACGCATCTAGTGAGTCTGCGTCAATGACATGCATCGAGTGAGTCTGCATCAATGACACGCATCGAGTGAGTCTGCATTAATGACACTCATCTAGTGAGTCTGCTATCAAAAGACAATTCAATTCTACAAAGACAAGAGACTATATACATGAGACTACAGACATGCAAACATGTCTTGCTGAGAAAGAGAAGTAATGTTACAAACTGTGTTGAGTCTGCTAGAGATAAGACGTCACTTGTCTCTAGACTAAACATTTATTCAAATCTCTTTTCAGACTCTGACAAATCTACTACAAATCAGCTCAGATTCTCTCTTTGCTTCTCTATCAATATCAGATCATCAGCGATTAAATTATGATGAAAGATCACAAATATACACGAAGATGCTGATTGAAAGAAAGCGCTGAATAGACAGAGAAGCTACAAGCAAAGTACATGAAATGTATGAAGTGAAAAGCTTTTTAAAAAATCTAATCAAGAATTCAAGACTTCTGCATTCTTGACGTTTGTCAATACAACATTGAAGTTCATGATGAATGAAATCTGTGTTGCAGATGACTGAGCAAGACAAGATTGACAATAGATCTATATTAATTATGAGATTGATGTCTGATTGCATTCAATCATGTCAAATCTGATCATGTTTCGACAAGATCTGAGTCAGTCATTGTTCAAATGTTAGTGATATATATATATATATAAAGGCATCAAATCTTGATCAGCTCTGAGTCAGATTCAAAGAGATTCAAGATCAAGAGAGTTCTGAAGAATGTTTATGAATATCTCGATGAAAGATTCTTCGCTCAAGAAACAAGTGAAGTTGCAATCAAACTCAGCACTGAGCAGCTCATTCAAGACAAAATAAAACATTCAGAGATAAAGCTAAAAATGACAGAAAAGCGAGCATTCAGAACAAGAATCAGAATGAAATCAGCGATTCAAGAGACAGATATGACAAAGTATGATATTCTTGAAGACAGCAGAATATTCTACAGAAAGAGCATACAGCAAAGAAAAACCATCTATTTTTCTTTCTTTTTCTCAACTAGCTGTCAAGATTTTATGAGACGTCGATTATGACATGTCTGATAACTATTCTTCTGTAGTCTTTCATGCTTTTCTTTCGCTTGTCGATAGCATTCAGTCAAACTGATTCTTGTTACGAATCTGAATGATCAATCTCAAGATACATATGTTTTCAACCTTAGTATTGTGTCTTTTGTCTGCTGCAGCGATATAAGAGATGCAGTCAATTGACTGATATGAAGTGAGATATTTAGTCAAGCAATCATTAGTTGTAATACTATTGCTCAACTGATGTCTTCTCTTTCAACTTCTGACAATGAAGATTTTTTAATTTTGACACAATACACTCTTCGATGTATAGCTTGATTGCTCGTGCTCATATCAGAAAAGCTTGTACTTCTTTAATCTCATATAATGATCATGCTGTTGACAGACTTTTACGCGTGTTGAGTATCTCTATCTTACATTTTCATAATGCGATCTGCGCAGTCATTACTGACTGAGAGTTCAATGCTTCTAGAAGCGAGAGATGAAAGCAAAATAACGAGTTCATGAAAAACGTGCATAAGAAGTTTAGAAATGAATCATCATCAGTCGAAATGAGATTGAAGTTATTATCTGATAATGTGCTGAAGAATGATTATCTCATCAAGATCAAGCGAGAAGATCAAGAGTTGCACTCTCAAGAAGAAGTCATAAACATGATGCAAGTGATTTGAAGAGCTAATAGTCAAGCATCGAAAGACACTGTGTCTGAGAAAAATGCTGTTGACATAGTCAATGACAACAAGCAATCGAGTATGAGTCTTGATAATGAGATGAATCGACGAATTTTGAATGAATATCGATGAGCTCAAGCATTTCAAGAAGAGCTGAAGAAGATCTTTGACATGTAAAGCTTCAACAAGAAAACTCTTATGAAAAATGCGCTTTTCAGTGTCGCTAACAGAACAAAATTAACTCGCTGATCGTCAAGAAAAGAGCAAAAGTAACTTGATAGTATGAGCTGTAATCAGAAGAATTGATGTATTCAGTATCTTAAGACATGACATCTGAGCAGAGCAAGAGATTGATATCACGAATGTAGAGAATTCGATTCAACTATTCTCGATAGACTATGATGATTATTATAATGAATGAAACAAGTGATCTGATAGATGTGCAATATAATAAACAGATTGTTTTCTTCTTGAAACTGAAGATGATAAATCAGTCAGTCGATGTGATGAACTTTGAAATCGTGCAGTGAGACTGATCTAAGAATGAGTTCTAGCTGTGACAACTTTTACATTTATCAACAGAGAACTTCGAACGATGATTTAGTATCTGAAGACATCGAGATCAAGCGAAAAGATCAAGAATTTCGCTCTCAGAAAGAAGTCATGAACATGATGCTAGAAACTTGAAAAGCTGATAGTCAAGCACGAAACTCGTCTTCTTGAGTCATCAAGAAGCGATCGACTGAATTTAAGCAACGAAGCGAGCAATGTAGATGCATGACAAGTACAGACAGTCAGAATACAACAAGAAATATCAGTCAAAATATGATAATGATTCTGAAGAGTTTAAGCTTTTTAGAATCAAGAAGAATCTATCAGATGAAGTGAACATTCGAAGACTGCAGAAATTGAAGATTGCTTGTACAGTAAAACTTAACATCAGCTAGAATGACAGCGAGCTGACAGTAGAATGACATCATGTTTACATTGACTAGTTAGCTATGAAACGACTGCAAGTCTACGATCTGTCTGATCAGATCATGAGTCATTGACATTGCTACAGTGAGCAAAGATATTGTTCTTGCTTAACTTTCTTGAGAATCATAGATATTGATAGAAGAAGATCATTCTATATCTATATTATTGAGCATCAGTATCTACAAAGTGAGTTATGATTTTTCAATTTTGAGATGAGTTCGAAAAATCAAAATTGAACGTCGAGCGAGCGAGACTCTGAGCTCATCACTCATCTCATAAATCATAATTTATTATAATATAATCTTTAGATCAATGTACACAGTGTAGATGCTCATCATTCTACTCATCATTCTACCTGCTCATCATTCGACTCGTCACTCTATCTGCTCATCATTCAACTCATCATTCTACTCATCATTCTACATGATTTTCTACCTACTCATCATTCTACATGCTCATCTGACTACTCAGCTACACGCTCATCTGTCTATCTGTCAAAATCATGTCTAGATGATACAATCAATGAAGATCAGAGTTGATAGTGCTTGATCTTTAGAGATAGCTATAACTGAATATTAAGAATACAGAAGAAGATTGATACAAGAACTTCTATTTATGTAATGTTCAGAGACTGCGCTAGACTTGAAAGAAATGTGTTTGTAACACGAAAAGAAGATGATGTAGATGTTGATGAAAGAAAAGAAAGTTGAGAAAGAAAAAGAATGTTGAGTCATATCTGAGTCAAATCTGAGTCAGATATAGATCAGATCTCGACTAGATCATTGACTAGCTCTAATCAATCTTGATACACTCGTAACATTATCTTCTTCTTTGAAAATTCATGTTTGCATGAATGTAGTTCATTTGCTCGCTTTTTGTTGATAGTTATTTCAATATTTAGCGCGATTTGCTTAAATATAGCTTATAAAATTCATTCAAAACTTTCTCTGAGTCATTGAATTTCTCTTTATCAACATAGTATCATTTGTTGTTTCTATCTAGATCTTTTCATTTGACTTTGTACAGTATTCAATCTTGATAGCGTCTGAAGTTCAATATATCATCTATCTTTTAATATTCATTGTCTTTAATAGTGATTGATCTGAGTGATTTTGAATGTTGTTCTGATAAAGAGTCTTTTGAATACAATTGTAGTAGCTTTGAGCTGAACATCAAGTGTATATGCTTCATGTTTGTAGATAAACGAAGATGATAGAAAGTCTCTATTTTAGCAGTGATTTGATAAAGATTTAGCTGTTTGTCTTTCAAATCTTTGCAGAGTCTCATTGTCTTAACGTTTCTGAAAGATAGTCAAACTCAGTCATCTACTTCATATGTGACGTCTTGTTTATGTTTATTGATCTGAACTTCAATGATCAGCTTCATCTTTTTCAATTGTTGATGATCGAAGCTCAGTAGCTCTTTCATTCAAATGACAATATCATCTGCTTTTCTAGCTTCAAGTCGTTCACAAGTTGTTTTGTAGTCAGTCGTATCTGAATCGAAACTCATTCGAGAGTGAAATTCTTTATTGAAGTAGAAGAGAATCATTGAAGTGATCGAGAAGATATTGAAATTGTCGCTAAATTTCATCATAGATATTCATTTGACTCAGTCGTTCTGCATGTAATTGCAGTAGATTCTAAGTTCGCGTTCAACGTTCTGATTGACTCGTTTCGATTGATCATCGATCTCAGAATGATAGACTGTGAATAAACTAGCTGTGATTCTCAGTCGCTTGCAAAGACTTTTTCACATAGTCAATATGAATTGAGAGTCTCTGTTCGAAACAATAGAACTGAGTAGATCATGCAGTCGATAGACGTTTCATAGCATGATTCAAATCGTTTCTTCAACTGAGATGTCATCGTCTTCTCAATGACAGAGAACATAGTGACGTTCTTTGATGAGACAACATATGATTGTGCAAATGACGTTATAGTCTTCTGACAGAGATAGTTCAGTGATGAAGTTCATAGCTATATCTTTTCAGCGTTTCTGTGAAATTGAAAGAGAATGATGAAGTTCATTGATGCTATTTCTAGAGACTTTGCTTCGCTGACAAGCATGACAGTTTCGAATGTATCATCGAATAGTAGCTCGATGATCTGATCAATAGTAGAAACGCTGAACTAGATTGATGATTCGTTTATTGTCGAGATGAAAGATTGAAGATTGATCATGCACTTCTTGTAGTAATTTCGTGTGCATGTTCTCAGAAATTCACAGTAGATCTTTTCTAAATAGAACGTCGTCAATGATTTTGCAGTTCTTCAGTTTAGTGATATGAAATTTGAGTTTGTTCTCGTTCATAGCTTATCTATATTCACTGCAGAGCTCATCTGTTTGATTGATCATATGTACTCGTTGATAGAGATTTGCTTTCGATTCAACAGATAGAACATCGACTCTATCGAGAGTCAGAATAGTCTGAAAACGATCTTCAAGACGCTGAGCTGATTTAAAGACGTTCGCTAGAGACATTCTGATTAAAGCATCAACTTTAGTGTTTATTTTGCCTGATCTAAAGATGATCTGAAAGTTGAACTTCGATAGAATGTTCAGATAGTTGACTTGTCGTCGACTCAACTGTTTGTTTTTCATGAAGATCTTCAAAGTCTGATGATTGATGAACATCTGAATGAGTAGTTCAGTGCATTTCAGCTTGAATCGTCAGTGTTCAAAGCATCGAATAATGACTAGCAGTTTCTTATCATAGATGTGATAATTGATTTCAGCGAGAATCATGCTTTTGCTGTAGAAAGTCATCGAATGAAGAACTTTCTCGTCATTGTACTGAGATAGTATTTCATCTTTTACATAGTTCAAAGCATCGATCTTCAGAATAGCTTGTCGTTTGAGATCAAAGTGACGAAGTACTGAGATTGAGCTGACTTGTTTCTTTAGATTGTCAAAAGCTTGAACACAGATCTCGTTTCAAACAAAAACTGTGTTCTTTCTAGTCAGCTGAGTGAATGATTTGACTAGCTTCGAGAAGTTCTTAATGAAATGACGATAGAAGTTAACAAATTTCACGAAGCTCTGAATTTCTTTTAGATTGATCGAAGTGATTCAGCTGACTATGACTGTCATCTTGCTGAGATTCATATGAAGATCTAGTTCAGATACGATGACTTCTAGAAAGACAGTCTCTTCTATATCAAATTCGCACTTTCGAATATTCATCTGCAGTTCAACTTCGCGTAGTCGTCTCAATACTAGTTTGACGTGATCTCTATGTTTCTTTCTCATTTTGCTATAGATGAGAATGTCATCTAGATAGACTTGACAAAAGTCGTTCAGAAAGTCTCATAGAATGTCATTCATATATTGCTGAAAGAAGGTCGATTCATTAGTCAGTTCAAATGATAGCATCTTATATTTATATGCTTCTAAAGCAATGATAAAAGTAATGTAATTCTCGCTATCGAGATGCATTCGAAGTTTGTTGAACGCTGATATGATGTTCAATCTAGTCAGATGCTTGCAACTCACTATTTTATCAATGATCTCGTTTATCAGCGATAGAGAATATCTATTTCTTTTGAAAATGACATTTAGCTTTCAATAGTTTATGCAGAATCGAAGATCTTCATTTGCTTTGAGAACGAATAGAATCGAAGAGAAATAGAAGATCTGACTGAAAGTGATGAATTTCTTTGACAGATTCTCGTTCAGATACTTCTTTACTTTCAGAAGTTTAACAGAGAACATTTGATATGCTCAGCAGCAAGAGAGCGTTGAATCACTAGTGAGCTCGATTTTATGATCGTAGAAGCGATGAGAAAATAGTTTATTCGATTGAGCTCGATCAAAAACATCTAGAAACTCGTGATATTTTGAAGACAGCTTTGCTTTAATGTCTTCTAAATTCTGAGTCATTTCATTGATTGAAGAGACGTTTAGAGCGTTCAAATCGCACTGAGTATTGTACGCGATTTCTTTATTGATGTTCATCATGAATAGAGCAAAGACTTCAATCTTGTTCTTCTTTGAACGATTCAACAATGTTTTGAACGAAGCGACGTCTATGCTTTGAATCGAGAATGACTCTTTCTGAGCAGTGATTGAAACGAGTCGTTTGAGCATCGTAAAGATCTTAGTCTGAGTGATTGAAGAAAGCGAAGTTGATCGTGATCAACTTGAATGCTTTGAATTGAGCGAGATCGAAAAAATCGAAATAGAAGTATTCAATTGATTTGAAAAAACAATGACGTCGTTTCGCATATTCAGTAATATTTCGTTTTTATTCATTCAGAGCTTACTCAATATGACTTCATGATGATCAATATCAGCTATCAACATTGATACAGTCAATTTCTTATGACTTTCGATGATGAGATTGAGTAGAATTTTATGAGTGATTGTCTTCTTAAATATCTTCTCATCATAATCTTTTATTAACTTCTCTTTTGTCAGTGATATAAATTGAATTCTCAGTTTCTTGCATACTTTATCGACTAGGTTGAAATGTATGATCATGTAGACGACTGAATCACTGTCTATTAGAAGACGAAGATTGAAAGATTGTTTCTGAGAGATGAGATGAGCATCAATTAGAAACGACTTTTCAAAGTAATTCTCTTTCAATAGAATTTCGTCTAGTTTGCACAAAGATATAATCTCTACTTCTTCAATGACTTTTGAAGAGATGACTAGTTTTTTGAATCGAAATTCGAATTGAAATCGAAGCGATCATATTCTTTGTTCACTGCACTGATTTTAGTAGATCGATCAAGGCACTTCTTAGAGCTATGATCTGATTTATGACATATGAAACAGCTTTCGACTAGAATGTCTGCTTCTTTGACGCTAGTTAAAATCGCGTCGCGCGACTTTAGATGATCAGACTTCGAGTGATCGACTGATTGAGTGACAACAGTCGCTCTATGAAAGATAGTCTTTGAAACGTCGTTGACGCGTTTGAGCTTGTTCTTGATCTCTCAAATGACTCGCTGATCATTATTCAAATGAATCAGGTAGAAACGAATTTCTTTTAGAGAATCAGATTGAACTAGTTGATCTATTCAAATGAATTGAAGACGAAGATGTATTTTATCTTTCAGATCAACGATCAGTTGCTTTTCGTGATAGTCTAGATAGAAAGATAGTCGTTGAAACTGAGTATAGAACTCGTTGAATTTCTTTGATTCTTGAATCAAATTGTAGTATTCTCTACGAAAGTTGACTTTCTTATTCGAGTCATCAAACAACTGAGCTAGCTCTTTCAAAAGATCTTCGACGATTCTATAAAGATTGACACAATCATGTTTGCATCTAGCTTGAATGATTTCTGCTGCGTCATTGAATAATCTAGAATGTACATAGTTCAATTTGACTCGTTCATTAGAAAAGAGATCGACGTTGATCTTTAGTTTATTCTGAATTTTTCCGTATCAGTTCTTTCAAGTAGAATTCTTTTCATCAGTAAACAGCGAAGAATCAGATATTTTTTGAGATCTAGAACGCTCAGAGTAGATGAAATCAGAAGAAGTGTTTTCTTTAGTTTGAAGTCTTGTCTTCAACTCTTTGATTTCGTCTTCTTGTTGTTTATCTAACTTGTAGAGTCGATCTGTTTCTTTATCAAGAGCTAGGCTTCGAGCCTTTCAGATTTCGTAGAACACGAGAGATATTATCGTTTCAGCGAATGATTCGTCATCTTCATGAATGAATGACGCAGCACTTGATGATTTCGTTCGTGATTTCGATGAATCAGCATCAGAGATTTGAGAGAAACGAGTTCAAAATTTCTCAGAACGCTCTTCAGTAAATGAACGACTAGACATGATGAGATTTGTTTGAAAAGAAAGGTCGAACGAATGACGATGCTCGACGATTGAAGAAGAAAAACGTATGAAATGAGATTCAATCTTCAACAAAGAAGATGAGATTTGTTTGTTGAGTGATTTGATTGATTCTCTAGCAAACAACGAAGATTCTTTATCGTTAAATCTATCAATCGATTTGATTCTTGAGCAATTCACGAAGATTCTTTATCATGATTCTCGTAATCGAATGAACTTTGCATACTTAATGAGTGATAAGTAGTCTAGCAATTCAAACAGTCTTGTCGTTGATTCTATTCAATCTTCTAGTGTTGTTCTGTCTTTCGATTGTCGTCGATCATCAGATAAATGAATTTCTTTAGACTCGTTCTGTCTAGATGAGTATGTTGAATGAGTAATGAGATCAGTATCGTGTGATTAACGAATTCTTAATATAATGTCAGAATCATGTCTAGATGATACAATCAATGAAGATCAGAATTGATAGTGCTTGATTTTTAGAGATAGCTATAACTGAATATTAAGAATACAGAAGAAGATTGATACAAGAGCTTCTATTTATGTAATGTTCAGAGATTGCGCTAGACTCGAAAGAAATGTGTTTGTAACACGAAAAGAAGATGATGTAGATGAACAAGATGTTGAGGAAGAAAAAAAGTGTTGAGTCATATCTGAGTCAAACCTGAGTCAGATCTAGATCAGATCTCGACTAGATCATTGACTAGTTCTAATCAGTCTTGATACGCTCGTAACAATCTCTTGCAAACTCGAAAATCAACTATAGAATTGATTTCGATTCATCAGACGATGACAGTGATAATGATGATCTTTACTAGCTTGCGAATTTCTCAAAGTCTGCAAGATGCAGATCGAGATAGTTATGACAAGACAACGTACTGTTCTTTCTGTTTCTGAACATATCAGACATCTCTTCTTTTTATCTTGAAGCAATACAGTACAAGCAGTCTATAATTAAACGAATTGTTCTCAGAAAGACACAGAAATCAGATAAATTCTTGACGTGAAAAGCGTAAAGTCATCATCTATATCTCAAATAGAATCATATTTGATGAAGCAAGTTTTGAGCAGACTCAGATCATTGAATTCTCTGTCTGAACAACAGCAGTGAATACTAGATCTCAACGCACTGCACAGAGCTTTTCATAACAAAATCATCATCTTGCAACATAGTATGCTTTATCGAAATGAGTACGAGTTGTCTGAAGAGTTTGCAACGATCGCTGACTCAGTCGTCATGCTGCGAGAACATTTGATCAATCAGAAGCGTTCGACAAGATCATGATTCGTGTCATGAGCTTATCTAAATCTTCGAAGTAAACAAACATTCATGTCTCAGAATATTTACAATACAGCTGCATTATGACTCAACAGTCATTGAATTACAGACAACTTTTTCAAGAAGAGCAGAGAAAGCATCAAGAAGCAGAGCGCGCTCAACAAAAGAGTGAAGAGAAAATTTGCAAAACAACATTACTCAAGTTTCTTGATGCTTGTCATGTTCATCTTCACTTTGATCTTACTGTTCAAAGAGACACGACATTGTCAACAAAAAACGACTCTGTCAATGCTAATGACAAGATACGTTTCGATCGAATTCTTGCATGAGACGATTTTTCTACATTGCAGAAGATCATCTGAAAAAATCTTCAACGATCAAACTTCATGCATAAATGACACTTCACGTCACTACACATCTTGAAAGAGTTTGAAGAGACTATTCATCAGAGAATGATGAGTTCTGAGCTAGACTTGAATCACTTCAAGCGCTCAACTGTTGAGAATCACATCGCATTGATCATCAAACAAATTTACAACAGTTTGTTGCTTCAAAAGAGATTTTGCCTGAAGAATTCAGTAAGATTCGAAAATCATGACAATACTCTCAGCTTGAAACGAGAGATGAAGAAAAACATGCAACATCTGAGCATCTTTGAAAGAAGATGATCTTCTCATCTTCTGACTCAGCTTGCAAAGTTGTCAGAATCATTCACGTCGAAGTCAATGATTGAAGCAATCATCGAAGCAGCAAAGATTACACGTTCTCGTGCAAATCAATTCTGCGTGTACAACATTTTCAGTGAGATCGAGAATACAAAATATTGCATCGTCATCTTCATTATTGAATACAAGATCTCTCACAAGTTACATCTCAGCTGCATATATGAGAGTCTCAAAGACATGAATCTGAAGAAGATGATTTGCTGCAACGAAATCAACGACTCGCAGAATCACTTTCGTCGTCTGATTGTTGCAGTCATCACTCAAGTCTTCTTCTATATGATTCGCGCTGAATTGAAGTATGAGTACGTCTGCATCAATGAAGCATTCATTTTTCTGCAAGTGCTCGATAACTCGAAAACTGTTTATTACTTTCTATTCATTTCTGAGAATGACGTGAGAAAGATGACAGAAATGATATTGAATGCAAATGAGCAAAATTGATTACATCTGACTGCAATGAAACAAGTGCTGACGTTCATTCTTCAAGCGCTGAAGAGATTGTCTTGAAGTCAGAGCTGACAGATCAACGTGATGATTCAACTGAAGATCTGAAAGATGATTTACGATGAACTATTGAATAAGATCTTCATCGATGACATATCTTCTTCGAAGTATTGATCTTCTCGACAGAGCATCTTTCTTCATGTGTTGTTTATTCGACTTCAATCGAGAGCAGCTTCGATCGTCTTTTCGAACTGTTGATCATCAGCAGATGAGTATCATTACAGTGATAATGAATTTGATTCAGATTCAGATACTTCAAGTTGAACATTGTTATGATTCTAGCTACGCATCTATGTTGATAGCTATGTGAATGACTATGTTGATGACTATGTTTCTGACTATCGTCGATCGCTCGTCACTAGACTATCGAGTTGTTTTGAAGTCAATTCTATTCAGAATTAGCTTATGTTTTTCTGAGTCATATAGATAGTCGATTCTTTTCTTCTAGATACTTTTCTTTCTTAGCATTTATATACTCGTTACATTACATTCATATGACTCGCTTTATGCTGATTTCTAACATTATATAAATGCTTCTTCGTTACAGACGAAGTGAAATAATCTGCATCGATTTCTTCGAGTGCTTCTGCTAGTAGTTCTTCAACTCTCTATTGACTTTGATCTAGCAACTTGCATTCGTGCAGCAGCACTCATCTTTCTTCTCTCGTGAGCTGATTCAGCGAGAATAAACAAAAGATTTGAACTCGTGCGCTGATCAGCGAGTATAAACAAACGATTGAAATCATTCGACTAGATCAAAGATCAGCGAATTAATCGTTCATTCAGATTCACAAGAAATTCTTCGAATTTGTTGAACAATCAAACGAGATCAGTCATAGAACTGTGTCGAAGTCTCTATCTCAGAAGCAAATCTCATAGTGAGTCTGCTACAATGACGTCGTCAATGCAATGATGTACTCATTCTCATCGCTTTACTCATCAGTGAATCGATCTGTCAACTTGTTCACATGCAACTAGTGAGTCTGCTTCAATGACACAATAATATCTTCGATAACAAGCAAATCTATGAGCTTGTTTCTACATTGAAATTCTCAGTGAGTCTGCTTCAATGACATCGTCAATGCAATGATCTATCTTCTCATCGCTCTATCTATCAGTGAATCGATTCGTCTATCAGTTCACATGCAACTAGTGAGTCTGCTTCAATGACATCTTTCGTCAATGCAATAATCTACAAGCACATCGCTTTATCTATCAGTGAATCGATCTACTTTGAGTTTCTGTGTCAACTAGTGAGTCTGCTTCAATAACATGTTCAATAGTGAGTCTGCTTGAACGACATTTGAAGTGAGTCTGCTACAAAGACAGACAACGATTGATCTCTTGATTGAGTCGATCAACGAATGAAACAAGCTCTACTATGTAGTAGATCTGAATCAGAAGTGAGTTTGCTTCAATGACATGATCAATGCAATGATCTATCTACTCACATCGCTCTATCTATCAGTGAATCGATCTATCTCAAGTTTCTGTGCAACTAGTGAGTCTGCTTCAATGACACTTCTATCTTGCATAGTGAGTCTGCTACAATAGACATTTCGATTCTACACAAGACTAAGAAAATACATTCATGTGAACATGAATTATTGAAGAGAGAGAATACTGTTACGATTCTAGCTACGCATCTATGTTGATAGCTATGTTAATGACTATGTTGATGACTATGTTTCTGACTATCGTCAATCGCTCGTCACTAGACTATCGAGTTGTTTCGAAGTCAACTCTATTCAGAGTTAGCTTATGTTCTTCTGAGTCATATAGATAGTCGATTCTTTTCTTCTAGATACTTTTCTTTCTTAGCATTTATATACTCGTTACATTACACTCATATGACTCGCTCTATGCTGATCTCTAACAAACATATCGACAGCGTTCAACTCAGACTTTCATGCAAGCGCTGAATTCAATCAGCAAGACATCATTCAATCAAAGTTTTCACTTCGAAGACAAGAATGTACAGTATTGTACTCAAAAATGTCTTCATAAGTTGATGAAAGAAGATTCGCTTGATAAGATGTGCTCAAACGCGCTGAATCATGAAGAGAGTCATCATCAGATTGACAAGTCTACTTTTCTCAATCTGATACATCAGTAACTTTTCAAAAGTCTGAATATTGATTGCAAGTCTATTGACTTGCACGAAGCGCGCGAAGCTCTGTTCATTGTCAGATTAACGTCACATGAGTACATTCTGACTGCTAAATGCATCATCATTGACTTCGTTGCTCATCTCAAGCGAGAAGTCGTCATCTATGAGCGTCTTCGTTCGATTCACGAAACTCACGTGTCAATGTATCTGAGAAACGTCGATCTTAATCATTCATATGTGTATGATGACATTACTGAGATCATTCACATGATGTTTATTGATTTTGAAGAACAACTCATCTTTCAACACATTAACTCAGTCAACAGTGTGCAAATAATTGAACAGTTTGAGCGTTTGATTCAGACAATTCATCAGCTCAGAGTGCTGCATCGAGATATGATGTCTTGTAATATACTTTGAAATGCGAAGCTTGATCAGATGATGATCATTGATTTTGATAGAGCGAAGATTCAGAAATCGCGAGCTATTCTTGATGCAATCTCATTGAATCAAAAGAGAAAGTGAGCGACTGCACTGAAGAAGCAGTTGAATGATGTGTTCATGCAAGAGATACAACGAGCAATGATTGAACTTCGCAAGACATAAGATAAATCGTCGCTATTTCATTGTCGTCATTGTAAATGAGATCTCAACGACTCGAAGACTTTGCAGTAGTTCATCAAATGAGCTCGTTAAACATCTCAATCAGTCTACGCTCTTGAGATCTGTAAATGAGCAATGTTTTATCAATCTCGAACATGCTACATACACTGACGAAGACAAAGAATTTGTGTGATCAAAGACAAACGAGCGCTGTAAGAGATGTCATTGAATAAGAAGCAAAAATGAATCAAGACTTTGAGTGAAGAATGCAGAGTCAAAGAGAGTCTTCAATGATAGCTCGAAATAACTGCGTCTCTTGAAAGAATTTACTGATCACTTCAACTCAAATCGTGCTCTTGATGTTGACAACAAGACTCGAGACTCGTGACAAATTCGTATTAATCACGATGAAAAGAATGATCGACTTCGAGCTTGACTGCAATAAATTGAGAAGTGCTATCTAAAGAAGCAATGTCTCTATCAGACGTCAAGATGCAATCAGACATCATGAATATGTCTTGAACAAAGTCACTTAAACAGAAGACGCTGACGTGACTTCTTCTGAACGCAAGTATAAGTAGTCAGTGAATCTCTTGAGACACTCGTCACTCATCAACGTCTCTTTCTATCTTTCTTGTTTGCACTTTCGTTGCATTGTCTCTCATCTTGATAAAAGTTTTGAAGATTTTTAATATCGTGAGCGATGTATCTATGCTTGATGACATTGAAAGTATATTTGAGAAGAAGCAAAGCGACTAATCAAAATTGCGTCAACATCTTCGCAAATTGTTGAAATTGTACAAGAACTGATGCAAGACTTTTGAGATCAAACATCAGATGCAGCGAAGAGACAAACAAAGAAGATTGACACATACAGATAAGAATCGTGATCGCGAGTTATTTCTGTTTGTTCATAGAAGAAGTCTGTATGTTCTTGATTGTATCTGAGATGTCAAAATGCAGACGTTGAAAAACTGACAGCTTATGAACTGAAAATAAAGCTGTCAGCAGCAGAGACTATCTACTCATTCAACGTAAAAGAGCGTTGTCTGTTCTACAGATCATCAAAATTTGTAGACGCTATCTTGATCTGATCTAAAAAAGTCAAAAGTCTCTTTCGATCTGAGAACTTGTCAGAAGATCATGAAGAGATTACAGAGTTGACAACTCTATGAAGTCAACTTTCACAAAACACGTCGAGCTACAGATAATGAAGCAGTGATTTGATGAAAGCGACGAGCGCAAATCGTGATCTGTGATAGTGACATGATATACTCTACGATGCAGCACGTCTTTCAACATCACGAAAAATATCTCGTTCATTCATTGTGAACAAGACAGATACAAGAATGAAAGAAGATATATGTAGAAGTACTGCTCTGATTGAAGATATTCTGTCTTGCTCAATATCTTCATATATTTACTTAATTCATGTCTTTGATCTGTACAAATTGCTGTCAACAGCAAATGATTAGTCATTCATGCATATTCAGACTATGATCACTTCTGCGCAGTCTGTTTGAATACAACGTGATTCAATATATGATAGTTTTATACACATAGCTAATATAGATAAATTTGCATCAGTTGCTTGAGTAATAAGAAAAGCGTTGTCAGAGAACGTCAAAATTGCTAAAGAATTCACAGCAAGTATCAATATGCATGAAGATACAGCGTCGACAAAAGAATTAAATTTTTCTCAAATCTCAATATCGTCAAAGACTTTCAATTCAATAATTTCTCAGTCTAACTATCTTTCAAGACAACTTTTTCTACTTCTCTTGATCTACTTGAAGTATTCTCGAGAATAGTGTTGCATCATGCTGATGCTCGTGTATGACGCGCATGATGTTTATAAGTCGAAGCTCACTAAAAAAACATGCATAAATCAGTTCTTTGCAGTGATGTGAAAAGAGCTTGAGCGTGAATCATTCAACTTACAAAATCAATTTGAATCTTGAAAAGATAAGATCTGAAAAGTCGCTGTTGCAGAAGAAAAATTTCTATCAGCGATGTTCACTTAATCATTCATCTATGATATGTAAAGCAGATGTTGTGATTTGTATAGATAGAGATTCACGACAATGTGACTTACATATCATCGTAGACATAATCACTGTCTCACAGAAGTTAGCAGATGTGTCTTGAAATTAAAGATGCATGTATCTTGAGATTGTCAAGATGCTCTTCTCGCTCAAGCTCATGTTCATGACAGCTTCATCTCAGTCTTCACAACTCATCAGTATGAACGTTTTTTCGCTTGAAGAATTTTCTGAATCTCGAATAACTTTGTCGACGTCAATTTCTGTCTTGAAATTTTTGAATTTGAGATTTTTGAAGAAGTGAAATCTTGTCTGTTGAAATAATTTATCGTCGTGAATCATAGATTTGTACTCACTTTCGATCTTGATAGTTGATCTCTTCTCTCATTGTCTCATCGTAGAGATTGTCAATGTATTCAACAATAACTACATCTTTCTTCGTTGACTTGTTAATGTCATCGTCGCGCTCTAAGATCTTTGTCGTGACACTCATTGCAAGAAAAGTATGAGAATCGCTACAAAGAATGATTGTGAATAAAGTGATGATCTTTGATAGTTTTGTAAATATTCTTTAAAGAGAGATGCTGAAGTGAGATAAGCATTCACTTAGTTCATGTGCAAAGAAATGTGAAGCGAAGTGTGTAAATCATGTAAAACAAGATTCGATTTTTGATCAATGACAATCTAAGAACAGTGCGCGATAACTAGACAATCAGATAGATAATTGAAAGATGAAAGTGCATTGCTGTCAATCGCAACTCAAAGCAAGTCACAGTTTATGTTCATCATTATTACTTTTCATCTCTTGCTGCTTTCTCTGCTGCAACTTTCACTGAGTCAAATTTCGTTGAGATCGAGAAATTGTTGATATGAATGAAGAACTCGACAGCTACAGACACAGAGATTAGTCTTGCAATCATTCATTGACTCGTCACAAATATCATTTCTAATCTGCTTTTTGAATCTATTGCTCTTCTTCTTGATCGCTTTATGCAGTTGATACAATTTTCATTTCAACAAATCGTTCTGAATGACATCTGTATCTGTCAACTTCAAACTCTCTTTTTGACATCTCTCGTTAATCATAGTTTGAGCAGCGATCACGATTGATTCTAGATCATTTCACTTGATCTGAGAATCGAAGAAAAGCTTGAATTGATAGACATTCTCACAAATTTTCTATCTGTTTTCTTAGTTCATTCTGAGAAATAGAATAGAAATGAGAGACAATCTCATCTCAAACGTATAAAAACTCTCATTCTTCTTTCTACTCTGCAGATCTAGCTTCTGTCTGACGTGACTCTTCAAATCATTCAAATAGACTTGCTTCTTAATGTTGATCATCTTGAGAGACGTTTTCATGATTATGAGCTGACATCGATTATGAAATGCAAAAGATACATGTCTCTGTGCTAATACTGTTGAGTCAATGAATTGATGACATCGTTAGTGCATTAAACTGTCGAGTAAGCACGAAAGAAACTTTTCTCTGCGCTAATGCATCAATGTCTGTAGATGAGCTTCATACGCTATGAGTGAATCAAGACGACTCATGTCTTCAGAGTACTAAACATTTTCGCTCACTTCGCACAGCTTCTGCTTTTTCTTTACGTCTTTTCGTTCAACGTAAGTCTGCATCTCGATTCAAGAGATATTCGACATCGAGAGCGAAAAAGCAAACTGCTTGCAAATGTTTCTTACACTAACTGTCAAGAGAAAATCTGACAGAGATGTCAGCTCAACGTATGATTTCATATCATTGTGCTGATGATGAGCTTGCAGCTCAAAAAGAAAAGCATTAAAGACGCTATCTTTGCAGTCTTAGCTTCGTCTGTATGAGATTTGATTCGTGCACGCTATTCTCTATTTGCTACTACGTGACAGTAACAAATAAGAAATAACGTGCGCGAAGATTCTAGTCTTCAACATGCTCTTGATGTTGTTGAACATGAAATGAATGAATGATTAGATGAATAGCAGCATAATGACTGAAAAGATGCACACGCAAAAACACATGAGTTGAGTGAAATCATGATACTGCATGTCGTGTGAATTTCACTTTTTGTTTGATGAAATTGATCTCTTGCTGATGATCTGATATGATGAAGAGAGTCGATTGCTCTGAGCTGCTCATGTTCGTGATATCGATAAGATCAGTGAAACGCTGCTCGCTCATAATCGATAGAATCTAGTCACTTCACAAGAATCTCGAGCGAGATGTTGTCTTCTCTCAAGCGTTCTTTCTAGCACTTGCACGAGTCGTCATCTCTCAGTTTCTCTTATCGTCATGCTAGAATGTTGTGTCAATAACGACATCAATGCTTAAAGTCAGACGATACTGCAAAAACATTTACAGAAGAATGTGTCATTTTGACAGATCTTATTGAAATCAAGAAAGATACTCTTTGATCTAAGTTGTTAGACTAATCAAGTTCTTTGAACTCTCTTTTACGTCTTCATGCTGTCTTACATTATGATACTCTCTCTTGACTGCGTCTCAGCATGCTCGACTGAGATGTTGCATTCGTATATTCAGTATCATTGATCGAGCATCTTTCGCTTTCTTTTCTCTGTTGAATGTGCTTGTGTGAATCGCTGATTGACGACTCTGATCAAATCAGATTGAGAAGAATTATCAATGCATATGTTCATCTCTATAACTATGCAGTCTTTCTCATGCAGCTTGTAAAGATTACTTCAGGTTTTTTCTGTCTTTTCTTCAGTGCGATTTACGTCTTGTTTCAGACAAAGTCACTTGCAAATCGAGAATCTTCTTGTTTTGATCATTGACAATGTCTAAGTCTTCTCAATTGCACAACGTAATTCATATCAAAATCTTGAGAGAGCTTCAACTGAGTGCTTCTCAAGAGATTGTCAACTTTGAGTCTTCAGATGTACTGTACGCTGAGAATGCATATAAACTGAGAGTACTGTATGATGAGAATAGTAATGAGACTGCAGAGATGAGAGTGCTTTTTATTTCTGTTACGATGACTCATGCTTTAATTATCTTCTTAGAAGATCATACAGCTTTTCTCTTTATCTAGAAAGATTGTTCACTTCTCAATCATTCAAACTATGAATGATGATCTTGACATCAAATCATGACTTCTGAAATTTGAAATCGCTGTTCTTCATATTGAATGCAAATATCACGATTCTTGAGATCTTGTTGTCTACGACGCGTCTTCATTATACAAAATCTCTTTGAAGACTGATCAATTAACGATCGAGAACGTTGATTCAACACAATCAATCTGTCGCGAGAGAGAAGTATCTGATATTCTCATTGCAAGAAAGAAGATCTTGAATCGCTTCTTAGAAAATGCGCTGCACGCAGATTCTTCTACAGAGAATCGCGACGCTGCGTGATGCTATCGACAAATTGCAAGAAAGAATGATCTCATTACTCAACTTGAGATGTTGAAATTCTATTATCTCTTCGAGACAACGTTCTCAACATTCTCTATTTGAAGCACAGTTTGCTGATGATCTCTAGATCTCTTCTCTTATGCTTCAAGAAGTTTATGCACGAAACGCTCTCATCATCTGCTTGAACATGCTGAGAGACTTCGAGTCTTCTGTCACTCATGAGCTTATTCAACGAGATCTGAAAATTTGATGTCAACAGATCATGAATGATGTAAAACATCTACATGAGCTTTTCTTGCTCTTTCATCTTCAGATCATCAATCGAAAGAATCAAGAAGAAGTAGAACTGCAAATACTCTCGTTGCTTCGCGAATTGTATTGCGTCTCTGACGATGATTTGACACGCGATCGAAGCAAATTCAACTCAGACTTAACAGATTTTACATCGTTGAACAACTTGATTTTTTATGATCTTGTCTGTGAAGTTCAAACGTCTATCGCGCAGCAATTCGATACATGCAATTTCTTTGAACTACAAAAAGTTCTCTCAAGATCACGAATTTTTGTCAAAATCACAGATCTCAATCAAATTCGTTCGATAACTCACAAAGATGTTCAGAAATGAAGCTCAAATCTCAGTAGATTCTTGTCAATTGCTTTTTCAGACTTGATATGAAGTTGTAATTCTATTCAATGAAATAACGCTGACAAACAATGAAGAATCTTTCATCACAAGTGCTGAATGAATTTGAATGTCAACAAGTGAAAGACATTCAAGTATTTCGATCAGTGATCAGCTTTCAGAGATTCACAATATTAATGCTGACAAACGCAGTGTGCATTCTTATCACGAGCTTTTGTCTCTGAGTCATTCTGAGAATGACGTTCTTTTACTTCTCATATGAAGTTCTGACTGTCACGATCAAGCTCTTCAAGCACTTCACGCGTGAGCGATATCAAAAGATGACAGACGACTGTATTGAAGACTGATTCACGATTTTTGTTCTGAGAAAGTGACTGCTCAGATTGTGTTAAGCTTAGCTGTCTTTGTGTTTCTTTTACGACTCTTGCTTTATGAATTCAATAAATCTTGTTCAGTCGAAGCAAACTATCTGAGAAACTTTCTTTTGCTATTGAACGACTTTTTCTGCAACAATATACAAGCGATCATGAAACATATGATCTGATTCGTTTGAACGACGATATCATCTCTAATCAATTTCACTGAAGATCAAAAGATCTTTCAAATTCTAGCTTATGTCATTGATTCAGTCGAGTCTGTGTTGAAGCATGATGACAAATATTCGAATATTTATTGAAAGCGCAGATTCGATTTCTTTCGTAGTAATGATGAGACGCTTTCAATCATTTCTGAAATTCTGAAAAAGCTCGAAATAACGATCATGTCAGCTTTGTCAGCGAAGAAAGAGACAAGTACACACATCAAATTCGAGACTGCAAGTGATTGTTTTACACAGATTGAAGAGAGTGAATCTTCACGAGATCTACTGCAAAGAATGAAGAAAAAAGACAGAAAGAAAAGAGAGTGTTGAGACGTGTGATGATCTTCGAAGATTGAAATATGATCTGTATTGTGTTGAGAGATTTGTCTGCGTAGTATCATCTGAGCTGATCGTCAGTTCATATTGATGTCAATAATTATTCTAATGAATGCTGTAAGTAATCATACTACAACTTTCATGCAGAGTTTGCTATGCTTGAGCGACTAAAGCAACGACTTTATTATCAAATAGTAGCATTCGCTTTTCTTTCATCTGTCAGCAATTCTTCAAATCTTTTCAAAGTGACTGCGCATTGAGACGAAGTCAAGACAAGATCATCAATTCATTGTCTTTACTCAGCTTCTGCTCTCAACGAAGAAGTGAACTTTCTTGCAAGTCTTAAAAGTTCATGCTTTAACATTTAACTTGAAAACTCAAGCATCAGATGCAAACTGCAAAACTTTCTAATCTTCGCTTCACTTGTCGCTAACGTTCTCGCTGAAACAAATAATGAAATGCTCTCTTCAGAACAACATCAACAAGACTTAACATCATTTCGATTTTCAAAAGATCAAGATTTAATTCTCTTCGTCATCATCATCGTTATCTTTCTTCTTCATTTGCAATGCTAAAAATGAGATTATTAAATGCATTGTTGTATATCTTGATGACTTTAACATTATCGTTTTCATCGTACTTGTATGTCAATACTGACTTGAGATGTCTAAGCACATACTCTAACAGAAGCTCAAGCACACTATCGCTCAAGACTTCGAAATGACGAATAAATTCATTCTGTGACTCGAAACATGTGATTCAAAAGTGATTCATCATATAAGTTCTCTTCAAAGCTGACATGTCTTCTGACGTTGATACAATGAACAGAACGTATTCTTTGAAGAATTGCTTCAGATCTCAGACTCATTTACAATTCACGACGTTTATCATCAGAATCATGTATTTCTGTATAATCTTGTTAATACAATGATAACACTTAAGCTATGATGATGCTTTACTCAATCTTTCAGAAAGTATTTCTTTGAAAGAAGAAGCATCGAGTCATCACTCTTAGACTTCAATTTCTCAAGCAGAATCGTCTTTGTGCAATCATCTGAAATCACTTTGTCTTGTCAGATGATTTGACTCTTGATTCTGTGACTACTTTGTGTCGATAAAGTGAGACTAAAATCATCGAAAAGCTCTTCAAGTGTGCATTCATAGTACAATACGATGATTGCTGCAATTCGATTTAAGCTATCATCTTGAGCAAATTCTGAATCAGAAATTTTGATGTTCTGTGAACAGTTAAATAATGTCAGCAGAGATGAGATATACTGTCTATCTCAAATGACAAAGTATCAGCGATAAACTCATGAGACTCAGATTCTTGAAGATACAAGACGTTCTTGAATGACAACTTGATTTCTTCTTTTGAATTAAACATTGATGTATGTGATGTATGTGATGAATATGATGATAAATGATGAACAGTTTTCTTACAAGTAAACTGTTACAAATTTTACACAGAATATGAATAAGTCTGCATGTTTAATAGCAGTGACAGTAATTCATATTTTACTATAGATAAATATTGTGTCGTCTTTCAGTGTTCAAGCTCGCATCGTCTTCTCTCATCTGCAGACTGCAAGATTGTTCAAATTTGATTGTCAATTTACATGTTCATATGTACATCTGTCATATAATTCGACTGCGTTGATTTGCTGTCTTCTCAGATGCATCGATGAAAGTCAAATCACAGTCTGAGTCAAAGTCGTTTTTCTAGTGACATTACATCAGAGATGTGAGATTGCACAGAGCGTTAAGAATGATTCAGAGCTTCGAACTTCACTTCGTCTGTATTGTCTTTCTGTCAAAGATCGTGCAGCTTTAGTCTCGTAGACAAGTATAGTGCTTCTCGAAGATCTGAATAAGTCTCTGATACACTCAACAGAGCAGAGACGAAAGAGCTAATCAAGCATGACAAGACGATTGATAGATTTGTAATAGCGAAGTTCTCTTGATTCTCAATCTCAACACACTTCAATTTATGCTCTAGATCATGTTTCACAAGTTGATTGACATTGATAGCACAAGCTTCACTGAATTGATAAGAAACTTGAAATCTGATTCGTCTTGACAGATTTGACTCTGTTCTCTTTAAATTTGAAACTTTCGATTTTTCTTTCTGACTTTGCACTATTAAAATCATGCTACTGACAGATTATCTTTCTTCATTGATCTAGCATTGAAAGTCTGCATTGCAGAAGATCAATGCATTATGATTATAATCATGACATCTGAAGATATGCAAAGATTAACTCTGCATCTTCACTATCAATTTTGAGAAATGTATGTCTGATTAAAATGATGAAGTAGTTCATCTTGACACTTCAAAGTAAGTGAATACAGTCTCATTTTTGACAATCGATTTCTTCTCATCTTAAGTATTGAGTTTGATTGAATGCAAACACGAGACTTGAGTTCAAGCAAGGCGAGAACGATTCAGTTGCACATTCTTGAAGCAAGCATTGACAATGCAATTTAGACTTCATTGAACAACATAGCTTGTGATTAACTTGATAAGATCAGAGTATCTGTAGACTTTACATGTATCAAAACTAATCTGAATTCTCACATATCATCTCTGTTACGATTTTAGCTACGCATCTATGTTGATAGCTACAGTACTTCGCACTAAGTCTTCGACTAGATCATGAAAACACGTAAAATCGCGTATCTTCAAAACAATTCACCTTCTTCAACTGCATTCACAATGCTCAGAAGAGCTTCGTTAACTTCAATTTCTGATAACAAGACTTCTAGAAAGAAGCTTTCTTTGCTCATCAAAGATGAAATATCAGAACAAGCTAAATTAGATCTAAAACTCACTCAAATAGAATGAAATTTGAACGTTTCTTGAATCATCATTCAGAGCGTTTTGAAAAGACTTCAAACAACATTCTTCGAAGTCAATGAACTCAGATCAGAAAGACTCATATCAATTACTCTTCAAGCAGCTAGAATACTGTTACATCAGTTACGATCGAAGTCTAAAATCATCTGAAGACAGCTGAAAATGAACATCGAGATCGATTTGAACGCGAGAACTCTCAACGCAACACTACGAGCTTACGAAATTTCTCACTGACTAGCTCTTAAGCGATCGAAATTAACATCTGAAGCTGCTCTGACTTGATTAAAATGAGCTAAAAAACATAAAGATTGAACTGTGAATCAGTGAAGAAAAGTCATTTGATCGAACGAGACATTCGTGACTCGAGAATCAGGTAAAACACGAGAATGAATGTTTGAAACTTTCAAACAGAAATGAGATAGAGATAAAGTAATGAAAATTTTCAATGAAAAGATCTTTTTCATTATGATTTGAGAAGCTTTTTGAGATTCTGAAAGATCGAATTTATATCTGCTCGATCGAGACTTCGAATTCAAAAAACACAACTATTCAGCAGTTTTCTACATTCAGATTTTGAATCACAATTTGACTGACATATGAAAGTCAGAACTAGTGTTCATGCAGAATAATGCTTCGATACATAGAGTCAGAAAATCGAAGCTTTGATTTCAGAAAAATGATATAGAGATCATGAAGTGATCTTCGTACAGTTTTGATTTGAACTCAATCGAAAATCTCTGAGCTCTACTGAAGAAGAAGATCTATAAAGTTTATTTGAATCTGAATTCGCTGAAGAGTAAAAGCGAGAAAGCTGAAATTCAACTGTTTCAGATTTTAGAGAAGATCTGAAGAAATCTACGAAAGAAGATAATGAAGAGACTAATATTCAGTATGTCACGCAGATGTGCAGCTGTCATTAAAGCGAAGAGCTGACATATCAAATATTGATTGAGAAATTATAAATCATATACTACTAAATAAACAGCTCAAATGTTGAAGTTTCTCAGCTTGATTTGAGAGTTTAATGATTGATGCAGATGAGATGATGATTTGATTGAGAAGCGCAGTTGAAGACTTAGTGCGAAGTACTGTATGTTGATGACTATGTTGATGACTATGTTTCTGACTATCGTCAATCGCTCGTCACTAGACTATCGAGTTGTTTCAAAGTCAACTTTATTCAGAATTAGCTTATGTTCTTCTGAGTCATATAGATAGTCAATTCTTCTCTTCTAGATACTTTTCTTTCTTAGCATTTATATACTCGTTACATTACACTCATATGACTCGCTCTATGCTGATCTCTAACATTATATAAATGCTTCTTCGTTACAGGCGAAGTGAAATAATCTGCATCAATCTTCGAGTGCTTCTGTTGATTCTTCAACTCACTATCGACATTTGATCTAGTCGACTTGCAATCATCAGCAGCACTTATCTTTCTTCTCTCGTGAGCTGATTCAACGAGAATAAACAAAAGATTCAAACTCGTGCGCTGATCAGTGAGTATAAACAAACGATCAAAATTATTCAACTAGATCAGAAGATCAGCAAATTAATCATTCATTCAGATTCGCAAGAAATTCTTCAAATTTGATGAATAAATGAGATCAGTCATAGAACTGCGTGAAGTCTCTATCTCAAAGAGCAATCAAAGAGATCAGTCTAGAACTGCGTGAAGTCTTTATCTTGAGAAACAAATTCTCAGTGAGTCTGCTTCAATGACATCGTCAATGCAATGATCTTCTCATCGCTCTATCTATCAGTGAATCGATTCGTCTATCAGTTCACGTGCAACTAGTGAGTCTGCTTCAAAGACATCGTCAATGCAATGATCTTCTCATCGCTCTACTCATCAGTGAATCGATTCGTCTATCAGTTCACATGCAACTAGTGAGTCTGCTTTAATGACATTTATTCTCAATGCAATGATCTTCTCATCGCTCTATCTATCAGCGAATCGATCTATCTCATGTTTCTGTGTCAACTAGTGAGTCTGCTACAATGACACGATAATGTCTTCAACAACAAGCAAATCTTTGAGCTTGTTTCTATATTGAAATCTCAGTGAGTCTGCTTCAACGACACTCTCAATGCAATGATCTACTCATTCTCATCGCTCTATCTATCAGTGAATCTGACTCGTCATCGAGTTCACGTGCAACTAGTGAGTCTGCTTCAATGACATCTTTCGTCAATGCAATGATTCAGCTACTCACATAGCTCTATCTATCAGTGAATCGATCTGTCGACTCGTTCGTGTGCAACTAGTGAGTCTGCTACAAAGGCGCGTTCGATATTGATCTCGTCATCGAGTCAGTCACTCGATAGTTAGTCTGCTTGAACGACATTCAAGTGAGTCTGTTATAAAGATGAACAATGATTGATCTCTTGATTGAGTCGATCAACGAATGAAACAAGCTCTACTATGTAGTAGATCTGAATCAGCAGTGAGTCTGCTTCAATGACATGATCACAATCAATCTCTTTGATGAGCTAGTCGATTTTCTTCTAGTGAGTCTGCTTCAATGACATCAGTCAATAGTCAATCTCTTTGCTGAGCAAGTCGATTTCTTTCTACATAGCTAGTCTGCTACAATAGACATTTCGATTCTACACAAGACTAAGAAAATACATTCATGCAAACATGAATCATTGAAGAGAAGAAGTACTGTTACGATTCTAGCTACGCATCTATGTTGATAGCTATGTTGATGACTATGTTGATGACTATGTTTCTGACTATCGTCGATCGCTCGTCACTAGACTATCGAGTTGTTTCGAAGTCAACTCTATTCAGAGTTAGCTTATGTTCTTCTGAGTCATATAAATAGTCGATTCTTCTCTTCTAGATACTTTTCTTTCTTAGCATTTATATACTCGTTACATTATACTCATATGACTCGCTCTATGCTGATCTCTAACAATCTTAAAAAAGAACACAATCAAAACATTCTTGAAAAAAGTGTATAAGACAGCAGAGTCAGAAGATCGACGAAGATAAAGCAGCTAGTCAGTTCAAGTGCTGTCATCGCTGACACACAGAAGTTCTCAGACTTTTTTGCGAAGTCGTTGAAGATCAGTGTGAAGAACTCTCTGAAAGATCAACGACTGATATTGTCATCAAGTCAAGCTTACGCAATTCTTCTTCGATGATGTTGATGCTTGAAAATGCTGAAAGTCTCATGACTAAATTCAACTGAATACAGCTTATCGACGCGAAACTTGATACGAGTGAGAAATTCGAGACTACATCTGAGATGAACGTTGAGATCAACAATCTAGAGTCTTTCGAGAGCTGTGCAGCTGAGCTGATCTGTGCATCAGATCTACTTGAATCAAAGTCTGTCAAGAGTGAGAACTCTGAGACAACACTCACGTCAGACTTAACAATTGACAAATCAGAGTCAGTCGAGAGTTTGCAATCAAAGTTCAACTTGTTGAAAATGATGAAAACAGAAAACGATACTGTTATCTCTGTGATTAGTAATCTTCGCATTGATTCAACGCTAGTGAATGAATATTTACTCTTCGCTCACTTCTTTTCTTTCTTCTTCATTCGTATGCTCTATCTACTACATAGTTTAGTCAAATATATCTATATGTTTATCTACTCTTGTGTTCTCGTATATCAAGACAACTGAACATTCAAGATTATTTATGATAGACTTGAAGATTCGTCTCATTTTCAATTTTTTGAGAAAGATGAATGACACAATGCTCTTCATCTTTGTCATTCATCTCACTTCTTGCTTTGAACGTGCAACTCGCTCATTGTATTGTGTCAACGTATGTCATGAAATGATTCTGATCTGCACGAGTCAAATGCATTCTACTTTCAGAAGTTGAAGAATGTCTATTTCATTCTCTGAGTGATGATAAGCTTCGTCTTCACTCGACTCTATTATCAAGAATAAAATCAACTTTCAGCATTTTTCAGTCACGATTCTCGCTTCTTGTCAGACTACGATGAGCATGATTGCTGTGTTCATCAGCTTATCATGAACATTGAGAGAAGACTTGTATTCGATGATTACGTTCACGTTCTCTTGATGATATATTTCGATAGAAGACAATTAATTAAGCTGATGCTACTTTGACGCGTTGACGAATGAATGCATCAAAAATGAGTGAAACATGTCGAGTTGATAAGCTCAAGTTCAGATTTTCAGCTCGTTGATGATCATTATGATACATTAGAGCAGACATTCACTCGTGAGTCGATTTCTTCGTCGTCTGAACAAGAGAAGCAGACATGAGCTTTTTCAATTTGAAGCATGAACGAGCTCTTGTTTAGAATAGCTTCGTAGTATAGTCGAGATGTTGAAAAATAATGAAACACTTGCTTTGAGCGTGATACACTAGAACTTAAAGTATTTCTTTGCTCGATAATTGTACGACTCACTCTAAATATAGCATACAATCATCATTATTAGTAAGAATGTTCGAATAGTTAGTAAGCACAGAACATTGTTTTACTACGATATCTGAGATAATTATTGTTAACGCAAAAGTCACAGTCAGAAATTATTTTCGCTGTGCTGATCAATTCATTTCTCTGTATTTGAAGATCGCATTAACAATAATTATCTCGACAAGATAGTACGAAGATTGAAGATAAAGAAGAAGTTACAGTCTTCTTCTGACTGACTCAATGAGTCTAGCTCAATACTTTAAACACTAGTTTTCATACTCATAAAGATTAAGCTTCTATCATTATAGATTTAGCTGAGTGAGTCGTACAATTATCGAGCAAAGAGATATTCATGAGTGACTAACTAATACGACTGTGACGACGATCATATCAATATTCAATAATCTCGAAAGATAACTTGAAAGAAACATAAAATTCTGTACGTCTTCAAGATCAATCTATTCTCAAGTGAAGTTTTAAAAGATTATCTGAGAAAGAGAGAATCAAAGTAACAAGTTTCATTGAATCTTTTTTGTCTCAAGAAAGAAGTAGATAGTTATTTGAGCACTCGATCTGACGTACAATTTGATACATGTCATCTGTGACATTCTTACTATTCTTGTCTTCTTGACTTTTCTCATTTGTATTAGTATCAGTCTACGTACTCTTCGTTTCAACATTATGCTCTGACTTGCTTGCAATATTCAATGTTAATCTCTCTCTGCACATCAAAGATCACTCATCGAAGTCTTTTCATTGCATTCTGCGTCTTTCTTGCAAGATCGACAACTTCATAGAATCAAAAGACTGATTGATCAAGCTTCTTCAATGATGAAACAGAAAGATTCTGATAATGACAGAGAGTCAGCGAAGAGTGACATCAAACACTTTCATCTTCGTCAACACGTAAGCAAAAGCATGAACTAGCAATAAATAAATTGTGCAAAAGCACGAAGACTAAGACAATACGCTGACAAGCAACGTATTTAGAAGAATTTCTCATCACACGACAAGCAAAGCGATGATCATCAATGTATTCAATTGAAGTTCTATCTAAGTCATAAGCAGATCATATATTTTCAATGATCATGATAAATCAGCTATTTCTCACGTCAATGTAATTCATTCAGAGAGCATTCATCGTTGAATTCTTAGAAGCTGCTAATATGCGCTGTGTGAAATCATCTTACTTGCATCGCTGATCTATTCGTGAATACGATATCACAACAAGTAATGACGATGTCAAAGCTTGTGTGAAAATGAAAGCAGTAATGATGAGAAGATGATTCTTTCTAGAAAATGTGACTCTATGTCTCTAATTTGCATACGTTCAACATGTTGTATGTTATTTTGTTTAGATTGTCGTGAGAATGCTTGACATGATGCATCAACGCAACAAGAAATCAAGATACTCTTGAGATTGCTAACATTGACGTCGTTATTGTTCGAATAGATGTAGACTGTCTTCGCACAGACTGCAAAAAATGATGAAGTGAATTCATTGACAATATTCTGAGCGAAGTTCAAGCAGACAGAATCGTCGACTTGATCATTGCATGAGATATTCAACTGCTTGAATAGATCAACGTTGCAATCGAACACTGCTGTGTCTTTGAAAGAGCACGTTATGAGTACAGAATAGTCATTCACATAGCTAACATTAATATCAGATGAACTTGTATAGCTGTCTTCAATCTTGCTGTCATTGAGATTGAGATTTGAACTCACATATACTCTTTCTGCTCATTCAGTTGAGAAAGCATACTGAGTGAAGACATTATCAGAAAGTATGATGACTGAAGAATTATTTATTGAAGAGAGATTATCAGCATTTGAATCAAAGAAGAGAGACAATTGATTGTCGTACATATTGATCATCAAGATCATTATGTAATTCTCTGAATCATTCGTAGTTGCAGTACTTTCAGCGTCTGAAGCACTCGTAACTGAAACGATACTTGAAATTAATGTGAAATCTCGATTCTTGAAAGTTACTGTCACAGTACAAGTCGATGAGCAGTTGAATGAAGTTGCAGCTATCAGAGTCGCGAGTCTCAAGAAAGCGATCTGATAGAAAGTTTTCATTCTGATTTCAGATTGTTCAGAAAATGACTTATCTTGAAAAAAAGTTGAGCTTTCGCTTTCTTTTGTGATGCATAGAGAACGTCACTTCTTGAATGCGTATGAGAGCATTCTTGTATGAAGTCATATGATGTCATTCTTTCTTGATCTAACTCGAACTTTCTAACTGCGCTTTTGAATGTGAATGTTCATAAATTCTCACTTGTATGAATGCTGTGTCTTCTGCAATCATTCAGTATTATCTCAGCTCTGTCTTTAGTAGTTGATAAATCATTGTCATGTGCTTTCTCTTTGATCTCATACTTCATGACTTTTGCAATCTATTATATTCTCAATTTTTTCATTCTTTTTTGAAGCTTCACAGATCTAGCAAAAGAGACTGTTTCATTTGATCGCGTTGCGATTCATTTGTGTTGATTTCTGCTCAGCGAATGCTTTCATGACTCATTCGCTTATCGTTGTTCTGCAACTTCTCTCTGTACTCGAAGTCTAAGTAGCGTTTGATTGTCTTGTTGCTGATTGTGCTTTTGTGCTTCATATGCACTTGTATACTTCTGTACTTCTGTGTTTCTTTGCGACGATTGTCTATCTTACAGCTCTGCTTGAATCTCAGATAAACGTTAGCTTCTTGAAATGATTTATATATCAATCAATACAAGTGTTTTGCCTTTGTGCATTGCATGCTTCGCAGAGCGTTCGTGACGTTTCTCGTGTACTGCAGTCGAGAACATATATCAACTGTAGTACTGATTGATCGTCTGAGTTCGCGCGCACACGCATGCAACTTGAAGCAAGTCATCAAGTCTCTTGTCAGAGACTCATTTCATAAAATAGAGCAGAATTGAATCTTCGAGAGATCTAAAGAGTAGTTCAGAAGAACAAGATAATATTCTAAGTCTTGAAAGATTAGCGCAAACACAGTCACTGAGAGCTCACAACGCTAGATTATACAAAAAATAGCTACATAACAGAAATATATTTATGCAAAGAACAGTCAGAATGAATCTTGTTCATTCTCAAGACGTCAAAAGTATTGAAAATTCGTACTCAGTACTTCAGCGATCTAGTACATAGCTCACAATCAGATCTCGATCTAGCGAACTTGTCTAGAATACAGACTTTCGCTCGTCAGTCGCTAGAAAAATGCAGAAGGCAAGCTTTATTGCAATTGTGACGAGATGATCACGTTTGATTGAACTTGTGAATGAAAGTGAGTAATTCTCTTGATTCTGAGCGTGAATCATCTCGCTAACGATGATATTAGAAAGCATGTTCACAAGCATGAACAATCTTGTAGATGCATGAAATCGAAATGTACAGAAGTTAAAGATTTCACATATCTGAGCGAACTACACAGACATAAGAGAAATGTGCATCAACAACACAATCTGAACAAGAATCTATTGTTCTGCTCTCATGTAATCGACAAATGTAGCTTGTAATCATCTTTCTTGCAACGAAAGAATCTCAAGAATCACATGCGTCGTCTTCATTTCAACGACAAGTCTTCAGCTGCTCTTCTCATCTTGTCGAGTCACACACGATACTGAGAGCAAATGAAAGAGAGAGATCACAGAAGTAGCTCAAAGATGCATCAGATTGCATCGTACAAGTTGAGCTGAAAAGACTACGAAAGAAGAATAAGCGAATAACGTTAAAGAGTGAGAAAATTTATGAAGAAGATTGACACTCTCAGATCATTTTTCAGATTCATTGACTGAAGTCTTTAGATCAAGAGTATCTTGAAAATTAGAGACTGATAGTGTAGACAGCATGCTTTAGATCGTAGACATCATTTGACAAGTCAATCAGTAATATCTTTCGCTGTGACATTCTGATCAACAGATGCGTTCATTTCTTATATCAGTTGCATGCTTTATTTCGTCTACACGAAACGATATCAGACTCTCAGCAGTCAATCAACAAAAGAAATCTTCATTTATTTGAACAAGATACATACTTCAAGACATTTTATAAATAGCTTAATCGAGAGAAGAGAAGTGAGAAGATTAGAACTCATTTGAGAGTGAATGCAACTTTGAAACAGTAGTGATGTTCTTGATCTTGCTTGAATGTAAAAAGCTTCATATAAATAAAACTAAAGAATTGTTCGCTAGACTCTGATAAGCAAAGCTTTAAAGTTTCATTGATTCTACTTCTGAAAAGTCACTGATGATTTGCGTGATTGTCACTCTTCTCTTTTCATCTAGATCTGCATGCTTGTTAGTGATTTTCACATTGTCGTAGTGTTGTTTGATGTGCAATATTTCATCATCACTGATTTCGAAATAATCATCTGAAATTCATATCACAGATCTTTGAATGCGAAAAGATTCATGTTGAAACGTCAGCGAAGCAAGATCATCACGTTCGTTCGATGTAAAATTCTTCATCTCACTATGCATATTGAAGAAGATTTCATTGATAGAACTTGATTCTCTCGTTCAATTAAGTCAATTGAAACATTTTCGTAGAAGACTTCGAAGATGATTACTTGTTTTCATTTCGCGATACTTTGATTCTTTCTTCTTCTTTCTCATTTCAGTCTGAGACATGAATCGAAGAAGTGAAGCAACGACGTCATTCAAGATCAATTGAAAGACAAGTGTCATTGTCATAGTGATAATCATGATCACAACTTGATCAACGCAGATTGCTCTATTATGATTGTCACGCACTAAGAAGAACAGATTTATCATGCAGAGCTTCAAAATGTAGACATTCGTGAACAGCTAATTCAGAGTCATTGAACAGAGTAGATCTCTTGTATTAGATTGAAAAACTGTGACGTAGAGCAGATTGTAGCGAAACATCACTCAAAAAAGATCAAAGATGATGAAACTGAGCAAGAGAATTAACGAAGCGATGATCAAGTAAATAAGCTCTAACATGATGTTAAGATTATACATGAGTGATACAAGAATGACTTATCGATGCAAGCTAAATTGATATAAATTGAGAAAAGAATGCTTCACTGCATCTGAGACAAAGCTGTCTGCTTTTCTCATTTCTGTCTTGATGTAGTATTTATGATTGAAACAAGAGTATATCAATTGATTAATCATCTCACTTGAAGAATGAAACTTGCGCTTATCAAAAAGCATTGCAACATTAGATAAAAGAAGAAGTAGTTGCTCATCTTGAAAAGATTTGTGACTAGCATCATTGATACAGAATCGAGATCATGAAGTACTTCTTGAATAATGATCATGATGCTCGAAGACAGAAAGATCATCAGAAAGACTTGTATGAACAAAAAAGTGAAATAATACTTCTGTAGAGAAAGCTCAATGATCATCTTCATCAGCAGATCTTGACGTTCTGTGATGATGCGTAATACGTATGACAGCAGCGTGATAAGTGCAATCAGAATTAACTGCAATAAAACATCTTGAATGCAGTCAAACAGTCATGTCGAGAGCGTATTGATTCAATGCAGTCAAGGTAACAAAGTCGTAAGATAAGCAATCTGAGATACGAGATCAGTGAAGACGACAGAAATAGATCATGCTAGAATAAGTGCAATGATGAAGATAATGAGCAGAACAGTTTATGTGTATCAACTTTATCAGTTCTTAGACAAGTTTTTCATTTGACATTCACTGACGAAGCTTCGAGATATTGAGATCTAAAACACAAGAGCGTACATCAAATGATAAATTGACAAGTCATATACATGATCTCTTGAATGTTGAATTGTATAAACGCTGAGATCATTAGAAGATATCTTTCTGACTCTCGCTGATTCTGATCGATCTCATTGTTCAAACGAGTCATCTCTTGTCAACAATGATAGAAAGTATTAACTTTTGTTTTCACGAAAGATATTGATGACATTCAGATGAGATTGAAAATTGAAAGACGCATGTAATCGCGATTCTTTTCGCCTAGATATTGTTTTCAGAGAGATTCTTCACTTTCAACATACGCGTGACTTGAATCGCTCATCTCGACTTTCGTAAGATCATGATCTTTTCGATCATCAGTGAATTTCATCATCAATCGCAAAAGCTTCATCTTCGCAATCTTCAGTGTGCAAACTATCTTTCTTCACTCTAGAATCTTTTTGAATAGCTTGAAAAGATCTCTGTTGATTCATATGACGCGTACTTCGTCAGAGAATACGTCGTAGAGACGAGTCAGAATGAGAATAGATAAGAATCTTCTGAAGATATTCGTCACAAGAATAGTGTTTGCAAAGACTTGAAGACGATGTTCTGATGATGTGAGATACGTCTGTTGAATATGAATATACTCGATTAATTTCGCATATATTGTGTAACATATGAAGATGATCACGATCAAGATCATTATCAGATGAGTTCAGTAGAAGCTGATGTGTGTCAGTTTCACATTTGCTCAACTGAATCTATTCAGATCTTGAACTTTATTTGATGCATTTTTTTCATAAACAAGATTCAAAGACATCAGAATGAGAATTATGATTAGACTTAGAGAAACAAATATTTTCAGAAGTGTACGAAGATAGTGAAGAAAGAAAAAAGCGTCAAGATCAAACTTCTGAAGAATGATTCAATCTGATGTTCGAAATACAACGAGAATTCAGAAAAATAATTTGAAAGAAAATACTTCAGCGCGCTGTTTTTCAGATACAAGATATGTTCGAGACTGACTGACATTCATTAATCAATGATTGTAGACTTCAACATGATGAAGATTCACTACAACTGCGTAAGTCTATTCTTTAATAAAATGAAAAGAATAATCTCAGCGTTGAATGTCGATGCTGAAACGATAAGAGACGCTATAAATGAATGCAACGACGTTCTTTGACTATCTTGAGTCACTTCAGAAGACGCATTGATTGCTGCAATGACACTGAAGTTAGAATTAAAAATCATTGATAACAGACTTCTGAAATACGTGATCAAAAAAACAATGATATATCAAATCAACGAGACTGATCAGAATTTTATAGACAGAAAGAAGCACAAATCGATCACGATCTTGCATGTTTTGAATGCTCGAAAATTCAGTTCTGATTTTCATTGTTCTCAGAATTTTTATCTAGAAAGTGAAATAAAAAAGAGTGACAGCAATACGATCGACGCAAAGATAAGAGCTGAGACAGAGATGATGCACAATCGATGCAATAATTTGTGAGCGCTATCTGAAAAATCGAATCAAAATTCTAGATCAATTCAATACAACAAAATATGAACGATAGTGACAAGACAGTTTCATAAATGATCGTCAAGCAGAATAGAATTTCTTCATGATTGATGAAAGAATTCGTAGTGATTTAGTAGTTGAAAGAGCGATGCAAAATCATCGCTTGAAAGCGTGAATCTTGCACAAGTCATTCTTTTCAACGTTCTTTGCAACGAGCTTGACAGAGATTGTTACAGAAGAAAAGATTAACAGTGAGAGAATCGTGAGAAGAACAGCAGAGAGTGAAACGCAAAAATAGAGCTGTCTGAAGCATATAATTGCGATAGCAGAGTGAACACATTCAGAACAATATCAGCATTTTATTAATAGACATATGCATAATTTCATTGACTTTTGTTCTGTCGATCAGCAATTCTTTCACATTCTCTTTTCAAGTGACTGCGCATTGAGACGAAGTCAAGACTGAATCATGAACTTATTGTTCTCTGCTCAGCTTCTCTCAATGAAAATTCAAGCTTATCAACGATGAAGTGAACTTTCACAGAAATCTTACAACTCTCAAAGTACATGCTTTGATATCTGATCTAGAGAATTCATACATTCACAGAGACAAATTCAGAAACAGGCAAGAGAGTTATGAACTCATCAACATAGATTCATCATTTGATGATCAGATTCAAAGAAATTCTGTCTTGCACAGTACGAAATCTATATCACGTGACTGATAATGTGCGCGCGCATTATCAATCACGTGTTTCTGTATCTCTTTTTGTGAGATCAATCTTCATTTGATGATGACACAAATGAATCAGATGTTGAAAGATTCATCTCTGATATGCTATGCAGTCTGAGTAATTCTCAAGCTGACTCGTATATAGACATTGAGCGAGATAGTGAAGCTTCTCTTTGCATACTCGAAGTTGAATTCAAAGAAAAACTATGTCATACTTCTTGACAGTCTGAAAAATGTGACAATGAAACTCAAAGAGCAAGCTCGACAGAAACAGCAGCGTCAAAAGAAGAAACACAAGCAGCTGCAATTCAATCATGAGATTACTAATGTCTCACTTCAGAATTTCTTAAACATGATCACAAGATCACACGAGACAGTATCAGTGAATGATCTATCGTCTTTAACATTAAGCTCACACTTGAAGTCAGAAGTGCTTATGTCAGAAATATCTCAGAAATCTTTCGTCTCTGAACAGAAAATCATTATCGTTGATCAATCATCAGCATCTGATAGTCAGTTCGATGTGACTGCTGTTTCTTGTGAAAGCTCTATCACGACAACTGATGTCGAGATCACTAGAACGAATGTTGAAATTTCAACTCGAAACAAGCTGAAGCAAAAGATTCAACGCTGTGAATATCAATATCGCGAAAAAACCTTCGTTGTCAACGACGATGAACGCTCGAAGATCATCAATTCGAATGAAATCAGTTATTTCTTCTCTCGTTTTCAACAGAGAGAATGACTCACTAATTTCAATCTGATGTCGTTATTATTCTCATTCAATTGATCAAAAACGACTTTGATATTACACAGCTTCTATGCATCATTTAAGAGCAGCAATCAGCAATTCAATCTGAAGATGCAATGATCATTGAGTCGTGATCACGATTGCATCATTCTTTCATGCTGCTTTCAAAGTCACTGAACGCTGTTTGATATGAATCTCGAACGTGTCATCATTCAACAGTATGACTTTCTTGCTGAAGACATATCAAATTCAGAAATGATGTTGATCATCAAAGAGTGATTGATTCACGTCATGACAGAATGAAAGAATCAAAATCGAGAGTTTATTGCAGTCAATGAGATAAGTGAGAATTTTCATTTCTTTCGTGTTTTTCTTTATGATCACTAAAGGTTTGCAGTCATCTCGACAGCAAGAAAACGATTCTGACTGTGAAATATACATGATGTACAATGCAGATTGTCTCGTCTCAAATCGAGACACATTAGAGAAGCAGATAGACGATGTTCTACTTTGATATCATTATCTTGAGCGTCTAGTCGATTTAGAACGTCAAGAAAGAAGTGAACGACAGATAGTAGATATGATTCTGTCATCAAACAAGAAGCTTAAAATTAAAAAGCGTCGTGTATCTGAAGACATTTCAGATGATGAGTCTGATCAAAATCAAGAAGAATTCAAGAAGAGTCGAAGATTAAACTGAGAGTCTTCATTGCATTTAAACTCTCAAGATGCTTGACTTAAGAAGTAAGATCATCTTGTTGCTATCAGCTCGAAGTACGAACAATCTGAGTTGAAACACTTAAAACGAGCGAAAGAATTGCTTTGAATGATCGAGACAGTTAAGTGTGAGAAAGTAATGACAGCTTGAAATGAAGCAATCGCTCGAGAGCAAAGTCACATCAAGCTTGAAACATTGAAAATCAATTCAACGACTAGAGTCATTTGTCAACTTATCGAGAAAACTCAGATCAGATCATTCAAGAATAAGATTCTTTTACGTATTAATAAATGAATTTTTACAATGAAGATTTTGCAAGATGTTGAAATCGAAAGAAAATGTGCATCGTCTGAGCAAAGTACATTCAAAATTGAAGTCGACGATAAAGAAAAAAAAGCATCGACAAAGACATTTGCAAAATTCATTAGAGAAGCTTATTCTGAGCTTCAAGAGTCAAGTTTAGTGAAGAAGCAAGAATTACAGTATTGCAAGTATCGAAGATGATGACGTGATGATCAGATATGAATCTATTTGTATAATGCATTTGATGCTGTCATTCTATTACTCATTTTAGAGAAGCAGCGTATCAAAGAAGAATGTGCAATCTACAATGAACAGTAAGAACTTATCAGTTTCTTTTACAAAGACTTACTATTGATATTGATGCAGATTCGTGAAGATGAAATCTAGAAAACGTGAACTCTTCATCAAAGCTCTGCAGAAACTGCAATCAGATTTAAAGAAGACTGTTTCTGAGTTAGATGATCATCTTGAGATTCTAAAAGACGACATTGCAGACTTGCTAAAACGACTTCAGCATTCAAGCATATCTCAGAAGTCGAAGATTGAAGCAGCGTAATGAGTATCAACTCATCATCAAAGATCATGAAGCAAATTGCTCAGTTATCAGATTGTAGTCTTTCACAATGTCAGCAAAACACTAGACTGTATATGCGACGCATTTGCGTAACTACATCATATGCACATAGAATAGATACAAGTTCAACATCTTTATATTAGTTCTGTTTATGATAAAGAATCAAATTCGACAGCTCATCATTTACTTTACACAACGTTGTCGTCATCATTTACTACGTCGTTTCATGCGAGTCGAGCATCATTGACTCAAAAGAATGAGACGATACAGAAAGAAGAACATTTTAGTGACAATTTCAACAGAAACATGACATTGAATTGAAAGTACAACAGATTATCTGAAAGCGACTTCAAGAATTCTATGAGTCACATTCGACAGTGTATCTCGAAGAAACATCGCTCACGATCTGTTCTGTAGCAAGACAGTAAGTCATTTCAATTCAATAATGATTCGTCGATCTAATGTCTTTCAGAAAAGCAACGACGTTAAGCTGATGAAGATGACTTTCATGATTATACATCATGAATGAAGAATCTGACGACACAGCATTGATCAACTCGACAATACTTCTGATGATCTTGACATGACAGCGTTCGTGACGTGACATGATCTCAAACAGCGCGACTAATTGAAGACAATCTTTGTCTGAACAAGAGTTTGAAAAGAAGAGAACTTTGACGAAAGAAAATGTAAGCTCTGACATGAGTTTCATCTGTCGTACTATGTATGCAGCGCGACTGTCACACAATCAGGCGAAGTCAGAGATTGTGAGAGAGTAAAGAATGAAAACTTCTAGAACAGTTCAAATATAAAAGAAGAGAATCTCATCGTTTTCGACAATACATATCTTCATCGTGAGCAAGATGATAACGAAGAAGAAGATTTCACGTTCAGAAACAGATAGTTTCTGTAACATGTTTTATAACTGTGCAACATTTTTATCTTCTTGACGCAGCAGTTCTGCTGATGATGAGTCTGTCAAGATGAAATGTTACTTGACTGTAGTCTGATCTTTGCGCAGAAGAGAGTAAATTTGACGTTGAAATGCAAACATGATGAGAATGTGTCTGTGTCAAATGATCTTGAGAAGCATCTTTTAAATTGATTGAATATAATGCAAGTCTGTGATTAGATCTCGAAGTTATGTTTGATTCAATGAATGATAAGAAAACGTCATATTCAAAAATGTTTCTGCAACAGTCGAATTTGTTCATCTGTCAGAAATCATGCAAAGTCTTGCGCGCAAAAATAAACGCTCTCAGTTCAGAACTTGAACTGTTAGTCAAAAATTCAACAGTGACTAAAACAGAAGAGAAAAAGAGTCAGAATTTGAGATCTTCACTGATCGACTGATTGACGCAAGCTTAGTTGAAGGTTAGAATCTGAGAAAAGAGTCATATGTTGAGATACTCAAGATGTAAGTCAGAGATCGATATGAATTCAACAGCATTTAAAGAGTGCTGAATTCTCAAAGTTTAGCTATACAGATACTTGAGTCTCAGAGAAAAAAAGATATTTTATCTCATATGAACAGTGAAGCGATCATGCTGACTGAAACTCAAAGTTCTTGTTCTACAGAAAAATCAGATTCTGTATTTCTGATCTAATACGTCTCACTGCAAAGTTTCATGATGATGTGCATCATTGTATTTTCGAAATTCTTCACACGTTCGCAGAACACGCTTCACGACGATTTCATTTCACAGAATTCTCGTCAAGCAGCAAAGAAGATTCAACGAGCAAGATTTCATGCTCTACTACATGAGCATGCTCTCTTTCTACTAGAATGAACTTCGAACGACTCTGAAACATTTTGCAATGATGATAAGTCTAACGAATCAAAGATGACTTCTTCATCTTACAATCAAGATTCGAAGACGTTTGAGATGTCAAGCTGATTGCAAACTTGAGATGAAGACATCTCACGTGATTATAGCTAGACGTGATGTATAAGAAATAGATTGACATGAAGCACGTTTCTCTCAGATTTCTAGCGAAATTTGAATGAGAGCAATTATTGTAAACTACTCTTGTGATTTGAGCATAAATGAAATGACTTTCGTTGAGTATCTTTTCTTGTAAAAATTAGTGAATGAATTTTTCTCTGTAATTCTCTGTAATTTGTCTTTAGATGTTCTGTTTTCGATCATCGTCGATGCGCTGTTGTCTCAGATGATCATCATTCTTGTTCACTTCTCATATTGCATCATCTTCTTCATCTCTCGCTCGTACATCATTCTCTTACTCTCTTCAACTCTCGTCACTACATTATTCATGACTCAGTCAGATTTGAGTCAACTCGCTCAAAATATTCGAAACGCGAAAGACGAATTGCAAACTGTCTCAACTGAACTTACTCTGCTTGAAAATCTATCATTCATTCATGATCGACAAGTTGCTCACAACAATCATCAAGAATTAGTGAAACTCATTCAGCATTTGACTACATGTGTTGATATCGTGAAGCGAGATCTCAATATGCGTCTTGATAACGTCAATATGCGTCTCAATAACTTGAACGTCAGAGTCACTGTCAAGTAAGTATTCATTGTTTACTTGATATTGTTTCAAATCACTAATATCATATAGCGAGAACAACTTGATAGCATGAAGTTTGAACTTCTCAGTCAACATTGTCAATGTTCAATTATCTTCGCTCAGAATCTCAGATAATCAAGACGTGACTGAGTTTTTGAACATCATGCATGCGCTCAATAATATGAATGATATGAGCTGCTTATACTGTTTTGAAAGTTAAACTTAGCTCAGAAATATTAGAAACTCAAATCGATCATCTACTTCGTGTCTTCACTCTTCTCGCTAACGACAATCTTGATATTAAGAAAAGACGATTTCAGAGCTATATTGAAGTGCTGTGAGATGTTTAAGAATTTCGATGTTGATTGCTGAAACTGAGTGATGTTGACTGACATGAGACTGAGATTGACTGATTTGTGTTGATATGAATGACATGAGCTGACGTGAATTACAATAATAGCGTTAAAGAGCATCTGACAGAAGTAGCATGAGCTGACATGAATTGCAACAGTGACGTTAAAAAGTATGATATATGTCTCTCTATTCAGAGATTGATAGAATGAAACAGATTCAATTCTTCAGATTCAGATGTCACAACATTTAAAGATGAATTTTCATGCAGATACTGATTTCTCAAATCGCTCTGAAGTCACATTCTTCTCAAAGCACTCGAGACTGACTTTATGTGTTTGTATCAAAGCGATAGAGACACTGTTTTATGACAACACAGATTCGCGTATGACTTGAAATCGCATACTCACGCTAACAGAGAGTTGATTGTGAAGATAGAGTGATCATCTTCGAAAATCATGAAACAGCTTTATTAATAGACAAGAGAAGAAATTGCGCTCTCATGATAAATCTGTGAAGATAGAGAAATTGTTCATGTATTTCAATGACTTGAGATTTAGCATGACGCGATTGCATAGAAAACATAATGATTGCAGATGCTATTTTTGTGTTGCGACGATAAACGCATTTATCGCTTTGCAGATGTGCTATATGTGCACTACGTTAACGTCATAAAGCTTTGAAGATGCTAACTTTCTCTCAGCAACAAGATCGTCAGAATCTCTTAGATTCACGAAAGAGATATCTTTCTAGAATGCAAAGTTGTGAAAAGACAGTTATCAATAATCATGCAGTGAAAAAGCATTCTAGATCAAACATGATCTGATTTCTCGCTCAGTCTTGTCACTGTCAAACTTGATCACATCAACTGTGTATTTCAACGCAGACGCTGCATTCAATCACGATCAAAGCTTTTGTCGTGTTGCATGTTGATCAAGATGATGAGCATCTTGATCTTTCATTGAGAATTGACGTGTTGTGTTAACATCTTCAAGATCGCTCTCATTCTCTGAAAGAATGAATGAAGTGCAGTCAGATGCTGACGAAGATCGTTAATCTGTTTTTCGCGAAGATCAACTTTCGTTTTTCTGTAGATTTTTGAACTCGATATATCTTGAATTTTCTTCTAGTCTGTCATATTGTAAGCAATTATCATCTAAAGAAGATACAATGCTCATACAGTGCTTTAATTTCATCGAGTCTTAATGATATTTGATCGAAATCAAGATTTATATCAGGTACATTATCTTTTGATATCTCAAACGTCTGATTGACTGAATTCATGATTGTTCAATTCACATTTGAATCAACTGATTCGCTTTTCACATTCTCTGTCGCTTGATCAATCACTTCATCAAAGCTCAAGTTAGCTGTGTTGTTTGCAAACGACTCGTCTTGATTCAATGTGATGTTCTCGTAGCTGAAAAAGTATGCATCGAGTTCATTTTCAAAGTTCTTGATGAATTGATTTCACTGCTTTTCAGACAAAGATTCTTGCTTGATGAAAGTCATCTCGAGAAACGAAAAGAAAAATTATGAAGAACTGCTTCATTGAGATCGACTTTCTTATCAGCTTGTTTGAAGCAGCAATATTTGAATGATGAAAGATAACAAATGAAAGATTGCAGCTGAGTCTTGTTCGACTGACTGCGAGCGCATGAATGATTCGTGCGAATCGAACTTTACAGATGTCTGACGTGCGTCAATTCTACATTGCATCACGTGTGTGATTATGTGCATTAGCTTTAACATTCAGAATTCTTTCATCAGAAATGCTTATTTCACATGAATTGTATTTCTAGATTTACGTCTCACTCATGCTTCGTATTTCTATCAGTCATTCAGCGCTATTCAAATCTCGATGCTCTTGAAAGTTTAATCTAAATCTCTGATGCTTCTAAAAGCATCACAAACTAGAATTAGTCAACACACTATCATGATTGAGATGACTAGTTCTGACTTCGTCTCTGTAAACATTAAACTCAGAATGTGTCGCAAAGAATTTGAAGCATTCATTACACGCTGCGTCTTTTGAAATATATCTTGACGTAACTGCTTTCATTGAAAAGATCATAGAGTTCAGCAATTCATCAATTCTTTATCTCTACTTTCTTGAACAAAGTTCAATCATTGCAGACATGACATCGCAAGATCATGCAGTGAGCTTTGAACATCAGACGTTTCGAGTGATAAAGACTTCTCACTTCTCTCAGAAGTCGTGAAGCTGACATTAGTGACAGATGAATTCATCAATCTGCACAACGTGTGATATTGAATGATTTTCAAATCAGCATCTTCATTGAAAGATTAATATTCTTCAGAATCAGCACGACATTCTGAGCGATCAGTTGTTTCGAGTCGATTACGTCAATCAGCTCAACGAACTTCGTATTCGAATTCTAAATCATGAACGAGAAAAGTATGTTGAATTTGTAAAGTCGTTGAAACAAGTTGCAGTTGATCTTCAGAGACAGCTTGACACTCAACAAGCGACTTTCGAAGTGAAAAGAAGAAAGCACGCTCTCATGATTCAATCGCTGCAACACGAATCGACTCGCTGTGAAGCAACAGAGAGATGTCTTGAGCATGAACAAGCTATTGTTCAAACATTGACTGACATTCTCAACAAGCTTGAGCTTTCAAACGAAGAAGATTTGAGCATTGATCTTTTGAACAATATAGATCTTGATACTCTTTTTCACGAATGAAAGAGTACAAAGTCAGAAGTGAAAAGTCTGCGAAACAAGCTACAGCGCACAATCAACAAGCTGCAACACAAGCAACTCGTTCTTGATAATCTGTTGAGAAAGTTTAAGATTCAATCACAGAGTATGTCAGAAACGTCTTTCTCTGACAGCGATGAGAAAATCAACACAGAGACAGTCAAATTGCAGTCAGTATTCACAGCACAAGAAAAGAGAAGACGACTTGAATGAGAAGAAGAACAAATGTTGTTTGCAATGTCACTGTTGCGCTCACAAAAAACCTTTGTTTGATTTTAATTATCTGCTGCGAAGATTGACTTTTGACTCGTTTGTCTTTTTCATAAATGTGTTACTCGCTGAATACAATGCTGTATCTTCAAAATATATTGCTTTAAGAGATATGATTCAGATCTCATGAATGAACGTAATTGAGAAGATCGACAGCTTCTTTTTCTCACTAGATCACGTAAGATGAACATGATCACGTCGAAGACAAAGACTCGATCACTTTCTGTCATTTGTATCTGAAACTAAGATCAAGTGCTCATGCTCAGTAATCATCAAACTATCGAATGAGAGATTGTTCTGCAGACTGTCAGAAAAGAATGTCTGAGAAAAGTCAACTTTTGAATAATCATAGAAACATATAAGATCTGTCGTGATCTCTATCTCTCTATGTTGTACAATTGTCGTTTTGTAAGCATAATCAACATGATCATCTGCAAGCATTCAGAGTGACTACACGTGACGAGTGAAAAAGAGATCGCGTTGATCAATACAGATTGCTTGACTAGAATCATGAGAAAGCTGACTAATTCAACAACTCAGCAACTCTCTGTTCTACTGTTTATAGATCGAAAAGTCAAAAATTTAGCTCTTCGAGAGCTTTTTTCAAATCACGTCAATAAAAAGCGTAATGAAGACATTGTCACTCTGCGAGTCGATAACACAAGTCTTTACTTCGATCATTCAATGCTCTTTGTCAAAAGTGATTTGTCTGCAATGATTATATCAGTCTTGAACGCATTCTGTCATGAAATCGAGTCTTTCTCTGTTCGATGAGCGAATGTCACGATCGTGCTCGATGTCTATGACATTCTGCATGCGCAAATATTCTGTCTCTTCAGCGACGTACTGTGCATTTTCGTTGATGACTTTCTCAACTTCAAAAGTGTCGTGAATTGTCTGAAAATTTGAGTCATTGTCGAAGTAGAATCGAGTTTCTTGAAGCAAGTTCAATCGAGTGTTGTGATCATCAAATGCAATGACGAGACAAGCGCTAGTTCTACACTTGATCTACTTGAAATGCAAGATGTGCAGTTCAGTCTGAATCAGAAGATTCTAAAAAATTTCTACTCTTTCATCAAGATTCTACATCTGACAGATGAGCAAATATTTTCGTTGACACGTTTTTGACGATTGAAGAAGCTACTTTGAAGACAGATGAATGAGATGCAAAACGTTTAATTGCGCTGTTGATGTTTCTACTCGATCGTGCATCTGAACAAATTCTTTCAAATTGTCATATCGCAGACAGCAATCTCTGCTCTTCGATCTTTTAACTTCGTTACGACAAGTCAACTAGATAACGAAGTTGATTCAAATCACTTCGATCATTTAACTTCGTTCTTATGATTTGAAATGTATCATGATCTTTCAAATAACATCATGACAAGTTTCATCGCTTCTAGTATTGTGCTGAACGTCTATTCTCTCAATATGTATCATAAGTGCTGCATTAACATTCTACAAATTACGAGCTGATTCAGAACTCAGACTTTGATTCAAAGACAATATACGATGTCATCTATCATCTCTCGTGTCTTAGATCACTCGTTGACTCATTCAAAGAGCGATCATATGCGAAAAAAAAGATCGTGAAGCAAGTTGAGAATCAGAAGCAAAGTATCAAAAGACATCTGATTGCGTACTTTGTGAATATGACGTTGAGCAAGCTCGCGACATAAGTGCATCGAAAGAACGTGAGCGATCTTGATGTATCATGACTGCTACTTCAGAGCAACAGCATCTGTCTTTGATGTCTTCATTGAAAGTCAGAGAACACACTCTTCTGCGAACATGTCATATGTAATGTGTGTGTACGAATCTATGAGAATAAGATGCTCATTATGAATTGTCAATATCATATTGAGACTTGTCTTCTATGTCGTTCTGAGAATCGCATCGTGAGACTCAAATCTTTCTTCGCTGATGAATGAATGTTGACTATCAATGAGAAAGACACGCATGATGTTATTTCACTAGACATCATGACAATCATTCAGAATATGATAGAAAGTGAGTTACAAATTTAAGACTTTTTTGATATTGTGTTCAACACTAGCGTTGATAAGCTTCACGTTCAGATTTCACGAATTGTCAGACTTAAACATGAAACAGAAGATTTCATTGTCTGTATCTTGTTTCTATGTGACATGTCAATTTCTCAATGTGTTCACGTTTTCGATGCATTGACGCGAAAACTCTTTGAACGATCTCAAGAGCGAACGAATTTCATTAAACGTTTTCATCTCTTCTTGAAGAATTGATATAGAAACGATCATTATGATGCAAACGTTCTCGAAGACTGTTTGAAGAAGTACTTGAGAATTGATGATTGCATGTTTGACTATCAATCGAGAATTCTTGTCATCAAAGTTGATATCATTGTCGCTACAATTGATAATGTCTCTTCGATGATTTTCATCAATTACAACGAGTCTGACGCAAGAAAAGAAAAATGCGATAAGATTGAATGTTGTGCTTGAAGACAAAAGACTGAACAAAATATTAGAATATATACACGTTCGTTCGAAGAAAGTTGAGAATGAATCATGCATATGAGAAGCGTGAGTGTCTCGTCTTTGCAAAAGCTTAGAAACTGATTTTTCAGTGATCGAGCTACTTTGACTGCATCTGTGTGAGTACATTAACGTAGTTGTACGACGAAACATGACTGACGTGAAACAGTTTGTATTGATCAGCACAAATCAAGACATTCAAATCGATTCAGAATGATGAAATGAGCGAACACAATAACTCTGTCAGAATTGCGTTGTCAAAACATCTATGCAACGATTCTTCTCTTTTGATCTCGAATGTCGTTGTGTCTCTTGACACAGATGCTCAGAAGATCTCGACATCTCTCAGAACTATCGACTTTCGTCACGTGATTCTCGACGACTATTTATCTCGACTTTGACGATCTTATATGTCTTTCTTCAATGAGCAAAAAATTTAAGATGAACTCATGAACTTCATGAATGAAAGAAAGCGAGAAGACTTCATTCGACTGAATTTCGTCTTACTCAGCGATGAGTCGACGATTGACAACATTGATTGCATGAATGAGCTGCGAGAAAGTGTTCACGTATCACAAATGTATCGAGATTGTGCAAAGACACTTTACGCGTTGCTCATCTTCGCATTCTATTTCGAGCTGACAAGCGTCTCGAAACGTCTTCAAGAAGATCAATATTACTGTCGTGATACAATATGATGTCGCCTTTCAGAAAATTCAATCGTCAAGTTACTAACAAGATGTGATATATTCAACTTAGATTTTATTACTGACGTCGAAACTTTGAAACATTATGAAGATAATCTAGATTTGTGTCTGTTGTGTCATTGATATCAGAAGAAGATTGACTTTTTGATTCGTCATTCAATCAAACTTGTGATCATTTACGCTCAAAGCATTACGCAAGAGCGACGAAAGATTAGTGCATTTTCTCAGACAATGCAGTGATTTGAAAATCAGCAAAAGCTCGACGTCTCGTTTGAAATGACTTTTCATAGAAACTTGCTGAATCGATCTTGTAAATCATGTATCTTGAATATTAATCTGAAGAGATCAACTCTTGATGATCATCAGAGATCACAAATGTGCAAGAAGTCTTGACTTGAGTTGCAGTCTGTCGAGTCTCTATTGATGATTTCAGAAGAATCAATTTAGTTGACATGATGAAACGAAATATTACTGATGTTTCAAGATGACATTTCGCTATATAATCTGTTTGAACGTCAAGATGAATAGCTGACAAATTGAAAACAATAAATCTAATGTATAATAATTATGAAATTGCAAGATCATCAAGCACATTCTTTGCAGCTTCGTTCATTGTATGTGATCGTCTAGCGAAAGAATTAAATATTAAGTGTTCATGCAACTAAGTGTTTATACTAAATGCTATCAACGTATGTATGCTATCGCTAGCTTCTTGTAAGATTTTTTAGTTTTCACTCTTTCTTTCTAAGTTCTTTCTTATTGTTATTGATGTTGAAGAGACTCGACTGTTGAGTTGATATTGAGATATCAACTCATGCTGATTCAATGAATTCATGTACAGATTCACTGTCGATTTCAAGAATCTCTTGAGATCTCAAAGCAGTATTGAGCTGTGCATCAAACTCAACAGACTGCGTTTCATCGACAAAGAAGTGATCAGATGCTAGAAAAATGCTGTCATTCTCTGATTCAGATCGTACATTATAGCTGATCTGATAAAACTTGAAATTCAAGAGCTGAGAATTGAAAGTTTTCTTGTAAATGTTCATTGCAGTGTATAGATCTTTGAATAACACATCGCGCATTCAATTCACAACATTTCTCATTGAAGCTCTTGTTTCTGAGACAGTAGTCACTCTTGAATCTTCGATTGCTCAACATCTAAGAATCTTTGAGTAATAGATATCATATTCATGATCACTCTTAGAAACTCAATGACATCGAAGTCTTTACATCTTGTCATTGATATCAAGCGATAGTACTCAGACTCTATCGTAGAAATCGTTCTTCTCATCTATCGTCTGATGCAATCTTAAAATGTTGTAGATTGCACTCGCTTTGTTGTGCAGATTTTGTAGTTTTGCAACGTTCATCGCGTTCGATGTTTCTTTCAGCTCAACGAAGAATACAAGAAACGAGAGCTTGTTCTTACTAAAGCTTGCAAGTTCTTGTAGTCTTTGAATGACTTCATCGAGAAAGAGTTTGATGTAATATTCAATGACATAATTCGACTGTGAAGATGCAACTTTAGAACTGTGATTTTCGTAAGAAGATATTCAATGTGTTCATTAATGATTTCAGTGCTTCTTCAGCGTGTTACAGATGTTCACTCTGCTCACGAGGAAAATTCTTGAAAACACACTGAAAGAAACGCTGTTCTTGTTGAAGCTGCGTTGCACAGTCACTTGAATACTCTTGATTTCATGATTCTCAGACGACGCAGATGCGCGTTTTCTTTTCATCAATAATTGAAGCTTTCTTCAGTTCTTCGACTCTTCGTCATCTGTCTTTATAACGCGATGCGTCTTCAATATATCTTCGAAATCAACATTGTAAGCGATGACAGATTTGAGGTTTAAGAATAGAAGACTGACGCTTTCTTTTCATTTGCTGTTGAAATAACTCGACACGAATCGTGTCTCATTTTTACAGCTCATGACATAGAATTACTGTTTCTAGTTAGCATTGCATCTAAAGAAAAACTTTCTCAACTTGTCTTGAAGTCATTGCTATCATCGAGTTTCTTCTGTTCATCTTGAATACTCTGAAGCGCTGTCGTGATCAAGTGCGTTGATTGTGCAACGGCACAACAAGCTCGCTTTGCATCGTGTTGCTGATTGACATAAGAACTCTTTCTCTTATTTCTCTGTTGCTCAGATACTGTAGATGTATATCTCGATCTGATCATGTGTGATCGAGATGTGAGATCTCTCGACTCAGATCTGACTTCAACATATAAGCAATCTCTGCTCTTGAATTGACGTCGTTTGCTCTTGAGTTCGTCAAAACAATGTTTCAAGATTGATGTTTAAGAATTCATGAGCAAGAATCTTGATTGCAATAAACAATTATAGAGAGAGTATACTCAATTTTGAATACGAAAATCAAATAAGTCAGCGCTAGTCTTATGTCAAGACTAGACGAAACAGAGAGATATTACATAAGCATTCTATGTGATTTCACTTGTCGCTAAAGAAGATACAACAGTTGATCACGAAAATATGTGTATGAAAGCTTTTCATCTCAATGATTTATTATTGTTCTTGTTCTAACTCTACTATAACTTGATAAAGACTAATTGAAGAAAATTAAATTTCAAGAAATTCTTGCGTCTTTATCTTTGCTGTCGTTCGCTCATCTTTTTTCACAACATGCTATAATGCTTAAACAATGAAATATTTGAAAATTCAAGACGTCTTCGACGTGCGTGAAGTGATCTTCGACTTTGAACTGCGCTTCAGATCTGTTCTCTGAGAAACTATATTTTTCACATCTTCATTCTCTTTCTTCTTCTTCTTCTTCTTCTTAGTCTTGAAAATCGTGTTCAACGACAGTCACGACATCTTTTTGATATCATCATTCGTCAGCTGCTCTTCGATATTCAAGTGCTCATTCTTCTCACGACACTGATCAAGTTTCGCGAGCAATTGCTCATTTTGACAATTCAATTGTGCATCGATACATTTGAGTTTGACAAAGCTGAGTTCTTTCATTTCAGAGAACATCGATTTGATGCTTATATAATTTGTATTCAGAACTTTGATTAAGTAGTATTGAATTTCACTTTGAATACGTGCAATTTTGTTAATTCGCTTACTATCTGTTTTCTTGACTTTGACTCGTTCATGAATTTGCATCTGATTGATCTTTGCATTCTTTGACAAATCTTCGCTTTCATACGTTTCATCTTTCAGTCACTCTTTGATGACTTCTTTTTCAAAGTCGATCTCAGAGTGTATCTTAAAATACGAATTCACATCTGTTTTATGATTCACGATGATTCGCGACTCAAACTCAGCTTTTCGAACAATCACGACTTTTTCAAGAGACGTTAAGTCGTCTGATTCATCGAGTATTTCAACGCTGACTTTGATCTTCACATCATCTTTGATGAAAGTCTGATCAGCTTGATCGACGACTTTGAGCTCTGTTGCTTCGAATGATTCTGCTGCTTTGAATAACTCTGCTGCTTTGAATGACTCTGCTACTGCAAAGTCTGCTTCATCAGTGTCTGATCGAGATACAAGATGTATAAGTCAGATTCTGAAATACTCATGTCGCTCATTCAACTGATTCAAAATGTTGTTGATGTTGTTTATTTTTTCTCTCGCTATATCATCAGCTGAATTCTTGACTACAGATTCGCGATAATCTTTCGTCAATTCAAAGTTGACGACGAATGTGAGAATCTGAATGAGAAAGTTCTCTAGATCTTTCTTTGAGAGCTTGTCTTTGAGATTCTGCTTCTTTATCTGCTTGTTCAATTTGTTTAATTCTGATGTCGCTTCAGCGTTCTTGAAATTCTTCATGAGCTTTCTCAAATACGATGTGACTTTTTCATATATTTGCTGACGAAGATCATCTGACTTTGAAGCTTTGCTCTGCTCAATTTTCATGCAATCAGATTCGTCATTTTAATCTTCATCTTTGTAAGCATTTTCGACAAACTCTTTGAGTTTATCAATGAAGATATTGAATGATTCTGAAGAAGCTGTTTTCAAAGACTCTTCTGCTCAATCTTTTTCTTTGTTCGCTTTGATATGAGCAATGTCTTGATTCAATGTCTTCTTCAAGTTTATCTCGTTGAAGAGTGCTTTTGTCACTTCTGTCTGTCAACGTGCTTTGTCAGCTTCAAGGCGAGCAGTGTCTGAACTTGACGTGCTCTCTGACGTTGAAAGACTCTGAGATGTCTTTGCTTGCTCTGTCTATTGATGTGTCTTGTCATCTTCAAGATGAGCAGTGTCTGAGCTCAACGTGCTCTCTGATGTTGAAAGACTGTTGAACGTCTTTGCTTGCTCTGCCTGTTTACGTGCTTCGTTGATTGCAATTTGCTTGAGATTTGAACTCAGCGTCTTCTCTTCGACTTCTACAATCGATGAAATTTTCGTTTTGAAATCGATCATAATTCAATCGAAAGAATTTTCCCTTTTTCTCTTTTTTCTTTTCAAATCAGTTCTCGTACAAAAGAGCAGTATTGCTTGTCTTTTGAGATGATAAAATTGCTCGAGTAGATGTATTCAAGAATCGAATCAATCAATCTGTTTTTGAGAATTTTATTTGTGTAATGTTGTGTTTTTTTGAATCATTGATTTGTGCTCTTTTATAAATCACTGATAAGTCAACTCAGACTTTCATGATCATCAGTTCTTGCATCGTTCTGTGAACTTTTCTGACTGCGAATAAAATCTTGCAAAAGATACATTCTGAATATTCACAAATCAAGACTCTTTGAAATTTCGTTTTTGAGAGTTTCTATCTTTTCATTTGACAACAGTCAGAACTTTCTTTCTCAATGTTATCAACTTTGACAACATCAATATCTTAACTTGCAAAAGAAGACATGAACGAACTGAAATCATTGACATTGTTGATCGCGTTGATCGCTGAAATGTAAGTGAATAGCATGCAGATCGAGTCAGCTAATATTCTACTTAGCAATCATGTCGATAGCACATCTGAGATGTTATCGTTTGAGTTGAACGTGAGCTGAAACTCAACAAGTCTCAACGTCAGCATGCAAACAACAACACTAGAATATAGTTCAGAAGCTATGTCTTTGAATTCATCAATTCATCACATCGTCGTTGACATCAACGTGAAGACTGTGTTCACTTCAAATCAATTGAATGCTTTCGTCGATGATATCATCTTGTTTATCTCTGTGAATCTCAGAAATCATATAGCTCAGATTTCTTTAGATCGATTCTGTCAAGCAAACGACTTGTTAAGCGCTGTCAATTTCTTCAGATTGATGATTTCTTACTTGATAACAACGAATAATTCAGCATGATTCTATCGCTCATCATCACAGCAGAACTGTGCACTTCGTGACAAAGACAGAGAAATCTTCAGCTTAAATTCTTCAAATCATCACTCAGTCAATGACAACGTCACAACGAGCGTTGCGCAGACAATTTTTACGAGCGCTTCATGAACATTCAATCTGTCGTGAACTGAAAATGAATCAATCGCTTCAATGCTCATCGCGATTTCTTCTTTGAGTATATGATCAACGAACAACAGTATCTGAGCAATCAATGTTTTAAGTTCTGAGATACGATCATCAAAGACTTCATTTTCTGATCAAGCTGCGATGAAGAAAGTATCTAGAGACATGATCTCTTTGCTTATTATCTACTACTATGTCATAGAAATTTTGTAATATAGATAGATCAAATCGAAGCAGAATAAGCTTCATTAATCTGCGATCATGATTACTTTATGCATACGATGTGTTCGAACAATCGCGATTCTTCAGTATGCTATGTTATTCACTCTATGTCTATCAATCGTCTATCACATCACTGAAGCATCAGCAATCTTCATCGCGATTAAGAGATCAAGCTTCAGTGCTTCTGTCTTGAGTCAGACTCTTACGTTCTCATCGAGAACTTGCGAAGCGTGAAGAATATCAATGAATTTGACAATGATGATCATTTGCTGTTTGTCTGCTTCATATCGAGTTTTCTTTTTCATCTGCGCATTTCTTTTCATATTGAGAGCTGAATCAATAGATTTGAATCATCGAATCTGAGTATTCACGTCTTCTCGAGTCTGATTGTAGACTGCACACAAATATTGATACTGAGTGTAAAGATCTCGAAGTTGCTTTCTCAGACTGTCGATCACAATATAATATCAGCATCATTCTTGAAGATTCTGCAACGAAGTCTTCTCATTTCAATCATTTGAAAAAGCTTGTTTCTGAGCTGCTTCAAATGCACTCGAAGAAAACTAGACATATTCTGTTCAGAAAGAATCTGATGATTCACAGAAAGTTGCAGTTGCTTTCTGTGACAATGCTGACGTGATGATCAGAGAACTTCGAAGAAAGACACTGACAACAAAAGAAAGAATTGACTGAGATCGACATATGAGAGAATTTGATATCAAGTAGAAGAATGTAATTTGACTTTCATTTATTGAAAGCAGAAATCTCAAAGACAATGAAAGTAAGATTTAGTAAGAAATGAGTAGCGAGCATTCAGAAATGATGTTGTGCTACACTGTTAAGAAGAAGAAAGATGCAGTCGAAGTCAAAACATGTATTTCAAATCAAGAAGCTCATTTTTGACAGCATTTAAAACATGTGAAGCAGAGCGCGTTCTGATGAAGAAGATCGTGCGCATTTCTATTTAAGACACTGCAAATGCTGACAGTCATTCAATCAGACAGTTCGATCTCAACTTTGAGCTTCTGTCGCTGTCAATCATTCTTTCGCAACTAGAATTCTGTTTAAGGCACAGATGCAAGTCAACTAAGACTGTAAATGCACATCATACAAGAATGTGCTAGTGAATACGTAAAAACGATGTTGAAAGATCTAGAGTTACTTCTCGATTGTGAAATCTATCTAATTCAGAATCTTAACTTCAATCACTAATCATGCATTCTGATAATGATTCTCGTTTTTGCTTCTTGTTGCTTCATTCAGAAGTTTCAAAATGTGATGTCTTTGCTTCAACAACTTCATGTCGAAGACTTTGCAAAGATATGATCTCACTTTATTGCATTATTTTCTGAAGTGTGATCGAAGAATCTTGAGCATTGTCACACAGTGCAACGTCAAATATACGAGTAGCACTAGTCTTGAACAGCAATATGTGTTTCATATGATACAAGACACGAAGAAGACAGCTCACATTTTGTTAGTCGAGCATAGATCGAATTGAATGAGAATCGAGATGAAGCTATTTCACAGAGAACTTTCAGAATTCAGATGAGACGATTGCAATCTGAGTCTTTATGACAGATAGATGTTTGATCTGCACATCATCTAAGATGAAAGTCGAGACGAGAAATACATTCATTTAGCTGATGATCTCGACAGAACTGAAGACTTGAGAACAGAGAAAATGCGTCGCTGATAATCAATGAAATCATCGTCATCTTTAAGCTTGAGCTTCATCATGTGTTCGCTGTTGATTTCTTCAGTGTTTCTCTGATTTCTTGCCTCGTCATTCACAGACTCAAAGTTCGCGAGATCTTTATATCTTGAGATGAAATAATGCTTCTTCTAGAATCATAGTATTAAACAGTGCGCGAATCTTTGCGATTGAACGATTTATTATTTCTTGTTTTGACGATGATCACTCGAATTGATCAGTCGATTTGTAGATTTGATATCTTTCATTGCGATTCATGACGAAGTAGATCTTTGCGTTCGCTATCTGTGTCAACTCGTTCATCTTTTTAAAGAGACTTTTTATTCGCTTTCTGACTTTCTCTCGATCAATGTGTCGCTGAGTTCTAACTTTTGTCATGAAGATATAAAGAGATGCTTTGATCGTTCTTTTTTGAAGTCGCAATGACAATATATACTCTTGAGAAATAAATGAATTCTTGAAAGCAGTGAATGAATGTCATCTCTTTTTTGAATGTCTTTAATTGTAGAACAATGTCGCATTTCTTATCAAAAAGCTCAGTCATCAGAATCGCGAAACAAAAATAAATGTCATGCAATTCACTTTCGAATGCTTAAAGAAAGCTGTGTTTGAGAAAGAACTCTTTTATCACGTTTCAGCTAACGTTTCATCTACGAATAGCTATATAGTTCGTTTACTGCTAGACTATGATCAGTTCTGACGCTTTAGAATTGAGATGAAATGTAGATCTGATAGTGAAAAACGAAGACTGACTCAATAAAATCGCTATGTCTGAACTCAGCGCTCTTGTTTTATTATGTATCTCTTAACAAAGATCAGATACTTCAGTCAGATTGAGTCTTTCTTCAGCGCTAAACTCACTCGTCTTTGAATGTCTCAAGCTTCAGATTTCTGAAGTTCAGATCTGTTCGAAGCGCTGACTGATTATCGAAAGAATTGTGAGCAGACAATTCGTCTCATTCAAATTGAGTATAATTCTTCGTCTTCTTCAGCACTTCGACGATGATCTGATCAATGTAAGATAGATCTTTCACATGAGTGTACAAGTCTTCATCTGCAATCATCAAGTTCAAGTGCTCTGAATGTCACGTGATGATTGACTTCTGATTCTCAGTTACGTCATTTCTTTAATGATCAGTTACAGTATTGATCAAGATATACAATGCTTGTTCTTATCATCATGAATGCATTGACTGAATTCGCGCGTCGTTTTTCTGAAGATCGAATATCTCTCGTTGCACTCAGTCACGAGTCTTCAACATTGATCTAATGATCAGATCAGTATTCGAAACATTTCACGTCGTAGATATTGCTCTTTCTTCTGACGAGTTTCAAAAGAGCTTGATTCATGTAAGCTTTGCAGAACTCACGACATTTGAATGACAAAGAAATTCATCTTTCTAAGAATTAGTCAAATATTTGAGCATTTTGAGTACGTATCAATGTCAATATCTGATTTTACTGACAGATTGTTATATCTTTTTCACTGCTCATTATTCATCTCAATAGAGAAGCTGAATATTTCAATGACTATTGACGTTCTTGAAGTCAATGACTGCTGTATGAAAGAGACTTCAAGTAGTTGCATGATTCAGAGCTCAGCGACAAGAATAATTTTGATGTTCTCGATATTGATGAATTCTGTCGAAGTTACTATAGCTTGAACCTTTTCAGTTGTATTGACTTTCATGCGTATCACTCGATCATTTCAAAACTTTTCTTTCTTTCTGAGACAATTCTCTTTCACGCTCTTCATTGTCTCGATTCAATTCACAACGTCATCATCTTCGTTGTAAACTACTGTAAGATTCGACGCAACTTGCGTCAAGTGAAACAAATCTTTCAGAAGCTGAGCTCTCTGACGCTTTCAAGAAGATAAGCTCAGTTGAGATTGAGCAAGATTAATGTCAAGAAGAGTTTTGATGTGAACTTTTGAATATGCAACAACGCAATCTGTGCATTTGTAGTAGTCATTGAACACAGAGTCGTTCTCTCATAAAGAATTCGATCTCATCATCTCTTTCATTCGCTTCGAATCAGAATAGTCAATTTGCAAAATCTTGAAAACGTCTCGACTTGATACTACATCATCTTGATGATTGCAAATTGTGACATCATTACGCTCGTCGTTAAGAAAATGTCAGATCATCGACAGTCTCATTATCTCTTCATTGATGATGAAGATATCTCTGCGACTATCATTGCAGAATTTGATGAACATGAGTGAATAATTCTGAATTGCAAGTTGTATGAATTGAAGCAGTGATATAAAGAGCAAATGTTGTGTAATCAGATTTCTTTGCAAGATGCAGCAGACAATCTTTAATAGCGCTGACTTAGCGCAGAAGTCTCATCAATAGCGCAAGAAACTAGCTTTATCTGTAGATTTAGTGCAAATTCTCTCAATTGATAGCTAAATACTTAGCGTCTTTCTTTCTTTGTTGTGCAATTTGTTCTGTACATTGAAATCTCTCTAGATGTCTTGAGACATAGCGCGTAGAAGTCAATTGTGCTTCAATGAAAATGAAGCAAGCATCAGCTTTCAGATCATACTATGATCTAAATTCAGATCAACATCAGTATCAGCTATCACATCAGACTTGAGATCATACTTTAATTCATCATCTTTTGACATCAATTCATCAACTGATTCAAACTTCGTTTCTCACTGTTATCGAGAACAGAACATGATCTTCAGAAGAACAAGTCATTGACTCTTTTTGTCAAGACAACGATCGTAAACGACTCAAGCAAATCTTGCAGATAAGTGCATTCTATCGTGTTCTTTGCAGATACTGACTGAAGTTTACAGACATGTCTTTTCTGTCGAGACAGAAAAACGAAATGCAACGAAAACACGTCATGTGAAAATTGCACGACATATGAGCTAGATTGTTGATACAGTCACATAGTGTCTTCAAGATCAGCTTCATACAGCGAGCTATAATCACTTCTAGACGTCGACAGAGCAATTGCTGATTGACTTCTCAGATCAGATACTATGCTAATCTACGTAAAGAAAGAAGTAAAGAAGTTACATGATAAAATAGACGTCATAGCAGTGATGACTGACGCGTTCAACAAACATGATTCAAACATACATGAGAATGATGTTCAGTCTAAGATATCGTTGAAGCGAAAGCATTCAAGCTTTGTCACTGTCATTTTGAAAGAAGAAGACTCAATCTCAAGCTCATCAACAACGTCAGTCATTGATGATTCTTCTCTGAAGCTAAATGTAAACTTTCAACGCTGTTTGATCAGACATAATCTTTGTCGATCGCTCAAGAACACTTCACTTGATGAGCACAGTCATTTTTGTGAGTCAAGTCTTCTTGTCGATTGTTACAAGTCATTTAACATCATAGTCATTCATGCTTTCATTTCGAAAAGAATCTTAATCGACAATCACTCATTCAGTGATGTAATGCATCAGCATCACATCATTACACAGAGATTCATGATATCAGTTCTGACAACTCTATATTTAGAGCAGATCAAGAATAGATTTTTTGAAACAGCGAAGAGACAACAGCTTAATACGATCATGATTCAAAGACACGTGAGACTGTGAAAGTTTGATCATTTTACAAATTCTCATGACTCTCTTTACTTTACTCTTCTTGCGAATCAATACATTGTCAGTCTTTCGTATTATCAGACTATATGATACAGAATAACAATTCTCAAAGATTATCAGATCGAGATTGAGAATTCTATGAACTCAGCAAACTGTATTCTCGCTTCGCTTCGACGCTATTCAGAAGACTCTGCTGCATCACGAAGATCTTGAACTTCGTCTAAAAATAAATTTGCATTGAATCTTCTCTGATATCGTCTACAGTCTCTGTTCTGATCAACTCAGCTCATTCTTGTCAGATCGCGAAGAATTCTTGAACAACATTGATTCTCTCGTAGATCTTTCGTCAAGACTTCTGAACATTTACGCTCGTGTGACATGACAATTACTCGAGTCACAACTATTTGAGACGCATGAAACTGTCTTGCTTGAAGAACTCGCAAGATTGAGACAATATCTGTTGCATCTTGAAGACTTGTTCAGTTGAAAGAATAAGATTCTAGAAGATTGCGCAAGCGCTTACTTACACGAAGCATACATATACGTCTTGTGTCGTCACGAAGAATTAGTTAGTTTCACAATAGCATCTTCATGAGAGATTAGACTAATTCTCAGTTTAGATGATCTTCATCTGATTCGATGATTCGACAGCATCGAAACGAGCTTTATCAACTCTTGAATTCAGAGATCTTGTTTCTTTTTGATAGTTTGTTTCAAGTCGTGTGATCTTTGATTTCAGCGTTCATTCTCTGTGTCACATGTGTGAACAAGAAAGAAAGACACACTTTACGAGAAGAACTCATTCAAGATCTTCACGAGTCAGAAAGCTATAGTGTAAGAGTCTCTAGTCTCTGTGCATAATCTTTTTCTTTTTTTCTTCATTTCAGACTCAGACTGAACATTGAATCATCGACAGAACATCTCGTCTGCGCTGAATGTTATTTCAATGATGTGATTCAAGCGAGAACTTAACATGCTGAAGAAAGAATAATGAGAGAATATGATCGTCGTTATTGAATCAGAAAGAATCAGTCTTACTTAAGTCATTTTGTCGAATTGTCTTTCATTTATTGTCTTTCTTTCGCGCTCATTTTACTCAAAGTTTCTTCTTTTTCGTTCTTGTCGTGAGAAAGCTTCTCAAACCTCATGCTGATTTGTCATTCTCTTGATGCATCAACTCATGCGCGAGTTGTGAAGATAAATTAGTAATTCGTCAGATTAGCAACAAGATTGTAATTTATGTACAGACAATTAAGACAGCAGTGACTTAAAACTTTTAGTGTGAGCGTTGAGTTGAGTGAGACTCAGCTCAATTTATATCAATGAGTTAATTTGAAGATCTGTTTCTCAGCATCTTGAGTGAGTTTATCTAAAGAGCATCACTCACTGCTTAATCTAATGAGTGTCGAGATCTCAATTAGATAAGATAAGATAAGAAAATATCTCGAGTGAGCAACATAATGAGCAACATAATTCATGAACTATGCAAAAGCGATTTCTTTCTTATAGTTTTTGCATCGTTTGAAAGATCTCATTCAGCTCGTTAAACTGAGTTATTTACATATTATTTCTATTGAGTGTGCATGACGTGTACAGCAGATGCAATCATGTTCAGTTTTGAGCTTGTAGAGTGACATGATGATAGAATTAAGAGTTTTAAGATTTCACGAGCTCGATCACTAGCTCATAAAACACGAACATCAGAATTGAACATGACTACATCTGCTGTACACGTCATGCGCGCTAGATACAATCTTCACGTAAAGAGTTTAGTTTGATGAGCTGAATGAGATCTTCTAGATGATGTTGAAATTACGAAAATCGAGTCGCTTTTGCATTAGTTATGAATTATTTTAGACTTTTGTTCACTAGTAAACTGAGTCTTGATACTTAAACTCACTGAGCGCTTAGAAGTCACGCAGATAGCAAAAAAAGTTCGACTCACAAATTTTCTCTGCACTCAATCATCAAATTTACTATTCATTTTACAACGTGCTCGAAAACATCAATGAAAAACTCACTCTGAAGATCTACTTAAAGCAAATTCTGAAGTCTACAGTTAAGCATTGAATCGAAAATCACTTTCGTTTCATGCTGAAGAAGAATGATGATTCAAATCATGAAGTCAAAAAACATCGTTAGAATCTGAAAACAAGAGAACAAGCTGAAGCACTACTTCAATTGTGCATCTTCATCTGATTTATCTTCTATAGAGAACATGTGACAGGTATCAAAACAGAAGCTACGAAAATACACACTACAAAGAAGCTGATTTACGAAGAATGATCTTATGTCTCACAGAAGTACATAAATGAGAAGATTTCTACTATGTCAGAGCGATTAAAAGCAGTTGTATGAAAGTAGAAGAAAAGAGTAGAATGACAGACTATTAAAATATAACATATCTCTTTTAATTCAGTAGTAAATTTGATGATTGAGTGCGAGAAAAATTTGTGAGTCAAGCTTTTTTGCTATTCGCGTGAGAATGAAAATCGACTTTCAACTCATCACACTAAAAATTTCAAGAACTGCTACGAAATGAGATAAAGATGAAAGCTATCAGAAAACAATATTCTCGACATTTTCATCATCAAAATCAATATCTCAATAGCTTAGTAAAGTAGACTTTGCATCTGCTCGCTTTTGAGATCTTTTCTTCAACGCATCGTTCAACTTCACATGCAAATCAGTCACTGTCTCATGAAATTTCATATCAGCTGCTCAAGTATCTTTGTGATAAGTCAGCTCTTGCAGTAAATAGTCATTCGTTCTTGTAAGTTCTATCATGCGCTTCACTGAAGAAGCAAAGCGATTTTGCTTCGATAGCTGAAGTCGATGAGATAGCTGCTTGTAAGTGAATGTGATTCTCTCATTTCTTGCAATCTAATCATTCAGAGCAGCGACATCACTCGTCTTGTCAAAAATTGATCATCGACGAAATGCAGAATGTATTGATGACAGTCGTTGCTTTACTCGAGAATCTTGAAAGATGATATGTCGATTGTCTCTGATTATTCTCGTTCTCAAAGATGTAATCTTTGACGTTGCGATCTTTGAGACTTCGTCATGAATTACTTCTCGTAGCTGTTCTTCTATCATCGACGATGATCAACTTTGTGCCTCACTTTCGATTCGTGTGTTGTCTGTTGTGACATCATAATCAAATATGTCTGATTTAAACACAATGTCTGACAAGAAATCAGCAGCGAACTGAAAATGATGACTTGAAAGCTCATTCATAGCTGTTTAAAGAAACATCTTTTCGCGAATCTTTCTGAATATAATAATCAGGCATTCTTCTGAACTCTGTAGAGAAGAAGTCTCTTTTTTGATGTTTCACAGAAAGTCTTTTCTGAATGTTCATGAAAATTCTACATAAGCTTCAAAATCGAATACAATAGAAGCGAGAATTGAATGTGATTGAATATTATCACGATAAAAACTCTTCTCGAGTCAAATTCTTTTAATCTATTGATTTTGCGAAGTGTCATACGTTCACATCTCATCTGATAAATCAACATGATATTTATCAGCGTCTTGAAGACTTGTCTCGTCTCTCTATTCTGTTACTATCTAGTCAGTGCATTCGTCGATGCTGTATCGACACTTCAAAGTGCTCGTGAGTCTGCTGCTCTTCAGATGAGAGACAATCAAGCATTTAATGCTGATGTAAGTAAATATAAACTAGCGTTCAAACTCGCTTTTTCTGATCATAATGCAGACAATTAATAAAGACTCTTTGATCTACACTCGTTCGACGCTTATCTTAAATGTTTTCACGAAACTCGACTGCAAAGATGATCAGCTCGATGAAACTCTTCTTTATTCGCAGAATGTGAGATTTGAAAAAGATAGCAGTTGAAACAATGTAGAGAATTTCAAATTCATTCAGATGTCTCGTTCATTAAAGAAACAAGAACAGCTGAATTTGAGTCACTTGAGTCAAGATGACGATCAAACTCAGACTTGAAGCTGCAAAGAGTACATGATGAACTATCGAGTGAAAACAGCTGCTGACTGTCATAACAATTCTAACGAAGAAGAAGCTGACTGTATTCGCTTATGACATTATTAGATGAATGCAAGGTATGAGCAGTAAGTCAGCAGAATACTAGTATCAAGAAAGCTTCAGCTTTGTTTGTGTCTTATGCTTCGAGCGAATAGCGCGCCTAGAGTCAAATGTCTCGCTAAAAGACTGTCTTTTTGCAATAATATATGATAGCACGCTGAAATGAACATGCACTGATTCTTGATTTGCGTTTTGTTTAGCTAGATAGAATTCTGTTTCTTTGATCACTATCAATCTAATCTAGCTTCTAAAAGAACTCTATGTGAAGAATTCTATGAAAATGTCAAATTGATACTATAAAATTATGCTAAACACACTGCGTTTTTGTAAAGATTGTATATTGTCTTTGTGCAGAGTATATAGTCGTCATTACTTATTATAAGTCTAGAAATGAGAGCAATTTACTCAATAGACTTGAGCTAGTAGACAGCGATATCTATATCTACAAGTAGATGCTGAAGTCAGAAGTGAATGTCAGAGTCAGAAGTGAATGTCGAGCAAGAGCAAGAATGAAAAGTTGAATCATCAATGAAGATAAATAAGAAATGAATTGATTCAAATTGCTGTATTGTTGAGAAGAGACGTAATTAGATTTAAAGCTGCATTGATCTACTTCGCGAGTTGCTTCTGTTATGATTCTAGTCTTCGTCTATTCTTCGCCTGATTTCATTCTAATCGAGTCTAGTGAAAATCTGATCTAGAGATGATATCATTGAAACTCTGCATCATATGTGTAAGACGTCAACTCAATCGAGTCTAGCACAGAGCTGAGAAACACACATATAAAAATCAAGTTCTTTTCTGTAGATACTTTTCTTTCTTAGCATTTATCTATTAGTTAAATGACATCTCTATGACTCGCTCTAGATTGACTTCTAACAGCTTCTTCAAATTTGACATGACGAAATTTATCAGCACGTCGCAATCACATTCATCATACTCAGATCGCTTGTTACGTTTGAATCTTCAGTTCAACGCAAGTGAAGAATTGAGACTCACGACAGAACATGAAAAGTCGAATCGATCTCGAAGAAAATGACTGATCACTCAAGATGAGAAAATTCAAAAGAAAAAGAAACTTTGCAGTTAAAGTTGAGCGAAGCGTCGCGAACGACTCAACGAATTATTCGTCTTGAACTTGAAACTCTCGAAAGCACTAGACATGAAAGAATGCATGCTGAAGATGCAGAGAATGATCTTGAAAAAGCTCGTTGTCGAAGAGAATCATCTGAAAAGACTAGAAGAGATCTCAAATTGATCGATCGCAAACTTTGATGATCGAGTTAAAGAGATAGAAGAGATGATACGATTGATGCAGTATTGAGACGTCGATTGAGCTTCAAATTTGCGAATGAATGATGAAAAATGAGAAGACTAGAAGTTTAGCTATGACGATAAACTTGTTGAATGAATGAGTGATTCAAATCTTTGAACAAGACGTTGCAAGAACGTTGAAACTGCGTAGTCTCATCTCAGACGCTTCATTCAAGTCAGATACTTAAAGCAATGAGTTCAAAGCAGTTGACGAGTTGTGACATTCTAGACAGCAGTCATTTCTTGAGTTAATGTTATACTTAAGACATATTTTACTCGATCGCTTGTCGATGCACATATGATTGATGAAACACAGATTGTGTTGATAGCAGTAGATTTGTTTAAAACATGAACTATAGCAAAAGATGTTAAGACATGTAAATGAAATATTCAAGATTAATACAATTTACTTCTTTCATATGTGATCTTTCTTGACGATGTCATCATTGACAGCTCTCTTTCTCTTGTTACTCTTTAATGATCTGACATTATTGATCTTGATTCTCTCACGTTTCTTTCGTGCTTGATTGCTCTTGAAGTGCATATCTTTTATCTACGTCTTCTTGCGTTGAATTTCGATCTTGATCATCATTTTCTCTCTTCTGATCATTTAATTCGTCGTTCGAATAGATCAGTAACAACTAATCTATAATAGAAGTCGTCTGATCGATGTGATTCTTCTGTCGAAGAGCTCAAGACAATAAATTCGCTGTCATGATCATTGAATACTTGTGTGTTGAAATAAGTCAGATAAACAGACTTTCTCACGAAAACGAGTTGAATGCTGCTCTCTTGACTTCTGTCTGTGCTGCGCATGTTGTCGAGAAAAAGAAATTTCTTACTCTGCTCATAACTCAGATCAAAGAAACATGCACATCTTTTCTTTGAACACTCTTCAAATCTCTTCACGACAAAAGTAGACTTCGATGATCTGAGTTTTCTGTTAAGAATTCACATTCAATTCAGTCAAACCTTCACTCAACGATCACACTAGATGAGAGCATGTTTAAGAAATGAGACGTAGAATAAGTGAATGATGAATACTGTTATTCACATATATTAGTCACTTTATACTTAGCGAAGATATCTGATTACACTCACGATACATAGCATATTACGACTTCACTTTCCTATACTTTTATATTCTGTGAACTTCTTATCAAGTCAGATTGTTCAAAGAGAAGTCAGTGTCGTTTTTGATTGACTCGAAGTTTCTTGCTAAAATGTCACAGCTGATGAAGTATCAATTCATTCTTTGAAAAGACTAATTCACTAACATCATATACGAAAGTCTTCGAATTTGATATATTCAAGTTATGCAGATACTGCAAACAGGCAAGAAATTGTCACTCGTTGCTCACGTGAATCTGATTGTTGATCATCAAGACTTCTTGACTCTTCTTAAAAGTCATTCTCAAGTCATGATCAGTCTTTAGAATCTCGAGCAGCTTGACTCACGACAAGCAGTTAGTAGAAGAATCAAAGATATCTCTCATGCTGATTATGTCTTGCTTATTGACATCATCAGTTTGTATGAAATGAAAAATCATTGTCAGAATCGAGATCAAGCTGTTGTTTGTCAAGAATCATTCTGTTGATGTAGCTACTTCTGTTCTGTTTAACGTTATCGACTCGATTTTCATGTATGACGTGAGATTAACTACATCGATTGAGCGAAAAGATGATGCAGGTTCGAAAGTCTCTTTCTCAATCATGACAGCTTTCTCTATTGCAATGTTTTCGTTCATCGCTGTGTTTGATCTGAGTTGAAAGTTATTCTGCGATTCAGCAAGAATTTAAGTTCTCATTCTCGCAGATTTCATCAAGTCAGAGAGAGAAATTCTCGCAGTGAAATTTGAAGAAACAGATCTGCGTTCGTCATCTAAGCGATCTGCTAGATCGTGTTTTGCTGCTGTCTTCATCAACTTGCTCAACTCTCTTATAATGATCTTATATTGTTTGTAGACGCTAAGATCAGTCGTTGAGAAAGAAATTCACGATAGATATAATTTTTGATGGCAGAATGAAACGCAAAAGAACTCAAAATGAGTTGTCAGAAACATGTGACAGAGATAGCAAGACTTCTTGCTCACTTCGATGAATCGAAAGAATGATTTGCACTGTCGATTGTGATCGTAGAAATTGACAAGCTGCATCTCAGCATGAACAATTAGATTCAAGAAACATGCTCTTCGAAAATGATTTTCTACGTTCACTACGTTTCAGACGCTAGCAAGACGAGAAATGTATTTCTTTGTGTGAGCTTGAACTATTCTACGTAGAACACAGATTAGAGATATCTCATTCTCGAAGATAGTAAATGACGTTCTTGACGACGCAGTTACAGACTCAACAATCATAAAGTTGAGAAAAGCAGAAAGCTCATAAGCGAGTTGAACGAGCACTCTGAAAGCAATATCATATCGTCTCAGCTTGAAAATCGTATAAACTCATCGAAGTAATGACTGAATCTTGTTGAAAAATGCAGTCTTAAGAAAGTCAAGATAGTGACTTTTGACTTTCTGAACTCATTGAATATAACAAATTAGAATCTCAAACTTCGAATTAACAGACAAATTCTTGATTGCAAAGATATGCTTAAATCATTTCAGAAATTGCTGAAAAGTAGATGTCGACGTGAAAGATTCTATGATACGTGATTCAACAGCTGAAATACACTCATCAAAGATATTTTTGACATCACGAAGATTCTTTAGATAGTATCGAATCTTTATCATGTCAAGTCTTACAATTCTGACTAAAATCTTGACTTCTTCGTCAGATACAACAAGAACTAGAAAATAATGATATTAGTTCAACAATCAGTCTATGTTCAGTTATAAAAACAGAGAGTATCATATCTTCACTCTCGATGCTGTTTAACGTATTCACGAGCTCGTGAAGTTGACTCAAGATTCTTTCATCTACTTCAAAGTTGCTGACAATTCAAAGAACTGTTTCTTGCGACGCGTCTTTCTTCATGCACGTCGCTGAGACGCTGTCATCGTTCTTTTTTGTGACGCAAATGAGAGCAAAGAAGTCAAGAAACTTTCGTTTGAGTAAATGCTCTCTTGACATATCAATGTTGTGTGAGTCTTGATCAAGATTGTATATCATGAGATCATCGCGAACAGAATTCATCATGCGAAGAAGAACGACAGCTTGAATGAAGTGACTTCGCAGATTGTCAGTGATTTCTATGACAGTCATCTGATTTGCTTTTTGCTGACTCTGATGATATGAACATTTTAGACTCTGCAAGCTGAGCACGTTCTGAATTGAACGAACTGTCTGAGCTTTAGTTTTATCGCTCAATTCATTGCAAACATGAAAGTATGAACAAGTACTGCTTGATGATTGTCGTATTCTCTGCATATCTAGCTACTCGTTGACTGTTTCAGCGAGCAGTCTATACTGAGATGAGACACGACGCTTAGTTTTGTTATGTCTTTCAAAATTGTAAACATGAAGAATGAAACTCTCGTGATCTGATAGCTTGAAGTCGCACTACTCACTATTTAGTGCAACGTGCAGTAGCATGAATAGATTTCGACTACAATTATCGTGCAGAAAACATCTTCTAACGTCTATTTATTTGAATCACTATGTAGTAAATCAACAAGAATGAGAATGCTGTATAAGTCTCAGATAAGTGCTTAAGCGATTTCTCTTCTCAGCAAAATTGTCATCAGTCTTTGCTTCTAGCCTGCTCAGAATCTCATCTATCATATTTTCTGAATTCTTTCTCATCAGCGAATCTGCATGTTCATGACATCATCTTTAGAGTTTGAGTAGATCAATCTCGAAGACGTCTCAAGTGAACATAGATGCGAGAAGAATTCGCTATACACTGATCGTCAGTTTCAAGAAGAGCGAAGATAAATGTATGTTTTGCTGTCGTTCTTCTTCGTCGATCATCTGCGTTCTTCTTGAAAAGCTCTCGTCATCATGATCAATCAATGTGCTTGTAGTACTTTGAAAGTAACGATAGTAGTACGATGAGCTGAGTCGATGCGCATGCTAGGCCAGATCAATAATAGAAGTCGATAGAGCGATGTGTCGCAAGACGTGCATGATCTCAAAGAAATCTATGTCTGCTGCACTAATTTACTAGAGATATCATCTCTTGCTCACTTATGTTTTCTTGACGACATTTCTCTAATAGACGAGAATGACTCTCAAGATTGACTCGTTCATGATCATCTTTCATTGTGTGAGAAATCACAATTCGTTCGTGAATCTACGAGATGCTCGCGAACTCTTAATCATCGAATGTTGTTTTAAGATATGTACTACGTGTCATATGTTCATCGTTTGCTTCTTCATGAAAGCTTTCATGTTCTTTCAAATTTCGTAGAAGCTCGACGACTAATGATAGAGAGAAAGAATCGTTTTCGATGTCTGTGATCTTCGAAACGAGATGATTCTGATATGATGACTGTGTGAAGTCTACTCTAGCTCTGTATATCATCAATTCATCAACGATCTTGTGTCTTTCAGAGTGATTTTCTTTCATATGAAGACTTTTTCATGATGTTTCTTTCACACGTGATGCAGTTGAGATATATCATTGATGACAACTCTCTTCAGCATATGTTGTTGTTGAGATAAGACATCAATGCGAACGTTCATTGCAGAAATCTGTAACTCGTCGTCGATATAGATTTCTGACTTTCAAATTAAGAGTATAGTGTAAGTTTCGTCAATCATCACGACTTGATAACACTTCTGTGAAGTTAACATGCGCAGCTCGATATCGAAAAGTCTTATCTTTTCTCTTATTTTCTTCTTCGCTACTCTCTTGATCTTGAATGAATCGAATGAATCGATCATAAGAAATGACGCATCTTTTCAGAAGTCTTCTTCACGAAATTTAAAGTTGATGCGAATCTTTGTGTTATCTGATCTCTTCTCAAGTTGAGTCTCAGACTTTCGTGCTTTTTTCGTCGAGAGCAGATTTGCTGAAGTCTCGTCTCGATTCTTCGTTCTCAACAACATTGAATGATCACAAAGAGATAGTCGCGCTAGAATACAACAATATGATAGATGCTTCATGTTGAGATCATGTCTAGAATCTAATCACACTGCAGCGAGATAGTGCGTAGCTGAATAGAATGTTTGATCAATAAAGATAGCTATAACTAGAAAACTAAGAATACAGAAGAAAGAAGACAGTTTCGAGCTGTATCTATAGTAGAGCGAACAAAGAGACGAAGTAGTCGATTTGCTAGAGCTTGAATAGATGAAATGTTTCAGTATATTTCGATTTGAAACATCATTGTTTCTTGTTCACATATCGAAATCTCTAGAGTCTATTGACTAGACTCTATTCAACGTCGACACGCTTCGTAACACTTCAAATACTTTACTCTCTTCATTTCGCACACTTCTTTAACTTTAGACTTCTTTTCTCATTTTTCTCATCGAGTTACGTCAAACTAGAATTCTCAAGACGTTGTGATCGCTATTAAAACGTCAGAAGATGATTCACTTCTGAACGCAGCAAATGAGATGATAAACAAGTGTTGAGACATGAATAAAAATAAAGATAAGAATAGAATTACATTCGCGCAATTTTTCTTTGACGAGAGCGAAAATAACTTAATCATTCAAAAGCAGTGCAGTTCTAAAGATAAGAACGAGTGAAACAACTGTGACTGAAATTCGATTTGATCATTTATGTTTAGATGACAGAAGATTAATTGTCTATTTTATCACATTTGTACTGATTGAAACAGCTTTAATCATGTCATAAATATTACTCAATAGATCAAGAACTCTTCTGCAACGAAGTAAGATGTTTGTTGATTTATTCTCATTTCTAACTTGATGTTCTGAATATTCAGCATTCAAAAGCAGTTCTCAAAACACTTTATATTTGTGTTTTAAGAAATGATCGATTTATGACTCTCTTTTTCTTGAATTTGAACTAACATATTTCTTCTAGTATGTTAATAATCATTCTATTTCTATTGCTTCACTGCTGATCGAGCTGCTTGCATTTTATTTTTGATTGCTAGAAAACATCAAGATAAAAATGTACTCAATATCAAAAAAAAACTCTATTATTTTTTGTTATGAATGAAAGACTGATATTTTCATGAGAATTGCAAGAACAGATTGACTCTGAGTTCACTCTTAGATCTGCAGAGCGTGAAATGCAGACTATTATAATTTGCTGTTGTGCATGTGTCTCTCATCATTCATAGAGCACGATGATAATTCTGATCGATAATTTTTCAAGCTCATTTATACTTTAGTTTCATGTGCTGTCAGTGTGAGAGTGTCTAGAAGCTTATGAGTCGAGTAAATCAAAGACATCTCATTGCAGTTTTTTCTTTCTCTGATGTTGTTGTTTCATCATCTCATCTCATCAAGCATGATTCATCAATCATTGAATCATCAGTACACAGATAATACATGCAAAATTGATGAGATTGAATACAATAAACAGAATATAGAAAGAGCAAGTAAAGTCTATTCACGCAATACTATTTTATGCACTTTCGCAGTATAATTTTTAAAAGTCATGACATTTGACAGAATCAGTTTAACTGTCTTGCATTGCAAATGTGAACATGAGATTTTATCATCTGATGCGAAAGTCTTCAAGTGCTTCTCAATCTCATTCAGCATCTTGTTTACTTTACTATACTCAAAGATTCGCTTCTCGTAAAGCTTGCAATCGTCACTCAGACAAAAGATGCATTGCTTTGACTTACACTTTGTAAAAAATAAATTCACAATATTCTCTTTCATATCATCTGCAGACGTTTTCGATTCTTCTTGTTTGATGCTTTGCTTTGATCGATCGCGACGCTGAGTTTTCTGTCGACGACATAAGATCATCAGAACTTCAATGTCTTTAATTCTTCAAGTTAATATTTTCTCATCTGTGAGATCGATCGCTGACTGACATATTCAGCGCACAATTTTGACTCATTCAGAAATATTGTATTTACGACGCGTTGCAGATTCATTAAACATTGAGTTCTTTTGATTCAAAGAGACAGAGAACTGTAAGTCAAAGACGATTGTATCAATCTTTCGAAAATGTCGCTTTCAATTCTTTTCAATCATAGAGTGTTGCAGTTCAACTTTGAAAGAATTCAATCGAGCTTGCGCTCTCATCTTTTGATTGTACAGTGATGTTTCTTTCGTCGTACTGATGAGTTTGTAGCTTTGTGATTTCAGCTGAGCAGTGAGAGTCTTATTTCTGTTGCTGAGATGAATGATCTTTGAATGATTACGAAACTCTGCTTTTTGCTTCTTCGATAATTCTGTCGAAGCATTGAGATCAGCAGTTAAACTGACGAGTTGAATCATCTTTTGCATCATTTTATTGAAGAAGCGTCTCAAGAAGCAGACTTTGATGTCAACTTGAACGTCTTGATCAAGATAGTATTCAATCACGTCTAATTTATGATCGAATAGCTGATCTTGTACGCTGACGAAAGTCTTTTCTGTTCAAGTTCTTGAAGTTAGCATTTCTTGATAAAAAAAAAATTCAAGTTCAGGTACGAAAGAGAAGACGTACTGTTCACAACATTCAGAAGATCACGTCTGAGATACTTCTGATTGAGATTGTCTTGAAGCTCAGTCTTTCGCCTCATTCGCTTCAGATTGCGAGTAAATGTGTTGATGTGAAGAGATTTGATAGATGATGTTTCGAATCTCTTGAAGTCATGCATGAGCTCACGCAATACAGAAAGATCTAAAATCTCGCGTTTTCATTTCAGCGTGAGACTTTGCTTGCCTGATGACATTTTCACTCAAAATATATTTTTGATATCGTGAGTCGACTCAGCTTCGAAAGTCTTGTCAATGAGCGCGAGAGATAGAAGATGATCGAGAAGACAGAACAATGAATGATTGTTCTCTTCATCGATGATCAATGTTTTTCTATATGCACACACATCAGCTATAGACATGATATCTAGATGACTCAAGTATATTCACATGCAAGAGTGATTGTCTTCGTCTTTAGTATGAAGCAATGTGATCTTCGTGAAGATCATGTTGAATTTTTCGAGAATAGAGCTGAGAACTATATAGATAGTAAAATGTCGATACAGAAATGATCAAGTTTCTTCGAATTCTGCAGTACATTCATCATCTGTGTTGCAATTCTCGTCAACATTGTTGCGCAAACTCAAGTCATTGTCGCTGTCATCGTCGTCGTCATAAGTCGTATTAGAGTCGTTGTTGCTATCGCTGTCATAAGCGATATTAGAATCGCTATAGTATTCATCGTCATGATCATGAAGTCTGATGAGCTTGCTATCAACTTCGCAGTCAGAATCAACAATCATCAAAGTGTTCTCTTCACGATTGCTGTTCATATCGTGATCTTCAATCGTTGTAGTATCGCTCAAACTGAGATCATTGATGTTGAGAAGATCAAGCTTGACTCTGATATCAAAGAGAGAGCACAGTCTACAATTGAAGAATTCGCTCATAAGTATTTCTGTGAAATGCTGAACTCGCTGACGCTCATTCGAAAATATCGAATCATCAATGACTCAATGAGTATAGAGTCAAAGATACAGATCGTCGCAATCTGCGACGAGTTTTTTCATGAGAAGTGTACGAAGACGAAACTGAATCTCGAGATGTTTGATATACTGCGCGAAATCGAGCGATCAGTCAAAGTTTCTTCTGATTTCAAAACATTTCTTACATTGCGAATGTCTCTCTTGTCGCTCTCGCTGAAGACTCGATCAGTCTTATCAAGAATGTGCATTCATAGAACTCGTCAGTAATTTTTCAGACTTGAGACTGCTTCTATTCTCTTGTAATTATTCATGATTCATAGCAAGAAGACTTTGAGATTCAACGACTCTGCTTCTTTCAAAAAGATGTTCAAACGTTTCTCGAGTTTGTAACAATGTCTAGAGTCTTCATTAATATCGACAGTCATGACACGTAGAAGATTAAGAATATTCTATCTTTTGATCTTTACTATCACAGATGTCAGACTCTTCTTCGTGTTGTTGACAGATCTTGAAGAAGTTCGTTTCTGCTCTGCGAGTTCTCTGCGCTGTTAGATGTAAAAGCTGAGAGACAATCTGACAGTTTTTCGTCGTGTTTGCATAATGAATGACTGCTATTGCGAAGAACAGACAGAGCATGGTAAAGTAGCTGTGAATTCTGATGACAATTTTGCGACCATAGAAAAGAACGATAGCGAACGAGATGTGTTGTACAGACAAGAACGAAAAGCGAAAAGAGATTGTGTGACGCTGCGATTGAGAATAGAGAATGAAGAGATTCGAAGAAGAAGAATAGATATAGCGTAGTGAGAGATGTCATGTTCTGTACTTATGTTCACTGTTCAAGACTCGATCGACGATAAATTGAAAAGAATATCTTTGTGATTGTAAGTCAGAAATGAAGTGCAATTCACGAGAAAGCGCAATCTCTGCGAGAACAGAGAGCATCTGAGACTAGCAGATTCTTGTTTCTCAATCGAGTTCAACTCAATAGTTTTGTCGATACAAGTCTTTTGCTCGCGATGTTCTGACAGCGTAAAGCGACTTCAAAGATTTTCGAATTGAAACGTTCAAACATCTAAAAGTAAATACTGAGTGTAATTTACTTTTCGATGTTTCGACATTCACTTTCGACATTGTTGCCTGACAAGCCTGTTAAGATCAACAAACATCTACTTCAATTCTCAATCAATGTCTGAAATTCAACATATCTGATTACTTATAATGACTACTCAACCTGACTTTGAGCGACTTGCGAGTGAATTCACTGCGATGACTGAGAAAATACGCAAGCTTTCAGAAGTTTCAGTCATTAATGAAGAACGAGCTATTCTCAAGTCAATCAACGAACTACGGCAACATATGAATCAACAATTCGACCGTCTTCGCGCTGATGTGAGCACTCTTCGCGCCGATATTAACAAAGATCTTGAGAGTCAAATGCATGTCAAGTAAAATAATCTCGATATTTAATGACTTATTAGACTAACTATATTATATAGATCGTTCAATCAGATCGCTAGACTTTATAATTCTCATATCATCAGTCGAGACAGCGTCTTTCGAGAACTTCGAGATGCACACAACAGAGTGATAGACGAATTCAGCTGAATTAGCGAGATTGACAGGTAAAGATCTTAGTTTTCAAATCATTCTGTCAAACTTAATACAACTTTTATTGTATGCACGAAGTTTTCGCGCACGCTAACTATGACTACTTGATCTATCAGAGAGTTAATACATAGCGTACGAGAGCAATACGTTAGTTTCTCCACGTCGCTCTAATCATTTAGGTACTATGACAGCTCTGAAGACAGTATCTTACTCAACGCTTTTACATCACAATTAATCAATCAATCGATCAAGATGATTCTTTACAAAGATGAAGCTTACTTCAAATTTTACGAAGCTTTCTTCATCTTTTACGCTGATTCGCAAGCAATTAACTTCAGAGCTGTGATAATAAATCGTTGAAGCGACGTGAAGAATACAGCGCTTTGCTCTCGTACGCTAGGGTTTAACTCTCTGAAGAACGAGTAATTATCTTAGTGCTCTTTTTCGCACGCTAAACTCGATATTATCTGTAACTAACCTTTCTAGGTTAGAGTGCGCGAGAACTCAGTGCATATCGTTAGAGGTAGAAAAAAACCGTTTATTCTACAATAAACGTGTATAATACCTCTTAGCGATTTATTCATGTTTGTTTATTGATTTTATATTATGTAAGCAAGCTAAATTCAGCTGATTTAGCTCAGAGGGTTTGACCTCGCTGTCACGGACCACGATGTCACCATTGCTTCATACGAGTATGAAGTAGATCTATCTTTCTACCATCAGCCATGTCTTCATTCGCAGTTTGAGAAGTGAACTGAATTATTGAGTTTAGCTAAAGAAACATTTGTCGCTTAAAGCGGGATAAAGTCGGGATTTTAGCTGAGCTCATCTGAATGTGATCAGATTTTATGAATAAAATCTGCGATCATTTCATATGTCGTTGAACTGAATCTGCGTTTGTTCATATGTCATTGAACTGAATCGCGCTTTCGTCGCTTTCATCACTTTCATCGCTTTCATCGCTTTCGTTTCTTTCGTCGCATTCAGCCTACTACTCGTCTACCTACTCGCTCACCTACTCGCTCATCTACTCGCTCACCTACTCGCCCACCTACTCTTCACCCTACTCGCCCACCTACTCTTCACCCTACTCGCCTACCTACTCGCTCACCTACTCGCCACCCTACTCGCCCACCTACTCTTCACCCTACTCGCCTAGCTACTCGCCCACCTACTCTTCACCCTACTCGCCCACCTACTCTCCACCCTACTCGCCTACCTACTCGCTCACCTACTCGCCACCCTACTTCCTACCGAACTCCCTACCAAATGCTCTATCAAACGCTCTATCAAATGCGTCGATCAAGCGCACAAAACACGTCAAACAGTGCTTCAAACAATGCTTTCTACTGACCTTTTCACTGACCTTTCTACTGACCTTCCGATCGAGTCATCTAGTGAGCTTCCTACTGACCTTTCGATTGAGTCATCTAGTGAGCTTCCTACTGACCTTCCGATCGAGTCATCTAGTGAGCTTTCTACTGACCTTTCAACCGACCTTCCTACCAACCTTTCTATCGACCTTCCTACCAACCTTTCTACCGACTTTCCTATCAACCTTTCTATCAACCTTTCTATCAACCTTTCTATCAACCTTTCTATCAACCTTTCTATCAACCTTTCTACTGAGCTACCTATTGAGCTATCGACTGAGCTTTCTATCAAACGCTCTATCAAACATTCTACATGCTTCAAAATACGCGTCGATCGAGCGCATAACACGAATCAAACAATGCTTTCTACATGACTTTCTATGTTACGATCCTAGCTACGCACCTATGTTGGTAGCTATGTTGGTGGCTATGTCGATGACTATGTTCATGGCCATCGCCTGCCGCTCGTCACTAGGCTATCGAATTGTTCCGGAGCCAACTCTATTCAGGGTTAGCTTATGTTTCCCTGAGCCATATAGATAGCCGGCCCTTCCCTCCTAGATACTTTCCTTCCTTAGCATTTATATATTCGTTACATTACACCCATATGACTCGCTCTATGCTGGCCCCTAACATTCTACATGACTTCCTACCAAGCATTCTTCATGACTCTCTATCAAGCACTCTTCATGTTTCTCTATCAAGCATCTTCGCTGACCTTTCTACTGACCTTTCAATCAAGTCATCTAGTGAGCTTTCTACTGATCTTCCGACCGACTTTTCTATTGATCTTTCTACTAGTAAGCTTTCTACTGACCTTTCGATCGAGTTATCTACTGACCTTTTTACTACATGACTTTCTACATGACTTTCTACATGGCTCTCTTCATGACTCTCTACATGACTTCCCACCAAGCTTCGAATTGCTTCGCAATCAAGGATCAAATTTGTTCCCTATCAAGCTTCAAACACGATTCTACCAACCATTCTACATGACTCTCTACCCCTCTAGTTTACCCATTAACTTCCTCATTAACTTCCTCATTAACTTTCTCATTGACTTTCTCATTGACTTTCTCATTGACTTTCCCGACGCATATATTAAATAGCTATTATTTAGATTGTTAGGGGCCAGCATAGAGCGAGTCATATGAGTGTAAGGTAACAAGTATATAAATGCTAAGGAAGGAAAGTATCTAGAAGGGAAGGATCGGCTATCTATATGGCTCAGAAGAACATAAGCTAACCCTGAATAGGGTTGGCTTCGGAACAACTCGATAGCCTAGTGACGAGCGACCGGCGATAGCCAGGAACATAGCCATCAACATAGTCATCAACATAGCTACCAACATAGGTGCGTAGCTAGGATCGTAACATAGATAGTCAAATCAATCATTAATTATTCAACGTTGCAACTACGTATCAATGCTATAAATGTTAAAATAGTCGTGTTTATTGAATCAAACGATAAAGACGCATACTGCGCTCATGAGAATGCTAGAAATGCTAGAAATGTTGAGGATATTGACGCTTTTATGAATATGCATCAGCTAAAAGTGACGCAAATCTGAGACATGAGATTAAACGGATATTTGGGATATTGATCGCTAAAAGCGCTAAAATCTGTCTCTGCCACTCTTTACAAATTGCAGATGCTTCGCAACGCGGTGGTAAGCCTCAGAACGAGGTCGTTGCTGAAGTCTTTCAGCAGATAATCGTATCTGAAAGAGCTCTTACTACAGTTCGATGCCGTCACTGTCAATACGTACTGACAATGAAACTTGATAAACTAATGTATATTTACATGAACGAACGAACGCTGAATCGGCCGAAGAATCTAAAAAAGAAGCTTCGCTATACACAGAGCATTGAAATTGATGAGAAGAAGCTATGTGAAATGAAGAATAGACTGCTACAAGAGGAATTGGCTGTGGCTAGGCTAAATCCTTCGAACGATGAGGTGCTGAAGCACTTTCTGAATAGCTCCGTCGATGGTCACGTGCTCATGGAACAGCCAATTTAGTTGATACTATAAATATATACCCCTCCCTTCGACCCCCCTGCTACTACCCCTGTGTATAATACCTGCTTCAATAAACATGTATAATACATGTTTTGACTACCTTCATTTGATTAGTCAATAAACATGTATTATACATGTTCGTGCCCTACATACCGTACGACGGTACGAACACAACCCATCGAAATACAACCCACCACGCTCACCAACATACAAAGCATCAAAATGAATCAATTCAGTTCTCACAGATTAGCACAGCATTTTACTCGTATGCACGGGGTTTCCGCGCACGCTAACTAAAACTATTTATATTAGTGCCATTTTTAGCATGCTAAACCCGATACTATCTGTTGCTAACCTTTCTAGGTTAGAGTGCGCGGAAACCCAGTGTGCGCGGAAACCCCGTGCATACGAGTAGATCTTGTGCTCAGGAAGTTGAGAAACTTGATAATCTTCCTGCTTTAATCAAGAACAGCCTCTACTTGCTGCAATTCAACGACTCGAAATCACAATGACGGCGATTCGCACAGATGTGACAGCTCTTCGCACAGATGTGACAACCCTTGGAGATGAATTCCATGCTCTTCAACTTCAAGTATTCGCGAAGTAATATTTGTGTAGTATTCTCAATGTCTTTAAGCTAATTACGTGAATAGATCACACAATCAGATCGCTCGACTTTTCAATTCTCATATTATAAACTCAACGCATGAGTTTCAATCTATTCGAGATGCACAGAATCAAGTTTCTGCGGAATTCTTACGTACTGAAAATGTACTTGCTGCAATGTTGAGTACATTTTCAACTTGATCAAAATATTATAAAATTAACAATTACTTAGCTGTCGATCTTGCACGTCTCTTGCGTGTATAGGCAATACTCTAGGCAGCCATTCGAACCAGAGTTGGTAATTACCGTTCAGTGCGGTTATGTCGATTCCACATTTCAGATGCTAAACACAACATGGGAGAGAACCGCTTCAAACGCGTCAAGACGATTCCACCTGCACACGAAGTATTCGCCTCTAGATCGATGTTTCTTCCATCTCTCTACAGGCGGTCAACTTCTATTGACACGTAGATATTTCTGTTTTGTGCTTTGCTCACCGTACGAGAACAGTCCTCAGAAGCCTACGCAATCAAAATTATTGTAGTAGCTATCAAGCCGGTTGAGGAGTCCAAACTGCTTTCCAACAAGAGGCAGTTCCGATGGTTCAGCCATATCTGCTGCATCGATCGACCCCTTTGACTTCCTTCGATTCCTCCAAATTGGCCTCCTGCTCATTTCTGGATCCTATCCTTTATGAAAGAACCAAGCATGAAGCAATGACAAACGGCAAAAGTGCAACTAGTTCTGACAGCTAGCTTGGGGATTGGGAACGGATTTGGGGTTATACTCAAACGCTAAGTATCCGTATAAGTTCCACTCTTGCAAAGGCTTACATTGGGTTGCATTAATTTTGTCTCATTGGAAAATTGGGTCCTTAGTCAAGCTATATATTACGATACTATTTCGAATGTACTACGCTTCTAATTACATATTCCCGTGAATATGCATGTGGGTGCTAGTCTTCGAGCACCTGCAAACACGCTTCTCTTTCATGTATTTTGGGTCGAAGAACCACATCGTCTCTATACTATCGTTCCATCCAACGTCTGAAACCTAGAATGGTATCAGTGATCAAGGAGCTGCAAGAAAGGGCTGGAGCTACGCATACCTGGTCAGGAAGCAGATTAATGTTTGCACGTCCCTCGGTTATCTCAAGCGCTCCAGAGAATCCCTCCCCAGGGAACAGACGGAGACTTAAGGTCTGTTCGAAATTTGACTCGCCGATTGCCTGGATAAATTGGCGTACGAATGGTTCGGCTGTGTCAAAATTGAAATGAGTATCAAGACCAAGAGGCGAGTAATAAAATTCGTGTGGTGTAAGGCCACCGTCCTTGACCGCCCAAGCACTAGGCAAGATCTTACCACCACTGTGATCATCGCCATTACTGGTCCATGGAAGGCTGATGTTGTTGAACTCAACGAGCTTCTCGGAGTCTTCCAGCTCGAAATGGCGATGTAGAAGACCCACACCAAGTTTGCTCTCAAGCTGGTATCTTTCGATCATGGGTTTCAAGACTTTATCGACTGGGTCAGGGCCACCTTTAGAGACAAAGCTTTCCTCGGCTGTTGGTAGATCTGGAAGTGTTGAAAACTCCCGCATTGTACGGCTGTAGTACTTCGGCCATTTTCGTTGACAGCCCAAAATTTGGGTAGACTGCGAGAAGAGGAGAGTCGGAGCCAGATAATCTATGCAACTCAGGAAGCATTAAACAGAGATCAAACTTGAAACATCCAACCGTCACAAGTATCGAGCTTTCTTATAGACTTGTGAGTTCCGCAAACGTTTCGTAAGAATTTCGCCGGCATTATTCGTGTGGTCAATTGGCGCCTTGACATCAATCGACTAATGCCGAGAGGACTGCATGCATCCACTGCCTCATCAAACCATCAACCTAACCTTGTAGTCCATCATAATCATAACGGAGCAACGGCATATCAGTGGCATGAAGGGGCTGAACTTGCTTTGTTTCCTCAGCGGTCTTTCAGCGCGAGAGTCTTATTCCTTGCCACTGATCATCTGCGATCATCGTCACGTCTCGTGAAAATAGTGATAGCAAAGACCTTTGGTTAGCCTTGAGAGTTCCGCGAACATCTCTCACAGAGATCAGCAACCTTGCTAGGATTTTCCAAGGTGGTTTCTTTTGGTCCAGATTGTTTTGGTGGTAATCCGGCATGGTAGGGACTAATAGCAGCTACTTCATTTAAGTATCGCCCCTCGAGTTGCGAACGGGAAACGCGTTTGTAGCACATCGGGTTTTGGGCTGCTTGGAAGCTCTGCAAGCGGTGTACAGTGAAAGCTGTTATAGTTCGACCTTTGCCGGCTATGTTTGGTAGGTGAGCTCATATCTGCTTGTCTTTGTTGAACCGCCAACCTTGAATTCCCGCTAGTTTTGCGAGGAACAGTTGATCATAGGAACACAAGAGCAACCTAAAACCGGCATATCCACACTGTCAAAAATACTTCCATCCAGAGATAACCTTACGTTCGGCACTTCTCTCGCTTCATTTCCTAACTCGAATATTCCAAGGTGTAAGCAATGTCTCCCTCAAATGAGACGCTGGAAAAGCTGAACAAGGATGCTTTGCTTCATACCGCTACTTCGCTCTCTAGCGGATCTCCCTGCTACTTCATTGGCGAACCCATCACTCAATCTAGTTGTACTATTTTTGTTATAAAGTTTCCAGGGGAGAACAAGTGCTGGGCCGCTCGCATTCCAGAAGACCAAGAATACTCCTTCTTGCAAATATCTGTGAAACCTCTCGAATTTCTTGCGCACAATCTTCCGAACATTCCTGCTCCTCGTCTTCACGGCTACTTTGATGCGGGCGTGGAGAGAAATAATCCCGTCGGTGTGGCATATATGCTATTGGATTGGATTGAGGGCAAACATATGCCGGTATGGAGTTTGGCCAGTCCAACCGTTCCCATAAGGCATAAGTTGCTGGATCAGCTTGCGGGCATGATGTTGGACATGTTATCAAACAACAAGATTGAGGGAGATATCCCATTCTATGGTGATTGGCCGTCTAGCTTTCCTTATCGCCTTCAACTAACCAAAGAGCAGGCGTACCCGACGGCACTCCCAAGCATACTCCTGTCACAACGACTGTCTGGTTGACTGAAAGCATAGACAGAGCTCTACGCCGTAATTTCCGACGGAAGAACACCTCAATGGCCATCGATTACCTGATCCAACGATCCATGATTCCCAGATACGTTGTCTCAGAACACGAGCATAGCCCCTGGGTTGTGATGCATCCGGACCTCCACAATGCCAACATTATCATTGACGAGGAGTATAACATTAAGGGGTAAGTTGTACTCCCATCTCCCTTACAATATGCTTCCACTGGTCCATATATCATTAGAAACTCATCATCTCTGTTCAGCTTGATAGACTGGGACGCAGCCTTCGCCCTCCCCCTCCAAAAATCCGCCGTCTGGCCCAAACTCCTTGAGACTGTCCCCGGCGCAATCCCCCCCCACCTCCCAGAACCACTCCACAACCTCGACTTCTCCGCCGACAAAGCGCATTTCCTCTCCGTCTTCTCACAAAAGGAGCAGCAGCGCACGGGCAAAACTGATATCGCAAAGCTGATCGAGACGTCGAGCGAGCGCAATTTTTTTGAGATGTCGCATCATTATCAGACGGTGCATCCGGAGTTTGTGGCTAGGTTTTGTGGGAGGAGTCGGGGGAATCTTGAGGCGGCGTTGGGGGAGGTGGAGGGGTTTTTGGGGAATGGGAGTAATGCCGGGTTTGAGGGCGATGAGGGGGTTGTGGAGGTTAGGAGGGAGATTGAGGGGATGTTGAGGGGGGTTGGAGTAGGAGGTGCTTTGGGAGAACAGGGGTATGGGGGAGGGAGGAAAGATTACTGACGCCTTGAGGTTGTCTCTGGCGGTTCTAGAGGTCGGTCTTGATGCATGCTTTTCAAATTTAAGAAAGAGGTTCATGAGAATAGTTACTGTCAATCGATAGAGATCAATAGAGAAGTGTAACATGAGATGTGGAATACCACGGTTTATCCACTTTCTATTCTGCCTAATACCTGTATCTTTCGTCTTCATCCTGCGCTATCTTAATGCCAAAGGTACCTCTAAGACTGGCATCTATGAACTCTTCCTAAGCTGCTTGTGGACGTGGACGTGGACGTAGACGGCGGTGTTGGTATTTTCTCGATCTTATCTAGCGGTGCCCTAACTCAACCGGAACGGTGATGACCTTGGAGGATACACGAAGGGATGATCGCTGCATCCGACAAGCCGCAGCTATCGCGGCCTGCGTAGCCAGCGGTGGTATCCGGGCGTGTTATGTTTTACCGTTGGTATTCGAGGTCTTGATTCACTACCGCACATTTGCTTTTCCGTTGGGGCTTCTGTACGATGGCAGAGACCAGGGAGCTCGGACCGAGCAATTCCGGCAGATAGATCGGGTATATCCCCGCCATTCGCGACTAACTCCCTTGATCCACAGTCAATAACAACGTTAATTTTGAGCTTTGTGCATTCTATTAAGAATAGCCACGCCCTCGACATGGCCAGTTTGTGGGAAGAAGTCAAACCCCCGAAGACTCTCAATCTCATATCTACAGTCCCAACGGCCCTCAACCAAAACTCCGACATCTCTAGCTTGGGTGTGGACATTACAGCTCACATAGACAACTCTTCGTGGTCCAAATTGCAGAAGCTGGGCGAGGAAAGCTTCATCGCAGCCTTTCCTTGGTGGATCGATGACAACAACCGTTTCATCGGCGGGAAAGGCAACTTCTTTGAAGAGAGCCGATGCATCTGCGGTCATAAACGAGGCGTTGGAGACATTGTTTGCTTTGGCGTTCTCTTTGGCAAACGCAGTGGATCCACCCGCGATGTCGATACCGATGGACGAGGAGAACAGCGAGGATAGTGTGACGGTGAAGAGTCCCGAGCCACAGTATGCATCTATGAGGTGTTTGATAGGCTTCGGGTTCACTTCCATTTCGGGCGGTAAAATGTGATCGCGGATATAGGCAGTAAATCTTGGAAGGATCGAGTTGTTATTCTGGAAGAAAGCCCCTGCTGGATTCTTGAATACAAAATCATCGATGTATTCGGTCGATGTAGCCCGTTGATCTGTTATACAGGTCTTCTCCTCAATGTATGACGGAGAGCTGTCACGGATGCTACGAGCACCGGCGTCCTGGGCATTCGCAGTTCTCCAAGCCGTACCATTAGGCGATGCGTCTGCTTGCTCTGGTGAAGCTTCAATATGCCCATCGCTCAGATTTGATGATTCATTCTTTGGGTAATCACTGTCTGGTTTTGGTTTTCTTGTAGTACTTTCTCTCAAGAGAATAGTTGCCCCTCTACTGTACTGTGAGAGCTCTGCAATAACTCTCTTCCTTTCTCTCTTCATTCCTAACCGCACCGCATCAGTGCCAATCGGACAGTCCTCTATGTCTATGGTTCTGCGAATGTTCTTCAAGTTAAAGCCAATGGGTGGGATTTCTTCAAATCCTCTTTTTAGAGAGTTGTCGCGCCTTACCTTCCGACTAAGGCTGCCTGGCGGGCCATCAAAGTGAGGTGTCAACTTGGTGCGATAGCTATATTGCAGTGGAGAGGCAACCGTATCGTCAATGGCAGGTATGAGCTCAGGAGTCAAAGTAGAGAAGTTGAGGTATGCTTTTTCGATGATGGTTTTCTTGTGAGCCAACTGTTGCTCATATGGAAGCATTTGGAATTGGCAACCTGAGCATTTTGCAAAGTATGGACACTTAATGAGCGCATCATCTCTCCGTGGCGATGGTTCAATGAGTTTCACAAAATCCGTCAAAGTGTATTGATCTCTAGCAAAGTAATTGACAACCTTGGCAGTAACAGTGTCTCCCGGCACTGTAAAAGGTACAACGTAGACATGATCAGAGTTAGATGAAAGACCTAGGCCGTCACCAGTAGAAGACAATACTAAGATTTTTACCTCTACCTGCGCGAACCTTTCTGGTGGCGAGTAGGACGAATTGGGGGGTGGTACGCTGCGTTCTTCAGAACTCTTTTCTTTAGGTGAATGTACCGCAACATTGAAGGACAGCAATTGCCTGATATCCTTCAATAAAACCTCTTCGCTAGAACCCTCGTCGGCAGGCTTAGATGTGGTCTTTTGTCTCTTCGTGGAGTGACTTTGATGAAAAGTCCTTTTTGTCATCTCGTTCAATGGCCTGCTTCTCAAAAAGACCGTTGCGATGCCATAAGCAGACCTGGATGTTTTTGAGTAAAGACGCAACTGGCACATAGATCTTGAATGCAACCCAAATATATCCGTAGAGGTGGGTTTGGAATGCCGAATCACCAATAGAATACCCAACTTGTAATTTTGCGTCTCGGCTAAGTTGCCGGATTTTGTTTATGAAACGGTGCACCTTTTAGTCCCCTGCGCTCGCTCCGACCGCAAGTGTGTCAGACTCTCAGCAAGACCTGGAAGTATTGGAGAGGAAGAGGTGGTGGAAAGGTGCGACGCAGACCGAGAAGCTATGAGTGCATCTTCGCAATCTCGCTGCCTGTTCGCCTACGCAGCTGCACCAGCCCGGTCATGTCTGCGACGGAAATTCCACTCTTCTCCAATCCGCTCACGCCCTGCCCCAAAATATCCAAGTATCAAAGCCCCTATAAGAAATGTTGCAAGCAACCTTAGCCGCGGGCAGTTTCAACCGTACTCAGAGGCCGAGAGGGCAGCCTTGTCTAAAAAATATACTCCAGCTCAGATGGCGGCAATTGAAGCAGGCGAAGAAGCGGTGCATCCTCAAGATTTAGCCAATCAAGCTACAATACGGGAGGATACTTTCGGTCTACAGTATATCGACGACCTATCTACGATCCATCACCTTGTTGATAAACCTGTGCGCGCTCCAGAGAGTAATTACGACCCAAACCTACGATTCAGAACTGAGGACGAAATCGCCGAAGACTTCGTTCACTGGGCTAGAAATGTGGCGCCCAATGCGAGTGAAGCGGAGTCTGTGGAGTATCTGACAAAGATGCGGTTAACTGTTGGTAAAGAAGAGGCGGAGCGCAACCCTCCAAGCTACCTCGCCCCCGCAATACCCAAAGTTGACAGTCTTGCTCCGCAATTATCACCCGATGCCGAGGGGAAAGAAGACCTTGATCCAGGTCTGATAAGATTGATGCGGCAGACCGGCTTTAGCCGAGACGAAATCAGACGGTTTCGGGTGAAGAATCTAGTCGTCCATCGTGTTGTAAATCAGACAAGATTAGGCAAGATACAAAGCATGTACTACCTGAGTATTGCAGGTAACGGAAGAGGGTTGCTGGGTATTGGGGAGGGAAAAGCTACGGAGCCCGAAGACGCCAAGAAGCAGGCTCAGTATGCGGCCATAAGGAATCTACAGCCCATACAGAGGTACGAAGACCGGACAATATACGGCGACGTAAAGGGAAAAGTTGGAGCAACGGAGCTAGAGTTGATGACAAGACCACCAGGTATACATTGTAATTCTTTACCCTTAAGGGACTTTCATACTGACAAAGCACACAGGCTTCGGTATTCGATGTCAATCCCACATATTTGAGATATGTCGTTGTGTAGGCATTCAAGACTTGGCTGCACGAGTCACACGTTCTCGGAACGCAATGAATACTATCAAAGCAACCGTCCAGGCTTTGCTAAGCCAACGTCTACCCGAAGACGTGGCGAGGGCACGGGGAAAGAAGCTGGTAGATGTACGAAAGGTGTACTATGGGGGATACACATGACATTGTAATATACCAAGATGCATATAGCGTTACACATTAAGCGTTATCCTTACGGTCATTGCACCGCAAGTTTCGATTCAATTACTCCAACTCAGATCCAGCCGGCAAGGCTCATCGTGTCCCTTCCTTCATACAGTCATATTTCCCTTGCCTCCGTCAAGAGTGATACCAGATCACCTCACCAACCTGACCTTACTGCCGTAACTTCACGCACTCTAGAACTCCACTTTATTCGTTTGGCCAGCACTTTCACACTCCCTCCTCCCCACCATAGATTTGCTGCTGCAGCACAATACTATATACACTCGCTTTCAACAACGTGCACACCAGACTTGTCTTCCTTTCCAGCATCCGTAATCCATCCAGAACTTCTGCAGTCGGACGATCGGCGAGGGAGTTTAGCTGCGAAGAAAGCTATAGGTTGGGACATTAGTCAGCTTCACGAGTTCCGGATCCTTTACTGAGGATTTGGAGTGCATGTTCCAATGAAATAGGGGGGGGAATATGGTACTTTGTTTAAATTGTCGAGTAGATGGACGTACTCATCCAGGACTTCCTGCTCCAGAGGACTGCAGGACGGGACAGTAATGGAGCTGGGAGGGGTTTCAGCCATGTTGCAGCCGAAATACTGACTCTTTAGGTTCTCCTCATTGTCCGATTATTTACATAGATAATTGAGGAGGTAAGACATGGTTTGATGGACGCGTTCCATTATGTAAGCAGTTCGTCGCGTTTCATTGGGCGTTATTGTTGATGCATGATGTAAGATGGTTAATTTTCACGAGACATCGATGAAGGAAATACATACGATGAATTGCTTCATGTGTACCACAGCTTCTCTTGAGTTACATGGATACTTGTTCACATTGTTGTGGTGAACTACCTGGGTCTACAACATGATGACCTTGTCATGTTTCGATGTCAGCAGTTGTGCATCATAAGACCTCCAAGGGGAATAAAATAGCAATGAAGACAACATAGATCTTTTGCTCAGAACTGTCCTAAGTACTATCATCTTTGAGTTCCACCTTTTCCCCTCTCTCAAATCAAGGTCCAAATTCGGTCCAAACTAAGGAATCATGCAAGCATTCAACTCTGCACTTACTACAACCGGGCCTTCACGGCGGCGCAAACGACTCATCGTTTGCTGTGATGGTACGCATTCCCCGTCTATAATGCTATTTTCAAGAGTAAAAGCATATTGGCATGGTATTAGTTCTTTTCTGCAACTAACTTGAGTATTGAAGGAACCTGGCTGGACTCATCCACTACTCTTCAAATGCATAAGCTTCCCATCCCCAGCAACGTAACTCGTATATCTCGCGCAATCAAGAACAAGAGCTCTGATGGCATTTCACAAGTCGTCTTCTACCAAGCTGGAGTTGGCTCCACTGGAACCATTGTAAATCGAATAATAGGGGGAGCTACGGCGGAAGGCCTATCTGAGAACATTCGTGAAGGATATGCCTTCCTTGCCAATAATTATAGCATGGGTGACGAGATATTTTTCTTCGGTTTTTCTCGTGGAGGTAAATCTTAATAAACCAATGGAAAATCCACCAACATTGCTGACACCTACGAAGCCTTTACCGCTAGGAGCATCGCAGGAATGGTTGGGGAGATCGGGCTCTTAACAAAAGCCGGATTGCCGTATCTTGCGGAAGTCTTCATAGATTTCGAAAACCGCTTGAATCCGAGGTACCGGCCAGCTTATAGGAACATTCCTTTCCCAAACAAGCCAAGCGCTAGCGATCCGTTATATGGAGATGAGCTTGAGAGGGTACGAGGCATCTTTCTAGTAGTAGTGGATACATTTACTAATTGTGGTAAAGCGTGGGTTGACTAGGCTCAACGTGGAGATCAAAGCAATAGGCGTGTGGGACACCGTCGGTAAGTGCTTAACCTTGCTGATATGAATATATCCTGATCAAGAGAATACTAGGCTCTCTAGGTATTCCGCGTATCGGATGGCTTGACAAGCTCGGACTGCAAAGTAGATCAATGAAAGAATACATGTTCTTCAATACTAGCCTCAGCAACTGTATCGAGAACGCCTTTCAAGCCCTTGCGTTAGACGAAGAACGAGCTGCATTCTCACCATCTGTGTGGGAGAAAACTCGCGGTAATTCGACTGTCAGTCTTCGTGCGATTCCAAACATCTTCGAGTTTTTCTCTACTGATCAGCGTCGAGCAGAACTTGAGGCAAGTATGGTTTCCGGGCGTCCACTCGAACATTGGAGGTGGCAGCTACGACGACGAAGGACAGGCAAATATCACTTTAGCATGGATGACATCTCAGATGGAACCTTTCCTCGATTTCGACCCAGAGTACATCCTTGACCAATACCAGCAAACGAAAAACTACTATATCAAATCGGGTCAAAAACCGCGACCATGGTCTTTTGGTAAGTTGCTTGCAATGTCCGAGAATCATGATATCTGAGTTCTAGCCTTTAGGTGAGCTATACCGATCAAACACAGGAATATATGTACTTGACGGTAGCATAACTCGTACACCTGGCGATTATTACAGAGTCGACCCAGAGACTGGCCGGGAGACTTCAAAACCGCTAAGACAAACCAACGAGTACGTACACCCGTCAGCTCGCTCACGTATAGAGCTCGACGGCCCTGGCATACAAGATCACGGGTACTATCATTGTAGGGCTTTGAGAGAATACAAGCTTAAATTCGAAGAGAACGATGTCGATCGCAAGCGACCCTTTGCGATCTGGGCGTCTCGTTCTCGTGGGAGAGGCACGGCCCGAACAAATTTGCCAGAGAGTCCGTTATGGAGAACAGAAAAGCAGCTTTTTGACGCCAGCGCTAGCCCGGAAATCTACGATTACATCACGGGCGGACCGTCTCGCTCAAGGCGGTGATGGGTTTCAAATTGCTTCCTGCCTTCTACGCTTATAAGGCCTCGTTGGATTGGATTCTGGCGGCTTCTCGAAGCTTTAAACCTAAGCTTATCTAAGCGTGGACAAAAAGCTATTCACATAGTATCCTCGATGACCAACTGCAAAGCTGGCCCAAAACGGGGTCCACCAAGCCTACCAATTCTCATCATCGTCAGGCTGAAGCAGTTCAGCTGTATCAAAACTCCAGAAGATCGAACTGCCAACGTTTGAATACTTTGCCACTATGGAGGAGGGTATTTGCTCATTGACCTTCGCTTCACAAGATTTCCATTGTTGTTTAAGATATCTAGCTTTCGACGATTTGACTATTTGAGCAAGCCAGTCTGGATCGGTCGCTTTGCAAGATGGTACAAAACCTCGTCGAGCTCGCAGGTAAAGTATCTCTTGACTGTTCGATCCAGCAAATTTCCGGACCCGAAACCGAAGTGTAAGATTGCAAAACGCCCATTGCGGCGACTGAAATTGTTAACTGTAGATGCTGCGGAAGCATCCAAATTTGTCAAATGTGGTCTCCATATAAGCGTATTTTGGATCGTACAGCGTCGGAATCCAAAGGTCATTCAATCGAACGTGCGGGCATATGTCGTATTCAAATTCCCTCAAAGCATTGGCAACCTCAGCTTGCGATATTGGCGATGCTCCGCTACTGGCAAGTATAGACTGCTCAAGCATGATAGTGGACCTCGTTATATAAACTTTGTGGTAAAGGTCGTCACATGGCCTGAAGGCCCACCTACCTAGTCTCGGTTTTGATTGTTCTGGAAGTACGCAAAAAACTGCTGTATGCGGACAAATCCACAATCTCCCTTCGCTACCCGGACACTGCCACTCACTTGCGTTTCTTTGAAGTTGACTTTGTGAGAAAAACTTTACCTCATGTACTGTTCTGCACGTGCTGCAGAGAGCTCTCGATGCAGGGTATTGGAATTAATCCTGGGGGCGATCTCGGTCCAACATACAGAGCAATATCCACTGCTCCACGTTGGAGAGGGCTTCATTCCACAGACCACAATCGAGAAAGTAACTTTTGAAATCTCGGCAAGAGTGACTCAAGGAGATTTTGTTAATGACAGGTAAAGACTGTTCCACTTCGACAAGTAGCTCTGCGGGGAGACTTTGCAAGCCGGTGACGAGTGATACTGGTGCGCCTTCTGAGGCCTAGGAGACAACAGACCGTTCGATCCTTGGTTATTCTTCGTGCTGTCGCGTTTCACTCGGTGGGCGAAATGTCTTTTTCTCGTAGCGATCTCCCATGTGGCCTGAGGAACTATTCGCGTTCCGCTTTTTGGATAAATTATCCACAACACGATCTTGCGACTACGCAATCCTGGTACAGTAAGAACCCCCTGTAACGATATTCTACCTAACGATTCTCTTTGTAACGATATCCTTTCTGAGACCAACAAGGAGTATTTTATATATATGCCCACCTTTGATAGAACGATAACCTCCTAGTAACGATATGATTAGGCGGGAATTTAGGCATCGTTATAGCCAGGTCTTACTGTATCTCATCCTCTCAAGCCTTTTCCGATCCGAGAAAGCGCTCTAGCTTCAAGGATTGCTTTCATGGACACAAGGTGCACCTTGCGGCCGCCTGCTCGATCTTTGTCGCACTGTTGGCGCAGCCAATTCCACTTGAGGTCTTAAATACGCAGCAATCGAATGTTCTCTTCGCTTACCGAGTTGCAGCCTGCTTTGCTTCATTCTTGTACGAGTACTCGGATGCGGGCTGCCAGGCTGCCAGGCTGACCTCTCGATATGAGAGGAAGCATAGCCGAGAACCCCTCAGCCCCGGGCCCCTACATCAGATAGCTGTCAGTCGTCTTTCATCCGCATCACACTTACATCCCTCGCTCAGCACAGTGCTTGAAAGTGGTGATATTTGTGTGATTAGTTGTGGGTATTGCAAAAACTTTAGCGCTGTCTGTCGATAGAAAGTTTCAATCATTCTGCGAAAGCGCCTGGTGCCTTTGGGAAAGGCCGAACCGTCTGTCTTTCCCCTTGGATTGCTTCATCCCCCAGGCAATATATTTCTTGCCTTGGACTACGTTCGTTTACAATGACGCCGGGTCCTTTAGTTGCTCAATCCCCGGCTTCAGGCTTCTCGCAGCAGGGACAGGTTGACTGGGTAGAACTGTCAGGCAAGAGTGTGCAATTCTCCATCGCCGTGCTTTCACGGCTCTCAAGAGCTGGTATAGATGCATATACTCTACACGTTGGTAGGGCTATTTGCCTCAGCTTTGCGCTCGATCCTATCGCCCAAGAACGTATCGCGGATGCCATCTTTAAGCTCAAAAAGTATAGCTCGTACGGAGATTTGATCTGGTTTGGTTTTGGTGTCAAGCACGTCGTTACTGATCTCGCCGAAACCGAAGAAGGACTCACGCTTGTTGCGTTGTGTGCTGCACTTACCACGACATATGACTCTACGTACTCGGCGCGAGTTCTTAGGGAGCTTTACGTTCTTCAAAAAGCGCCCAAGTCCTTTACACCTGCTTTACGTCAGTGGAAAGCGATTGTGGAACTATGTTCCGGAATATTGGCTTCTTCCCATTTCGTTCTCATCCTAAACGGTTTCCGTCGTTTGATCTTATCGCAATCTAATATGCCTGATTTGAAGTATCGCCAGTTTCCGACACCACCTACAGACCTGGCAAAAGCTATTTTGACCCTGGCAAGTGTCTCCAGGAAGAATCTCGTTAACGCCACTTTCACTGGCGGACTCGATTGTGCCTGGCTGGCTGCTCTGGCGGAGTGGGTCTTGTCACTAGACGTGGAGATTCTCAGTTCTTCTGGTCTCTCCTTTTACCGCTCAAGATTAGGTGTTGGTATTCTACCTCAAGTCACGATCGTCTGTACTGACGAAACTATAACGGGGATGAGACCAGAGCTTGTTGTTAGTAGAGCAGTCGTAGTCCCACGTGGATGTGCTATCGTCCATACTGTGGCTTACTACGAACCTCAACGTGGTAACTTCTTGAACTGGCGAAGCCCTTGGTCAAGCATCCTACACGACACATTCCATGAAATGGCCGACTTGCTACTGACTAATGAAACTGGTCGTCATTTTGCCATTTACCTTAGATGCATGTTTTTGATTCAGACTTTTAATCCGATTCAGGATTCGAGTCCGAGAGGGAGGCTGTACGATTCCGACGTTTATGGATCATCTCACAGTTATGGGAATTATTATCCTGTAGATCCACTGGTGTGCATTCGTGAGGATACTAGTGGTAAGGGGTTCGTTGCTTTCGCTTGTAAGCGATTACCTGAGATGGCTGCTAGTTCATGGTTGCATTGCCCGGAGGTCACTGAGATGGACGATCTTTACAGGCTGGCAGAGTCATCGTTCGAAGCCCTTCGCGGTGCTTGCTCGTGTTCCATGCCTCCTAATGGGCAAGAAAGAGCTCAAGGAACAGTATTCTGCCTCAAGGGTGTCGCTGAGACTATTCATGTGTTCCTCTCAATTACGCGTGCTTTATCGATAGATGACGACGTATACCCTTCAGTTACTGTTCTTACGAACCTTTACTCATGGCTTGTTAAGTGCGATAATAGATGTGAAAACCATACATTCAGCCCCATTCCGGCGGAACGGTTGCCCGTCCTCGGCGAAAATTTGGCTTTTCATGTTTTGACGGGCCTTCCAGACTTAGGACAGATGAAAAGTACAGAAGAATTTGGAAAGCTAGCAAGCGTTGGAGAAGGCCTTTGCCTTTATCGTGCAGCCCTGGAAGATCCGAGGTTAGGTCCAGCTAAGATCTCACAACTCCGGGTCGTACGAGGTTATGTTGCATATAACGGAGCACGCTTCAGCAGCATCACAGGGTTGGTGAAAGCGCATGGTGGCGTTGAATCACCATACGAGCGCTTCGATTACCTACTTTACGGTTCTCCACCTTTATCAATTGAGATGATAATACAAGAAAGCAACGACGAGACTCAGCTGGAGTTGGCGTATCTGATCAGATACATTGACGCCAAAAACAGGAGCTGCAACGTATGGCTAGATCTTGGCTATCTACTCAAAAATTTAGTGCGCATAACAAAAATAATTTCGTGTGCTGGCAATTGTAAGCCGCTATACAAAGTCCCCTTCGTCTGGGACAACAGGATCATCAACCAGTTTCGAAAAATCAATACTGAAGCTGTCGACATTGATGTCGATATTGCTCAACGGACAATTCAAGATATCAAAGATACGGATAACATCTGGATACTGATAACCGAGGCGCAACCACTGTTTCTTTTTACAAAGGATCCGATGCTGTTATATCTTTTACTCGGAAACTCCAATATTCGAGCGTCTCTACATCCATTCACCAAATGCCTCAGCTGTATAACCGTATTTGGGTATTGGTATGGAATCCTACAATTCCACAAGGAGCCGGGATACCAAAAGCTGGCACACACAGCTAAGGTGACTTTGATAACACCAAATAACAGGACATCGACATTCAAGTGGGAATTACGAGGTTCCGAAGCCCAGTAGGTAATCTTGCTCTGTTCCGTCACAAGGATGATAACAGTTATCCGTCTCGACGATCGATCACCCATAACAGCAGTCATTGTACGAACCAGCAGGCACGAAAGCTCCTTTACTACCACCAAGAAATGGCCTCCCACTCAGTGCTTCCTTATGCTCCTTTGGTGATATAACACATCCGAATGGTCAGGAAATTCCCTTCAAAGCAGATGGTAGTCAGGACCAGTCCGCTAAAGGCAATGACTATGGAAAGAAGGTTCTGGACTACTCTTCAGCTAGACAATATTCGCAACTCCTGTTCCACTTGTGGCCTCATGAAGGTGGTTGCCAGCATTTACTGATGTAAACCTGAAGGAAACCGAAGGTCTCACCTGGAACGCTCTATTCTTACCAAGTCCCAACAATCATTAAGTAACACATTCGATACTATGGGCCATGGCTCGAAAACCAAGTGCTAGTAGCTTCCTTTACGTTGCATACGATGCCGTCATTTCCCGGCAACGCTCGACTACTCTATCAAAAATCATCTACCAGCCAGCTCCCCCAAAAACCTCACCACCTTCTTACTCCCAAGCAAACCATCCTCCACCGGCGTTTCTGCAGCCATCCGGCGATCATCAATTCTTCTTCTTCCTCCAACCCTACATGCCCTAAGAGTACGGAAATCCAGATAGAGAAAGGTACAGGAGGCTAGCTTGCAGGATAGTTTGACCGGAGGGGGTGGGTTTGGAGCGAAAGTCTTAGACAGCTGACAAGTTTTCTGACTCGGTATCTTACAAGTCGCTCGTCGCTGGTCGCTGGTCGCTGGTCGCTTTCACCCCTGCCTTTCTCTCTAATGTCGAACACCTTTACGGACCATTCAGTCTCTCATCCCCAACAAGACTCTTTCCAACCCCTCCCTCCAACCACCCACTCCCCACCCTTTTCCCCCGCACAAACCCGACCTCTCCACCGGCCCCCCTTCACTCCACCTGAAAACATTAAAACTCCGTCCACTCTCGTTCTCAAATTTCCACGCTATAGAAAACGACCAACGCACTTGTCAACAAGAACCATGCAAACAACGCTATAAAAATCAACGCGCTAAATGATATGATGCTCGAAACGCAGATTCGCACACATTCGATCCCTTCCCTCCCCTTCCTCCCCACTCATCCACCCTCCCCCACCCCTCTCCACCTCAAGCACATCACATTCACATTCACATGTCCCATCTCCACAAGCCCAACTGCACCCCACTCATATCCTTGGCACATGGCGGTTTCTACTTGTACTAAGTAAGTCAACCACAGTGCTGTTGTTTGAAACTAGGAAAGAACATGCCAATGGGTGAGTGAGTGTCTATGACTCTTGTGGACAATTGGGAAATTCGGAATTATTGAATATTGAAATATTAAAAGTATTGGACTCGAGAATCAAAAATTCGACAATCGCGGATCGGTTACATGTATGTAGGAGATGTTGGTTGTTACCATTGATATATCTATTTTGCAGATACGGGTTTTTCGCTTTGAATAACTGAATATTTGTTAGAAGAGGTCTTGTTAGGTTTCTGTGCATCGGATTAACTTGTTTGTTAAAATGCGATTTTCGATTTTCGATTTTACTTTTTTCACGCTTCGATATGTCAACACTTCAACATTCAGTTTTATATGTTGATACTGTTTCTTCACTTCGATTTACACATAGTGTGTTCAATATGAACCATCGCGATAATGTATACAGCTTAACGAGAACAGAATGCTGTGAACGCTTTTAGTGTAACGTGACAATACGATAGATTGCTTTGAAATGTTTGTTTTTGATTCTTCATTTATCCTTCATGATGAACAGCGCGACGATATACCTTGAAGACTCGTAAGCTGTCCTACGTACCTCCTCTTATCTTCGATCGATATAATATCGCGTTACCCTCTCCCTCGGAATCTCCTCGCTTCTTGGCCTTCTCATCCTACCACCTTGCGCAGTAGCTCTCAGTGTCGTCGGGTCCCCTTGCGGCCGTCGCGGCGATGCGCTGGTGGTGTACTCTAGGCCGTAGGAAGTAATGGCGGGTAGACCGGGCGCTTCGTGGATGCGGACGGTGGGTTTGCGGGTGGGTGGGGTTTTTGGGCGCGGAGGGGGGTTAGCGGTGGTAGGGCGGGGGGAGGGGGGGTTTGGCCGTGGAGAGGATGGTTCCTTGCTTGAGCTGGGCTGTAGGGAGGGAGATTTATTTGTAGGCGGGTTTGGGGGCGCTTTGGACCATCGCGCTAGGAGAATGTCGATGTCGTGTTCGGCTTCCTTTTGGCTGGGGATTCTGGGTCCAGCATCCTGGTCCTCGAATTTTCTTATTTTTTCTTTCGACGGCTGGCCTCTAGCGAAGTATTCGATCAAATCTTCATCTGCATGACCTGCGTCCAGTTTTCTGTTTTCCTTGCGCTCCTTGAGGCGGGGGTCGAGGAGATCGGCGGAGAAACGGGGGGAGCGGCGCATGTTGACGAGGAGGCAGCGGTTGCCGGCTGTGAGGTCTTGGTTGGCGCTTATACGGGTTCTGGATAGTTCATTAGTTCAGCTTTTGGTGCAGTGGCTGTGAGATGTGCACCGGCTGGAAATTTCAGGCGGCGCAGCCTTCAACGTTAGCGTAGCCAAATATCTCGCCGGCTCCCTTCCTCCAGAGCTCCCACTGAGCTGCACCGGCACTTCAATCAACTGCCCTTCCAGACTTCCAGCAGTGAGCTCTGCACTGCTAGTGCCCGGCGTCTTCGAAGCCCCACTTCCCAACATCTCAATCTGACTAACAAACAGAAACATGAACTGCAACTTCTGCAACTTCTCTTGCTTCTTACTGACTCCCCGCTTCCCCTTCACCGCCCATTCCACCCTCTTTAGCCACTCTCCCCGATCTACTCCCCTCTCCCTCCCGACAATGCCCTCGATATCGTCAAAAACGCCTTTGCACTGGTCGCACAGATTCTTGGCGCTCGCAAGGAACTTCTCGGAATAACCGGTAGGGTTCACTTCGAGGTTGTGGGCGAGGTCCGTGAGAAGCGTTGAGGTGATTTGGACGTCGGAGGCGACTTCGGCCATGGCGGCCGAGGCCGATCGGATGTCTTTACCAAGGTCGAGGAGGAGGGTGGTGAGGTTTGTACCGGTTTGGGCCAGGGTGAGAGCGCCGACGGTTATGGAGAATGGGTCCATGGTGTAGCAGTTATAGGTCGATTACTTTGTTTGATGCCATGTACTGCGAACGATTTTAGAAAGATGATATTCAGAAAACAACGTGCCTGCTTGGAAGGTTATGAACGCAATGCGATTTTACAGCCTCTTTAAGATATCTCAAGCAGGGGCCTTGTAAAAGCTTATAACCATAGATCATGCACAGAAGGACCACGAGGACTGTTCAGACGCATGGGTCGAGACGACCTTGACAGAAAAGCAGAATGTAACAGGAAATCCTGGGGAAAATTCACTGCACAACGGAGAACAAATGACTCAAGTTTTAATTGTGACCTGGAAATATGTGCTTGAGTTTTTCTATTACAACGTTGCATGGCTGAGGTACAGTTGAAATTAGGCATCGACGAGGCTGCAGTACTGCAGGCCCTACTAAAATTCAGCCCCCAATTGGGAACGAGGTGAACGCCGCCCTATCGTCGCGCGAACGACGTGGATTGTCTCGTTGACTGTGTAGCTACTCGTCGCAGCAAGATGTTCACTTATACACATATTTTAATGAAGTGGCTTGCCATGGAATGATGTGTATTATATCCTCATGCATGTGCGAGTGCTGAGATACCCTGATCTGCTCTTTTCTCGAGCTGCCTTACTTTGGCCCCCACTCCACATCACCACCACATATAAGTAACCTATAGGCTACTTCTTTCTCCTCTTGCGCCGTTGTTCTTCTACCAAGTGAGTTGTGTGGAATAGTGGTTCCTTTTTTCTTCTACGGGAATTTCAGCATGCTTGTTCATAAATTTCTTCTCGACTCGAGCCCAGAGACGGCTTCTCAAGACACATCCCCTCTCTACAGTCGACTTCCATATGAACTACGGTCTATCATCTTCGAATACGCTCTCATAACATGCGATGAAAGCACTGAACCTGGAAACAAAAGCCATGTTTCAATTAACCTCCTGCTCACTTGTCGACCGGTCTACCTCGAGACATGTCTTCTCCCGGTAAAGCTCAATAAGCTGGTTAATTGGTGTTACCATCAGTCCCAAGATGACGCCTTTGGGTTGCTAAGCCGTTTGTTCAAAATGTGCCCTGAACAACGAGCAGCCGTGCAATCCATGCATCTCTTTACGCAACAATCGTGGCTCGAGACCGGATGGTTGGACCTGGTCAAGTGGCCTACTGTTAACCCTCAAACCATTCGCTTGACTCTACGGTACAGCGACTGGCGGTCCTGGGAGGACTATATCTATTTGTGCCTTGACCCCAAGCAGGCGGGGAGGCCTGTAGAATCCGCCGTAAAAAAGTCAGCCGAGAACCCCTTCGAAGACGGCTCGTGGGGTCAAGCTTTCACCCATCTACATGGTTTACGAACGTTTTACCTCGAACTCGAAACCTTATTCGCCAAGAAGGAAGAGCTGGATAGAATCGTAGCGCGTGCGCCGACTTGGCAATTCATTCTCGGCGACGGCAACGTCTTGCTCCTCGATGACAAGGGAACCTTGAGAAAAGAATGGGTTGCTCCACCGCGACGCGATATGCAGCAGACCAGTACACCACATCCAGGTAAGCAAAGAATCCAACCTCACTATCTCCTAAGCATACTATCCTCCACATCTTCGCCCAGTCCTAACTTACTGCGCCTTTTCTAAAGCCCATCAAACCCCCGGTCACTCAATGTACAACGCCGGATGGTACTTTGGTGAAGGGTACGGGGATAGAGGTTACAGACCTGGAGCATTAGCTTCCCCCTTTGGACCACCATGGCCAGGAGCGTCAGTTCCGCCCATTCCATACGGAATGTCGACTGAAGGTATGCTCCACCTCCACCGAAACCACCACCGGAGCCCTTACCACGGATGGAGCAGCCCACCTGGCGTTGATGGAGTCCCGTGGCCAGGCCATCACGACAGATGGGGTTATCCCAATGGTTCGCAAGACCCGCCGGCGTTTTCATCTGGCATATCCTGGGGAGGCCCGCCAATGGCTTATGGAGCGCCGCCGATGGGTTTCGGACTGCCCCCAATGGGCTCCCAAGGCCCCCGAATGGGCTTCCAAGGCCCTCGAATGGGCTTCCAATACCCCCGAACGGGCTTCCAAGGCCCCCGAATGAGCTACCAAGGCCCTCCAACGGCCGACAGAGCTCCACTCGGACCCCGCTACCTCCTCCCCTCAAATGTAAGCGTTGTCCCAAACGTGGAATTGAGATACTACAGCGTCACCTTGAAATGGAACGCTCGTCCCCAAAGCGACGGCCATAAAAGTGGGAGTTGAAAGCGAGGGTTATGAGTGTGATAGACAAGGAAGCGGGAAGTGCTTTTCAGGGTCTGTGGATGGATGGAGTCGTTGATCGGATTTTCGTTGTACGAGCATTGGATATGTATAGCGATTCAGCATCCCTCACTCCTCACGCGCGGCCCCACCTGCTCGCTGCCTCTTATTTCCCGCCTTTCAAATCAGCCCATAACGCCAAAAACTCATATGACCCTTTATTGCACCAACCACCAAAACCCCCAGCCAAACAACATAATGCCACCCTCACCATTCACACTCTAAACCGCGCGAATAATAGGCCTCATCATTGGACCGAAAAATCCCTCCAATGAAGATTCTCACTGATTGGTTCGAGTGATCCTTTAGCGTTGGGAGGGTTTTGTTCATGGACGGTGCGGATGGAAAAATAAAAGGGGCGTTTGCGTTTTACAATGACTCGCTGCTGGAATACCTTGCTCTCGATGCTCGGATGTTATACATGGTTTTGGAAATCCGAATTATCGTCTCCTGATCTATCTCGCTCTTGATGTCTTTTTTGCAACCCTTGATCGTCAGCGGTGAGCCTTCGGATCAGGTTGAAATGAACTTTTTATTTGCTTTCATGAAATCGATATCAAAAACTTCACCTTTGCTGTTTATGACAAGAACATCGACGGGGTTAGCTTCCGCTGAGTGGAAAGATGTACGGAACGGGGACACGATGGTTTCATGTTAGGAGATAACTGACGAAAATTAGAGGAGAGATCACGTAGGATTATATTCATGGTCCATGCTTCATGAACGAGAACGCACCAATGGATGAAGACCCCCCATTCCTGTGGATTGATCCATCGATGGGGCTTTCGTCGCTGGCATAGTCTATCTCCGTGGAGGAACGATATCCACGGCCCCCTTTTCACGCTCACACGATCCGCACCGTCTTCCTACCCCACTTCTCTGTCGCACTCGCCACCTTACTGGACGACATCGCTGCAATGCCTATCCGTCTATACTCATCCAAGTTTCTCCCCGTCCGTTCTAAGATAAGGGTATCCACATGCCCTTCCTCCATCGCTGGTATCTGGTCACTAGAGATGTGCAAGAATCCAATATTTTCTCGGTTACGTTCGTGCTCGAGCACTGTGGCGGGACTGGCAACGTCGAATTTGCAGAACATTTCGCCATTATTTCCGGGCGGAAGATCTTCGAGCGTGAGAGTGGTGTCCTCGGGCTTGCTTACCTGCCATGCTTGAGCGTCTCGCCAGGGACCGCGTAGGGTGAGCAAGCCATCGCTTACTTGACTGAAGTTGGAGGATTTATGTTTTGCTACGGCGGTGGTTGTGGTCACCGTTGTTGGTGGGGCAAGCCATTTCGGATGTGGGGAAGACGTTTCTTCTGAAGGGGTGTCGCGATCTCGGACTTGATGATCCTTTTCCCTAGTCGGTGTTCGCTCTTTGCTCCACGAATGCGTCTCAACATTCAGTACTTCAGCATGACAGGTGCGGGCCAAGCCTCCGATCCTAAGAAAGATGAATTTCATAGGAGCTTCAATGGATGCCCAGCTCCAGGAAGGAGCTCGGTAAGTAGCTGGGTACTTTGCCGTCAATCGATCTCTTGTCTCCCAGAAAAGTCCACGCAGTAAGTCGTTAGTAAACAATCCCGCTTGATAGGTGTCGTCCAGTTGTACTTGAAACCAAGACGCTAAGCCGGAGAATGCTGGTAGTCTGTCTTCTGGCTTCGTTAGTTTGCGTGATGTGTAATTCTCAATGATAGCGTAATAGCGCATGTACATTGTCTCACGAGCCTCACCGGCTTTGTCCGGAGCCGTGAGAGTTTGAAGAAGGAATAGATAGCTTTTGTAAATGAACTGGTCGTCACGGCCCAAGCGCATTGAACGACTGGTATTGACCGGGGTCAGGTTGCTCTCTGCTGTGCACAGTACCCGACACTCCCACAGCATCTCTTGCTCGCAATAGTGAAGCGTTCGGCGCGCCAGCAAATTTTCTTGCAGTACCCATGCTCTTTCATTCAACCTGCTACCCCAGATCAAGCCCGTGTCCCAGTTGCTAACAACTGGCCTTATGAAAAAGTTACGACTAACTCCCCATCTAGAGCTTTGAAAAGGTACATTAATGGAGACAAATTCCGGGTGTCTGGGTTTGAGTATCCGTTGAGAGCAGTTTTCAGAAGCGTCTGCGGCGATGCTGAGCATAGCGTTTCTGTAGATGTTGCCCATCTTTGAGAGCTCACGCTCTTTGTCTTCTGGGCTGTCTTGGATGATGCATAAGGAGTCAATCCAAAGGTGCCGTAATTTGAGCTTCTTCGTGATGGTAACAGCATCCTGGAACAGGAGTGGCAAGGTGTCCATGGGTATTGCTCGTTTCATCTCTTCATAGTTCGAGACGGTGGTCATGAGAGGAAAATGCCCGCTCCAGCAATGACTCAATGTCACCCAGGGAAACGGCGCCTCATCCGAAGAATGTAATGTTAGGAACGGCTCACAGGGGCCATCCGCCGGACCTAAATCGATCGTACGGATGGGAAATCGATCATCTTCATTTCTCTTATAGTGCGCAGGAGTTGCCACTGAGGTAAAATCGGCACGGCATAGCGAATGATTCCTCAAACATTCCTCCAAGAACCCCTTTGCAACTGAGAAGCATTTCTCAGAGGCAGGGTTGGTGAATCTTGGCCGGCCACTGATCAAGTTAACACCTGGTTGACCAGCTTCAGTGTCTGCTCGCCTGTTTTAGCACTTAATTACGAATAGGAGGATCAAACAGACCTCTCTCGATATAGATCCCTAATACTGCAACGGGGGAAACGATCTCTTCCGTAAGCCAATACACACAAAAATCCGAACAGCCTCCCTTTCGAGCATCAGAGTAGTCATATTCTGGCCCCTTAAGTTTCGTACCATGAGCGGTTGGGCCCCCAATACTGCAGTATAGTTGCTCACCAAAGAGACTCTCGCGGCCACTAAAAGTTTCTGAATCTCTCTCAAAGGTATCCAGAATAAGCTGACAGAGCTCGCATCCTTGCTTGGCAGACTGCATTAGCTCATGAAAGTTGGAGTAGTGTTTACAGCCAAAAGGTTCTGTTTGAGAACGTGGGGACTTGAAAGTCACTCCCACATCCAACTCATCCATATCTAGGGCAAGACAAGTAGAACAGAGCATTTTCGTAACGGTGCATAGCAAAAGAACAATCTAGGCACTTAAGGACCCGAATCAAACACATTAGTTGAGATGGCCTGGAAAAGGTGGGAAACCGCAAGCATGCGCAGACGCGCTCATGGCGGATTGAAAATGAAAAAGCACTTGGGTCTGCAACACCGCTGACGGATCGAGACAATGTCCCTGTCAAAGGTAGGACAGCCAACTCTCTTCAGACACGCGCTGAGTCCTTACTAAAATATTTGGAAGGTTGAATAGTCATCACCCTCTTTACTGGATAAATGCTCAAAAGGATGAGCGAAAAGCATTCGTCACAGGCCCAGTCGCGACCGCCAAAAGCGGTAAGCCCAATTGGCATGGTTCTCTTCTATCCAAGTCAGGGATCTCCAACTACAGAAAGCAGTTTCATATGCTTTTATTTAAGGAGGTTTATGGCGTGAGCACACCAGAGCAAGCAGTATTCTTTCATATATGGAAGCCACGCTGTCCCCATTCTCGTACCTAGAAACCGTGCAGCTAAATCCAGCCATGCTAATATGCCACCCACCACTCCAAACACGCCTTGCCACTTTACAATCATGAGGTTTAATACCCGGTTTCCAGCCTCCCACCGACTCCACCCACATCATCTCTCCTCATGGTCTTGCACGCCCCCTCCATCCTCCCCGTCATGATGCAGTGTAACACTGTTGAACTCCTCGAAAGGATCCGCCAGCTCCCCGGCAGGCGTCGCCAGTCCACTGTCCAACGGTACGCCTGTCGCTGCACCGAGGCCCTTTGGCGTACCCAGCAACCCACTTCCATTGCCCATATCCAAGCTACCCATGCTTTCCTTCACGTTACGGAAATTTACCGTGTCGATGGCGCGCCCTTGATGGGGTATCATAGGTGGCTTCATGTGCCGTAGAAGGGCCCATTGCGTAGATCGAAAGAATGGGTGGGTTTTGACGTCGGAGGCGCCTGCGCGGGAGCCAATGCGGCGAAGCTCGTCTTTGATGAGGAGTTTTCGGATAAGGGATTTGCAGAGACTTCAAAGGCACATTGAATCAGATTTTGGAAAAGGCACGAAGCTATGGAGAGTGGGTAAACGTACTTCGATATCTGTGGGGCACCAGAATGTTCGGGGAAGGGTACGTCGTCGCGGAGAATGTTGGCGAACGTAGTGTTTCGGTTCTTGCCCTTGAAAGGTGTGGTTCCGAAGAGCATTTCGTAAACAAGGATTCCCAAAGTCCACCAGTCCACTGCACTGGTATGGCCGCAACCTTTGATGACTTCTGGGGCAATGTACTCCTCTGTGCCAACGAAGGAGTTTGTACGGAAATTGGCAATGCAGGATTTGGTATCAATAGTGGGTAAGGAGGTAGGGGTCGCACCGTTGCGGCCCACTATCATTGTCGGTGCTCCACCAGGATCTGATTGCTTGGAAAGATCAAAATCTGATAACATTATGTGGCCGGACTGATGTAGGAGGATATCTACTATTGTCAGCATGAAAGCTATAGTCGAAAGTAGCCCTCGACTTGCTTTCTGGCTTTAGATCTCGGTAGATGAAACCCATTAAGTGCAAATACTCCAGCGCTGCCGTCACCTCTGCAGCGTAAAACCTTGCATCATCTTCGGGAATACATTTCCCGGGACGTGTTTGAAGTGCTGAATATGTCAGTGGGGAATAGAAGATTCTGACCGTCTGCCTAACCTCTGAAAAATTCTCCGCCACTGCAATATTCCATACATAGGTAGAGATGATCCTCTGACTGGAAAGAATGATATAGGGTCACTATAAATGGATGGTTGCTAGTAGCTAGGATCTCTTGCTCTGCGAGAGCTCGCTTTATTTTATTTCTCTTGATCATCTCCTTCTTGCTGAGAACTGCAGGCACGTCAGCATCTAAGTAATCAAGACATGTGGCATATCAATTACCTTTCATAGCATACAATCTACTAGACTTTTTCTCGCGTACCAGGTATACTTTCCCTACATCCCCTTTCCCAATCAATTTGATTTTGTCAAAGCTACCCGGCCCAACCTCAACGTTCCTAACCTTGATTGAATTTGAGCTATATGTCCTCCTGAAAGCTATCGAGTTGCGTATTTTCCCAGGCAAAGGGATCCCGTTGGGTTTAGGTATTGGTAACATATGTCCTTGAATACCGTCCGCTTCAACCATGCTTAGTGTCGAGTCATCAGGATGCTGTGCCAGTGGTTGCTTGCCCATCTCTGCTGTTCCTGGTCTTTTTTCAGACGTAGGACCCTGGAAAAGGCCTTGAGCATTTGGGGCAGAGGCCACGCGTCTCAATTTACGTGCCAACTCTTCTTTGCCCGCCGTCGTAGCTTGATCATTCGCACCACTAACGGCTTGGGCCTTTGTAAGTGGTGTATCCGGAGGTGAAGGCGGTACACTGCCATCATTATGATGTCTTAGTGCAGGAGGTCCCTGGTGTGCAAAGTATGGATTTGCAAATGCTGTGGGTGACATGCCTTCCTCCAGAGGATTCCCTTCACTTGCTACCGTAGTAGATCGGTTTCGAGTAATGCCGCCAAGGAAACGGGACTGCCTGAAAGAAGACTTGTTATCGGACTTCGGTGTAGAAACGCTATCGGTATGTACACTCGGACTGCTTCCTAGACTATTAATCCTGAAGAAATTCTTGAGCCTCTGTGGAAAGTGGTTGGAGCCACTGAACTGCTTGGAGGCCGAGGACAAGCCAGAGAAGTTTCGCTTTTCAGAGGGCAAGGTTGATGAGTTCGATGATCCAAATAGTTGCGTCATGTTGTTACGATCCTTCTCTTGAAGATCTAAGCTGCTAAAGCGAGAAGAGAGGTCGAAAGTACTAGGAGCTTACGATATCCGAGCTCTAGCGTTAAAAGGTTCGTGGAAAGAAAGGCGTAGGAATGCTGATCAAAGCATTGGGGCCGTCATGTCGTCTAAGGAGTACCTTAGATGGCTTTGAAGCTCAGTGAGCTACCTTAGCTAAGGAAAGGTTTCAGGCGGTTTTGCGGCACGCAAGGTGTCGACGTTGCCGTCCTGGATGGTTGGGTTTGGTGATTATGAATTCATCAATCACTAGATAATGAAAAGCGAGCTCTCAGTTGTAAGGTACTCGAGTGCCAAGACTTTCACGAAGAAAGGGTCTCGAGAGGGGTGGGGCTTACCGTACTGTCCGTAGGTCGGCTCCAGGCCCGGCGTCAGTCAGTGGCAAGTGGCAACGGCCTTGTCTTTCGCGGTAACCATCTTAGGCAAGTGGCAAGTGGCAACTGGAGATTATGATAGATTGCACGGAGGGACGGAGTTAGTCTCTACAATGATCTTTTTTACTTTAGACATCTCAATTAACAAAGGCTAGAGGACCATCATAGTGCTAAGTTGCTCGTTACTACTCCAATTCGAAGTCCGTATGAGTATCGTGAGTAGGCCTTCCAATCAAGACCTGACGAAATAAGCCTACGAATCTGCCATGCCCGCTTCAAAATACACCACAGGGATTTGGTGTTGCATTGCACTCGATTGGACGCGTGCTTGAGATCTTCACGATGGAGGTATTGATTTGGAGAGATGTTGTATACATATCATGTACTTCCCGGCCCGCCCAAAAGTGCAAACCGTCTAACGATACTGGGACCGATCTCATCATACTCGGCTTTCGTGTGGCAGTAGCTCCTGAACTCAGGGGTTTGACCTAGTAGACTGCCTCCAAACCACGGGCCGTGTCTTTGCCGTTTATGTGTTACTACCTGCACTTCCAAGCCTCCACTCTTGGCGCCCCCGCTTCGAGCTTCTGATGCGCGGATTCGGGCATCTACTAGATGCCTGATGTCTCGTTGTAAACGTCGGCCGAAGTCCTTGTAAAGCGTTGAGCCGCCAGAGAGTACAATGTTCTTGTAGAGTCCCCTTCGGACATCGATGGGTGATGACTGAATGACACCATCAACGACCGTCGGCAGCGGCGTTAGAAAGTCCGAGGAGTAGATTTCGGGGTTGAAGAAGATTTCAGGAGCTAAAAAACGTTCATATCCAACATCAACGATTACGGATCTCCCATTTGGTGAAGTGACTGTGTGCTTCATAAACCGATCGGGTTCCCTATCGAATCTGGAAAACTCTTTAACCATATCTGGGCACACATAGCAGTACTCTTCTTTGACCCGCTCGGCCGTTTTTAAACTGCTGTCTGGCTCCCCTCGATCTCGTAATAGCGATTGGACAAAGTATGTAATGTCTCGACCTGCAATAGGAATGCTTTTGATAGAGCTGCCGATAACGTAGCCTTCAGCGACTGGTATGACGTGGGTCACACCATCCCCAGAGTCTATGACTGTACCAGTTAGAGAGCGATCTGATACTTTTGAAGATGTCCACGAGGCTGCTAGCGCAAGAACAGCTTGTACGGCGATGTAGAGTCCAGCACAGTTGAAGGATTCGAACATTATTTCAGCGGTATTTTCGCGGTTTTCTGGAGGGTTTAATGGCTGTGCGTGAGGTTAGTCAGGTATCTTCCGTAGTATATTTTCAGTACACACGGGTTCAGTGAGAAGAAAATAGTGATCCTCGGGTTCGACTCTGAGGTACTTGAAAATAGAATTTGACCAAAATCGCTCCATATGATCCTGAAACGGTCAGTACTACTCGATCGAGGCCAGATGCCTAGTTTTTAGAAGCTCACCCAGTTCTCAACCTGCCCATGCCGCACAGGGTAATTTATGCCGTATCCTATTCCACCATCAGTTCTAATAGCCTCTTCGACTCCAGAATGACCTTCTACCCGGTCCGCTTGCAGCAGCCAGCGCCTCGTCCCCAATGAAAAAGTCTAGATCCTCGGTCCCTCTTTTTGCGGATAAAGAACCTCCAGATCCTGCACCTCCTGTAAGATATGAGGGTTTATTTGCAATAGCTGGCCTCCCAGATCCAGATCCACCACTACCTCCAACCCCTCCTTTCGTTGCTATTGCTGTGGGGAAGACGAACGAAGGGGAGTCGTTGCCCGCAAAACCTGTTCATCGTCAAATGGGAAGTTTAATAGTCGCAAACACGGTGGCATTATTGTACCTAGCTTTGAGAACCCTGTACCGCTATTCGAAATTAGCTGAGGACGAGTCTACATCGGCCCGGAGCCGGTGGAGGTAGACGGTCAAACATACTTGTCCATGACAACGGCAGGGGTTTGGTTGGCCATGACCGCAAACCAGTGAGCAGTACAGAAGTGTAAGCCACAGAGTATCCCACGATTTCTGGTCCGGAAAATAAGGGTCAAGCCATGGCCGTTACAGTTCCAACAATTCCCAAATTGTGGGATGTCTTCGGTGATTCGGCTATATTAATACACGCGCGTCTATTTTGAGCGTCACGTCACGGCGGATTGTTTCTCCCTCGAGCCTCCACTAATATTCACCAAGTGATAAGCTCAATCCTTGTTCTATTCTCTCAATCAACAGCTCGTGTCTGTTCCTCCATCATGAGCGTTAGAACTTCCCTGTACCTTGAATGCCTCGATACAGCTGTAATGACTGATCCATACAGTTCGTTCCCCTAAATCCGCGGCCCATGCTGCAATCGCTCGTCAATGAGGAAGTTATTATACGCTTGAAATGGGGCCAGACGGAGTACAAAGGACGGCTAATAAGCGTCGACTCATACATGAACATTCAGCTTTCAAATACGGAGGAATTCATTGATGGCAAGAGCACGGGAAGTCTGGGGCAGGTACTAATACGGTCAGTATTGTGTAATTTCTGAAATACATAAATGTACTGGGGCATTAGAAATTATGCTAATAGGATTGGGTTGGGTATAGATGTAATAATGTACTATGGATATCGGGTGCGAAGGGCGCGAAGCAGGAGGATAGTAAGATGGATGGGTGATAAGTTGGCAACAGGCATGGGAACAGCGATAGCCAAAACCACGCGCCGCGAACTGTCCATGACGTTAGAGCTGCCTACTCAGTCCAAGAATTGCCTTGAGAAGGTTGACATCGTGGGTCATCAAATCAAAAGTCATAGCGGATTCACTTTCTGGACGTATATCTCAGATACGCACTTGAAGAACTTCGGGATACCAAACCTGAAATGAAGGGCAAGCAACCGCTTGCTCATTCAACTTCTTCTATCCTTGGTCGAGATGCTTTTGATACTTCTGGATTCACTGATAAACCTGCGAGTTTTTCTCCATGGAGGTTGGTCCTTGGGGTCAAATCCACTGTGGATCGAGGCACGCCAAATATTGTCTTTGACTGCCACGTCTCGAGGCCCTCGATCACTAGTCCAACGTGCTTACGGACCAGATCGTCGGAATCTGTTGCCCCTATATATTGTAACACCGAGATCACTTCCACAAGATTCTCACCCGCAAATCCAAAGCCCAGTATGCGGCCTCCTTCGTCTGCTGCATCCAGTGCTTTCACTAAGCTCATGATGACCAGAACCGCCGCCCTTCTCAGAATCGCCTTCTCGGTGGTAATTTCAAGTTTCAGTATGGCAAGTACTAGGTCTACTGCCGTAGAAACGGTTGAAGAGCCTATTCCCGCAACGTTCGTCTCTATAGCCACTCCAAGTATTGAAAGTGCAGATGTTCTAATCCTCACGTCTTCTTCCCCTTGACTTCCTTCCCAGCCTTCCACAACTTTTTCTAGTCTTTGACTTATCTCATCTTCAAACTCATCTCCAATTTTCGGTACTTCACCCCCCCATGCCTCTTCAGCCTCTTTTCTAGCTTGTTCTTCTCGTTGTGATTTAGTGGCTCTAGCCTTCATTTGTTTGACCCTCCGACCTCTTCTGCCCGCCACAGTGACCATTGCTTCACTGACCAGCTTAGCTGGTTGGCCGACTGAGTTCTCACCCAAACTTTCAACAGTCTTTAGTAACGTCTCTCCGACCCTGAGCCTTAGATCTAAATTGCTATGTTCTGAGGTGTCTACGTAATTCTCGACTAGCAATTTAATTACCGTCCTTGGATGTTTGGATGCCAGCAAGCTTAGGGCCTGGATAGCTGACAAGTGGATGAATTCGTCTTCGTCTTGAAGGAGAGAAATTAATAAGATAGTGGTCGACGAGATATCAAGAACAGGTGACGATTTCTTCAAAAGATCTGTAAGCAATGAAAGGCCCTGGGCCCGGACGGGTGGTAAATAGTCGACCAAGTAAGTAAGCGCAAGACTGTGGGACTTTCGATCAGATTCGTAGTGGTCTAATGGTGTTGGTGCCTTATCGTGAATCGCTGAAGGACTTAGTTTCTGGAGATCCAACAGAGCCACAATATTTGAAGCGGCAAGGATTAGAGAGGTGGGAAGGATCCGGGATGTTGCCAAGTAGCTTAGATTGATCCGGAAATCAATGAGATCAACGGTATTAGCGGTACGAGAAATATCTGATGAGGAGAGGATTGCAGATATTAAATTGAGCGCAATAGATATAATCTCTATCGGATCCTCTTCAGTAGTAAGAGAGCGGTCGTCTTCTCCAGGACTACGCCTCGTCCCAGGTTCAAAGATATTGCTCAGCCCAGCAATTGAAGGTTTCGAGGCTTCCGAAGATTTGAGCTGAGTCCCTCCATGCCCGGCAACAAATGCAGCGAGCAGTTGATTTACAAATTCTATAATCTTATTCGGATTTGCTGCTAGCGTGTCTTTGTATTCTTCAAGTATCTTTTGCGTTATCTTGGCATAAACTACTAGCGTTAAAGGATCTCCGATATCATGTTCACCACATTCGAGGTTGCTCCCCTTCGGACTTCTCTGGTTACCAAGCAGCCAGTGCTTGCTGGCGTGCAGAAAAACAGCGTTGATGCTGTCGTTGTCCAGCACTCGTGCTCTCAGCAATCGCATTAATTCATCGATACGATTATCAATACTCCGTACCATTGCAACAAGGTTGGTTCTTTTGTCGAAAGGCTCTAAGCGCTCTCGTAACTCGATACCTCCCATGGGCCCAGGTCCGTACGTCCACAAATCTCCTCCGCTCCATCGTAAGTGGTCGATCAAGCCTATGAATTGATCTACACCGGCAGCGGTCTTGAAGTAGACGCAGAATAACTCGTATATCTGCTCAGCCCAGCTTAATCTACTGGTTTCTTTTGAGAAACACCAAAGACCCCACATTGCGAGTAATGGAGGAGTGATAATTCTTTTAGTCAGGCCTGGATTTGGATGCAGTAGCACCAGGGAAGATAATCGGTCCAGCGCCCGTTTGAGAAAAGTTTCAGACACAATCGTCTTGTTGTGGCCACCGTTACCAATGCTTTCCAACTCCTTTGATAGCTCAATATCGGCTGATTTTGGGTTGATAGCTTCGAGGATCGGCTGAGCGAAGACCTCCCATCCAATTGTACCAGGCGAACCATGCTTTCGTCGTCCAAGGATACCATTACCAACAATGTAAGCTGCTGCTCGTTTCATCTCAATGTCTTTACTGTCGAGTAGATGTAAAAGTTGAGGCCCCAGAGACGAAAAATAGGCATCTGCAGTCAAAGAGCTTGGGACTGCTACCAACAGCTTCGAGACCTGGTTCAAGATTTCTACTGATAACGTCACGCTAGACATATCATCTTTAGGGCCGGCTCTCTGCTCTTCTGGGTCATGCTGTATCTGGAGTGCTGTACTAGCTATGAAGTTGATGGTCTGCTGCACGCCATTGTGACGTAATGGCAGAAGAGACAGAAAGATGGATAGATGTACCCGAAACCATAGAGGAGTAGCTGGCGTGATTAGGGAAGTCAAGATTGGAAAAAGAGTGGAAGCTGGCACCCTGTTTAAGTCGATTAGCGCTTGGGAATGGGCCTATACGTGAATTCAAACCGTCGGCATTGCTAACGACGGCCTCAAATGGAAGGTGATACATACGCATCGAGCAAACTCTTCAATCTTGCAGCATGACTAGAGCTGGAGTCTTCGTGCGCATATGATGGATTGTAAGCCAGTTCACCTAGGCCAGCAACGAGGTCTACCAATGTCCTTTCTCGGAGCGCTGACCTTAAGCCTACCACCTTACTTTCTGCAATTTGATTCAAATTCTCGGTAATCTTGATGAGCAGCTCCTTATCCTTCGCTCCTTGGCTCTCCTCTGCAGACGATGTCCTAGTCACAATGCCACCCTGTAAGACTGATCTGACTCGTCGTTCGATGGGAACACCAACACCTAGCGAGAGAGAAGGGTAGATACCCTCCAAAGAGACCAGGTCTAAAAGTCCATCGATGACCCTACGACATTTCAAGTCTTGAAGTACGTCCAATGACATCGAAGCAACAGATTCCTGGGACAGTGCATGATGTATTTTCGAGAGAATCGAGAGAGCCTTGCTAACAACTCTTTGTCTTGCGCCAACTTGCTCGTCATTGGTTTGCTCTTCACCTTGATCCAAGATATCCACAATGGATTTTCCCTTCGCTTTGATGATAGAGTCTGATATTTGATTAGTAGAGTTGGTGATAAACCCTTTCCTGGAAGACTACCTCGTTGCAGTACAGGAGCCAGAAACGTGGCCGCAACAGTAAGCTCGTCACCAGCAATCATGATGGTTTACGCCCATATGATGTGAACCTTGGATGTATGCTCAAAATGTTGGGGTGGAGTAAGCAGGATAAAATACCAATTCAGCCCTGGAAGGCTGGGATTGCAAACACGCCACTAACACCTATAAAATGATTTATCGTCGAAGACCTGTTATTACTGTGACAGCATAAGTGAACATGAAGTGGGACCCCAGTCATATGCCTCGGTCAGTGGATCGAATACATGATAGAGCAAGCGAGCACGTGCAACCGCGTTTTTGGCAAGATCGCGCTAGCAGCCAAGGCGCGTCAAGAGCTACTCGTTGAACCAGCCTCCGTACCTTTCCCATCACCATCACGCCTGAATCTTCAGCAGCAAGCGCTTTCTTTGATCTCTTCAATGTTCTGGGCTCCTCATCCTGACCTGACTGTCGGCCATGTTTGTCCTCACCAGCAATCGCATCGGAACCAGGGCCATGTCTTCACGAACAGTGCACCTCCCTATCGGTCTCTTCCTCCTCCATATTTCTCGCTCTTGACCGAGCTTTACACAATACAAGCAGTGCACCCTCCCCACAGTCTCCCGAAAACCATCTCCAAGCCTTGCGCAAGGAATGTCTAAACGCCCCCCTCTACTCACCTGCCCGTCCGGTACAGTTGCCAAACTTCGAGCCTCATAGCATGGTCTTATATGGATTATGGTGCATTGTGCTTGGTGGGCTGCAGACTTCAAATCTGTACCAGGGTGACCTGGGGAGGATGTTTTTCGGAACTTAACCCTAAGTACTCGTTGGTTCGCGGTCCCTATGGGCCGCAGTTTCGCGGTTATAGCTGTCAAACCTCTTACTAGCTCTGGATGAATCTGACCGCTTCGGTCATGTTAAAGTGACCTGCAGCGGCCAGAAGGAGTCAAAGGAGAGATGACGTCCAGAGTCCTTCGGACAGTGATCTGGGGGTATTGCGCGCCGTCACTCAATTGGGGACGGGCTTTCAATACTTTCTACTGGACCAAATGCTCTGGTCTTGTATGGGATGTTTTGCTGATGCTTGCGTGGTTTGAGACCCTGGGAGACATCAGGTGGAACATGTCAGGCACCTCATCACGAGGGTTGTCTTTGGGATCTTCGTAAGTCTGTTGCCACCTCGCCTAGATGTTCGCGCTTCTTTGGGAGCGTTGTATTCTTTGCGAAACCTTTATCGAATATGCCAGTTGGTGTTGAGTACCATTGTCGTTCGCTTTTCAGCACTGCCTGCCACTCGCCAGCTTGGACTTGTTCCAGCCCACCTGCGCTTATCTTGACGGTTGAAGTGTCTACAAGCCATCTTATTGCTTTTAGTCATATTGCCTACATAAGGGTTGCGAGTCAAATATATTTCAAGCTAGGTATCAAAACCTATGCTACAGCAGAGATCCACTCGCCAGAAAGGTGCATCTCCGAAATTCGTTCATTGCTCCCAAGGCATGACGATAAGGCTTTGTACTGCGAGGTCTACTGCTCACAAAGGAAATATGTGTGTCTTGCAACCGAGCTCTTGGTTCTTACGACCTTACCGTACAGACCTTGCAGAGCTCATGGCAGGTCGTCACGCTTCGGGTAGCTCTGATACGTTAAGAAAGCCGGCAAAGTGGGATCAGGTTTGAAAAGGCGAATGCAGGCAACGAAAAGTCACGGAACATGGATACACACTCTTCACCTACGTTACAAGCATGCGTGGGTTCAGCAAGGGGTCAACGGTTTACACTTAGCAAGGCATCAAGGTGAAGTATCCTCAGATGAAGACGTCCCGCACATGTCCCCTACACCAGCGAGTCTCTCGCATTCTCGTTCCCCTATGTCCACTCCACCCTCCTACCACATCGTCCACCACCACGACGACGCTCGCTCGCAAAACCTACTACCGCGGCACCAGCCACAGGTGTAGTTGCCTCTGTGCATATCTCGACCAGACGCGTCAATTACCTCCTCGTGTGTTCATCACACGAGTTCGACGGTGAGCGCCGACATTTCGTCTTGCCTAGCCTTTACCGGCTGCGTTTGACTCTTTTCCTTCCTCTTTCGGGGAAGATGGAAGCGGTTTTTGAGGATGTTCCTTTGTCCGTTTAGCAAATGCCCTCTTGGCATCCTTTCGAGGTGCTGGGAGAGGAATCAAAGACTAGTCTCTGAGGGTACTGCAACACAAACGGAGAGATCTCCCCATGCTCACACGAGCGCTAGGGTTTGGGAGGGAGAGACTTGATGCTGGTGCCCGGAGTGCTAGGTACGGACGTCTTGGGGAAGTGCGATCGGCGAGGCTGCTGGTTGGCGGGATGACTGTCTTGATAGAGGTAACGCATCAACTATCGAGGCAAAAGACGGCTGATTGCATAGCAAGTGTGATATTGCAGACTCCCAGTCCAACCCAGCATCATCACATTCACACTCACACCGGAACCGCAGAAAATAAAACCTCCCCTCCATCTAGCAAGCTCCATCGATCTTACAGTCACCTCTTCAAAGAAGCCAGTCTAGCCACAATCCCTCGCTTCCCCCATCACCACTCAAACCCAGCATTTTGCGCACTCGCATACCTAAAGCGCGATTACTCCTATGGCGTGGCAGAGTACCGGACCGCGGACGCCGGGGCAGGACCTCTCTAGAGTGAGGATCAAAGCTTAGCGCTTGTCTGCCCCCCGAAAGTGCCCTTTGCTCTTCCTTCGCCCAAGGACCGATCCGCCGTCGACGGTCCAACAGTGCCGATTTGCTCAAGTGCAAGTGGCGGGCTGTAGCTGCGGTTGCTGGTGATGATGGCGGCTTTCTACGAAGGTGCTCGGAAAATGCTGGGAGGAAGCAGAGGTTCGGGAAGAAGCGGCAAATGTGCAAGTTGGGAATGCAGGTGTTGCACGGTGCAGGGCTGGCGTCTTGGGGCGGGGAAGTAGCGGTGGGATGGTCGGCCGCCGCTGTCCTCTCTCGCTGGATCTTCCTCTCGTGGGGGGTGAAGGGAGTGGGGATGGCGGCGGTGAGGGGTTTTTTTTTTTATAAGTGTTCCTTTAGTGCGGTGGTGGGGGAAGATGGAGTAGGCTAACTACGCGATAGGATGTTGGAGGTGAGGGAGCAGGCGGTGCAGGGGGGAACATGGGGGGAGGGGCGTGGACGGTGTGTTGGTTTGATGCTGGATTGATGCTTGCTTGATGCTGAGGAGGTGGGAGTTAGTGGTTGTGATGATTCGTGGCACTTTTTTAAACGGTAACCCGCTCCTATCCCAAATCTTCTACAGTACCACCAATTTTAATTCCCGCCACAGCCCAAACCTCAGACCTCACCCAAACATCCAAATCAGATCGCCAACAAAATACCCCTCTCCATCTTTATCCCTCACAAAAGCCTTGTGACCACTACGACCTGGATTAGTGATCACGACAGACATGGCACGATGGACTGGCCGTTCTTAATGTCCTGAATATTTTTGGTTGGTTTGTGTATAGCTCATAGGTAGCATATCTACTCGTCTACAGATGAAAATAGCAGGAAAGATAGCAGGAAAAAGGTCTGTAAAGCAATGGGTATCTACTATCCCTCCAAAAACACCTTCTATCCCATCCCATCCCATCACATCCCATCTCAGCCCACCAAACCCTCTCCCCCGCAAGACTCCCCTACTTCCTCACCACCCTCAACAGCGGCTCGATCCTCGCTCTCTTACTTAGACCCACTCGATACCTCACCTTCCCACTCTGCAGCGGACTGTGCTTATCCGGTCCCTTTTGCTGAGACACATTCGACGGTTTATGTGGGGTTTCAGGCTGCTGCGGGTGTTTGGTTGATGGTGTTGGTGGAGGAGAGGGATTGTCGGTTGTGGTGGTTGTGGGGACAGGGGTGGTGTTGGCTTGGGTTTCGGATAGGGGGTTGGGGTGGGATGATTTGTTGAGCAACGGAGGTGGATCGTCGTCGTCGTCATCGTCGTTGTCAATAACGGGAGGGTCTTCGAGGGTGGGTTTCTTGCGTTTACGAGGGCTTTTGGTTGAGGGGGTTTTTGAGGGTTCTTGCGGCTCTACATTGTCGTCATTATCTGAGGGAATATCTTCTAGGGATTTGGCGGGTTTCTTCTTGGGCCTTCCTCTTTGCTTTTTGGCTACGGGGGTCTTAGCCGCAGATACGACTCCGTGATCGCCTTGGTTTTCTTGAAGATCCTTTCCGAGATCTTCATCCGGCTCTTCTTCATGCTCGTCCGCAAAGAGCTGCTCCTCAGAAATCTCTTCCGGGGACCCGGTGGCTTTCTTAAGTGGTCGGCCTCTTTGCTTCTTTGGCGCAGAGGGTTTCGGAGCTTCTGATATTGCTTTCGCTAGAGGGTCTTCAGTCATCTCGGCGTCCGGCTCTTCGTCTTCGTGGTCAGTTACGGGCCGTTCTTCGGAGAATGTTTCCCGGGACTCGGTAGACTTTTTGTGTGGTCGACCTCTTTGCTTCTTTAATGCAGGCAGGTTAGCTGTCTGGATGACTTCGTGGCCACCTTGAGCTTTGGGATCTGCCCATGGCAATTCAGTGTTGGCAAGGTTCGCGGAATCAGGCGTTGTCTTCATTTCCAGGTCAACGTGTTTGATCGACTTCGGGACGCTGAAGAGCGGCGTAACCTCTTCCTCATCCTCCACTTCATATTTTGGGGTAGCCTTTGCAAGCGCAGTCGTTTTCCTGCGCTTAGACTTTTTGGATTTTGCCAAGGCTTCGGGTCGCTTCGAGAAGTCCACCGGTATGATAAGATCATCAGCTTCTCCATGTCCGGACCGCGATCGGCTTGGCCGAGGCTGATATCGCTCCTTCGGAAACCCAATCTCGATTTCCTCGGAGCCAAGTTCATCAGTGTGCTGTTTGCCCTCCAGCTCTCGCTTCTTGTAAGATTTCGACGATCGTGTTCTCGCGCTGCCCATTGCGGGTATTGAAGCAGAAAGCGAAAGCTCGTCATGGCCGCCCCCTTGCTCTTCCGCGTCAAGGAGCCTGGAAGCCACGAGGTCCATGTTGCCTCCGCACTCTTCCAACGCGGTTGCTATCGCCACCCTACAAGTGGTAAATGGTAGGGAATGGACCAGACTATCGATTCTTGAAGCAAAACTAGGAAGCCCTTCCCTCCGAATCGCGTCCTCTTGAAGTTTCTGGTGCTGCTCCGCTGATGATAGTACACCAGAGACGTCCTCGGTACGGGTACGCTTGCTTGGGGGCAAAGAGTCGCTGTTCTCCAGCTCTGCATGCTTCTCAAATCTTGGACTCGATACATCTACCTGGGCGCTTGAACCGTTATTAGGTTTGGCACTGCTTTGACTAGAATCGAGTGGTTTCTCGGCGTCACTTCGGGATTTGAAGGATACTGTCGGAGTAGGCATACGGTCGTTTGAAGCAGAGAACTTAGATGACCCGGCGTCCTCTATTTGTGTCAGCTTTGGGAGGGTATCAAATGGAACCGTAGATGCCGTGCTGGACTCCGGACGTTGGGTGTGAGTTTCTACAAAAGGCTTCAACGTCGGAGGAAGCATTGAGCTGCGTAGTGATGCAGCCGGACTGGTCTCGTTCTGGCGGCTCTCGGTTGAAAGATGCAGACTCGTGTTGTCCGCATTTTTGGGAAGCTCCGCTTTGTAATAGCTCAACTTCTCACATTGAGCAGTATCCCGCGTGCACTTCTTGCTTTCCACGTTGCCCTGAGGCTCCTCAGTATCCCTTGATCCTATAACAGACCCCGAACTTCTACTACAATAGATATCTTGTCCTCCATCGCTAGAACCTCGGAATTCAGAGATATCTCGAGAAGCCTTTGACCCATACGTCTTCAAGGCCTTCGTTTCTTTTCGCTCGGATCCAGTTATAGTAGCTCTCCTGAACTTAGTTTTAGATACCGAAGGCGAGACCGACGGTTGCTGACTCGACCGTCTTTTGGACTTCGTCGAAGACAAAGCGCCTGCTGGCGTTGGTGCGAGAAGGCTATTATGGGCATCTTGGATCTCGCGGTTCAGCAGCTCTGCGTAATGTCAGCTTTCGATCCCGAGCAGCCTTTAAATAGACGAATGGGTCTTGCCTGTAGAACCCGTACTGGGCTGTCCAGATTGCTCCAGAACCCTCGACGGAGGCGAGCTCGGAAGGTCGACAATGGTGCTCAGACTCACTTCGGACGTTCCCGGCGCTGACGGTGGAGGTGGAGGTGGGCTACCTTCTACATTGTCCTCGTCGTCCGAGTCTTGAATTATATTTCTTCCTGCCATAATTCATTGCTGCTGCGGCGCGAAGAGATGCATGCCTCAGGCGACGCGAAGGTCACTTTACGCGAATTCGGTTTAGCGCTATCAGGCATCACGGCATACACTGGAGCTTGAGTGATGCACAAGTGACATCTATGTATATTATACAGTCTACAAGCATAGACTCTTGAGTACTATCTCTAAATCTGGGTAATTGGCGTCAAAAGGCCTTTCATTCTGTTGTCTGCACCGACATCACACCCCTCCCAAAGAACTCACTAATAGTACTAAACTTATCTCGACTCCGCTGTAATGCATCTTGAAACATGTCATGCCGATCCGCAGACTCTTCCTGGGCTTTCCTAAAAGCTCGAATATTATTATTCGGTCCCGAGCATTTGGGGCACTCCGCATCTTCACCGTTAACCTGGTTGAGGCAACGTTGATGAAAGGAGTGCTTGCATAGGAAGTGCACTTTGGGCAGGTCCAAACTACCGCCGCATGCCGAACATCGACTTGTCTGGAAGACCGCGGGTTTAGAGCCTAGGTCTTCCATCTCTTTTCGCTTAGACTCGGTTTCCATGCGATAGCTCTCAATCAGTCGACGATTCTAAACAATATAAGTAGGGTTTTTACAGTAAATCAAGTGCTACCTACGTTTGATATTTCTTTTCGTTCCCTTTCGATCGTATCGCTAAGGTACTTCTTGACCATGCCCATGGTAGCCACTGCATTTGTGCTCAGCGTTTGTATCACTTGCAGTGGCGCCATCAAGCCATCTTCATCAATCTTCTTCAGTACAGCATCCAACTCATCGCCAGCCTCTTCTAGAATTTTGGGACTTGAGGTAAAGTATGCTAGTGCGGCTGGGTAAAGTTGTGGCTCGTCCGGCCCGTACTTTCTCAAAGCTTTGATCGTACCAGCGGTGTCATTGGCTGACGTGTAGGATCGAAAAATGTCAAAACGCAGTCCTTGTTGCTCTCGGACCAATATTGTGCCATCTCGGAAATTTGATAAGTGAGAGAGCAACAATACATTGGAGGTATCGATGGGGATCTGGGGTTCGTCAGTCAAACTATATATATCAGATATTGCAGCGCTCACATCTTTCCTGTCTATTAGCATTTTGGCTTTCGCTTCCCACTCGTCCTTCTCGACGCCTCTCTTAGTATTAGCAGTCTCAAGATAAATCTCAAACAGCGTGGTGTAGAGATCAATCTTGTCTGCTTCTTCAATGTTTGGCTCCTTCAAGCAGGCTTCGAGAAACGTTATGAAATTACTGGGATGGTCTACAAAAGACGAGAAAGCTGTCCGTGGCTTTGGTAGATTGTACTCCCGCGGCGGCTGCGCCATTCCTGCTGCGGCTGCATCTGACTCTGAGAGAGGAATCTGCTGATTCACCGGTGTTGCAGGTGGTAGCGCTATTGTAGCCTGCCTGTAAGGTAGAGGAATGAACGAGGCCAAGTTCTGTACGGCATTGACGGCGCCACCTTGGGTGACGGGCGGAGCAGGGTTTACGGCTTCCTTTCTAGGCCGGTACTCGCCTGTGTAATAATCGATGAAGATTTGAGTGGCGTCTTTTGGGCAATGTTCCAGAAGAACTCGAGCGTACTTCATCAAGTTCGGATATGCCATTTCAGGCTCAAGACGCCAGATATAGGCCAGGGCGTCCTCGTAGTTCTTCGAATCCTCGATCAAGATGTCGATCACTAACTCATGCTCTCCGTGTTTCTTAGCCAGGAAAACAGCTTGATCGTAATAACTACCTTGTCGGCACATGCTAATTGCAGTGTCCAAATCGAAGTTCGTGCCGGATTTGATGAAGATTTCGAGCTTGTCGGTATTCTTTAACTTTGCATAACAGTTTAACAGCAATGTAGTATGGTCGATAGTAGCGTTGTCGTGCTCGTGTAATTCTTCAAGATACTCTATAAGATTATTAATACGTTGCGAGTCAAGAAACTATGCCGCTACAATTAGTTACAACTCAATCAGATCACAGAGAACGTACCTTGCGTATCACTTGGGATGGCTCTGTGTTATCGATGGCCTTGAGATACTGTTGCATCGCTGTGTCGTAATCACCCTTTTTGTACAAGAAGTCTCCGTATTTGCGTAAAATTACGTTTCGCTGGGCGGCATTGACTCCAGCTTTCTGCGCGAAATTAATGGCCATGACATAGAGATCGCGTTGATAGAGGATCTCGAGCTTTTGCTGCAAAGGTTTCTCATGGTAACGGAAAAGCTGAGGAATCAGCCCTGATATTCATATTTATATTTTACAAGACTTACTTTGCCGCTTAAGGTGAGCAGGAATAAATCACCCCATTCAACAAACAAGGCCTTGACCTGGGTGATCATCGTCTCTGTATGAGCAACAAATTTCAAGTCCGTATCTAGGAGGGCGAAGGTAGATGTATTGAACATTTCATCGGCCCTGGTCCCACCGAACCTTCGTGTCGTGGATAGCTTCGTTGGAGTCACTGCTTTTGGAGGAGAAACGAGAGCAATATAATCACCAAAAACGCTCACAAGTTGCTTTGGCCCTTCGTATGCATATGTTGGGCCCCGACCATTGAGGCCATAGTAATATATTGCATCGTCCCGGACAACAACAATATCCCCACTTGCTTTGTTGACAGTCATGCATCCAACGCCGCAGCCTGTATCTTCCAAGGCTTTTGCTGGCTGTCCCTGACCCCTCCCAGTGATCGTCAACGTGAGGATCCGACCAGTAGTGGCGAGGTAAAGAGTAGTTGAAGCACCTTCTCGAAATTCGACACCTGTGATGGGTTCTTCAGATTCAAAGACTGTCCGTTGCTTGGCACCTCGGTCATTGATCAGGTCTCCTCTGATGACAGTGACAGATCCATTGGCAAAGCCCACAGCGAGTTGTGACAAGTTCTCCAGCGCTGCAAAGGCGGAAATCTGACCCCGCAGTCAGCCTCATTTAGCCCTTGATTCTCTTAATGTATGCCTACAGGAAATTGCTTCCGTCCATTATGTATGCTCAAGGTCGACAAGCACTTTGGCGACCCAGTTTTCTTCTCCGTCTTGTCTAGAGCCCATACCTTCAGTACAGGCTCGTTCAGTAGATCCTCAGATATTGTAACCAGTAATGATGTCCCTTCAACCTGCTTTATATGCGTAATCGAACCGGTTTCGTGTGCCTGGAAAGACCTGATAACCTTGAAAGCTTGGGAAAGAATCCGAACCTGGCCATCGTTACTGCCAAGAAACAGATTATCCGAACCGGTGGAGACGGAGCTGAAGTCGTTACTCTTGCGATGTCAGCGTCTGTGGGAATACACATATTAAGATAAGCAACTAACATCGAACAAGGAGGAGCTTTCGCTGTTGTCTGGTGGCTTCACTTCAACGACGTCGAAGAAGTTGAACGTTTTCCACTACCAGCTTGCTTCAGCGAATGATTCGACCTGAGGACCAGCCAGAACCCACCGACGTCAGCGCCATGAAGTGAGAAGACGATACCTATCGTTCATCGATCTTTTCTCAACTCCACCCTTACTCCGTAGCTCATAAACTATCTAAGTAGGAATAGCCGTGCTAGTCATCTACAAGCGAGGATGTAGGGCTGTAGGGCTGCCGCCTATGGCTCTGACAGACCACATTTCTCCACTTCAATTTCAAATTCTTTGTTGATTTGATCAACGCATGCTCAGATCTATCTTCTTTGTGTTTATGATAGATTCAAGAGGCCTTCACTGGCATTGCCTGCCGTATCCCAATACCCTTCTCTAGGTCAACTCGGCACGTCTTAGATCAGTTTCTGTTCCAATGTCATTCGATGGGATATTTACAATCATTATCGACTCAATGGAAAACCCACTGCTTTCCATCATCAGCTGCGAGTAAAGCGACAGCTTCAGCAAGTACTGCTGCTAAACACCGATTGACCTAATGTCACTAAGTTCGTCACCGTGTATTACTATGGAGTCCATCCCAACAATTCTAAAACGGACGAATATTCCTATCAATGGATGCTGAGTGCTACTGAGTGCAGAAGAACTGGAAAGGAAGAAGTACCATCCTATGATCGTCCAACAGTACAGGGGAAAAGCCGAACACAAATAAAGCTCCGTATTATGCTCTATAACGTGACCTAAAGACGGCAAGGGCCAGAGGTGACAAGTCTAGAAGTACTAGGACTAGTGAAGACCGAAAAGATCCATTCCTTACGGTACAGTCGGTACTGTAGGCACCTCGAAAGCTCCGAGTTCTGACTGAGGAGCGACAAGACCTTGCAATCCGGCCAAAAGGTGTATCAGTAGTGTGTCAGCAATACGATGGCATCCATGTCCAATAGGCTTCACTGGTGACTGGGGAAGTTTTCCACCCATAGAAGGTAATTGTGGCGCGTTTGGGGCAATCCTGATAGGGCGGTCTGGCTTCTCCCCGTTGAGGTATTATGCACGCCACTTCGGGTTCTATTGGAACACCCAGTCCTTGAGATGTGGATTTGGGGGTACCAGTGGCTTGAGGTACCTAGTGTCTCTCCCTGTCCACGAGTAACCACATTTACTACTACAGTACCTTACACAGTAGTCATGTTACCCCTTATTGCTATAGCATAAAAAAAGAGGGATTTCGTTCTCATTGCAGCTTTCCCGATTGCCATGAAGAAGGATTACCTAGCATAAACGAGATATGAGGAAATTAGAGATAAAAATCATGAACTTCCGCGCCAGTAAAGCGCTTGTGGAAAACTATTGAGCCGCCAATAAGTTGGTGATCTCGCCCCGACCATGGGTCCACCAAGGAGGCGAGCTGAAGGCAGGGAAGGCGAAGAGACGGGAAGTACTGTACAGATCCGGACCACCTCGTATTCTGCTCGTAAATTTTCTACGGAATAGCGCTGAAGTATCCGTACAACGAGGTAAGACAAGGAGGCTTCTGGTATGCCATGTAAGATGATACAGTATCCTTTGGTTGCAGGGGAACTCCTTATAACGGAACTCTCTTTATTACGGACAGAAGCTGAAGATTTCACCTTTTTGGTATGGGAATTCCGCTACCTCTGTTTATTACTTTGTAACGGACGGATTTCCGGAGTATTGTGGTGATGCCGTTATAAACCGAGGCAAAACCCTCATACAATACTGTATTGAACTAACGGCAGGGGATATTTCTGGGTAAGCTTTTCCTGTTTTGGTACTGATTCTGTATGAATCCTTACTTTTATGGGCCTAACGTCGATCTGATGTAACAGAACTCTGGTTTTAACGGAACTGTCTGGCTGATTTGCCACCTCCGCACAGACGACTATACATGGAGGCGCCACAACGAGGTAGACCGGTACTTCAGTAGAGAAGAACTTGAGCCGGCGAGGCGGCCTACACAGTACGAGAACATCGAGGCAAGAATTAGATAGCTAGACTGCCTCCGGCCCGCACAACTTCCAAGTACAGTACAGTACCGTATCTCGTCGTATCAAAAGCGCCCCCATGGCAGCTTGGGTGAAGCCCTCGCGTACAAGCGTCCAATCAAGGGAGGTGATACTAGGTACAGCCCAGAGCCATTGACTTATAGTATTATTATAATTAGCGGGGTCTCACCGTCTGAGTGGTTGCGCTTCGGCCTTCAGCCTACAGTAGGTAGGTAGGTAAGTAGGTACGACCGTACGAGTATGACCTACCAGGGTTGAAGAGGGGCCTAAGGTACGTCTCTTAGCCGCGAAGCCGGCCCACGGATTAGTGGTGACAAACAGTGCGGTAAAAAGAACACTCCGTATCGAGTGACTCTTGATAGTTGCACCCTCGTCAATAATAATGCTAGCAGTTGACGAATTGTTCATAGATCCGATTCGAAAGATTCATGAAGAGGGTCCTCCTCGCTTACGGTTGATTTAAACTATTAAGCTTCTTCCCCACAATGCCGACAATGCGTAAGAAATGTCGTTCAAAAAGTCAATAAAATGGACTCGGCGTGTGTCGGCTTGATAAGTGACTGGTCAAACCAAGAATGGCCCCCCTGCACAGAGTCATTGGTCGCATGCAGCCTTGGGGACTCGATTTTGACATTGACCTACCTTAACGGGTTGGTGACCGCGCTACTGAGGCAAGTGCCGTTAGCCCTTTCACTGAAATTTACCGACATTTGCCATAGCGGTTCGGTACCTTAGCACTTGGTTCCCCACAGAACTAAGGTAGTACTTTACTACTCTGTCTCTGTACGAGGTACACAGTAGACGTACCACCACGCGGATTGCAGTAATCGATCGATGGATCCCACCGCACCGACCCTTGGCATGCGTGGCATGTGTGGTACCAGGAACAACATCTTTTTTAAAAGATGGCGGTTGGGCAAGCTCCCAGACACTAGTTCTATGGACTTTTCGAGTCTCGACTCTGGCCTTGGCCCAACCTGGCCTTCCTTGGTCTCAATGACTGTCCGAATGCGGCTCGAAGTTCTCCTTGGACTGAGCCTATCTGCCATGGCTTGACTAGGTACACTCTTCAGCTGAAGTGGGTAAAGTGGGTGCTGGCCATGCAGAGAAGGCGCTCTGCATTGACCTGCATCTGGGTACCTGGTTTTTCCTATGATAAAGGTAAAAAGAATGCCACCGACCTTCGTTTCTTTCGTTGAATTTTACCCTCCACCAGGGCTTTTACTGCGGGGTTTACTCTCTCCAAGTGTTGCCGACAAACGGCGACGACGACGACATACCTCACCATGTTACACAGTCTTTACAAAATTGCCGCTATAGCGGTGGCCCTTGCCCCGCAAGTGGCTGCCGTGGCACCAACAGACAGTTATACCGATGCAGATCTAGGACAGTCAGGTTATCTCTCCAACCACAACATGGACCCTGCTGTCGTTGACAGCTCTGCCTTTGGCCAATTATGGACAGTCCCGTTCAACGCGAAAGAGCAGGTGAGCAACTCTGATTTCCTCCGTGAAGCTCGAGTACTGACCAGTGAGCTGAGTGGTAGTTCTACGCGAAACCCCTCGTGTACTCCCCGAATGCTGGAGGCAACCAGATTCTATTTCTGGCTTCTTCCCAAAATTGGATCCGCACCTTAAATGCCAAGACCGGCGCTCCTATGAATGCCCGACAAGTCCATACACCATTTTTGCAGTCTGACATCGGATGTACTGATGTTCCTGGCACGATTGGAATAATTGGGACCCCAGTTATCGACCCGGCCACAGACATTGCATACTTCTTCGCCAAGACTTATATCGCCAATTACAGGACAGCGGGAGCTACTGGAACATACAATGGGGTTTACTATTTTCACGGCGTCAATGTTAATACGCTGGTCGACATGTTTCCACCTGTCCTCATCGATGGCTCGCAGAGTGACAATGCCCCGGCGAAATATTTCCTTGGAGGTACAGTTTTGCAACGACCGGTAGGCTGATTAATCAAATCGATAGAGAAACCGAGGACTGACCATGGTATAGTCTCTCCTTCAAATTGGTTCTGTCGTCTACGGGGGGTTTGGCGGCCAGTGTGATTTGTTCAACTTCACCGGGGTCGTAGTAGGCGTTGATGTCAACTTGCAAAAGGTGGTAACAAATTTCGCTACCGAATCTGGACCTCTGGTACCTCAAACCAATGTTTGGAATCAAAACGGCGGCGGTGGCGAGGGCGGCATTTGGCAGTCGGGCTTTGGTCTATCATCAGATGGGCAACGTCTTTTCTTCGCTTCCGGAAATGGCCAAGGTCATCAGAACGGTGGCACCCCTGCTTCTGGCAGCAGTCCGTTGCAAACGCTGGGCGAAGCCGCCGTAAGCGATTATCCACGTATTACATGATGCCCATGAGTGCTAACGCCATCGAAAGGTGAATCTTGCTGTCGGCCCTGGCGGTGTGCTCTCGCTTACCGATTACTTCCAACCCTACGACTACCAGAATCTTGATGGCGGCGATCAAGACTTCGGGTCTGGGGGTGTTGCGTTACTTGATCCCACCGTCTTCAAGGGCACTGGAGTGTCCAAAATGGCCATTACAGCAGGTAAGAATGGTAAAATCTACATAATGAATGCCAACAACTTGGGCGGTTACAAGCTCGGACCCGGTCAAACGGATGGAATTATTCAGACTATAGTCACAACCAAGGCCGTCTTCGGTGGCGTAGGTTCATATCCATTGGAAGGAGGCTACTTTTACGTCACCCCGGTTGGATATCCTACCTATGTCTACAAGCTTGGATTCGATGGTTCCGGGGTGCCTGTGTTCTCCCTGGCCGGCCAGACGACCGAGAATTCGGCAGGACGCGTTGGTGTTGGCATTCCTACGGTTACATCCTATCAAAACAAGGTAGGTACTGGTATACTGTGGATGTGCGATCCTGACGCAGGGCTTCGGGCTTGGTACGCAGTGCCCGGTTCCGATAACAAACTGAAGACCATCAATCTGCCTCAAGTCAGCGGATTGAATAAATTTCAACGTCCCGCCTTTGGCGACTCAAGACTGTACGTCACGGATTCCCAGGGAACATTGTACTGTCTTGGGTCCCCAGTCAATCTGCCGCTCAACTGTACCTCTCCAGTCAGCTTTGGCCAGGTTGCGCTCGGATCACAGAGTACCCAAACCGTCTCGTGCAAAACCAATATTGCAATTACTCAAATCACTAGTGTCACGGTTGGCGATCTGCATTTCAAAGTCAATCCTGCAGATCTTCCGCAAGGTGCAATTGCGCAAGGAACGACATTCACTTTCCCTGTGACCTGGGATTTAACCGGAACCACTTCTTCAAATACAGCGAATGCTTCTTACGGCAATGTCTCACCCGGGGTCAAATCGACCGCGTTAACATTGACCACGACGAATTCTGTTGCAGGATACTCTACCAAATTCCCCATTAGTTTAACAGGTACAGAGGTCTCCAACAAGCCATTCCTGGTTATATCTCCCATCACGGTGGATTACGGAGGAGTTGTGCTCCTTAGCAACCAAACTGTACCTTCTATTTCTCAACCGTTTGTCATCGCCAATGCCGGACAAAGCCCACTTACGATAAATGGCTACGCCTATACTACTGACGCCCTCACTGGTACCACGATCAACTATACTAATGTGACATTTTCCAACAGTAGCGGTGAAGTTCTCGGCGATGGTTTCAGTTCCACCAACCTTCCGGCTGTTGGCACGCAGTTAGTCGGTGGAAGCCAAGTCTCTGTGGACTCATCCTTTTTGCCGTCTCATGGCGTTGGTTCTTATCAATCTTTCTTTACGACCTGGACGACAGGTGGAAAGGCTTCTATTATCCTCGAGGGCTCTGCCTCCACAGCTCCGGTTGCAAATTTTTCAATAAGCACTGCCGAAGGTGGTTGGCTGCCTGGAGGTAACCTCATTATGGATTTCGGCAGCGTTGCACCTGGCTCTAGCTCCTCGAGGAAGATTCGTATCTGCAACAGTGGTGGCTCCGTGCTACATATATCAAAGAGCAAGCCGCCAAACGGTGTTTTTCGGCCTGAAGATCCCACTGCGTTGCATGAATCCCAGAGCATAGCAGTCAACGACTGCGCATACGCCACAGTGTTGTTTATTACAAACGCAGAAGAAGTAAACATCCCCGACCAAACGTTTACCAACACTTGGACGTTGAATACAGACGATCTTAGCTTTGGCGTTCACGAAGTACAGATCATAGGCGTTGTGGTGGACCGCAAGGTAGGCCCGATAAACTCTACTGGCCAACCGGTATACACGTACCTCGGATGTTATCACGAAGTTCAACCAAGTGGCCGTCTCCTTCCTTCTCCGCAGTATGCCGATGCCAACAACGACAATGGAAGATGTCAGACAAGCTGCAAGGGTGGGAACTTTGTCTTCTCAGGAACAGAATACGCTCGCGAGTGTTATTGTGGAAATACGCCACCCCCATCTCAGTACCTTGACGCAGCTGACATTCAATGTAATTATGCCTGTACTGGCGACGCATCGCAGGCTTGTGGTGGTTCAAACGTAAATGGTGGCGGCTATATTAGCATCTACTATGATGCAACTCGGTATACCCCTGGCTCCAATGCTAGTACTGGTGGCGGTGGCAGTAATCCTGGTGCGCCGGTGACTGTGCAGCAAGCTGGGAACTACAACTACATCGGTTGCTATTCAGAAGCCACAACCGGTCGAGCACTATCAGACAAAGCCCCTGCAGCTCCTACAGCAGGCGGTACTATTGAAAGCTGTCAGTCAGCTTGTCAAGGTTATACCTACTTTGGTATGGAATACTCTAATGAATGTTACTGCGGAAACACCATCAACGCTGGTTCCGTAGCTCAGACTAGCACTACTCCTGCCACAAACGGCTGCTCGATGCTCTGTGAAGGCAACACCACGGAGTATTGTGGGGGATCCAATAGACTTAACATGTACGCAATTAACGGGACTCTATCCCTATCAACTACCTCAACGAGTACGACCAGTATTCCCTCTGGAACCGGTAATTCTACGATGACATCTGCAACTCCAACGCCAACACCTACCGGTCCTATCACCGTCCAAATCCTGATCGGATGGACTTATCTCGGCTGCTACAGTGAAGCTATCAACAGTAGGGCTCTCACAGGGCTTGACAACCCTGCTGCTGCAGTTCCGGTGACAGTAGAGTCTTGCTCGGCTGCCTGTTCCCAGTACGTTTACTTTGGTGTGGAGTATTCTGGCGAATGTTACTGCGGAAACACCATCAATGCAGGCTCAAACCTTGTCGGCGGCACCACACCTGGTGTGACAGGGTGCTCCATGATTTGCAAAGGCAATGCCACGGAGTACTGTGGTGGAGGGAACCATCTCAACATGTACGAAGTAGCGGCTAGTTCCTCGAGTAGCAGCTCAAGCATAGGCACCTCGACTATCAGCTCAAGCATAGGCACCTCGACTATCAGCTCAAGCTTAGGCACCTCGACTATCAGCACTTCTACTATCGGCAACCTTACTACCTCTGCCTCGACATCAGGAACCGCTTCCTCTAGCTTGACATCAGCGAATTCTACCTCTAGCTCGACATCTGGAACCGTTTCATCCACCTTGACATCAGGAACTGCTTCCTCCTTGACATCAGCGACCTCTAGCTCGATATCGGGAACCTCGAACTCGACATCGGCGAGTTCTACTTCTAGCTCGACATCAGGAACCGCTACCTCTACATTAGCGAGTCCTTCCTCTACATCCGCATCTGCGACTCCGACAACAACAAGCCCAACCAGCACTACTGCCACCTCCACCACCTCCTCCACGACCTTCGTTCCAACCCCTGGCCAAACCATAAACTCTTGGGCCTACCTCGGCTGTGCTAACGAGACCGCTCCCCGCGCCCTCTCCAGCGCAAGCTTCACGAACAGTACCGGTATGACAGTCGAAGCCTGCCAGTCTTTCTGCAGCAGCCCAAAAAACAACTATGGCCTTGCCGGCGTCGAGTACGGCCAAGAATGCTTTTGCGGTAACGGATTGCAGAATTATGCCGCCGTTGGCCAAACAGGCTGTGATATGGCCTGCAAGGGTAATACCTCCGAGATCTGCGGTGGCAGCTCTCGTCTATCTGTATACAACCTTACCACTTACGTACCGCCAACTACCGTCAAGCAAGTTGGCAGCTACGTCTTCCAAGGTTGCTACAAAGAAGCCACAACCGGCCGCGCTCTTTCGGGCGCCTCGTACATCAACGCCACCGCCATGACCGTCGAATCCTGCGTCAACTACTGCCAGGCCGCCGGCGCCAATTACGCTGGTGTCGAATACTCCAAGGAGTGTTTCTGCGGCTCGAGCATCGCTTCCACGGCCACTGCGGCAGCAAGCAATAGCAGCTGCAACATGCTGTGTGCAGGAAACAGCAAGGAATTCTGTGGTGCTGGGTCGTTGTTGGATATCTATCTCAACACACCCGGCTCAGTCAATGCGGCTGGCACGCCCGCGACCATGAATACTGCCAATCCGGCAATCGTGGCTGCGAATACCACGAGTCCCAAGTCGAAGCGAGTGTGGTTTGGAATCGATCTGGAGGCTCTCAAGAGCTGAAGCTTAAACTTTGATGGTTGATGAATGGATCAAATTTGTTAATATCTAATGGTGATTAGGGGTTGTTTTTTTTTTGGGTTTGGGTTAGCGAGGCGCCCTTTTGGGGAGAACAAATGGAATCCGGATACCTTCTCGTGCTTTTGCATAGCACGGCATACATACATATACATTTGTAAATCATAGAGACTCATTAATGGCATATCTAATACCCAGAATTCGCCCATACTCTATCGAGCATTCATAGCATCCATGTTTCCGATTTGAAAAACCCGAAGAAGAAATCCAAACCACTCGAGGAACCCCCAAATACACCCTTCCCATTTTTTTTTTCGCCCGAAACCCTTGTCTTCCAGCCCTCCGCGTGATATCCAACCTCTCGCCTACCCCACCCCGGCAGCCACACCCACCGCCCTCATCTCTCGCCCTCTGATGTAGGATGGATGTGGGATATGGGGGCGGCGTGATGGAGCGCGTGGAACCGATAGAGAGGGGATGGTGGGTGGATAGAGCGTGGGGCGGCTAGAGGGACGTGGAATTTAAAACCGAGTCAAAGGGGTCTGTCTGCCCGGGGTGGGTGGGAGTACGGCTATTGATATGGGGCGGAGAAAGGCGATGGGAGGTACGGGGAGCGGGGGGTGGTGAGGTTTGGGGGGCGGGGGATGGGGGGATAGGAAGAGGGAAATAGGGATTCGGTAAAAATCAAAATGCAGCCTGTGGATACTGTTTATTGGAGATGTAGGCCACGGTTCAAAGGAGGAAATGAGGTATTGTTTCAGGATTGATATCCTCGGTTGAGGCGTATGAGTGTCCGAGACCGTTAATGCTGGGATGGGGTTTTTGCGTGCTTGGAGCAACTATGAATCCCGTATGGAGGAACGTTTTGCCTTATCCAAGCAGTACCTAGGCTTGAGATCTCTTGAAAACTCTCCGCAGATGGGTTCAGGTGATATCTGCTTCTGGTAAAATTCGCGATATCTTTCAAGCTCGAGGGCTGTTTCATGCACCAAGTTCTTTGCTGGTCAAGGTTTGAGTTGGAACATGGTCTCTTCCTGCCTAGGAATAGGGTTGTTCCACGGACATTTTTCCTTTCTACTGTGCGAGTTGGACAGTCTTTCGTTTCATTGTTCGTTGATATCTTATTCGGCCGTCTCTGGCTGGAGATATCTTGCCTCTCGTAGCCGAAAATCACTCTTCACCACCACTAACAATCACCTAGTCCCAATACCAGCAATCGTTGCGTTGATAAGGTAAGGCATATTGTAGCACCGTTCCCCGCACCCGGCACACCAGCACCAGCGACCTCAAAGATATTCTTCGGCCCCACCCTCGCATCACCCGGCAGCTTCCTGACACAAGAATCAATAATATCTTCAGCCACATGCGCAACAAGAGGGAGCGTAAACGTATCCTTCCAGGATCCTCGGCGGCGTGGAGGATAACCTGGCACAGCCCCATATCTTTGGTATCTCGTGGCGTTCTGTCTTGTCGTGGCTAAAGTCCAAAGGGCTGTATTGTTTTCTCCAAAACGAACGCGTTTTACTGCTGCCATGAATTCTTCTAGATCAACCCGGAGGGCGCGCAATTCGGGAATGGAGGCTGGTCAAAATCAAAGACACGCACTGGCTCCCGGTCTGCTTCGAGGCTGAATCGTGGTGGATTCAGCGCTGCGAATGAGAATCGTTGTGTAGTAGAGAATGAGGAGCAAGCTGGAATTATGTACGAAGTAAAGCATTGCGTTCAATATGAGCTATTAACAGATTGTAAAAGAATGACTATTGGCAGAACGGAGTATACTCGCGATGTATAGTAATGTCTGCTCGTAAACCCATATCTTGGGGATTTTGATACATGCAACTCTGTCTGCTGTATATATGATGCTTAGGTTAACGCTGTGCTATTATCTCGCACAAGAGACCTATATAGGCAAATCTGGTTACCCTTATGTCGCTTCGGCGAGCCGTCCTGGACAACAAAACAGTATCACCACGGAGGTTTGATTTGCTTGCACCGAGACGATCCAAGCAGGGAAACTGCCCTGCTTTAAATCCCTCGGATTGAAAATTGTGGCTCAACGATGGAGTAAAGTTACTTAGAGGAACACTGCTTCACATGATCTGATTATATAGGAATCACCTTAGCATCAGACAGCCCGTACCCTCAGGTTAAAACTTATGCTGTAATACCGAAGAACCAAGCGAGAGTGTTAGCAACACAGCTCCTTCGAACAATCTGTTATGCCTAAGGGGCTTCGATCGTGAGTGGTTACGACCTTGTGTTGGAACGAGATGTTCTTAACCGGTCTGTATCATCAATTCTCTAGGACAGATAAGCCTCTTCGGTATGAAATAAGTCATCTCGCCAGGAATCAAACGTGGATAATATATATGATGAGAAATTAGGCAACTCAAACAAGCGACTTCACTAGGTCTTGCAATTTTGGCACCTTTATAGGATTTCTTAAAAAGCTATTGGCGAAATGGACTTTGTTCATGACCTTTCTGTTGAAAATTTGCATCGTACCTTCGGTGTTCAGAGCTGTACAGTATCGATAAATGTCGTCCATTGTGGTGGGAAAGCAGTGGACATCCGGGCCATTGGACGTTATCACTTCGAGGCCAAGGCTTGCGTTACGCTCACCCTGGTCTAGAGCAGTTAGTTATAGCAAAGCAGAGTAAGGCTTCGTAAGGCGTGACAACTCAACTGGTATCTCTTGAATCATAATCCAAATTTACGAAGACCTTGGTCAGGATGCCTCTTCAGCGATGTTGCAATCATCAGGAAATCCGACTATGATTTCGGTGGACTTCTCAGTCTTTCGATCTCAACTCGAGCTGGTGACGACAATTGCGAGTCCAGCATAAGGACGGCAACTACTTAGCAAACGAGACGTCCATGGACCAAGAGCCAAGATAGAGCGTCTGATGACAGGGCACTTTCATCAACTTGGTCCATTTCATTAAGTAGTAATGAGTATTGAACCTTGAGGTTTCCAAGGTATGCGAATGCAGTCGAAGTCGCCTTGATGGGATTGGACAAAACAATCCAACTTCAAAAGGAGGCGTGGAGGATCACAACTTGGCACGATACGTAAGACGATCCAACAGTATTTAGGAGAGAATTCCTTTCCCTGAACGATCGATCCCTTAGACCCTTGACCATAAGGCAGGTTGCCAGTCTGAAGAGGCGGGAACGCCACTATCCACGTTTTGGCCGCTGTACAAGTTGGCGACCCTATCATGAGAATGATGAGATATCGTTCGGCTGACGGACCTTGAGAAACCTGTGCATGAGATTGGTTGCAGCTTCGAAGTCGACATTTCGTGGCCCATGCATGAGATAGAGCACGTTGTTTATCGATTGGTGCTGAGGATTTCCCACCACTCTTCCAAGTTCCAATGATCTCTCTGACTTTCACCGGGGGCCCTCGCCGCCTGGTTGATGTTCCACAGGAGCTATCGAGAAAGCATAGCTGAAGTATATGAAGTAATAAAAGATTTATGAGGTGTGACAAGCCATGGAAGGAAGCAAAGTTGACAGCTTTGACGGGGCCCTGGCTGGACGGTCGGAGCGTTCCGCCGGATCTCAGCAAAAGCCGTTGGGTCTTGAGATATCAAAGCGTTATTGGCTGGAGACAAGCATTGCCAAGCCTTCCGCCAGGAATCCTGGTCGCATCTGCACTAGAATCGTCATTTGTGGTTGCAGAAAGTGTTGAGATGATAAAATTATAAAGGCCTGTAGCAAAGCAGCATCGAAGAACGTGGTCGTCGCACGGGTCGCAATCACTTCTGTTAGACTGTTTCAAACACTGAACATCATCTGAAAGCCAAAGAGGCGGTCAAGTCAAGCGTAACCCGAACGAAAGATATATTGCTAAACCATCGACTGCCAGAGAGAGAGCCCTATCGCGCTATCGGCACTGCTGTTGATTGTATGGAGAATCATTGCACATATGCCCCTCGGCCTCCCTCCCAACCGTAATATCTAATCCCACAAAAGTCCCTCATAAGTCCGTCCACCAATGTCACCCACATGTCAAACCCCTTCTTTGTTGCAGAAAATACCTCACCTGTTCTCTCGGTGAGGTCTTCGGAGCGTCTATTTGAAAACGATTATGCATCCACCACACCCCAAGCGCGGCCCCCAGAGATAACATCCAATGCGTCTGCTCGACGCTCAAGGGCAGAAATACCATTGCGATCATTCACAGAGTCTACTGTGTACAGTCATTGGGTGCCCCAGGTCCCAGAGGTTGCGCTATTTACGACACACGATGACTTCTCCACGACTTCCCAAAATCTGCTCACAACCCGAAACGGCAACTGCAACACTCCTTCCTCTCAACATGATGAGACTAATTGTCAGAGACTACCACAGCGTCTCTGCTCACGAGCATCATCACCCACCTTATCGTTACGGCAACCCGAACCTCCGCCTTTGACGCCACCATTCAGGGCGTCCCCAACCAGCTCTAATTCAGAGCCGAGCTTCACCCACGTAAGGCAGTCCTATGCCAACACCCAGGACGGTTTACCTAGTTCAACCCCGGCAGCAAGTCTGAAATTGATCAGATCCTCCCCTAGCTCGGTCAGACCACAACCCACCAAGCCACCCACTTCGCTGTCGCAATATCAACGGACAAGATCATACGGGACACTGAGTTCTACAACTATGGCGGAAACGCTGGGAAGAGATACCGGCGATACTTCAGGTACTTCCCACAGTACGGAGAAACCTACAGGGGCAAGGGAAGAAGCATTTTCCGAGAAGAGGAATCGGAGCTCGAGCCGCAATGGCAATGGTCATGTTGAGAAGCGCATTGAGGCGACAATGGCCAATGCGGAGCCCGCATCGACCGCTAGAAGTCGAAAGTCAAGCCATATTTTAGGGTTATTCAAAGAAAACACCGCTTCGCAGGAGCAAAAGAAAAGCCAGGAGAAAGCTCGGACAAGCTCAGGGCTAGTCAAACAAGACACAATACGCGAAGATCAGTCCGAGAAAAATGAAGCCGTCAGGTCTGGAGGACGCCCGATGATTGCTACATCGACGGTCGGGTCTTCAGCAAAGAACGAAGCACTAATTGAAAGTGACGAGTCCCCGACCAAGGACAACGAGAGCCTAAAACAACAATCTCAATTGATTGAAGATACAAACCAACGTCAGTTTGACCGAAGACCATTCGAAGGCCCAGCAGCATCAAAGCCTCTCGGCGATATCTCGAACACGTTACAAGAACACGAGGCGTCCTTTAAAGAGGACACTGCGAACAGGAGTAAAAGCATGTCTCACCGTTTTGATGACACGTCTGAAGGTGGTCTCCCTATTCGGCTCCTCGAAGAGATCAGAAACTATCACAATTTGACCGCCCCATTCAATCACAAATTCAAGGCAAGGGCTCCCAGTTCTGGATTGGAAATTGAGGATTTAAATACAACACCCAAAAACGGGGAAACTCCCATAGACAAGCTACAGGATACTGCTGCTGACGTGGAGGAGGAGGAAGATGAGTCTGATAAAGAACAGATATCGTCCGCTCTTTACTATCCCCACCAAGCTCCTTCCCCAGACGCACTCCAAGATGTCAGTATAGATAGCCTCGATGAGCTTGACGACTGCCAACACGGAATAGAACCACTTCAGTCAGGAGAAACATCTGTAACAACATTCGACAATGACGCGCCTTCAGAAGACGTTGACATTGCATTGCAGTCTAGACATCAAAGCCGATATTTACATGGGGATCTTCAAAAGGCACGAATGCCGTTGGAAGATCGCTATGTCAGTACACTTGAAAGTGGCACGTCGTCCGCTTCCGGATCAGAGTACGACTCACTAGATGAGACTACACGGTCAATGAATGGCGACGACTCCAGTGCCACAGATGATGCAGAGACGACTCCTAAGGCTACTCCTAAAGCACGGTCCCCATTCCTACGATCGAGATCGCGAAGGAATCATCGAGCTCCGGCTGCACCTCTCGGAGCGGTCGAGTTGAAGCCCTACAATCATCAAGTAGGCGGACACACTACCGTCTTTCGTTTTTCGAAAAGAGCCGTATGTAAGCAACTGAGCAATAGAGAGAACGAGTTTTACGAAGTAGTCGAACGTCGACATCCTGAGTTACTTCGCTTCTTGCCTAGGTAAGACGCACCGTCTCTTTAGCCCTCTCGCTCGAAGTCTTGAAGCTGAAAGATAACGAAGCTACAAATCCCAACCCAGTCGAGCCTCAATGTATTTGCTAATAAGATATCATGGTTCTCTTTTAGGTACATCGGTGTGCTCAACGTCACGTATCGCAAGGCACTCAAGCGTAAAAAAACTATTGTAGAAGTCGATGTCGATCCGAAGGCAAGCACTGCTGACTCGTCAGCTGGTGTCGACAGCCGCGGGCTGAAGCGTAGCTCTATCGCTGAAAACGCTAACCCGAGGCCTTATGAAGATACTAAGCACCAAGCTTGTAGCGAGCAGCATCGGGTTGTAAGTCATTCCTTGCAAAGCGGTCCAGTCCCCCAAGTCATTCTCGCCAACAACCGTCACATCATTCCGGACAATTTGTTCCGATTTTCATCGTACAGCGTTGCTTCAAGTCCCATAGCTTCTGCGAACGGCATTGGTGCAGACCGAGATCATAGTAATCAAGCGCCAGCCCATGCCAATCCTAGCACAATCGCAGAAGCACACAGCATTCATGGCTTAGACATTAGGCCCACTCTACAGAAGCATAATGTTAGCTGGGGCGCGACGAGGGTAAACACAAAGCTGAAGGATCAAGTAATTCGAGAAGTCTTTGCGCCCCCAACTATATACCACCGTATTCGCCACGGACGAGGTCACAATGCCCTTTCGCGAGTGAACGAAGGAGATGAGCATCGAAACTCTGCTTTGGACAAACCACCTTTCTTGCGTCAGCGCAAAAGCGATGATCTTTCCATGGATTCGAAGGCTACGCAAGATGCAGATCTGTCAATAAAGCCAAGATCCTCGCGAAGAGAGGCGCCACAGTCATTCCCTCACAGACAACAAGAGCCTCCGGAAGCTTATAATCTACTCCATGAACCTGATTCGGAAAAGGTTGAAAAGATGCGGACGACTGGATCCGAATCTATTCAAATATCTATCCCAAGTGTGCGGCGCCTTAGGCGACGTCACTCTGGGAGCGGATTACGGAGCTCTCAAACCAACGTGGACAGCGATAAGCGAAGCAACTTGGAATACTTTGAGGAAGAGGGTTATGGCGGCGATCATGAGGACGAGATATTCCCAATGGAGGTGGATTCCGTAGAGCCAGCAGAGGCTCGAAGAGCACCGATGGGGGCAAGCGGTCCTCTGCTAAGCATGCAAAAGCCACGGTTCCAGTCTGAGCAGGAAGAGTCACAAGAGGGCATAAGCTCGAAGGAAAGGCTTGGATCTGTTTCTTCCGCAACAGCGCCGAATTCAACAGCGAGCATTCTGCCGACCCACGACTTTATCACCGGACCTATGAACCCAAAGCAAGCCCAAACTCTTCCTGATGAAAGGGTGCAATACTTCCTGCTATTAGAAGATCTCACAGCTGGCATGATCAAGCCATGTGTGCTCGATCTAAAGATGGGTACCCGGCAGTATGGGCTTGATGCTGATGAAAAGAAGAAGAAGTCCCAGCGGAAGAAGTGCAAATTGACCACTTCGCAGCAACTCGGCGTTCGTCTTTGCGGAATGCAGGTATGGAATGTTAAGGAGCAGTCCTATCTTTTCGAAGACAAGTACTTTGGACGAGATCTGAAAGCTGGTAGGGAGTTTCAGGATGCTCTTACACGCTTTCTTTACGATGGTGTGTCTTACAAGAGTGTTCTCCGTCATATTCCAGTCATTCTAGAGAAAATAGCCAAACTCGAGAACATCATACGCAACCTACCGGGATATCGTTTCTATGCGAGTAGCCTTCTAATGTTATACGATAGCGGCCAGAGCCCTGAGGGGACTGAAACGATGACATCACCATCGAACCCAAATCAAAGGCAGGTGGAAAAAGCGAAGCGCGAAAAGCGTGCAAAAGCAACAATCGACCTAAAGATCGTTGATTTCGCTAACTGTGTTACCGCCGAGGATGAGCTACCCGATTCCGTACCCTGTCCGCCTCATGACCCAAACGGAATCGATAGAGGGTATCTTAGAGGCCTACGCTCGCTGAGGATTTACCTCACGCGAATTTTCAAAGAGATCAGTGCGGATTGCGCTGTCAATGAAGAGGACGTGGTGGAAGGCCAGACCGTATTTGGTTACACAGCAATACCTAGAGGTTGGATCGATGACAGCATCGAGGACGGAGACCTTGGAAATGTGAGTATCTGAAGAGGCAAGATTTCTCGGAGGGTTTTCAGGCATCTGGCGAACTTGGCCGTGGTCTGCACTATACCCTTATTGCTTGGCTGGTTCACCGCAGTCTTTTGAGGGAACCTATTATGGCAACTTTATGTCGCTCTAGCTGGAGGAATGGTTGATACAGGCCGTATGTGCATTCTTACAGCTCTTATGGTGCAAAGCCTCGAAAGGCCTTCGATTTTCCGCTTCTTCTACCACGAGGATAGGCAAGATAGCGAATTACTTCGGCATTGTGGCACAACAACCACATAATACGAGGTTTATTGTAAATACCAATTCTAGGAATTAATCATGATTTTTCAAATTCCTTCTCTTCACGTGATGCTGAGTCTTGTTGCAGGGGTGATGACCGAACCAAAGTTGTTGATGTGCCTCACCCGATCTCGGGCTCTGCTCGACTTAGGCGTAGAATATTAGATAGCCGCCAGCCACTAAACATATGATACATCACACGATGCGCTGTCTAGACACCATCCCATCGTAACCAGAATTCCACGGTGTTGTTCTTTAACAATGAGCCAAGAGCATGCCTTCGAGAAGCCCTAGCCGTAGCGTTAATGGCGGTATCGATAAGCTTGACTTCGACGAGCACAGGAAGCCCGTGTCCACCTGTGCTGGATCCGACGACTCAGGTCCAGAAGGACTTTTGAGAGATGATGAGAGCCTACTGAGCAATGTCGTTGACGGTGTCATCGAACGAGACCGATGGAAAATGCGGCGAGCTGTCGTCAAATATGTCAGCTTCGCGTGTGCAATCCTGAACTGGTGAGGCCTTTTCTCCGAATATCGCAACGGAGGGAACCATATTATAGAGGAGAAGTTTAATGCTCAATATGCTGACACGGCAACTCGCAGTCTCTGCGCGGGCTCAATCACCGCCTACTCCCTCTATGGGCCCCTCTTCCTCTCTCGCCTCCGCTATACCCAGTTGCAAGTCAATGCTGTCTCCATCACAGCCGAACTCGGCATGTACCTCCCGGTCCCAATCTTTGGCTATCTTTGCGACCGCTATAGCCCCAGCCCGCTGTCTCTCCTATCCGCCGTCCTGTTCGGTGCCGGATACCTGCTCGCGGCTTTGACTTATCGACAAGGTCCTCCGAGTGAGGATGGTTGGCCGTTTTGGGTAATGATACTCGCATTTGTAGGTATAGGTATGGGCACTGTTTGCATGTACCTGAGCGCCATAACGACGTGCGCGAAGAACTTTGGCCGAGGGAAACACAAGGGGTTGGCGCTTGCCATACCCATTGCGGCTTTTGGTTTGAGTGGGATGTGGCAAAGCCAGGTTGGGAGCCATCTCTTATATGAGCCTGGTGACGGAGGGAAGAGAGGAAGCGTTGATGTGTTCAAATACTTTTTATTCTTGGCAGGATTACTGTTTGGAGTGGGAATGATAGGGGCAGTGGCATTGAGAGTGGTGAATGAGGAAGACTTGATTGACGAAGCTGTAGAGGAGTTAGAAAGGAGTGGGTTACTAGAAGACAGCTCATTCTTCCAGCACTCGGTCCTGCATGACGGCGAGAATGGTTACGGGACCATCAGGCACTCCCAACCTGATACTTTAGGAGATCATGACCACGATGATGCCCCTTCCACTCTATCGCGCGATGACTCGGAAGATGCACGAAAGAAGACCTGGCTCCTGAATACGGAAACACGCCTCTTTCTCACAGATCATACAATGTGGTTCTTAGCCACGGGGTTTTTCTTGGTCACCGGCCCAGGCGAGGCATTCATAAATAACCTTGGGACTATTATTGATACCTTTTACCCCCCTCCTTCCGCCGTACCATCGTGGAATTCTCCAGCAACGCATGTCTCTATTGTCGCCCTCACCTCCACAATTGCGCGCCTTTTGACAGGCACCATCTCGGATTTGCTCGCTCCGACACCATCTGATGAACATACTCCTCCTAAATCCTTTCAAGTCTCCCGTGTCACGTTTCTATTGGCCAGCACACTTCTTCTCTCGCTCGGACAGGTCCTTCTCGCCTCAGGTCTCATTCAGCGATCTCCCGACAGCTTTCCCCTGATCAGCGCCTTTGTCGGCCTCGGCTACGGTGCAATTTTTTCCCTTACACCCATCATCGTTAGCGTGATATGGGGTGTCGAGAACTTTGGCACAAATTGGGGTATCGTCGCCGTAGTGCCTGCAGGCGGCGCAGCTGTCTGGGGAGCTGTTTATTCTGGAGTCTATCAGATGGGTGCAAGGCAGGAAGCGTCGGTAGAAGACGATGCCCTACTTTGCTATGGCACAAAGTGCTACGCGATTACGTTTTGGGGCATGGCTGTTTGCTCGTGGGTGGCGGTGGCGTTATGGGGTTGGGCTTGGAGAGGGTGGCGGAGGAGGGGGATTGCAGTTTGAAGACGAGGGTTTTCGTCTCTCACGAGGAAAATCAAGCATAGCATATTACATATATCGAGTATATATTGGTCAGCATGGCCGGATGGTTGCATAGCGTTTGGGACGAATGGAGCTGGTTTGCTTGATTTGATGAGTGGTATGGACAGGAGCCTTTCTAAAAGAAGTCACAACCGGATTATATAACAAACAATTGTATACTCTATACTTTACTACTATGCACATTAATCTCAAGTACCTCTTATTCTCACCCAATAGAAGGCATTATCTCTACCTTACCTTAATTAGCAGCTCTCACGTGACAAGCGGTGACCGAGAATTTTCGCGTAAAGTGGTTACGCGCGCTACTTCATCGTCATGGCAGCGGCGCCGCTCTAGCCAGGCAACATGCGTTGGAGTAAGTCATGATGGGCGCCTTCGATACTCATGGTACCTTGCTTTATCAGTTTCACAACTCTCACTCCAATGAATTACGCTTGGAGGTAATTGTGCTAGCACAACATTTCGATCATTTCATCTGGAGCTCAAACAGCTCTCGACACTACAACGTCACAGAGGCACTATGCCACCAAAATTCCAACCTCGACCGCCGTCACCATTGCACTATGAACCCCTCCCGCTCTTATCAGAAGAGGTGCTTTGCCCGGGCTCAGACGACGAGGGGACGCTTGAGCAACACAGAGATAAACGACAAAGGGTCGAAGCGCTAGGAACGCAGTACCTGCAAGGTCGAGGGCTGACAATATTGTCGGCCGGCTTAAGGGGACCATTTGAGTATGGATGGGAGAATCCTTGGGCAAGAAAAGGGCCAAGAAGAAGAACAAATAACATCAGACGAATACCTGAGGAGCCTGGAAGAGCTGCGGATACTAGCGAGCAAAGGCCGAATGGAACGAGGCTCCCTGTACCTGTACGTGAAGTTGATAGGAATGCGGTACTCAGGGCTAGAAGTGCGCCGCTGGTGGCTTCTAGGGTGGTGCGAGGCAGGTCAGCGGAATGGGATTCTAAGCGAGAGCGAAGAGAAAAGGGGATTGGCGAACATATGGATAAGTCAGTCACATTGAATCACGGTTACGGCAACGTCGAAGAGCCTACACACAGATATACTTCTTTTAAAAGTGTAAATCAGGATGAACCCACACAAATCGACGATGTTTTACCTTCAAGTCCTAAAACGTGGCTGAAGACAGTCGTCAAAAAACGCTTTCAAAGAACGTCAGAGTCACCATCGTCAACGCCGACACCTATGCCTGGGGTACCCAGAAGCCAGGATCTGGTACCTAGGGAACCTTCCATCCCGGCCCAGCGTCGACCTACAAACACCTATTCGTCGCGGAGTCCTGAAACCTGGGAGCAGCCTGTTCAAAACGCGACTATATCTGGCTTTACTCCCGTCAACAAGCGTAGACCTCCGCAGACTCTGCAGAGCCCTATAGTGGGACCCAACAGTGTAGCTGCTAAGGCACAGAACGTGCACACAAACGCAAAGGATCCCGTTCATGCTTCTAACGGCGTGGTCCGTGAGATCATAATCGCCGAAGCAGATGAACTTACCAAGAAAGGCTACGAGGAAGTCAAACACCTATCTCAGGAAGCTCTTAAGCGGGCAAAAGCAGACGATAATGCTCATGTCGAGGCCAGAAGACTGTCTCAAGAAGGGGCCTTGCGAGCATATCGTATATTAAGTAAAGGTAGCCCTACCGAACCCGATACTAAGGTTACCGGGGCACCACAACAAGGGGTACGAAAGGCTCTTGCAGGCTCGCCTCATGAAGTGCCTCCGTCAACTAGCCTGCCTGGCTTTGAGTACAGACTTGCCAAAAAGACGTCATCATCGTCATCTAGAAAGTCAAGTTCATTTTCTGAGAAGCTCGAGGCAGCAAAGGCAGATTTCGAAGCGAACAGACCCTCGTCATCAAATAGGGCTATCAGCCGCTTCGCTGAGGAAATGGAGGCCGCGAATACTAAGGCTAAAGCTCGAGCTATCAGGCGCCTGAGCTTCACAGCGTCAGGCCGACCTAAGTCTCAAGAATCTCAGAGCTCACGGCAGGGACCAAGCTCGCCGAAATGGCGACATCAGGGATCTCCACTGAGGCGCAAGGAAAGCAGCCATGCAGAGCTCTTGTCAGAAGATGATGCGTACGCAAGTGCTACCTCGAAACTGCCATCAATCAATGGAGACGTGTATAGATCGGAAGCACTTCCAGAAGCTCAGGTGGTGGCGGCGCACCCTGGCGGGTCGAAGGTGCCATCCGGACCGTCAACGAACTTACTAGAGACGGACAAGCAGTCGTTAAAATTCCCTAGTATCGACGAAGGCGACTCCTACATGAACCTATCAACACAGGCTGCCATCGCCAAGGCTCAACGTTCGTTCCAGAATGACGTTCTTTCTCCGTTGGAAGTCTCTCCACAGAAGCACAGGTCGAACTTAGAGGTCAGCCCCACGGCATATAGAACCGCCAACGCGGCCCTTCCTCTTTCTTGGACAAGCGAAACTACGAATGGAAAAGGTATCACGGTCAACGATGACGAGGAACCGATAAGCACACAAGCTATGATTGATGCCATGAGCCCCTTTGCTGTTACCACGGCAAAGAAGAAACCCACCTTAGTGAAACATGCTAGCTTCGCCCGCTCTGCGGTCACCTCTCCAGCTTCACCTACGGCCAACCATTTCCGCCCTTATTCACCCTCTATGTCTACCAGTGTTTCCCCGTCACCGTCACCGATCCGTCATTCATCTCCCCCTCCGCCACCGTCCGTACCGAAATCGCTTTCTAAAGCTACCTCATCTCTAACTTCCTTCTCTATTGCACCTAACGGCACCCTTACAGAAGTCTACCAGCACGACGGTCAACAACAGCGTTTGGACGACGAAGATGCTTGGAATCTAGAAGACGCTCTCGAGGAAGCAGGCAGCTTCCTAGGCACATGGGAAGTCGAGGCTGAAGCACGGAAGGTGGGCAGTGTTGGAAAGAGGGGAAACTCAGGGACGAGTGGGGCGAGGGGAATCCTTTCCTCTGGGAAAGCTAGAGATTGAGGAGAGTTGCACATATTCATTTTGAGCAATGAAAGGTTTCGGTGGAGATTTATGTGGTTAGCTGGTTTTTTGAGAATATATGCTCGATGTACATGATACCCAATGTAGCCTGCGATTACATCTATCTTAGAACATAATTTCGGTTTCGGTTGGATCACACGAGAACAGCAACGTCCTATCTTATGTGATGTGATATGATATTGAATTATGTCAATAATATTCTCCAAGCAATTGTAGCAATGCCAATTGTGGAACACCCATGAAAACGTTAGGGCTTTTCGGAAGCACTAAGCCCGAAGAGGATATGCAGTAAACAAACGTCAGCGCGATCTTTCCGCCCCACGCGTAACAATCGATAGCATTTTCAGTGTTTTAACATTAGGCCGACAACGATTGAACATCACCTGCACTGGGAGCTATTCCATTCATTCATTTCTTCGTCTATCACTAATTGCATGGTTAATTCAGTATATTAGCCATTAGCAACTAATGCGCAACACCACCACAGGATATCCCCTTCGACGAAGGTGTCCCCAGGATAGCCGGCAAGTATGGAACGATGGATAGACACACTATCAGAGGACTGGCCTTCACAGCCTCCATCCGAGCGTTCTGATTCCATCAAGCGAAGCCCGTCCGCGCTGAGCAGCTCAAGTCCAAACAGCATTGCATCCCAAAGCCGCATACCCCGCTACAAACATCGATCAAATTCTAATTTTGGGCCAAACGACCCTGCAGTGTCAAGAAGAAGGACTTCTGGGCCCAGAGATAAGGACTTTAAAAATGTGCTCAGCGAAAAGACCTCCTCAAACCTCAATACTTCCCATCAGCGCCCGACCAATGGCCCCTCTAAGCTAGGAAGCACCAATCCAGGCACAAAACCGCAGGGTAAACGACATAGCTCGACAGGATCCATGCCCGCAGATACAGTTCAGCACAGATTCTCGCCGGCTAAAAATCAAAATCTACAAGGTACACCGGAGTGGAAGAGAAGGGTTTTGAAAGGGAATATTGGGCCTGGGGAACAAGCGGATCTATTTGGTCCAATTGGGTTAGAGAACATCTTCAGACCGCCTACTGTCAATTCGAAGGTACTGCCGAAGCAGAGGAAGGGTATGAAGATTGAGGTAGCTTCTGTAGAAGATTACCCATCGAGCCCGCCGCCGTACCCTTCGGCTGTAATTACGGCACCTGTCGCGCGACCTGGAGGTGAAATCAGAAGGCCGTCGACTTCATTGGCACAGATGGAAGTACTGGAAGAGGAGGGTGAGCATTCGCCGAAGCCTACAGTCGAAGGAACAGACAAGGGAATGACTGCTCAAGCCTCTGGCTCGACCCGGTCAGGGTCGATCTTGCTACACTCTAGAGTACAGAGTGGTCAATCTGAAGACCGCGATGAGCAGCTCAGCGAGATCTGCACCCGGCATAACACAGTGGATGGACATTTCGATTATGCAGCCGTCGATGGTTCAATGCGACGACTGCACTCGCAAATGGATAAGCTACGCTTAGAACAGCAGAATCTTCCTTGTTCGCGCTCGAGCGACGATGGAATCAGCTACGCTGAGACTGGGGCTCGAGAAGATTCCCTCCTTTCTGGAAGTCAGATTAGTGACTTGACAAGCCAGTCTCTTCCTGATGATCTTTCCATGGGTACAGAGGTTTTTGCTTCAAACGGTGGCTTCATCAACATCCGCAGGGGAGGTTATTCCAACGAGGGCTCTTTCCAGAGACGACCACTCAGCCCGTCATCATTACCTGATTTCGACGACTCTAGGTTAAAGTCTCCTAGCACTCCAGATAGAAGCAAGGGCCGAGGGAGTGAGAAGTCAACCACGTCGAGACAGAGGTCTCGACAAGCGCCGAGGACACCTAAAAAACATGATTTAGGAAACGCAAGCAGTCCTGAGCAACCTAGATCATCCGGTAGCCCGCTTAAGCTATTCGACAAGTACGATACGTTCACCAACGATCGACTTGTTCGACGAATGAGTAGGTTCGAAGAAACGCTACAACAAAGTCCGACCAAAGAACCCGATGCAGAACCTGATAACGGTGCTTTCACTCCTCGCCGTGGATCAAGAAAGACTAAATTGTCGCGAGACCATCGGCTTCAAGATGCAGGAAACCCTTCTTCTAATACAAAGCGCCGGATCAGTAGCTTTGGACGAGGAGAATTGGATGGCCACCACTTTCCCACTCCTCCAAAGTCCAAGCAGAATCCTCAATGTGGGCCAGATGCCAACAAGGAAAACCGGCCGCAACTATCAGCGCCGCTCATTGGCAGATTTAGGTTTGACCGTTCAGAGAATCGTGCGTCAAGTCATGAAGACGTTGCTGTCGAGGATCTTTCATCAAGCAATGAGCGAAACACTATGAGACATCAGACTTTGCCCCTAAGACCCTCGCCTGAAAAAGATGCCCATAATTTAGATCATAGGCAAATTGACGGTAAGAGACAGGCTCAGGGTCTGGATGAGGCAGATCACAACGCTCAAGGCAAGCGACTGCCTTACTCTCCGGCCAAGGACCCACAGCCGAAGCGCCGGCGAACATTAGGTGTACAAGAGGATAGAGAGAAAGGGGCGCACTTCGTTGATCAAACTACAGTACCCAAAGAACCACTTATGAAATCTACTCTAGGCCGCAAGAGGAAAGATGCTCTGTACGACAGTGGTAGTCAGGCTGCCGATCCTAAAATCCTTGCAATGCGTCAAATACTTCGCCCGAGGACACCAACACCTAGCCAGACCGGGTCCCAAGGAAAGACACATGTAGCAAACTCCGAGAACAAGTACGAATTTAAGATAGAAGTGCAGAGCAACACCCATCAAAATCTGCTTGGTCAAGATCTGCAAGCAAGTATGGACCCTCCAACAAAAGCGCTTGTTGATGAGCTGGCATCCTTCAGTCTCGGCCTAGTCCAAGATACAACGACTGGTGCCCGTAAGGCTTCCGTGACCACAGCAGACTTCTTTAATGAGGCACAGCAGATTATGCAACTCCTCCGAGCGCAAGGGCGTCCACAAAGCCAAATGAGTGCACTTGAACTAGAACCCGATCACAACACCATCCAGGAAGAGTTTAGCCTCCAAGAATCAACAAAAGATGAGTTTTCTAGACCGCCTAGTCGAGAGGGAGGCAGTCTTCGCAGGTTGAGGGAACCACCACAGTTGGACGCAAGAGTCATCAGTCATCTTCGAAAATTTGAGGAGAAGGATGTGGTTAGCGTTGCGCTATCTTCTTCCTTGAAGACACTACAGATCGAGCAGTCAAAGAGCAACTCCAAGGTGCCCAACCGCGATGATCATAAGCCAGATAGTGGCAGCGATTTGGAGCGTGATCCACCGAACATCCGTATTCTTGACCAAACAATTCAGGCGCAGAAGCATAAACATTCATCTTCTACTATACTGGACCTTCCGGCTCTTGGTGTAGAAGTTGATGTGCGGTCATACGGCTCTCAGTCAACATCTGGCCCATCGACAGGACGATCTGTGCCCACAGGGTCTTCCCGTGGTTCAGGCAAACGAGCAGTGATTGCTCCTGAGACTGTTTCTCATCTTCTCTCAGATCATGTTGCTGGGATGACATTCGATCACGCAAAGCAGGTCTGGGTCAAGCGTAAAACCTCCAAAGAAGATGCCAGCCAGACGCATAATCGTGCACCCAGTGAATTTACAGAGGACGACCCCTTTGGTGATGTACCTGACTTGAGTGTGGATGAGCTCGAAGAGTTGGCTAGGACCCAGCAAGCAGTATCGGCAGCGAAATTGGTGCGGTCAGGTTCTGATCGAGTTTCACAGCGTGATTACGCGATACAACCTGTGTCGCTTGAAGAGGTAGCAGAGAGTCTTCAAAATCCGCCAGATTCTAGACCTCATACAGCGGGTGGACAAGTATTAGGCCCAAGAGAGCCGAGTTCAGCGCCGTCCAACTTCACTCGGTTTACATCTAGCGTAGCCGTTGCTGAGACTAGGGCAACTTCTTGGGGTGATGAGGCTTTACAGTACAAGCACGAGGCGATGAATCCAACGACAGGGAATGCAGTACTGGCAGGATTAAAAGATGAGCATGCAGAGGAGGTCGAGCACGAGATTAGCATTCTTGAAGGTCGCGTATCTCGAAGTCCTAAGCGTCCCAGCGGCAAGCAACGTCAAGCGCGTGTGATCACTGTAGCCTTTTCTTCGCCCTTGATAGATCAGATGCAGCCACACAGCGACGGATCAGAATTATGGGAGGGAGAAAGCGAACTCAATCTAGATGACTCGCCGATCCGCTTTGGATCGCAGTTAGATATTTCTGCTTCGAAGAAGCGAACATCGTCTGGATATGGAAGGAGGTCAGTTAGCCGTAGTGCTTCACGTCGAGTATCTATCGGGAGCCAGTCATACATTGCTCGCCCAATGTCCCGCCTTGACGAAGAAGACGAGCTTTCCTTCCTTCGGGGCTCTGGTGATGCTCGGAACATGAGCATGGTTGTGTCAACGCCTTTGCAACGCTCGACAGCTTTACAGCCTCCCGGAACAGGCCAACAATCATCAATTGGTTTTCGTCTCAGTCCATTGCCTGATTTCACAGTTCATCAGATTGACAGATCTTTCAACCTCGATCTCGACCATGTGGCTAAGCGTCGGGGTTTGCTGGCGCAACATGAAGTCGAGGGCACGTTCTCGCTGGCCACGCAAGAGCTTGTGAAAAAGCTTACAGATGTTGAACCTTACGAGCCGTATTGGGATTTTATACGCAACATTGATCTTCAAAAAAGGGGTTTGCTCACATTGCACGGGCTTTATGAATACTGTGGACGCATAGAGGAACTCGATGTTTCTGATAACGAACTGGGACAGTTGAACGGCGCTCCACCGAGCCTTCGGAATTTAAGAATTCGTCGAAATTGCTTGTCGAATCTAACTGCTTGGGGTCATTTGCATAATTTGCAGTATCTTGATGTCTCTGGCAATCAGATTCAGAGTCTCAAAGGGTTCTTCAGCCTCGTGCATCTGCGGGAGTTGAAGGCCGATGACAATGAGGTTGAGAGTCTTGACGGCATTTTCGAATTGGATGGATTGATAAGCTTGAGTCTGAGGAGAAATCGCATCGGGACCATCGATTTTGACGGGTCTAATCTGTAAGGTTCTAGACTCGAGATTATGATGCTTGCTAATACGGCTACAGCAAGCGACTGACGGATCTTGATCTACGTGGCAACAAGCTGTCGAGGGTGTCAAATCTAGATCAGCTGCCAGCTATCAAGCATCTCGATACCAGTAAGACCGGAAGATCCCGATTCCACGACTACCGGACGCCAGCTAACTTTTCCAGGCGACAATGAAAACCCAGCGTTCGAACCCTCCTCTAAATGCGTCCCTACCCTCGAAACCCTCAACCTGGCCAATAACAATCTCCATAGCGTCTCCGTCACCCGACTGCCGAAACTCCACATCCTAATCCTCGACCGTAACTCCATCCCCCACATCGATGGTCTATCTAGCCACACCAACCTCACAACCTTGTCTTGGCGCGAACAAGCTCTTTCCCCGACTTCCACCCTCGAATACGCCGAATGTAACAACCTCACACATCTCTATCTCTCTTCCAACCATCTTCCTACCTTTCCCCTTCTAAAACCCTTCCTAAACCTCCAGACTCTCGAGCTTGCGTCCGTAGGTCTGCAAGAACTTCCCCAGGACTTTGGCATGCAAGCTCCGAATCTAAGATCTTTAAATTTAAATTACAACGCCCTAAAAGACTTAAGACCGCTGCTGGGAATGCGAAGGCTCCAGAAAGTGTACCTAGCCGGCAATCGCATATCCCGCCTCCGACGCACAGCGGCTGTGTTCGAGCGATTTGGCAAGGAACTGGTCGAGGCTGATCTGCGGAGCAACCCGCTCACTGTCGGCTTCTATACCCCCCAACCCCACTCCCGCAACTCCTCCACATCAGATCAACAACTCGCCCTCCACCCCTCCTCCCACTCCTCTGCCTCTCCCTCCGAAGACGATGACCATACCCCCGACCCCACACACCAACACCTCCTTCCCCCCCTCTCCAAAGCCGCGGACACCGCCTCAAGAGAACGCCTTGACGAGGACACGAAGTTGCGGAGACGCGTGTATGAGATGTTGGTTGTGTGCGGGTGTAAGCGCCTGAAAGTGTTGGATGGGTTGGAGGTGGATCGTGGGGGTGTGGTGAGGAAGGATGGGGTATGGGAGCGGTTGAGGGAGGTGGGTGTCTTGCGGGTTAGGGGCCAAGAAAGGAATAGGCACGAGGGTGGGGAGGGAGATGAGGACAAAGAGGGGTTGTAAGGGGTTGGGATGGTGGGTGGTGGAGTAAGCGTAAGATTAACGACGGGATTATAAACGACACGGGCGTCGTGATGATGCCAAAGGCGTTTGACGTATTGTTAGAGTAACGTTCCGGCGGGATGATGGATGGGTTCAGGCGCACACGGGCATTAGAGTATCGCCCTGGCTGCCTGGTATCGTACGTGCAGCTCAAAAAGCAAGCTCGATCTTTTCAATTTTTCTTTCTTGAGCGATGAACGGTTAGAATTATTACCGTTGGTGTCAGTATTACAGTAGTGGCTTAGAGAACGGGAATGTGTATCTCGAAAAAACGCGCTTCTGTGATTCTCCACCTTCCCCCCCCCCCAGCCGCCCTCTTCTCACACTTCCCCTCTCTCTCTTCAAGGTACTTCCCAGGCATGTTCCATCCTGTATATCAATCACTACGCGCTACGCATAACCTCTCCGCTACCTTTTATCTAACCAACCATATAATCATAAACCCCCCATTCCCCTCCCCCTCCCCCTTTCCCTTTCCTTTCTCTTCCTTCCTCTTCCTCTCTCTCTCTTCTTCCAATTCGAACCCTCCCTCCCCCATTATCTCTACATATTCAAACATGTAAGCTCTACTGAAATGATATGGAAATTTACTACAGTGTCTGTCTCTCGTGTCTTTAATACATAACTAATTAACTAAACTAAACTAATTAAGTAAAGGCTGGCAACGAGATTCATCTGTACGTGATGTCGACTACGAACCTTTTGATTCTATTCTGTGTCCGAATAGAAGTCAGAAGAGTCAAGAGATCTCAATTCGACGCAATTCGAACGATGTTAGAACGTTGCATGAGCAGAAAAGTCGATCATGCAGAGTTTTCACCTACGCGACAGCATCTCTTTCTAACAGTCACAATCGATCTACGAAGAAGATTAATGACATGTCGATGTCAGTAAGAGATGAAAAGATATCTAGTGAAAAAGTCGACCTCAGTATGAGAGTCGTGACTACAAGTGATCGAAGAATTTGCGATTCGTCGATCGCGTCGATATACTGAAACGTCTTCATCACATCGACAGTGTCGTCGAGTAATTGATGAAAAGATATCAGATAGAATAGTCGATCTCAGTCTGAAAGTCGTGACTACAGTGCTCGAAGGAGTAATGACTCGTCGATCACGCTGATATACTGAAGAAGCTTGAGTTCATCTTCTTTACTTGACGTCAAGTCATATATCTATCTACGTGAAAAATCGAGAGCGCAGAAGAACGATCAGAACGCATTCTTCTCTATCGATCAGAGTCAAATCATCTAACGATTGCGATTGCACGCCTATACTAACAATTCATTCAACGTCTACGTGACATAAGTCAAATCAAGAGAAGGAAAGAATTATTCAGTACAATCACATTCTATCTTCTCATCGTGTGCGTCTCTCTTTCATCATATATTTCTCTGCTCAATGAATGGCAATCATTGAGCGAGAGAACACAGCTATCGGCTACAACCACGAGCATCACGGGTGCAAAGGAAACGTCTTCGTCTTCGGACCGAGGATCGGACCGGGACATCGTTTGTAAAGAATACCATCTATGAAGAGCAGGGCAAGGACGATGCGACATAATCAAACAGCACAGACACTCTCACCAAGGGTTTACTAGAGCGTCACGCGCTGGATAGAAGCTATAGGTTCAAACATGGTACATAGCCTCAAAACTCACTGTCTCGGCGACGTCGAAGTCGCCGTATAGTCGGCGAGCGGTTTTATTCCCCAGAGGGTTTTGTCCGTTCATATAGATAGCATAGTTTCCCCCATGGGTCGGACCTAAACCGATGTCACAAGGGTGTATGAATTTAAATCATAAATCATAAATCACTAATTAAGTAATTAATGAAGTAACCTCGCGCCCTTCCATTCTCCTCTCTTTTTTGGCTGCTTTCCCGAAATTTTTTTTCTATGGGATCGTGTTGTTTTTACTACTTTCTCTCTCTCTCTGTGTCCCTCTCTTATCAAAACCGCATCCTGTGCTTTTATTGCTCTTTCTTCTTATTTTATCCACGAGTTGAAAGAACGGAAAGAGGAGAGGGGAGAGGGAAAAGGGAAAGGGGGGGATTAGGAGAAGGGTAGTGGGAAGTTGGAAATGGGAAGTATATAATTTAGTGTGATTTGTGTAATTACAGTAGGAACAAAAATTAACATAACAAGAAGATTATGTGTGGGGGGGGATGATGGATGGGCATTTTTAGTTTTTTAGTTTTTTTTAGGGTTTCTGATAAAAGTCGAGGATGGAAGGGAATAGAATTGATTTTGGGTTTATGGCGGAGAGGAATGGAGGGATGGGAGAGATGGTTGGTAGCGTGGTAACGATTAGAGAAGGGACGGGAAGGAGGAGGAGGAGGTTGTGATGTGATGTGATGGATGGCGGGGACGGTGGGGGTTGACAAGGATGGATTGGATAAGGGAGGGCTTGCTTTGAGGGGTGAAGAAGGGACGGGAGGGTGTGGTGTTGTAGAAGTGGAAATCCGGTGAGATTGGCGGAGGGGATCTCCCCTTGTCCCACTCCTCCGTCATCCCGTGTCATTCACACACACACACACACACACACATCTCAAGCACCAGCACAACGGGCGTCGAATGAACTACATCTCTCAATCCTAACATATCTACATCAATCGACCCCCCTCCTGGTTCCATAACCAAAACGGGCCGCAAAGCCGTCCCTTGAAGCCACGTCGACGGAAAGAATCGCTGGAGTGGTATCTCTTCGAAAAAGAAAAAGAAAAACATAAAAGGCCGCTCGTGTTATATCGTGAAAAAACCGAATCTATGTGGCGGGGTCGGTAGGTGCAAATGGGGGTATCGAAACCAAAAACATGCTCGTGTATGTACTTCCAGGGGATCGCGCCTCCCGTGCTCCACTCAAAAACAGTTGAAACTGCCCTTTTTCGTCTTCTTCTTATTCATCGCCTGCATCCTCTCCTCCAACCTCGCAACCCCAGCCTCGGCCTCCTTTCTCGCAATCCTCTCCTCCTCAACCGCCTGCAGCGAATGCCTCGTGCTATTCCTCTCTTTCCGTAGCGCCGCAAGTTCGTCCTCGTACGCCCAGGCCTTCTTCTTCCAGACGTCCATGTCGGATCGGACCTTTTTGCCTTGGTGTTCAAGGTCCACGAGAGCTTCTTCCAGGGTTGCGGTGAGTTGTTTTTCGGCAAATAGGTGTTTTTCTATTGTGCGTATACGCGCTTCTTGCTCTTCGGCGTATTGGTTGCTTACGGCAGGTTCGGGAGAGTAGTTGGCATTTGTAGGTGAGGTTGGTAGGGCATTGGCAGCTATACTGGACAGAGTGTTTGTTACGCTAGTGGGAAGTGGGGGAAGCGGGATTGCGGGCGGAGGGGATGGAAGGGATGCAACAGAAACACTCTTGCGCATGTTGGAGGTGAGGGAATTGGAGCGTTCTTGATGCTGACCATCGATATAGGAGCGAAGAGTATTCTGCACCGTTGTCAGTGAGTTTTCGTTCATGGTAGCAAGAAATGAGCTGCTCACCTCTGCTGCCTCCAATCGACTGCGGGTATCTTCCAGATCTTCCTCCAGTTTTACCTTAGCCATGCTAGCCTCAAGAAGAGCTTGGTCACGACCAGAGCTAAGCACAGAGAGTCTACTTGTAGTAGCGCGCTGATGGTCGTAACTTGTAGAGATTTGCTCTTCGAGCTCTTCAACGAGACGTGTTGCTCGATCTCGCTCACCGCTGACCTGCTCAATGCTTGCGGACAGAGAAGCCACCTTTTGCTCAAGCTCTTGGCTGACGGATTGAGAGATGCGACGTTGCTCTTCTTTGTGGCTACTCAGCTCGAGTTGCTCTTCTAGCTGTTCTTGTTTTTCGGTAACAAGGTCTTTGGCAGCACGAAGCTGGTCAGTCAACTGCTGGAATTGCGCTTGTTGCTTGGCGACAAATGCTTTCTGCTCTTCTAGCTGGGACTTGAGACCATCGATTTCAGTGTTGAGGCGTGTCGACGATTCCTTGCGGTGCATTTCGGCTTCCCGAGTTGCTTCCTCCAACCTTGCTTCCATCTCGGCGGTCTTCGCAGCTGTAAGCGTTGTGCGTACATCTTGAAGTTCTCTTGCGTGTGAGTCGTGTAATGATTTTAGACCATGTTTGTGGAATTCTACCGCAGATTGGTGTTCTTGAACTTGATTTTCAAGCAAAGAGATTCGATCACGATGTGAAACAAGTTGATCTTGCGTCGTACTTTTATAGCGTGCAGCGTCCTCGATTTCTTCACGTGTGGCCGTATGCATCTGTTCAAGCTCGGCGATTCTCTGAACATGAGAGCCAATCGCAGTCTTGTACTCGTCAATATCCTGGCGTAACGTATCCAATGCATTTTCATGGTCCGCTTTGTTAGCGTTGGCCTCGTTCTCTTTGATTCTTGCACCGTGCAATGCTACCAACGACGCTTCTAATTCAGTAATTGTTGCGATGAAATTCTTTTCCGAAGCTTGCATCGTCTGTATGGCCGCCTGGTGTTTCTTTTCCAAGGCTGACATCTCTCCCTGCAGACTTTCCACTTCACGAGGTTGGCCAAGCTGTTTGTCCTGCTGCTCCAAGGGAGCAGGGGTCTCTGGGAAGAACCCTGGCATAGCTGATCTCGACGTCTCTACGTGCTCGTTCAAAGAGCTCCGGAGAGATTCAATTTCCCCAACCAATTCTTGTTCCCTAGCAGCGTGAGTTTCTTGCAGTGACCGAATATGTTCTTCGTTTTGTTGAAGCTGTGCATGCATAGTTGACACGACTGAGATATCTATTGGCGATGATTTCAAACTCGATCGTTCTCTTGTCAAGCCAGAGATCATGGTTGCCTTGGACTCCATTTCTTTCCTAAGGCTTACCAGTTCAGCTTCGAGAACCTGTACACGTTCGGACCTCTGATGCAGCTCGTGCATAGCTGTATTCAAATTCAGCTCAAAGTTTTGCATAGTGTCCGGCTTGTCCTCAAAATTGTCCGCAGCTATGTTCTTGAGAGACGCTAGCGACCGGTGAGCGCGGTCAATTGTCATGACACTGCCCTTTCGCCTGATAACTGGCGTTGTAGGTGAGCTTGGGGGGTTCATCTTTGCCTTTGTGACCTCTGCCTTTAGTTCCTCAACGATGTCTAGGGTATCGAGATGCAATACCTCCATTTGGGAGTATTTGTCGTTCATGGTCGCCAAGGCCTCGTCTCTCTCCATTAGGGCCATCTTCAATTGGTCTACTTCTCCCGCTAGTGTTTCCTCACCATTCAATGTTTGGTTCATATTCCCACGGAGAAGCTTGTTGAGGTGTGCTTCGCCAGGAGATGGCTCCACCGAGCTCGCTGAGTCCCCATCCAAGGACAATTCCGATGATAGAGAGCGCGAGGATGGCAAGTGTTCCCCGTCCTTGAGCTCGCTCACCCTCGCATCTCCTAAAAAAGATGTCGGCCGAGTAGATGCTGGAGAAGTAACATTCGGCAGGTTTGCTGAATGACGGGCCTCGTCAACAGAGTCTTGAAGTTCAGCGAGCGTCCTTAAAGCTTCTTCATACTTGGCCGACATCATGTCCAGCTCGGTAACAGTAGACTCATGCTCAACGCGGAGATCTACAAGCTCCCGAGTGACTATCTCAAGTTTGTCGGCCACGAATTCGGTCTGGGCAGGACTTTGTTGGGAGGTATTTCCAGGCGTAGCGGTTTTCGACACAGGAACGTTGATTAATTTTGATCCGCCTTTGCCGTCTTCGGTCCAACCTGGTTCCACATCGGACAAGCGCTCCCAGTCTTCGTCATCAGAACCTGGGATAGGAGTTCCTGCCGCCTCTTCGAGAGTAGATTCAGCCAAAGCTCGCTCAGAGCTAATCCCATTCGCGGATCTAATAAAGCCGTTGGTCATAGTCTTGCTCGACTGCTTCGGATCCAAAGGATTGCCGTTCTGAATCACATGGTCGAACTCATACAGCAGGTTGTCGAGCTTCCCAAGACTTCTCTGGCGCTCAACGACATGCTCAAGGCGATCGACTTCGCGCTGCATCAATTCCATGTCTTGATCTGATTCCGCCAGGCGCTCTTCCAGGGTTGAGATGTACTCCTCGCAGCTTGCCTCATTTTCACGGATCCTGGCGATTTCTTTTCGAAGTTCGGTTACTACAGTTGAACTTTTTTCCTCGCCAGAGCTGTGGCCATCTAATTTTGACTCCAAATCATGCAAATATCTTTCTGTGCTAGATTCCCGGTCCATCATTTTCTGCAAGCGATTCTGCAGTTGCTGATTTACAGTCTCAACATATGCAAACTTCGATTCCTTCTCCATCAGGCTGCTCTCGGTTGTGGCCAAGGAAGATCTTGTGGCAGATAGAGAACTCTCTAGGCTTTGAATGGTCTTCTCATATTCGAGCACCACCTGTTCCACGGCTTCTGCAAATGAATTGGATCGTTTTAGTCTCTCAACTGCAGAATCTCCAATGGCTCCGGAAAGAGTCGGCGTTTCCCCGGGCTCATCGTCCCTTGCCTTTGTGATCTCAGATATAAGCTTGGCATGGCGCTGACCAAGTGCGGTATAATTCTCTTGGACGTTCAGAAGATCATTCTGGAGCTCAATCTCACGTTCATTGTGTCGCTCTACTCTGTCCTGCATTCCGTTGCTCCGCCGGTCTCCTCGCTCGGTGCTCGAAATTTGGTCACGAAGAAAGGAGACCTCTGCCCGCAAGCGATCGATGACAGCTTGCTTATCGCTCTCGTCCGAAACTTGATGAATCTGTGGCTTGCTCTGGATTGCTCTGGCTCTTTGGGCGTACTGCACGGTATTCAAAGTTTCACTGAGATGGAATTCGGCGGTCGTAACACAGGCAATCATGTATGTAATTGCATTGCCACCCAGGGAGTCTTGCAAAAGACGAGTAAGCTTGGAATCTCGGTACGAGACGTGGGATCCGGACTGGCGGGATGAGAGCTGCGATATCACTTTTCCTAAGCTCGCTAGACCTGCGTTGATCGAGATCCCTTCTCTTGCCCGATCTCCAGATGCTCCAGTGTTTTTGAGTCGTTCGCTACCAGCCAGATCCACAAAATGTAGCTTGCTGTCAACTGTCACCCAGTTTTCTGCACCCGACAAGGCTTCGATTGGCACCGAAAACCTCTTTTCCTGGGCTGGAGTTGGCGGCGCGGTGTTTTTCCGTTGGATCAGATTTAAACTAAACACGGCGTGTGAACGAGATGATTTTGCATTGATTGCCGTTGCATCCGTCTGACGGATCGAGGACCCAAAATTCAGAGCTCTCAGCAGGTCGTCGGCAGAGTTGATGTCGACTTGGTGCAGCCCAGTCAATAATATCCGGCCCCTGGTGTCTTCGCGAATCGCTACAGTTGTCCGTTCACCTTGAGGCACATGATCAGGGACCAATAGATCTCGTAGCTGCTCGTTGTATATCTATAACTGTAGTTAACATCAGAGTATATACTTCAGAAGTGAAAGCATACCTCGACATATGTAGCCTTCAGTTGCCAATTCTTATCACCGCCAGTCTTTGCCAACGTCGTGAGATTTTGAGCGGCCCCCATGGAATAGCGGGTTGGTGTTCTGAGGCTGGAAGATTCATTCCGTTTCAATGGCGGTGTTCCAGAGAGCTTACTAAAGAGAACTCCAGCTGCTCGGGGAATAACGCCTGGCGAATCTTTGGATTAGCAAGAGATCGCTAATGCCGAATATGTGTTATGCAGGGTTCGGTAGATTGTTCGGCTCTCAGCCACATTACATACCCATGATCCGAGAATCGCCCTGCTCCAAAGGTCCCGAAGTACCCATAGTATAGGATTTTCCTGAGCCAGATTGACCATAGGCAAGTACGGAGACATTATAGCCTTGGACAAAAGCATCAACACTCTCATTGAGGTATTCCCAGATCCCTTCTTGACGCACGTCCTCGCCAAAGACCCTGTCAAATAAGAACAACTTCCGGCCCTGAGGTGCATCAATGGCCAAGCTGGTGGGCGAAGTCACCTGGAGCATAGATCGTTGGAACCGCTGCGGGATCAGGTCGAAGCCTGCATCGTTTGACTGGAGCGGTGGGCGCACTCGCACGGCTGTATGAATGATGATTAGTATCCCTAGGGAACCGAGGAGCCAGGTGACCTTGCACCTACCGACTTTAACAGACGTCCTCGAGCCATCCTCGTCGGAAGTCCTGCTCCCTCCGCCCTGTTTACTATTTACGCTCATGCGGCTCGTGCTTCTGTGCATTGCGCTCATGGGCCGCCGAGGTACACCCAGCGGTGAAGTCGGAGGTGAGCTCGCCATCGCGCACAAGCCCCTGCTCGCGACAAAACACAGTCGTTATCCCTTCACTATATCTTCCTGTGTACTCTCCTTCATTGATGGTTTTGCGACAGAAAGGCGACCGCCAGATGACGAATGCCTGGTGCTGTACGGTTGGTCGTTGTTGGAGCGTTTCCTGAACAAGGTATTCTTCGGTGACCGGTTACACCTGTACTAGGGTTATAGGGCATCCGACTCTTCGATTCCACAGCCGAAGCAGTTGTGACAACTCCCTATGCACGATGTTATTTCAGCTCGAGAGCAAAAGTTGACAGTTGCGCAAAGCGATAGAGGAATGAAGGTCGAATCGGTCGAGTACAGGTTTACAAAGGAGCAAGCGGGATCACGGGAGATGCCGCCTTGGCAGGGAAGTGGTAATTAATTATTGATTGCTTCACCCGAGAGTTTCACATTTCCGTTTCTTCGTTGTATATCATTCGAAAATCCGAATCTTTGGTTTTTGTACGACATTTTATGAGATGGCCAAGCAACCTGCAGGGCACACTCGGATTGCGATATGGATTCGACGATGATTATGCAAGCAGTGCGTTCTTTGGGGGGGGGGAGGTGGGTGGACAGGCAAGATTCATGATTCATGCAGGCAAGATTCAGAGTTGCGGAAGCGCACGGGATTCCGATCAGTGATAGGGAAGATTTCCTACTCCGTATGGGGGAGATTAAAAAGGACGTCAGGTAATCACGGAGATATAATCTTCCCAGCAATCCTCCTTGACGACGAGAAGCCGAGCCAGTCAAGCAACGATACCCGAAGAAGCAAACATGGCAAAGAAATTACCCTCAGCTTGGATCTCGCGAGATTGATGGGTGCCGTTGAACGTGGGCGTGGGAGGCTGAAAGCCATAAAAGCCGAGAACACACGTCCCAGGCTCCCAGACTCTCAGTAACCCCCCCCTTTTCCCGCTGGCCCCGTTGATAAGTGACTTTTTTGGTAATAATCTGGATCTGGATCTGGATTGACTTTCGTTTGATCGTTTCTCACTGAAAGTAAATAAAGTAATAAGTGCTCGATTGAGATTCAGGGGAAAGTCAACCGAAGTCGGGGATGCCGGGGGACTTCTTCGACAAGGCTGATCCCAGGCAGTACCGTAACCGCACTCCCGGTAAGATGCGCCCCTGAAGCCATCAGCTGGATCTTGATCAGCGGCAAACCTTGATTCGACTTTCCGCTTGTAAAATAACAATAACAATAATAATAATAATAAAAGCAATCTTGGTGGGAAAAGCCTGCTTCCAAACGAGTCCGCTTCAACTTCATCTCCAGAGTATTCCTTTGGGCAAAAATTGACAATTGACTTCTTCAGCATTTCCCACTTGACAAACGCAACAAAAGCAAAAGCTGTTGGTCTTCGAATTCTTGATGCTAACCAATTATTTACTACCAGTCACCAGTCCTCAATGTTATCTCCAATGGAATCAATGATGCAACGGTAGATTCAGATGTATTGGACGCCTCACGATCGATCGAACCGACGCCAACATGTCCAGAGAAGTACACGGCGTGTGTACAAGAAACACCAAGAAACACCAAGATACACCAAGAAACACCTACCAGTATTCTATTACTCGCCCGTAAAGAGTTTGATACGTAGTACGCTTGACTCCCCAGCAATGACCCATGAAAACGCTGTACATGCTCGTTCGAGTGCCTGGAGGCTGCCGTGACCGCAGAAAGCTTCTATCATATGAGTTCTGGGATACTTCACATATACCAACGATGCAACCAAAGCGAGGAACTTCCTCAAGAAGCGGTTCAAGGACTCCACGCACTTGCAACAGGAACACATTTCCAAGTCATCATTCGGAAGAAGTTACCTTCTCCGTTGAGCATACGCTCTACGCGGCATCACAAACACCTTTCGCTGGCACAAGGTCATGATGGACCAGGTCGATAGAGGTTTAATCGAATGCGAAAAAGTAAATACTAAACTTTTGCTGCTATGATTGAATGAATAAAGTTGTGCTTTCCGAAAAGCTTCGCTAGGCGGCTTCGAGAGTTTACATAGTATTCAAGGTTGCTGGTGGCCAAGTACGTCAGACCAACCACCAAAGCACCAAAAGTACGTGGTTGCAGTTGATTTGTTGTTCTTACAATCACAATCGAGTTATCTGTGCATCTAAGAACAAGAGCATTCTATGCTTTGAAACCCTCCTCTTTCTAACGCTCGCTCGGTCACACCACGTCTCGTTCCTATACTACTGATCGTCGTTCTTTGGCCTCAAGTCGTCTGCCCGTGTGTCCCTCAGCTTATTAGTAAGTGGCAGTATGATCATGATCAATCAATACCAATCTCCACACTAAATCCATTCGTCCAAGTCTACTTATCGCACAAAAGGTCCGCAGTAAATCCCGGGTCAAGACTATCCTAATATCAAGAAAACAATGCGTCGATTAATCCACTTAAACATCTCTACTCTACCAAATCTCAACACCCCCTCAACGCCCATAATACTCACTCAAAGACAACACCCGCCCAACTTCCCTACCCCATTCCTCCATCCATCCAAACCCCCTTTGACCCCCACCCTCTCTCTCCGCGCCACCTCCCCCCAACTTGCGCCCCTACACTCATACCACAACCCTCACCAACCCCTCGCGCAACCGGGTGCATCACGCTTAGGCCTGAACCATTGCGATTCGCAGTACTCGGAACGGAATTCAACAAATCCAACAGAGCGAACTGTGCAACCTCAAAAATAAAAATTGTATCTCACCATCTAACCTCCCACACCTCACGGTCACACCTCCCTATCCGCCCCCCCCCCCCCCCCCCCATCTACCCCGCTCACCCCCAATCCCCCACTCCCTCACCACCTACTCCTCCCAAATTCCCCTCTGCAGAAAGCCCCCCAGCCCCCAGCCTAGCCAGACGCCAAACAACCCCATAAGCATTGGGCCTTCCATCTCGAGACCCCGCCGCTTTGACTGGTACGTGATGTTGGGTAGGTAGGTAGGTAGTGCGGGCTGGTGGAGGGGGGGGAAGGGGGGGGGAGGGGGGATAAGTCGAAAAGGGTGAATTGGAAGTGTTGATGAAGTCGGGGGGAGTTCGGATTGTTATTTACTGTAGATACTACATACAATCGAGTCAGTCAAAGCGGTTTCGACAAAAGCCGGCTGCCTTTTTTTCTTTTTCCGCAAGTTTGAATATGAGCCAAAAAAAAGAAGAGAAGCGAGTTGAATTTTGCAATTCGATGAGCTAGAGTGAATGGCTATTTTTCATAAGATTATATATAGATTTGGTTCGACATGATCGTTCGAAACGGAAAATGTTTAGTTCTAATAAAAAAAAACACCAGTCTCCAACCAAACGCTTTTTACCTACTCGAAGAAAAAAAGAAAAGAAAAATCCCTTACAACAGCTTTCCATCGTATTTCTCTCACTCGTCTTTCTTTTCCTTCCTCTTATTCAAGAAACTTCCACCCCCCTCCCATCTTCTCCAAACCAAAAACAAGCAAAACGCATCCCCTCACTTCTTTACGCCTCGAAAAGATCTTTTCCAGTAGAAAAAAAAAATATTTAAGAAAATAAAACCGGACAAACAGACAGACCACAAAACCCCATCCCCCCACACAAAACCCCTCACAAAAACCGAGCTCGCCACCCCCCCCCCGAAAAAAAGAGCCACATACTCCCCTCCCCCTATCCAATCAGGCAATTTTCTAATCTCTCCTCTACTCTCCTCTACTCTCCTCTCCTCTACTCTACAGTACCTTACAATATGGCGCAACGCACCCAAACACCCAAAACGGATAAATAAAGGTAAAATGAATGGGTGAGTGCAGAGACCGAGTGCGCAGACCGAGTGCGTAGACCGGTTAAACTACCAAAGGGAGGAAAGTTTTCCCCTTCAAGTTCAAGTTCAAGGTTCGGTTAGGATAGGAAATGACACTAGATCCATGATAGCCACTTTCGTCGCTGCAGACGGAGGGCGGCCGACGACGAGGTCCGTGGGTTTTGGGCGCAGCTTGATGATGGGGATTTGGGCGCGTAGAAAAAAATATATCCAACATCTGCCTTTGCGGAGGGCGAGGGCGAGGGTCTGGGCGGTGGGTGGCGTGATTGTGATGTGGTGGTATAAAAGCGATGGGGGGTTGGGGATTCGGTTCGTGTGGGTTTCGGGAAGGTGATGGGCTTGGGATATTAGGTATGCAGCTATGAACCTATGGGGGGGACATATGTAACCAAATCCCTGGCAAGATGATGAAATAAAACGGCCGCCGGGGTAATATAGGGAAGCAAACAACCAGCTACCTCAACACCCTCAGTTACGAATGCTCCCAACAAACAAACGATGACATACTCAATCCACCGGCATCATCCTCGCAGTAACCGGTCTCTCGTCCGCCACCTTTCCCATCACCACCGCACCGCCAGTCTCCCCGCCAGCCTCGCTCCGTTCCTCAAACTCCTCGTCGCCCTCTACAATTTTCGTTCCGACGTCCTGCTGCGTGCTGTACTGCCCGCTACTCCGGTCGGGAACCGTGCTGGCGCTGTATCCGCTCATGCTCGTGCTGGAGCGGTGGTTCACCAGATCCGGCGTCGGCGGTATACTCGAGTTGCGCGAGGCCCGGCCTTCGGGATGTAGGAACGTCATGCCATCCTCGGTGTTGTTGTCGCCAATCTCGCTGCCATCGGTGTGCACGGAGGAGTGCTCGTGGCCGTCCTCGGAAGGAGCAAGGTTGTTTGATGTGCCGTTCTTGGCCGCTGCACCGTGTTGCTGCTCCTCGTGATCAGCGTCATGGGCGAGCTGGAGACCTTCGACGGCCGCGGCGCACTGGCTGCTGATGTTGCGGATGATATCGGCAATGGCGTCGGTTTTTTCACGGAGGTGACGGTCGGCCACATCGACCATGCTGAGGCGGCTGCCACGGCCGGTTTTGTTATCGGCAATGAGGGAGTTGAAGAAGCGGGATTCCATTTCGGGGGTAACGTCTTCGCCGTCGGCTGATTCCAGAGCGTCGTGGCTGCTTGTACGGCTGGCCGAGGGACGGAGAGGTTTTCTGGGGGTTCGGTTGAGGGCGACGCCGTTGTCGCTGCTCTCGATTGATTCACGACCCTCTTCTGGGGTGTCGTCGAAGCCTTCTTCGATGTAACTTCCAAGTTCGGAGGGGGTGTTGAGCGATCGGACAATGTGCTCCATGTGGTGTGTTTGACCGTTGATCAGACTGCGAAGGTGCAGGACCACTCTCTGCGAGTCATCTCTTTGGCGGAGAATCATGGCATTGGTGTGCTGTAACGCTCCGAGCTCCTTCTTGTTGCGCTTCCTCTCGCGTTCGAGTTCTTCTGCCATTTCTTGCTGCAAAACGAGTGCCTCGAGCGCGTCGTCACGTTGCTTCTCGGTCCCAGAGAGACGTACAGTAAGACGGGCAGCATCATCTTTCTGCTGGTCGATAAGCTGTGTGAGGCGACGGTTCTCCCGCTTGTGAGATTCAATCTTGATCTTGAGATCTTGCGTTTCCTTGGTAAGCTGCTCAGCGAAAGCCTGAAACTTGAGAAACTGTTGCTTCCAGCTTTCGAGTTCTTCAACAAGAAAATTGTTTCTCTTAGTGACCTTGGACAAGTCGGTGTCCATTCTGCCTTTGAGATTGATAAAATCTTGCCAAGCCTCCATCGCATCTCTGGAGTACTGGTTTCGTTCTCGAACAATCTCATTGAGATGGCGCATGGAGACTTTGGTCATTAATGGCTTCTTCTGAGCACCACCAAAGACTGCTTTGATGCCACTGTTGCGGCCCTACGATCACAATTCGTCAACAAGACTTTACCACATCTACCATTCCAGTACTCACAAGCTTCTCGCAGACGTGATCCATGACGCCCATTACGGCGTCTTGATTCCACCATGCCGGATTCTCCACGCTTTCGACCTCACCTCTCATCACAATGATTTGTCCTGCAGGGATGAGTTTTCCGCCTCCATATGCTGAGCGCAAGTGGTTAGGTACACCAGCAGGCGCGACGTCGCCGTTCAGGGCCGACGTCAAACGAGTAATCATCTTAGCTCTTTGACCGGATGAAAGCACCGTTGGTGGACTTGACGTTAGAACAAAGTTACGATCCAAATCAATGACAAGAGCATCGCTAGGTGCCGTGAAAAGTGTTCGACATTCTGCGGTGATACCAAGCATGTAGGGTCCCGGCTCCTGCACAAGCTCCCTAGCGTGGCGAGCGTGTACAACCGGTACGTACAGCCCACTCCACTCGTAGACGCGAACGCAGTAACGAATGGTCTCAGAGGCGACCGTGAGCATGGCCGGGTAATGACTAACAAAGATGATTCGACGTGTGGATGATACCGCAGCTTCGATCACTCCAATGATGTTTGGAATGGACAAGCAAGTAAACAGCGGCCACATGGCGAAGTTCTGGAATCCTGTAGGTGAAGATGGAAATTGATAGCACAGTGCGTAGTCTTTCATATCAATCCTGACCAAGTCGTTCAATCTCGGTGCTGGGAAGGATAGTATGCGAGAGACTTCTTCGGCGTGGAAGAGGTTGGTTGCCTTGTTCCAATGAATCCACATCCCTCGGAGGTAATCACCCAATAGGTCATACAACGGATACCTAGACAGAAAGCTCAGACAGTAAGGAATCCAGTAGGTCTCTTCTGACGTGTCGTAGTAATCCGATTCAGTACGCTTGCGAAGGTCCCGAATCGTTTCGGCACGCTTCTCATCCGCCCTGGACCATACGCGCAGAGCAATACCATAGAGAGTATGTGATGAATCTTGCTGGAGGACAAATGAATGATGTACACATTGAGGCTGAGTCCGGCCGGTACAAACTTCGACATCGTGAGGGAAGCAATTCTGTCAACCTTAGCAAAAGCCCGGGGAAAACACGCCAATGAAGCATATGAGAAAAGTCTTACCCTCATAGCAGCATATAAGGCTCGTGCAATCTCATTATCCTGCTCCAACCTTGGGCTACTCCCTAGAATCTCGGGAAGCCAGAATTGGGGGAGAGCACCCTTCATGTGGCCAATCTTGCCTTGCGCTGGCGGCGGCGCCTTCACCCATTGCGACGGTTCTCGGCCCACCCCACACACCATGTAGGCATGTGTGAGAGTCTTTGGTGTCCGCTGGTTCGGCTTCGCATTGAGTTGTGAGGGAATCGGCTGGGTGATACGCGAGTGGAGTGAAGATGTTCGGCTTGGGATCACCAGGGAGTTGTCACCTTGGGTTGGTGGTCGGTCGCGTGTGGAAGGACGGACAAAGACCGAATGATCTCTGAGTGATGGGCCCATATTGCCCTCTGTCTTCCAATCCTGCAATGCTCAAAATGAGTCGCTGTCAAGACGGTGAAATGTGTGTGACCCCCAAATGGCCCCCCACTTTTGGAGGATGGTGGTGGAAGTGAGCAAAAGATCAGAGTGAGAAAACGTGGGTTATCAACGGTTACGGCAGGCGGTTGCTTGCTTGCCCTAATGTAATGTAGAGACTAATGAAATATGCAAGTCCCAAGGCTTCCAGCCGCTGTGATGGCCCGAGCTGAAATGTTTTGAGTTGGGATATGAGAGATTCAATAATACTGCAATACTGTGACCTCAATGGCAAATTCGAACAATGATCATAATAGTGAGGGACACCGTTGCTGATTATTGCAAAGGGAAGAGCAAGTCTGGAAAAGGGGGGGGGGCCAGTGAGATTGTGTATCTTTGCATAACGTGGCCGGGGGGGGCGTGCAGAAGTAAGTCTACCTGACTAGGTAACTTTCAGGCCACTATCCCGTACAGTACGAGGGAAGACTCATGCCTAGAGTTCAAGCAGGACGAGAACACTCTCGCCTGAACGCCCCACGAAAAGCCCTCCCGTTTTGAGTGAAGTACGGAGTAATATGTACTAGAAATCCCAATTCACCCTGAATGATCCTTGAGTAGATCCAATCACAGCTAGCCCTGCAATGTGACGGGAACCAGGGCTCGCTGCATTGGCCTTGACCAAAAGAAGAGGGCGGAATCGCGCCCGGCGCGCCAAGAAAAACCGGGATCTTGGTCTCGGGATACTACCGACAGGGACAGCCTGACTTGTCACTTCTTCTGAGGCCCAAATCACTAGTTGAATAAGGTAGGTAAGTAAGTACCTTAATTACCACCACTTAATCAAACAAACAAACAAACAAACAAACAACAATACCACTCGGTACGGCGATCGTTATTTCCCTTCCTCGACACCTTCACATCATCATTCGTTCCTCCCGCCGTCCTACAATCCGCTTTGTGATTGACTTTGAGTGGTTGCAGCAGAAAAGCCAAAGTCAATTACCACCACGACATTTATACACCAACAGAGACCAAGGACAAGCGAATGTTGCCCCTTCAACCTTGTTTGTCTGATCGATTCGAAACCTTAACAGTAGTTGCTGTAGAGCAGCCGAGCGATTATGCACCAGCTCCACCAGTGATGGTGGTCGGAACGGATAACATGCTTTGCCGGCGCCATGCCAACTGTCTAGAAAGGGGTTTTGCTTTTCGCTTTTCGTTTTTTGCTTTTAAACCTTCTTGCTGACGACTCATAGAAACTTTGTACTCCTTGCTGTTGGTTTGTGACCATGTTTGCTGTCAACGTCAGACCGAAAAAGTCCCAGCTTCTGCAATCGTTGTTGATGCTGGACGCAACGGTCTTGCATTTGCGAGGTTCCTCTACTGGTGCTCCTTAAAATTAAGCTTCATTTCTGGCTTGGGATGATCGATGATCGACGATCGACCAAGCATCATCCCACCAAGACGCCAGGGGTTGATGGGGTCGTCGACTCGCAAGCCGAGCTTCGTCCCTGTTTCCTCCTCGGCAATGAATGCTACCACTAACAAGGCGCTATCGTTTCAGCTGCCCGTGTAGCGGGATTCCACTTTCCGCTGCTCCAGTAGACAGTTCCTCTCCCTTGGAAAAAGGTCCCCAGTACGGATACCCCACGTGTAACTCGCCAAGTCCTTGCCTTGAGTTCTGCGCTTCACCGGAAGCCATGGGGATCAATGGTGGGATGTTTCTAAGTCTTCAAACTCCTCGGAGAAAATACAAGCCTCCTTCGCACACTGGATTTCGGGGCAACAACTAGCTGGGGTCATGGACAAGCTTTGGCGAAAGAACCTAAGAAGTTGGGGGATTCGTTGACTTGTATCCATTGCATAGTCGCACATAGCATGGAGCACGTCCTTTACAGCGATATAAATACAACAAAAGACCGCAGGAGGTTATCATCACTCGCGTAACTCCAGTAGTACATTCAGGAAGGGATGAGCTATACGAGTAATTCGGTACCCACAGGGTTGCCCACTTGGGGCTTCGGGACCAAAGTAGAAGAACGCTCAACTCGACAATAATTTGATCTGATAGGGTCAGACATTGATGTTTCGACTCTACATGAATTTCAAGTAACCTAGAACATGAAGGAAAGATTTTAGCCATCGCGTAAGGTGTTATCGATAAGCTCCCCTCTCGGCTAAAACTGCACTATTCTATCTACTGTACATGGTTTTGAGGAATTCCATCACAACTCGAAACCAATGTCGGATCCTCTTCTTAGCGATCTCTGCAAAATCTGGTGCGTGTTTGTGCAATACTTTTTATGACACAATTGAATTGACTCTCCTCTAGCCATATTAATCCACACAAATACCGCTGTCCCCGATGCTTCACTCTTACTTGCTCTCTTCCCTGTATTAAGCGCCATAAGAAATGGGCCCAATGCAGCGGCATCCGCGATCCAGCGGCGTATCTGAAGCGCAGTGAGCTGGCTACACCGAGCGGTATCGACAAGGACTACAACTTTCTCACAAGCATAGAGAAAAAGATTGACAATGCCGAGCGAGATGCGGACGATAGAGGGGTGGTCCTGCGTGACGTCGACACACGCAATTGGAGAGAGAAGGGACTCAATGGGCCCATGAAAGGGGAGACACAGACGCAAACCGCGGTTGAGAGGTGCAAAGTTGTTATCGACAAGGCGCCGAAAGGGATGGCGAGGGCGAAGCAGAATAAAACAAAGTGGTACAAAAAGTGGCTTCTCCCGTAATCTTTCAATTGGGCCCCCAATGCTGAATAGGGGGTAGGCAGCGCTGTCTTTGTTGGACCGTCGAGTGGATCCACGACGACGGCCGTAGAGACCTCGGTGAATGCCTGGAGTCTCAGCCAATATCAGAAGCCTACTCAGCGCAATTCGATATCGCGGAACCGCCGAAGAAAAAGCGGAAGTCAGACAACAACAATGATCCAATGAACACTATAGTTGCGAGCACACCGTCTACGGAGGTTGCAGCCTCCTTGGCACCTTCGATACCTTCAGTGCCCGTGGCGAATAATCTAACATCCGACTCGAGACCGGCGGAGCCTCCGGTACCCTCAGCATCCTCAGAACTTCCAGCTCCCACAACGGCCACGCCAGCATCTAGCCAACAATCTCCAGACCCACCTCCGCCATTTGCACCATCCATACCTTCTCCCACCGCCCTTAATTTCTACCTCCACCTTCCCAGCACTCCCACCTCTGCCCGCGTCCTCATCCCCCTTTCTCCATCCTCCATCCTCTCCACCTGCCTTTCCCACCGTCTTGTTTTGGAGTTTCCTACTATCTACGCCCTGCGAAATACACCCGATGAGCTTTCGGAAGGGTTTATAACCGAGGAGGAATTTCTGAAGGGTTTACGGAGGGGAGAAGTGAGGAGTGATCTCAATGACTTGATTGAGGAGGTGGACGCAGGAGAGGTGGCGGGAGGTGGCCTGGCGGGAGGGGTTACAGAGGGCATGGACGAGAAGGGGTTGGCGGATGTGTTCGGAAGGGATCTGGGTGGAGGATTGCAATAAGCGATCTATTCGGGAAGAAGCAGTCAAAACAGCAACGTGTTATCCCACCTACATCTGCCCTAACCCAACTTCCCCGGCACAACCGGATGCCCAGCACTCAACCCCCCACACACCGCCCACGCCTGCCCGTTCACATAACTGCTCTCATCACTCCCCAAGAACAGCGCCACCCTCGCGACTTCATCCGCCACCGCCCCCCTCCTGGTCGGGTTCAGCTGCCCCACTTTCCCCTCCGTGCCCCTTTTCCTCGCCGAATCATACATGGCACTCGTCATGCCCGTCTCGATAAGGCCGGGGCAGATGGCATTACAGCGGATGCCGGTTCCGGACAATTGGTAGCAAATCGTTTGCATGAGCGATACAACCGCGGCTTTGGACGCCGAGTAGTCCGTACTTCCAGCGTTAGACCGTAGACCCGCGACGGAAGCAGTAGCGATGATGGACCCCGAGGGGTGCGGTTTCGCTTCCGACGTCTTCATCATAGCCTTGGCCGCATACTTGGCCGCCAAAAACACACTCAGCACATTCGTCCGCAGCGTCCCCGCAAACTCCTCGGCCCCAATATCCGTAAACACCCGGTTCGTCCCCACCACCCCCGCGTTCGCAAACATGACATCCAGCCGCCCGTACCGCTCCACCGCCTCGTCCACCGCGCCCTTTATCGCGCCTTCGTCCGCGGCGTCGAAGCGCCGCGCGTGGATCTCGCAGGAGGGGTATAGGGATTCGAGCTCGCGTTTGTGGACGGAGAGGTACTGATCGCTGAAGTCGCAGAGGTAGACGGCGCGGGCGCCGTTGTGGGCGAACTGGTGGGCACTGGCTCGACCAATACCCAGGGGCGAGTTCGTGCCTGTTTTCTTGCGCCGTCAGCAAAACACATACCGTAGAGCTGGCAAGCGCGACGATGGGATTAGGTACCAGTAACAATAACCACCTTCCCCTCGAGTCTCCTACATTTAAAAAACCCCCCATCAATCATCAATGCACACACACCCCCTTCAACTTTCTCACATCAAAGCACTCGAACTTTTGGGGGAAGGGGAGGGGACACATACGGCCCAACAGAATCCCCAGCCACGCGCCGGATCTCGGGGATATTTTCGAAGGTGCCGGCGGAGGGGAGGGGATGGGGATGGGGTTGCAGGTGCTGGCTTAGGGCTTGGAGGCGTTGCGCGGGGCCGGATGTCATTGTTTGTGGGTGATGGCGGTGGTTGAAGGAGGGTAAGGTAGGGTTGGGAGGAGGGAGGGTTGGGATGGGATGGAGGGATGGAGGGCGGAGGCTGGTGCGTGGTGCGTGGTGCGTGGTGCGTGGTGCGTGGTGCGTGGTGCGTGAGGGTAGGAGGGTTGGTGAGATAAGGGGAGAGGGGGGGGGGGGGTGGAATTGCGGAGAAGGCACAGGGGGGTGGGGGCACGGGGGAGCCGAGGCACAAGCACAAATTAACCAATCTTCAACATCCACAAACCCAGCGCCCAAACCCCAATTCCCCTCCCCATCTTTCCACAAAAACACACACACACACACACACACACCCAATCCATTCAAAGCCCATTCCATCCCATCCCATCCCACCCTAAACCACCACCCCTCACCCCCCCCAAAAGCAACTTAAACCCGTCTAAAATACCTTTCACACCTCTTAGTCCTCTTAGTAAACATTTTCCCCATCGATGCTCCGCGGAGCAAATTCCCCAATCTATTTCTGCTACTGCTACTGGCCGTGGTGGTATTCTACGTTTTCCCTGAGTTTTGAGATATGGCGCGGGTAACTTTCTTGGTTGGAGAGGGGAGGTGTGGGGATTGGGAGGGGAGGGGAGGGGTGTGGTGGGGTGGGGGATGTACTGTAGGTGGGTATAACCCTTATACGTAGTTTATAGTAAGTAGATGGACGGCTTTTCGGGTTGGAGAGGTGGAGGTTTGTGCTGCTAAAATGCTGGTGATTTTTGGGGGTATACCCCGGGTATCATTCTGCGCCATGAAAGAGTTCCACGTTCGTGTTGAATCCTCTTCACCGTTGCCCAATCCCACTCATACTCATTCTCATGGCCCCTCCTCATCACCAACAGGCCTCGGCTCCTCCACGCTCAAGTCTCCGCGCGCCCTCTGCTCATTTTGCATATCCTCCACCGCCCTCACCCTCCTCTCCTCCACCTCCTTCCTCCTCACTACCTTTCCCAGCCCCTCACTCGCCCTCACTAATCCATCAATACTAATGGCATGATCCGTCATCTCATGCCCAATATACCCGTACACCCCCGCCGCGCTGTCCACACCCAGCAGCTTGCTCTCGTTCAACTTGAGCAGCGCGAGCGCGACCTGGAACAGAAAGGTCGAGCCGTCGTTGAAACAAAAGACGACATCCCAGACGCGGAAGAGGGCTTCGGCGGAGAGGCAGTCGGTGAAGATGCTCAGGAACCATTGGAAGGTAAGGGCTTCGAGTTCGATACCTAGGTTGTCCAGGTGGGCGGAGAGTTTAGGGAGGATCTCAGCGACGTATTGACGCAGTACGTGTTGGTCGGCGCGGGATGCAAGTAGAGAGTGGTCGTAATAATGCCGCGGTAAGATGTTCTCCACAATGCTGGTGAGCATCCAGAAAGCGTCTTCGGCTGTTGGCATAATCAACAGCAACGAGGCGGTGATCAGATTCATGCCTTGACAGTATCCGACCTCGGGATTGCGACGCGAGTATGCCAGGAGCACCTCATTGAGCTTAGCAACACCGGGGCCTTTACGGAAGAAGACATTGTCGGTGAGGGTGCGGTGGATGTCCATTTGGATCTGGGTGACGATGACAGGGTCATCTTCTCCGTTAGTAACCAAGTCATCGTAATAGCCGGGCACACGCAAAGCACTCGCACCACTGCACTCAGCCCAGATCTTAGCACGGTAGGCGACCGGGATGCCTGCTAGGACAAGCTGTTTAAACTCTTTCCATTTCGCCTGGCCGACTTTGCCTTTATTACCTAGACCTGCGACGCCAATCATCTCGCCGTCGGCGAGAGCGACTTCAGGCATGGTTGCTTGGGTGGAATTGGGGGCAGTGGTTGCGGCTGATTCGCCTTCTTTTTTGCGTTCGGCGCGTACTTTGCGGAGGAATTCATTCATTTTGATTGTGCGGTCGCGCTGCAGGGAGTCGTGAAGTTCGGTTAGTTGGGCCAGAAGCATTTTTACGGGTTCGGCGTCTGCTGTAGGGGCGGATAGGTTGGCTGATGCATTGGATACTGGCTTCGAGATCTCGGCGTTGCTTGCTGTGATTGGTGAAGCCGAGGGTTGCGGGTTGAGGCTAGAGGACGGAAGAGAGCCTTTGCTAGGTCCAGTTGATGGGGATCGATTGGCACTGTTCGGGCTATCTGCAGTTGTGACATCGGTAATGGGACTCGCAGCGGGCGTGTGCGACAACAGCTCGGTCGGAAACGTTGCGACCTTGAGATAATCTTGCCATCGCTTCGTTGGCTTTTCATTGGTCTTCTCCTCAACTGAGGCTGGCGTGTCTGGCCGTTGAAAGGTCTCCACTCTTTTGTCGGCGTTCGTTTCAGTGTCCTTCGATTTGACAGCATCTCGAGAAGTGCTGAGCATCTCAACTCCACTTAGTCGTTTGTCTTGATTGGTGATACTCGTGAGGGATTCAGCTTCTCTCTTCCGCCGTCGTTGGTCATATATGAAACCAAACCTGTCAGTAAGATACTCGGTTGAGTTGCTGTTATTGTTGTAGGTCTGGGTTTGTGTAGGAGGCCTTGAGTCAGGTGGTAGGATCGTGTCCATCTCAACAGGACCTAGATTGCTTGCTGCGTCTACCGATTTGGGGCTTGTCGGCAGTTGAGAGCTTGATGGTTGAATTGTACTCTTCAGCGTCCCGTTCATGCCCAGGCTGAGAGGCTTCTTCTTAACGGTCTGACTGGGGCCCATACCATTGACTTTCATCAAAGCCGCTTTCGCAGAGCTCTCCGTGTGCGCAGATGTATTCGAAGTGACCCTTGAATTCTTTGAGGCTCCACTACCAGTAGTTACTGATCTCCCTCTTACAGTATTCTGAGATTCCTGGTCGCGGCCGGCTTGAGAATTCCCGGCGAACAGTTTCATTGTCCACGATGCCACGGACGTGGACGATTGCCGTGATCGAGTGTTCAAAGTGCTTGGTGACTGGGACGAGCGCTGAGGTGGCTGAAAGAGCTCCTCGTCTAGTCCTCTCCGACGTCCACTTGTCCCGCTAAGGGCTCGGACTCGCGCTGTAGCTTCGGTGTCCTCATCGTAATCAGTGAGCATACTGCTCGCTCTACTCGTCCTACGACTCAAGGTAGCTCCACCCCATAGATAGTCCCTCCATCCTCTTACATTACTGCTCGGCCGGCCCTGAGAATCTATGCTTGAGTCCAAAGATTGTTCATCGGTATCCTTTGGCATGGAACCCGTAGCCTTGATGGTCGCCTGTTTATCGTGCTCATCTAGCGAATCAATGTAATTCTCATTGAGATCAGGCGTAACTGCCACATCACCCTTCATTGCCTCCCCCATCATCTCATCTATCCCCGCTGTGATCACCGTAGTTCTTTCCCTCCCCGAGAGCCTCTTGTTGTTTGCCTTCGTAGCTTGATCCTGCAACGCTAACGGTTGTGGTCGTTCGGAGAGATTGCCAATACGGTGGAGTCTAGTCTCAATATCCAAGTTGGAGACCTCCACTTCCCTCAGCATCTTCTTTAGTTCCCTCTCCCTCTCCCCTGCTCTACGCCGCAGGCTTGTAATTTCCAAATCTCGATTCGCCAAATCTTCCGCAAGTTGTCGGATCAAAGCTGTTGCGCCTTGTTTGGCTACTAGGTGCTGAAGATGCTCGTCACTCGCATGGTGGAGAGCCCCCGGCACAGTTTTTGAGCCTGCTTTTGGGGAGTCATCAAAGAGCGCTGCGCGACCTCGAAAGGACGATGTAGCTGTTATCAAGGATTCGACAGTCGACGGCTTCTTCGACGACGATTTGCGAGATATGGGAGAGGGAGGTGAGGAGAAAAAGGTGGGTTTGCCATTGCTCGCTGCCGCGCTAGGTGAATTATCTGGTGATAACTCACCCGGCGATAAAGAAGGGAACGAGACAAGCGATTTGGCTGAAGTAGGTGTCACTAGAGAGTGCTTCCGGGATCTTGAGCGTACAGTGCCAGACTTTCGCGAGGCCATTGAAGTCTGGGAGGTAGATCGTTCGAGGCGTGCATCTCCATTGCCACGGCCTGGCATGATGGGGACCTGAATCCTGTCCCTCACATAGTCTTCGGTTGTTAGTCAAAGTCGCAGGCGGATAGAAAGGAGTTGCTGCTCTTAGCGGAATATGACGTGGTTCAAGTACGTCGGGGTTATAGTCATCAAATTCGATCATCAGGTGAAGCAATTCCACACTTTTTCAAGCAATAATATTTGCAAGACTTGTGAAATGGTCAAATTGAAAATCTGTGATGGGAGAAAGTTCTATGAGGATGTCACAGAAGAAGACACGGTCCAGACTCGCAAAGGATAAGACATCTATACGCGTTGGTTGCGCCTTGCTTCCTGGCATGTTTTGGAAACAAGCTCCGTCGTCACCGTAGGATTGCGCCAAGGCAATTTCTATTGGACCACATCTTGTCCGGACAAGCCTCACTACGTGTTCGTTCAGCAGCGAATCCTTCGAGAAGCAATGATATACAATGTGGAGTCGAGCTTGTGCCGCTGAAACAACATGAAGGTTAGGAGAGACTCCGCCAGGCGGGACAGCATCCTCCACGGCTGAGCCACCTCCTGGTCACAACCATTACTATCCCTAAGGGATGAACAATGTTTGATGCGGGTACAACAGAACAGCAGTTGCAATAATGCTGCTTTGCAGCTCGCCAATCTAGCATGTTTGAGCGCAGGTTAAATGGGATTCCTTGGTTTAAGCTCTTCACATGTACAAGTCTTGCAACATACTCGTAGCGGTTGTGAAAGCATGATTTCTGCTATGTCATGAAAGCCTCTATCTCTACTTGAAAGACTCTAGAGCATCCAAGTCAAAATGATCTGTGGTCAAGTCTGAACTTCATCTATAGTATTTAGCATATCTCCCTCATCTTCTACTTGATTGTTGTGGCCACCCAGTCCCAAAAGCCAGCTGTATCCATCCTTCGCTATTTTACAAGTCTCGCTGCGTTTGCATTCACCGCTGAACCACTACCATTTCCCGATGTATCAAGTCCTTTCTCACGGATCAAGATGACATCCACTCTCTGGGAATCCTCCGTCGACTCTTCATTGTCTCCTTCACTGATTTCATTGACCTTGATAGCGTGCACGTGCCTGCAAAATTAGATCAGTAAATTAGTAATAAGGGTGCAACCCATATAAAACCATCCACGAACCATTTCTTCCAAGGCTCCTCAGCAAATAATTCCGTCAGAAACTCTACCACGTCGTTCCGAGCAGTGATTACATTAGGTGGGTAGTCGCTGAGATGAGCTCTGGAAATTGGAAGGCCTTCGCAATGGGGGTTGACCATTTCCCATTCTCGATGGTTAGGGGAATCAACTGGGATGGAGCTACGCAGCTGTATAAGTCGGGCCTCCACGATTACGTGCATTGCGTCACTAGACAGAAAGCCAAAGGTTAGAACTTTTACGTAGATGGAATGGTATCGAGCTCGGGTATTGGAGATTCTGAAGCTTATGATATACCTTTGAGAGCAAACCACAGGTCTGACTGGGTTATTTTGTGCCATTGTGGATGTTGTAGAAGGTGAGGTCCGTAGTGGATGGAGAGAGGTAGTTCGAGAAATCGGTGATCGGATCTACGAAGGTAATGGTTATATAGCAAAGTAGAGGGTGTTTACTTGGAAAAGTGAAGAAAGTGATGGTGAGTGAATATGGGAATGTTATCCTGTGCACCTCACCAGCCTAGAGGATCCTCACCATTAAACTTGAAGTTTTGGAGATTAATCTGTAGCCGGTAGAGTATTCTATGCATACCTCAGGGACGCGATTCTATCGCTGTAGGAGAACATCTGGAAGCTGGAAGCAACCGATAGCCAGAGAAGGGATAGAAGCAACGGTCTCTATAGTAAAGATAGGGGGCGTCTTTGGAAGGAATGGTAGGTACATGGTAACAGACGCAGGGATATCGTAGAGGCAGCGAGGGTTTGGCGGCAGAGGACCTTCGAAAATGGAAAAATCATGGGGGTTCACTCGGGTTAAGGTGCAGCTATCATGTCAACTGTCTTTTTAAGATTGTTTCGCAGGAGAAGCTTTGCAAGAAAGTCAGCGAGAACGCTTGCAATCCCAGTTGGATCGAAGTTCCTTTCGCGAGATATCTAGGCTTTATTGCGAACCACTTCCAACATCCTTTCTAGCGAGGTGGACTCCTCTACCCTTGACGCCCAGTAACTTCCCGCCATGAAGCCGGAGCAGCTGCTTGGTATTTAAGCTAGGCATCGTTGTCTCGAGCCTCGCCAATCCCAGTTTCACTAGGGACATAGGCGGGGTTGGAGTCGCCGGAGGTTTGAGCCTTGACCAAAATGACATTCGCTGTCTGATTTCCAGATCCCGTTTCTAATCTGTTATCGGACGTCATAGCGAAAACCTTGACGACGTAGAGTTCCCTACAACAACGCTTTAATATCACGTCAGGAAAGGCATCGGGTTGTAGCAGACTGACTAGCCATTGCAATATCCTCCCGCTAGGAGAGCTTTGTCAAGGATTTTGTCAGGTCCGATGGCGACATGTTGATATCGGCTGGAATATTGTTGAGTAAAGCCTAGGATAGCGAAAGGCTGTGAAGATGAGCATCGACAAAGCTCCACTGGCGAGCGCTGCCAGAGCCTTGGACAGGACCTAATGCTGTATGAATTTGGCTTGCATAGTTGTATGATGTGCCTGACTAGATAAGTGCAAGCCGGAAATCAATTCGTTTTACCAGTGATATGGCAATGGACTCAGTAACCGTAGAAAAGGCTGGATGTGGTTCAGAAGAGAATGTACCTTCGATGGTGTGTCTGTACAGATTGATTCTTTTGTTAGTTTTACTTGAACTGCGGCGTGTGCAATGGATGAGAGATATATTTAGAACAAAAAGTACGTGTAGGTAAGGCTGATAAATCCAATGGTACTGGTATTTCATGCGAAGGTTGAGTAAAAAAGAGTTTTACTGCGGAGATTGCTAGGCATTGCTCGAATCTATCTTTCTGCTCACAGTCAAAATGCTTGTAGACGGACAGCCTCTATATCAACCGTCAACAATACGCATAAGAACATAAACAGAGCTTGCTTAAGTCAGATGACAGTTGAAGTAAGAGAATTGACGTGATGGCCATCAATTGGTGCAATCAGCTCGACGTCGTTTCATATCTTCATTCCATCTATGTACATTTTGCATCTAGAAGAATCTGAATAGTTCCCAAAGCATCGAAGCCTGCTCAAAGGATGCCTGGTGCGACTAGCGCTGCGAAGCGAAAAGTACAGCACTTGTTGATTGCTGGCCTATATGGCGACCACATTTCCGTTGTAGCGATCAAGCTGAGATACAATAGCAGGACCGGTCTTGTTGACAAAAATCTTGCCACCCCTAGACGCTGTGAGAGTTTGGTTGCCAAGCTGCCATGGAATAGGCACGACTAGGCTAACACCTGCAGGCGCCATCCACGTGGTTGCAGGCGCGTTACCTGACTGCATGGAAACCTGTGCTGGGCTAGCGAGCATTGTGACCACAAATACGTCGTCCTTTAGCATAGTGGCGTTTGATGGAAGCGGCAAAGTATCTGTGGTGCCAAGAGTCAGGGCAGGCTGGAGGCGATAGAAGAAGAAAACATCCTCTTCTGAAGGATCGATGGTGAGACTGGAGCTGTCTTGGCCGGCTTTATAGTGCTTGATGAATTTGGTGGTGATTTTCAGGAATGCGCTGTGGTCGAGATCCGCCCAGTAGCAGAACTGATCTACGGTGTCTAGCGGGCCAATGTAGGTACTCTCGCCGTAGTCGTTCCAGGTGACAATCTCGATATAATCTGGCTTGAGGTCAAGCAGGTGAAGCCATCGATTGAGGAAAATGTTCTCGTCTTGGGCGTGGCTCCAATTCGTGTCTGTTCCAAATCTCTTGAAGAACCAAGGGGCAATGCTGGCTATCCAAACTTTCCCAGTCGATTGTTGCTTTGTCGCATATGCATCAAGAAGATCGTGTTCCACCTCGAACGTATTAGCGGGGTGAATCCAAGGAAAAGGCCCATCACCGCCGACGGTTGGTGAGAAGAGGGTATTAGGATCTTCTCCGCAGCTTCCTGGTACAAAGAGCACAGGCGAGTTGACCTTGTTAATTACATCGGTAGTCCAATTCCAAGCAACTGGCGCGCCGGTAAAGGTGCTCAACATTATCTGGCCATCAATCTTCAGCTGGGCAGGGCTGTTCGCGTATTGGTTGATGAGTCCAATGATCATGCTAGTATCCGTGACGCTAGTAGTGTCGATTGACAAGAAGACTGAAAAGCCGTGGGCTTCAGCATCTGCGTAGAATTTTGCGAGGTAGCCTTCTTGTTGGTTCCAATCGACGTTCCATCCGCCGTAATTAATGGCGAACGCGTCAATGCCGGCAGCTTTGGCAAGCTGGATGTCGTTGGTGTAATCGCCATTAGGAGGTTGGGTAATGAGCATGTAGTGAGCGAAGACGAGTTTGGGTGAGTTTCGCTTGGTAAGGGCTACTTGAGGTTGCGGTAGAGCAGCCACTGAACCAACAAGAACCATAAGCACAAGGCTATGGAGGAATTTGAACATCTTGAACGTGTTGTAAAGAATGACAGAGTGATGCCGAACCACTAGAACATTAGGTAGCTGAAGAAGGAATGTGGTTTAAGGAACGTGGTGGCTTTGCTGGGTTTGGGTCTGAGTCGTTGTTCAACCTGTGAACATTTGATGTAGCAGCCGAACAAAGAAAGTGGTGTTGACAACGTGTCGAGAAAATAAGAAAACAGAGGGAGAAGTGAATGCTACTCAACTTTGGGATTGTCCGCCATTTTCCCGAGGAAGCGTCTCAAGCGTTTAAAAGTTGATGAAGGACGAGGCATGTTGATGGATGAAACATGAAACCAAATTGCAATACAGAACTACTGTATGTACTCGTATCGAATTCCCGAGTCCCTTAGTGCTGGCACGCTGCAGGTCGGAGATACCGTTAGTGCCCGGCGTTTGGATTACGCCCTATCTACCTAGTGGCCCGAGGCGGTACCCACTTTTCTCAATCTGCCCTATCAAAAGTCTTCTCTTTCGGCAGAGTATTCTATCATCAATTCATCCTATAGGGCAACAATATCCAACAGACTCCAACAGACATGCCATCTCGAGTCGTCATATCAAAAGATGAGGGGGGAAATATATCAAGCGGGAAGAACATCATCTTCTTCCACCCAGACCTTGGCATTGGCGGCGCAGAGCGTCTCGTCATCGACGCCGCCGTGGGACTGCAAAATCTCGGTCATAAGGTTGTAATATTTACATCTCACTGTGATCCCGGCCACTGCTTTGATGAAGCAAGAGATGGTATATACCGCTTTGTATATCACCTAGATTTTCTACAACTGAAAGCTTTTTAGGCACCCTGGACGTGCGAGTCAGGGCTAATTGGCTGTTCCCGGCTACGATCCTTGGACGCTTTAAGATTCTGCTTGCTGTTCTAAGACAATATCATCTTCTAGCAACTATCACTCTTTCTGGGGAATTGGCTCGTCTGCGGCCCGCAGCTTTCTTTGTGGATCAACTGTCTGCCGGGATTCCCATAATGAGATGGCGATGGCCAGGCGTAAGGATCTTGTTCTATTGTCACTTTCCCGATTTACTGCTTGTAAAGAATAGAAGTAAATGGTGGAAACGTATTTGGCGCTTGGGGTTTGATTGGCTGGAGGGCTGGGGTATGAGAGGGGCAGACAGAACTGTGGTGAACAGTGCTTTTACCAGAGGTGTAGTTGAGCAAATATGGAATGGCTTGGGTGGAGAGAGAGGTCTGGGTATCGTCTATCCTTGTGTGGATACTCGTAACGATGGAGAAAGGAAAGTTGAAGAAACTAAAGAGCTGTGGAAAGGGAAAAAGGTTATCTTGAGCATCAATCGCTTTGAAAAGAAAAAAGACATTGGTCTGGCGATCAAGGCATTTGCGAAGCTTGAACCGGCGCTGAGAGAAGGGGTGAGGTTGGTTATTGCAGGTACGTATTGACCAGCAAGGCATTTGGCCTCGCTGCTCGTGCAGAGGGATATAAAGCTTTCAAGCAGCAAGCATTAACTTATTACAGGCGGGTACGACAATCGAGTGGACGAAAACGTGGAATACCACAACGAGCTGGTATCCTTATCCAACTCCCTTGACCTGAAAGCCGCGACCACCAAGAACGTGGTTACAGCACTTAATGTCCCTACAGATATTGATGTCCTATTCCTTCTGTCGGTTCCAGCTCAGCTCAAAACCATGCTCTTCAATGCGGCTACCTTATTGGTCTATACCCCGTCAAACGAGCATTTTGGCATTGTCCCATTAGAAGCGATGGTAGCTGGTGTGCCAGTCCTTGCAGCAAATAGCGGAGGTCCTCTTGAAACCGTGGTTGATGGCGAGACGGGGTGGCTGCGCTTAGCTGGAGACATATCTCAGTGGACAGAAGTCATGCAGAAGGTTTTACATGGTATGACTCATGAGCAGCTGCAGCAGATGGGTGACGAGGGAAGGCGATGGGTCAAGGATCAATTTTCTGAGAGTAAAATGGCTTCTAGGCTCGATCAAGAGATTGACATGATGGTAAACTCACCCAGACAGCGTGCAACTGAACTTCCGGATGTGCTATTGGGTTTAGGGGTGTTCGGAATGATATTGACAACAATGTTTGTAATTTTATTTAGGTTACTGTGATGACATTAGCCCGATTAATCTTTCACGCTGTTGCCTAACCAGCCAGTCGGTAATCAACATAGTAGAAATGGCGTTTCAGGTTGCCCCTTTTTCAGGACCGCAGCCTTCAAAGCACTCCACTCAATTCTGGATGGACGTTCTTCTGGTTCCTATGAGATTCACGCATTACTAGCTCCAACATATAGAGGCGTGTGAGCTGTACCCGAAGCTTACCTTACCTCAAAGTAGTCTCGAGAATAGGTAGCCGTTGGAATCAAAAGTTAACCTCAAACACCTTGAGAAACCATCAATTTCTGATACAGTACAGTATTCTAGCAGGCTTTTGAAGTGAAACGCTACCTTAGTGACCTTTGGACGTTAATGCGATGGAGCTAAGATATGTTACCGTTGACTAGCATTAGCGGCCGTTTTCTTATCACAACTTTAAACAACGATTTCATGGGCACGAGGGGTTCAATAGAACATTTGACACAAAGTGACAAGTCGGAAAACAATGACAATGCATCTTAGGGCTTAAAGCGCAGAAAGACTAATCGCCTCTTCTGTATAATATCTATATAGATGAAGGGTATGTTCACATGATAACATTCACACGCACGTCTGTCACCTGACTACTTATCGCCATTATATCGACTGTTTCTAAGCTTACCCTTACAAACCCTCGACTATCTTACCTTCTAAATGATGTTAAAGACACAGCTCGAAGCCGTCATGGCGCGCGACTTGCGACACCAGGACCCAGAAGACGAGATTGCTCAAATGTTTCGGACTGTTGGGAATCAAGTCGAGGGCTTAAATAGTGCTGCCAGTGGGGATGGCAACGGAGCTGAGGGACCAAAGGTAGTAGAAGAGATCGAGAGTTTATGTATGAACTGTGGAGAGAACGTACGTAGAAACGTCATTACCAGCGTTCAAGCCTCGCTGACACAGGCTTATGCTCTAGGGTCTGACTCGGCTGTTGTTAACGAGGATCCCTTATTTCCGTGAGATAATCATAATGTCATTCTACTGCGAACATTGCCACTCTAAAAACACGGAAATTCAGTCGGCTGGCGAGATTCAAGAGCATGGTACGAAATACGCGCTTACATTGGACAACCTCGACGACGCGGAGAGGCAAGTAGTCAAAAGCGATACTGCAGTACTCCGTGTCGAAGACTTGAACATCGAAATCCCTCCTGGCCGCGGCAGGCTTACAAATGTTGAGGGCGTTCTTAATGAGGTCCTTAGGGACTTGGAGCATGGCCAGAAGCAGAGAGAGAAGAGCGACCCAGAGCTTTTTGAGAAGATAGACGCTATTGTACAACTTCTCCTCAAGTTTATGCACGGCACTAGTTATCCCTTCACGATTACCCTGGATGATCCAGCTGGTAACTCCTGGATCGAACCATCTTCTGGAGATTCCTTGAGTAAATATGCGCGTAAAGAGTATGCGCGAACGCCTCAACAGAACGCAGAGCTTGGACTTGGTGGCGGCGAACAGAGCGAGAAATCTGCCGAAACGAAAATCCAGGCGCCCGAACAGGTTGCTATACCACAATCCCAGACAGACAAAGATGAGGGCAGCGGAATGGAGGATGTCGACATTTTGGACGGAACCATGTATACACTACCTTGTGAATGTCCTGGATGTGGTAAGCTAGCATATATGAACCTACAGAAGGTTAATATTCCGTCCTTCAAAGAGGTAGTGGTCAGCGCTGTTGCCTGCCCCGCATGTGGCTACAAAACCAGTGACGTCAAAACTGGAGGAGATATTCCCGAGAGAGGACAACGCATATTCCTGGAAGTTAAAGGTCCTGTTGATTTAAGTCGCGATATCCTGAAGTCGGAGACATGCCTACTGAAGATTCCGGCATGCAAGGTTGATGTTGTGCCTGGAACCATGGGTGGACGATTCACAACGGTAGAAGGACTCTTGACACAAATACGCGACGACCTTCATAATTCGATATTCGATATGGATGATGAAGAAGGCTCTGGGGGAGATTCAATGCCCAATGAAAAGAGGAAAGGCTGGGATGTTTTCTTTACACAGCTGGATAAAGCTATCAAGGCTGAAATTCAGTACACCATCATCATGGAAGATCCTCTTTCAAGCAGCTACGTACAGAGCCTAACGGCTCCGGATTCAGATCCCCAGATTCGGACTGAAGAGTATGAGAGGACAGCCGAAGAAGAAGAGGAGCTCGGCTTAGCGGATATGAAGACTCAGAGGCAGGCTGATGGGGAGTATGTAAGAGAGACTATTGCGAAAGGTACTGAAGATGGAAACATCGAGAAAGACATGGCTTTGGAGAGCGAAAGAAAGATATTGCAGGCCGACGAAGAAGCGCAGAAGAAGGCCGTGCAGGTAGCAGCTGAGGAAGAGAATGACAAACTCTAGGAACATGGGGTACGAGATGTGGAATAGTTTACTCCTCTATGCGATACCCTTGGGCGGCATCTTTCGCTTTAGCGATGCATCATGGAGTCACGATACCTCAGTAGAGACGAGTAAGGTTGGCTGATTAATCGGTGGAGAACGTTGGAAAGGCAACATTGTTGCTCCATGTGTCATGCAATACGAACTCCCATTCCAGCGCTCGTGTAGAACAGTAGCATGCATCGATTCGCACATTCTTCTGTCATATTTTATCCCGCAAGCGCATTCGCATGCACCGTAACCCTCTCTATAACCACCCTCTCCTTCATCCTCCCTTTCTTATCCACCTCCATTCCTTCCAGCGCATCCAGCGTCTCCATCCCCACGCCCCCAATTACCCTACCGAAAACCGTGTTCTTCCCATCCAAATGCGGCGCCGCAGCATAACAAAGAAAGAACTGGCTTCCATTCGTGTTCGGACCTTTGTTCGCCATGCTCACCGTCCCCCGCGCGTTATGTCGCAGGGATGGCTTGATCTCATCTTCAAAGTCTACGCCCCAGATTGAGGTACTGATTTTAGGGGATGCGTCGGCGGGAGAGCCGGTCTGGATCATGAAGGAAGGGAGGGAGCGATGAAAGGGAGAGCCATCGTAGGCGGAGGAGGCACAGAGGGCGAGGAAGTTCTAGTGGAGATTTGATGTTGGTGTTTCAGGTCTAGATGGGTGGACTTGGGCGGAGGCGGGGGGGGTCTGGTGGGATGCTTACTTCTGCTGTTCTGGGGACGCTTTCGCAGAAGACTTCGATTTTGATGTCACCGCGGGAGGTGTGGAGTGTGACTGACATGGTGGTGCCCAGAAATGGTCATCCTTGAAGCGCTGGAGTTATCATGTCTGTTGAAACAAAATCTCCCGGGCAGGGCTGTTGGTATGATAATCAGCCCTGCAGGACTTCAACTGCGGGCCGTCGATCTGGTGGTGGAGCCCTTGGCAACAGTTAGGCGCCAATTCTTGAAGCTGATTAAGTCTTGAATATGAACGCACTGACATGTTGGCTTTGTTATTCACTTTCCAGCTCTAAGACTTTGCTTTGTGTGAGGATCTGTGCCTGCGAAAGACAGTAATCATCACCATCTACCAGTCGGCCACAATCTCCCCTCATCCATTTCTGCATAGTTGGGCAACCCTGTGTAACCAAACAAAAGCGAGCCAGCGCATTACCTCGTAGGAGCTCACGCTGGCTGTTCCAAGCTTGAATCCTGTCGCCAGCATCTGCTTCACTGACTGGAGAATCCTTCACGGCATGTTGTGGCGGGCTACGCCAAGCTCTGAACCGTCATGACAGCATTTGTCCGAGTGTGTGGCCCGCCAAATAGTGCCTTTCTGGTAGGATATCCGGGCATATCTGCGACACGGGTGAGTGAGAGTCTGTTCCGGGGAAGTGTGTTCAGAGGAGAAACATTGAGCTTCTCGACTTCGGAGGCGATGCTGACACTCTCCACATAGCCCCGCATAGAAGGCAAAGTCGAGATAAGACCTACCATTGGCATATCCGCTCCGGTCTCGGTTTCTTTAGTTACAATATCTCTTCAACGGCGCGAGACAATTCATCCATCTGCGGATTCGGTTACGAGAGGCCACTTGGCCGCGCCGAGGAAGGAGATTACGGACATTGTGGGGAAGGAGATGCTTTTGTTTCGATGCCCGACAGGCAAAGAATATGAAAATGTCTATTCAATGGATCTACCCTTTGTTTTGTTCATACCGTTTGGAAGAGGGGGCGAAGAAACGGTCCGCAGAGTGCCCCCAGCAAGTCTACAACTACCCAGTAGGACGGCGGAAACATACTACGAAATGGTTGTGTTGGTTCAGCAGGGTCATACAGAGCAAAAGAAATACGCTTTTCCAGTGCCTCTGCAGAGATATGATACTCTGTCAACATTTGGCATGTACACTCGGCCTGAATCAGCAGAGAGAATCACAGATCATCTTGTTACATTGGGAATCTCATTACCTCGGTGGTCGTACGGGCCCTTAGACCCAGTCAGCGTCTACATCAAACTTTCTCCGAATCCAGACTGGTTGAAGAAAGCAAAGAGAGTGACAATACAGAAGATTACGATTGGCATTGATGAAGAGATCATTTACAACCACGAAGGGGACGAGCCACAAAGAAAAGTCAAAACGCTTGCGAAACAAACACAAAACGTGGGTGTGAAAATGCCCGAGGCAGGATATTTCACAAACCTAGGATTAGTCTTCCCAGCGAAGGATCTGCGAGATAGCGACGGAATCATGCCTAGGGCGAAGCAAGCTTTTCCCATGTATTCTGTTAGTGGCTTTACAACAACAGGAAGTTTGTATAAAATTGAGTACTTTTTGACAGTCAAGGTAAAGCTCCTTCTGCTGGGTTATACATGCAGCATTGCTAATGTAATTCAACCAGGCACATATGAATTCAGCCAAAGATATTCTACTCAGACAACCTATTGTCGTCTATCCGCTCGATCACGCTGCCTGTAAAGAAGAAATGGAAGCGATCGAGCAAGCAGCTAAAGACGCCTCAAACGTTAAGCCTGACAACCCAATGTTGCCTGCCCCTACGATAGTCCGAATGAACGATTATAACGCTTTGCATGCCCTTGGTATGACTATGGTTGGGGCAACGAGAAAACCGTTAATTGAATGATGATTACTCGACATAAGGGCGAACGGTGTATTGAATTGGTGGAAATATTGGATAGAATATTCGCGGAGAAGGATGATATCAGGCAATTTGTTAGTTCTGGCGCGAGGCTTGTAATACCCTGCATCCTGCGCGACGGCGTTTGGGGGATGACGAATCCGACTTTACGAAGCGTTTCGAGCGGGCGTCTGTCATTCCTGGTTTTTGGAGCTATCTTTGGGTGGCATCTTTTTGCACATACGGGTTGGAAGCCTCTTCTATGTCTACTTGGCCTCGCTAAGAGCGCCTCCAGACAGCGTCTTTTCGTTCTTACAAGCCACAATGTTACATTCCTTCTTTCGGCTCCAACTCATTCTGAAAGCTTCGTTGCTCTCACCAACATGAGAGCTTCGAACTCGACCCTTGTGTGAGGCCAAATTGCGCAGCTCCATAAAACCTACACGTCGGCTCCGCTATAGCCAAGGAATGGTATCATTCATGGGTTCCTTCCAGCCACCGCAACTCCGCAACTGCCTTTCAACCTCCTCCCCGTCTGGACGTGTTTAAAGTAACCATCCCCTCTACAATACCGCCTATTTCGGCCTGAACGCGAGCTTCAAACCCTCAGACTTTGGCTGTCGCTGATGTCCAGATACCAGAGGAGCTTTTGAAAGCTCCGTACTTGCAGAGATATCGCCTCGCGCCGAGTTTGCGATCTCCAGAGCGGCGCGGTACTGGGCACTGGTTTCTCCCCAAATCGACTTGGCGTTGTTTAGGTTTGTGAGGATCTTTGGGGGATTAGTTGAAGAGGGTCATGTTGGAGAGTGACACATGAAAGGGCGTACGATGTTGTAGGTTTCTAAGTCTTGCGGGCTCAGATGGGGTGGCATGATGGCTTTTAGTTACATGTGAGGCGGAAGGGTAGGACTCAGAGCTAAGGAGTTGAATGATATATTTTGGAGATCGGAGGTTCCTGTTTAGAAAGTTAAGATCTAATCTAATCTTATCCAAAGTCCAAGCTTCAGCCGATCTTCCACTGCGGAAAATCGGCGCACAGTCATAAATACACAAGGAAGATCAAAACCATTAAACCCAACCCACACCAAACATGGATGACCTCGACGACCACCCACCCACCCCATCCGCCCCCGAAACCACCGACCCAGACCTCACAGACGAGCCCCAAGACTTCCGCTTCCTAACCACCCTCTCCCTGTAAACCCCTCCCCCCCCAACCCCACCTCCACCACCCCCCCTCCTCTCCAAACTAACCCTCCCCCTCCCATTTACCCACCAGAACAACCCCCACGCCCACCCTCCCCCGCCGGGGCGAAAAAGATTTCGAACCCCACGGCACGCTCTTGCAACAAGACGTGCTCGGCGCCTCCCGCGCCGCCATGCACGCCGCGCTCTCCCACCCCCGCACCCACAACCCGAAAACGAACGTGGTGGGCATCTTCGACACGAAGAGCGGAGAGACGGTGGTGGAGAGGCCGACGGGGGGGCATTTCCGGACGATGGGGAGGGGGCGGCGGGAGGGCGGGGTGGGGCTGGTGCCGGAGGAGGCGCTGTATTTGTGTGAGAGGGGGGGGTTGGAGGTTAGAGTGAGGGGGTGGGGTGGGGAGGGTGGTGGTGGTGGTGGTGGTGTAGAGGGGGAAGAAGGGGGGTGGCCGTTGAGTTTGCAGGCGGCGTATGCGTATTTGGTGGGGATGGGGGGGTTGACGCTGGAGAGGTATGTGGTGTATGCTGGGTTGAAGAGGAGTGGGTATATAGTGCTGAGGGCGCCGGGGTGGGATGGAGGGGAGAGGGGTGGGGGTGGTGCGCCAGTAACAGGAGCGCCAGTGCTGGACGCTCTGGGTATGTGGAGCTGGCTGTACAAGGCACTATTTCAGGCCAAGCCGATAGATCCACCTCCAGTGGGTCCGCTTGTGGGACCGGGGTTGTATCGCAGTTATAGTAAGCCATTGATTTCCCATTCGAGGGTTTAAATGCTAAAGCGCAACAGACGACATCTACCGCCGCCTCTCCATCATCCCATGGCACGACCCCAGTCTCTCAACCAACCCTGAAAAGCCCCGGCGCGCTCAAAACAGAGATCCCACCGCCCCACCGCCCCTCCGCCCCTGCTTTCACGTCTACAAACCATCCCCCACCTTCCGCAAATCCTCCCCCGGGCCCCCAGACTTCTACATCGCCGTGTTAAACGCCCGTCTTGATTCTTTCCCCACACTCGCCGAGCTCTCCGATCTCCTGCAATGCACGCCCTACTCCGCTCCTCCTGCAGACACCGAAGGGAAACTGTACCAGAAACTCAGACATGGATATCGGAATGTCATGATCGCGGTTGTGGATCAGGGCGTTGTGAGCTATATGCGGATCGCGGATGCTAGGTTTGGTAAAGAGAGGGTGTACGAGAGTGCGGGTAGGGGAGGACGGGGAGGGAAGAGAGGGGGAATGGGGAGGGGGAGAGGGAGGGGTGGTAGGAGATAAATGGGAGTGTCTCCGCGCAGATCGAGACCTTTCTCGTAGGGGTTACGGAAGAGGTTGTGCTCGAGCAGGGGAGAAAATGTTTGATCTACCATCTTCTATAGACGTTCGGCCCATGGTGGAGTGGGAGGAAGAACGCATATGCTCGGATGGGGGCTTGGAGAGAGGAATAGGGGGTGGAGAGTGTGTGATGAATAGGACCCCGGTGCCGTAGAAGATACGGTTATCTTTATGGGCCCCATTAGGCCCATTAGCTGTCCAGTTCCACGGCTTCCTTGTACCTGTGCTCCCCCTTTCTTGGGCATGTTGCTACTCTCTCATTCCCTAATTTCCTTGACTTGTCGCAGGATCATGTATCCCACATCCCCAACACCCGATCCCTTACCCCCAGTGGCACATAAAAAACCCTGTAGAACTTTTCAGCACCATGAGACCAACATTACCCCCCTACCCCCCCCCCCAAAGTAACTTACCGTTCCTCGCAACTTTACAGCAGTGATCCTCCTCGCATTGTGCAAAACACCGCCTTCTCTCCCCACTCTTGCTAAAAACCAATGCCTCTAAACCTGCAAAAAATCCGCCGCCATTAACAACTCCAAACACAGCTCCGGCGGAATCTCCATATCCGGCACATCTATCAGATCTTTCATCCTGAGGTTGTAGTACAAATACTCCGCCACCTTCTCCATCGTTATCGCACTGTTGCACTCCTCTCCAATTAGCACTGCCCTTTGCCCCCTTACAAAGCATCGCCTCCACCGCCTTCACCACTGGGTATGCAAAGGGAAAAACACGCACTTTATAGTCTCGAAAAAACACCGCCCCGAAGCCGCCTCAGCGAAGTTAGAAGTTGGATCGAGCATTTTGCGGATGGTGCCGGCGACGTAGGCGGCGTCGCGCGACACGATGAATTCGAAACCGTCGGAGGAGATGAGGGTGACGTAGGGGGAGGGGGTGGGCGGGGGCATTGTTGGGGGTTTTGGGGCGGTGGGTGGTAGGGGAAAGGGGAGAGGGGGGATATTGGTGGGAGGAAGGGGGGTGGGGGGTGGGGGTTGGTGAGAGGAGGAAATTGATGGGGAAAGGGTGGGTCGTGGTGAGGAAGATTGGAAAGGAAAGAAGTGGCTTGTTGTGGTGGTGGAGGAAGGACTCCGCTCAACCCTAACCCTAATACAAAGCACGCCTTTCTCATTAGTAAAATACATAGGAACTTCACCATAACGCTTGGAGATGGCACTCAACGCACAGACCATAGATAGTGTTCTATTTGAGAGCTTTGTCAATAGAAGACTGTTATGCAAAGATTTTAATTCGTTCCGAACATACTTATATACATAAAAGAGTAAGACTACAACTCAGAAGAGGATGGATACAAAGGCTAAGACCTACAATATTACCCCGTCTGCGCATAGGGATCTTCGAATTCTAGCGTACGGGAAACAATATGGTCTAGTCACTGCGCCTTTATACATCTATCCAAGGATCCTCGTTCATAAACACTTTATACAGCATCTTGCTAATAGCCGGACCAATCCTCCTGTCCGAAACAGCACCATTCTTATTCGCAGCTTTCTGAACACCCCTTCGTCAGCATATGTGCAAGAGAAACCCTCTACCAAGGTCTCGCATACCTTGATATCCTCCAAAGCGGTCGGCCCGTCCTTCCTGAACCCATGCACCAAGCTAAGAATATTCGGGTACTCCGTGGTGATACCCTGGGCAACCGACGCGGTCACCCTAGTGACTTCTTGCAGCATTTTCGAGTAGGTATCATGAGCGTCTTTGCCGGAATGGAATTGGCCGGATTCCATGCAAAAGGAGGTGTCGAGGTTCATGCGCTCTTGTCTATCGTTGATGTTAATCGACGAAAGTAGGAGAGAGAGGGGGGTTACGTACTTATATGGGATCGTAGATATATGTTGCGTAAAGTTGGCGACCCATTCTACGGTTTCGACGGTAGCAGCGGTATGGTGGATCAAGCACTTGTGTAAGACCTGCAATCGAAGGAGGGCGTCTTCGATCATGTCTTCGTCCACATACTGGTCTGCTGGTTTCTTTCTTTTGGGCGCTTGTCTCTCGGTTGTTCCGGAGCTATTTCCTTGGCCATCTTGGTTCAGTACTGCGGCCTGATACGCTCTGTTTCGAATTGTTTTGTTCTTCCGCATCCAAGCATTCAGGCCTTCGATTAGATATATAGGCGTACAATCTTCGAACTTGCTTTTCAGCCTAAGCACATGCGCTTCCAAATCCTGATTGTCAAGATCAGCAGCATCAGGTGAAGCCAGCGCCACGAATTCTTTGGCGGTCATTAAGCACATAACATGCTTTTCGTCCTGGATCGAAATTGTATGCAATGGGTCCCAATGCCCTTTCTCATGGTTGTATATGCGATCAGCTTTCCGCCTCCACTTGATTATATTTGGTATGGGACTTTGGTATACGTTTGTGTCGACGCCCAGGTTTTTCAAGATTTCTCGAGCCTGAGTGTCAACGCTTTGCCCATCGATCGATGCTGGCAAGTCTACAATCATCTCGGTCGAAGTGAGCTTCTTATCCAATTTTGACCGATTTATTTCTGCCAAGTCTGCTGCAATTTGCTTTCCCCGTGCTTTCTCCTCTTTTTCTAGCCGCTTCTTCTCCTTTTCATCTTCTTTCTCCCTAGCCTTACGCACTTTCTCGGCAGCTTTTAGAGTTTCTTTCTCCTGAGTTTTGGCCGCTTTCTCGGCCTCTGTGAGTTTCGCTTTCCTGGATGGCTTGCTCGTAGCAGCTGATTCGGCCTTTTCAGGAACAGTATCGGCACCGCCTCCATCGCCTTCCGATTCTAGTGATAGGACTGGGAGCCTAGCCTCGTGCTTATCGCCAGACTTCTTGCGGCCATTCGGAGGCTTCTTTTGCGGAGGCGCTTTAAGGCTAGCTAGCAATGCGGCGGTTCGCTTTGAAATCTGAGCAACTGACACAGGCTCCTGCAGTGTTGCCGAGAGCGGGTCATCGGGAAACTCATCATCTGATTCTTCATTTAGCACTGAAGGTGGGTTCAGAAGGTTCCTTGAATGATCAACGATATCATTCTTGTGTGGTGATGAAGTAGAGACAATCGGGTCAGAAAGGTCAACCCATTGATCTTTTCGAATAGCAGTTGTTTTTGTTCGAGATATAACTTTCGAAGACGAAGTGGTGCCCTTGACATGGGATAGCTGAGGGATAGGAAGGTTGTTCTTGTCGCCCAGTGGGGGAGTTAGTCTTCGTCTTTTGGCCGGCTTTTCCGTCCAACCATTAATACCAGCATTGTTGTCAAAGTTGTCTGATAGGAAGGAAAAGTCTGTGCTGCTTGCATCAACTTGGATTTCTTTCGTGCCGAAACCCTTCGAAGGCCCTGAGATTCGGCAAGGTGCTTCGTCATCGGTACTGAGAAGATCAATCACTTCTAGTCCGGACATGCCGGGAACACTCGATATACCCTCAACGCAGAAGGCAATATCTCCATGGAGAAAACCCCAAACACAGTCTCCTCAAGCCAACTGCTACACTGTGCTAGTTTCTCACCTAAGCCTTATACCGTTGCTATGCTAAGAAAGGCAAGCAAGTGAATCGAAAAACAAAGCTGAACAGGGTGCATTAAGCGAAACGAAGCAAAGCAAGGGCAGCTGTCTAATTTTGCAAGGACAAAAACCTAGCAGCTATCTGTCGATACTCGATAGGTCAGCTTCCTATGTCCCGGTTGAGGAATTGGATAACGCGACAAGCGCGACTCGGTTGGCGCGTTAACCCGTGCTGCGGCTCTGTTCCGCTCCAGCCTATCGATCTGCATCATTGTTGGAAGCTTTTCTAGGTACAGTAGAGAGCAGTTCTACAAAGATGTTGATTCAGATAGCTTTTGCCATGGATGGCTGCAGATTCTGTATCACTTTTTCAGATTGAGAGCCAACGGAACCGTCTCACTACCTCATCTATGAGTAAGGGACCTGTTGTCCTGAAGCCTAATACTGGGTGTGGCTACTGATATGAGACCTTGTTTCACTCGATCAGTAATTTTTCCCAACTTATTTTCCCCCTCTTTGTGTAGAATTTCTGATAATTATCAAATCCTCCAACGCGATCTTGCCATATTCAACGCAAGGAACTTGCAATTCAAACTCCAACACTAGCATCATGGCTGTGACTATCGTCGATTCTTTAACTACACTAGTAGCTCTACTCGACTGTCTCGAGAATATCCCTACCCAACCGCCTTCCTTGTACGTGGATCTTGAGGGTGTGAGGCTCTCCCGACATGGCAGCATCTCCATCATGCAAATCTGCGTCCTACCTAGGACCCATGTATTTCTGGTCGACATTTATGTGCTGCAGGGCAAAGCTTTCAGTATACCCAATCGCTACGGGACGACCCTGAGATCAGTCCTCGAGTCTGAATTAGTGCCCAAGGTTTTCTTCGATGTTCGCAATGACGCCGATGCCTTGTTTGCCCACTTCCAGATTTCCATGCAAGGCGTCCACGATATACAGCTCCTCGAGGTTGCGAGCCGTTCGTATCCAAGAGAACGCGTTATTGGGCTCGGACAGTGCATCAAAGACGATCTAAAACTTGCGGCTGGAGCCAAGGAAGCTTGGAAGGCTACGAAGCAAAGAGGATACGCTCTTTTCGCCCCTGAGCATGGTGGCTCTTACGAAATATTCAATGTTCGGCCAATACAGCAGGAAATTGTTGATTACTGCACAAACGACGTTGTATACTTACCTCTATTGTGGGACATATACACTCGAAAGCTCTCCGCAGAGTGGGCAGCGAAAGTACAAGAAGAAACATGTAGAAGATTACTAATGTCACAAGCTATATCAAATAATCCTCATGGAAAGGATAAAACCTCGAGTCCGTGGGCCAGTCCCGTAAAGTACAAGAAATGGAACCACACCAGAAACAAGGGGGAGCTTAGCACGGGAAATACAGAGAATAAGCATGAGAGTGCTGCAGAAAGGGTGGCAAAAAATGCGGCACAGATAAAAGCAGGAAAGCAACCAGAAGCCAGGCTGGGTCCTCAATTGTCACCGTCCTTATTATTAGGAGGACTACATCCACAGTGCCCAGTGAAGAAAATCGTGCTCCAAGCAACAGACAATATCTCCGATGTTCGCAAAAGATCAGTAGATCCACCGTCACTAAGCCATATCCCAGTCAGATCCAGACCTGCATCACACCAAAAGATTCTAACGACCCTGAAATCCCTACCTCATCCTCCTAAAACTCCCCTAAAGTGGACCTGCACAGCCTGTTTACGAGTAATGCACGCATCGTCAAGGCAGGAACATCTTGGTGGCAAACCCCACATTGCCCGCCTGAAGCAAGCGCAAGACACCATATCCGAAGCGCCCGTCCAAACTGCCACAATCGAGAAGTCTTCTCAAACAGCCGCTATCACCGCAACAAACTCTCAGAAGGCAAGAACAGAACTCAAAGCCAAGCGTCGACCGGCCAAATCTCAACCTGCCCAACGTCAACCTGCCAAAACTCAACCAGCCCGACCTCGGCTAGCTAAACCTCAACCAGCCAAACCACAACCACCCAATTCCGGAAAAGCCAAAGGCATCTTGGCAAGCAGTCGATCGAGAGTGCCTACAGCAACCCCATTCCAGCAAGTAAGAGCCTTGGGATCCCCTGATTGTGGGTTTGTTGGGTTTGATCAAGGTAGTGCCTCCCAAAGCTTTCCATGTGGAAGAAGGTCATCCGAAAAGGACGAGCATTACGGAATTGACATTCACGAATGTGAAGATTACGCAATCTGCGACAAAGACTGCGGATGGTGCGGACACTGTATGGACGGCGTTGACGTTTAGATCTGTCTTTTTCAGTCGAGAAGAAGCTTTGCTTCATCCGCAGATAGCTCAGAATATAATAAATAATTATATATTGGGGGAGTATCAACAAGCCAGTGCCATGCAACTATCACTACTGATCTGGCCCGTTTGCTTTCCGTGTGCATGAGACTCTTTCTTAATACACGCCCTTCCTCTCAATCCACAACTCCTCAACCCACACCTTCTTCTCCACCCACATCTCCTCCCCCCCCTATCCCCTCCTCACTCTACATCTCCCCCTCAGCGCACATCACCCCCCTCCCACCCAACCCCAGAAAACACAACCACCCGCATCAAACATTTCTCCCAAACCTCAGGTCCACAACCACCGTCCACGACTACAAAACGTAAAGAAAACACCCCTGACGCGTCCCGCGGCCGTCATGACTGGACCTGTCGCACCCCCGTGCGAACAACGAAACGCAGCGCTGAATAGAGCCGTGTTTAATATATCGACCTTACCGTTGCGCCGACGCTTTTCGGTTGGGGCAGTGCGTAGTGGAAGGAGGATATGAAGAAAAAGGGGGTTGGGATGGAGATATGTTTTGTGGTTGTTTTTTTGGGGGAGCGGGGGATCTTGGGTAGATGGGATAGGAGATGCTTGGTGCAGCTTGTTGTTGTCCGGGGGTTATGGTAGTTGTTTGGCACGGATGAGTATGGCTTTGCTGAGAGTTTGAGGTCGCTGCACTTAATTGTATTTTCTGCAGTAGGTATGGATCGGTTGAAAAAAGAATCCTGGGGTTTCCTATGGTTCCGAAGCAACAGATCTTTCCGTAAGAGTGTTTCCGCGACCTCACCTTAGATATTCTGAATGGGGGAGTTCAGCACGGAAAACTTGTGGGAAATTAACGTCACATGAAGCTTATGGTTATAGACACATATAACAAAGTGTAGGAGCAGATTTGCCTTCTAGCCCATGCCGCCGTGTCTGCAAGCACTAGGAAACCCCAACCGTACTGGCATTGCCGACATCCTTGTACACAACCAACTTCCCAAGAAGATTCGAGCCGAGCTGACCACCAACATAGATATCCGCGACCACCGTTTTCGGCCCATAAACGTACATCACCTCCCAGAGGCCTCGAAGGACGGATGCCGTGCTGCTGTGCGTCATGGGTACCACGGAGCGGGGTCGGTTTTGGATTACAATACCGACGTGCCTATTGACGATGCGGAACCCAGTGTCAGATAGTGGAAAGTCGCCTCGTGCGGTAATGCAATCCAGAACAGTCTGCTCAAGCCCGTAGATGACAGCATAAGACACTTGGTAGAGTTCGATTGGCGTTTGGACTTCCGTGTTGAAGAGGTGCAACCATATCGGCGGGTCGGTGCGTTGGATTTTATATATGAGGGGAGAGGGCAGCAGTCTGAGCCATGTGATGGCTGAGTTGGCTTCTGCTGCTTGATATGTTCAAAGGGGGATTGACCTACGGGCTTGATGGGGCCGGTAATGGTGTTGCTGAGCCGTTGTTGGTCACTGGCGAGATGTTTGCACTAGGTAGCGAATGTGACAACGAGTCCATTCGGGGTGCAGCTGCTGCGCCGATATAGAGCAAGGGCAACAACACCGCGACGTACTGGAAGAGAGTCATCTTTGCAATTTACCGTTGCTCGCGATTGTTGAACAGAGATAGAGGGGCTGTGGTCGAGGCGGTTGAAAAGGAAGGTGTACAGCGGCTGAATATTAGAAGGGTCACGACTTGGCGCTCCATTTATTGTAAATATTTTGATAGAGCACATGACTGTAGGCTATATAAAATGTTTCAAGCATAGGTTTGATCCCTATTGGCGCCGGCGTAAGGGCTGCTATCCTTTTTCCGCGACCCGTTTCTCTGCAAGCGTGATTCCCGAATATGCGAGACTATTACTGCAATGGCTCGACGTCCTAGGATATTGGAAAACTAGCATGAGAGGAAAAGCAAGTAGGTGCTAAGAGTCAAAGAAAAGTACATGAAGCCGAAGGGGATAACCACAGCGCGCATTGGAGGGATGGAATATACCAGGTTCCTCATCGGTTGTTCTCAGGATTATGTGAGGTGGCTGCCCTATCGCCAGACTTGCGAAGCGTGCCGTGCGTGCCGTGTCCAGCTAGAAGCCATTCGAAAACCGTTGACAGGTATGCTTTTCAGGTCAGACTCGATGTTCTCAGGTCCATCAGACAATGACACCTGTAGAGGGTAGCTATTTTGATACCACAATATGCCTGAGGAAGCTTGAAAAAGGGCTTCGAGTAAGAGCTGGTGATTGCCAACATTCTATGCCCATAAGCATAGACTTGCCGCTTGTTGAAACGCAAAAAAGTAAAATAAGAATTTTGAGCAGAGTGGGGATCGACTATCCACAGGTCAGCCTGTAAACCCACAATAATTTACTCAAGGCGAGAGAACCTACACCCACGCTCTTTCGAACTACGGATCGTTGTAAACACCATAAGCTGTTCAAACCTAAACGTAGCGCCATAACCACTCGGCCATCTGCCCATTTACTAGTGTGTATTAGCAGATCCTCTTATTATAATTAATATTTGTATGGGTGGCTTTAGACGACACACTTTGCTCACATCACAATCCGAAGGACCTTTGTTGCTCTAAAGATTAGCAATCTTTGAATACAATTCTCCCCCCTAACAATCCCCTCATCAACCTTCGCCCAAAATGGCCGCCCGCGCACAAACACCCTCCGCACCCCCCACCAAATCCCCCTTCCACCAACAACGCGACGCGCTCCTCTCCGAAATAGCTATCGTCAGTTCCCCCTCCCCCGCCTATTCCCTATCCAGAAGACCCTAACCTATGCTGAGCACGATCACGACTAGAGTTTCGAACAAGTCCTCCAAAACATCAACAAGCTGAATCGCTCGTTGGAGGGGGTTATTGCAGTACAGTCACCATTTTCTTCTCTTTCCCCCCCTTTTCCATATTGTTATGCACGCTGAGAATAGGGGATGAGAGGATATGAAGGTTGGAGGCTGATATTTGCTGCAGGTGGGCAATGAGTTCGGCGCTGTGGAGGCGCTGTGGAGTCAATTTGAGGGGGTGATGGCGAAAGATGGTGAGGCTGATGCGAAAGACGGGAAGGAGGAGGCTGGGGAAGAGGAGGGAGAGGGAGAGGAGGGCGATACGGTTGTGGAAGGCAATGGGGAGGAAAGATGAAGGCATTGGATGTGAGGGTGGGAGTGGGCCCATGGAATTTATACCCATGATGATGCACACGGTTACGAATTACGAGATCATAGACTTGGAGTGGCAGGAGGTAGGAGATTAAAAGATGGCGAACCGTAGGTGAGACATGTCATTTTTTATGAAAATGTTTACGAATGTTGGGGATCTGCTAAAGTACTTGAAGCCTATAGCCAATATTCCTTCGAAGCCATCTACCATGGCACACAAAGCCTAGAAGCAAGTTGTACGCCTGACCTCATACCACAGACGCCAACCATATGTATGTCGAACCAGCGATCCCGCCAGTGCTATGATAAAGGTCGAAAAAAGAAAAAGGCCCAACAAAGGCTATGCAAGAGAGACGTCATCTCAGGCCGTGGTGTTCATACACATATTGCGATCGTAAAGATAGACAGGCCGGAAGGAGAGACTGCATCATCCTATCACCTAAACATCACAATATTTTACACGGCCTGCTTCCCTTCTTCTTCGGTTTGCCGCCAGGCTTCTGCTGGAACGGCGATTGGCTCTGTTGGCGCGTTTCAATCTCTTGTCCCACAGCTGTGTTGACTGCAAGCTCGAAAACGTCATCTACGCCTCGCATTTCCTTGCTGCTGCATTCGACGTACATGGCATTCATGCGTTTTGCGACGGCCTGGCCTTGCTCTGGGGTTACAGGAGTGAGACCCTGGGTTTTGAGGAGGTCGATGCAGGCGCGTTTGGTACGGAGGTCGGATTTGAGCCCAACGAGAATAAGGGGCGTTGTGGGGCAGAAGTGGAGAACTTCAGGGTACCACTGTATGTTGAAGTCAGATGAGTTCGTCAGTAGTATGGCTCATAGAATGCTTACCTTGTCCATCACGTTCTCCAAGGAGTTTGGGCAGTCAATGGCGAAGCATACGAAGAGAAGGTCGGTTTCAGGGTATGAGAGTGGTCGAAGTCTATCGTACTCTTCTTGTCCTGCAGTATCCCAGAGAGCAAGCTCGACCGTCTTACCTGTCGGAGCATGGACTGTATGTGTGATGTAGTTCTCGAAGACGGTAGGGACATATTTCTGCCGAGCATCAGATGGAGTGGTGACTGGTTGAGGTTGGAGAGCTCACTTCTGGAAAATAACCCTGACTATAGCTAATCAAGAGACAAGTCTTTCCACACCCGCCATCTCCAACGACAACGAACTTTTTCGAGTACGATGGTGGCTGCGTCATATTCGTTTCTGCTGACTTGTTCGAGCTGCTTGTTGCGGTGCTAACTGTGCCATTGCTCGTTCTGCCACTCTGATTCCTAACAGGCTTTCTTCGAGGTGACACAGATCCAGGAGTATGGCTTTGCTGTGCGCTCATTGTAGAGCCTCGACGTCGTAGGTAGTCATAGTTCTCCGTCGCAGCTTGGGCAGACATCTTGCAGTTGTGCGTATGGACGGCGGTGATTGTAGCTGATGATGTGTTTGATCACAATCAACTGTTCAAAGTACGCTTGAAGTTATGCACAGAGAAAGGATACTTTGTACCTAAAGCTTAGAGTTGAGTTTCAAGTGGTGCAAGAATCCGATGTTTATGGTTTTCAACGTTCACTGGGCAACACAGAGAAATCAAACGGCAAGGCGGACGCGCAACGCTAAGGTATCTAATCAGATCCATAGGGTTTTCAACGTTAAGGTATTAGTACCTAGTATTTACGTGCGCTGAAGTGTTTACGCAATGGTACGACTACTGCAATTCCCTAGGTCAATGTTACTTCTCCTATGAGCGTCGATATCAGCGGTAACGACAGAGTCCCGCCAACTACAAAACGCTGGCAGGACTCGTCATCCACTCCTGACTTATCCAAAACCACTGTAAAAAAGGACGCAGGTCTCAGCAGCTTAGACCATTGTATGTTTTCTCTGATGCTTTTGTAATTGGTGTCTGACGATATCACCAGATCAGAGCAGGCTGCCAGTATGGCGCTATGTGCCCCGCCAAAAGCTCCTTCCTCTGGTACGATGGGAGACGCCATACTTGGCGTTGATACAGAACAAGATGCGCTCGGCTGCCCTTGATTCCTATTTTTCAACCACCGCAAACTTGGGGACGCATACATTCTTCTTAGTCGTCTTGCCTATACTTTTCTGGTGCGGATACACAAGTCTAGGTAGAGGGTACGTTTACTCGCTGAGTACCCTCCAGGAACGCTTTTGCTGTTGTTCTAACAACGAGAGTAGAATGGTTCACATACTGGCCTCCGGTGTTTTCTTCAGTGGTTTCCTAAAGGACCTTCTATGCATTCCTCGCCCTCTATCTCCTCCTCTCCAGAGGATCACAATGTCTCGCTCGGCAGCATTGGAGTATGGGTTTCCGTCTACACATTCTACCAACGCTGTCTCGGTAGCCGTATATACACTCTTTGCACTACATTCTCCTGATTCGACGGTCCATTTCCAAGTGAAAATTGCTTTAGAAGCCATCTCATATTGCTACGCGATGTCGATAATCCTGGGACGTCTCTATTGCGGCATGCACGGCTTTTTGGACGTTATCATTGGCGGTTTGTTAGGCGCCTCTCTGTCCGTGATACAATGTGTATATGGAGAGAAGTTCGATGATTGGATGACTGGCGATTCATTAGAGGCTCCAATGATATTGCTCTTGATCATCCTCGTCCTCGTACGGATTCATCCTGAGCCCGCGGATAATTGTCCATGTTTCGATGATAGCATAGCCTTTGCGGGTGTAATGATCGGAGTTGAATTAGGTGTCTGGCACTATGCGAAAAGCGATTATTCCTGGGATTATCCTGTGCCGGCAACTACCCCTTTCCAGCTTGAGGCTCTGGGTTGGCCTAAGGCTATTGCGCGCATTGCCATCGGAGTTTTGACAATACTTGCGTGGAGAGAAATTATGAAGCCAGCCATGCTACGGTCGCTCCCACCAATTTTTCGTATTGTTGAGAGACTCGGTTTAAGTCTGCCAAGAAGGTTCTTCGTGCAAGCTTCGTAAGTCTTCAGCTTGTATGAACCAATTTATAGTTGCTAATCGCTTTCGCTTTAGGGAATATCAGAAGGTGCCAAACCAAAAAGACGACAACGTTATTCCTTCTGTCTCCGAGATACCTTCCTTGATCACGTCAATTCGCCACCCTCGACGAAGTCGCTCTGTATCAATTGGACCCCAGTCCGAAGCCGATGCGTACGAGACACTGGCTTATCGTGAAAGACGTCGAAAGGAGAGCACGTCCTCATTAGCGGCTGCAAACCTGATGGTGAACGAGACCGCCGAAGGCAGCGGAAACCAGCCCGGCTGCTTCAGCATGATCACCTCAGAAGATACAACAGACAGAATTGCGACCATGGGCTTGCAACTCGCTCCTTCTACACTTAATGGGTACCGCAAACTTTCAAAGCTCGAGACCGCTCTGGACATCCCACCGACGCCTGGTACTATATCAGACGCAAGAGGTGCTTTGACTCGTCGTCCTAGCGATGGTCGAAGACAGTATGAACAGGAAGAGAGAGAGATTTTCTCGAACCTAGAGAAACCTAGGGTACGTTACGATGTTGAAGTAATTACAAAGCTTGTCGTGTACACGGGTAAATCTCAATAGCCCTAACGAACAGCTAGTAGCCACAACGCTAATTAATACTTTCAGGCATTGCTTGGATCGCAGTTGAAGGCAATCCTATTCTTTTCGAGATCATTGGACTTGGACTAGGAAAACGTCCTAAATGACGATCGTGAGCAAATCCTTGGTCCAATGGAGGACTTCGGCGAGATTCTATCTTAACCGGGATTCAAAGTGGAGCTAGGACGTTGTCATTACTTGGATAGTTGCTTCAAGACTGGTCTCCAGATCGAAGTCTCTTAAGTAGCTGGAGTCATTGAGGAAGTGCAAGCCCTCAGTGTCAACTGGGCGGATATGCTCCATTTATTCCACCCCAATCGCCGCAAGGTACAAGACAGATGACTTTTGTCTATCCCCGGGAAATTGCTGCTCAACGGGCTCTGCACGCCGGAATCTTCGATCACCGACCAACATTGTCTGAACTATCTCCACGTAGCTGACCACAGTCTCTAAGCAATGTAACTACCAGCGGAAAGATGTCAGAGATCGCCAAAGACCCTGTAGCTGTGATTAACATTAGTCGTTGGACTGAAGCCATGGCACTTTAAGGAGGAGAGATCTGGCGAAATTACGGGGGAATGTCGATGGTGTATAGACAGCCGCAAGCCTCTGATGGTGGCGTCAATGGGCTAAGTTGCTACAATGGACAGGTAAATCAGAGATATACGTTGTGCCTTCTGCTTCCTTATATTCCTAACGGGTACAGGCAATGATTCTTAGGTGCTGTTCCAGCGCAGCTAGAACTACAGGGATCACGTGCGGGAAAGCGCAAGAGCGACCCTGCATCCTTTAGAACACCGATCGTGGGCCTCGTATGCGAGTTTGGTCCGTCTCTCATTACATCATTGTTGATGCTATGTCGAGAAGCGAAAGCAAGGTCGAATTGTTCGCCGATGCCTCAAATCCAACTCAAAGAGCCATGGACATCACTTGATGGATTAGGGCTTTGTGCTCAACGGATGGAAAAAAGGGATGATCCCCCTGGTCTGAATGCCCACATGCTTCTCCGTCAACTGATCGAATCTACGGTACGGGCGTTGAGCTTGGTCTTTCCAGTTGGAGGTGAGGCAGAACCAGGACCTCGCTTATCTTAGGTATCGAGCTCAAATACAAGTGAATGAAGTGTCATAGCGCTTGGGGATGCCCTGATGCTGGCGGCACGTGGGGTTAGGTCGCTTGTCATGTACAGTGAATTTCAATAACACTCTGCATCTTCCCTTCCCCTCTGACACCACCCAAGCAACCTCATTCTTCTTTCCATCTCATCAATCTCTAGGTGGGGACTTATCCAGTTCAACATTCATTTACAGTGCTGCATCCGATGCAATGGTCATCCTAACCCGCCTCAATGGAAGTCAATCCCTTTTCTTAGCCCTTGCTGTCGCAGGCTTGGGCGATGCTGAAGCTATCAAGCGACAAGCTACAAGCTCACCTGTAGGAACATTGCAGGTTTTCCAGACCACTCCAGAGCTCTTTGCTGGTAAGTCATTCGTTCCTTTCCTAGCATCAAATTGCTTAAACTGTCCAAAAGGTCCCACAACCACAGGCTTGCCTCCATTCATGGCGGAGACCAACACGATCCTCATTCCCAATGACCCGTTGGAGACCTCGCAACCAATCCCAGACAATCCTCAGCATAAGAGTATTTTCCGCCTACTTGGCAACCAGAGCCCCTATTATCCACACCCTGTCGGCTTTGGGGTCGATGAATACCCACTCCCCAAAGGCGCCAATATTACCCAAGTTCATGCTCTTCTACGTCATGGAGCGAGATACCCAAATATTACCACGGGTATTGAGACTATCTTGTTCGGGGAACGTTTGAACAATGCTTCCGGCACTTTGAAAGCTAAAGGAGACCTAACTTTTCTCAATACCTATAAGTACCAACTTGGTGCGGAGATCCAGACTTCTTGGGGTCGTCAACAGTAAGTGACGATTAAATGACCAAAAAGCCATTCTGAAATCGTTTTAGGATGTTCGATTCTGGTACGTGGCACTATTACCAGTATGGTAAGCTTTATAATACCTCTACGAAGATCATCGCCCGCACAACGTCGCAAGATCGTATCCTTCAAGCCACAGAATACTTCTTGGCCGGCTTTTTCGGTCTCGACTGGACACAGAATGCCACCATTGAAGTCAACATCGAAGAGCTTGGATTCAACACGAGCTTGTCCAGCTTCCTCGTCTGTAACAACTCTCGGGATCTGAACACCGTCAACAGCGGTGGAACGAACGCTAGCGCTCACTGGAATTCCATCTACCTAGCTGATGCCACAAAGCGGTTTCAGAGTATGGTTACTGGTTACAATTGGACTCTTAGGGACACCGTCGCCGCACAAACTCTCTGCCCTTACGATACGTATGCCTACGGCTACTCACCTTGGTGTGGCGTTTTTACATACCCAGAGTGGGAGGGGTTTGAGTACTCTGTTGATCTTGGCTATGCCGGCTCTTTTGCGTTCCAATCACCTACAGCTCGCGCCCTTGGAATTTCATGGCAGCAAGAAATCATGGCTCGACTGCAGAAGCATCTCATAACAAAGACCAATGCAGCAAACAATATCACACTTGACAATAACCCAGAGTTCTTCCCGCTTGACCAGTCTCTCTACTTTGACTTCTCTCACGACACAAATATGATACCTGTCCTCACGGCCTTCGGCCTAAAACAATTTGCGGAGTTCCTTCCCGCTGATGGTCCACCCGATCCTAATCGCGCACTCTTCATCTCCCATCTCGTTCCGCTCGCCTGCCGTCTCGAGATCGAGGTTATCAAAGCAGAGTCCCCGGTCCCAGCTGATCGTTCAGCGCCTTCCAAGAGCGGTCCACCTACCACCTACATCCACTTTGTGCTTAACCAGCGAACCATTCCGCTTGGCAAAAGTCTTCCAGCGTGTGGCCAGCGAGCCGATGGATGGTGCGAGATCAGTGATTTCTTCGAATCACAAAAGGATGCAGTGGCGCTTGCTAAGTTCGACTACTCGTGCTACGGAGATTATCCAATAGTGCCGTATGGAAAACTTACCAACGGGGCGCCACCTTGAATTATCAGCGATCATAGATACCGTTTATGAGCTCCGCCAGTCCGCAGATTTGGGGCTGAGGTGCTTATCATATTGCTGCCGGTAAATGAGAAGTCAAGGCGAAATTAGATGATATCAAAAGTTGGCTTTCACTAGCTTAAATCAATAATTCAAACTTCCAACTTCAAACTTCCAACTTCACGCTTCACGCTTCACGCTTCATGCTTCATGCTTTGTTAACTGGCACATGCACATCGCACGATTCACATTGTTTCCATTAACTGAACTAAAGTATATTCGAGTTACACTTCTTTCACGCTCAGTGAACACATCACATACAGTGAACGGGTGTTGAAAAGCACCTTCGGTGACTTATAAAAGACAACCCTGCCCTCGACATTACAACTACTTTCTTACCTATACTATATTGACGGAAGTCCTATCTCATTGTCGCAGCTTTTCGGCACATCTCAGTGTTAACAATACCAAGAGTGGTTTGTGACTCACAGAGGCAAAACCTTCTCACACTAGGTCATTCTTGGCCATTTCTATTGTTCTTTTCTTTAGTCTACCACAATAAGCAAGACTAGTACTTCTCCCTATTGACATTCTCCTCATAGTATATATATATATATATATATACCTTCATATCACAACTGCAAACTATCGTTTGCAGACATTGAGCAAAGCACATACTTCGAAACTGACATCTCCAAGAGCAAAATCGAAGTCGCTGTGATTGCCAATCTCTCAAATACATCTCCTTTACTTCACTAAAGCTACCATCAGCTTTCGCACTTACTTGCTTTGCTCCGGTCGCTCCGAGCTCATTATTCCACCACCACTAGCAAAGATGCACTCTACTCCTCGCTCCATCTTCCCCTTCCTCTCCCTCCCTCGCGAAATCCGAGACCTGATCTACGACGACGCCCTCACCACTCCTCAAGCCATTGTCCGTCGTAACTGGCAGTTCAACCCCATCTACCAAAACAGCTGTGTCTGCGATAATGCAGGAAGAGACTGTTACCGCAATTGTCCTCGTCACCTCGATCAAATTGGGATCGAACACCATCTCGAAACACGTCCTTTTCAGCCTGCGGCACCTACTGGACTGGTAGTTGGGCTGTTGCGGGTGAACAAGCAGGTTCATGACGAGGCTGCGACGGTGCTTTATGGAAAGAATGAGTTCGACTTTACCATTGGGGTCACCACCAACAAGATCTCCGACACCGTGGTCCACCAGAACTTCATAGACAATGTTTCCGACGTCCCCGCCCGCTATCTAAAGCTCCTCAGAACCATCTCACTAAACGCTCAACTGCATTCCTCCACCATCCAGGACGCCCGCCAGTCCGCCAGAGAACTCCGACTGATTATGGGGCGTTTGGAAGCCATTGTCAAGCAACTGAGCGAAGGAGGGGGCCATAAGTTGAGAAAATTGGTGGCTAGAGTGGACGAGTTGTGGATGAAAGAGGGGCCGAGGATACATCTCATTGGGTTTGGGCAAGGGGTGGTGGAGCCGTTGGGCGCTCTCAGGGGTATACGGGAGGTGAAGATTGAGGGTGTCAAGCCAGAGCGGGCAGAGAAGATGGCGAAGGCAATGACGGGCGATGTTGTAATTTGTGAGAGACAGAAGAGGAAGAGAGAAGACGAAGATGGAGATGAAAAGGAGGCGACGAAGAAGAGCCGGTATTAGGAGGTTTTGGCTTGAGAAACAGCTGGGGGTTATGGTTCGACGAGGTTAAGGGGATTCTTTGAACAGCTGTTTCTGGAAGATTTGAGAAGCATTTTGGGTAGCGAAACAAACCTCGACATTGAAGTGCCTATCTCCAGAACTCCCATTCTCCAGCATGGTTATCTTATTCTAAACGGTTCGGACATACTTTATATCAAGAGATACAGCAACTCCACGACGGAAGCAAAGGAGTCGAAATTACCCTAGCAACAGATCAATAAAAGAGATTACGAAGTAGATGGTTCTAACATGTGACTTGATAATATGACTGTAAGGAGTAAATACCTCAAACGATATTCAGAAATCTTCACCTTGATCCGAGTTATCTTTGACAAGCTGAACTTGTCCGGAGCAGACATGGAACCTAAGTAGGGAGGAAGGCTAGCCGTTGACAAGCGAGACGCCTCTCTATTCAGCGATCGATCTCAAGACACCTTTACAAAGTCTTCATCTATCAACAAAGATAGCTGAGAGTTCCATGAGCTTTCTGTCTGTGAAATCTCTGTTCTACTATTGCAACCTATTTCCCAAGGACAGCCGAATTTTTCCTGCATCTTCCTCTCCCCAGGTTCTCGAATGACAGACTTGTGCGACTGAATTCTTAGTCTACTTCTTGATGGGATCCTGATTTAAGTTGCTCTACTGGCAGACCTCGTAGCCGGATGTCAAAAAGCTAGCCATGGAACAATTCGAGGAATCATTTGTCCTCCTAATTGCCCCCAAAGAGTTGGTGAAAACGGTCAAGAACGCTCTCGAGTCCCTTGGGAAACTCGACAAGAAGCACAAGATCCAGGCCTTGCGCTCAGAACATGACATCCCCCAGTTTGGGTTTGAGGGAACACTGAAAGACTATGCCGGCAAATACTTTGTTCCCACCACTATCCACCAAAACGGGGTACGTACAGATGACCGAGGCGTCAAGACCTCGGTCCTGAAACAGACAGGCCTAGAGCAACATGCCGCGGCAATAAGCCTCGCTACATGGCACCCATCGCCGCCATCTCCTAATCTACAATCTCCCTCCCCCTCCCTTCTCCAAAACCCCCTCGCCCAAGCCCTTAGCACCTGGCTGCACTCCCTCCCCGCCTCCACCCTCTGCCCCACCACCATCTCCACCCTCACCACCACCTCCCGCTTCCCCTACACAATCTACCCACCCCTCCTTCTCCTCCCCCCAACAATATTCACCCTCCCGCCCTGGCCCTCCCTCCTCCCCACCCTAACCCCCCACCTCTCCTCCCTCTACAACCTCCTCACCATCGCCCTAAAAGTCACCCACATCGCCCTGAACGCTCCTATACCACTCCTCCGCCCCTCCACCTCCACCCCAAATATCCTCCGCTCCCCCACCTCCCTCACACCCTTATACGGCGACTTCGGCCCCGCGCTCCCCGCAGACTGCGCCCCCTCGCCCAACAACTTCCCCGAAGCTTTCTGGGTCTCGGCGCGGCAGAACAGCGTTTTCCAGACCTGGGCGCCGCGGTATACCATGTTCGCTCGTGGCAACATCCGCGAAAAAGCGAGGATTCTGCGGATGTGGGAGTTGACGAAGGAGGGCTTGGGGGGATGGGAGCCGCGGGAGAGCAGCGCGGTTGATTTGTATGCGGGAATTGGATATTTTGCATTTTCTTATGCCAAGGCTGGGGTGGGGAGGGTGTTGTGTTGGGAGATCAATGGGTGGAGCGTTGAGGGGTTGAAAAGGGGAGCGGAGGGGAATGGGTGGGGTGTCCAGATTTTGAAAGGGGATGATGTGGGGGTGGATGGGGAGGAGAGATTGGTGGTGTTTCAAGAGAGTAACGAACGAGCGGTGGGGAGGATTGAGGCAATGAGAGACAGGATCCCGCCCGTTAGGCATGTGAACTGTGGGTTCCTACCGTCTTCGAAGGGGAGCTGGGAGACGGCGGTGCAGGTGCTTGATCCGGTGCATGGGGGATGGATACACGCGCATGAGAATATCGCAGTCAAGGATATCGAAAGCCGGAAGAAGCAAATCGTGGACATTTTCACCGCCCTGGCGGAAAACAATCACGGTCGCCATCCCCGTCGACAAGTCCATTGCGAGCATCTCGAGCGAGTAAAAGATTACGCACCTGGGGTTGTCCACTGCGTGCTTGATATATCTATCACACCAGTAGCAGCAGCATCGGGATAGTGTACAGCAGCGCCCCGTATCTTACATTCTAGACATCCGACCTGCGGTGATTTCCCGAGGACGCAACAATTTCGCGCTCACGGATTCCGCCGAAACTTCGCTGGAATGTTGTTCTCCACAATACTCATCTTCTCCATCTCCTCTAGCTTCTCCTGCTCCGCCTCCAGCCGGTCATGTTTCGCAAAGTGGGCAATATCCTCCGGATGGTTCAGATCCTCTTCTTTCGTATCTACCCCAAAGCCCATTAGCCACCGCCACATTCTCCCCCTCCCCTTAACAACCCAAGAAAGAAAAGGAAAAGAACAAACTCACTTTCATCATGAAACTTTTCAAAATGATGAATCTCATACTCAAACTCATCATCCCCATGATGCCCCACCCCACTCCCATAATCCCCCAGCCGCCGCCCATCCCTCCACCCCGCCATAAACTCCTCCCGGCTCACAACCCCATCCCCATTATAATCAAACATCTTCACCACCTCCCGCACAATCTCGTCTTTGCGCGCGGCCGGGATGTGCGCCGTCGATTCGTCCTCGAGACCGTAGGTGCGCCGGATTTCGTCCGGCGTCCAGACGGTGGAGGAGTCGTAGTCGTGCAGGGAGAAGAAGGCCGAGGGGTCGAGGTTGGAGATGTGGTGTTCTTCTAGTAAAGGGGGGGGGGATGTTAGCGGAGCATTGGCGGAGTTTTGGGGCCCGGGGGGGGGGGGGGGGGGGGGGAAGAAGATTGGTCAGCGGAGGAGAGGGTTGTGGGGGCCATCTTGCAAGTAGGCGAGGCGAGGGCGAGACGAAACGCAACGCAAACCAATCGCGCCCCAAACGCAGAGAAAACATACCGGCCATATGCCTTGTAGCCCAATCCGCCTCCTCGTGCTCCTCCCCCAGCGGTTGTTGCCGGTCGTGGCCCCCGTGCGCGACGACGAGCGGGAGCCCGATCAGAGGGAGGACTAGGGCGGGGAGGAGGAGGATGGTAAGGGCGGAGAAGGGGGTTGGGTGCATTTTTGCGGGGAGTTGGGAGATTGGGGGTTGGGGAGTTGTTGGGGTGAAGGTGAGGTGAGGTGAGATTGAGGTGGTGTGGTGTTATACAAACTGCTTCTGGGCCGTTTGCGGCGCGCGCGCGCGCAGGGGGCGTAGGGCGTAGGGCTAGCCTTATAGGGGGTTCTCAATGGTAACGCTCGGGATTGGATGGCTCTGTTTGGCGGGAGGGCTTGGAAGAGGATGCGCTATACATAGAAACTACTGATCAGGGACTACTTAAGATCGAGTACAATATCTATATTGCGGCCAAAGAGGCACGTACGTACGAACGTTGACCTCCTCGCACAGGCTGCGTCAGACTCCAATAGCTAATGTACATACATCTCCCCCCTACCATCAGGAATAACACCTCTGATATCAAACGCCAATTGAAGAGTCACTTATGCCTAGCCACCGCTAAATCGCCAGCATATTTAGTATACCGCTTTTGGATATCCCTCATTTGGTATGATTAGGTGAATGCAAACATCGTGTAGTCGTGCACGTCGTGAGTTTGGTAGATGAGGGAATAGGTTTTAGTCGTCGATGACGATGGCGCCGTTGCTGGAATCGTCGAGAATGATTAGGTCGGAGGTGTCGGAGGTCTTCCGGAGTTTTGCAATCTTCGAGGTTTGTTGCTCTTGGATGCTGGGGTCTTCTGGGGTTCGACTGCGTTTGCGCTTCATGCCGATACCGTTGGTTGCTGTCGCTGCGTTTGTTCCGTTTGTTCCGTTTGTCTCGCCGTTGGTAGGGGCAGCGGCCTTCGGCTTTCGAGCAACTTCGATATTCTGAGGTACCTGAACTGGTATTGAGCCCTCGGGTAGCGTTCTGTTTGAGTTAGCGTATAAAGGCGTGATAGTCAGTTTTGGAGGCTCACTGTTCCAAGATTGATAACGAGAGGTTGACCCGAGGGTTCTCCACTTCATCATCAATGACGGTCAAGAAGCTACCTGCTTTGACACCCAGATCGGAGAATGCTTTTGAGAGGTTATCATCCAACTCAGGGTCGTACAGGGTGCCGGCTTCGCTATTGATACTGAATTCGTCACCATACCCAAGCTGTGACTTGAGAACATCCTCGACGAGATCGTTGAGTGTGGCGCGAGCAGGATCCACGACCAGTTTGGACTGACTGACACCACATACGCTACAATTAGGATTTGGAGGCCTTAGAGCGTCGGTATTGATCACGCGGGCGGCTGAACGTTCGAGAAAGACCTGTGCAATTTTCAGTATTGCCTCTGTTGGTCGAGTGGGACAAGTACCATTTTTGCTTTGTTCAGCTCTTCACGCATGACCTTGAACGCTTGCAAAACACACAGACCTGCAGTCATAGCGTTCGTAGTTGCGATTGCTGGTATAATGTTCCCCGCCATTTCTGGTCTCTGTTAAGTCGTGTTCGTTGTGAGAAAGTGCGTCAACTTACGTTTGATATCAAACTTTGATCTCATCTCAATCCCAAATATGGTAGACCGTAGATTAGCGCTAGCAGCTACAAAGTCCAGGGTATCATCATCATCTTTGTCAAATGTGAGAGTCGACTGCCCCTTATCGACCGACTCATTAGTCTGGCTCTGCCGCATTCGTGCACTTAGTCTCCGAAGACTGTCGCAGAATACGAAAAAATTCTCTGCAAGTGTCCATGTAACCTGATCTTTCTGCACCACAGATGAATCGACTTTTGAAGAAGCACTTTCAAGTTCGTCAAAGCTGAGGGATGTCGGTGGCTTCCTTGTTTTCCATACATCTTCCGCGCTCCGTAGCCGATTGATATCGTCTGTAAAGACCTTGTCGAACACCTTGCGACAAAACTCTGCAGACCCCATAGATTGTCGAATGTTGCTCAACTCCAGTGACTCCTTCTGCAGATCTTCTATCTCTTTTACATTATCTAAGTCTTCGGAATGGTCAAACTCTGGGGTTTCTTCTTCGCTGGTTCCGAACATCTCTGCGAACAGGTAACTTTTCGCCCAGACGATGCAGTGTATCGGCTGGCTTGGGGTACTCCTGATGGTACAGACAGGGAAGCTCTTGGGCACCTCCTTCGTATTACAATCGTAGCATTCGGTTTTACCCTTTATTATCACCTGAACCTGCCCGTTGAATCCCGTAGTCCCACTTTCTATTAGGGGCACATCAGCTGCCAAGCACATTTTATTGACATGCCGCCTTGCGTCCAGGTTGTCTAAAGCATTGAAGACCAGATTAAAGCCCTGGAACCAATCGATGCTAAATTGGGGATCTTTGATGTTGGCATGGTGCGCTTCGAGCTTGATGTGAGGGTTGAACTTTGCCGCAGACTCCTTCGCAACCTGGTCGGACAACCTTAGCTTAGACATCTCGATACCCCGCGGTCGCAGCTCACCAATGCTTTAGACTTTTTGATGTGCTCGTGACGGAATAGGAATTGGCGATTGAGATTGCTTAGATCAATAGTGTCCAGGTCAACGATGTGGATCTCTCCGAAGCCAGTGAGGACAAGGTTCTTCAGCAATTCGCATCCTATCCCACCAGCACCAACCATCAGGATGCGCGACTAGTGCACATGTTGTCAGCGCAAATTATGAGGTGACATGTAGCAAACAAACAAACCTGTTTGATCCGACCATAGAGAGCCCCCAATGACTGTTTGGGGTAACGGTCGCGTCCCATGATTGCGATGGATTGCTCATACAGAGTGAAGATAGAAGGAAGAAGGGAATTCTAGATTACGAGAGCTTAAGATGAGGGAATGAAGGAGCGACGGTAGGAAAGAAAGGTGAGGTGAAGGTAAACGGACAAGGCCCAAGCGATGGGCGGTAGACGCGCAGAAACAGAGGAGGATTACGGATTTACGGTGTTCCTGGCAATGCAACTCTAATTCTTTAGTGCAGCCTTAGTTCTATGATCGAAGCTAGAGAGTATGGGACGAGCTAACATTTCCAGACTGCCTCACCGTCTCACTGTCATTTTCTCTTTCTCTTTCTCTTTCTCTTTCTCTTTTTTCCTTCCGGTGCTTATCTTGATGTTTCTTTCTCTTTTGGAGTAAGGCTTTCCCCTTCAGCGTTATGCTGGTAGGACCTTGATTTTCAACCTGTCTGTCTTTACAACTTGACCCCAACAAAGCGAGCAAAATCGGATACATGCAGGTGACAGAGTGAACTCATAAGTCACCTCTCTACCTCCGTGGAAAGAATCATTTTCAGTCTTTCGATTGGGTGGTCCCTTTGTTACTTTGCTTAAAGTGCCATGTCGGACGATGAAGCGGACGAGGAGCTCCTAGCCCTTTTACGGAAAACCCTGGGAATCGCAGACTGTGGAGCCCCAGGCCCCGCCGAAACAAAAGTACTGGAGGGTGCAGAACATATATACGACAACTCTATAGATGTAGCGATTGATATGCGTGGCGCAAAGGCTGCAGCTGCTAAAATCTGGAAGAGTATGCAAGAAAGAAAATACGGTTTCAGCTCTTGGTCAGAGCACGAATTGCACCCAAAAGCAAAGAATGAGAGTACTGTTGATTTCATTTTCCTTATGGATTTGCTCAATTTCTCTTTTTGGTCAGAAAAGGCAGATCCCAAGGAAGCGTTTGCTGTCGAATATCGGGGTAAGAGATGGACGGGATACTGGAGTCTTGTTGCTGCACTGCAGCGAGCTCTCGAGGAAGGTGTTTGACCCTGCCTCACGCAGTCTGCAACCGAAGTAACAAATTCTCAATCACAGAAACCCCAATCACCAACCCAGAGTACTACGTAAATGAGACCGAATGCCCAGACGAACTCCTCAAACATGTTTTCAGATCCGCAACCTCGGAACCAATCCCCCTTCTCTCAGAAAGGATCTCCTGCATGCGCGAAGCCGCACGAATCCTCGACACTGTCTGTACCACAGCCCCCACCGTCTTCGCACCTACTGATCAGCTTAAGCTCCCAGCGTTTCCACGGCAGCTTCACAACCTGCATTGAACAAGCGGCCGGCTCTGCTGCCGCCCTCGTCAACATCCTCGTCGAAAACTTCCCATGCTTCCGTGACGAAGCAACCTTCGAAGGCAAAACGGTGCATTTCTACAAGCGCGCCCAAATCCTCGTCGCAGACCTCTGGGCTTGCTTCGAGGGGAAAGGATATGGGTATTTTGAGGACATCGACAAGATTACCATGTTCGCCGGTGCGTACATTCGCCTCCACTCCCCAGAACCAGAACACCACAACACACAAATTATCCCCCAGTCCTTCTAACCCCCCCCAGACTACCGCATCCCCCAAATGCTCCACACCCTCTCCTGCCTCACCTACTCCCCCCCCTTGGACTCGCACATCCGCCACCTCAAGCCCATGACCAGCGGCCATTCATGGGAGATCCAGCTGCGCGGCTGCAGCATTTGGTGCGTGGAACTCATACGGCGAGAAATAGTGCGGCAGCATCAGGGGGCAAAAGTCAACGCGATCCTGATTGACTTTTTCCTGTACGATACGATGAAAGAGTTGGAGGCCAAGGGAGAGGGAGGGGTGCCGCATCATCGGACGAGGAGTATTTGGTATTGAGATTGGGGTGGAGGGGTCTTGGAAGGAGTCGGGGAATAGATGGTGGTTTTAGACGAGGATTCGATATCCGGTTTAGTTGCATCCGTTGGTACTAGCAAACAGCAAAGTAACCATTGCCTTTAATTTCATCTCCCAAAGCCCCTCGCTCTCCCAAAACCCCTCTCACCCCCCCTTCCAGCGCCTGCCCTGCCCCCGTCTCTCCTTGGCTCTTCCGCCCTTGGTCCCCTCCTCACCCTCTCCTCCCTCTCCTCCTCGCTCAGCGCAAAAGGGTTGGCAATCCCTAACATCTCGCAAAACGCTACCGTCTGCTCATTCGTATATTCTCTCGGCTGCTCTCTATTCCCGACCCTCGCATCCGCATCATAGACCGGCGCCGTGCTCTCGAAGTTCCTTGGGATGCGCATCCGGTTTGTTGCTACTAAGTGTTCTTCTATCCATTTCTCTTTAGCTTCGATTAAAGGGCGGTAGAAGGCTTCGCCTTTGTTAGGTGGGACAGGAGCGGAGGGGTTGCCGAGGGTAAGATTGGAGGCGAAGACGCGGGTGATTGCGAGCCATTCTTTGTCGTAGGAGAGGTGGTATGGCGGGGATGCAGAGGAGTGGAGGGGAGAGATGTCGAGGATCTGGAGAAACTTGCGGTTCGGAAGGCATTTGTCGAGGGCGAGGAAGTGGGTGGTTTTGTTGGTGATGAGGTCGGGTGGGGTAAGCGCGGTTGGTTTTGCGGTTGGTTGGGGGCGGGAGAAGGAGGCGGGAAGTTGGGAGCGGACGTCTTGGGGGATTGTTTCTATTGATGCTGGTTGCGAATGTAGGGGTTGGGGAGTGTTGGGATTGGATGTGAGAGACGGTTTCGATGGCTCGTCGTCGCCCATGTCGAGATCGATCTCATCATCGTTCCTAGGCTGCCCGGAAGGCTCTGGCGGCTGGCGTTGTGGCGCCGTACCGCCATCGAGATCTAAATCAATCTCATCCATGTTCTTGGTAGCAGCTGGTCCTAAATACCCTGTACCATTGACTGGCGGCCCAAGGATAGACTTCGACGAGTCCTCTCCGTCGTACTTTACGACAGCAGCAAACTTACAGTGAAGATGAGCCGAAAACCAGTGCGGGGGCCGGAGACGATCCATAACATATTTAGCAGCAGAATTTCCCAATGTCCCGGCTCGAGCGTCAGCCTCAAACAGATCCTTCTGGCGAAACAAGGCCTTAAAATTCCCCATCCACTCAACGCCGCGAGGCCAGTCATGGCTGATGCCTATGTCCACCTGGGTTCTGATTTGCAGTAGCTTCCTTACATCTAATTCCCTCACGTGGTAGATGCTCTTGACATCGTCTTGATTGTATGGGAGACGTTCGTGGTGCTGCTTGTTATAGTTGTAGCCTTTCCAGATGCCAGAGAGACCTGCTATTCGAAGGGGACCAAAACGGACGACATTTGCAGCTCCGAGGTAATAAATGTTCGGAGCTACCCATCCACCATAGTAGAGCTCGAAAAGATGGTTGCTTGCTTCATGGTTTCCACCCACGAAAATGGTCAAATAGGGAGCCGTTCGCTGGCCGCTGTAGTATTCATGGAAATCGCCAATCTCACGGAATTTGAGAGGGACGGACATGCAATTCAGATCATAGGAATTTCGGACTGCCTAAGGATGTTATTTTCGAATAAGAATTCGAACGCGATCCTGAGTATCAAAAGTACCTGAAAGTCCCCTCCTATAACGAGGAGTTCGACACCGTCCCAATTGTTGATCTCACATGATTTCTTAATGGAAGCATAGATGGCGTGAAGTGTACCATGCCCCTACGACAACGATCAGACAACCACTCAAGAGCAAGCAAAGTGGTGCTTACACAGCCTTCAATGGCGATGCGCATGATGTTTCCTAATAGTCACTTCGTGCCCTCAAATGCAGCTTCAGAGCTGGCCGTGCATTCCTCTATAGGCGATTTCTCCCGATACAGATGCGGTATCTCATAGCTGTTTCGCATTGAGCACACCAGTGAGACTTATAGAAGCGGAGTTAAGTGATCCCATATATGTTACTGACACAATTGGCTTGTCCATGTTTACATCGAAGAACCACCGGGTGCTAGAAGTGACCGAAAGCTAAGACCAATCGGTTAAGACTTTATGGATCATCCCGCCGCCAATGCATGGAGCGGAGAGGAGCTAAGGTACTGTACAGTACCTACTTGTACACAGTACGGAGCTACTATCTACTACTTTAGGCCCATTCGGAGGTCGCCAACAATTAACAACCTCCCATTGTCGAACCTGCAATAAACTCCGATTCTTTTGCCGTCGACGACGCTCTACAATGTAACTACAATATCGAGCAAACTATGGCTTCTGCTACGGTGACCGCGCGGCTGAAATTTCTCGACGCCTCAGCACACCACTACTCCACCGTCGCACCAGCGACATCAGCGCATTTAATGCTCGAACGCATGACTGTGGCTACCGAAAATGAGATAGCTCCGCCAAAAGGAGCCGATCCAAACGTTGCTTGCGGTGCTTGTGGCACCATCAGAATTCCTGGGTGGACTTCGCGGATCACAATTAATGATCGTTCTAAATCAAAGGTTTCTTCGAAAGCGAAGAAGCGTCGATCCAGAGCAACGGTAAAATGTCCTGCTGAGAAACATGTTGTGGTCGAGTGTCTCACGTGTCATCGAAAAACTACCACAGCAATGCAGACATCTCAAGGACATAGATTTGGCCGACCACGAATTCACAACGCTGCTAGTACCTCTGGCACGATTTCTGCGGAGCCTGCTCTGTTGAGCGCGCCTAAAGTAGGGAATCAAGTCCAAATCTCTCCAAATCCCGTCTCGGTGAACATTAGCAGCAAGAAGAGAGCCAAGACCCGGAAGCAGAGTGGGTTGCAAGCTATGTTGGACAAATCCAAGGGAACGGGAAGTTCCTTGGGCTTCGGATTGGACCTTATGGATTTCATGAAGCAAGCGTGAGAGAGATGGAATGTATTACGATGCACGCTAGTGGATTCCATCGAATGGGTCTGGTTGTAGTATTACGAACAACCTCACCAGCAGCGACTATTGTCGCGTCGATGCATCCATGAACAGAATTGGAAGTAGCGAATAGGCACTGAGGCTACCTTAGACAGATCGTTTTGGCGTCCAGTGCTCATCAACTGAGACGGTGGTCAAATTGAAGTAATGAAAGAAGATGTTCAAGGTTGTGGAGGTATGACGAGCTAAGAAAGCGGGAGGTCAGTGTGGGACTCCGAAGGGCGCCGTGTAAATATATGTCTAGTCGTCCGCCACTTATCGCTGCATTCGCCGGCTTGGATCCTCGGGGGCTTCTTGAATCGTCTAACGAAGGTGATACAACTCTCGGATGGGATTGAACCTCTGAGGCCGTCAATAACGACATCGTTCTACATGATGGAGCGCGTAAGAAGATTCAATCCGTAGTCACGTCCATATAATGAGCGTTTCGCAATTCCTCAATGCGCATTAAGATACCGATTTTCCACTTCTGATAGTCAGATCTTCGCTTTTCGCTTAGATAGTCGACGTTATCGCGCATCTACAATATGATCAGTAGTTATGGCTGCAGGTCGATGAACGCCTACCATAGTGCCTAGACCAGCTTGAAGATAGTCATTGTTTGAGCCTCTAACGTTATTTGTGCATTCCATGGGTGCTATCATGGTTTTGTATGTTTCATCTTCGTCTGGTGAGGCTTCTCCTTCGTTATCGTCTGCATCGGCAGTGACGAATCCACCACCAACAGGGATATTCGCAAACCAATCCAGCTCTGTCCATCCTTTGTCTTTTATTTCTCTCATGCAGTCATTGATATCAGCATCGTCGACCTGCCCCCAATCATCTTGTTCCGCATTGCTGTTGTCGAGAAGGGCCAGAGCTTCAGCCTTCAGCCTAAGATATTCATTCGCACGTGTTTCGACTCCTGCTAAGCGAGTAGTGACGACAAGGAATACAGCGATGATCAAGGCTGATACCTTGATCTTCCTTGGAGGACTTGCTATACTAGCGTCTGTAACTGCTTCTCGTGGAGGTGGGAGTGTCAGTATAGAGGATACCCCTGCAAAGACATGCGGTGGAGCCTTAGGAGCCTCAAGTCTCTCACACAACTGGCGGATTGTAGGCATAACCCATTCCGGTATCTCTATTAGGGTCTGAGAACGATTCAGAGTCTTTCTTCTGGGTGTTGTAGACCTGAGAGACGTCCTCTTAATTGGCGGCTTGGGCTTGGCTGGGGAGCTTGTAGAAGTTGATGCCGATCCCCTTGCTCTGGGAGAACGGTTGCTCCGTCTCGTGCCGGTTGGCAACGCAGCATCAAAGAATTTGTAGAGTTTCTGATATACTCTTGGAGGACATGGTGGCCGAGGCTCAATTTTAGGCAGAGCTAATGTTTGTTTCAACCTAGGTCGTCGTGTAAGATTTCCCTTCACAAAGGTTTGAGTAATGGGAACGCTCACACCTCTCACAAGCAAGATTTGCGCACGCGTAAGACCTTGCAATCTCCTCGTCCACTTTCAGGCTGCTTGCCTTACTGCGGGATTGTGCAAGAAGTGACACGGCGAGCTCCAATAGCTCAGGTGGAAGGGGCCCAGTAAGTGTAGGTATAAGCCCGTTCAATGCTTGAGCAACAGACTTATCCATTCCGAAACTCTCACGGTGTCTAGAGCGTAGCTTATTGTACTACATACAGAGTAAGGAGCTCCTTTAAATGCCTTTGAGGTATTCAACGTCTTATGCAAGATTGATATGCAGGAACAGTTATGACGCCAGTCGCTGAAGTTCGGATCTTATCTGATTAGATCCAAAGTTTGCCAATCATGCAGACAATTCGTCCTTTTTACCACACATTTCAACCAACAGTTTATTGGCTGCTCTATCGTCATTGTGTTTATCGTCCACAATGGTAAACACTTCCAAGCTGTGATTGAATATATCGCAAAAGTCAGCCGTCGTATAACAGGTTCGACTTCGGCTTTTCCAGTGAGAAACTTGGACGAGACTCCAAGAACGAAACACTTTTCATCCGACATGAATAACGAATTCCAAAATTTGCCGATTTGTCGTCACTTACCCACACTCGCTGATATGCTTTGTTGATTGGATCTTTACGGTATCCGGGCCCTTGGATAGTCTGTCCATCAACGGAAGGAATTCCTGAGATCTTCCACAGGAGTCTCCATCACTATGACATTTGTGATGTCGGATCCGCTTTCAGTGGAAAAGCAAATGCTTCTAGAGTTAGAAGATGGTGCCTTTTTTCAGGGATGTAGTTTTGGTGCGGAAAGGAGCGTTTCGGGAGAATTAGTATTCCAGACGGGCATGGTAGGGTACCCCGAGTCCATCACGGATCCTTCGTATCGAGGACAAATTTTGGTAATAACTTACCCACTCATTGGCAATTATGGGGTTCCCTCAAGAGATACCAAGGATAATCTACTTCATGACCTACCGGCACATTTTGAGGCTGCCGAGATTCACGTCACCGGGCTTGTTGTTACATCTTACTCAGGAGAGGACTATTCTCATCATCTTGCAACATCGTCGTTAGGCAGCTGGCTGAAAGAGGAGGGAATTCCTGCAATTTTCGGTGTAGATACTCGAGCTCTTACGAAGCGAATCCGACAGCAAGGGAGTATGCTAGGCAAAATGCTGATAGAACGCAAACCCAGAACAAACGGTATGGTAAACGGAAATGGTACGGCTGGTTCGAGCAGAACTATAGAGCATTCCGTTCCTCAAAATATACGAGCACACTACGAGAGGATTGAATGGGTTAACCCTAATATCAAGAATTTAGTGGCGGGCGGTAATGTCCTCGTACATTTTATCCCCTAATTTGCCTAGGTACTAACCTCTACCGCAGTATCTGTACGAGAGCCACGCATATATAGACCATCCGTGTCCAATGCATTGAAGCATCCATCTGGACGCCTCATACGTGTTATCTGTGTAGATGTCGGACTCAAATACAATCAGCTAAGATGTTTAGTCTCAAGGGGTGTGGAGGTTCAAGTTGTGCCTTGGGACTATGACTTTCTGACTCTTTGCGGGAAGGACTTTGACGGACTTTTCATTTCTAACGGCCCTGGAGATCCTGCCATGCTAACGACTACCGTACAACATATTTCAAATGCTTTGGAAGAGGGAAGGACTCCGATCTTTGCCATCTGCCTTGGCCATCAGCTTCTCGCTCGTGCTGCAGGCGCGCAAACCATAAAAATGAAATATGGAAATCGGGGCCACAATATCCCCTGTAATAGTCTAGCATCGGGAAAATGTTATATCACCTCCCAGAATCATGGCTATGCCGTGGACTCGAGAACTTTGCCTGCTGAGTGGGAAGAGCTATTTGTGAATGCCAACGATGCCAGTAATGAGGGGATAAGACATAGGAGTCGTCCGTATTTCAGCGTTCAATTCCATCCCGAAAGCACTCCTGGCCCACAAGATACTGAATTCCTCTTCGATGTCTTCATAGACACGATCAAGAAGAGCGTTGTGAATACAAAAGCAATGCAACAGCCCGTCGCATTCCCAGGCGGTACCACTGAGGAGAACGCGAACTTACATCCTAGGATAACAGTGAAGAAAGTTTTGATACTTGGGAGCGGAGGCCTAAGCATTGGCCAAGCTGGAGAGTTTGATTACTCTGGTAGTCAAGCCATCAAAGCCCTCAAACAGGAGAATGTTTATACCATTCTCTTAAATCCCAATATCGCTACCATTCAGACATCGAAAGGACTTGCAGACAAAGTCTACTTCCTCCCCGTGACTGCTGACTCGGTGCGAAAAATCATCAATCATGATCATCCGGATGCGATATACGTTACGTTTGGCGGGCAAACTGCGCTGCAAGTAGGCATTCAACTGAAGGATGAATTTGAAGAACTAGGAGTTAGAGTTCTAGGTACGCCTATCGATACCATAATCACAACTGAAGATCGCGAGCTTTTTGCTCGTAGCATGGAGTCGATAGGCGAGAAATGTGCGAAATCAGCCTCTGCATGCTCAGTTGAAGAGGCTTCTCGAGTGGTCAAAGACATTGGATTCCCTGTGATAGTGCGTGCAGCATATGCTCTGGGAGGTCTAGGCAGTGGCTTTGCAGAAAACGAGCAGCAGCTTCTCGAGCTGTGTAATAAGGCCTTTGCCGCAAGCCCGCAAGTATTGATCGAAAGAAGTATGAAGGGCTGGAAAGAAATCGAATACGAGGTTGTTCGTGACGCCAGGGACAACTGCATAACTGTGTGTAATATGGAAAATTTCGATCCCTTGGGGATCCATACTGGCGACTCCATTGTAGTAGCTCCTTCGCAGACGCTCTCTGATGAAGATTATAATATGCTCCGAACCACAGCTGTCAATGTTATTCGACATCTTGGTGTGGTTGGCGAGTGTAATATCCAATACGCCCTTAACCCCTTTTCGAGAGACTACTGCATAATAGAAGTCAATGCTCGACTGTCGAGGTCATCTGCCTTAGCTTCTAAAGCAACAGGTTATCCATTGGCTTTCATAGCTGCAAAGCTAGGGCTTGGTATACCACTGAACGAAATCTCGAACACGGTGACAAAAGTTACATCAGCTTGCTTTGAGCCGTCGCTGGACTATGTTGTCGTGAAGATACCGAGATGGGATCTCAAAAAATTCACTAGGGTCTCCACCGAACTAAATTCGTCTATGAAGAGTGTGGGAGAAGTGATGAGTATTGGTAGAACATTCGAAGAAGCCATTCAGAAGGCGATACGGTCTATCGATTTCCACAATCTCGGATTCAATGCAACAAGTGCTTTGATGTCTATCGACAATGAGCTGCAAACCCCATCGGATCAGCGGCTATTCGCAATCGCTAATGCAATGTATTCAGGCTACAGTGTTGATAAGATATGGGAAATGACCAAGATCGACAAGTGGTTTTTGAGCAAGCTGAAAGGCCTAAGTGATTTTGGGAAAAAGATGGAAGCCCTTGATCCCTCAAACATTTCGCCAGGCTTAATCCGCCAAGCGAAGCAATTGGGGTTTTCCGATCAGCAAATTGCCAAGTTTTGCAGTCTCAACGAATCGACTGTTCGTCGTCTGCGGGTTGACGCAGGCATAACGCCAGTGGTGAAACAGATAGATACTGTTGCTGCTGAGTTTCCGGCCTTCACAAATTACCTGTACTTGACGTACAATGGATCCGAGCATGATATTAGCTTCGATGACCATGGCGTGATGGTACTCGGATCCGGTGTCTATCGTATTGGATCATCAGTTGAGTTTGACTGGTGCTCAGTTAGAGCGGTTCGCACCTTGAGAGATCAAGGTTTTAAGACCGTCATGGTGAATTACAATCCAGAGACTGTCAGTACTGATTACGACGAGGCAGACAGGCTCTACTTCGAGACTATCAATATCGAGGCAGTGTTAGATATCTATCAACTCGAGTCGTCCAGCGGTGTCATCATCTCAATGGGCGGCCAAACCCCTAATAACATTGCTCTTCCCCTTCATCGTCTTAATGTCAAGGTCCTCGGAACCTCTCCGGAAATGATCGACATGGCTGAGGACCGGTATAATTTCTCACGCATGTTGGATCGTATCTACGTCGACCAGCCGGCGTGGAAAGAACTAAGTAGCTTCGATGAAGCTGCAGAATTTTGCGATAAAGTAAGATATCCTGTATTAGTAAGGCCGTCCTACGTTTTGTCTGGTGCTGCGATGAACACTGTCTACTCTAAAGATGATCTTGCGAACTACTTGGCTCAGGCTGTCGAGGTGTCCAAAGATCATCCGGTGGTGATCACTAAGTACATTGAGAACGCAAAGGAAATTGAAATGGACGCCGTTGCCCGTAACGGTAAGGTTGTGGGTCATTTCATCTCTGAACACGTTGAAAACGCAGGTGTGCACTCGGGAGATGCCACGCTCATTCTTCCACCTCAAGACCTTGAACCGGAAACAGTTAGACGGATTGAAGAGGCGACGAGAAAAATTGGTGATGCACTGGACATCACTGGGCCGTACAACATCCAGTTCATTGCGAAGGACAACGAAATAAAGGTGATAGAGTGCAACGTTCGCGCCTCCAGATCCTTTCCATTCGTTTCTAAAGTCATGGGTGTGGATCTAATAGAGATGGCGACAAAAGCCATTATGGGAGTCCCTCTTATCGAGTATCCTCCTACAGACATTCCAAAAGATTGTGTGGGAGTAAAAGTGCCACAATTTTCGTTTTCCAGGCTATCCGGTGCTGATCCAGTATTGGGCGTAGAGATGGCTTCTACAGGAGAAGTCGCTTGCTTTGGTCGAGACAAGTACGAAGCGTACATCAAGGCTTTGATGTCGACCGGCTTCAGATTACCAAAGAAGAATATATTGCTATCGATCGGTACATACAAAGAAAAGGCGGAAATGCTGCCTTCCATCCGAAACTTGCATAAAATGGGATACAATTTGTTTGCCACTGCTGGGACGGCGGACTATCTAGAAGAGCACGGCATTCCTGTGCAGTACCTCGAGCTTTTAAGTAATGAGCAAGATAATCAAAAATATGAACACTCACTAATACAGCACTTGGCCAACAATCTCATTGACTTATATATCAACCTACCCTCCAGCAACAGATCTAGACGCCCGGCAAATTACATGAGTCAGGGTTATAGAACTCGAAGAATGGCTGTAGATTACCAGACTCCCTTGGTTACCAACGTCAAAAACGCGAAAATTCTGATTGAGGCAATAGCTAGACACTATGACTTCGAAATCTTGAACATCGACTTTCGGACAGGTCATCGGACAGTGGTCTTACCGGGCTTGATCAATATCGCAGCGTTCGTTCCTGGCATATCGGTTAGTGGTAGTGATGACTTCCAGCTAGTCACAAAAGCTTCGATTGCCGCTGGGTTTAGCATGATTCGGGTCATGCCGCTGGGACTTGAAGGATCTTTGACAGACACACGATCACTCAGTATAGCGCAGCATAACGGTAGGCGAGGGGCTTCCTGCGACTATAACTTCTCCGTTGCCGCTACGTCAACAAACGCGGAGCAAGCCAGCCAAGTGATAAGTGAGGTTGGGTCTCTTTTTATTCCATTCAATCATCTTTCCTGCAACATCAGTAGAGTTGCCGCCATCACATCCCATTTCGCTGCGTGGCCAGACAACAAACCTATGATTACGGACGCAAAGACGACCGACCTTGCATCGGTCATGTTACTGGCCAGTCTACATAATCGGAAGCTACATGTAACAAGTGTGACAACAGAAGATGATATAAAGCTCATTGCGCTAAGCAAATCGAAAGGATTGAGGATCACCTGTGATGTTTCGGTCTATTCGCTTTTCCTATCGCAAGAAGACTACCCTCAGTGCTCTTTCCTACCAACAATCAAGGATCAAAAGGCATTATGGGAGTATATGGCTACCATCGACGTCTTTTCTGTTGGCAGTCTCCCGTATCAGGTTGCTTTTGAGATGAAAGAGACAACTTCACCGGCAACAGGTATTGCCGATACCATCCCATTGCTATGCACCGCCGTCTCCGAAGGCCGGTTGACTATAGAGGATATCACTGCAAAGTTGCATGATAACCCCAAGGAGATTTTTGAGCTCCATGAACAAACTGGAACCTCAATTGAGATCGAAATGGATAGGCCCTATGCGATACGGACTTCCCGAACTTGGTCACCTTTCGCTGGGAAGACCATGCGCGGCTCAGTACAGAGAGTCATCTTTCAGGATCGGACGACTTGCCTCGATGGCGAGATTATGCCAAACGCACCGCACGGAGCCGACATGTCTACGCATTCAATCCAGTCGAACCAGACTCACTCGCCTGCTTTTAATGCAACAATTTCGCCTAGCTTAGGCCCAAAACCGGATAGCAACCACGGCCGGCGTCAATCTGGACTTGCTGCCCAACCGGCCTTCCGACGACGACAACCTGAATCGCAAGCCATGCAGTCTCCGAGTGGTACAATGTCTGCAAGCGCTGAAGAGTTTGGGCCTCCACTTCCTTCAGTCCTCCATCCTGTGACATCCTTATCGTTGTCTCTTCTGGAATCCCTGGCCCATTCTCCATTCAAACAAAAGCACATTATCTCCGTCTCTCAGTTCACCCGCCATGACCTTCACGTCCTCTTCACCGTGGCCCAAGAGATGCGCCTCGGTGTCCAACGCCAAGGCGTTCTTGATATCCTCAAAGGCCGCGTCCTCTGCACCCTCTTCTACGAACCCTCGACCCGCACCTCCGCCTCCTTTGACGCCGCCATGCAGCGCCTGGGCGGCCGCACGGTCGCCATTGCTACAACCCACTCCAGCAGCCAAAAGGGCGAGACCCTTGAAGATACCATCAGAACCCTAGGCTGCTACGGCGACGCCGTCGTTTTGCGTCACCCAGACGAATCTAGTGCCGATATTGCGGCTAAATGCTCCTCGGTCCCAATAATCAATGGAGGAAATGGCAGCCGCGAACACCCCACCCAAGCCTTTCTTGACCTCTTCACTATCCGCACTGAGCTGGGAACCGTCACCCGTCGTACCATCACCTTCATCGGCGACCTCCGCTACGGCCGCACCGTACACTCCCTCATTAAACTCCTCCAACACTACGAAGGCGTGCGCGTGCAACTGATCTTCCCTCCCACCCTCGCCTTACCCGCTGACGTGCGCCAGCAACTAGTTTCCTCTGGCCAACTCGTTTGGGCCGGCAACGAACTCACGAAAGAGGTCGTCGGCAGATCAGATGTGCTGTATTGTACGCGGGTTCAGAAAGAGCGGTTTGAGGATTTGGAGGAGTATGAAAGGCTGAAGAATAGTCTTGTGGTGGATGGGGCGGTGCTGAAGCATGCCAAGAGCCACATGATTGTCATGCATCCGCTGCCAAGGAATCAGGAGATCGGGGTGGATGTGGATCTGGATTTAAGGGCAGCTTATTTCAGGCAGGTGAGTTGGGCATCTACGTGCGAATCTCTGGGAATCGTTTGGCGCGAAACTAACGTTGGTGCTTTTCGATAGATGCGGTACGGACTTTACGTCCGCATGGCTCTGCTCGCGCTCGTCCTGGCCCCTTGAGTCGCTCCCAAGCTGCGGCCTCGTATGCTACAAATCTTCCACTCTATCAGATCGTGCATTCCTAAATCAAATCCAAAAGCGACCGGAATAGTACAGTGTGGAAAATCCATTGATCTAGTAATTCGATTCAGTTGCAGGCGGAAAAGTTACTTCTTCGTGCTTCTGGTTTCTGGGGTAGGAGGAAAAACTATTTGTTATTGTTGCATCGTGTTTCTAGCTCATCGCAAGCCCGTCGTATCAAGTGCATAGAATGGTTGGTATCTGCTGTAAACAAAAGAAATCGCTATGTAGATATTGAAACACAGCACGCATGAATTAAACTATGTACTGCGTGATTACAGAACTATGTTATCTATCGAATAGTCATGATCTCCCAGAGCCACAAGGGGATCTAGTACTTTTCGTGAGATGGGCAGAGTTGGGTATATGTAGTAAGTGGTATCAAGGTGATAAAAAGCAATAGCAAACACAGAGACCATAGATAGGGCGACGAGTTGGCAAACCCAATCTCAAATCCCTGGTAGTTGCGAACGGAAAATCCGTTGGAGTTTTCAGTCCGTGTTTTGTATTTTCAGATCAAGACCGGGGTTCAGAGGGGTGTGTTGGAAAAGCGAGATCATGCTCGTGAAAGTATCTCTAGGCATAAGAGCTGAGAATCTCGCTTCGCAAGATATGTGTTTTCCTCTGTGCTCATCTTGTTGTTGTTATTGTTGCAACAGTGTCATCAATTTCCTTTGCAGTCTTCTCCTTCTCATAAGCTCTTGTCTCTCAAATCGACGTTTAGACGGAACCGAACAGAGAGATAATGGGTTCTGCTGGTAAATCTTTCCTTAGGCTTGAAAGCCAAAAATATCCCTTGCGAAGAGTTGTGGTTCTCCTTAAGGCCCGTCCCCGCACCGTTATCACGGCGTCACCAAAGTCTATCTATCTTCTCTTGTTGCCCCGAACTACCACCCCTCAGACCGCCGTACCCACCGTCTCCATCATCTTCTCATCCATCTCCTTGTTCTTTCCTGATTCGCAGTTGCACCCATAACGTCTCCTAAACTCATAAGGCGCCAAGCCGTCCAGTTTCTCCAGAGCTCTAGCGGCAGCTTTCACCTTTGCGTTTTTTCCAGACGATGCAGACCCATCCGCCACAATCTTCTCGTGGATGAGAATGGCGCTGACGACCTCAAGGGGAGAGCCGTCGATGTCGGGGATTTCTCTGGCTAGAATGCGGAAGTTGGTGCAGCCGAATTCGAGGGTGAGTTTGTTGTTTAATTTCGTCTGTAAGTGGAAGATTAGTCGGTCTTCTGTGGGCTTGAAAAAATAGGGAAGTGTGGGCGCTGGTGGGGCACGGGGAAAACTTACGACGGGGTGATTGTTTGCAAATTCATCGTAGATCGACATGTCTTCGAAGAACCAGCGCATGTTGTTATTAAAAAATCGCTGTACTACTTCGAAATCAAATTCAGAGTCAACGAATATGGCACCCATGCAGGCTTCGACAATGTCGGAAAGAGGCTTGTGTAGTATTTTAGTACAGTCACTGACAGAACATCTTAGCATATGGTAGAGTTACCTTTGGGGGATTCTTGGCTAAAGTCCAATAGTCACGTTTGCCTTCAGACTGTCTCTCACATTCCTCAAGCTCTGCGACATATTCGGTGATCGCGTTTAAAATGGCCGGACTGTGTGATCGGAGATGGCGGTGGAATCCGAGCTTTACAGATAGGGCAGAGAGGAATTTATTGGACACCATTGCCATCTGTAAGTCGTTAGTAACCTCATCTACCGAAACCAAGCAGTAAGAGGCTACCATACCTTATGCTCCGTCAGCCATTGGGGATCTTTGTCAGGGTGGCGATGGAATAGAAAATTGATGGATGCCATGTCAAGCAAGGCATCTCCTAAGAATTCCAATCTCTGATAGCATGGTATTCCTTTTGACCAAGCGGATGGATAAGAAGGATGTATGAAAGCAGAGTACAGTAATGCTGGATAGCTAAAGTGATAGCCATGTTTTCGCTCAAACTTTTCTGCAAGCTCACGGTGTATTGCCGAGGGAGATACCACCTGATACTGTGGCTTCTTATACATTCGATAATAGCCTGACCATTCTAGGACATCATGATCTAGACTACATACCAACGCGGTGACAGCCCTGACTGCCATGTCTCTATTGTTAGTGTCCATGCAAGAGATCAGTGCAGCTCCAATGATGGCCTCGGCTATGTCAGCGATAGTCTTGTCACCTAGAGGATGTTCCCGTAATTTTTGTTCAGGCTGATTAAAGCCTTTGCCCATCATAAGTTTCAAACCAGATTGATACCAATCACGTCTGATGAAGTCAGATATCATTCTCAGTTGCAGTATTGAGGACGTACCTTGAGAAAGACATGGTCCGAATGTACTCATAAAGCCTATTTGCAACCGCATGTTTGAAAAGGTTCCTATTACATATCATTAACATTCTCTTAACATGATAGTCAAACTCGTCATCTTCTGGGTATTTGGCAAATATTGAGATTGAAGTGGCCATTTTCAAGAAACAGTCGCCAATGAACTCGAGCCGCTCATAGTTCGGACCCATTCCCCGTTGAAGGCGAATCTGCTCTGCTTTGTGCTCATGTGTATTATCCGAGTCCTTAGTGAGGGCCTCAAGAGCTAATCCAGGCTTCACACCAAGCTTCGTGTCAAGACCTAGTGATGCACAGGCATCCAAAGCGATAAGGTATGATTCTAACCTGGAGATGATAGCCGGGAACAAATAGCTCATGGCTACCACCGTTATAGGTAGCTGTGACCACGTCAGTACTGGAACGAGAGATCATCGGCACTACATGCTTACAGCAGAGATCAGTAAAGGCTGAGGGCATAGATAGCTCTTTGTTTCTTCTTTTATGTCCTTTTCAGCTAGTGTATCCAACCAATTCAGACGGGTAGGAATTTTGTGCGCTAGGATGACCGGCTGATTTAGATCCCATTCCCCAGCGTTTCTCATTCTCTCTTTCCAGTTTTTGTAGAGGCGGACCGAGTAATCTAAGATGTTTGCAACTCCCTTGTTCCTGTCCTTGCTATCTGTCCAAACGGCAGCATCCTGAGGCACGGGATCAAGAGGTCCAAGGTTGGGAAGAACTTCAATAGAGAAAAATCGTCTGTATCCAGCGAACGGATCGACGAGAAAACGATTAGTGAATTGGCTATGTGGCATGTCATGCTTCCATTTTATTTCTTTATGGGCCTTGACATATTCGACCGTGAGCCAGTCAAGAAATCGATCAGGAGATTCAACCTCGTCCTTCACCATCCGATCTACGCAGATAGGTGCAAGCCAGTAAGACATCTGGGCCTCATCCTCTTTGAAATGCTTGTTAAAGATATCTTTGTATATACGGAAAGTGAACTCAGTCAAGTCAGCCAACCTTGCATCCGTCACTTTAAGAATTTGTGCAAAGGAGGTACACAAGACGTCTGAAGTTTTTCCAACTTGTAGATGAAGGGGGAAGGGTGGGAAATCAGGTAGATGGGTCCGTGTCAGTATTGCCAACGGTTGACATGGCCTGCCGAGATTCTCGGGCTTTTGTAGCTCGATAATTGTCATGTATAGTTCGGTTGGACGAGAGCCACGGTCCTTTTCCCACAGATCTGGCTTTATCCTCATGGGATATGAGTGGTTCTTGTTCATATTGACGGCTAAACGAGCATTTCGCATCTCTGGTAAGAGTTTGTGAATTGTTGGTATAAGGTGTTCGTCTAAATGATTACATTTTCGGAGTAGAAGGCAGGCTTCGAACGCAGCAGATCGCTTGGCTATCGCTTTCCTCGAAGAAGGCGTTCCCATGGCAGAATGGATTGGCGATTTTTCTGGGAGAATGACTTCGCAGACATATTGTTTGTTCTCGACTGACATCACAAAAGTCGCTTGTTGTACCGCCTCGCTATGGCTAGGCTATTATCGTTAAATACATGCCGTTGAGGAAGGTCGGAGGTTTTACCAAGCATCCAACGAAATGAGAGAGGACAACTAAGCTTGAGGCGTAGGTCAGTGTAGCCCCCGTCCCTGGTTCAACGTATTTCTTCATCGACCGTTCTTTTGCAAGAATTGTGCCTAGATCACAGTCATTTCCTTGCAACAAGCGGTCTGCCGGAAGCGCTTCGCAAAATCTGCGCATTACGTCCTATCGAGGTTCAGCATTGACCGAGGTAGCAATTGTAATGACAGCTCTACCTCGCCTAGCCGAACATCCGTAACTGTTTGAAGATGCAATTTGTTGCCCTGCTCTACCATATGGATGTACTGTTGCGTATTAGAGTCGTAGAAGCTACTGTGGTCAAAGGTATCCTACCTTCGAATTCGTATGTCGCGCGCGACCTCTGCTCTGGATATACTGGATCAAGGTATCGTATAGATCAAACCTAACACTAGGGGTAAGCGTTGGGAGCTGACCGTTGACCACGTCGACCAACCTGATCACTACATTACAGTCCGGAATATCGAGACCTTCCTCGGCTATAGAAGTTGCGAACTGAGATAATTAGCGAACTCATCTGCGTGACACACGTTTTAATTAGTACCTACAAGACAGTTTAATTCTCCCTTTCTAAATTTCATAAGCGTAAGGACTTGCTGTCGGAAGCTGATTTTCAGATCACCGGGATCTCCGTAGCGGGTGCCAATCAGTAGCCCTATCCGGATGTGAGGCGTACCAAATCGTTCAGATAGTTCTCCTAAGAGTCTAGCAGAGTATCGTCGTTTTACAAAAACGATACATTTGGTTGCCGAAGGTTTCTCAAAAATCAGATCCAGATATCGTAGTAAAAGTTTAACCTTGGGGCTAAGACTATTGCCCTCAAACGACGGCCGGGCGAATTGCCATTTATGAACAATATCCTGAACTCCACGCAAGCGACTGAAACCGTCATCAAGCACCTTAATGGGCCTAGATTCTTTTTCGGCGAGGAACGTTCGTTCAATCTTCCGTTCTACTTTACGTGCTTCTTCCTCTGCAAGAGCGAGAGACCATACCTGATTGGCACACCATTCACCAAGTTGAGAAGTTGCTTCTCGAGCGAACTTGAAAAGCTTATCCAGAGCCTCCATGTCTCCAGATTCGGTCTTTAGCTTAATGGCTAGAGGTGTTAAGTATGCATGAGAAAGCGGCTTGTATGCCGCGATACTCTCGTTAGGACGGCTAATTGACATGCGAACGAGAGACAAATCTGACGTAGTTGCTATTTGGCAGTGTAGCATCACTTCTAATTCTCTAGCAAAATGTTAATAAGTTGTTCGATAATCCTTTTACGGATAAAATACATACTTGGCTGCTTGGACAACGTCTTCCCTTGCATCGACTGGAGACGCCGTCATACCAAAGACCTTTGGGCGTTTTGATGGTTCCTCTTCTGCAATATAAAAATCTTTAATGATTCTATAATAGTCAGACCATGTTTCATTCTGCAGGGCATTCAGGCGTACCTAGCATAGGCATGATTCTTCTTTGCGTGGTGTGCCTCGTCAAAGATAAGGAGGTTGATTTGATTGATTTTGATGAAAGAATGCATCAAACATTGGTATAAGATCTCTGCAGTGCAAACAATAACCATGTTTTCCTTAAAATGCGTCTCCCAAGTTCGTTTGTCCCAAAGATCGCATCCCATCTCACCACAAAAACGTTCAATGTTTTGATCCAGATTACATTCGAGCACGGCGAATTGCTGAAATACCAGAGTAACACAGTCAACCTGTGCCAGAGTCAATTCAACACAAATGAGAAGCACGGAAGCTTTTGCTGACAAGAAAGAAGGAGATGCGAGCTTCCTGGCCCATTGATCGGCGTTCAGTCTCCTGATCGATTATGTACCTCAACAACAGGACTGCTATTAAGGTCTTACCAGAGCCTAAAATACATAAGCTACGCAATCATACTCGGAAACATATAGACACAGACCGGTATCCAGGACGGCGATGATGTTCTGGTTTTTGGCCCTCTCAAAAAGCTCGATCTGATACTCTCTCGGATCAGTGATGATGACGTTAGATTCTTGCTTTGACATCAACTTTCGAATAGAAAGGGCCTCATCATTAACGTTTTGAACGACGGCTCTGATTTCTTCCTTTGCGACTGTTTCTTCTCGTTGGGATATCCTAGGTAATTATATCAGAGCTGAATAAAATAACGTAAAAAGTATAGATATAACTGACCAGGCCGAGAAAACCCGGTCCTGAGCTTTCCGCTTTTCAGACACTCTCGGTGGCTTCTTTGCGATATCCCTATCCGATTCGGAATCTGAATCAGAAGGAACGTCCTCAACCCCATCATCCATCTGAACAGAGTAGGTCTGTGCCAAGCTCTTATCATTTTGGGGACCGCTATCGCCTTTGCTATGGCGTTCATGTTTTGGCATATTACTAGGATTTGCACCACTGTTGACACCACATAGCCCAGTTGTTGGCAGACAAGTCTCAACTGAGTCGATTTCCATGGTGCCTTGAGGGACAGAAGCTTTCACCGTCCTTGCCATGATTGACTGAGAAATGACAGGTTATGTGTTCGATGCTGCAAACATTCTAAACCTATTGGGATTAGACAATGCAGGATTCCCGGTTGTGCAGGTAGCAAGCAAGCATATAGCCGGACACAAGGATGGAAGATGACAGATGTTAAAGATGGAGTGAAACGAATTGGAAAGCCAGCACAGGCAAAGTGAAGATAAGCCAACAACGAAAATGTTGACCTGTCTTCACATAATAGGAAAAAGTGACTCAGATACAAAAGTTCTGAGGCAGAAAGGAAGAGCGCTTCACACTGAACGTTGGCGGACTTCAATATTGGTAACGTGGAGCTCTTCAAGACATATAAATTGTTGGTGATGGAGTCAAGGCTGATTCCAATCACCTTTCCATTTGTGAAGCGGGTACTCTCTAGGTAGACATTCACTGTCATTGGGTTCCATTAGTGAAGACTGAAGGTGGGAAATGGTGCGGGAATTAGCGTGTGCAGAAAGGTTTAGAATCCTTGGCATTCATTTTTGCGCTGCCCCACTGTGATCCTTTATATGAGGAATTCGAAAATTCAACCCCACCGCCCCCCCAATTGCCCAAAATTGAAGCTATTCAGACCTCTTTGTTTATTGACGTTCCTGACGTTCTTGACACCGTTTTATTCGAAATGCCTCAACGCCGGAGTCAAAATCTACCTCTAGATGACCCCCTCACCCCCTCTAGAGCATCCGAAAGACTCTATTAGAGCTGAGTCGTTAAATAGAGTCAAATTCCTGAATCAAATTCCTGATTTCCTACCTCCAATTCTCGTTCCAAAGCTCTGATATCTGCCTCAAAAATATAGCCTGAATGCTTGAAGTGCTGCCTCGGATATCTATCACATCCGCTTCGTTCAACAGCGTAATGAAGAAAGTCACCAAAGGTGCCTTCAAAATGGGGCCATGTCTCGTCAAAATGCCTACGAACCCAGGCCTTTAATACGCTGAAGGTGAGTTCTATGGGGTTGTAATCCGGCGAGTAGGGAGGCAAATATCGCACCTGACATTCATATCAGTGATAGATCATCAATTCAACGAGGCAAATAGCTTACCTGACATCCGTGTGAGGTGATGAGCTCTTCAATTCGACTATTGCAATGAACACTCGCGTTATCCATGATGATCACACTCCTTGGAGCCGGAAAGGGACTGCATAGAGGTAGCAGTTCATCTGCTAGCCATCGAAAGAAAGCCTCGCCGTTGAACCAGCCTTCACGAATACCGGTACAGGATAGATATCCGTCTTTCGTATAGGCCGGAAGAACACTCCAGCAATGCCCTCTCGTTCTGGAGGCTTGATAGCGAGCTGGTTGGCCAACGGGAGCATAGGCTTGATGACGCCAGCCTGTGGTCTCGTTGAATAAAGACTCATCCACGAACACGAGCTGTTCGGCCGTCAAACGAAGCATGTCTGCTACCCAATTCAAACGAAGCTCATCGTTTTGCCTGACCCCTACACGCTGTCCTTTCTTATTACTCCAGCGTCTCCTCTTCAGAATTCTTGATATCGTGGATCGATGCACGTTAATGCCCCACTCCTCCCATATGTACCAGACCATCTCTTTCTGCATGGCCCATGGCTGGTCTTCGAGGTAGGCTATGAGGCCATTTTCAGCTGCCTTAAACACCTTGCGGGGGGCTCCTTTGGGGCGAAACTGAGGTCTGAAAGGTGAGTTATACATAAAGAGGTTCTCTTGAATATTGTATACAGTGGCAGGGCAACAATGAACCTCTTCAGCGATTGCCCAAGGAGCCCAATGAAGTAGCAGAAGGCGTAGTATTCTGGAGCGAAGGCTTGCAGGAAGTGGTCCCGGCATAGCTGAAAGAACGTCAGGAACGTCAACAAACAAAGAGGTATGAATAGCTTCAATTTTGGGCAATTGGGGGGGCGGTGGGGTTGAATTTTCGAATTCCTCATATAAAGGATCACAGTGGGGCAGCGCAAAAATGAATGCCAAGGATTCTAAACCTTTCTGCACACGCTAAAACTTCCGCACCCTGGCGCCAGGGCACATCGCCTCTGCCGAGGATGTACTGTAGATACTCTTACCTATCTGTTTAAATTGTATTCGCACTCTATTGGCCTACCATTGGCTGTGTCTGATGAAATGGAATCGCAATTGAACGTCCGTACACTCTTCTCTACTTCCAAAGCCCAGCGGAAGGAGCTAGATGCCATTCCGGACTCGGGCAGTGCATTGTATCAAGAAAACCTTCAAGCTGCCATTGCAACGCTCGAGGAATGCCGCAGAATCGCAGATCGTATATCCATGTTCAGTGACAATGAGAGTGAAGACGACATACCCACGGGGGACCTTCAGTATCCAATCATTCGAGCCAAGCTTCGTGAGAGCATGGCTGACAGCCACCCAGATATCTTTTGATCGACTACTATTTGGCACAGCTTATATTGCAAGATATTAAGGCAAACCGCAAGGTAGTGCTAGGATTAGCTCAAGAAACATACGAGCGCTATATTCTTCTGTTGGACACTTACTCCCTACTTTCGAAATCCGACAAGAAGCTGTTAGAAAGCTACTTGGAAGGCCGGGAGGAGTTCTCGCTGATCTCAACTACCGATTTCGCAGCACGCAGAGACACGAAGATAGCTCGCTTTAAACAGGAAAAAGAGCTGAAGCTCAAGCTCGAGGTATGTAGCAAGTATGAGCTACTGAGTCTGTTCTAACAACTTGCAAGTACCTCGCCCAAGTCCCACAAGCATTACAGAACGATGACGCTGCCCTTCGGGAGATTTACCTTACCGAGACACAATTATGTGCCCATCGCACTTTTCACGCCCTCGATATGATTGCCAAAGAGCTTCAGATCCTAGCCCTCATGCCTTTAACTTCACCTGCTACGCCTGAAAACGCGGCCGCAGATTACCGACAGCGTCCAAGCGGTGACCACGAAAATTACTCGGACCGCGTAGATCCTCCATTATCACAGCTATTGAATGGGGGGAAAGCTGGCCCAATCTTGTCTAAAGACGGAAAGCCTTTGAAACCATTTACCCTCTTAGACAGCAGGCAGCGACTTCGGGATGGGGTATTCCGGCCAGATCACAGTCTACCAACCATGACCATCGACGAGTATTTAGAGGAGGAAAAGCGAAGAGGTGGCATGATCGAAGGTGGTGGGGAGCAGTCTGGCAGACCGGCTGAGCCGGACGAGGAGAACTACGAAAAAGCTGATATAGAGACTATGAAGGCTAGAGAATGGGACAAGTTTACAGAAGCTAATCCGAAAGGAAGCGGAAATACTCTGAATCGTGGCTAGGCGTGCTAGGATATGATGAATCAAGTTATCTTGTCTACAAGAAGCATTTTCCGCGTAAAACTCGTCTTACAATTTGATGAACATGACGCCAAAATCCATAGTCAGTACGAGCAACGAGCAAGGCCGAGAGCCATTCCGCAACTTCAAGCCTTAAATCGATAAGCGGAATAATCCCGCTGTCGCCTCTTGAAACCAACCATTTCTCGGAGATCTCACCGCCCGAGGCTTACATTCGTTAATGCCGGACCTGAGTATTCCCTAACGAGCCTCCTTCTTGCCTCAATGGATTGATATCCTAACACGCAGTCTCGAAATGCCAGAGACTGCATCCGAGCCCACCCCCGCCGATACCCCTGTACCACTTTCACAAGCCGCCCTCAATGGAGACTCCTCTTCCATGCGCTCTCTCTGTTCGGAACTACACGTCCAAGTCGAGGCGTTCCTTCAGGAAGACGTCGAGACGGAAAGACTGAGGAGCGTGCAAGCGCAGACCCGAAATTCCCTCGCTGTCATACAAGAAGCGTTGGACAATTACAGGTCACCGTCCTTCAACTCCCTCTGTGGGAACTGAAGCTAATGCCCCCATCGTAGCCTCCCTTCCATCTCTCTCTCCTACAACGGCGGCAAGGATTGCCTCGTCCTTCTAATTCTCTACCTGTCGCTCCTTCCCAACCACCCCCACCTCCCCTCCCACCTCCCCGCGATCTATATCCCTCCGGTGCACCCTTTCAGCAGCGTCGAATCCTTTGTCGTCTTCTCTTCAAATCGATATCATCTCTCCCTTACGCGTATCCAGCACCCCTCGATGCGATTAGGGTTTGCGAGTTATTTGGAGCAGTATCCGGGGGTGAAGGCGATATTTGTAGGGACCAGGAGGACGGATCCGCATGGGGGGAAGCTGAAAAACTTTGATTGGACAGATAGAGGATGGCCGGAGTTCATGAGGTGTCACCCGGTATTGGAATGGCATTATGCGGAGGTTTGGGCGGTGAGCTTCCGCTAATGTATGAAGGTCGATGGTAAAGGAGGGCCGCTAATGCGACGACAGTTCTTGAGGCATTTAAAGATTCCGTATTGTGAGCTCTATGATCTGGGATACACGAGTTTAGGGGGTACGAATGATACGCATCCGAATCCTGCGCTCAAGGTGGAAGATGGTGGAAAGACGAAATATAGACCGGCTTATGAGCTGACAAAGGATGAAGAGGAGAGGTTGGGAAGGGACTGGTGAAGGCTCGGTGGATATGAGTGAAATGCATAAACTGGCCTGGGAGACATTATCGCACTTAGGTCTTGACGTCGTTAGATTTTGGAAATGCTCGGGAGCACCCAGTCGTTCGAATTGTATATCGGCTCCGAATGCCTCTTCTAGGTCGATTGAGGTTCGAACATGAAGACCTACCAATTCCTGCCACCTCGACCACGGCCCCCTTGGTTTCGGCCGCCGCCGCCGCCCCCTCCCCCAGTACCGTACCCATAGCCAATTTGCTGCTGATTTTGTGCCGGCTGCCCATACCCCTGTCCACCTCCAAAATTTTGTCCTTGGCCCGCATTTGCCCCTCCCTGTGCGCCCTGCATCATTTGCATCATCATCATCGGGTCCATAGTAGTGGGATCCTGGCCATTCGCTATCATCGAAGCCATCATCTGCTGCATTTCGGGAGGCATGTCCATTCCTGGCATTGGCGCCATACCAGGAGCACTGGGCGCCCCTGATATACCACCAGGCATGGAAAGGAAGTCTTGCATTTCTTTCATTTGTTTGGCGGAATCGGCGACTTCTTTGCGGAGAGAGGTTTGCTTAAGGCAGTAGCTGGCCCATGTGAACTCGTCGAAGCCGTAGTTGAAGTAGTCGGTTTGGTCGGTGCCGGGGCGGCGCCAGGGTTTGTCTTCTTCGGAGAAATCTGCATGTTCCTGTCAGCTATGTACTTTGCGACTAGGTTCGTTGAGCTTGTTGATGTACCAGCATCCATGTCAATCTCTGTGATTGGCTTTCCATTGGGTTCGTATATCGGCTTGGCATCGACATCTAACTTTGAAGACTTGATCGCAGGGTATAAGGAGCCTGATCGTGGAGGGGTTGCTTTTGCTGAGGGCTCAAGCTTGACTGCTGGGGATCGTGCGGTTTTGTTCACGGAGTCAGTCGTAAAGGTTCCCACTGGAGTCGATTTGACGACAGAGACTCGCTGAGGTTGTCTATTGCGATCGTGAGCATGGCGTTCTACTAGATGGGATACGGAGACTCATACGGAGCTTCAGTCTTTGGGTCGTCTTTACGCTCAGTAATGATATCAATGTCCTGTAATCCTACGATCAGGACAAAGCAACGGAACTTTAAGTCAAGTAGAGTGTACCGAGTCACTATCCTCTTCTTCGATCTCTTCTCCCTCCTCTTCGCCTTCTTCTGAATCTTCGCCCTTCTCACCTTTCAAGGAGCCCTTTGGTAGGCGAACTTGTAGGGGAGTCCCATTCTTAACGAAATCCTCTGGAGCGTAAATATCATCATCTTCCTCATCTTCCATGATCTATTATGTATTTGTATTACGGAGCATAAATCTTCTGAGTGATACAACCGCCGGAAGCTGTAATGATGTTGAGCACGCGGTCTTCCCTATTGAGGCTCTAGAATTCCGCGTCGCGTTTCAGTTCCCATCAATTTACGACTAGCCACATTCCAAAGCAACAATAGCAATGTTTGGACGTTCTCAGAGCGGGCCAGGAGGCTTGAGTATCAATACCGGCTCAGCAAACTCATTATCGTAAGTTCATGCAGCATCCCCTAGATTCTCAAGATAACGGGTGATAAAACCAGTGTTCCCAGTGATGCGAGCAAGACTCAGACGAGTCCACTTCTTCAGACCCAGCAGCAAGGCAAGCCTGCAGGTGGTCTTTTTGGGTCATCAACAAATACCTCGCAACCGCAGAATAACACTGGTCTTTTCAACACAACGACAATACAGCCCCAGCAAACCAGTGGCTTTGGGAACCCAATAACAAACCAAGGCGGAGGACAATTGGGATTACAGGGTGCGAACAGCCAGCAGCAACAGAGTGGGGCACAATCTGGCGGCCAGTTTCCTCAAATACAGAGTGGAGGCCTATTCGGTTCGCAAGCAAACCAGCAGTCAAACCAACAGCAAAGTGGAGGTCTCTTCGGGTCGCAACTGAACAACCCACAAGGCAGTCTGTTTGGATCTTCGAATATTCAGCAGCCTCAGCAAAGGGGTGGACTGTTCTCATTAGGACAAAACCAAAATCAGAACCAAGCTCAGCAGTCACAGGCAAGCAATACCATGGGAGCATCTACTGGTCAGAGCAAGTATGAGGCATTGTTGTAAGCGTACCCATGCTCTGCTCGAGAACGCCTTGTAATCTAGGTCAGCTGGCTAATCAAAGGACAGCGGTTCTTCAACTACGCAGAACCGGCAGAATCCTTTCGGTACGACCCAGACACAGCAGCAACCACCGCCCACGTTTTTTCCAGGCAGTATCGGCCAGTATACCCAACAACAACAAACTATCCCCGGAGTTCGAATCAGCCTCAACGAGCTTCGTTCGACAACACGCTTCAATGACTTACACGAAGAATTGCAAAAAGTAATTGAGGGTGTCGACAACTTCATTCAAGGCCAGATTCATTTCCAGGAACAGTGCGAATTGGCAAATAAAACCATAGACGAGGCATGTGCAAGCATTCCCAACGATGTTGAATACTGCACGAAGTCCCTCGAAACGCTGCATCAAGCTCTCGAAAATGATGCCAGCTCGATTGGCTATGCTAAAGCTCTGACCAAGACAGATGCAGCCAATGCTAAAATAAGTTTCAAAGCTGTCCAAAACTTGAAAATGCCACTTTCATTCCATCACTCTGGTCTATGGAACGTCTCGGCGGTCTCCCAAGCTCTAGCACCATCGTTTTCAGATGAGGACGCGGACGGAAGTAGTAATACCGACCTTGTGTCTTATTTTTCGAAGCAAGCTGAGTCTATGTCCAAGACTCTGGACGATTACAAGAACCGCATAACGGAGGTTGAGGTCTATCTTAAAGGCATTGAAGCGAGCACTATGCAGCAAATGCATCAAATGATGTTTATCAGAAATCGAGACGGAGGCGAGAGAAGTGCTGAGGATCGAGTGAGGGAACTCGCAGCTGTTCTGCGAGAATTTGAAAATGGTATTTTGGGGGTTGCTGGTAAGGTTGGTGGCGCAAGGGAGAAAGTGCTAGAGGTGATGTTGGGAGACTATGGTAATCCGAATGGGAGGACTGCAAGATTCGGCACCCTTTGAGGGCATGTTTACGACCTAGCTGGGAATGTGATCATTGGAGCACGTGCCTGGTTTCCTGATATGGCTCTCATTATCGCAGGTACCTTAGTACCTAATGGGTTTCAAGTCGTGAAAAAGAACCGCTACTGCTGCTCTTGAGCTCAGCGCCCATCTCAGGTACGATGATAATAGCGCAAACCAGTGACATACCTTCATTTCAATTCAGTTGAGTAAAAGCGTTCACTATTATCCTAGGCGCTTGGTGGACAAGAGCAATATCTCTAGTATTTTGTCGCGATGAAGAGCACGACGTGCAGGGTCTGGGAGCCTTTGCGCTATTCTGAGAAGGAGATGAAGAGGACGGCCGGAAGTGATAGAAGGATCCGCAAGATAATTATTGTTCATGAAACGCAGCCTAAAAATGCGTGAAATAGCATCACGGACCTCAACAGCCACAGATTTGCTGCAGACTCCGATAAAGTGCGTCTCGCTTACCCAGTTACAGCTTTACAAACCAACTCATGCACCGGAAACTTAGTTTATCAGCGCTGGACCGAATCGGCTGCCTAAGCTTGCAAGGCGTCTTTTTTTATAGATTTCGGCAAGCGATGGTTATTTCCAGGAACGCTTATGTATATTGTACCTGAGCATGGAACCACTGCGCTGTCATTCCGGATCTCAATCTTGATGCTGACCGGGGTAATGGGTTGATCAACCCAATGAGATGGAGGGTGACTGGAGTCGCGACTTGTCGGCCAAGTTGAGCCTGTACGTAAAAGCAGCGAAATCTTGGGCCGTTGGGGAGATTCAACAACGCCGCAGAATTGCCTCAAGGCAAAGCGCACCGAGATCTTATCGGGTTTTTACAGGCATGGGGGAATGAAGCTGCTCTGCCTCCAAGAACGGAAATTTTGGGGGCAGGCTGCTGAAAGGCGGATTGGTCACCCATAGCTAAATCCTATACGGAGAATATAAAACCTATCTCCTACTCCACACACGATTTCAGATCTCAGAATCTCCATCTCACCTGAGCAGCGCGAAGCCGCTGCACTTCGAGTTCGTAACCAGTACTCGACCCTCAGGGCACGAGAGTAATGGAGCCGCACGTTCTCGTCCGGACCGGGTACAACAGGAAGAGGGTTTTTCGGTTCAATGTCATAGCTCAGCGGCTCTTTAAGCAAACGAAGATAGGCAGCCTCGCTTCTCAAGCTTTTCCCGGGGCTCATCGTACCCTCGGCTTCAGATGGAATCGGTAGACTTTTTGAAACAGTTGATCCTCATACGCGCACCAAGAAAGTCGCTGCGGCTAAGGGATCTGTTTCGGATTTTTTCGAGTCTCTAGCGCGCTTAGTCCCCGTCTTCTCACAACCCTAAATCAATCGAAATGGTAACACAGCAGAAAACCGCTCTTCCGTACGCCGACTCGTCTAAGGATGCATCATCTGAGAGTTGTCTCCCTGGCCGCAGGGCGTCAATCCTCGCCTTCTCCGTCACAGACACAGATATTCCAACCGAAAACCGATGTCTTTTGTTGTACTGATTCATCATGAGAATAGATGGATGTCGCGTGGCCAAACATGCGAGACATGGATGATGCGCTCCTGCTCTTGGTCTAACAGCTAGCGGTTGAGGGTCAATGATAGACTATGGCCTAATAAGCTCGCTGCTTAGCAAGATCGGAGATGTCTGGCACTTTTCGCAACTTAGGATCGTGGACTAAATGAGACAACCAGAGGCTTGACCGTAGCAATTATCGAGCCAAAGAAGGATCCCTCGGTCAATGCTCTATCACCGAAGCATCGGCAGGTTATTCCTATGCTCCGGTGCTACTTAGCCCCTGGCGAGAACGGCGTCGGTAGAGAGCGTGGTGCTCGGAATGTCCAACCACCGGCCATGCCTCCGAGGCGGTAAAACTTTCTTTGCGGCGCTTTGCCGCAAGGCCATTGAAAAATCTCCGAAATACGCCTGCTGAAACCCGTTTACAACAGCCCTATGGTATGACTGATGACCGCTCGTGAGAAAAAGACCTGCAGTAGGTAGATTCTTATTAGCACTCATGGATCCTGTGCACGCCCAGCTCCAATAATTCGCGATTGCTGCGGAAAAGACCAACAATCCCTAGGCTTCGTCTTTACTCTTGATTCTTGCGCCAGTGCGGGAATGTTGTCTTCCTAACCAGTCTGAGCTTGTGCCAGAGGAAACTCGAAGTTGTTTGTTCATGATGAGAGCGGTTGTGCTTTGACAATTATAATTGTGGAGTCGTTATATTTATATGAGATTTAGCCGAATGCTTTCTATGAACTCATCTCTCGATTGTAGCGTATATATCTTAGGGCTTCAGTCTGTGATTTCCTCTTTTAATGTCTTTCAGGATAACGCAACGCGTATTCATCAATAATTTGTCTATACTAGCCGGACCAGATTGAAATTTCGAGCGCCTTTCAGAATAAGTCTTCCACTGCGGCAGTTGGGAGCCTGGCGTTGAGATCTCTGCGATACTTTTCGACGGCATCGAGTAATTCAGAAGTCCAAGATTGGTTTCATGGTGTCCCTGGCCTATTCCAATGCAATCCGGAAAAGACTCCAGCCATCGAGGTCATCAGATAATGGTACCGTCACCCAGGTGTGTTTTGAATTGCCAAGCTTTGTCCATTCATCTACCGCCTCTTCGTGATCCTGGGGATACATCAGTAAGGGGCAAGTACTTGACTCCGCCTATGTCCGCTTCTCCAGGGCACTCACAATTTGGAGACAATCATCAAACGCATCAAAAGGGTCGTCGCGAACAGACCTTGTCCCCTACTTTAGCTCCTCCATATTCTAGCAAACAGAGTCCAGAAGGTATTCGAGCGGGGCACAGCGCGCAACCACGGCCTCTTAAACATGTACAAACGCCTCTAGAAAGCCCGGGTGCCAGAACTTCGTTGCATCAGAGCAGCACATCAAACCTAGTACACGAAACATCTCATGAGGAGCATTCCTCGATCAATCAAGACTCACCAGAGCAGCATCACCTTACACCAGGGCCACCTGGAGTCGCAAGAAGGGCGAAAGCCCATGTTCCTTCAGCCTGTGTGAATTGTAAAAGAAAGCACCTGGCTTGTGAAACTAGGCGTCCCTGCAATAGATGTGTCCAAACGGGCAAAGAAGTGGGTAACTCTTATTTCTCGTTGCACGATACGAGATTATTGATCCCTTTTTTAGGCTACATGCGTTGACGTCCAGCACAAAAAACGAGGCAGACCACGACTTCGAGAAGAAGAGAACGTTCGAGAGGTGGCGTTCGGTAGCGACTATCCTCATGCAGAGCTATACCCTAACCGAGCGGGTGTGCTTTCAGTCCCCCAACCTGGTCGACGAAGATCAAAGTCTTACCGCGAGCTGCGCTCACAGCCTGAAACATCTTTCGGCAGCCAACGGCCTAGAACTTCGGATCCTGCCTTCGTTCACCAGCAGCAATTCCAAGGTTCAACAAGACTTCCTCTTTCGCCTACCGCTTCCTATTTGTCTGAGAGCATTCCCACAGTTCTCCTTACCCCGGAATTTGTGGTTGCGCAACATAATCATGCGTTTGCTGATGCGCTGTCTCTGTCCTATACCGCCGAAGGACATGCTTTGGCAGACCTTGTCATTCCATCTGAGAGAGAGAAAATCCAACGGCTACAGACCATTCTGAGAGCCGAGCTCCTCGACGCCGCCCATCTACCCCCCTTGTATGGTAGCCGCGATGCTCGTGCGACCATGCCTGCTATCGAAGAACTTGACATCGCACGCGCTACCTCTGGGTTTCATACACGATCCGAGTATTGGATGTTCCGCGCCTCCGAAGGGCAATCTCGAGGATTCCCAATCACTGTCTCCCTCGCCAGGACAGGTGCTTACTTTGTTGTCCTAACATTAGTCCAAAATACCGGCAGTCTGAAAGCCTTCCCATCGCCACGCGCGAGCCACAACGTCCACACCTCTCAGCTCCCCTCTCCTTCCTCGGCTCAAGGGGCGTGTTCACCAACGCTGGATCGCCATTCACATCAACCCTTGCCTTACGCCGCTCATCTTTCATCCGCGTCTTCCGATCAACGTACTCTCCTTATGCAGCCATCCCATATGCAACCCTCCCACAACCTTGGTGCTCTTGGGCAGTATCGACAACGTTCTCCCCCGCGATCGTCAGCGTTACCGTACAGCTCCACTAGGACCAACTCCGGCTCTGAAATATCGCATGGGCCTCAAGCGCATGCTCCACAGGATAGCCTTCGGCACCTGCAGCTGCCGCCGATTCGCACGTCAGGTGGCGATATCGGTAGTGAGCCGAGGCGGTCGTCCGGAGGGCGCAGTCAGCCGTCAAGCGGGAAGCAGAGCCCAGCCAAGGGGAGCCCAGTAAGTGGAAGGAAGAAAAAAAGGAGACGGGTTGAGATTGGGGATATGTTGCGTTGATGGGCAAGGTCAGGAAGGACAACGAGCCAAGGATGCATGATCTTCGCCGACGTCTACGCCTGTCTTACAATCAACCAGCGACTAGTAGCTACTGAAAATGCAGTGGAGTAACACTGTATACCATTCACTCTGTACAATACGATGGAGTATGGACATTTTTGCTGCGGTTCTTCTGGAGTGTTACTGTGCGGGCACTTTCGCCTGGACCAGTCGTTTTCGAGTTACTTTAGCGTTGCTCGGGATATGAGAATTAGGTTTCACCAATGGAAGGGATATCATGCAGACCCCGGAGGACTGAAAGGAACTCTCTGGGAAAAGACCTCTGCACGGCACACTGGCTTCGCTGGGACACAAGGTGCGTATTTGGGCAACGGAAACATATGAACATAGAGAATACAAGAAGAAACAACTATCACTCACCATCGGACAACTCTCCCAAAACTTACACTGGAAAGACGTCCCACGGCAGGATACATATACGGAAAACCCTCATTCACCACACGTAAGCCATCGGCATGCTTGGGCGGTAGGATTGCTCGGTTCATGCGCGTTCATGCAGGAAAAATGGAAGCTTGGGCAGCTGGACTGTGGGATACTGTACAAAACTTCAGAAAAAAAAATAGATAGAGTTTATGATAGGGAACAGCAATGTCCATTTATTGAGAGAGTTTCCGGGTGGGGGGCGATGTGTAATGAAGAACGTGCGTGATGGTGCGTTGGTTTTCGTATATGTTAGTATGGGACGTCAATACCTGGGTAGACTGCTAAAACCGCTCTATTATCAGCACCTCGAAATGCAGATAGACCCTCGGCCGCGACACCAGCGCCGTAAAAATACCCCCCCACCGACTCCTCAGCAAACGCTCAAAAATGCCGTAGCAAACCAGATTCCCTCAACCAACCATCTCATCCCAATACCTTCAACTTCTTCTTCTTCTTCCCCTCCTCCTTCACTCCCCCCGTCGCTTTCGGCTTTCCCCCCTGAAAATCCCTCCAACTCCCAATCCTACTCTCCCGACTATCCTCCCACGCAACCTCATGCTCCCTCCTTCGCTTCCTCCCCTCCACCTCCTCATCCACCTTCCTCTGCTCCCTCCCCTCCTCCTGCATCTGGGCCCTCAATTGCTTCCGTCGCCTGTGTTCAGCATCCACGAGCACCTCGACCGTTTTCTTCCTCCACGCCTCCTTCATTTCGCTGTTCATGTCTTTGACTTCGGGCGAGTCAACGGTGAGTTTTCGTTCGCGAAGCAGCAGCATGCGGGCGTCGGCGATGCATTCGTCGAGGTGGGTGCGGGATTTTTCATCCAGCAGGGTGGTTTGGGCTTTTTTGAGGCGGTCGAAGGCGTCGGGGGCGGAGAGGTTGGAGGATTTGTCCGGATGGATGAGGAGGGAGAGGGAGCGGTAGGTGGCTTTTATGGAGGAGTCGGGGACGCCGGGTTGGAGGTTCAGGATTGCGTAGCTGGGGATGATTGTTAGTGAGTTTTTAATCGAACCGTTGGGAAGGGGAGTCGGTTTAGGCTAAAGAGCCCCAACAAAAACGCCGGGATAAAGACAGCAGGGGGTGATAAGGTGTCTTACGCATCTAGCTTGAAGGCTTTGAGTATACGGTCGATTTCAGCATCCTAAGTGAGAGGTCAACTTGTGGGACGCATTTATACATTACCAGGGTGACGGACCTTGTTGAATTCGGATGCCTCTTTCTCGAGGGCATCAAGCGCTTCAAGCTCATCTTTGTCTTCTTTCTCCGCGACTGTCATAATGTCGATTGGCTACTGTAAACGAGTGTGATCTGATGTAGAACAAGAGCACCTTAGATTACCGTATCGATAAGACTAGCGCATATAAATTTCACTTTCCAGTCTCTGATGTTATCCCACCTGTGGAGGAATTCTCTGGGCTTCATGAGGCAATGCAATGGCACTGATGTCGGCTTCCAAAAAGAAACCTCCAGAAGCCAATTCTCAGGCCCGGCCTCTCAAGAGAAAGCGCGACGATGAAGACCTAGATTCCTTGAATCAGCGAGTTCAAGAAATTGATCCAAAAGAGAACGAATACAAGACTTTTACAGACCTCCCTCTCTCGCAGACCACCGCATCTGGACTTGAAGCTTCTCATTTTAAAGCTCTCGCCGACATCCAACAAAAAGCCATCCCCTTCGCACTAAAAGGCTCAGACATCCTAGGCGCAGCAAAAACCGGCAGCGGGAAAACTCTCGCCTTTCTTGTACCAGTGCTAGAAAATCTCTATCGCAGAAAATGGACGGAGCTGGATGGCCTTGGGGCGCTCATACTATCACCCACCCGGGAACTGGCGATACAGATCTTTGAGGTCCTCCGAAAGATCGGGCGTTACCATACTTTCTCAGCGGGCCTGGTGATAGGAGGGAAGAGTTTACAAGAAGAGCGCGAAAGGTTAGGTCGGATGAACATCCTTGTTTGTACACCTGGACGAATGCTGCAACATATGGACCAGACAGCTGCATTCGAGATCGATAACCTGCAGATGCTGGTACTGGATGAGGCGGACAGGATTATGGATATGGGGTTTCAAAGTACGGTGGATGCGATTGTGGAGCATTTACCAAAGGAGAGACAGACGTTGCTGTTCAGCGCCACGCAAACGAAAAAGGTGTCTGACTTGGCCAGGTTGAGCCTGAGAGATCCGGAATATGTGTCTGTTCATGAGGCGGCTAGCAGTGCTACACCATCGACGTTGCAGCAGAACTACATTACTACGCCGCTACACGATAAGTTAGATACGTTGTGGAGTTTCCTCAGAGCTAATCTAAAGTTTAAAATTCTTGTTTTCCTATCTTCAGGCAAGCAGGTGAGGTTTGTCTATGAGAGCTTCCGGCATTTGCAACCTGGTATCCCCCTATTACATCTGCACGGTAGGCAGAAACAGACCGCCAGGTTGGACATAACGACGAGATTCTCAGCCACGAAGAATGCTTGTCTGTTTGCTACGGATGTAGTTGCTCGAGGCTTAGACTTCCCCGCTGTAGACTGGGTGATACAACTAGATTGCCCTGAAGACGCCGATACATACATACATCGCGTCGGTAGAACAGCCCGGTATGAGCGTAATGGCCGGGCAGTTCTATTTTTGGAACCTTCTGAAGAGGAAGGCATGTTGAAGCGCCTAGAACAAAGAAAGGTGCCGATAGAGAGGATAAATGTGCGCCAAAAGAAGCAGCAGAGTATCAAGAACCAACTACAGAACATGTGCTTCAAGGATCCTGAATTGAAGTATCTAGGACAGAAAGCCTTTGTATCCTACACCAGATCTGTACATCTACAGAAAGACAAGGAGGTATTCAAGTTGAAGGAGCTTCCACTGGAGGAATTTGCTTCCAGTCTAGGCCTTCCTGGTGCCCCAAAGATCAAGTTCTTGAAAGGTGACAATGCCAAAACTTTGAAAAATGCCCCACGACAAGCTATATCTTCATCAGAGGACGAAGACGAGGAGCATCCGCCAGAGGTGGAATCAAAGAGCAAAAAGACGGGACCTCGAACAAAGTACGATCGGATGTTTGAGCGAACGAATCAAGATGTTCTTACCGAGCACTACACCAAGCTTATTGATGGAGATGACACTCGAGATGATGGGGATGGGGACGAGCAGAACGACTTCCTAACCGTAAAGCGGCGATTGAGCAGTGTGTCAAGCCTGGAAAGTGACTCTGGAGAAAAACATATAGCAAAACCTAAGGGGGTTTCGCTATCCATCGACTCAAAGCGAAAAGAGAAGATGCTGAATTCTAAGAAAAAGCTCCTAAAGCTAAAAGGAAAAGGAACAAAACTTGTGTTTGACGACGAGGGCAACTCTCACCAAATCTATGAGCTCGAAGACGAGAACCATTTCAAGCAGCGGGGCCCAGCAGATGCGCAAAAGACCAAGTTCCTAGAGAAGGAGCAAGAGGTGTTGCAAGCCGCTGATCTTATTGACAAGCAAGCTGCCAAGGCGAAGAAAAAAGAAAAACGAGAGAAGCGCAAGGCTAGGGAGGCTGCTGAAGCTGGTGAGGATGGGGAAGAGAGACAAGCCGTGCTGATACCATATAAGGGACCAGATGTGGAGGGCGAAGAGGGTGAGGACATTTCAGAGCAAGAAATGGAGGAGCCGCGCAAGAAGCGACCGAAGAAGTGGTTTGAGGATGATTCAGATGACGAGAACAAATTCAAGCGGAATAGACGGGTTACGAATGCTGTAGAGGAGCCGGAGACGCTCGAGGACTTGGAGGCTGTGGCCTCTGGCTTGTTGAGCTAAAGTGGCGTTTCACTCCATAGCTGTGAGATTCATGAGCGTAATGTAGCTTGGTGCTGACAATGAAGTCTAATCCACCAAATCTCGAAGATGCGCGTTTGCCCAGTCGAGGTTCTTTAATGGTAATTGCTTGAGCCTACCTAAAGTGAAGCTAGGCCAATCCACCCAATCCCCGAGTATTGTGTATACAGTAGATAAAAGGTCCAAGCGAGTGTTGCTACAGCTGAGTGAAATGTCGAAGGGTGAGTGTCTTGAATTCTTAGTCAATACCTCGCCATCTCGGTAGTCGATTCATGTTGGCAAGGAGCGAGCAGGTTATAGGCGCTGTCTGTATTGGGTGGAGGAGCTTCCATCAGCGATGATTGCAAAGCTATTGCGCACGAGTGAGGTAGTCCATAATGTTCAAACTCGCCTTCAGCCTTGACTTCTAGATGTGTTCGTGTATTTGGTTCTGTAGGACGTTGTCGTGAAATTTTGTACTAAGTCGAGAAGAATGTCAGTTAATAAGCCCTAATTGGGAAAATGTCGACGTCTCCGCTTCTCGACCTCCACCCAACCGCTCATGAACCTACTACACGTCTTGACTCCTGCGAAACACGTTCATGAAGTCTCTCTATGCTCTGTAGATCAGCCGCGCCGCTTGACCTGCGTCGTATGTTCTCTAGAGCTAGCCCTTCGAACCCCGGCAGTCTTGCGAGATTTCCTCGCTAAAACCCGCTTCTATTCGACATTCTATTCGCCTTGTCAATCATAGACCATGCAGGCAGCGAGCATCTCGTGTACGAGGAGCGTGCCAATGTCGAACGTCCGCAGGTGTGCAGCCCAGCTAGCAAACTGGCTAGCTGCGGTTTCGATGCGTCCTGATGCGTCAACCTAGCGAGACGTGCGCCTCGGAGAGCAAGCCCTAAGTTCTAGGTCGCTTAAGCGAGCTATATCATCACGCCTCTGAACGCGGTGTACTTTCCAGGTCTGTTCCTTTAGACGTGAATCGTTCTTTTCGTCCTTCCGCCACGGTTTCAATATCAGAGGCAGTCAGTCTGGTGCCGGACGGCTTGCAAGCAGTTGCCCAATCCACGCTGCTGCTGAATATATTGCTTAGTCGCTCCAAGCTAGCTAGAGGTTGCTTGGGTTCGTGCAAGGTACGCTGGTGGTTCCTTCCTTAGAGAATGCTAACCTACAAGTTGCAGTTCCCCTCAATCACAGCACCATCAAATGGAGTCTGGACATCAATCTCTGCAACTGAATACTCGGAGACGAGAAGTATGTAGCCAAGAACCTTAGATTACTGGAGATCGATTGCAGAGTCTCAAATGCAGCCCCGTACATACTGACATTGAACACGAACAGAAATCCTAATGCTTTCCCTCACGCATGGAGCATTAAGACATCTTTCCTGGATATTTGAACAGGATAAAAGACCTACTGAAGCTTCCTGTTGCGAATTGAGCAAATAAGCATCTTTCTATATTTGTCTGGCTGAGCTCCGGCCTTCTTTGAGGCTTCTAAATTTCCACAGGTCGTACCACTTTGAAACAGCTTGCGACCTTCTCGATTCTATATCTCCGGAATTGCTGCGGATCTCTCAGACTTTGCAGTGCTCATCTTTATCTCCATTTGAAGCTGACGTTGTGTCCTTATGCCTTCTGGTATTGAATTTTTCTCCTTCCCGCCCCTTTGCTGAAAAGACCTGTTTTTGAATCTCCCATCTTCGTGATTTATCCATATCTTCATCCGAGAAGAGATACCAAGAATCAAGGACGGCTTCATCGATGGATGGTGTCAAAGTTTCGTTGAGCCTGCGTCTGTCAATACTAAGCTATGAATGAGTTTCTCAATGGGAATCGCTTGACGCTATTCACAACGCAGGGCAAGATTGTTGAGCCCATCCCGAGATTATTCACTACTGCTGCATTTTGCATTCGTAGTGACTGTAAAAATTGAATGAATAGACCTGCCTGTTTTCTTATCTGCACGTCACCCTTCCCTACTTCATCCCCCCTTCATCTCCCTTTTCTGCATCCATCTTCCACGCTCTTGCAAACCTGCTTTGGCTGCTTTTTTTGCTTTTTATTATCATTATTCCCCATCACTATACGTATTCATTCTAGGGTACGAAGCTGACTGGCGGTGGCTTCCCCTCCCATTGAATAACACTTGATGAGGTATTTGCATTGTGAGAGCTGAGGACGGTGATCAGAGAATCGATGTCAGCGAAATAGCTAGTAAGTCTCATGACGTCTCCGAGCATATCATACAACCAGCGGGATTGAGTTGGAAGCAATGGCACTGCTTCTATCGAGAATGATAGCGGCGTGGCTATGGCCAGCAACCCCTATTTCTTTGGGTTCGAAGTTCGGCCCTCGAGTACGCCCAATTGCATCGTACAACTGTAGGAGACAGCTTGTTGCCCTTTGTCTTCCATATACCCCTTCGTCGAGTCTTGCTATTGCTCAGCACGGGATGTGCAGGGTGTACTGCAGGGAGTGTATTGACTGACTCAGAGCGCACCGATATCAGAGGACAGAAGACCACCATTTTCGGCCATCTAAGATCATCTTGTGAGTATTGCACGTTACACGTACAGATTTCTCCACAACACGTCACTTTCCCTATTGCCTCTAACCTAGGGCTTCTGTCGCAGTGACGAGCAGCTAGGTCCTCAGACCCAAGCTGTAGAGTTCCATGAGCCTCTGAGACTCACAATAGCTTGTGGTATAACACCATCTGACCATTGGAGTTGAATTCTATTCAGCATAGTTCTATTGTCGTCAACACTGGGCGGAGTCTACAATAGCCTTAGGGCCGAAAATTCCCGCACATAAAGCTGACGATATTTAGTTGAACTACTTTACATCCTACACATCATCTGCTCCCCATACTCTACCTACAAGCACCATCTAAGACATAGTTAATTCAATTCCAGATCTCGCCAAGCTTCGAGAATCATACACGTCAACTATCTTTTGATCCATCACCATAGATCGAACAGCTTGTTTTCTAGCTGCCTAGTGCAGCAGTTCTTCCAGTCATCTCGTACCTTCTACCCTAGATTACGGCATCACACCCGCAAAGGATATTTCAAGACATCTGCCTCGTTGTCTATCGGTAAGAAACCTTTCCATCCCGCCAGCGACGCAAATCGAACATAAGCCTTAGGTGATCAGAACTAGGGAAGGCCAGGTATGACCCTTTGTTTCCAGTCTTTTATCCCGTGCTACCCTCTCCCAACGGCCCTTGCCACAAGGTAATTGTCATCATCGAGCAACTAATCCGGTGTAGCATCGTAGGTACGATCTACTCAAACCGTTCTGAGTTCATCAATGCCGCCAATGAGTCGTCAACCTTCAGACGAATCTCCAGAAGATTTCTGGAATGATACAGACTTAGAAACGATACCTGAGCTCCTCGGTTACTTTAGCCGTGACGACTTGAAAGGGTCCCTTGAAGGCATGCCGGACTTCAAGCCAAGTGCAGAAGTCTTTGATAGTTCCGCGCTACAGTCTGCCATTGACGAGCACTACAGCTCTCTCGATATGACTGCATCAAAGAAACAAGAGCAGTCTGGAATGTCTAGCGTTTCAAAAGACAAGAAAACCGAAGCTGCACCATCGCAGACCACTCCCAAACTCGACGGTGCGAAGCCGCCACCACAATCTCCGAAGCATGCAGACATTTTCGACATTGATGGCTATGACGGCACTGATACTCGAAGCAACCCAGAAACTCCTATGCAGCCGGATTTCACTTTCGACGAGGGATCTCTGGCACTTAAGCGGGTTCAAAGCGAACAGGGAACTGGAATGCTAAATCGTATTCATTTTAACAGTCCACTTCTACGCCTGAGCGAGTCAGATAGGGCGCAGTTCATCAATGGCTCGTTACTGAACTCATCCCGAACGCGTCACCACCGAAACGCGAGCTACGTTGTGCACAATCCTCGGCCCATGTCACGGCTGCGGGAAACTACTCCGATGGTATTCGAGTCCCAAACGCCTGCCACGGGTCAACATGTGGGACAAGAACTAACCCATGAATTCCGGAGCCACAATGGTTCAAACATCAACAATAACAACACACTTTACCGCCAAGATCAACAACCAGTACACGGTCCACACATGGAACATCCTCAGTACCCGGATCCATCGGTGTTGGATATGCAAAATGTGTTGAGTCAGATGCCATACTTGGGCCAACAAATTCAAGGAAACGTGAATGAATCAATTCTTGAACCATATCAGAATCACCACCATCGTGGCCAACTGCATTCGCAACAGCTCGCAACCGACCATCAACCATCGCTGTCACACACATACCAAAGCCTCGCGATCATGAAGCAAGAATCACCAGAGCGTAGGCATGGCGGCCTTATATATTCATCAGCACGTGAAGCACATCAAGATAAAGGGGTTAATACTTTAGCACTCAATGATAGCACAGTACCACATACAGATGAACACAAGCTTTACTACGTCATGATGCTCAAGACTGCTATGATGGACATGGATCGCGCCGAGGACAATGCTGGCATGGTCGCCACCTGGAACAAGATGAGGGTAGATGGGAACAAAGTTGAGCAAGCCTGCTGGGCACTGGTAGTGCGTGTTGATTTCTGGATCACTGTTACGAATTACTGATCAAGAATTCTAGGAAGTTGTTATGCGTGCATATGACCCCACCCGTGGCGGCCCATTGGTCGCCGGTGCGAAGTGTGTCCACAAATATGAATCGTTCCAAAAGCGTATCGAGGCTCTCGCGGAGGGGCTTAGGGTGGGTCTACTTTTCAATTCTCCTTTACTACGGCTAATCAATGTTTTGTTTAGACACAAAAGACAATGTGTAAACACATTATGGCGCCTCCCTACGTCGATCAGCTTGTCGACGATCCCTTGAATGCGATCACTGTGAGTCACTTAGAAACCACACGAGCTGGATCATCCAAGTTCGACAGCTAATGTCCTTTATAGCGGATAAAGAATAATCGAAAAGTAAACCACGGGAAGAAAGTGGCAATACAGAAAGGTCGATCTGCTCTTGGGGAAAAGGGCCAGGGGAAAGGTAGGCGGAATATTAAGCTTGTTCAAGAAGAGGAGTATGAGGACGACGGTCTCGGAACCGAACACGATAACGTGGAAGCAGACTGCGACTTTGATGACGACGAAGAAGCAGTTCCCGAAGAAACAGTCTACTACCAACCTGCCACAGCCCGTGGTAATTCGACAAAACGCCCTCGCCAGACCGAATCGGAAGAATTGCAAGACCCAAGCTATGGGTCTAGCCGCGTTCCGTCAAAGAAACCTAAGAGAGCCAGTCGGTCCAAGTACCAAATGAACCATCGTAATGAGATGGTGGATACCACTCTTGAAGGTCAGGGAATCTCCCCTCACTCTGAGGCTGGCGTGCCTCAGTATGGCATATCTGACCCTCAATATGGCACGCCTAATCCTCAGTATGGCAAATCTAGTCGTATTGATCCCCAATACGGCCAGAGACAGCCGAACCAACACCCCAACTTGCGCCAACAGGCTTTCTATCAGAATAACCGCCAAGCCCCGGGCACTTATCACGGAAACGCGTACTTACCAACACAGCCGCCTTCGCAGTTAATTCCACAATCCCAAGCGATGCTGAAAGATTTTGATGACTTCGGAACTACCGCTGACCTCACATCCGGCAATGAGGAAGACAATGAGCATTACTATCTCAACGAGTATGGATCCGATACTCAGCCTAGAGGTGCAGGTGGCCAGACTCAACGTCGTTGAGGCGTTTTCTGAGACAACACCATTCTTGTGCACGGTCGCGCATCTACCTTTTCGGTGATTTGGTGTTTGGTCCTTGCTACAACACACAGCGCTTACTCGTCAGCCCGCCTGCTAGCAGTGTTCATTCCCATTAGTACATCACATCCACGACATATTCGCTACCCCCCGAAAATACCCGGCTTCACGGAGCTCATTCACTCTAGACGCTTCTTTCCTTCTTCTTTGCACCACCTTTACAGAGCTTCAGGAGCTATACTACATTCTTTTCTAGAGACATCTACTAGATCCGCCAAAGCACCTGGTCTAGATGGGCCGACCTTGCTTCTCGCATAGATTGCAAGACATGATGGGAAAGAATGGAAGGAGAACTTGTTGTTGAGGAATGAATGATAGATGAGGTACCTGATGGCTTGCTGCTTGACGAGCTGTTTTCTTACATTCTAGAGTTCGGGCTTACTTTACTTCCTGCGAGCGAGCGAGCTTTTCATGGTGGCTTTGTGCTTTATGAGCGGAGATACCCTGTAGGCTAGATGGCGCTTGTACAATGGCTTTCTTTCCTATGATGGTATGCTTCACGTGAATGTGATATTGAATGTGAAGTGTGAAATGAGCTTTTCCAAACGAGAGCTTGTAGTAAGGGCTTCAAATGCCAGATGAAGGGCAATTGAAGCATCCATACCTCACTTGCTGCACTCGAACACTTCAAATCTCATTGTCTGCCCTCGCACTCAGCCCACTCTGAGCGGTACGTATCCCTCATGTCATATTTTTGTGTTCAGATTTCACCACAACGGCATTGTTCAGCCAACAATGACACAGTTCCTCCATGCGTCTGCGTACTGTCCTACACCCACACTTCAATTACGATGAGCCTATAAGCTTCCAAACACACCAAGACTGAGCCTTGCCTGCGTGGGCTACGGCTAGAGGAAGCAAAAGATGTGAGAATCAAGGGCTCAGTCATCTACGGCTTGGCGTGGGCCTGAGATAGTGGTGCAGAACACAAAAGGCAATGGCTCGGCAGGTGTGGGGGACTTGGTAGGGGAGTATAGGGTATGTGTTTGGGCACGATGGCAGGCTGGAGTATCTCTAGAGATCGTTATCAAGTGAGGGAACTCACGTGTGTTATCCTAGGTCGGTTCACTCTTCGCACCTCTCGTAAGACGAGGCTGAGAAAGAAATCCACACGATTCAAGAAAGGACCTTCGGGCGAGGGAATTCACACAAGCGAGCAGAACACATACACGGGTAGATGCTCTAAGATTTACTCTACATACCAAGCTGTCTAGATGTGTCTATTTTCCTTGACTAAAGTTCATACTATACCCTCCTGATTTCTCATCCTTGACCATATTGAACATGTCGGTCGACAGCCCAAAGGGCTTGAGTATCCCGTTGCCAAGCTCTTTGAGTTTGCCCATCATTTCACCCATTTCTTTTTCTTTGGCTTCGTTGATACGCGGTGGTAATGTGGCTAATGCTTTCTGTACGATTTTCTTATCTGGAATGGGAAGGTTGGGCATTTGAGAGAGCGCTTTGTAGTCTATCATGCTTTAGTCAGCATGGGTCTCCGCTGTGCGGAATTATGGCAGTACCTTCTTCAGCCCCTTGGAGATTTCCCCACCCTCCTTCTTCAGTCCGCGCTTTTGCCCGCCGCATCAGCGCCTTAGCCCGTATTCGCTGAATGTCATCTCTCCTTTGATCGCTGTTTTGGAGGCGAGCTAGCTCCTGCTCCGTAGCCTCGTCGTCACCTTCGATTTCTACAACACCTCCGTTATCTTCGCCCCTATCCTCCTTCTCGGCCTTCCTGGGGAAAAGCCTATCTAACGCGTCTAAAGCTGCTGTGGCTGTCTCAACTGCCAATTTCCAGTCTTCTAGTTTCAAATGGCATGCCGCAATGTTACTCTTCAGCACTGCAACCTCGTACTCGAGATAATTCGGGCATGACGCAAGGGCCTTATCGTACTCGCCGATTGCTTCCGAATACTGCGACGACCCGAAGAACTTATTGGCCTCTGCCTTTTGCGCATTTGATTCGCTCAGTAATGCCTATCTCACCTGTCAGGGATGCATTCCGGCACGGTGCGCGGCTTTGAGAGTTAAGCTCACTGCTTCTTCTGCCGGCTCAAAGCGTGGTGCATCCGGTGGCTTGGAGCTGTCCTCTGGGTTCTTGGTCTTGAGTGGCTCATGGAGCAAGTCTTGCGCCGGCATGAGTTCGCTTTGACCTATCTGGGGTCTGACAGGGGAGGCTGTGCAGGTGGATTGTTTGATGTGCGTGTACTAAATATTGAAAAACCCTTGTTGGGAGATTGTATGTAGTTGAAGATTGGCATGTGAACACGCGATAGCCGCCTAATGAAGCGCGAGAGCGCATCAACACCGAAAATGTTTTTACAAGTCTCTTCCCTTGGTGCCCGCAGCTACCTATATTTGCAATATGATTCACCACTGTTTTTTCTCTCGGGGCTGCGTCGTCCGAGTTTCAATGCTTTTCAACATGAACTCTCCTTGAACTCTCCAACATTCCTGAGCCTTCAAAGAACGCGTTCTGCTTCAATCACCAAGACAACCCTGCAATTAAACGACCATGTCGAAACCAAAGAAAGAGTACGACTGTTATGGTTGTGCGCATCATGCTATCCCCCCAGTAGCAATGCTTCTGAACAAGACCCAAGCTTACCCTTATTTTACAGCTTCCCGAATGTGCGCGCCTGCCTTTTCGACATGGATGGTCTCCTCATCGACTCCGAAGATATATATACGAAATGCAATAATGTAATACTTCACGAGCATGGCAAGCCATCGCTCCCATGGAAAGTCAAAGCCCTACTCCAAGGTCGTCCTGGTCCAGAAGTGCGTTTTACATCTCTCTGGCTTGTGCCTGCCCCTTAACAACCCCAAATGCTTATCTCTGATCCAGGCCGGCGAAATATTCCATGCCTGGGCTCAGCTTCCCATAACACGTTCGGAATTCACCGTCAAGCAATCTGCACTTCAGCGCATGCATTTTCCCTCCGCACAGCCCCTTCCTGGCGTCCCCACACTCCTCTCGACTCTCACCGATCGAGGCGTCCACCTTGCGCTCGCTACCTCCTCGCATGCCGCCAATTTCAAACTGAAGAGCTCCCATCTCCCATCCATCTTTTCCTTCTTCCCCCTATCTCGCCGTGTCCTTGGCGATGACCCGCGGATCCCCCCCGGAAAAGGAAAGCCTGCACCAGACATCTACTTATTAGCGCTGGAGACAATTAACGCAGGCATTCGCGCAAAGGGCCAGGAGAAGGAAATCACGCCAGAGGAGTGTCTAGTATTCGAGGACTCCGTGCCAGGAGTAGAGGCAGGACGTAGAGCCGGAATGCGCGTCGTCTGGTGTCCTCACTCTGAGCTACTAAAGGAATATAGGGGTAAAGAAAAAGAAGTGCTGGCGGGGCTTACGGGGGCGCAGAGGGATGACGAGGTGGTGGAGGCGATGAAAGAGGCGGGGGCAGAAGGGAGGGTTAAAGGTAAGCCGGGAACGGTGGATGATGGTTGGGCAGAACTTTTGAAGGCGTTGGATGGTTTCCCATACTTCAAATATGGTATTAGGGGGGAATGAGGGAAGAAACCAAGTTATCATCAAGTAGACTGAGAGGTGGAGTGAATGTGGTCGTGAATGCGCTTGCTCCCTTTAGATTTGTCTGTAGACTTAGATTAGAAAACCTAGAATAGATGAGAAATAATTTTTCCTCTTAAAAAATTTGATTGACCGGAATGTAAGGTAAGGTACCTTAGCTCACAATTATGCCGCTAGGGTCGCTCGGGTTTACAACCGTAAGGTACCTGAAGCTTCGGTCGTTTCGAACGATTAATTTCCCAATCCCAGATGTTGGCTCCTCTCCCAATGGTTTCGTCGAATCCTTCTACCAAACCTCCCTCACGGGTCTCAACTCCTAATCCGTCGGTTAACAATTCCCGATTTACCTCCGCCTCAACTGCCGAAGACCTTCTAAAATCCCAAACCGTCGGCCTGGTTCACCTTTCCGATTTCCGCAAACGTCGCGCTGAGGCGCTCGAGCAGAAGGAACGCGAGGCCGGGAATTTTGGTCGATTTACGCCCGGCTCAACCTCTTGTGGTGGCACTCCAAGTGACGGGTAAGTTGTCTGCAAGGCACAACTACATTTGCGCATGCAACAAGCTAATGGTCAAAGCACAGTGTTTCGACGCCCGGCCAGCCACCGAAGAAAAAACGAAAGCCGGTAGCGAAAGGGAAGTTGTCATTCGGCTCAGACGAGGAAGATAGTGGGAATGCACACTCTACGATGGCCTCCGCGGCTGAAAGCCCGACGTCGGATACACCAGAAGGGCAACCATCACGGATAGCGTCACCAGCACCATTACGCATCGACGATGCCATCGAGAGGAAGCGTCTCGGTGCCAATTCCAATGTCAGTGTCGCCCCCAAGGCAATGACCAAATCTGCTCTCCTTCGCGAAGCCCAAACACGTGAACAGCTACGGAAGGAATTTCTGCAAATGCAAGAAACCGTAAAAGCAACAGAGATCGTCATTCCCTTTGTCTTTTACGACGGAACCAACATACCCGGCGGAGCTTGCAAAGTAAAAAAGGGTGATTACATCTGGGTATTACTAGATCGCAGCCGAAAAGTCGGCGCAGAACTTGGTGTTGGCGGTGGGGAGAAAGCCAACAGTCGGCGCGAATGGGCGAGAGTGGGCGTCGACGATCTTATGCTGGTGAGAGGCGAGGTCATAATACCGCACGTAAGTACTTACACTGGAACGCGTCAGGAAGATTGATTAATGGCTCGTCTGCAGCACTACGAACTGTATTACTTCATCGTCAACAAAATTATTGGCCCCAACAGCACCCCTTTATTTTCCTATTCGTCTACTGTCCTTCCTCCATCAGATTCTCCATTGAGCTCCCGTTCACCGTCGCCTGAGCCAAGTCACCTCACCCTACCTTCGAAACAAGCTCTTAACAACGGTATTGTGGCATCAGCCGACTCTCGTCTTGAGGGTTACAACGACGACGCGAATTTCACCAAAGTGGTAGATAGAAGATGGTATGAGCGAAACAAGCATATATTCCCGGCCAGTGTTTGGGAGGAGTTCGACCCGGGAAAGGATTATTCGAAGGGGAAGAGGCAGGACACAGAGGGCAATGCGTTCTTCTTTAGTTGAAGCTAATTGCAGACAGTCGTATGTTGAAGATAGTCACTTGGCCAAGTACCCAATCTCTCTCTCAATCCAAAGAATTTCGCATGTGCATTGAAGATAAGTACTCCAGATCATGATTATGATCTATGAAATACCGAGGTAAGTATATTGTAGATATTATGTGGTTAGATTTTTTCGAGCATAAGTGCTTTAGGTCCCTCCAATCTCCTTGTCAAAACTATGGGCGGTTGCGCCGATGCTTTTCGTACTGCCTTCATTGTCGAAATCTTGTAGCCGCTAAATCTATCTATACTTCTTGAAATCCAGTGCAATTTCACCTTTACGGTTTCTTGAGGCAAACGAGTGTATTTCTTGACCTGTCAAGCACGCGTCCAACAAACGTGCTATCTAAACTCGACCCTCCCAGGTGAGTACAGTCGCCCTAGACCTTTGAAGGCACAGTCTATTCACTTCGAGACAGATATTTCAGCCCAACGATGGATTTTACGCTACGCTGCAATTCGCTCAAATGCCGGATGCAGCTCATGGAGAGGGCTGTTGTAACGACGTGCAGGTGTGTATTTTGATCCCTAAACACTCAAGGAAAACACTGACAATACCTAACAGTCATATCTTTTGCATCGCGTGCTGCGATTCATTAGGCTTGAGTGCACCAGCAGGCGTCCATCGTCTCTGTCCAGCCTGCCACACAGCACTGCCGAATCCAGACGATGCTGTGTCCACGCAGCTCAACCCGACGGAGGATTACAAGACAAGCGTTCTCAGTGGACTTAGCCCAAGTACAATCATGGAGTGTGCTGGTCGAGCACTAGCCTTTTGGAGCTACCAGTCTACGCAAGAAATGTAAGCTAATTGCTGCCTACATTCGAATCTTTGGCTGACCGCTCGTAGTGTCTACCAGGAGTATCTAGCCAAAACATTGACTGACAAGTATGCGAACCTGAACGTTCAGATGGACAAGATTATCAACGATGCAAATTCGGAACTTGAAGTCCTCAATCAAAAGCTTTCCAGTAAGTCTATGTGCATTCTGGTCGATAGATCCTGCTAAACGTGTGTTTAGTGATGCAAATGGATCAGGACAAGCTGAAGGCAGAGAATTCGAACCTTGTGGCAGCCTTCCGTGAGAAGAACCGCAAGCATCAGCAAACTCAGGAGCTCTATGATCGTCTCAAGCGAAAAGAGATGACGGCGCAAACACAGTCTGCAGCTTACGATTCGGTAGATCAGGTCCTTGGCTCGGTCGCACGTCGACACAACCATGACCCTATAGCGCCCATCGAGCCTCATCAGTCAATACCCAGACCTCAAGGGCAACGCGTCGCCCCTCATTTTCCGGTTGATCATAATGGAGTCGAACAGCTACACACTCATCAAAGGAGCGGTAGCAATGGAAGTCGAGACAGTAGGGGTAGAATGCCGCCTCCTTTCGGTCATCCAGCTGGTTATGGAAGCCATTCAGCTGGTGACGGTAAGTCCTGTATGAATCGAAACACTTATGTACCTAATAAACTCCTAGTTAATACTATGCCTCCGCCTCCGACGCAACACCGTGCCCGGCTTGGACCAATGTCAAACTCTGCAAGCCGTCTTGGTGTGGACAGCCACCGAAGTGCCACTGGGCCTATGGGTAGCTCGCAGATGCAAACGCCATCTCACCGGCAGCCATTTGTAAATGTGACCGGCAACAGCGTGAATAGGTCCAGTGTCAGTGGATATGGTATGAGTGCAGGCCTGAAAGTTGGCAGACAGCAAGGTAACGAAGACTATGTCATGTTCGAATCATCCTCTAGCACTTCGCTGACCTCCAAATAGCTTCTCGCTCCGGAGGTTTCGCTCACCCCAGCCAAGGCCGTGACGGAGGACGCCTCATGGACCATCCCCGGGAGCCACAACGGTTCCAACAGAATAGTAGCTCTTACTACTAATTCTCATACTAGTATCATACGCCATATGAGCCCAGTCCACAGTATTATTGGACGAAATTACATGCGCCTCTTTTCCTAATCGTTGTTCAGCTAGATGGTCGCTAAACAAAGAGAGCTTTGTCCATTTCTTGCTTGGCGGCTACGCGAGAGACTGATATATGGGACGAAGAAAGAGTACCTTCTATCTACCTTAAAGTTATCTCATCTCTTAGAAGTCGCTCTCGAACTAGGTAATTCTAACAATAGAACCGTGTTCCTGCATTTCCAGCCTTTGTCTGTCGAGCTTGCGGCGAATGATAGAAGAAAGATATGGTTCGCGATTACTCGCTAAACAGACGGATTTCTTTGATTTCTTTGTTATCAAACTCACGATTCTACCTTTGGACCTACTGAACGTTGTATGGTTTGTGGAGATGACCCCCAATGTCGCAAAGTGGCAATGGACCATCATATTATTTTTACAGCGCACTGCCGACTTTACGCTCTTCCTTCCATATAAAAGTACCTTTTTCTCTCATTCAATCTCATTATAACCATTTTTGAACATGTCTTCTACACCTCCATCCGTTCTGGCAGCAGTCAATCCCCAGATAAACACTCTAGGCCAACATTGCGAAGAGAATCTCAATAATCCAGCAAACGATTCTGGAGTTGCCCTAATCCCTTGCCCAAACGGTCCTAACAGTGGCTTCACCATTCGTCCCTGCAATTTCACTCGGTCCCATGACCATCATGCACCGAACACGCATAATGTTTGTGAGCAATGCCTCAACAATCAGAAAGCGGCACGGGATGTTCGCATTAAAAACCATCTTAACACCGTCCAGATAAATGTTTGCAAAGCATGTTCCAATCGCCAGAAGCGTAGGAACCCCCCTCAGGCGAACAATTGCACCTGCCTTCAGAACATCAATGCCGGCTGGAAGTGCCGCAAGTGTATTGATAAACTGCTCGAGGGCCCACTGGTTGCAAACTCGAAAGATAGGTTGGCCAAATTATATGTCACGCATAGGCTTAAGAAAAACAAGCCTGCGCGAGGGTACCGGATTGAGAAAGATGGCAAAAGGAGAGCAAGACCGGCGTGTCGAGGGGCAGGAGCAAGGAGTGTTCCTTGTGGTAGGGTGGCTTCGACGGCTTGGGATGCAGTCAAGATATGCTTGGCTTGTGATGGGACTATTCTCCCTCCTGCCGAACGCCCCAGGGATCCTTAATTCAAGATCTGATTGTTTGTCATTGATCTCCTTTTGGTGTTATACGTTGTGTAATTTGCTCTGTTTGCTACGCGATGCCTACGCATGTATTGTGGTAATACGTAGCATACTACTAGAGCCCTGGCGGCCAAATTTTTCTTTGCTTTCGCTTGTGGTTTCCTCTCATTACGTGGTGGTTGAGTTGTGATGTTCACAAACACTCTCAGGTCTGTCAAGTACAACGTTTGCGGTCTGCTTTGTTCTTGTTATCCCACTAGATCAACGGATTTTCCTTACCTAATATAATTTACCAGTCTCCAAATGCAGTCCATGTATGGCTGATCGCATGAGCCCAACCATCAGAGGGTGCAGAAAAGCCATTAGACAACAACTGATTGCCAAACACGCTAGGTCAATCGTTAGACTACATGACAATTTGAGTGGAAATTTCGGAAATGATCAAGTTCCATACGTTCGTTTGCCTAATTCTTCTTATCGCACAAGCTTTGCAATGGATCCCGAGCCAATGCTTGTGTCATTTCCAAGAGAAAAGCTTGAATCTCAATGCCCGTGGTGAACCGACTAATTTGTTTTCACCATTTTTTTCTCAATTCGAACATTCTCTCTGAATCAGATGAAATCGGTGTTTGTGCACGCTCAGATCTTAAACCGCCACCAGGAAACCATTTTCACCCGGTCTTTAACATACCGCCCTTTCCACACTCTTTAGTCCTCCTGTTTGGCATCTATTTACGCACCTACTGCTGCATGAGCGTATCGAGAAAGGAAGGTGGGTTCGAAGTCTCTCTGCGTTCGGATTTTCTGGCAAAGCTGGCATTGATGGTTACTATACGCTGGGACCTACAGATTTGTCTCTCATTCTAAGGGACACTGCGCTCTTATGGGCATGGAGGTGTGGAGTTTGAATAAATGATGGACTGGCATAAAAGCTGGGGTTGCATGTCCTCTGAAGTACTCTTTTCCTACAAATCTTGAATCAGACCAACGTGATCTCCTCTCATTGTTGAAGAGAGGCACACAAATTTGTATGCTCTAACCGAACCGGAAAAGGAGATAGTAGTTTCTGGAAGGATATCTCGTATGCAAGACTAATCGCGGGAGGAACTTCTATAGCAAGACAGTCACCGTTGTCAACGTGACGTGTGTATACTAAAGTGCTGGGAAAGTTCAGAAAACATAAAAAAGGAGAGGTTGAAATCCTCCACATACACACTGTAGGTACCCTTTACAAGTCATAAGGAAAGTATTGAACGCTAACCGCATGCTAGCGTGGTCTACAAATAGACTGGCGTCTGGTTCAGTAAATAGCAGCAGGCCGCAAAGCACACGGCCCAACTGCTTGCGTTGGCTCATATATAGATTTAGCTTAACTGTCTTCAAACTCCCAATATCCTATGTATTTACCGGGATGAGTACACACCTCGCATCCCGCTGATCTCTCAACTTTCCATTGTCTGGTATTCTTTCGTTGAGTACTTCCTACATATATCTTCCTGGACGTTACATTTGACAATAAACATAATGCCGGACGAATTCACAATGTCTGACCTCAATGTACAAGATTGGAATCTGCATTGCGTTCAAGGTTTTTTATAAGCCGCAATCCCTGACGCGAAAGAACAATGAACCAATCAAGGCCCCAGCGAGCGTAGTGGAATCGTGAATGATAACCATCCGAAATATCATGATGAGTGAGAAGACAGACTGCGGCTGTTCAATGATCCTAGTTGGGATAGACCACATCCTCCGAAGAGGGCGTATTATTATTTCGAGTCTGAATTCAGGAGTAAGCATGATTTTTCCTTGGACTATTTATCTGTTTTTCTGCGTTAAGCCCAGAAGATACTTGTGATCCTCTGCCATTATTTGTCCTAGTGTGAACCTGGTCCAGGGACTTTCCCTGGTGTGTGTTTCTCTAGGCAACAAAGATACCACCAATAGTTAGTATGACGATATAACCCGATATGCTCGCCGAGAATGTTCCAGAGCTTGGAAGACGATGCCCCTTTCCTCTCGAGCCACTTACCAGGCCCAGGCAGCTGCTGATGAACAACGCTACAACACCGAAATGGTAGCCTACAACAATCGGATTCATCCTCTCCTCATCCGTGCACACTTCCGATGGGGACTCGGCATCAGAAATGCGTTCAGGAGACAAAGGGTATGACGTAATATCGAATACTATATTAGAATTGATGATTGAGAACAAGCGCCGCTTGCTCGAGCAACGCTGGAATCGCTACCGGCAAGACCAGTACAAAGAAAAGCCTGCGGTGATGCTTTGAACACTGTCCCTGCGGAACCGTTCAATTTCTTAGGGCTCCCAAGTGAAATAAGGAACAAGATCTATGGCATCGCTCTTCGACGTCAAGTGGCCATAAAGCAAAACTCCAGCGAATTAAAACGGCCCAATTGACGTCCGAATCGACAAGGCGAGTCGTCCAAGCGGCCCGATTGATGTCCGTGTCTTTGCCGTGAGTCGTCAAGTGCATGCAGAGGCTCTAGAAGTCTTCTACCAGGTAAACACCTTTGCAGTGTGGATACAAGAGCCTGCACCTCTACCTCTTTTTGTAGCCAAGTCAACAGGCAGACATCTACCACGTCCTACGGACCTGATCCGAAGAATGCACATCTGCATCCTCTTTCCCGTGCTGCTCGATGACCCACCACGGCTGGAGCAGCTGCAGACTCTTTGTCTGGTACTTTCGCGCTGTAAAAATCTGTACCGAGTTGGTCGTGACCACTTCCATAAAGCCGCCGGGGTACAGTCCAGAGTATCAGGGGACGTTTGATGAGTTGCTGGAATATTTCACTGTTGTGAGAGGTGTTGCGAAGGTTACTTTTACGGATCTAGAGACCTTGAGGGGGTTGAGGAGGACGGATTGTGCGCCAGTGGAAACGCCGGAGCAGGCTAAGCGGATGAAGAGGATTACGGAGGGAAGGGGGGACGAGTGAAGAGAAGTGGTTTGTACATACGTGAAGATCATTCAAGTGATTGCACCACCGTTGTGCTGTTGGCAAGGACGTGGCGAGAGTGAAGCAAGGACAAGAAAAAGGTATTGGAAGGAGAAACAGTGCTGAGCAGAAGGTAATACGTCTATTACACTGTTATCAATCCAAAACAGACCCACTACCATTAAAGAAAGTTCTCCCCAAAAGACCTCAAAAACGCCATCCACCCCAGTCTTCAACATTCACACGCTGCACGGACGAACCAACTCCCCCAACCCTCCCCCCATCAACCCATTAAAGCCTCAATTACCCAACCCCCCTCCCCTCATCAAAAACAGATCCCCAACTCCCCCATATCCAGGAAAAGCAATCAAACACATATTCACTTCCGCGAATAAAGCGGACTTTCCGCACTAGTGACCAAACTCACCAGCTGCCACGGGCGCGTGTAGCGGTCGCTGAGGAGTTTTCGCCGCGAGAAGGGCGGGAAGGACTCGTAGTTGTCGGTGAAAGAGGTGGAAGAGGATGAGGTGGTGGAGGTTGTGGAGGAGATGGAGGCCCGGGCGGGGCGGGCGGGGTGGGCGGGGTGGGGCATTCTGGCGGCGGTGGGGCTCTGTGGGGTGTTTGTCGGGGGTGGGGTTTGATGGTGTTGGTGTGTATGTGTATGTGTATATGTGTGCGTAAGGTATGTAGGCTCGGGATTTACAATCGGTAGATATCTCGGGTCGTAGATATGGCAAACCAAAGACCGCGCCAGCAGGGAACTCAAGACGGACCCCGTTCAGGAAATCTTAGCAAATTTTGTGAAAGAATGATTTACAATCGAAACGCAAAGCCAAAAAAAAACGTATTTCTGAACCAGCCAGAATGCTCATAAACAAAAAATCCACCTCTATCAAATGTATGGAACCCTGCCTCTTTATATATACACGCCCCCACACTCCCACAGTTCTCACAATTCACTAAAATGTTTTAAAATAAATAGACTCGTGGTCAATGAGTGAAATTCTGCAAACATAGACGACGTCACTCTACATATCGATAACAAACTACCCGATCACCCGCTTGAAACGGAAACGTGGCGCAGTGGAAGGTTTCGTGCGTGGAATGTTATGATGGTCGATGTTTGATGTTGTGATGCGAAACGTGGAATCGAGGAGGGGGAGGGAGGATGAAACGGGGCGGAGCGGAGGGGCGCTAGGCCGGATTGGGATTTGCGAGTTGGATTTTCGTGTTAGGGGGGTACATATTGAGGAGGTTGTAGGTTTGGTATTGAAGGGAAAGTTGATGGTTGGGTTTCTGGGAAGAGTTGGTTGTTGTTGTTGTTGTTGTTGTTAGATGTAGACGTGGTGTGTGTGTGTGTTAAAGGTGCAATGACTTCGTGCCTCGAGGGATCCAATTGGATCAGGAGCGGTTTCGCACGAGGGATGGGTGTGAAAGTGGGGGGAATGAATCGGACGGTGATACGTATGCTGAGACTCGTTTGACGTTTTGGGGGTTGTGAAGGGTTTTTTGTTTCTTCCGCGGTGGATGGAGGAAGGGTCGAGTGAAACGTGCTTTTGATAGATACAACATATTCAAGGATATCCATGTGAGAATGTCAACAGGTTTTCCAAGATGGGAGATCCGAACCACGTTTTGCTAAGAAGATGTTTTTGTGTGCAAGCATTTGGACAGGCTGATGTAGAGCCGAGCGAACAGAATAAGGGGACTTGACATGCAGAATAAGAATCTGCTAATCGCCATTACCATCGAGTAGTCTATTTAACCTCGCGGATAATGTGCCTATCTCCATCGTCATCTATATCCATTTCGTTCATGCGTCTTAGATTCTGGTAGAGGTCAAATCATGATCGAACGCCAGACGCAATGCTTACCCTAAGTCTGTCAAGCCCTTCCCGGATGTAGTGCAGACGACGAGATTCCCAATGTTGCTGTCGGGTGAGGACACCATATGAGTAGTGTTGGATGTGATTGCTTGTTATGTTCTCCTCTCTGGATTTTCATCTTCACAAGGTAACAAGGTTAACATTCTCCCCGTTTGAAACCATTCGAGATGCTTATTGAGTGACAGTGGCATTTGCTTGACATCCTCACAAGTTGAAGACTGCCGTCTTGCTGGTAATGCCATCGAACACACACGTGTTGTCAACGGGTACGTATTGCTTCGTAAGGACCTTGATAACCTCTTGCGCTACCATACCACCTGTCAACGCGGAAATGTTATGGAGTTCCGCACCACCTGCTCGCGCCAACTCTGCAACGGCGTCATTAAGCTTTGTTAGCATAGTCTGTTCATCAAGATCAATCATAGCCGTTTTCGTTATTTGCTTGACAAGCTTGTCACAATAGTCTACCATCATAGAATGGTGATTGACTTGCGAGTGGTTTTTCCCTGCGATGGCCAATTGCTCCGTAGACCAGTCGTATGCCAGAAACGCAATGTAAATGGGCAAGAGGGACTCCTCACTTTGGAGTTCTTGACACATGTATTTCGCTCTGTCATCCCACTGTGTCAAGTATTCGTCCTTTGACTTCTTCAATCCCTTGCCTGCAAGTCGAATGAGTCGTCCATGAATCAGTCTCACGAATGCAGCATTTTTGCAAAATGCTTCAATCTCTTTCTCCTCCATGGCTCTAGGTAGCTCGGCCGTCCGAACCGTATCTGTTATTTCGGCCAGATCTTTCCGGGCTTTCGCTCTATAAATGCTCTGTAACTTGATATAATCTGCGGATTGGGCTTTCATATCCGGCAATGCTCCAGGGAGTGGAAGCACTCCATGGTAATAATGAAACGTGTGGATAGCATGAGCGATTAACCAGAAGTTCGGCGACTAGAACCGAGCTATCAGCTTGATTACTATACTCCCTTAGCTATCACTTACTTCCTGGCTGACTACCTCGGCGTCTTTCGACTCTAAAACTTCCCTAACGCCACTAGATATCGATGGTGGGTTCAGACTCTTTAGTACTGCAGCTGCTGCCTCATCGAAATTCTCTTCTCCCCCTTCTGCATTGTTCCTCCGCGCTCCTTCCTCCACCTTGGCCTTGAACGCCTTCTTCTCCTGGTAACTACCAGGCGGCTTACCGTCATGTGAAGCCTTCCATTCCTCTAGAAAGTGTAGAAGTAGAAGAAGGTAAGGTATATGGCCATGCTCATGATCTGATAATGTTTCGAGATTTTTCGTTTTTGTTTTCATAAACTCAAGTAGCTCTGGCCAAGGGTTCAGTAAACGCAGATCTTGTGTGGAAACGGGATCTGGATGGGTATCAACGATTGGGAACTTCGTAGGTAGTTGCACGGAGAATTGTGAATAGAAGCCGACTGAATGGATGTAGAATAGTGGTATTGAATCTTCTGCATAATATGACAGCATTTCAAGAACGCGATGATTCTTCAACGGCCCCGTGAGAAGTATCAAGGTATACCCTGCCCAATTATCTACATCCTTGACGAAGTCCTCTATAGACTGTGTAGCATCAGCGAGTTCTTCCTCACGGGGACCTCACAGACAGGTACCTTTTCGACCGCACTGCCCTTGACCTCCGGATTCAGCTCATTGAGGTATTTCGAGCACTCCTCAGCTCTCGATTTCCCAAGGCTTTCATCTGTGAGAAAGAAGTTGACGCCAAGATCAATTTCGCTCACTTTCTCTTCGTCAACGATAGTAAAGTTACCGACGCCAGGTAATATGAGATTTTTGAGGGCCTCGACACCTACGACGCCTGGACCTGAATTCAACAGTAGCACGCTCGCTTCCTCGAGCGCCTGTTGTCCGCTGGCCGCCCAGAGACGGAGCTGCCTATCATATTTCTTCTCCTTGGCTGTGGGACCTTGTAATATTGGAGGCGTGATCACTCGGGCAGCCATAGCACTCTTGGTAGGGAAGTTTAACAGAGCTCCGGACTTTTCATAAATCGACTTGACTTTGAAAGCTGTCGCCTTACAAGGCTGATCGTAACCCCGCCATAAACACACCCCTACTCTCCACTGCGTCACTCTGGCGAAGGACGGCCTTTGAGTGTTGACAATGGGATGAGAAAGAAGACCACAGGTGCCTAACACATAATACAACACATTCACCTTACGAGAACATCTGCATGCTAAGGTCCAACCTCCTAACCGCGACCTCTGGACTATTTAGGTACTCAACAGTGTGCTTCACTCCGGCACGCCCGCTAATACCCCAAAGATGCATTGGAGCTCCTAAGCGCCTCTCCCAAATCCACACATCAGTCCTCGCTCTCACCCAACACTCCTCAGCCATCCCTGCATCCTTCCCAAAAATGGTCGACATCGAAACCGCCAAACGCAACGCCGCGCGCCGCGCCGTCGCCGACCATTTCTCCCCGTCCTACTCCTACATCGGTATTGGGTCCGGCAGCACAATCGTCTACGTCGTCGAAGAGATCCAAGAGCTAGCCAAGAAGAACCCTGAAATATCGCAAATCAGCTATGTGCCAACAGGGTACCAGTCGCGGCAGGTAATCACGAATGCGGGCCTGAAGGATATAAGATTCGATTCTCTGCCTAAGGATATGTTTATCGATGTTGCGTTCGATGGCGCTGACGAGATTGACGAGGAGCTGAATTGCATAAAAGGCGGGGGTGCGTGCTTGTATCAAGAAAAGCTCGTAGCAACGCACGCAAGAAAGTTCATCTGCGTAGCTGGTACCTCCCTCCCCGTTCCCCTCTACAAAACACCCCCAACTAACCCCAAAGACCACCGCAAACTCCAACCGCGCCTTCTAACCCACTGGCCCACCATCCCCATCGAAGTGGAGCCCCTGGCTGTACGCTCCGTCCTCGCCTCCCTTGTCTCCCTCGGCTCCTCCAACCCTCAAATCCGCACCGGCCAGCTGCAGAAAGCCGGACCTATCAAAACAGACCAAGACAATTTCATCGTCGATGCGCCATTCCCTACCCTACTCTTGAAGTCCGAGCTCGCGGAATCGGAATCGAAGCAAACCGGGGGTAAGGCAAAGGGGAGGTGGGAAGTGGAGGCTCTAGCGAGAGAGATTAAGATGGTGGAGGGGGTGTTGAGTGTGGGACTCTTTGTTGGGATGAATGGTCTGAAGGCGGAGAGGATGGGGCTGAAGGCGGGAGGGCAGAAGCCGGTGGCGGCCTATCTTGGGATGGAGGATGGCAGTGTGGTTGTCAGGAATTCGGATGAGATAAAAGAGGAGACCGGAGGGGAGAGTTGATGGGAGTTGCACCATTATAAATTTGACGGGATGGTGGAATGTTGTAGAAAAGTATAAACTAACGTTTTGTGTATACTTGGAATATTTCCAATCAGCACAATGTACTAAGTGATCTCTATATAGAGGTGGGACGAAGGGAACAAAAGCATTATACTCTCAAGGAAGAAATAGAAAGATCGAAGTACAGCTTGCACGAAAGCGATCTGAATGACTCATGTGTGCTTGTTAAACCAGTAGTAAACGCAGAAAACACTTTTACCATCTCCTTTACCGCTCGCATCTCAGCTCTTCCCTTTGCCTTCCACGAAATCCACTCAATCAAACCTCCCCTTCCCCCTTCCCGCAACATCCGCCTTACTCTTCTCCTCCGTCAAACTCAACTGCAAAGCAAACTTCAAATCGTCTGCCTCAGGGATAGGAGCAATACTCTTCGCTCTTGGTGGCGATCGAGACGGCGATCTGCGACTTTTGGCATACTTGATCGGGAAGTCATTGCTAGAGTGAAGGCTAGCGGGCCCAGAGCTTGACGCAAGCAGGTTCTCGTTCTCTTGTAAGAGGCTCAGACGGATTGCTTCGGCAATATCTGCGTCAATTTCCTGCTCTACAGGCAGAGCTTCTTCGGTGATGGTTCCACTTGACGATCCGTCCGTGTCGCTGAAGGCGCTACTGACGCTGTCGCTCTTCCGCCTTTGTTCGTCGCTCGCTGCTGCTTCTTCGCTAAGTAATGTAGCGTAGGCCAGGATTTCATCCTCGCTCGCACCGGGCCCCAGCAAATCCAGACCAAAGCGCCCAGCCAACCGCTCTTCCTCCTTCGTCCGACTCTGCTTTTCTCGCTCAAGCTCTATCTTCTCGTTGGCAATGTAGTCCTTCAGCGCCGTTCTCCCGCTGCCACTAAACTTATCACCACCCTGATTACTCCCGCGCTCAGAGCGACGTAAGCGGCGCTTGGTACTCTTATACTGATCTTCTGCTGAGGAGCTGTAGCTCCAATAGCGTAAATGCGTTCCCAGAGACACCATGCCGCGCAGAGCTGTAGGGTCAGGGTCCAGACAGATGGCGCCGGCGGCGAAGAGGTTAATGCCAACACCTTGGTGGGAGGCTTCCGCTTGGACAAGGCGACGGCGAGCGCGAGAGGAGAAGCGGGAGTTCAGGGTACGGATGGGTTCAGTGGTTGAGGCTAGCGGGTCCCAAGCCTGGACTAGGCCGTCGTTGCCGCCATGAACAAGGTAAAGGGCGGAGAGTGCGAGGCAGGAGATTTGGGGCGAATCAGTATAGATCATTCTGATTGGTCTCATGATGCTGTCTAAGGAACTGTTGCTGGAAGTGGGAGCTCGGATGTCCCAAAGAATGATGGTCCCAGTTTTTGTCCCTGCGGCCAGAAACCGGGCGCGCTGGCCTGGGACGTCGAAAGACGAGCTTGGAGATGAAACCTTGCCCAGAGGAGACGAAAATGGAGACGAGGCAACGGAGGAGGCCATTGCACAAAGGAGGGGATCTTCGGAGGTGGCTGGGACAGCATAGCTCGAATTGTCAATAGCAGTTGTCGTAATTTGAGTAGACTTGAAGCCCCCTAGTAGCAAGATCGATGTGCGCCATTCCTCGAGATGGGGTTTCTCATGCGCGAGATCTGAATCAGCGGCAGAGCTGCGTCTGGTTGGCGTAATGTTCTTGAAGGACCAAGTAGCCATGGGTACAGCATCTGGTAAATTATCGCCGAAAAGAGATCTCTCCTTAGCATTCCCAACAGGCTCAGTTGCATCGTCGGTACCCATCGATCCCTTGCCAGAGACTTCCACTCTGCAGCGAGTGAATCTCTTGATGCCAGCTGATTGTCCTTCGTCAAGACCACAGCTTATAACCATTATGCTTTCACCAGCTCCGTGCTTATCCCCAGCAGCAAAGTCAACTTCTAGCCTCTTACGCATATCCCATCCTTCACACAATTTGCGAAAATGCTTCGGCTTCTTTGCCATGAAAGTTTCGATCGCTCTTGTCTCGGCAACAAGCTGCTCTTTGTTAAGGACCATACCGACCCACGACGACCGTGGAGAATAGCGGCCGTCCACTCCCGAAGTGTCAAATGGATCAGGTCTAGCTGTACGCCGGGTGGGTTCCACAAGCGTCCAGTAGATCGAACGACCCATCTCCCAAGCTGATTGCTCGGCAATATTCACAGAGGGACGTTTTCGATGGGAACGGTCTTCAGTACGGCGAGATAATACATCAGTGAGATAATAGACTTCTCCGAGAGCGTTGAGAACAACTGCCCAAGCTTTTCTAGACGCTTGACGCTTAGCATTGAATTGTTCATCAACACAGATGGCTATGATAGGCACTCCTGGGCTCAAGACCCAGCGAGCAGTGATCTCGCCACGCTCAAGTCGTCTTTCCGCTAGCCCGTTAGTTCCCAATGAATACGACGTAAGGACACCGCTCGAAGAGCCGGAGAGTATGCCAGTTAAACCTTCAGATATATCTGGAATACTGGACGATTTGGCGATCCAGAGGGAGCATATCGTTTCTTGGCCTGCGAGGTTTGGGATACCAAGCTCTGGCAGCGACCTGTCAAAGGTGCAAGTTAAAAGTCGGCCTCGCTTCTCTTCGGTAGATCTGAAGTATATCATCCCACCGGGCGATCCTTCTGCATAAACCATGCCATATGGCTGGCTGACGTCCATACTGTTAGGTATACCAATTAAATCTCCAGTACCGAGGCCATACTGAGCGTCTCCAGGAAATCGGTCGGCAAACTGCGAGAAACCCTGCGGATCAGAAAAACCCCATTGATCTACCTTTCCAGCCTTGGGGTCACTCAAGCAGGCAGAGCCAACCTCGTCGGCTCCATGGATGAAGCGAGGAAGCCTTTTATTCAAGCCTGTTCCAAACGTAGCGTGCAAATGGTTGACTGTGGTAAGCATATTTGAATTATAGGTCATTTGTGCATTGCCGCTATGGCCTGAGCCAGATCGCGACGTCCCAGAGCTACCAGGGCCTTCGAATTCTGCAGGCTTGCCACGTGCCAAAGACCGAAGCAGTCGTGTGCGGAGAATATATTCACTACGCCAGGATGCAAGCGCCGTAAGACGCGTGAACAGTCGTCTTTCTGATCGTAGTATATCTGAGCCAGTATCCGAAACTTCTGGAACACTATCCAGTACAGTCAATGCATCAGGACCTGGAAAGAAACGAGAAAATGCTATTCTCCAGGCATGCGGCGTAGTCACCAAGTTGTGGAAACGACGTGAGACTGATGAAACATCTGAAAGTGACTGAGGTGGCAGATGAGATAGTATATGGGTCAAGACCTCTGCTTCAATTAGCTGCCATTTCTGGTTAACAAGAGATAGAGTAGCAGACCGTTCGGAAAGTCCCCGAGGGCCACCTGGCCGTTACCCAGCTTTCTGCCTCCTTTCACCACAGTGAATCCTGGTCCATCATTTCTTCTCCTAGGCGAATAATTCACGGCATTTTCATGCTCGATGATACGGTCTACCGGTGAGGGTGTACGTGGCGAGGTCGATTTCAGCCCTCGCGTTGATCTTTCGGACGTTTCGTCATCGCTTGCAACGAACGGCGGCGCTGCATCTGCCGGTTCGGCAGAGCATGACGTTCCTCTACCGCCTTCTCCTGGCCCGAGATGGCGTGAGGAAAGTTCATGCGGACGATCGAATCCATGATGGCTAGGTTGATGGGTGACTTGGGTGAGTCCAGTTGAGAGCTTGTTTTGGGAAATATCAGTGGGCTCTGATTGCATATAAAGGTTTAGAGAGTTAAGGCGAGTTCAATGTGACTGAGCCAGCTTCGGGTCAGTCAGAGATAAGCGCAAACGTGAAAATATCGGTGTTCTTGAGAAAAAGGAGGTTCGGGCTCGCAGAGATCTGACGATGATAGCCTACGGTAGCCGTATAACGCGACTGATACCTTTCCTCGCCTTATATTTTAGCCCTACCACCAGTGAGTGGTTCTCAACAGCATACGTTCTTTAGCCGTCTATTGAGCTTGAAGTTGCGTTCTACAAACCGTAGTCTACGAAAAGACAAACCGACAAAGGAGTAGCCTAGCATACCAATATTTTGGATCGAAAAGCTATGTCCACATTTCTATGCATACCGTCGTACAAGCGTCACCGTCGACATTGTGGTAGAGTACCTCAGCCAACGAATTCCTACGCCTTTCTGTAATACCCACCTGTTAGAGCCCGAACACAGACCAGCGCTATGCATATAACCAAACCTTCCCAAGTCGCTTCCTGCCAAATCAAGGAACAAACAACCTAGAAAACCCTACAACATCCTGCCTGCAACAAACGCAAGTTCCGAAATTGTTCATCGCGAGGCTAATCCTACAGTCTTCGCACAGACTCAAACATCGACACGGCCAGGCCAGTACCGTCCGCGCGGAGCTTTGGCAGACCACGCACTGCGGCCCTCCGGCTCCCAAGCCCTCCGCGCCATCTCGCCATGCGGAAGAAGCTTGTGGATCGCTAGAGGCGGCTGCAGAGCGATGGATGAGAATAAGATGCTCTAACACTTCTGTTTCTTCATGCGGCGTGAGTTTTCCGCTCGGCAAGCCAGTGGGGCGGTAGCGGGTAGAGGTAAGGACATGAGCTTTCTCATAGTCCTGCGCATGGCGGTATTGGGACCTTGTGACAACGCGATCACTATTGAGGTGATGAGCGAGCATTCGGGCTTCCAGGCGCTCTTCGGGATCCTTCGGGTCGAGGAGGCGGGCAAGCTGGGAAGGATCAAGGGCATAGTCCAATATAGGCGTGGATTCACGGGTGGAGGGGTGGGGATGGCGTTGCGTAGGGGTGGTGGAGCCGTCTTCGGCGTTATCACTTTCCCAGTCGGCGTCGCTTTGGTTAGTAGACATAGAAACAACGCTTGTGGTATCATCGTCATGAGAAGGTGGTTGGTAGGTACCGCTTTCGTCGCGTTCACCCCACCAGCCGCCAAGCGTCCACCAGCCATAGAGAGTAGTATCAAGTTTCTGCTCGTCTTCTTCGCCCCACCGATCGCCTGCGTTCATGAACCTCCGTTTCGTCTCCACCTCTACATCAACGTTGTCATCTTCTGGCAAAGAAAGAACGCCATCGTCTGATAAGAGCCAGAACTCAAGCGAGCTTTGTTCTTGGTTTGGTTGTTCCGCTTCCTTATGATGTACCAACGTCGTAGTGTTGCGGCTCAGCTTCCTCAACCATTGGGGTAATCGAGTGATTCCAGCCTTGCTTAGCGCCTTTGCCGCACACATGGCCAGCCAGCGTACCATGAGCCAGAAAATACCAGTGAAAAACTCCCATACCATAAAGTATCGTCCACTTCTTTGGAGAGCACCAACACCATCTGCGCCTATTCGCGCATTAATTTTACTCGGTCCTGACTTCAGAATCTTGGTGGTCCTTTCGCGAGCATAACCACTTTTCCAGGGTCTTGATCCATTCCCTGGTTGCGGAGCGCGGTCTTCTGCCAATGACACGCCGCTAGCAACCATACCTGAGGGATCATCGAGGAGATGTTGAGGGATTTTAAGTGAAGAATGTTTTGATTCTTCGACCTCTTTTAGCCTCTCTTCCTCTAGCCATGTCCACCTCCCAACACTGATTCGTTGTCCTTCGTTGAGATAGACTGCCTCACTCGCAACGGTAAGCGCCGTAAAGCCAACTTTGAGTAGTGCCGTATAGAAGTCTTCTTCCAGATTGAGACGGATGCTCGATAGCTGTGCATTTGCTTGCAGGTTCTCCTGGGCTGCCCTGAACCTCTCCGACCACGATTGAGGAGGAGGTGAACCAATTGGAGGAGCAAGGATAGACAGGAGTAAAGCGAGGGTATATATGCAAGCACACATGCAGATGCCGATAAGAATCAAGAGGTGCGGTATGAATCCAACAATGCACACGGTGGGAAACCGTAGAATTACAGCATCTGCTGTCGCTTCGGGTTTGAGGGTGAAGAACCCCCATATGAACGAGCTCATAAAACACAAGCCCCAAATCCCGGTGTTGATAAGCCTAAACTTATTCTGCAGGTTCAGAACTCCCAGGACGTGGCTGCTTAGGTTGTTCAAGCAAGAAATCAATCCCATGAGAAGCACCTCTGGTGGCGTGTTTAATCTTGCAAATACGACGCTTTTGGTGACGAAATCAGTCGCCCCAGATATCCCATTGATGGCAGCAGCATTTTTAGCTGTAGTGGCCTTGGGCGGCCCAAACGGTGCAAGGCCTAACTGGTTGCTGATCATAGCCTCGGCCTCCGCAAATGCCAGAGAGTGTTCAAAAATGGACATGCCAGTTTCAGTCATGAGTGGACGGCCCTGAACTGCACAGGATATTGTCTCGATGAATTGACTCAAGCATAGTGATTGGAAAAGAGGCCAAAGTAATGACAGAGATCCCCTTAGCTGTGGGGCTTCTTGATTCGATTGTATCATGTTCACTGCGAGGCACGACTCTTGATCACTTTGCCAGAATAGCAGCATCGAACTCAGATAGTAAAGTAAGCCAGCGTCTTCCGCGAAGTCGAGGCCCACATGCTTTTCTACCTTGCCATATTTGAGATAAGAGAAGTTCGGTGAAGACTGGCAGCGCATAGCTTGTAAGAGAGACCTGGCATGGAATATGAACATCACAATGGGCACTATCCGCAAAGCCAGACGTAGGGTGAAGGTCAGATTGAGATGACGACGCGAAGAGGCGTAAATCTCGGTTCGATTGAGGACAATGGCCTAAGCGATATTAGCGATATTCACTGTATTTAGCAAACGTAGGAAGTGTATATAGTACCAGAGTGAAACAGGCAAGCGCCCATTTGCTTGTCATGTATGTGAAAACCCCTCCAAAATTCCTGACCTGGTGGAAGCTCAACGTATGGCTTAAAATCCCTCCTGATGTCCCCTCCATGACCGTAGCTTCCGCTGCTGTGGCAGCGGCGGTGCCGCGTGCAGAACCCAGCCCAGAAAGTGCTGCTTGAGATGTATTCTGTATTCTTCCTCCCGTAGCTTCTGCAATAACGCTGCCACTGTTCCGTAAGCCCAGGAGATTATCCATGCGTTCCGGCACGGTGACGAAGGCGAAGGAGCCCGCCCGAGCTATCATACGAGGCACAGCCAACAGAAGGTCTTTAGGGGAAGGGTTGAGGAACGAGGTCGCATTCGACGCGGAATCCTTGACCTGTCCGAAGATCGACGCCAGGAAAGAGATGGAGGAAGGTAAATCGGAGAGCTCCGCACTCATATCCGGAGCAAGCCCCCCAGAGGCAACGGTGTTAGTAGAAGACATTAGGGATGAATGCGGGTAGTCATGGTGACAGCGGTGAAAATGGCCATCTCATACTCTGTTGATAGACAGACTCCAAGGATGATTGCGAACGAGCTAAGAATCCAAAGAGCCCTTTTGAACGTGGGGAGCAATTATGCCCGGTTAACTGCCACTATGCTGAGATATGACGATACAAGCGACGTATGATATTTAAGCGAGGCTTACTGTAGAAAGCTACGAGTAGGGCTGATTTCAATAGGGCTGGTGTCTATGTTGAGCATTCACGGAAATTCAAAAACACGATTGGTTTATCGTTACATGACGACCATGGATTCATGATAGGCTAAGTCTGCCAGACCGTGTTCCATCCACTTTCATAGCCCTCCAGAGGTCCCGCAAATCGTCCAAACTGGGGAGGGTTTCCTTCTACAGTCTCGGGAAGGCACATCCACTCTCTCACTAGCCCAGGAACCTCTTCCTTGACATGGCTAACGCAGATCAGTGCTTGCTCTTCTGTCAAACCGTTCATTCTCAGATCCCCCCAGACACGAGGATCGGTCATGACGACCGTCTTTTTGGCCCTGGAAACCCTGAAATGGCGAGTTCCTCCCCAGGCCAGGAAAAGCATGCATTTATCGCGAACAGATTCGTCCATACCGCTGAATGCCTCATCCAGGACCACTAAGTCGGGCTTTTTTACCAGGGCCCTAAGGAAAAGTGCTACTCGCTGAGACGAGAAAGGCGCATCGCCAAACCTGAGAGTATCTGCCCAGTGAGTGGATTTTGATCGAAATACTGCGTACTCCAGGGATTGGTCTTGCCCATCAGACCTAAAACCAGGGTTCAGTTCAGATTCAAACCACCGTAGGCAATGATCCAGGAGAGAACAACGCTTATCACTCAGTTGAGGCGTGCCAAGGAAAGTATCAGCCCAGGCGTTTTGAAGAGTCTGACGTATGGTGAGGTTCCGAGGGAAGAACGCATGTATTTCCGGAGAAGACTGGCCTATACGAGCCTGTATGTCGAAGATAGAGATTCCAGGCTGTCCTAGTCGTGGTAGACGGCCGCGGCCGAATATTCTGATTGGAAGGGAATACGATTGCGGATGATCTGAGCAGATCAAGGCCAATAATGTAGTCTTTCCGGAACCTGTAAGATATAAATTCACTGTGGAAGGAGAACGGAGGGAAATTGACACTGACCGTTAGGACCAAAGATGCCCCATCTTTCACCTCTTCTCACTGTCCACCACAATCCTTCTCTTAGATGACCTTTCACGTCCTGCTTCCATCCACCCAGTACCTGTTTGTCTCCATATTTGATGAGGACGTTCTCCATTTCTACTACTGGCTCACCGATCTTGGGAGGCTTTTCATCGTGCAACAGGATTCCTTCACGACTGTGAACGTGTGGGTGTAATGACTTCTTTGGATGGCCTTTAGTGGATTCTTGAACCTTTGGTAGTTCCTTGTTGTTCTGATCGTTGTCATTATCTTCCGACGTTGGTGGTGGAGTGCAAATTTCACTTTGGACGCTAGCGGGTGTCTCTTTTGACAACGATTTCTCACCTTTCTGCAGCGATTGTGAAGAGATGTGCCCATGATCCGTGGTTTGTTCTCGACTGAAGGCATGGATCTGCTCTAGAACATTCTTTTTCTCACCTTGATAATCCACCTTGAGATAAGGACCGAGATAGACCAAGTGGGTGATCCACTCCGGCAGCGGGTCTTGTGGTCTTAATGCCAGTACGAGGCGAGGCGATTGCGCTTTAGCAAATTTATGCAAAAGTGGGGAGAGTGTAGTCAGGGTTGGCGGATCAAGGCCCACTGAGATAACCACCCATCAGCTAAGATTGCTTGAAGGCGGAGAGCTTTATGGCTTACTGAATGGCTCATCTAGTAGAAGAAGCTCAGGTCTATGCAATATGGCTTTCGCTATTCTAGCCCGCCGAGTCTGACCATTGCTTAGATTTCCCATCGGCATGTTTACGAAAGCCTCTAGCCTTAGATCTTTAATGACTTTATCCAGCCCTTTCTCGTCCATTAAAGTCCCCAAGTCTCCTTCAGACGGATTGAGTTCCGTGGTCCCTCTTAGATAATCCATCACAGAGAAGTCCGTGTCTTCTCTCCTGCTCTCATATCTTGCGCTCAGGTACGCCCCTCGTGTCCCAAACCGCCCAACGCCGCCGCCTTCGCCGTTGAAGCCTACGTACTGTATCGCGCGGTTGATATTTTGGAGACGAGGATCTTTCGATCCTAGCTCTGCCGAAGATATATATGGGTAGGAGCGAGCATTGGGTGGAAAGCATAAATGTTGGCCCCGCAGAACCTCGAAGAAGGTTGATTTGCCTGCATTAGAGGGACCGATAACTGCCCAGTGCTGAGGCTCAGAGGGGAAAGAAGGTATAGAAAAGGTCAATTTAGGGAAAAGAGAAGGGTTCGGGGAGGCATTCTTCCCCAAGGACGAGGGGAATTTTCTATAAAAGGTTCCATTGTTGATTCGGACTATAGCTTGCAGTTCGCCGTTGTAGGGGTTCTCTTTGAAGCGACATGAGGAAGACCGGAAAAGCAGATTGGGCGTTCTTCGCATATCCAGATTTTGGTCATGACTCGTGTGGTGTTTTGTTGTGGAGACCGTAATTTTGTGGTAGAATAGTGCTGTAATCGTCCGTATTTTACGAATAGTAGGCCGGAAAATCCGGCAATTCTGGCTCATCCAATGTAACGATCATCGATGTACCTCGGGTCAATGCTCGTATCATTTCACGGATACGATGTCGATGCGTTCAGTTGTTCATTGAGACATCTCTATGGAAAGCGGTTGTTGTGTACTCACTTGCTATACCCCCTGGTGCTACTTTCAGAAAAGCCACGGCAATTGACTTCAAGTGAGCATCAAGCAGTCCATGCGGAAATCATTAGCTTAAAGAACGATTGCAGAGAGTAAGTATATTGAAAACAAGAAAACCTTATCAAAGGACACCAACACACAGATAGCGATTGAACGTATCAAGGAAACCCTCGGAACAGGACAGTGTGCCATTCGGACTTTGTGTCATGCTTACCTCTGATTTCAGCTCTTCCTGTTCCTTGCGCTACTGAGAACTATTACTAAGGAAGATGGTCATTACCTTGAGGTCTGCCGGAAGTGCTTGGAATCTAAGGCAGCTGATCTGCAGCTTAGGATATTGGGAGAGCTGCAGTTATATATGTCGATCTTAGGCGGCAGCCCAGATTAGCCCCTACGGCCGTCGTTGAGCATCGTGTAGATTGCCACCTAGCAGTTTTTGCGGATCTTTGCATTAAAGATCACTTTGGCGATCACGATCAGCAGCTTGATTTGGCATGTAAGCATGTGCCTAACATCCGTTGTTGTACTCGCCTTATCAACCATCTTTTATGTCAATCCATCTGCTCCACTCGGTGCTATGAATGATTAAGACGAAATTCCCTGGCCATACCCTCTGGCATTCGATTCCCTTCATTTTTTGTTTATAATATTTCTATCTTCAATCTTGAACTGGTGTATACAGGACAAGTACTTCCAGAGGACCGTATATATCAAAGGATAAGGCGAAACAAACTTTGACACGCTCCGAGGTTTTTCAATCAATATCGGCAAAAGGACTGTTTAAACTTGGAGATGATGAGATACCAGCAGCCAAGCTGGGAAAGGTAGAAAATTTCCTGAGGCAAGGAGAGCAGGATACCATTGAACAGAGCCTAATGTAAAACTCACATAGACTGATTGGCTTAGCGACATCGCCCCAAAGCCAGCTTATGCTCATACTCAACTGCCTGAACGCGCGGCGGCCACCTCGACTCTGTGGGGCGAAATATCTTGGTGCAACCCGGAAATCAAGTCTAATGCCCTTTGGATGTCTCTGGCTTTCATTGTACAATTACAGGCCATTATGGAGTCCCCGCTTTGTGTCTACAGATATAGGATATGTCTTTCATCAAAGGAAATGCATGAGAAGTGAGTCTGGAAGGTCTGTTATATCCAATTCAGGATGCTCTGCCCTAGCTAGACTGACTCCCTATCCTTTCAGAAGCACCTTACTACAGTCGAACCTAAGCGTTGAGCACTGAGTACACGGGTTCTTCGGACTAGGACCTGCATCAGGCTTATGAATATGATTTATATAAACCCAGGCTGTGAACCTCAATGGATTAATTTAGTGGCTCGATCGGTCCCTGGTACAGCGGTGTCCTGGGCACGGTCCTCACTGCAACACTAGTGTGCGTGTTGTCGGTAGGCACAAAGGCACAAAGGCACAAAGCCGATATTTCTGCCCTTCTACTCAACAGCAATCGACATTCTAATTACATCCTGGCACCAGACTAGAGTCTACGGATAGGCACTGCACCATTGTCTACCCCAAGTGCTCCTGACAAAAGCTCTTCCTAGGATTTGTTGATAAGTTTCGAATACTCCCTACCCAAGCAGCTACAGACAGAAGTCTTGTTTTCAGCCGCAAAGCAAAGGAGGTCGCGAAGACCAAGGCTTACTTCGATCTAGCTGAAGTGCAGGCGGCGGATTTTCCATACTACGACGAAAACTTAGTTTTCAGAACTTCTGACGGCATTGATATGCTTTGGTTGATTAAAGGAGTGATGGGATGCACACAAGGCACCGGAGATAAGAGTATAGAGATAACATCGCTTTCTGCAATTGAATCTCTGGTGGAAATTCCCCCCCCCGCATCTTCTAATGGCAAGAAGTTCAGTAAACGTTGAAGATGCCTTGAACGAGTAAAAGAAATGGCATGATAAGCATTGCGAATACGGTGACTACGTAAGTCTACTATCGCAGACAGGTGGTCTTCGTAGCTGATAGCCTTATAGAATTTCGCGTACTGGCATGCCAAAGGACGCCCATATGATCTAGCGAACATATCCAAAGAATTACGCCCACGGTCAGACCGACTTAATGGTGCAGTTCAAAGCTACATACAGGAAACGAGCCAGAGCATGTAGTCGTAAGTCAATGGCTTCGTGTGATCGATCCTCACATTTGGAAGAAATACCACGACTGCTATCAAGCTTTAAGGAGGGCAGGATCACTTGGCCATCTGGACCAAGGGGAAGATGGCTGCTTTACTGGCCAAGCTGTATTAATCAACGTGGCCGTAAAACCCCACAGGGACCATAACGATGACAGAGGTGGGTGGGTTGCCAGCTACTGCATTGGATCATTTAGAGGTGGAAATGCCGTGTTTCCCGGACTCTGGGCACGATTGGGGCAGACAGCCGGTGACCTTTTGTTCTCAAGATCGGCAGTCCTAGAACATTGAATTTGGGAAATAACGGAGGGTCAACGATCCGGCAACGCCAGATTCATGAAAGACAATATTCTAAACCCTCCTCAGCCAACTTTTATGTGCCGTCGCAATTGTGTTGACATGAAAATCATGAGCCGAAAGTCGTTGAATCGTCACTACAAAATGATTCATCCAGTCGAAGGGGCAGCTGAGCATCCAGACTGGGTCGCGCCAACAAAGCGTTGATCGAAACGAACAATAGAAGGTCATACTCTAGACAGATAACCATCGGTAGAGTCTAGTAGAGTCGAACCTGGCTTTTTATCACACTTGTGCTCTTGTCGTCAGCCAGCAAAATATATGGGGGGCTAACTGTTCTCTTCTAGCAAGGTAAGTCTCTGCTTGTAGGCTCGTTCTTCTTCCGGCTAACTATGACCTTAGCCAATCTCGGGGTGTGGACTAACTAGTTCGAAATACGAACCAGTACCAGTTTACTACTCTCATGCAGAGCTTGTCGCATTGCCGTCCCTTAGACAGAAGGCGCTCGTCTATTCTCACAGCGTTTAGTCATGCGTACGTTCCAAGTATCCAAGGTGCGAGCTTTACATTCAAGACTCTATGAAAGCGCGGGTATTCTAGAGGTTGATTCTACGGAGAGTTTCGGTTTTGCCTTAGCAGACTTACTAATCGTCGTCGACAAAGGAATTGTCACGGCGTTTCCAAAAGGATCTTAACAATGCTGATATCATTTCCCACTGCAATTCTAATTACTGCGAAATCTTATAGTTCGTATACTCGAAGCAGGATGACTCAATACTCGGTGCTCGTTTGAGGGATAGGATGGGATTGCAATACTTGTGGAGGCTCTCTTCACCTAAGATTATTATTATGTTCTTCACTACAGCACAAAACGTCTGAATCCTCTATGGGTATTAATGAAAGTGAATGGAACGAGGTGTTGGACTGAATTCATCATTGCCCGCTTGTTCATCAGGACGCATAGATACATACTCGACATGAATACAAAATTCTGTGTATGCAACCACAATATTACAGATACCTATAAGAGGTTCTAGTGCAAAAATCTTTTTACATGTATATAATAATCCGAATCTATCTTATACTTTGTATTTCTGCGAGCCCTCCTTATTAGATAAAGAGGGAATAGTTGAGATCTTACAATTTTGAAGCACTCTGTACTAAACCCCCACATAGCTTCAGCTATTTACGACAACCGGTTTCATTCTTCAGCAGTCCTTCCATTTTCGAGGTCCTGGTCGAGCCATACTCTTCTGATTATAAATCCTAGGCCAATCCGATCGACTAGGAGATAGCAATGTTTCAATCCTTTCCGCATTCACGGGCCATTTTGCAGAGAAGCTACGGGATGTAACTCACCCAGGGGCATGGCAGATACGAGGAGCTGCCGCGCCTGAAGATATGCGGCCTATTCACAGCCTCTGAAGTCGAGGTGTTCTATCCAGAGGGGCAGGCAGGACGAGTCTGGAAAATCCAGTAGTCCAGCCAGACTTTCGTCAGCCAATCTTGCGGATCTGACAGTTCCAACCGACGATGTATCGAAGGTCCACGGTGATCTCCAAGATCAAGGACTTTCTGCGACGAATCCTCAGGTTAAGTATAGTAACCAGGAGGTAGAATTGCCTCTTCCCCTTGACCACCGACTTTATAAAAACACCATCAAACCGTCTCTAAAGTACAAAAGTGTTCTCGCCGATTTTCATGAACATTCAAAGATGAACGTTTTCCACCGCCGCTCATTGGGATTCACTGTTTCTCGGAATAATAAATCCCAGCCCAAAGTGCAGAGGTGGTCACTGTCATGTGGCAGCCTTCTTCAATTGCTTAAGATGGTGCAAATATGTGGCATGCACTCGAGCTTTCAGCTCTTTACTTCACCTTGACTACGTTAAACTCGGACGACTAAAGCAAAATCGACGGCTCGGTTCGCAGAGGGAAACACTGACGTTGACGCAAGATTCTTTAACGCATACGAACAGCTTTCAACCTAGCAGTCTTAGTATGAGCTTGAAGGGAAAGAGAGAGAAAACTCAAAAGTTCTAGAGTCGAACATGGACTCTACCTGTACCGAGTCGAAAATCCAGGCCTTTCGCAGAGAAATTCAAGGATTCTGACCGTCAAAGATGAAAGTGTTTAACTCTGCTACCGCTGGCTTTTATCGACAAATTCAAATCTCGATGTCTTCTTCCTTTTTACGTCCACTTCCTCTTTTCGCCTTGTTTCTCTTTGCATCTGATTTCACTTACCAACCTCTTTCTCTTTCGATCCACCCGTGCCTTAGTTTCTCTAGCTCACCAGAGCTGTTCCACTATTACTGAAGATCAGATGGGTTCCTTTTGCACACGAGCACGCTTTCAAATTCTAGATCATATAGAAACGTGCATCGCAGTAATACTTTCATTCCTCAGTCGACGCGAAAATATGTCTGCGAAACGTCAATTTCACACTTCGATGTGTCATCCCATGAGAAGAAAGGGAGCAGAACGAACGGCAAAGCCACAGATGGCATTCCGAAAACCGGCTACGGACGCAACACTGTCTTCGAACGCTATAACACTGCTTCGTTACAACGTTATATTTATAGACTATGGGCGTCTTTGATATGAGGAATCTTCACGTGGTGGTTGTTCTAATATTTTTCTCCATCTCACTACAGACCTCAATTGAGGATGTCTACAACACAGTGGCCTATATCCAACAACAGAATAAAGATGCTTTCGATATTCTTGTTCAATAGCTACGAGTGACTCAAAGAGAACATGGTTCAAGTTGCACGCATCGAAACTTTCTCGGCCGAAGATGACATCACCCCCGTTTAAAGAAGGAAATTATGTATACTTACGAACTTTCCATTAATCATACACAGCAGTCGCTACAGATGGACCGGAAATTGTCCGGAGTCTGTGTCACACCTTGTTTGCGAAGAGATCTCTAAATGAACGTGACAGAGCTCTCTAGACTCTCTTAACGCAAAGAGAAGATAACGATGACTACGCAGTGTACACTAAAGAAATCAAAGGAAAAAACATAGTCCTCTATCATCAACTCAACCGGAGTAGGCAATGGGCATATTCCGAATTACAAAGCTCTGGAACAAGCCCTTTGATTGAGAAGATCAGCACTCTTTTGGCACGTTGGGATTTCTATTGACCGTTGAGGACGACCACTCTCGTTTTCGAAAGCTCTAGTCGACTGTTCAATCGTGCTACACACTCGTATGAATTGACTGACAAATGGAGCCCAAGGGAGACAGCGTTCCACCATAACATCGAATTTGTCCCAATTTCAATCCAGGACAAATCTGGCTTAAACAAGTCGAGTACAATCATGGACACTTGAGAGAAAGGCTTGATAGGGTTCCAGACTCGACAGTTCCTGGAATTGGCGGTTCCTCGATATCTTTGCTGAGTCGAGGGAACCAAATTCGGATGACTGAAATGGTGAAAACCACATAAATAGTTATAGACTAAACCATTCACAAAACCGGCTACCAACTAACTATTGTACTGGACACAACAAATCATTTGAGGCAAAGCATGATACCTTTTTATGTTTTTAGAACGGAGGGATGCAGTTAATTTCAATATGATATTTATCTCAGCACGACTTCTTCGTTTATGCAGCTGTCTATCTTATTTCATCATCTTCTTACATATTCATAATCAGAAATATATTAACAGTGCAATCAAGACTACGTGTATGAATACGAAAACTGATCAAATGAAGAATGACTGTGTGTTGAATCATGATTACACAATTCTCAAGAGTACTTCATTTAAGCTTTGCATCATCGCTTGCATTCTCAAGAATCATGAAGATGTCAATGTGTTGATAATGTTTTCATTTACTGAGATGATTCTGATGATCGAACGCGAGGGACTAAGGCCTGACTTATCTTGGGACTAACCTATGATGTTCAGGTATACAAGGGATATGTAATGGGTAGGTTCCGAAACACAATCCCCAAACCAATGAAGCCAGAAAACGAACCCAAGCGACATGTCGATTTTCATAGCGCCGACTCAGGTGGTCAACCACCTCGTTCAAAAACGAGAGCGAACCAGGAATGATACCGTTAGTACTTGATAAAGAGCGGGGATGCTAGAAAAGAGTACAGTCGAGCACCTAAACATAATATTGACTATAACATATTACTAAGGCCGCAAAGAGCAAAATAGATCTTATGCTCGTCCTACACGTACTTGCCCTTCCCAGTCATGGTCAATAGACCGTGTGTCTGTATTAACGACTTCTTCATCGGGGTCGTCGTCATCGGTAACGGCGGGGGGTATTATCCTGAGCATCGTCTTCGCAAAGATCGTCTGTGGCCTCATAGGCGCCGTCTTCATAAATGCCATGAATATCGCCTTTGTCTGTACCGTTTTCGAGATGACCGTCCCCACATCTTTCGCCGGAAGGGTGGGTATTCATCCCATGAGCACCCCCCTTGGGTGTCCCTGGGAGCATCACGGGTATTGTTGGGCCATCTTCAGCGCAATCGTGGCAGCGGGCACAACGGCAAGCACAACAAGAAACGCAACCCGGTGGGACGTATGAGAGCTATAGTGAGATTGAGAAGAAGAAGAAGGACCATCCACCAAGGCTCCCAATGTTTCAACCGTTTAAACCCCATCTTTTGAAACTGAACCGTTAAGGAAGCGATTTTCTTAAACCGCTTGAAAATCGCTCTGTACTGGACCAAATCGATATAAGCCGTTTATATTGTACAAGGGGAAAACCACATCAGCATGAGGTACTAGTAAACGATTATGTATTTGAATCTTTATAATTTACCTGAACATACCTAGATTTTGTTGAGATGCACGCCAAAATTGAGTGGAAATCCCTAAAATATTTATTCAGTATCAGTATTACCCCACACTGTGAATCTTTCATTCAGTACTCCATATATGCTCCATATACGCTCCATATATGCTCCATCGAGTGCTTCACCCAATGCTTCATCCAGTGCTCCAAATGAGCTCCACGCAGTGTTCTACCCAGTGCTTCATATATGCTTCATTCAGAGTATAATCATATAAGCAAAAAAATCAGCAAAGATAGAAGAACTGAAAGAGACGCGTGCATGTGGTTTTCTGTCCCGCAATTAGCTGATCGAACACCAAAATTTCAGGTTTCGTACACGTCTGATCAGTACTTTTCTCGACCAATCGGATTGAAGATTCTAAAATTTTATCCCAGTATATAACAGATAACAATATGAACAGCGAAGGTCAACTATCAAACACTTCGCTTGTGCTAAGATCCTCTATCTAAAGCAGGTACCTCGCAGTAAGTGTGCGCTTGAATGTGCGCGCTTAGCCGGCTTCCCGCGCGTCTAGTACCGTCTCCTATGTAGACTCTAAATTCATTAAAGACTTCCCTGCCTAAGCTTTCGATTTTGACGTCGCGGAACAGCCGCAGTCAGCACTCAAAATCTACATACGAGTTACTGGACTTGCTCTGTTGCAAGATTGTTTCCTCGAATACGCTGTTTCTATCGCAAATGATTATCTGGGCTAGTCCATACACAGTCATCTTTTCGAAAAGTCAGCGACTCCGTCCTTGTCTCCTCTGAGACCCCTAACCTCTTCTTCGAGCATCTTCAAGCAGACACCTTTCGCAACGACTCCGCAACCGCCTGATACGAGCCCTTGCTAATCTCGTCCAAGATACCCATCCCGTTCGGCTGCCACCTCAACTCCTTCACCGCCTTCGCGCCAGACGCTCTGTTCTCGGCCGTCAAAAACCACGCGAATATCTCTCCCACCTGCGCTAGCGCATCCTCGTACGAAATGTCCCGCACCGGGACCCTTAGCGCCGCAGCTATAGCGTGGAATATTTGGCGCGCCGTCACATCGGTGGCCCCGCTGGCGTTGAACAGCTCGCCGGCCTTGCCCTTCTCTGCCGCTAGCAGGTACAGCCGCGCGGCATCATTGACGTGCACGACGGTGGTGTGGTTCTTGCCGCCGTCAACGCATGTAACGCTGCCTGCCTGCGCCGACATGCCCATGAACAGCTTGACGCCGCTGCCGCCGCGGCCATAAACGTACGGCGCCAGCCGAACCCCCGTAACCCGGATGCCTCTGCTGACTAGCGCGAGCGCGTGCTGCTCACACTTGATGCGAGTATTGATGGGGTTTGGCTCCGGCGGCGACGCCTCAGTTGTTTCGGCTCCCGTAGGGTCGGCGGCAGCAGATAGTGTGCCCGAGGTGATGACCAGCGGCTTGCCGGTGCCCGCCAAGGCGTCGGCGATGGCGTCAACGGCGGCGATATCAACAGGCATGACGGCTTCATACGTGCCGACGCCTAACGTATAAGCGGTCGCGAGATGTATGACAACATCTGCCTCGGCGCTCTCGCGGCGCAGGACGTCGAGCGAGGTAAGGTCCCCGCGGACGGGCACGGCGCCGAGGCTGCGCAGCTTGGCGTCGCTGGTTTCGGTCCGGGAGAGCGCGTAGACATCATAGCCCTCCGCAATAGCGAGCTCTGTGACCACAGAGCCGATGTAGCCACTAGCGCCAGTTATAAAGAGTCGCTCTTGCTGTTTCTGAGCCGCCATTGCTGCGGTATTATCTCAAAGGAAGGAAAGAGATGGTAAATTGACCGAGAAAAAGTTGCAAAACTGTGTGTCAGGTGTGTTGATAGATGAACGAGATTAGCAGAAAAATAAGCTGAAGAGTAGAATCATGAACTTGTAAATATATTGAAAGGGCTGTTCCGGGAACCGCGGAGTTAGGATCCCTACCCGCCCAAACCCCATCTATTCCCGCCTATCTCCACGGTTAGCCTACTGGTACGGAATACTCCGTATCCACCGCGCAATGGGTTTCCGACTAACTACTTCGGTACAACTTGATATAGAATACTAGTGCCATATCGATCACGCTAACCTAAAATATCTGATACTAGCCCATATCAGCTTAGCGTGCGGCAGAAACCCAGTGGCTAATTCGAATATGCTGTACGGGAGGAATGATCGATGCGTTCAACAAGGGGATTAGCCATTCGGAGGACTGGTAAATATATAGACGAGGCGAGGACCGGGCGTCAGGATTGTGCGGTGTATCGTTGGCAAGTTTTTTCTTCTCGTCTCTCCTTTTTGCCTTGAAAGGTCTGAGACAAATTGTACGATACCATAATACCAGAGATGCCGATAAAGGCGCGAGACTTATTGTATATCCTACAAATCGTTCCCAATAAAGCCGTTGCGCCTCTAATCTGCTTCCGATGACCAACCTCTTCATTTCCTTTCGTGATACTTCGTCTATACATCCGATCTCCTTACCCCTCCTCGCATCGCTTTCCACGCCGCTTCCCTCGACCGTACCTACTCCTGCGATGAAACTGGATGAGAATATTTTCAGACCTTCGACCCCGCAAATACCAAGGGGGCACATAGACACACAGAGCTTGAGCTACTGCCTGGCCACCTGCGGGAGGAAGCCTGTTCGCTCTCTAGGCCGGACTATGTTCCAGCGCGGACGTATTGCGGGCCGAGATCCTGTCGGGGGACTTGCCAAAGATTCACTCTCAGGACTTGCCCTCTGTCGTGTATGCAAGTAAGCGCTGCTCGTCTGGGTCTGACCATCGGCTATGCTTGTTCGTGCGCAAACGGCCCTGCTTGGCCGTGCTCGAACATCCGTCGTCATCGCTACTGAGATCGGTATCGGTATCGCTCAAAATACCAGCGTTATCGTTGCTGAACGACTTGTTTCCTTTGCGATGCTAGAGCCTTGGCATCCACGGTTCTGCTGGCTCGGGGTCGGATACGCGTCGCATCTTTGTGGATAGGGTTTTGCCTTCGCAGCAGTTGAGGCTGTGATTCTACCTGACGATAGCTGAGATGTGATATGCCAGCTAAAGCCAGTCACGAGAAACGAATTTTGCTTCATCGGCTTGATCGTGAAGTCGTTGATCTTCTCAACATTATCAGTGCTTTGAATGAGTCGGGCAAGCTGGGCAAAGGAGACTCCTCGTTCATTATAGTTGTTTTGAATCAACGCTGTAAAGGAGTAGCAATGTAGGGCTTGCGGACGGAAGGTGGCTTCAATCAGCGTCGGTAGGAGGTTTCAGGACGACCCGCTAAGGTCGCTGCAGTCAGACGACATATCTGTGTCTATGGCATGTGGTGCAGAAGGAGCCGGCGAAGGCAATCGACCCTCGGCATTAGAACCCACGGCGACTATCGAAGTCTGATCAAGGACGGAGTGTAACTTGTGAGAGTGCCGATAGGACTTAGAGCGTGGTTCAGGTTGGCGGGTAGACCTCTGCTGAAGATGATGCTTGTGCTACTTGGGCGTTGGGCCATTGTAAGACGAAGGCGGCTGCTTCCGCTTAGGGAAACGTGGTTTCCTATCGTCTTCATGCGAGTCGGCTTTGTTGTTAAACTTGTCGTCGCTGTTACCATCGCTACTGCTCCCCGCCTCGTCATGACTTGTCTCTGGCAATAGATCTTGGGCGGGTAGTAGCCGCTGTCGCTCGGCCGGTCTTGGGTTTTCATTCTTCTCGTCGGATTGGTGGGTATCGCCAACTCTTTTAGCCATCGACACGTTGATCACATCATCCATCTTCTGCTGCTACTGCTGCTGCCCGTTATTTCCATCATTATCTTCGTTCTTCTCTTGCTTCATCTGCTGCTGCTGCCTCTCCCCCTCATCTACGAGACTAATATCGAGTGCAGGGTCAACCAGCTCCTGTTCGTCTGCTACGCCTCGACCAGTATGAGAATGATCCCTTTGACCGAGCTCGTTCTCTAGCGACGCTCTAAAGCAGCGTCGAGGCGGGCTTTGAGGACAAGCGAAATGGGACACCGTGGCCTCGGAGCTGGCGCGGCGCGCATCAATGCCCTTTGTGCTGGTACGGTCGTGCAACGGTTCGCTCGAGAGGCTCCAAGAGGGAATAAGGGCACATAGGATTTAACGGCAAAGGTTAGTCCGGCAAGCCGCAAGCGCTGGCCCGTCTCGGGGAAGTCATAATTCTCCATATCATGCCATTCATCGGGACTGAAATGACGGTCGACGGCAGTCTCTGAGCCGTTGAAAAGATCCCCGTCTAGCTCTGTACTTTTGGCACGAAGACTACCGTAATCGAATTCGGTTTCGAAGGCACTTGAGTCATCATCTTCTAGCAGAACAATTAAATCTTCTACACCGTGTTAGAAAAACTGGCCGTCTATTTCCACGACAGAGGGTAGTGGGCGCGCTCACCTGGACTACGGCCTGAGTTATGGCCTGATACTAACTCGCTCTGGTCGAATAAACAGCCCTTCCGTTCTGCAGCTGCCTCCTTAACTTCAAAGGCCGCGTTGTTCGAACGTTGATCTTTCATTGCAAAGTTCTTCTTTTGGAGGGCGGTATACAAGATCTCTTCGATGGTGGGAAGATCGTCGTCGTCGTCGTCGTCGTCGTCGCTGCTGCTATAGACAGTGCCTGTTTCTGCTTAGATTTTCACAAGTCAGTCATCGTTGCTACAAGCTAAACATCTCGATTCTGAAACATACCTCGAATTCCAGACTTGCAACCTTCACTATTATCTGCTGCTGTCACTGCTGCTACTGATAGGGTCGCGCTGAGCAATATACGACTCGACTTAACACGCTGAATCTTTTCAAAGATGTCAACATGCTTCGAAACAGATCTACAAAAAAGTTACTATGCTCTTGAAGCCCCGAAGCAATTGAAACAGTGAGCGCACAAGTGTAATGAACAGGGTCCAAAGTAGTCCATCTCTCGCGCCTAAAAACGATTGAAAATAATCCAAAGAATCTTCTCCGCTCGTTGCTGCCTGCACAAACTGAACTGCAAAAAAGGACAACAGAGAACCAGAGAAATCGAAAGATTTCATGTAAAACTTCATCACACCACCCTCGCAGAAAATCGAAAATACGCTCTGCGGCCTCCGTATACTCCTGCCAGTGCCTTTCTCCCCCTCTTCTCCCGCGCTCGTATGCGCATTTCATCGGTATGACTGCTCAATGGGAAGATATAAAGCATCGATTTGGGCCAAATCACATGTAATTTAGCATACACACAGCGCCTAAATAGTGTCATAGCCATAGACAGGCTGCATGCACTTGATGAAGAAAAAAGAAAAAAAAAATCCCCCTCTTCTCACGCCCTACAGAGTTTAAAGCAGTACCATTCCCTGATAAGTTCCCAAACATGGAAGTACATACATTTCTACGGAGAAAGTGGCAGTGGGTAAAAGACATGGAAGAAGAAGGAAGAAGCTTGTTTGATTTTACAAGTTGATAAATGGTGTATCCCCGGGATCTTAACGCTTGGATGAGGTACATAAATCGCAAGCTGAAAGGCATAATCGCGGAATGTTGCTGGTATGTAGTAGCGGACAAGGGATTTTTGGATGATGGTAGAAACTTCAGGGTGGCGGTTGGTGTGGAAGGTAGGGACGTTTGATGCGGAACTATCGGCGCTAAGACTAATGCGCTGATGAACGAGGAGCATTTTTTGGGTTTCGAAGATCAGCATGACCGGGGCTACTGTATATCGATCGAGTGGTGGGTACGGATTGAGTTGAAACCACCCCTTCCCCCACCCATGCTGAACGTTCCGGCCTGGCCTGTTGTGCAGTGACGCATTGTTTCTGTAGAATAGTACGTGAGATGTGATGGATTGCGCCAAAGTAAACCCCATGTGATTTTCGAATTTATATATACACACGATTGTAAAATACTTCTCTCCCATCCCCATCAACTCATGTCTCCTAAACATTGCAGTCGCCTTGCGGACCATTCCCAGCCTCTGCCATCTCAATCTCAGAAATCGAACTCAGTTCCAATTCCGGGGCAACCATGTCTTCAATCGCGGCAACGGCCTCGGCCGCCATCTCTTCCGTAAGGCATTGTTGGTCAGCCGGGGACATGGGAGTTCCTGGGCCAGAGGCAGGAACAGAACCAACAGGGCTGCCGGGATTGGAGCCCGCGGCCTGACCCATAGCCTCCTCAACGCGTGATCGGACAACGCGGGCGATGGCTCGGCGAGCAACACTCATGAAGACGTTCTGCACGATAGCCTCGCGACCGGCGGGAACCAACTGGGCGATGTTTTGGCCTACTACTTGAGTTGCTTGTTGAGCGGATTGAGCCACTCGTTCAGTGCCGTCCAGGTGTCCGGCTTCGTGGCAACGCGCCCAGACCCCACCTATGATACCGGCAAACCCGACCACAGTGGCTGTCTGGACGACGTTCTGGGCACTGATGTTTCCTCGGAAGAAGTGATCCATTGTGGCTGCGATACCACCGCCGGCTATCGCACCGACAGCAAAGTTGCCGATGACCGACGTCCAATAGCTGTAGGGGTTGTAGAGGAGACGTCGGAGCTCGTTGTGTACGAGATCTTGGGACGGCGTCACGTCCGTGGTAGGTTTACAGATAAGGTAGTCGGTCAAGGCTTGATTAGCTTCGGCCATGGCTGCATCCGCGTTGGTGCATATGTGGTCGTTATAACGCATGTTGATAGCATTGTGCTCCCTCGTATGTCGCAGGCTCCACACGTCCGCAACCAAATCCCGGAGCGTTGTGTTGCTGGTGGTCCCATTGGTAAATGTGTAAACACCGACGTCATCCGTGAGTTTCAGGCCATGGCCACACTTTGTAAAATCGACACTGATGTTGTATGAGACAGTTTTTCCATCCGTGGTGTTCTGCCATATTGACGTATGTAGTCCGTACGACTCGGAATAGCTCCTCTTTTGCACCTTTCTTTTCGCAGTGCTTACGGGCCCGGCAACGACTGTGGCGTTGTCATCAGCGAAGAGTTGGTCTAAGAATTGACCCACCGACCCTCCCGCAGGCTGTTGTGGAAAGGTAAGAAGGTTATCGAAACTTCCGGTGCCTAAGGGGAGAGGGGAAGAGAGTGTGTTGACAGGGGCGTTGAAAGCGACGATCGAGTGCCGTGGCGACCCGGTAGCAACGGCAATGCAGGTTGCAGCAAGAACCAAGAGGTACTTCATGTTGGGGATGTAAGTTCTGGTGTTTTTGAGATAATAGAAAGCGATGCGATGGAAACATCTCCAGACTACAGTAGGATATTGCAAGTACTTACACTGGTCTTATATTGCCGGTTGTCTCGTGCAAGATCACCTCCACCTCAACCTGTGCCAACCACTAATAGCAACGAAGGCGATGGAAAGACTGCGGCTGAAGTACGTATCGTCTGGACTAGAGTTCGTGTGTCTCTAACTTTCTACCGGAACGGCAGTTCGTTCTTCAAGAATCATCGAGAGGTTTTCACTATTCAGCAGCCAAGATGTCTCACCAAGCCTTCATCCCCTAAGGTAGTCGAAACATGTCGAGACAAGATTGAGAGAGTCACTCGACTGGCTCAGGCTTCTGCGCGTAGTGAGGCGCGTAAGAGTTGATGAACACATGGACGGGATAGACGCCAAGGCGGAGGGAGGGGGGTGACAGCTCAAACTCCAGCTCAGCCTCAACCCGCCTTGTGTAGTTCGATAGGTAAAGCTGCAGCCTCTACAGATATCTCCTTGCCATTGGCACGGGAAGCAGGGGATGTAGAGAAGATATTCCTGGTGTCAACAACAACAACAACTACTGATGAATCGCCAGCCTGAAGAGGTGCTACCAGTATTCTCTGTTGTCCCAGTGTTGAGTGTTCGGTGATTTGAAGAAAGGATCTACCGTAGTACGAGCAAGGTAATTGAAACATTCCGAGCCGATATGCGCCGTGAATTGTCCGCTGCACTATTGACAGTTCTATTCTATTCTAAACCCTGAAACGTGGGGTTGTGTAATATGATGATATCAAGTTTACCTACCTATAATTGTCCTTAGGTGGGCCTATGCGGCTATGAAAGACATCAACCATCAAGTACAAGATACTTCGCCTAACACGTGAGGCGATCGTCTCTCGGTCGCATGCACCACGGCAGATACTCGAGACGTGGAATCACTTCCGAGTTGGATTTGCACCGAATCGCCCTCCACCCCTGCCGCCTCTTCGGGAAACCTGATACGTTCACAGCTGGAATCAAATCCTCAATAACCCTCCTCCACGGGGCGGAGCATTAGGGGGGTTTCAAGGAGACGTGTTGTTTTCTGTGTTGATATCAGGCATGTCTAGGGGATCGCTGCTATGTGCTATGTGGGCCGATTATTACTCCGTGGTTGAACTGCATACTGTAGTGTATTTTGTACGGGTCCGCAGAGTGTCCACGAGAAAACGGGGTATTGGCCGCGGAAGTATTCCAGATATCATCGTCGTACCAAACTTTTCGGCAGTATTGTTAGCGTCTATGCTGTTCGTCATGCTTAAAGAGTCGATAGTGATGAGCGTAGCGTTTCTCATACTTCTTTTGCAGAGGAAGCCCGGTCCAGCTACACGCCTTCTTCTAGGTACTCTGGATGAGCCTCCAGAACTCGAAGGGGGGGTGAGTACTTTCGCCAGGGGAGCACTCGCCGGGGAAGTGGGGGCGTACGCACTGGGGGAGCACCACGTTCATAGCATTACAGGGAAATTCGAACTCCAAACCAAGAGAGTGTCAGTCATGTCTAGAAAAAGTCGGAACACGGAGAGAAGGCCGAACAGTATAGTGTTTTTGAATCGTGGCCCATCAAACACAGAGGTGAGTAGTGGGTTCCATTACCAGCAATTTGTGGAAAAGTCCATTATCCAGTCGTGGTTGGCCAACTGGATTTCTAAGTGTGGGCCGTATGTCTATATTGGGACAAATCGCAAAGCCCAGTTGCCTAGAGTGGAGGAGGTGGAGAAATCGAAGCGGCAGGGAGAGGAGAATACGTTTTAACATCCCAAACTTTGTACCGATACTAATCTGGTGTCCTTCTTTATCTGGCAACATCTTCGTCTAGAATAGACCAAATTGTTCTCATAGCGGCTACTTTCGGTTCTTTCCTCAATCGATCTTCAGTGTTTCGTGCAATGATAGCAATTCTTTCCTTCACATCTCTTACGACCACCTTTTCCCAAATCTCCATTTGAGGTCGGTCGTCATCTTATTGCAACAGCTCGCGGCAACCCTAGTACAGTAGGCATGGGCTAAGAGGGCAGAGGAATGAAATGCGACGAGATGTAGGACGCAAGGAGAATGGGGAAGCAAATAGGCAGGCTGGAACGGTTAGCAGATTTCAGGATACAAGTACATTATCATCTTCTCCTCGATTCTTACTCCTCAGTGTAATGGATCTGTGGATTAAGGAACCAGGTGATTAGCCTACAGAAGAAAGAATCAATCACACACATGTTATACGTGCTAAGTCCACAGTATCAAGGCAACAGCTGACTTTCATGGCAAGAATGTCTTGTGTCTTCCATGGGTTAATATGGGTTGTAAGCTAATAAACTTCAATCCATTCTCTCGATTGAATTCCCTCGGAACATGAGTAGTCTAGAACCAACTCCTAGATAGATATTAGGAATCAGAATAGGTTTAGGATGTACAGCTACTTCTTCACGGCAAAAGATGATCACACAGTAGAGTATTGTCATGGGTAGGGAGTGAAGTTTACGGACGAGGATGTTCACCCGCAATAGAGAGTAGCTCCGGATAATCCCGGCTTGGCATTCGAGAAATTTCCTTTGACTGAGAATCCTAGAATTTTGTCAACAATCAAGAGATCACAACCATAAACCACAATCTTCTAATTTTCTACCGATTGTGATTCACCGCATAAGCTCCCCGCAACTTCATATCATCTTCTACACTCAATATGGTCCGTAACAGCGCTACTGTCTAAACGAAAGCTCTCGACTAATCTAATTAACGCTTAGACGACAGCACTCAAGTCTATCAAATCTCTCGCGCCCCTCCTCGACAGAATTCTAGTCCAAAGAATCAAGGCCGAGACGAAAACTGCGGGCGGCATCTTCCTACCCGAGAGCAGCGTGAAGGAGCTCAACGAAGCAAAGGTGCTAGCAGTTGGACCTGGAGGGTTGAACAAGGATGGCCAGAGAATAGCTCCGAGTGTGGCCCCGGGAGACAAGGTTTTGATACCACAAGTAGGTTTTTGCCAACCGGGTGAAGAGAATGGGCAATATCAAAGTACTGACCTTGGTGCCTACAGTATGGCGGGAGCCCTGTGAAGGTTGGGGAAGAGGAGTACTCGCTGTTCAGAGATCACGAGTAAGTCACGTTCATAACCCGGCGCCTTATGGAAGGGCTAGTACTGATATAAAACAGACTGCTCGCCAAAATCAACGAATAAAACCTGCGATTCCCTCTTGACCTTGTGTACCATATGTAAATTAACTCAACCCTACACAGTGGAGGAGTTCAAATTCTTTGCATAGCGGCAGTGTTCATGTAATAGTCTAATCTTCGAAATACATGCAAAATCTCCTCTCGGCCATTCCTCCTGTTGAGCGGCCTGGTGACGTTCTGGACTCAAATGCTTGTAGGAACGGTTCCGGGGTTCATTGGACCTCAATTCATTCTAAGTTGAGATGATGCATGCGGTTGTTAGATATCATGAAGCTTCGAATTACTTGCGTCAAGCAACGATCCTGCTGTAATGAAATCTAGGACTGCTATGAGCTAGCTACCTTACCTTACCTTTCTTGTTGAGGATGCGGATGTTACGTAAGCACAAGCGCTCTAAAAGACTTGCAGCCTAAGGTAGTGGAGGAAGGCATGCAAGGTAACAGTTCTTCTAGTATTTTAATAATATCACCCATTGAAGACTCGATTCATCACTCACAAGACTACTCTTACTGAGATATTCAAAGAACCAGTCCATATTCCAAAGGCACACTCAACTTGACAATTCTCCCTACCCCCGCCCTAACCACGATGGCATCATCCTCTACCTCCACTCCCTTCCTCTAGTAGGTTTCCTCCCCTAACCTCTCGCTCTCTGCGCAACTGACAACCCCTTACAGCGCCTGCATAGCCTACCGTAGCACTATACTAACCGAACACACCACCACCCCCGCCTCCAACCCCTCCTCTCTGGCCACCCTCATCCTCCCCAAACTTCCCCACGACACCCCTCAAAAACTCACCTACACCCACAACCAAAATTTTATCCACTACATCGCCGATGCCCCTTCCCAATACCCGTCTGCCAGCAGCTCCGCCGGCGGTCTCACATACCTAGTCGTCGCTAACGCCAGTATCGGCCGCCGCATACCATTTGGGTTTCTGGTAGAAATCAAGAAACGATTCTTGGCAAAGCACGATGCAGAAAGGACAGACTTCGCGGCAATGCCACCCTACGGCGCTGCCGACTTCAACTCCACTCTCAAATCCCTCATGGTGGAATACGGGACCACGCAGGCCGGCAAAACCGACGCCATCACCAATGTGCAAGAGAACATTGACTCCGTCAAGGGCATCATGACGGAGAATATCGAGAGGGTTCTTGAAAGGGGGGAGAGGATTGATTTGCTGGTCGATAAGACGGATCGACTTGGGGTGGGGGCGCATGATTTCCGCGTGAGAAGCAGGGGGTTGAAGAGGAAGATGTGGTGGAAAAATGTGAAGGTGATGGCGCTTTTGGCGGTGGTGGTTATATTCTTGGTGTATCTTTTTGTGGGGTTTGGGTGTGGACTGCCTGGTGAGTCGAAGCGATTCTTTCGCACCGCGTATAGTTGCTAATCTATGGATAGGTTGGTCACGGTGTGTCGGATAAGAGAGTTACTTTTCGGGCGTTAAATAATGGAGTTTAGGGGTTCAATGAAAGGTCCATGCTGTACAATAGAGGTTTGTGGAGCTCTTTGTGGGTATGTCGTTAATGAACCGACAAACATATAACGTCGTGCTTGCTTGGCATCCAGGCATCTTAGACTCAAACCAGGTTTATCACTCCAGTAACAACATTAGCTCCAAAGCAGTCCCACTGCACCAACTTCTTCCATCCTTTTTACTCCTACTTAAAACATCTCACCCCTTCCTACTCCCCCCACCACAAGTCTCCGTCTAAACATACGCTCTCCCTCCCCTCTCCACACTTTACGCAGCTACCACTTACTCCTCCCCCCCCCCATTTTCCTCTTTCTTCTGCTCTATCCTACCTCAGACACACTATCCCAAAAGTACCGCCAACATACCCTCTCCGCGCGTTTCCGATTTCTCATCCCCTGCTCGCTTGCAGCTAAAAAAAAACCTCTCAGCACGAATCTGGAACACATACTTTTGATAACCCGTTCCGCGTCGCCACGTTGTGGTACTTTGGCAAGAAAAGGCGCATATGAATTATATTTCTATATCACGCCCGGGGCGATGGGAAGCTAGCGCGGGGAAGGGGGGGATGGTGAGGTTTTTTTGGGGCGGGAAGAGTGGTGATGGAGGGGGAAGGGGGGTTCTCTAAATGTGTGAGGGTTTTTTTTTTGGATTTCTTGCGGAAATGCTGAGGGGGTTGGGGGGGTCGTTGTCTGGTGTATTCGTTCAAGGACAGGATGGAAGAATTTTAGATCTGATTGGTGCGCTAGATGTTCGTGGTTGTAACACGCTGGTTGGTTTTTTGGGATAACCCCACCGGGCTTGACGTGTTGTGAGATTTCGGCTAGGGACTGTGGTTGTGGTTTGAGAGTATATAGAGTAAGGGAGTTATATATTAGGGGTTACTTGGTGGATATCATCGGCGGAGTGATGTCGCTATTGTACACTATTTACAAGACTCCAGATGCAAGTACGCTGACAAATCTTGAGCCCTGGAGTCGAGCTTGAGGATTTGAACCAGTGGAGCCTATCAATGAATATTTCCGAACGGAAGAGCTGGGATCTGATCACTCATTGCGTACACGCCACCTTAGCCCCGTTCGCACTCGTGACAGTAAGTGTAATTTTCTCCATCCAGGGCTCGGGGTCTCTGCTTTCAATTTCCGTAAACGTCTGCACGAGTCTCACAACCGTGTACCCAAACTCGGTTAGCGCGAACTGTTGACCTACGCAAATTCGGGGCCTACGAACAATATCAGCCTTAAACACACGTGATTACGCAGAATCGGGGTTTGAATAGTTACTTACCCTCCATTAAAGGGCAAATACTCCCAACCCACTCGCAAACTCTCCCAACGCTCTGGCCTGAAGTCTTGAGCATCGGGGCCGTAGATTGGGTTTAGGCGGTGCATGGCGTAGACTGTGTAGTCCACGGCCTGGCCCTTGCCGACAAAGACGGGGGATTTGCCGTCAGGGCCACCGCCGAGGGGAAGGTAGGTGTCTCGGGTTGCTTCTCGGGCATTTCCCGGGATGGCAGGGTAGAGACGGAGCGCTTTGTTCGTTGTCAGTGTATTATATAAAAAGGGTGGAAGGCGACCGTACTCTCGTTGAGGAAGTACTTGAGGTATTTCATATTTCTCAGTGTCTCATAATTTGGTGGTTCACCTCCCAATTGATCCGCCTCAGCCTTGAGTTTGGCAAAGATATCAGGTCGTTTTCCCAGGATGTTGAAGGCACTTGTTAGCATACTTGCCGTGGTGTCTCTACCCGCAAGCAGGATGCTCACTAATTCATCCGTGATCTGCCTTGGATCGTCCGTTACTTTTGCCAATTCATCAACGAAGACGTAGCGACCAGGTTTGAGGTTATCCTTGTTTTGCAAATCTTTCTCGTTCTTAGAGAGGGAAGCCTGGCGGGAACGCGCTTTCTGCACAAAACCTCCGACGAAATCATGAACGGTCTTGCAGTCTCTGAAAAAGCGCCTGTTTGGCCAAAGGTAGGACATGATACCAGAAGTACCTATTTGACCAAGGGCACCAACGGCATAGTCGAACGCAACACCAAGGCGCGTTTGCGGAGAGTCTTCCCCGCCGTTTTGCGAGTTTACTGATTCCCCCAAAAGGAACTCGGATGCTTGATCAAGCGTAAGACGGTAGAAAAGAGGCCCCAGGTCAATTGTGCTCCCGTCTTTCGGTATCTTTGCAATCAATTCCTGCGTATGAGTTTCAAATGACTCTAGATCTGCGACTTGGTTCCTGGTGAAAGCTGGCCGCACCAGAGCTCTAGAATGCTTCCATGGCTCACCGTCAGTCACAAATATCCCTCCAGTGAGTAGTGGCGAGAAATTTTGCGGACGCCCGCCAAGCCCAAAATCATCGAACTTGCTGGCAAGAATAGTCTTGATGTTCTCGGGCTCGATCGTCATAATAAAAGAGCTACCCAGCGCTGAGGCCGTCCAGGTATTGCCAAGCTCAGCATATCTGCTCGTTTGCTCCTCGAGCAATTTCTTGGCTTTGTATTTCGCTCTAATGGCCATCAACAGTCGATATCCAATGTAACCAGAGTCTGCAGTAGCCGGAGGTTTGAGACAGCCATGTTGCCTACAGAATGCAGAAACTACACGGTAGCGTAGAGTTTTGATGTACACATAATAGATCAAGGTAGACACAACCGCAGAGACTGCCAAGATATAATGGTACGCCATGACATACGACTCCGAAATAGGGTAGTGAAATTCGGTACCCAGAAATTGAAGCCTTCAGTGCACTACGTGGAGCTGAAATCATGTCAACATGACGTTAGATCATAGCTGTATGTCGCATTAGAATCCCAACAGAACGAATCCTATAATCTGATGTTCAACAATATCAACAATGTTATTCAACATGGGAATTATACATGTACTGTATACAGTAAGTGTGTATACAGCTTTCAAAGTGAATCATGTTTTTAAAACCTGTAATTTGCTAAAAATGTTTCCGACCGTATCACAAGCGGTTCTCACCAAGATTCAAGTGATCAGTTCGAGCTACTCGAGTATACTCTACATATCCGATGCTGCAAGTCGTCCTCTAGAAAAGAAACGAAACCACTACACCATTGTAGTAGCGCCATTATGAATCGAACTTACTATGAATCAAGTACTCCCTGTCACCTCCCTCAAGTGTTTAGTTGCTCTATTGATATTGCAAGAAATTATCTTACGATCTGTGATGTTGTGCCTAGCAATTACCTTATCTACCTACCACAGTAGTTCTAAGGTGATTGAGGAGAGCGCTTGTGGTACGGCCGGAAACTAAGAACCGACTCGAAAGAGGTACCTTCCTGAAATGATGTTAGTCTGTATTTAATGAAACTGATGTTCATCTACCTCATGCTGTACTGTAACACGATTACAACGTACAGTTCAGAAACCTACCAAGGGCCTCAAAGGTATCGGAAGAACGAATCAAGAGCAAACTGCAATAGACTAGATGAACTGGCTCGTTAATAGCTCTAGGTATGCTAAAGTGTATGGTACACGCATGAAATGGAAAGTACCCTTTCCTCCAATACCTTAAATATGGACATAGAATGCTTGGCGTATTCCTTCCTCCCTGCGCTCAATCTGTCAGAGAAACTGAGGTCGAGGAACACATGAACCCCAAATAAATCCCCAATTCCGAGAGACTTCAAGGGCGCCTCCTGAGGCAGGCCCTGGTGACTACGTCTTAGTGCTATCGGCATACGTCTGGAGTATTGGATGTCACGACACCCGAAGTTGTGGGACCTTGCAGATGCGAGATGTTCGAGATGCATTGCTTTTCCTCCCATTCCTCCGCGAGGTTTGAAGAATTCTGCACGCCCGAGATCACCTTCATGTGTTGCCCGCTTGGAAATGCACTTTCAAACTTTGTCATTGGTGTATGATCTCTCGATTCTTCTGGCAATGTGGTTCAGCTTGGCAAGATCTTATCTGGCAAATTAATGTGCACTGGTCATTCCACCTTCGATGACATGAACAGTTACAGTTTCCGAAGGGGGATCTTGTGCTTGGTCGCCGCGAGGCATTGGTTATTTTACTACACCATCAGATAGTCGGTGATGGATGCCAACTTGCTCAGTAGCCATTCGAACAGTCTTTTAAGGGATGCGAACGATAATGAAAGCAGCAGAGCACACCTTTTGATATCACGCGATCAGGGTTTTATCAGCCTTTTGGTCTTGTGCAATACTAGTCCCAACTCAACAAAACGGTTGGAGCTTTTGAACGGACTCCCCGGCTGTTCAAGAGGTATATCTGAGTCGACCAGACTCGAATGTTTGCACTGATCGGGTGTTCGCACACCCTCTGGCCGGCATACTTGTGGTATAATACCTACGGTAGTAATATGACTAGACATTATGGAATATACTACTACCTTACTACAGTTGGCGTGTGTATCTATCTGGCGGGCGGGTGTCAGCTGGATCAGCCTGACACGGGGTGACCGTCGCCATTGTTTACTCGGACTCGACCCCCACCAGCATTGCCACTCGCGCCACTGATCCCCACCAGGTTTGCTTCGGCGGCGATCATTGCGTCACTTGCGTGCAGCTGCAAGCTAACCCGCTAACTTTCTTCGGGAATCCCGTCCGCTCAATTTCCGTGGTCTCGGTAAATTAGGACTTTACCCTCAGTCTAGCAGCGCAAATGGCAGGATGCCGTTGTCGACCTATCTTTTCATCTGGACATGAATACAGCATTACAGCATTACAGCACTACAGCGCATAATCACAAGATCATCGATATCCAACAGAGTCTGCAGTACTGCAAGCTCTACTCTATCCACTGCCAAAACCGGTCGACGGAGAGAGGAGTTCACCGGTTCGTGGCCATTTGTTAATCAGCAGCCTCATGAACCTCCATGTGGCCTCATGCAGTCCTTAGTAAGTCGGATTGCCCCGTGGATAAGTAGTAAAGTACCTGGTGCGTGTACGGAGGTATGCATGATTACTTTACATTAGCCTGATCGGAAACGATGAAACTTACCGGTATAGAACAAATCAAAGTCGAAGCCCTAAAGTAAACGCAGGCAAACCCCCGGACACCCCACATTATTGACGAAACTCCACACACTGCTGGATTACTCACGAACATCCCGATCCCCCAAGGATAACATCGGATGCAGGCAGCTGTACTCCGTACGCTTGAGGCTTCCCATTGTTGTCATCTGCTAACATGTTGTTTCGCCGGCCATTGGATGTTTGCAGCTTTTTGCCGAACACGAAGCGGCTGACCTTGCTCCCTCGGCTCCTTAGCCATGCGCGATTTGGGGTCGAATACGAATGCTGCGACGGCACAGGACAGATAGGACATCCTCCTTGTTGGTGGTGGTGGGTCTCGCCAACTCACCGCTCCTAAGCCAAAAGGATGCATGAGTTTCCAGCCCTCTTTTCTGGCGAGGGATGCCACGAGGATACGGACTGCGGGCTGTATGTACAATTGATGTTACACCGATTCTAGGAGACTCCAGTCCCTCGTTATTCTACGGAAAGGTATCATCTGAATCTGGCAAAGGTCTTTGCTTATAAGTACCTCTATCATCCCCCATTGTCCAGGAACTACTCGTCCTTTGTTGGAGCCCTAATCACTTGTTACTCGTGTACCAGTCGCAAGATGTCTCCAATCCTAGGGCACCTTGCTTCGATATCTCTACTTGGCCTGTTAACCCTCTTCAGAAGTGGCCATGCGGCCCCCGTCCTTCCGAGCGGCTGGACATCCGACGGATGCTATGTCGACAACGTCAGCGGTCGCATTCTATCCTATCAAGCTCCGGATAACCAGGCCCTGACTGTCGAATCATGTATTGCAACCTGTTCGGGCAAAGGCTATACGGTTGCAGGTATGGAGTATAGCGTGCAGTGCTTCTGCGATAATGCCATCATTAATGGAGGGAAACCCGCCACGGCCCAGACAGAATGTAACACTGCGTGTGGCGGCAATTCAGCAGAACAGTGTGGCGGGGGAAACAGGATGAACATCTATGCTAGCGGTGCACTCCAAACCCGAGGGCCTCCCGGTCCTCAAAAAACGGGCTTGCCAGGCTCATGGGCATACCAAGGCTGTATCAAGTGAGTTTACTGATTCATGGTCAGGTCCTGCTTTCCCGAGCTAACCGAAAAAAACAGTGAAGGTTCTCCTAACAGGGTATTCAAATATCAAATCATCAACACGAACACCAATACCGCTACCAGTTGTCTCACCCAGTGTTCGAATTTCGGATTTGGGGCTGGTGGCATGGAGTACGGCCAGGAATGCTGTACGTATAACGATTGCTTCTCGGACTTATCTTACTTTGCCCCTGCTTTCGTCCTCGTTCGGCCAAAATATGCTCTCCTACCGATCTTCTCTGCGTATCGCACGTGCTGATGTTGCGGGACAGACTGCGGTGACCCCGTTGACGTTACAAATGCCGGCTCAACAATCCACCCTGATTCTGACTGTAATGTCGCTTGCAGCGGTGATTCAACATATCTTTGCGGTGGCGGAAATAGAATATCATACTATACTTGGACAGGCACACCCCTCCAAGTCTGGGCCCGCCCCACAGGCGGCAGCGCTGGCCAATATCAGTACTTAATCGGTGGCGTTGTTGTACCGCTCATTACAACGAACGGCATCAATGGCAAGGTGACTTTCGTTGAGAAATATGGAACCGGAGCACCCAATTCAACGGGTGCATATGAACTTGATCTTTCGCAGATAAATAACGTTCAGGCGGCCTGGAGGCCTATGCATGTCAAGACCGATGTGTTCTGTTCGGCGGGCTTGGTGCTCCCAGACAAGGTCGGAAGACAAATCAACATCGGAGGATGGTCTGGGCCTTCAACGTTTGGAATCAGGATATACTGGCCCGATGGATCCCCTGGCGTTCCAGGTGTAAACGATTGGCAGGAAAATGTCAATGAGCTCTCCCTTCAAGCCGGACGGTGGTATCCATCTGCAATGATCATGTCCAATGGATCTATCCTTATCGTCGGAGGCGAAACTGGGTCTAACGGTCCCGCCGTCCCATCCCTCGAACTTCTTCCGAAAGTTGGCCCTGTTGTTACGGAGGACTTCCTTCTACGCACTAATCCCAACAACCTTTATCCCTTCCTGGCAGTTCTTCCCTCTGGTGGAATATTTATTGGCTACTACAATGAGGCTAGAATCATCGACGCCAATAGTTTTGCAACTATCAAAACACTTCCGAATATGCCTGGGTCTGTCAACAATGTCCTGAGCGGACGAACCTACCCTTATGAAGGGACGATGATGATAATGCCTCAGCGCGCGCCGTACACAGACCCGATGACAGTGTTGATCTGTGGTGGGTCGAATTCTGGCGCGTCCATCGCAGTTGACAACTGCGTATCGACCCAGCCAGACGCAGCAAACCCACAATGGACACTGGAGCGTATGCCATCGCAGCGCGTCATGCCATCGATAACGGCCCTCCCAGACGGCACATACCTTATCTGTAATGGCGCACAACAAGGCGTTGCTGGATTTGGTCTTGCAACCAACCCTAACCTTGGTGCTGTTCTCTATGATCCCTCAAAGCCAATAAATCAGCGCATGTCTATCATGGCAAACACAATAGTGGCTCGTCTCTATCACTCAGAGGCCATACTCCTCCAGGACGGACGAGTTCTGGTCTCCGGGTCGGATCCGCAGGACGGTAAGAACCCGGAAGAATACCGTGTGGAGGTGTTTGTACCGCCATACCTATTGTCTGGCCTGGCAAGACCGTCTTACACAATCGCGAACAAGGATTGGGCCTACGGTCAGCAGTACCAGATTACTGTCACGGCTGGTTCTACTGCCAATTTGAAGGTCTCGCTACTCGGCGCCGTCTCCAGTACGCACGGTAATAGTATGGGTCAGAAGACCATCTTCCCGGCCGTGTCTTGCGCCGGGAATACTTGCACTATCACGGCGCCGCCAAACGCGAACATTTCCCCACCGGGTTGGTTCCAGCTTTTCGTCCTTGACGGCCCAACTCCATCGAATTCCCAGTGGGTCCGCATTGGGGGCGACCCTGGTAAATTGGGCAACTGGCCTGCATACCCAGATTTCAAAACACCCGGTGTCTAGGGGATCTCCTAGCACATCGTTGAGAGCTGGACTTTCTTTATGTTATTAAGGACTTCATGATGTTCTGTTCCAATATTCCTTAATCGTATACTACCACCGTCTAAATGAGTCTACCACAAATCATTCATACTTCAACAATTCGGGCGTTGCAAATACTGTTACGACCTAACAGCTTAATAATTTGAGACCTAATAGCTTGACAATATTATACTACCTTCGCAGAAATTGAATTCATCGATCAAGTGACGATTCCATTAACTAAGATCACCAACTTGAGTCAAAGTAAGCTTCCTGGTTGTTGGTCACACAGCAGGGCCCAGCAGTTGAATTTCTGGGTACCGATGGCTTACTTCCCACACTGACGGTGTTGCGCAAGAAGACGCCTCAGAACCTAATCTCGACCCACTGACCGAACAATTCCACCTTGCAAAGGGGGCGCAAAGTTCTGAATAAGCTTTCGCTCATCCGCCGTACAACAGGCTGACGGTGTCGTGCAAGAAGAAGCCTCGGAACCTAATCTTGACTCATTGATCGAACACTACTCCTTCGATCAGCCGCCATACAACACGTTGGCTTTTCATGACTGGGTCGCTAACCGGCCAAGCTCGGGTTTGCCCATGAGCCTCAGAACTTTATCTTGATTCTGCACCTCAAGGCGCTTACCTGACCTCTTGATGTAATATACATCATGCGCCCCACGAAACGTTCGCATGCAAGACGTACCTAAGAGGTTCGGGCATGAGGACTTTCGCCACCTTGGATTTACCCAAGGTAATTTACCATCCTTGAATCGAGCGGTGTGGGATATAGCATAACGACTTGAAAATTTAGGCAATTGGCGACTTGAAGCCCTCACAGTCTGATAACTCGATATATTAGACTACTGGAGCATCTCCTGCGCTTAATGGTGGAGGACTGGACTTCTTCCATCAGACCCATCTCAGTTCATCCACTAGCTTCTGCAATGGTACGACGACTTTTCTGTACACCCTATCGGCCTTAGCCTGGGGTTCGTGATCGACTTCTTTCGACTCAAGGCATAATCCAACAACTTGCGTATAAGGCATACCTGCTGCGAGAAGGAGCTCGTTTCGGTTCGCTTTGGCTACGTTGCTTGCTTTCGTGAGATCTTCCTCTTTGATGAGCGCCCAGCATCCAATCTGGTGAAGAAGGAGGCCGAGGCTAGTCGTAGCTTCGTCTTGAAAGAGCGATTGGCTTGCAGAGCCGCCAATGTCGATGGTACTTTTTTTAGGAGGCTTGCTTCCGAAGCCTACGCCAAGGTAAGGCATCAGGATATGTTCCGGCCCAAGGAACTTCTTGTCTTCCTGAGCAGGGTTGTAATATCGGTAGTCAGAAAGCCGAGGTTAGGTGTGAGAGGTGCCCCAAGATGTGAAATACACATACGATATTGCCAGTCGTAATGCGAGATCGATGTAACTCCTCTATTTCTTGGTACCTCGGATCAAATCATTGAGGGTGATCTGCATTTCCCAAGAGATACTGATATCCTGGACTAGCTGGTATTTGTCGGATGACACGCCAGGAGTAACGATACAGCCAATAGGTCTGAACGATTCGTCCGCGCCTGGGTCTAGATTGCACAGCTCAGCAGGAAGGCTTACGTCGTTTTCAGTTACAAGCTGAAGGATCTGGTGGAATTTTCGAAGCAAGCAATGTCTCTGCGAGCACCATTTTGCTGTCTGTCTCTTCTTCGGCATGGAATTGAAGAGGATAGACAGTGAAGTCGTCGCGAAACTGGAGATAATTATGCTGTACCAGCAACCGTTTTCGAGTTCGAAGGCAGTCTGCTGCTTCGATTATCCAAACGCTTAGGCCAAGAGGTTTGTGTGTTGAAGTGCTTTTGTTAGATGCGACGAAAGCACTATGAAGGCGCCGCAAAGAATCCTCTACGGCCAAGACATCGTCCGGAATCTTTCCTTTGAAAACTGACAGGCCAAAAGGTCATGAATACGAGTAGCGGTCAGTGCTTTCATCTCCGCAACGTTTTGGATGAAAGTATTGTTCGTCCGCAAATCATCGACATGATTGAGAAAGACAATCCGTTGCTTGGCAACCCATTTGACTTTGCCTATCTGTTTTGCGGCTCTTTGATAGTTCTTGGAGTTGAGATCCATATCTGCGACTTCTGCGGTTATATCTTCTCCTTCTACTGCTTGTGGCAATGGAGAAGGTGTTGTGAGGTTGCTGGTTTCGGAACTTAGGTCACTGCGATCCGTAGAGCTGGTAGGCGGAAGGGAGCCTCCACTTGGGTATGCTTTAGACTTTTTGTGATGCAGATTCTGAAAAAATTCGCATCAGCATTCTTGGCGTGGCTTTTGCCATGCAAAGTCTCGGAACTTGACATCAACGAATCCTCGGTAACTGTGCCACACAAGTGCCAGCTTTTCTTCCACTTGGAAGACCTCCAAAAGGGGAGAATCAGATAAGTAAACTTACATTCATGCTTGCCAATACTTCTAATCAATCATGACAAGCCTAGAAGTTCTTCCTCATATACCCGAGTTCCCTCTTGATATTGCTGACGAGATTACCATTGGGGATAAAGGACAATTGCGCCTCGACTATCACTTCCAATCGAGCTTTCCCTGCATCGAATCGATGCTGGACTCCGACATAATGCTCGCCGAAATTCTTGGTGAGCCTATAGACTCCGTAAGCTTTTCGACAAGCTTTGATCGCCGGATCTAGTATTGCGAGGGCCGCAAGAGAGATGCTAATGGGTTCGACTGCCATTTCCGCGTTGTCGCTTCTACTTCGACAGCGAGATTTTACACGTCATGAAAGAGCGAGGTGGAACATTTTCACACGTTATTGGAATCCATAAAGCTTTGAGGTCCAGCCCTTTCCGATCAATCATTCAGCCTAACCCCACGCGTACTAAAGTTGTGACCTCTCTGTAGCCTTGCTGCGTGCGACAAGTCACAAATTACATGCATACGTTCGGACGTAAAAGCCAAAGAAGGCGGCTAATAATCTTCAAGATAGGCCAAGCCCCTGCAAGACGACGGGTGACTTGGTGAGGATGAGGGTGGCGATCTTCAGCCTCAAGTCTAGATCTATGCAGCCTGGTGTCTGTAGGACACACCCACCATCTTTCTTTCTTTCAGCCTTGTTCCAGCACATCGATCACGTGAGCGGGCTATGTACTTGCACAGGTGAACGCCCGTTTTCAGCGTACTAATAGCTCATACGGTCAAGTTGCTATTTATTTTCCACTTTTCTTTTACCCCATCTCATCCTCTTCAGTCTTTTTGGATTCCAGGTTTCGTTTTGATACTGGTCATCCTATGAAGGAAAATGGATCCTGTGTCAGCTATCGTTGCCGTGGTTAACCTTCTGGTGTTCGTTGACAACGTCTTTCGCGGCGTCAACGTTGTACTGAAACCAGCTGAAGATCCCAGAGCTGATGCGCTATACGTCCGCCTAATCACAGAAAAAGCAAGATACGCGGTAGTGGAAGCGGCGTTGGGCGTCGAAACACGAGAGGACGCTGAAACCCTGATGGAAAACTTCCCACCAATGCCAGAGACTTTTTACTTCCAGTACTTCAGCCCATGACAAATCACATGGCCGCGTCCGAATAACTTTATAAAGATTATGGCGTTGAGACTCCCGAAAATCATCTGCATGGGAAAATACTCCTAGGAAAATTATCAAGCGGATTGAGTTTTCCCGTGATAGTAGAAGACAACTAACCGATCTTTCCGATACTTTGAAGGTTTGCAATGATGGGCTTTTGACAATTGCACCGCCTGCGCCGGGGTATTATGTTAGTTTATCTGGAGCGGATCATATCCAGGAGACGTCAGAGCCAACATCGCAGCCGAATCATCCGTTCGATATAGTACGGCGGCCACAATCAGTACCAAGCGGGCCACTGCCTCAGGCGAGCCAGCCGAGAGCGAACGCACAGTATCCTATTATGTCTCATAGCCAGGGGAATCCGTCAAACCAAACCCAAGAAGCCAAAGTGTACTCTCCAGTAATTCAGCTTCTACACTCGACTTGTCTCAGTACCCTAAGAGCCATCGTGGTTCGCTTTCCGAATCAAAAGGCAAATTTCGAGCCGGTAGCGGATCGTTTAAGCTTGTGGGGTTCTGGCACGTTTACTGATTAGATCACGATTGATCAAGCTCTCAAACAGAAATCAGGAGCGATCAGCTTGTTGAGAGATAATACCCTGGGTATTCTTGCAGGCCTAGCAATCGCGCTCGGTAAGCTTTATGCGGACAATATTCAATTTCTCAATCTCTATACACTCCCTCATTTGAAGTATGGTCGTTCGAGCTTTTCATGTCTCCTTTTTGTACCATTCCAACACGAGCGAGGGCTTTTCACGTTTCGATCGAAATGTTCCAGGCTTTGCTGTTCTATGTTCTTTCAACAAGACCTTCCAGTATCCATTGCAGTGTCTTAGCTTTCTTAGTAGATAGTTCCCAAATGGGCTACTTTAAGGTGGCGTCCCCCATGTGTTGCTGTAAATTCGTTCTCCCGGTAACTTGATCTCACTATCCATACGCGTATGAATATTGAGCAATCACAGAGTAGCAATGTGATAAGGATGAGCTGGTCTGGATTACACAGTGTACGCCCTCTCCGCCTTGGGTGAGCTTGAAAGCTCCCTCTTGATTTTGAAGCTTGAAGAGCTCTTTACCTACCCTGAAATTCCGACCCTCCCTTTAGCAGGCTACACCTCAGAACAATATATAGAACACTCAGAATCGCAATCAGACCCAATCATCTACTGCTCTGTTGAAGTCGCCGAACTGACGGAATGCCTCTTCTGCACGCTCCCTACCGTCGAATACCTTATTAAATCAACTCTGTTGGCCCAGAAACGCGAATCCGGCCCTTGACGAGCGCGAATTGATTCTGCTGAAATTCGAGTCTGAATTGAAATGGAGTTAATAGCAGCCATGCAGGAATCTTTGAAAGATACGAGACATGCTAAATACATGGAGCAAAACCACTCAATTCTTGACGCAAAAAGGCTGCTAGAGCAAGTGCAAGAAAAGAGTCGGCAGCTCAAATCCTGGGCAGGCAAAGTCGTTGACACGCCTGGAAAGCCAGCCATGACGACCGAATCGGACGAGGCGACGATGACAAACTTAGCCCGGATAGCGCAGGCTTATCGTACGCATTCACCGTCTCTTTTCTCTTTCTACACTTCGTACATCACGAGTGTACAACTCGCTGACATTCTTATTTTTCTTTCCTCTTCAGAGACCGGCTATAAACCCCCCAAAGACTCCGAGAAAAAGATCGACCCCGACATGCTTCAAGCAATCCTTAATGTATACCTGCCGAGGAAGGTCGTCCAACCTAGCGGAGCCAGAATCCGCAATAGACACTGCAAACCCAGCGTTACTAGCGGATTTCCTTGATTCCAAAACACCATCCGACAATACACTAGTCTCTTATGAATAATTTGACCCACAAACCGATGATATGACGACACAACTCGAAGTCCTTCGTTCCTCAACTTCAAATATGGCATTTCAGGTGTCATTGCACTGGCGAGTTTCCGGATCTCAGAAGGACTTTTTGCTGAGAGGTGAGAAGTTGGCAAAAGTGGAACAGCAAGGGAGGAGGTGGAAAGCAAGATGGGAAGAATGATAGGAAGAGTGACGGAAAGAAGGATGGAAAGAGAGAAAGCTGAGGTGATCCGTGTGACGAGAATTTACTATCAAAATGCCGAAGATTCAACACCACCAACCATAAAGCAGAGCCTTCAATCTACCACCGCCCCAACATCCTCATTACCTTTTCCTACCTCCTTCTCTTTCAATTCATCCTCTCTCCTCACTCGCCCTTCTAAGTTCCTTACTTTGGGCCTCTTTTATCAACCCCTCGTTTCTCTTCCTTCGAACAAAAGGATCAGTTAGGGACGTGTTATCAGGTGTGAGACGATGATGAGGTCTTTTGTTTCTGGGAGTTGAGAGTGAATGCGTCAGAATCGAGGGCGTGAGTGAGTGAGGTCTAAGGATCGGAGATTAAAGGTTAAGGGTTAGAGCACTGAGCACTGAGCACCAAGCACCAAGCATCAAAGGTCGAGAACTAGCAGAGACTGCACAGCCGGACAAAGAAGTGAAATTAGCACAGAGAAGAAGAAATCCCCCCCCCCCCGTAAAACGCTGAACCAGGGCCCGTCGGAAAAGGGAGACCGTGGAAATCGCGACGTCTGGGTAGAGAGCGATAAAGCAGTAGAGCCCCCCCCCGCCGATAGCAGATGATAACACAAAAAAACGAAAAGGGTTGGAAAATCGCAATTACCCTTTTAGGGGGATTTTGCCGGACGAAAAAAACAGAATCCAAAACAAAGCCCCGAGGAAGAAACGAGAAGGAAGGAAAAGAATTCGGGGCTACATAGAGATAAAAAACGGCAGCGAAGATGGGGGGAAAAAAGCTGTATGTATCATTGTACAAAACTACAACTAGCGATCAAAACCCCAACCCAACCCAACCCTCCCCTCAAAGCATTTTTTCAAACTCCTATCCCGTAGTTTTCTGAAAATAACCAACCAACCTACTCTTCTTCCTCTCTTCATCCTTTTCCTGATCCCCCTCCAAATTATTCCAGTTGCTGTTCACCGCCCCCCGATCTCCAAATCCAAAAGCTTTCGGGGCTCACGGGGCTATGGATGTTTAGCACAACACCGTTCTGACGTTCTGGTTACAAGTGCCGCGGGAGATTCTGGTGGTTTGTGGGAAAGTGGGGGGTTGGGCTGGTGATTGAGTATTCTATTGATAAGAAAGTATACATATCCAGTGAAAACACAGAGGCTATTTATGGGGGTATCTCACCAGCCGTCTAAGTCCTCTCTAGCTCGACCGAAATTATATCCAAGAAGTTTCTCTCACAAACACACTACAGTCCATTTCTATACTATACTCTCCACGCTTCCAGCTAAGAGGCGTAAATACCAAGGCCCTAATTCTTCTTCCTCTTCTGCTCGGCCATCACATCCGCCAGCGCTTTCCGCGCCCGTCCTTCCCGCTTGTCGAAACCGGCATTGAAGAAGGTAGGGAGGACGCGGTGAAAATCTGCCAGGGAAGGAAAGATATGCGTTAGCATAGTTCCGGCGGCCACGACGGGAAGAGAGAGATGATACTCACTAGCATGCTCCTCCTCGAATTCAATGCCCCTACAGCCCTTCTCGCTCACGGCGATTTTCACGGCTTCTTCCAACAAGCCCCGCCCGATTTCTTTGCCACGGAATCGCAATTTTACGGTCCAGGCTTTTATATACGCTCTTCTATCTCGTTTAGATAGCCTCATCGCTAGGGCGCCGATGATCTCTTCGCCCCATTTGGTCACTAAAACAATCAATTCTTCGCCCTTGTTCTTCTTATTGGTGTCGCTGTTGCCGGCCAACGAAGAGCCTTCCACGAGCCAATTCCAATTGATGTTTTCGGCGTGTGTAAGATACGGGCCTGAAGCCACACGGACGGCGAGCAGGAAGGCCATGATGATGCCGGTAGTCGTGGTGAGGAAGACGGGAAAATCAAAGTCCTTGGCCAGGATTGCGAGCAGGCAGAGGATCGTGGCCAGGGAAGCAGGATGCGTGATCACTGCGTAGGAGGCTATTTGACGTTGTTGGGCGACGGAGTCAGCGATAAGACGGAGGGCTTCGACGCGGTCGGTGGGCGTGGTGGCGGCGATGGTCATGAGGGCTGGGAGGGGTGCTGGGGAGGGTTCTTCTGGCGAGGCGGGCGTTGTGATGGAGAGTGGAGAAGGGTTCGGGTGGGGGAGGAGGGTGGAGGGTTGAGGTGGGGAGGTGGGAGTGGACATTGTACTGGAGGAGAGGGAGTCGGAATTTGAGAGGTGGATGTTTGTGCGGAGGGTGGAGAGGAACGCTGCGAGGAGATTAGCACATGGTTCTGTGACTATATCGACGGATTGACATGTGGAATAAATGGTAGGATGGCGGAATCGACGAAATGGACTGTCTCCTTACTCGCACCGTATCTGTAACCCGGGATGCTATTACCGAGTTTCCCAAAATCCCAGGCAAAGACCTCGAGGTCGGAAGGGTGAAGTAGTTTGCGTGCGACTGCCATGGTCAAACCCGATTTCTGCTCATATGGGCCCAAGCTCTCACAGCAGACGGACATGGCGGGCTCGAGCTTAAATATCTTCCCACGTTCCTCGAAGACTGGCCAGGAAGCTCTTATCGCGCAGCCCTATCCGCTCTAGTGATAAGCGTCCTCTTGGCTTCCAGCGACTGCGATGGTCTCCCAGCAGTTCCAGGCGTACAAATGGCATAATAGAGGCTGGCGTGGCGAAGCAAGGTGACAAGACGAACTGCTGCTGTGTTAAAACGAGTAAGAGGGAAGGCAGTGTGAACCAGAGAGACTGATGGGACGGAGGTGATCCGTGCGGAAAAGACGAAATTGCGCTTTTAGATGACTTCTTTACCCTTGCATGCGGCCTTCTTGTCTAGCGAGCCTATCGATCTTCATCTTCTTAGCCTCCATCAATTGACTTCGGACTTCCGTAATGATCTCGGTACCATACCGATTAAAGACCTTGATAGGCATTGATCCAGGAAGGACTGTGGATGACTTTCCCCTGGCACGGTCTTTACCGATTGCACTTTCTCAGTTGCGATTGTATTTTCATTCAAACGAGTTCGGACAAAGTCATTACCAAGACCTCGAAGTAAATAGGAAGCCAGGCTATCAATCTATGCTGGCTTCCATCACGGTAGCGCCATTCAGCAATACAAATGCTGTTTCTAAATATTCATCAAGGAGAAATCTTTCCTGAATGTGCTTTTTGTATCTACCTTTCAACACCAAATCGCGACGATGCTTGCGGAATCAACGAGGAAGAAGTCTTGTGCCTCATGCAGACTCGCCAAGACCCGCTGCAACATGGCCGCTCCTAAATGTTCAAGATGCGAGATGAGAAGGATCGAATGTGCCTACGAGATGAAACGATACGCCTCATCTGTCTCTAACTCAAAGGAGTACAATCAAGCAGCAGAGAGTACTAGTCATGGGACTACAGTGAATAATCATAGGGGGCCATCTATGGCATCCAGCTCTTCGCTAGCAGCGGAAGTGCTTGTAGAGCACTTAGATACCTTTCAACGTGGTATGGCATCACAAGATCCGCGCCGTGTCGCTCTTGACGCTTTGCCAGGCCAAGGCCTAGAAAATGGCCTGCAAAATGAACTCGACCTGGATTGGGACTTTGGGCTTCATTCTTGGGACGCAGGTCGGTCTGGGATAGAGGATGATCAGTCTGCTACTGCCTTTGAGAATTTAAACACCATTACAGATCGCCAAACAGATATGAAAGATCTTGGGATAACAAATTTTCCATCGCGGCAGTCGCGCGTCCAATTCTCATATCCAACGTTGCTGGACAAAGATTCCCAGAGCCAACCAAGGAGTCCATCACCGCCGTCAATGCCTGGGCGTAGCCTCCCTTCTGAGGACCGGGCTTTGGTCCAAAGTTCACCCAGGATACTAGCGATTTTACCAGACCCAAATATACCTGGACTATTTCTTCCAAGAAATTTTGCTACGAGTTCCACGTCATTCACAGCCAAGCATCTCATGGCAGTGCTTAGCTCATTTCCGAAGCTCATGACAAATAATTCTGTTCTTCCACGTTATATCCATCCATACCAGCAAAAGGATAAAGGCAATGACTGCGTTTGTTATAATGACAAAACTTGTCTCCCGGAACCGTTGGCCGTTTGTTCAAGTATCGTCCAGATGTTCCTTACTAAGACCGGCGAAAGTAATGCCTTCATATGGAGAACCATCCGTTCCGAACAACAGAGGCTGTATAAAGAGGTGTGTATTCTACGTCTTCGTGATCCCAAGAAAAACGCTTAAGTCAGGGTATCAAATCATTAGTTCAAGCAATATAATGACTGGGAATTATTATCCGCGCTTCAAGCCATCCTTATTTATATCCTTCTACGCTTGAATGAAACGGAAGTCCCCGGTACGTCCATAGACGTGCCGCTTATTGTGACAATGGGGGTAGGTTGAATCCCTTATTGTGCATGGCAAAGTGCCTCAGGCCTCCCAATTGAGCTTCTCCTTCAAAAGTGTCTCTTTGCGAAATACCCAATCCAAAAATTCAGAAGACGAGAGACTTACTGACGTTATACGAAAATCTAGGAGACTGCCAACAGATTGTACAGTCATGGGGATTACCTCTGCGAGAAAGAACAGCAGGGAAAGATTCCCACTTGGCGGGATTGGGTTTTCATGGAGTCTAAGCGCAGGTACGTGGTAGCTGCTGCAGACATTGTATCTTGGCCTAATCAGTGCCTTTTTTTTTACAGGATGTTCAGTGTTCTGTTTATGCTGGATATGCTCTACAATGTCAATATGGAAAAGCACCAGCCGTCTGACTGCAGCGGCCAAAACAGCGTTCCATTGCCCTGCAGCAAAGGGCTGTGGGAGGCCAAATCCGCATCAGCTTGGCGAGCAAAATACAGCGAGTATCTTGACACTAGGAAAGGAGACGTGTGCCTGACGTACGGCGACCTGAAAGGATTACGACAGTCACAAGAGATTGCGGACGATGATTCCAAACTTGATATCGATATGGGGGAGTGGTGCAACGACCTTGATGCGTTCGGCACGTTGATTTTCAATGCTTCCTTGATGCCTTAGGCACGCAGGGAGTTCGGATGGATTTCGGAATTCAAGATCAGCTTACGCGATATCCAGGCATAAAATCCTTGGTTGTTCAATTCTGCGAGGTTGATCTATAAAATTGGTCCGCTACCTACAACCTGTCTTTGTCATCTGGGATCTGCAGATGGTTCGCGGAATTCCCGGAGGATTCGAGAAGTATTATCCCACCAAATGTCTATCCGCCGGAATTCCGCAAGGAATCAAGGACCGTATATATAGAAGATGCTTCCCTTCCAAACGATTTCCTCCTGAACATCATCATACTACATCCTCTGAACGACCTTACTCGTTGCCAGCCATTGCATCAGCAACGTCAACCGCACAATCCAAGCATGTCGCCCATTGGTGTTGGCTTAATTGGCCTATCAACTGCAACCAACCCACTGCAACCCGGTATGTGGGCAAGCAGCTCGCATCTCCCCGCGATCTTAGCATCCCCCCACTACGAGCTTGTTGCTCTATGCAATTCAACTGTTCAGTCCGCCAAAGCATCCATTGCCCACCATAACCTTCCACCCGACGTCAAAGCCTACGGAAGCCCCGAGAACTTGGCCCAAGATCCCAAAGTAGATCTTGTCGTCGTCTCCGTGCAGGTTGGAAGACATTACATGCTAGCCAAGCCCGCTCTTCTGGCCGGCAAAGCCGTCTTCGTCGAGTGGCCCCTGGGCGTCAATACAGCCGAGGCAAAAGAGCTGGCCGACCTCGCGAAGACCAAAGGCGTAAAGACGGTCGTGGGATTACAGGCACGTGCGAGTCCGCTGGTCGCCAAGGTACAGGAGGTTCTTGATAGCGGTCGGATCGGCAAAGTGACAAGCACGACGGTTATCGGTACCTTCTCCGGGATCCCGACCGATAAGTTCCCAGCCGACGCGGCATACTACCTCGACAAGAACAGCGGTGGTAACGTCTTCACCATCCAACTAGGCCACTGTAAGTCTCCCTAACTCCACGTTTCCAAACCACCTCCACACAAGCAAGACCTCTCCGCTCACCCCCATCCAGTCCTCGACACTCTCCACCTCCTCCTCGGCGAACCCACCTCCCTCCACTCCCTCATCACAACCCAATTCCCCACCATCGCCCTCCTCTCCGGCTCCGGCACCATCGTCACCCCCAACCACCCCAAAACCTCGCCGGACCACGTCTCTCTCCACGGCACCCTCGCCTCCTCCGCCCTCATCTCCTTAACCTTCCGCTCCAATGCCTCCGTCGACGGCAACGGCATGCACTGGCTGATCACGGGTACCAAAGGGGAAATTGAGATCGTCACGCCAGAAGTGCAGTGGCAGCTTGGGCCACCAGGGATGAAGTTGAGGGTGAGGACGAAGGAAGCGGGATTTGAAGAGGTGGGATGGGAGGAGGAACATGTAAATAAGGTAGGGTTTCCGGGCACGAATGTGGCGAGGGTGTATGAGGCATTTGCGAAGGGCGAAAAGGGGAAATATGCGGATTTCGATGATGCGGTGGTGAGGCATAGGATGCTTGATATGATTGTTAAGAGCGCTGCTTAGCCTCGAGGTCGGATTTCGGGAGCTACGGCCATTCACTAAACAGCGAATTAATCATCCCACGAGCAGATGTATTCGCTTCAATTGAAACTGGCATCTACTGCGTACAAACCATCCGAGCATTCCTGCGCGCTAATCAGTGCCCATGGTAAACGTTCGCAAATACTGTCTTCGCTGTGCGTCGTCCAAGCTACCTTGACTTCTCTCATCCACTACACCGCAAAGTGCGGTATGTATGATCCTAACGCCCGGTAGGCGGCCACCAGTAAGTCAGTGAACGCATGTGTAAGCATTTTTTTCCGCTAACGAGACCATTTCCAAACGTCTTGCTCGAACTGGATGAAAATGGGCTAAAAATAATCTTTAAAACCGAATCTAATGAAGTAGAATTGTGTTAGTCGATATAAAACCTTGACAAAATAAATTTTTTTATTATAAAATCTTGATAGTACTTTTCGACAAATACACATCTTACTAAATAGGAGGACATTCTCACTGTTTCACCGGAAAGACAAAGCTTCATGCTAGAAGAAGAAGAAGAAGAAGTGCCTACACTAGACGCATGATAGAGCAGCAAATCGCTGAATGCAATACTTTGTCAAGAAATATCCCGAAATTTTTGACATGGTAGCTTGAAAAAACGTCGGGTACTAGAGGTATGCCAATGGCTAATTAGCAGGATTGAGGTCGATCTTTCATCTTGCTTTTTGAAGGGTTGAAAAGTACGGCGTACTCAGTGCAGTGTTGAGTGTTTCGGACACTTATTCTTCTTCTAGCCGTATAAAGTGTAATTATACGACGATGTACGAATTTCGTCCTTTGGAATAAATACGTATCATTTATCGAATATTGGGATAGCTGCTTCGAATGTTCTATATTAAAAAGCAGTAAGATTTTACTTAAACAAAGAAAAGATCTTCTCTTCCCTCTGTTATCTCTTTCAATAATGATGGAATCTATTCAATCAACGCTTAAGCCTATCTTAACATGATATTCTGAAAGAACGTATATAAGTGCTTCGACTATCGTACTGGTGATATCAATTTTCTTCTCGAGTAAGGCAAAGACTCTCGATCTTGTTACAACATGCTCAGCGCCAGTCCAGGGTCCAAGCGTTCTGATTTGCAAACCCAGGATCTACTAAGAACACTCAAAAGACTTAGCCATACGGCGTTCGGAGCCGCGTTTGCTTCTTCATATTTGTAACGACTTTCTTCAACAGATGCCGGTCAGAGTGCTGAAACTCTGGCAGCAGAAACCGTTCTCTTTGCCTCACTTGTTCTTGGTGTGTTCGTTCTCCGACTCCACGAGTTTCAACCCTTTTTCGGTAGTGCCAAGTCTAACAACCATGTCTTTCGCCAACGCTTCCATGCCCTCGATATCACCAACGCCCGTCTCATGTCTGTTCGGCAGCTCAAGACCATAAAAAGCGAGTGCAAGCGGCGAGGATTTCCAAACCGGTGCGCGGTTTCCCATCGGTCTCGTGTCGATGATGATGGCGACCGAAAAAATTAGGGTCAACAGCACTAATATGGACGGGAAAGCCAACCAGGCCCATTGCACAGAGAGACAAGTTCGATTATGCATCACCACACCCTTTGCTGGGTCGTTGTATTTGGAGACGCTGTTTTGTCGGAAGAAACTCGTTATAGAGTCTGAGATGTTCTGGAACGTCCTATTGACTCGATCAAAGCTCACGTCGCCGTAGTTGTAGATGTTCTGGAGGGTTTGGGATCCTCTCAAATTTTCGATCCCTCCACCAAATGCGTTGTCTCCTTCGACAGTAGCCTGGAAAAAATCTTTCAGGTAAGTCTCCCAAAGAGTTACAACGAGAAATTGGTCGATAATGTAAATGCATTCGCTGACTAACATTGACTCAGGAAACGAAGCATTGCTAGATATGTTTTGAGACTGCGGATCAAAGGTCAAATTGTATGCCAGCCATCTAGTGCTTGAGTCGAGATGATAGCCAACGTTTAATAGACTTTGGCGCTCATGAGCAGACAAACACGTTGTGTCAACCATACCAAGGTATGGTCGATAAATCGTCGGGACGGGATCCGATCGATTTGGTGGAGGTGGGACCGTGTGTCCCCAGCTGCTTCTTGTGCTGTTACTAGTAGACACTCGAGTCTCGTGAAGCTCACCGGCTTCTATTGTCGAAGAATAACTGCGCACACATGGAGATAATGAACAGCTTGCTGCACCATACCCTTTGCAATACCAAGTATCATTTGTGGCAGCTGTATCGCATCCCGTAGGAGGCTGTCCTGTTGCTGGATCAAACAATAAGAATTGTTTCCCTGAAATTATCTCCACTCGGTACAAGTCTTCTAAGCCCTCTGGCTGTTCAAAGACTCCCATTGCTGTGAGATTGAATTTTGTACCCGGATAAGTCGAAACAGATAGGCCCGAGGGAAGAGATTTCGATACAGAAATGTTGGTGTTTCCCATGATCCCGGACTCCGTCAAATTTCGAGTGACTGTCGTTCCGTTTGAAATCGGAGTGCTATCCAAAAAGACGCCTGTGTAGTTGCTTTTAACAATCGTCGAGCGGATGGTTAAGTTCTTTGTGACGTCGGTGCAGCTGCTACAGTAGCCGACTGTGTCATACTCCTTTTTGAATGTACAGTTGCCTGTGAGACATTCGAAACTCACAAGTCCGTTCGGGGAAATGACACCATCGTTGATGGCGGCCTGCAGACCAGGTTCAACCCACCCATTCATGCCGAAGCTCGGGTCGCTCTTGTTCCAATCTCGCGAATCTCGCTGGATATAAAAATTCGTCCGAGGTATAGTCGCCTGCAGTCCATTCATAGGTACACTGCAGTCATGATAATGAATGATTTGTTGCGTAAACGGATCGACCGCGAGTATAACGAAGGTTATCAGAGCCCCAGCAGAGGATAGAGGGTGTCGAAGACGCAATCGCCACAACAAATTCAAGGCTCCCAGCGGACCGCGTGTGGCTTGATCGTATTTGACAAGATCTTCCAGTGGCCTGTTGTTTTGCAACCATCTCCATTTGAGCTGACCAAGACCTTCTGCAGTCACCAGCAGAATGGTTCCCTTCAACACGACCACGTAGATAGATATCAAGGTATTCACCGATATCTGATATGGCCATTTTGGCAACGGTTCTCCTTGAAGTGGGTGCAGTGTTGCCATAGAGAAGAGAAAACAGGCACTAATCTCCATCCACCAATTCTTGAAGATGTGAGCCCCGCGAGCATGTGTCTTTGTTGACTGTAATATGGGTGTCGAGTGCTGACTTTTTCCTATTGCCTGATTACTTCCCACCAGTTGGTTGCTTTCTACTGGCTGGTTGCCTCGGGTTTGCTGGTTGTTCCCCACTGGCTTCCTTGGAATCAAGAACTGAGCTGTGCCAGCGCTGGCGCGGTCAGTCCGGCTAAATATGTTTCTAGAGCCTGGGAGGAGATTAAGGCCAGCCGAGCTAGCTTCTTCTACATCGGTCAGTAGGTTCTTGCCATCCGGGAATGACAAGCTTGGCCCTTGAACTGATTTAGCCGGAAGTTGTATATACTGGTGGTCCATAATTTTGTCATGCACGACGCGGGGGCTGTTTTCAACCCTAAGCTCTCAAGAACAAGAATCCCGGCGAACGCTCTTCTCTTAACGAAATGAGGACAACGGCTGTGGTAGTCTGCGTCGAGGCTGAAACAGTTGAAGGAGCACATGCAGGCATCACGCACAGCCGAAATGCAGGTAATGCTTTTATAAATAGTGCGTTATTTCTGCGAGCGTGTATGCACGCGAGGAACATCGGCATATTGCCCTGATTATGAGCATTAGCTCATCAGACTATTGCCTGCGTCAAATGACGACAGAATTAATATTGATTGCTATATTAGGATTTCGAACGAGGGCGGTCGTCGGGGTCGAAGACATCGACCAACCTGGAGGGCCAAAAGCTATGAATGTTATTTCGGATAGACATTTCACCACGGGGCGATGAAAGTCGTGGAAGCATAATCGACGTATTCTGGAGTGACTCTATCGCTTTGCTTCCACGACTATTACCACTCCCCTGATGGAGTGAAGACGCTTATAACAAAAAGACTGTAGACGAGTGTAGAGCTATGTATGCTTCTTAGGGACTTGCTACTCCTATCGAAGATCATACTTTCGACTTGTCTTCTCTTTACACCCCACCTGGTGGCTGTGCAAGCGAGCGCAAGGACACGCGCGCTTATGATCTTCAGGCTTCCTTCCTCATCCCGACCGGAAGATAGATCACCCAGCTTGGCCGCTACTGCACAAAAGCTGCGTTTTTAATATAGAATTCAACTGAGCTGAAGGCAGAACTTTGTCCTCTTCTGTAGCAAAGATGAAAGTATTGGCATATAAGACGCAGATAGAGCATGTATATGTATATCAATTATATGGTAGCATCTGTGTAGGAAGCCATCTACAATGGAAGTTGATAAATCTGCAGCCGGTAGGGCTAGTTCTTCCGCTATGAGATAGTCGAGATGATTGACCAAGCTGTATAAATTGGGCCGGAGTTGTTTTGAACTAAATTTGATGAAGCGAAGCGTTAATTGATATAATTCATTAACAGATACCATGATAAGAATCTGAAACTATGATATTCAATGTTAATAAGTAGTACTGAGAAGAGAATATATACTATGGAATTCTTCTTCCTCAAGAACTCTCATTAGTCCGACTTAGTTATCTTGCTAACAAGGCTACACTCCGGGCTGAGTTGTCATAACTACGTCAACTCTCTTATGACGGCAGCACACCAAGACTTTGTGGTCCCAGTCAAGGCCACTTAAGTACTATCCTCTGCGGTAGTGAGAAAGGTCTCTTTAGGGCTAAAAGGAAGTGTATGAAGGAAAACCAGCGTCAATATAATACAACTATTCTCGTCGAAAAGCCGATGAAGCCTTAATTATACAGTAGACCTTTCTTTTCCTTGAACAGGCTCATGGTCTCGGTTGCCCTTAATTATTTTCGCACTGATGATGTCGCTCATTATGTTGGTTCTCAAGGTCAAACATCGGATCCCGGTCAGCCTATCCACAAAACGGCTCACCACAGCTAGGAGCGTTAGCCGGTGGCCCATTAGCTAGCGGTGGAGGAGGCGGTGCAGGCTGAGATGCACATCTTGGCGAGATGCATCGATAAAGCGAAGCTGCGGAGAGCCCGTTGCTTCATGGGATCAGTGCACCTCCGTTTCTCGCTTCGAGTCCGGTAATGCAATAATTGGCTTGAGAATGATCTGTTACACAGCTGCCGATGTCGTCGCTGGCGTTGCTAATGGCGTAATGGCCACCGCCATGGCTGGTAAAGCTGACAATGCCTGCGTGACAGATGGTGTCGTCTATGGTTGCGACCTCGGAGATGCCATCGAATGCTGGCCATGTGAGAGATCCCAGAGTGCCACAGTCAAATTTATCGATAGGAACGATGCCGCCAAAGACTGCTGTAGCGCCGGCCAACGGTGCGTCTGCTATATTGCCGACCTGAGCGTTGAATGTGGCGCCGATGATGTAGAAGTTGTTGGTTGACGAATGGGCCAAAATGTGAACACACTTTGGAACAATCCTATTCAGGTATATATAGCACATTTCAACAGAAGTCTGCTCTGACGGCGGAGGACATTAAATGAGAAGCGAAACGACAGAGATGCGGTTGATCATGATGGCTGAGAAATGATGAGGAAAGTTTGATTACTAGGATAGACTACTATAGTAAGGTAGATAGAATATGATTAAAATTCTGGAGACGATGGATACTAGAAGTAGAGCGTAGGGGGGAAAACGTGCATATATAGTTACCCCAACAATTTCATATCTTAATAAACAAGGGGAAATTGGAGACAGCATCATCTCACTGGGTGCTAGAAGGAAATTGCCTTCATTAGGCCATCAACAAAACAACCCTAACTCTCCAACAGGGTGGCTTTGTGGTAAACGTCAGTTACCAAGAGTATACCATAGATCACTCTGCACAATCAAGGCCGATCCGCTTCTCAAAGAGTTGGAGACTAAAGGCGCAGGTAAGTCAGTAAATCTGATGCTCACCCATTCCGCACTAGTATTGGTGCTAGCCATATATAGTAAGCCTGATACGGTATTCTATCAGCACTTGTGTTTCATACACTGCCCCCAAGATTGGAAACCTTGATATTGCCATGTCACTGCATACCCATCCATAGGGGTCGACTAGTACTAAGAGAAGGCGCAGCTCTTGCTACATGAATGCATAAGCTTCATCGGGCACACCATTGATAACAGTCTACAACAGATGAAACGGTATAAGCCTTGAGAAATCAACTGACGCTCGCAATATTTTCCATCAGTTCTTGTATAGAAATCAGAACTGGCAACAGCTTGTTCGACCTGGGAGTCTGGTGGCCATCTAGCCTCACATTTCTACGGTACAGTGAGACTGCGGGAAAAGAAAGTCGTTGATGGCTTCGCAAGAAGTTTGAGAATCCAATAGACCTAGACCGAGCTGAAGAACCCTCTGTGTACCTAGATGGCGACTGTGAGACGACGCTAAAACGATTGAGTTTGATATCTGTGCTCTTGGTTCGGTTGGTGGCGATGTCAATGGGCGAAGCCTGCTGCGAAGTGTACTGCATTACCGGTGAAATACACTGTTAAGGTAAGTGCAAAGCTGCTTGGATTACGAATGACTTCAGAGCTCTATGGTTCTTTTTGTACAGTCGTCTGTTCCGTATGTTGGCTTAACAAATTAATTTTGAAGTATCCTCGCTCAGTGTCCAATACCTTTCTCCGTGACCGGCGTTAGGTACTATAAGTGAAGCAATTTGTTCTTCAAGTTATTCATTTTTCATCTGACATTTCGAGGTCAAGAATTCCTGTCTATAACGTCTGAAACTGCACGGAGCTTTTTCCATGCACGGACTACCACATGACGATTTCATTTCTTCTAAGCGTGCCTATTCTGAATACGAAAGCTGAACGCTCTCGCAGAAATGGCCCTAGAGGAGCGTCCATCCTACCAACCGCGCCTTGTAGGATCCACGGGAAATCTCTATCAGATCTTGAATCCCGAAGAAGCAAGAAATGAAATACCACAATCGGGAGATAACCCAGTACAAAACTCCACACTATTCAAATACGCCGTCGCACCTATTCATCCAGCATCAATAGGATCAAATTACTTCAAAAGCGCCCAGTGGTACCTCCTTCCTCTCCTTACTCCATCCACTAGTTGACTTTCTCGTCACAGGTCCCCAGACGGTACCACAATACTAACTTCCACGGCCGACAATACTCTTCGCTCCTTCATCCTGTAAATTCTCTTTTCCTCCGCTCTCCCATATCCACCTTGCTGACCCCGCACGCAAGCCAGACCCCCTGATCTCCTCTTCCCCCTATCTACTCCCCACACTCTCAAACCCCACTCACAACACCCCCAACCCGAGCCCATCTACGCCACCACATTTTTTTCGTCTTACAATCTCCAAGATGCCACCAGCACTCTCTTCCTCTCCTCCCTCCGCAGCCTCCCAATCCGTCTCCTTTCGCCCTTTAGTCCCTCGATCGTGGCATCGTATCCCCTCGTGTCGCCCACAACGGAAGCTTTCACCGCGCCGCACTCGCTGCTTTTCTCGCCCAATCAACCACACCAGTTCTTCGCCGGCTCGGCTAGTCTTATAAGCACATTCGACATCAACCGTAACGGCGAAGGGCCGCTGAACCGTATGCCAACTACTCCTTCCCGGCGCAGTTCATCAATCGCTAGCGGTGGGGTGAAAGGAATCATCTCCGCTCTCAGCATCGGCAGCAGTGGTATCCTAGCCGCTGGAACTTTCACACGCTGCGTGGGTCTCTACGGCTCTTACGGCCGCGGCGACACCATTGCCGTCTTCCCCATCCACAACCCTACCACCGACTACAAAAAAGAACAACAAGGGACAGGCATCACCCAACTCGTCTGGAGCGCCTGCGGGCGGTATCTGTGCGTCGTTGAACGCGGAAGCGATGGCATCGGGGTCTGGGATATCAGGGGTACTGGGAGGAAACTCGCCTGGTTAGCAGGGAGGAATGCGAGAACAAATCAAAGGCTTAGTGTGGACTTGATAGGTGATGAGATCTGGGCTGGTGGCACAGATGGTAATGTGAGGGTTTGGGAGGGAGTCGGTACGAAGGAAGGGGTTTTGGAACCTGTGTTCGAGTTTCATGCTCATGATGGTGAGTCTTGCGAAGGTGGCGCTTTTTAAGGAAGAGTATATGAGCTGACGAGGGGCGCAACAGATGCGGTAAGCTCTACCGTGCTTCATCCCACAGGCAGCGTATTGGCGACGAGCTCAGGTCAGAGACAATTTTCCACCTCCGGTCTCCCTGCCCAGAACCAAGAGAAGATCCTCGACAGCGAAAGCGAAAGCGACAGCGACAACTCTTCCAGCGCCTCCTCATCCTCAAAAAGCCCTTCGTCCTTCACCAAATCCGAACCACACTCCCCACCAGGAAACCTTTTCGACAACAGTCTCAAAATCTGGGCTTTGTGATTAATATACACAACCTCCTAAACCGAACACCCCCTCAACCCTATCCCTATCCCTATTTCAACTCAACTCCAGACCGACACGATATCAATATTAACATCCAATTATTCCGCACCCATCTACCTCGATCGAAAACCACAGCTCTGACAAAAAACCACATCCACATCCTCTAAAACACGTTTGCAGTGCAACGTACGCCTCGGTTTTATCAGTCAATCACGCGACCGTTGAAAGCATTCACCGCACACAACCTCCTCCCCTCAGACCCCTAGATCACCCCTCACCGTCAATATCATGGGTGCTCATCTCAGAAAATAGAACAAAACGCCCAAAAAACCGGTGGGAAGACAGGATATCGATGTGAAATATTCAAATATTTACATCTGTCTCACGCTATATATTCACAATCTCAACTCCAGCACCCCGTCACCCAACGAAAACCTTTGGCATAAACGCAACAAAACTCACTCATTAACCTTCTCAATCCCACTCTTTCCACCCTCCCCCCCTTCTTTCCACCCCCCCGGGATCTCACACATACGCCAAAGACACCCACAAACACCAAAGCATCAAGCTGACGCCCTTGCCATTCAGCTCAAGAACGCCCACATCACCAAACCCTTCCTCTCTCGCTATACCCCCTCCCCCTTCTTTGAACATCCCACCCCTTCAACTTCCGGCCCCCACCCCACTCCACACCACACCACACCACACCACACCAACATCCACCCCACCTTCCCAAAACCCAACCAGCACAACCGCCCCAAAGCCGCTCTCGTTCGTTTAGAGATTTCCGTTGCGGCGAATGAAGCGGCGGGGAGGTTGAGAGGGAGAAGATGAGATTTTGTCGAGAGGACTTTTTCGGCGAGGAGGTGCGAGGGAAGGGGGGTGTTTGTGGGTTGAGGAAGGGGGTGCGGAATGCGGCCGAAAGAAAGGGAGATTTGGAGATGAGAGGGGTGGCGGGGGAGGGGATGAAAGGGGTTTTATTGGGGTGAGGTTGTGGGAAGGAGTAGGATGGGAAGTTGCGGAAGTGGTGGGTGGGGGAATCTGCTTTTTGAAGAGGTTGGGACGGAGGGAGGGGAGCTGGATGTTATGTATAATCCAAAGAGATTTAAAATTTAAAATTTTTTTCTCTGGAACAGAAATTGGAAACCTTTCACCTGCCCACTATTCACGAGATTTCCCGTCCACCACAATCCACCCAAATCACCCGGCGCCAAAACATAAGCATGTTCTAGCTAGGTACAATACAGCTTGTGGGTATGTTGAAAATCATCCTGCCATTTGCCTTCGTGACAAATCGAAACCCCAAACCGAAACCGATACGCCATTTTCTCGTAAATCTGGGTATCATGCAGTCGTAACCTCCGCTAGAACGCTCGATTCATGTACGGGTTCGTCTCAAGACGTCTTCTTAACAAATATTAGGCGAATGGATGGGAGAGATTTGGAAGGGGGCCAGCGTCTCAACGGCGCTTCGGATTGTAGGTAGACTTGTCGAAGCCTAAGACTATGAGCATTGGGTTCATGAATGAGGGCAGCATGATGAGCGTACCATATATTGGTTGGCCCATCTGTATTGGAGGCAGCCAAAGTGTTAGCGAGATTTGTGACATAGGTTGCAGGAAAAAACACCAAGGTGTGGATTGAGTCGGGACCTACGCGCTTGAGAGCAAAGATAACCTGTAATTATCAGCACAATGCGCCGTGAAAAGCGTACGAAGGCAGTACTCACGTCGGACACGGTCACCGCTGTACCGAAGGAAAGCTCGTCAGCATAATTACTTGATGAAGGGTCTGATTCTCACTCTTCCGTTCGGAATGCTCCAAAAATATCACGCAATCTTTGAGGATCTAACCATGGGACTGTCAGTACAGGCTACAACAGTGATATGCAATAATAAGCGTACGAGCTTCAGGCGATCACGAATAGATCCTCGCACGTCCTCGTAGATCTGGCCGGAGATCCGCTTCACGCCGCCGCGGCGAGCCAAACGTCTGTTCGTAGAAGATGTTAGCATGTTGAATGATCCTGTGAGCGGTGTTGTGCGCTGCTTTGTGGCCACTTTTCCGGAGAATTCCAACGGGCAAGGTCTGAGGTCAAAGTATTCCCTCCATCCCACCGCCCTCAACCGACGACTCGTGCAGGACTTGGTGACGTTGTAGACTGAACGTTATCGTACCTAATATCTCCTTTCGCTGTGGTGAAGATAGCAATTAGCTCCTGTACTATCCCCGTCCTTTCTGTAGATGCGAGGTCGGACTCACTAATCCCACGAATTGAATCCCTGACTACCTTCCTACAGACCAATCAGCATTATGTACCAGTACACATTCAGCCCATCTCAAGTTCCACCATATAGCTTTTCGGAGAATGACCCGGTTGTATGCCTGTGCTGTGCTGCTTTTCGTCTCCCCTCACTTGTCTCCCCTACCGCCCGAGATCACACATCCCCTTTGATCAGTATCATCATTGACATACCTATGTCTCCTCATACCTCCTTTGCCAAGCCCCTTCCCACCGAAGCCTGATTTTCCTCCGCCGCCTATTATGCCTTTACCGCCAAGGGTTGGTCGGGCTTTGGCCTCGGGCTGTACGCCCCCAAACGATGGGAACAGCTTCGGAGCCATTGTTGTACTTCTGAATCACGAAGATTGCGAGTAGCTCTTACTGATCGTGTTTGATACGGAGTCGTATTACTATCTGGGAGCGATGCGGAGGTTGGTGTGTGGTGGTTACGGTCTTGTTGCAGTACTGAGGGTGAGTTGTTGTGGAACGAGATGGTGGTACGCGATCCATGTGCGGGGTCCTAAACACGGTCAAGTCGCTCAGCTTCAAGGGTTCGGGTACGGTATCACGTGGTTCATTAAGCTTTCTGGATCGCTATGCATGTATTGCTATGTTTTTCTTGCAGAATGCTATTGTTGCCGTCACTCATGGCCCATCAAGGACCCTATCAAAGTGCCACAGAAACCGAAAGACCAGCCAAGCAACCCTGCCAAGGAAGACCCGGTCCTCCAGCAGCTTCGCTGAACGGCTTAGAATGACCCGTGACGCGAACGCTCACGTTGCAGATGTGTTCGCTTGTGCTTGGAGCTTCCAGAGCACTTCCCAAAACTAGCCTGGCAGCCAGACCCGCAATAGTCGTTCGTAGTACCACAGTATCCAGCCGGTGAACAGCACATCCCAGCAGCGCAAGATTGGCCTCCATTACTTCCACAAGTGTCGATAGATCCACCGCTAGTGGCCGCCTTTGCCTGAGAAGCATACGCAGCTGGTGCAGCTGAAGCGGCAGGAGCTTTGGCGGACTGGGGTTCATCCATGGGGGCGGGAGGAATTATAGCGTCTGAGAGCGGAGCGAACCCCATAGGTGTGTTTTCACCATATGCTGGTGGACCATCAAAGATACCGGCCTTGCAGTGCTCCTCCCGGACGAAGGTGCAATAGTCTTCCAATTTCTTACAGTTTCTATGGCCTGTAGGCCCAGCGTTGGCATAGCATGCTGTAGTTTGTTGACCACAATCCGCAGAGGCCTATAATACAAGTCAGCCGGAAATCGCATAGCCGTAAGATCATAATCTGTGGACATACAGCGAAGCAGCCAGCCTGATCATGGTAAGCTGCAAGCTTGTGACCGCAGAAATTGTTGTTTTGGAATTCGCATTCTGCGGGCTTGGCACCAATTGTTTGAACCTGCGTGTCACGTTCTTCAACCCTACGCTTGGAGCTGCCGGTATACGTTGGAGGACTGAACGAAGGGAAAGGGAGTTTCAACGGCGTGGTGTAGATGTCATATGTCATCGCAGGCTTGCTCATATCGACGTAGCCCGGGATCGAGACGGTGTCTTTAGGGACCGAGGAGCCGCTCGATTCTAAGAAAACTTGCGCGCATCCGACGTAGAATTGAGGATAGTTGTATTGGTGAGCCTCGTGCAATGACAGTAATTCTGGTCGTACCAGATAGTATCCTCCGGCCAGGTCACTTGGGATGGTGACGGTAAAGTGACCGTACTTGTTGATGTATTTCTCCGTGCACCACTGGTTGGTTGAGGAATCATAGTCTTCTTCGAAAATCTTGAACCATCCGTCTCCAACAGCTTGATCCGTGGTAGGGTCGTTGACTTTCTTCATGTACACAGCGCATGGGCCCTTGTGGCTTTGATCAATGCCACCAGCTACAGTACCGTCGGGCCAGAAATGATACTCAAACGTCACCTTCGATCCTGCAGGGACGGGACAAGCCATCGCTACACCATTCTGGCCATGTACACCTGTAGTATCAGTCAGCAATCACGCTCTGAGAGCCCACTAGTACGCAAGCATGAAACCAAGGTGGGGGTTATCAAGTGTAGAGTGCAAGTACAAAACTGGATAGTAGCAGCAGGACCAATACACATGACGTCGAACCAATACCAAGAACATTAGGGGAGAACATACCGCAGGCCATATCATTACTAGTAATAACCTTGATTGGGGCGGTAGCATCCGTTTGGCTGTTGCTCATACGCACACAGGTTCCATTTCCCATGTTGGCCCCATCCACATAGAGATTAGTGAAGAGAGTGTGAGAGCTTGCAAGCTGAGCAACCGCGGCGGCTAACACCACCCCTTTAACGTTGAAGAAATGCATGTTTGCCTTGAGAAAGATGCGATTTTCACCGGAGTTTTTGAGGGATAACTCGGTCAACGAGCAGTGATTTTTGGGGTGTAAAGTTTCGTAATCTTTAAGAGTGTTTCGGTTGAAGGAATGTACGAGATCACTGATCTCAGAAGGATTGAATGAATGTGTGCTGTTGTTGGCTGAAACTTGTTTCTTCTGTTGTGATTGTAACTTTGAGAGTTGGGAGGTTGACAGAATTGGGGGTTTGTTGACAAAGTTTTAAAGCTGGGCAGGAAGCAACAAGCTAATGAACGTGAATCCTTCAAGGAAAACCAAATGAATGTAGCGGACCGGGTGCCGAAGATGTGTTGAGGTCGAGGTGAGGAAAAACAAAAACAAAAACGAAAGGGGAGAGGCTTGGGGGGTAGATGAATGAAATACGGAGTACGAGTACCTTTCCGGGGTGAACGGGTGACGGAGATTCAGATTACAGGGGTGAGGGGTAGAATTGCGGATTCACCAACGGTTGCGGGGGGCATCAGAAGCTCAAACACACGTGACACCAGTCATCATCATAGTGGCACTGCAACATGTGCCTGTGTCCTGATTCCCACCAGGATATTCCCTGTAGCATACCACGCTACAAGGAGATGCTTCAGATCCCGTTCAAGGATCGAATAACCAAGATGACGTGTGACTGGTTTGCTTGCAGATGCGCGGCGACGACGACCTAAAAGGATGATGATTGAAACGAATCCTGTACTACAATATACCTTACTCTACTAAGGTACCACCGTACTGCGTACTAGTGAACTCCTTCAACCCCCTTCCAACCCTACCTACCACACCAATACCACCCGTACATTTTTGGATACAGTACCTCCCTTGTAGGCTTGTAGCCAAACACACCGGAGTGGTCAAAACGTCGACGAGTTTCGTATACTGTATTTTATAAGTACCCCCGTTACCTGTACCACCGCCCTCGGGCTTAAATGTACACCCACCCAACCCCTCCGCCTACATATGTACACCCCGCCCTCAGGAACCTGAACAATTCCATTGCCGCATCACTGGGTTACACATCAAACTTTTTGGTGTGACAGTCTGAGAGCCTACACACTCTATGAGCTTCGAGCAATCTTTCATCGCTGAGTTTGCAAAGCACGAAAAACTGTAAATTCTGCTCTGGTTTCAAAAGAGCTTCAATTACACTGTTTCACTAACCGAATTTGGGTTGGTTGAAAGATTCATAAAGAAGTTGCTCGGGGCTGATATGTATGCCCTCAGTTTGCCCCATAAATTTGGTGTGTGATTGAGTGATGCATGATCGAAATGGTCAGATTCCCCAAGGGGGTGTACGGGTAACGGGTCCCATTACATAAGGTCGTGATGCGCATTATATACAGATATATATTTATGGCTGTTTATATACACAGTGCTACAGTTCCTAGCAACAGGATCATAGACGAGAGACCGGAAGGATTTGTTCTGTGTTGGCCCGCCTTCAATGCTTGTGTACTAGGTAGTCACTGATGCTGATGCTGCTGTGGTGCTACTCGAGGGTCCGAACCCTGACAAAATGACGTTACCGAGTCCACCCGATCCGCTACTACTATTGACGGGGGGCTCAGCAGCGTTTGTTGTTAGAGTTGACATGCCGGACGACGTAAGGCTGGCTAGGACATTAGAACTTTGGACATTGGGAGTAGTACCGTTCTGTTTATCAGTAGAGGATTGCTTTGAGTCAGTTGTGACGGGGCCAGGCATAGCTCCGAAAGTGCTTGTCCCCACAACCAATCGCCCTGAAGGATTGAGCGATACTGGAGTGCCCGAAAGATGTATTCCAGGAGACCCTGGCAACAGCGTAGTGCCAGCTATGGAGAACCCAGTGGGATTCGCGGTGATTACATGATGAACAATCGAGCCAGAGGAGCCAGCGGAAGCCTGGATGAGCGGGCCAATGCCGTCAGTGTACGTCTGGCTCCCAATCACCAATCCTCCGCTTCCTAGAGATATTGGGGTCCCTGAGATAGTAAGAGCTGGTGCTCCCATCGACAGCGTTTCCCCATCAACCAAACTCACACCACTCCCACTCGAAGTGGTATGTCCGTCGAGCAACGGACCTGTTGTCGAGCTGTGACCAGCACCCGCAACAAGGGCAATGACTTCGGGTCCAAGAGTCTGTGCTCCAGTTACGATCCCGTCTATACCCTGAGAAACAGGGTTACCTGAGCCGGCAATAGCAGGCGATGCTGCGACTAACGTCGTACTACCAGATAATACTCCGCCCGCTAGGGACGACATTGGAGAAGGACTAGCAGCCGCGGGCGTCTTAATGTTCGACGTTCCTACTGGGTAGACAACACCCTGAGCAGCTTGCGTTGGGCTTTCCACGGCGACGGAAGGATCTTTCGAAGCAACTTGGTAAGAGTTCGATGATTGTGAGACACTACCGCCAGTTGAGATGGAGTCGGTTGGGGCTGTTGGGCCCACAGCCAGAATCAATCCGCCAACAGCAATGGTACTTGTTTCGGACCCTAAGCCAGGCCCTACGCTCTCCGGGGTACTAAGACTTTTCGACATTGTCGGGTCATGTGAAGATTGCAAGGACTCCACTGCCGATTTGGGACCCGCTAGACCACCTATGGCAAGACTAACGCCGCCAACGACAATGGTACTTACTTCAGAAGTCAAGGGCTCGGCTTGACTTCCTACAACATGAGATGGGTCGTTTAATTTTGTTGACAGACTTCCAATTGCTGTTGTAACTGCTGGTTGAGTTGAGTATGTACTAGGAACATCGGTTAGATCAGTGTTGGCAATGGAGGCTGCTGGTTGCTGAGAGTCTACATTTGTAGACACTGGGGGATCTGTTTTGGCTAAGGAATTTGTCGATTGATGTGGAAGTGGGCCGGTTGTTGTTTCGAGGCCTGGATTACATGCAATAGTAGACGAAATTGGTGTTTGAGCTGGATCATGGCTCTGACTTAGCTCTGAAGGCTGTTTAGATTTCTGGAGAGAAGCCGGATCTTGAGAAGAGGCCAAATATGGTGTGCCGGAAGGCTCAACACTATGGGTAGATTCTGCCTTTGCCGCTGATGTGGTATATTGTGTACTAGAAGCTACAGGTAATGGCATTGAGCTAGGACTTGGCGGCGTTGGTTCGGCTTTGGCGCTCTCGGTGGTAGTCCCAGGGGTCAAGGCCGCGACTGGGGTCAGCGCTCTTGGGGGGTCTTTTCCCTCAAAGATATCAACCACGCAGCCCCCCATGTGGGATCCAAGCTCACAATTTCCGGAGGTGGGGAAATCATTGGCTTGTAGCCTTCACCAAGGAACGATATCGGCGGATAGTATGCGCCGTGCTTCCAATAGGATCCTCCAGGTAACAATGACGCTGGTTGACACAACAAGTCTACGATGTTTAATTTCTCAGGAAAGCCTGCAACCACAGATGATAGATGTTCAGTTGCGACTGCAATTGTGACCGAAGTATGTGTCGAACCTCTTATCCCGCAATCATCAACTGCACTGACTGTAGGGAAAAGGAGATAGACAGAAGGAGAGATGCTAGAAGTTGTTAGCAGGGGACACTTCGATGGTAATAAGCTTAATATACAAAGTGTATCCATTCGACACAGTGCGGCCCTCACTGCCCTCGGTCGAGTTGGGGTGAAGACACTTGATCAGACCATGTGAGCGAGTTGTTTGTGATGCGATTGTGGTTGTGTTCTCGAGACATGCTGTATTCATTGAGGATATCGGCCAGTATAGGACATTTGCAGTTGGAAAGTAAATGCTGCATGTTCCACAACTACCTTGACAATAGTCCGAATTCGTAGCGCCGTAAGTCTTGCCAGGATTGTTGTCAATCGGGCCAAAGTCTTTTCCCGGCGCAATCTCTTGGGTGATAGTGGCATACGGAGTGGTTGGTCCCGTTACGGTGAACAGTTTTTCAGGCACGTACATGTCGTTTTTATCCCTGAGAGTCACAGTAGTTGTAATGGTTGCAGAAATAGGCTCCAGCCGTGTCACATAGGTTATTAGGTTGAGAGTTGCACCTAATAAGGAGTGGGTTGAGGGCCGCACAGACGCAGGACAACCGGCTGGTAAAGAAGGTGACGTTGTAGACAAATTATTACTCCCCAATATGCTTGATCGGCTGGTCGATACAGGATGAGGATCGCCAATTAACAGTCCAGAAGAAGTACTGGAAGCACTGAGAGCACTGGAAGCCGCACTGGACGAAACTGTACCTAAATAAGACGGAAAAGAAACAACCCCTAATGATTCCGAAGCGTTCACGGACGATGAGTTTGCGACCACGCAGTCGACACGCAGAGCAAATACGCCTTGGTTGTTTGATGCAAGGCCATCTTTACCGCTATCAATGACGGTTCTCATGCAGACATTCGCCTTATCCAACAATCCCGCACTGGTACTGAATACGCCGTTATCACAATCAAACCCAGTAAACTGGGTTAGAGAACAACCATCAAATGCGTGCGGATCCGAGTTCTGAAGGCTTATGCTCCTAAACTTGGCGTCCCAGAGATAGCAGCAGCTGACATATCCGTGCAGAATTGGGTTCGCGATGGGGTCGTTTGGTACAGAGGCCACAGAAGGGAACTCGCTGCATCGGCCCTGTGGGATGACCACATGGTTGGGAGTGATTACCCCTCCGTCACAACCGACACCACCAAAGGCGGTGATATTGAGACGCGCTTTTGACGACGAAGAGGCCAAAGATGCTGTACTAGTCGAGGATGAGTTCGAGTTTGCTAACGCTTGGGAGATCAGGATTGGTGATATAATGAGCAAGTGCAGAGTTTTCCAAATCCTGACGTCGGCAGTCGGCAAATGAGTACGCATGGGTGGATATCGATAGATCTCAATCACAGGGGTCGTAAAATTGCTTGAAGCAATATGTAGAACAAAATTATGGAAGATAGTTGAGGAAGCAAGAGGGGACTTTTAGGGATTTAAGAAGTTGCAAGCACTCCACAATAGCATAATAGCATCAGGAAAGCAGTGCGTTTGGCTGGACCTTTGACTTGGGTGGACAGTAGGGTGAGGCTGAAGTATACCTTACCTAGTCACCTTTTATCGCTAGCTGAAACGCAGCTATCCACCAAGAGGGCAAAGATGAGGATGGAGGAATCGCTTTGCATGTAGACTACTACAGGATCCCAAGCAAATCACACACAGCCATGGCTAGTTGCAGGGTTGGCATAACTTGTTGATAGCTTGGCGGAACATGTATTCCGTAAGCGCTGATTACTTTCGCACAGAGGAGCGTGAACCTGGTCACGAACGGGTTCGTGGAGATACTCGACTTGTCTGGGAGATCCAATGTCGCAATAACACCCAGCTAGTGGCCACAAGGTACAGTAGAGATGCCAGGCTCGATCCTTATGCAGGGCGCAAACACCAATACAATAAGGTAAGTAGGGTATTTGATACTGGACTTGATAGTAATACGCCGAAGGATCTGAACCCTAGGCGGATGAGGAACAAGTCAAATCAAAAAGATTTTCACTAACCCAGCATCACTTCCTTCGACAGTATGCCCCAAGATCTAGACAGGCAGGAACCTCTCATATCGATAGCCTTCCTGTATAGATGAATGAGTCGTAAGATGTGGGTGGGCTTTTTCAGCGGTTCGACATATCTAAAAATGGATTCGGCGCTTTGCAGTAACCGCTTCCGTAACCGACTCGTGGAAACCTCTAACCCACCACGTGACCACCAATAAATGCCCTGCATGCTACAGAATACAGCCTACTGCGTACCCTAATTGGCTGACTGCTGAAGTGTGTAGAGACCTTACAGTAAGGAGACTTTGCCTCTGATCTTCAGTCCTTCTCAATCTAAGGGATTTTCAAAATATGGGCCTCCTCACGACACTTGCAGCTTGCTCCCTGAACCAATGGGTTGGTCCAGATATGTCGTACCCAACCAAGTCAAGCTGATGCTCCTTTAGGCTCTCGATTTCGAAGGAAACGCTGAACGGATTATTGAGAGCATCGGAGTAGCTAAGTGTAAGAACGCAACGCTCAGAGTTGGACCGGAGCTTGAGATAACCGGCTATGGATGTCTCGAGTATGTAGAATTCGGAACCTAATCGTACATCGCTGGAAGTTATAGCGACGTAGCTAAACTTGAACTGTTCTAGTCATTTCCTTGAATCAGACATTTACTTGCACAGCTGGTACGTAAACCTTTCGCCAGGTTACTGTTCGTGTCTAAAATGATTGCTACAGGGAGATGCTGGCGCGAATCATCGATCATGAGGATTGTCAAGGCATCATATTAGATATTGGTATAGTCTTCCAGTTTCCGGCACATCATTCTCCTTTTCTAATTTCCTACTTCAAGGAATGCCGGTCCGGCACAGAAACGTGAGGCATGACATATACTATTCTTGAAACTGAGACTATCAGGACTGACCATGAGTCCAGATACAACTGCCGCGTGCTTGTGCTAAACCGAAAGATTCTTTTGATCAGGCCAAAAATGAGTCTGGCCAATGATGGCAACTATCGTGAGATGAGGTATTTCACACCATGGTTGCGGAGCCGCTACGTCGAGGTAACATAATCTGCAGAGAAAGGACTGGCTGGATTTCATATGCTTATGTCAATTCTAGGACTACTATCTCGAAAACATCGTGGGCGAGATCACAGGGCAGTCGAAGGTTCCGTTTGGAGATGCAGTGATCAGCACACTGGACACTTGCATAGGAGCAGAGACGTGTGAAGAGGTGGGAATGAATTGCCTCAATCTACACTTCCCGGATCTCTGTTAAACTAAGATTGGTGAAGCTTTTTACTCCTAATCCTCCGCACGCTCAGGTATGCGCTGTGACGAGTCATCGTCTGCCAAGCTGCAAACTTACAGCTCCTTAGATGGGTCTGAACGGGGTAGAGATCTTCACCAACTCTAGCGGTTCCCATCATGAGCTACGGAAATTGAATACACGGATTCAACTGATTGTAGAAGCGACGCGCAAAGCCGGAGGCAGTAAGTGGTCAATCCTTCAGCATTTATGAGTGCGTGCTGAGAAGGACAAGTATATCTGTACGCAAATCAACAAGGCTGTGATGGGGATCGTCTTTATGTTTGTACTCTTTGTCCTTGACTACCAGATAACTTGGACTGATCATACCCAGTACGATGGCTGTGCGATGATAATCGTCAATGGCAAAGTTGTGGCTCAAGGTTCACAGTTTTCTATGAACGATGTCGAGGTATACTTGTATCTTATTTTAATCTACAGCTCCTAATATTCCCAGGTGGTGACAGCAACTGTTGATATAGAAGACGTTAGGAGCTTTCGGTGCTCGCCAAGTCGGGGTCTTCAGGCAACTCAAACTGAAGCTTATCACCGAGTCGAGGCAGATATACGTCTTTCAAAGAGAGGTCAGGACTTGGACCCACGCGTTGGGCCCTCCGAGGAAATCAATGTCCGCATTCATTCCCCAGAAGAAGAGATTGCCTTGTCGCCGGCAATATGGCTCTGGGACTATCTGTAAGGCTTGTTCCCTGGGTTCATTCTAAAACACTTATCACAAGGACAGGCGAAGATGCGGAGGCGTATGCGGTTTCTTTCTTGCCTTGAGTGGCGGTATAGACTCTTGTGCAACGGCTACTATTGTATTCTCAATGTGTAGATTAGTCCATCACGCTATGGTTGTTGACAAGAATGAGCAAGTCCTCAAGGACGCCCGGAGACTTTGTGCAAAAGACTCAGCTTGGCTACCCGGATCACCGCAAGAACTTTGCAGTCACCTTCTCCATACGTGAGTATGGGCTGTCAATTGAGAAATTCTTAACTGATACATGGCCAGCGCCTTTATGGGTACTACCAACTCTAGCAAGGAGACACGGCAAAGAGCGAAGGAGCTTGCTGAGGCAATTGGAGCTTACCACACTGACCTCAACATTGACAGCGTGGTCACGGCGTTGACATCGCTCTTCCAGTACGTAACAGGCTTCATGCCTAGATTCAAGGTCCATGGTGGAACTGGTGCAGAAAATCTTGGTAAGCATATTTTCGGAGTTCATACCTAAAATAGACCTAATTCTGAGTTTTGGGACGTGTTTTCGGAGTACATACTTTGCAAATATTCTGGAAACATGTTTCATACCTTATGGAATCTATTCTAAATATGCAATGCTAACTACGGAATCTTGCAGCACTTCAAAACATCCAAGCAAGACTGCGCATGATTACTGGTGAGTTTTGCCTGACTAAAGCGTGAAAAGTTACGAGAGCAAGAAATAAAGGAGTTGTAGCTTATATGTTTGCCCAATTATTACCTACCGGTATGCTACAATAAGTTTCGAGAATAGAGGTAGAGCTAACATTTATGCCAGTGCGAAAGCGTCCAGGTGGAGGTGGCTTGCTTGTTCTAGGTTCAGCAAATGTCGATGAGGTTAGACCCTTCGTAACCAATATGTGTTAAGATGGAAAGCTAACATCGAAAAGAGTCTTCGGGGCTATCTGGTAAGCTCTTGGCTGTATTTCCTCACCAAATCTCTTATTTGCAATCCTAATCCGTCGGTAGACGAAATACGACTGCTCAAGCGCCGATCTCAACCCCGTAAGTCGTCCATCCTAACTCCCCAAACCTACATTCCTAACCCTAACGCCCCCCTTAAGATCGGCGGCATCTCCAAAACCGACCTCAAATCTTTCATCGCCCACGCCGAAAAAACCTTCTCCCTCCCCATTCTCACCTCCTTCCTCACCGCCACCCCAACCGCCGAATTGGAGCCCATCACGGCCTCCTACACCCAATCCGACGAAACAGACATGGGCATGACCTACGCCGAACTCAGCATCTTCGGCCGCCTGCGCAAAGTCGACAAATGCGGGCCTTGGGGCATGTTCGAAAAACTCCTGCACATGTGGAATCATCTAAGCCCGAGAGAGGTGTACGAGAAAACGCGGAAGTTTTGCTACTACTATGCAATTAACCGGCATAAGATGACGGTGCTGACGCCGAGTCTGCATCTGGAGCAGTATGGAACGGATGATAATCGGTTTGATCTGCGGCCGTTTCTGTATCCGGGGTTTGACTGGCCTTACAACAAGATGATGAGGACGGTGGAGAAGTGGGAAGGGAGGGAGAAGGGGGCCAAGGAAGATTAGAATGGCCTTGTCTATTTATAGAGAGGGAGGTCAATATCCATCTTCTCCTCAACGGCGCTTTGACGATGCAGAACAATTCTCTATTAAAGCGTGATCTTAGCTTCCTTTCTAGACCTGCGTGGCTGTACAAGACGACGATGGAAGACAGCCGAGAAATCAAAACCCAGAGATTTGCCCAACCCCATCCAAAAACGAGGTCGAATCCAAAAGACCACCGAACCCCCCCCCCTAAAACGAGCTCCAGCACAGCCCCCCCCCCCGCTCCACCAACAAAAATTCTTCAACGTCCCCCCCAAAAAAAAAGAAAAACCACACAAACCTCTCAACCACTCACATCTGCAACCCTTTCCTACTCCAAGACCCTGCAGTAGCCCCCCCGTTTCAAAGAAAGAAGAAAGACCAGTCAACGACATTAAAAGAAAAGATTCAAAAAACGCCAAATTGAGTTCTGAGAGAGAATAGCCCCCAAAAATATATATATATGGCTGCAAAAGAACGCCCCCGCGAATCAGAAAACCTCAAAACTTTTCATCCCCAGTCCCGCAGAACCAATTTTCCTTCCCCTCTTCACTAGGTGGTGCGGTGGTTTGGTGGCGATGTGGATGATGTAAAGTAGTAGAACGATTTTCGCTTGCTGGAGGAGAGGGGCCACCAGCAAAAACGGTGAGGATTTGCATCTTGGTGAGTATGACATAAAATTCCTTTGGTCTCCTGAAAAAAACCTAGCTAGACCACTGCTACCTCCCCGTTCCCTCCTACAGCCCTACAGCCACCTCGTCCATCTTATCCTTCCCCACCCCACTCACAACCCCCACAGGCCTCCCTTTCCGATCAACCCTCTGATCCCTCGGATCAAAACCCCCATTCCCCCACGCCGCCCACTCTGGCGTCGCCGGCCCCATATAATCCTCCGGGCTGAACGCCTCCTCGCCCTCTAGCAGCTCGAAAAACCTCTCGTAGTCAATCAACGTATGCCACTTCCCTTCTTTCAAAAACCTCTTGCTAGCGAGCAGCACGCAACAGCTATGCGCGTGCTCGGCAGCGATGCCGTACTCAAGCCCTCTACGCTGCAGTGCCGCGTTCAGCGCTTCGACGAAAGCGACGACTTCGGAGTAAAAAGGGACGTTTTGCATGGTGAGCCCGGCGCTGGAGGACGCGGACGTGCCGCAGTAGGTGACGCCCTTGACTTCGACAAAACAGGGAAGGCCGCGCTCGACGAGGGCGGCGTAGCCCTCGGCTTCGTCGTCGATGTTGAAGCCCTTGACGAGGGTGAGGCGGAAGACGGTGCGCATGCGGAAGCGCTTTTCGCGGAGGATGTCGAGGCAGCGGAGGAAGCGCTCCCAGAAGTCGCGGTGGAGGGGCCGGTCGACTTTGCGTAGGCTGTCGCGGTTGCTGGCGTCGATGCTGACGTAGAGTTGGGTGACGGGTTTGAGGGCTGCGAGTTGGTCGGGGTGCTGGGCGTTGCAGACGAGGAAGCTGCTGATTCTTTGGTTGTGTAGGAGGGCGACGAATTCGTTGATGTGGGGGTAGAATATAGGTTCGCCAACGAGACTGAGGGCGCAATGTCTTATCCTCATTGCCTCCTGGAATCTCTCTGCCCTCACGCCCGGCACGCCCCTCATCATCTTTATCTTCTTTAAATGCGCCTCCATTGCGCCTTCAAAGATCATCTCCGGCGGATCAACTTTCCATCTCCAGGTAGTACCAACAGGGTTCGTGCCGTGCCGCCAGCAAAAGACGCATTTGTTTGAGCATGAAAGGGAAGGGGTGGTTTCCATGCAGAGGTGGGATTTGATGCCGTAGAAGCTGTATTTATAGCACGAGCCGCGGCCACGAAGGGCGGATTTGGTCCAGCGGCAGATTTTGACACCGGAATGGGAGCCGATTATTGCGTAGCCTTGTTTTGTAAGGGCAGTGTAAGTGGGGGACGAGATGGGGACCATTTCTTTTAGGGGAAAAGGTGTATTAGAGGGAGTAGAGGACGTTGTGAAATCAATTGGTAGTGGAGAGGCAGGTGTTCTTGAGCCGGCTGAGCCACCTATGTCCTCGAGATCATCGAGCCTTGTTCTTTTCTGCAATTTCCGTAGCTTTGAGGGCCTCTGGCCTTTGACTCCAACCTCCAGCTCAGTATCATCAAAGTCTTCCTCGTCACTCTCCATAGCATCGCCGCTGCCCGGAACACCCTCACCAAGTGATCCATGAGTAGCAATGTCCAACAGGACTTTAGCAATGCCCTCTCTCCATTCCTCCAGCCGTTCAGCAGCATCTGACTTGATATCGCCCATTCCGAGTGGAAAGGCTCTCTTCCGTGACGTCAATTTTGCCATCCATTTATCCACTTCAATTGCCTGGGAGCAAAAGCCTTCATTTTCCGTCTTCCAGCCCTCTCGATCTCCAAACCCAAATACTGAGTAGCCGGCCAAACCAGACAGCGGTCCGGTGTCAATACGGAAGTCATTGTGGGTTTCTTGGAGATGGCTGAGGAAGTTGTTCAAGACGGAGTCGATATTGTATGTGGGTAGAAGGATAAGGTAAAAGTAATGGATATCGGGGACGGGTGCAGTTGGTTTGGGAGGAGAAACGAAGAAGTCGTCGTAGTCGATGTAGGATAGATCATGAATTTGCGGGGAAAGTATGTTTGACGATTTGTCTCCTATTGATGTTTGTAGGTCCTCTACTAGCTTCGTTGCATATTTCTCAGTCGTGCCAGTTAGAGACGAAAAGAACACCAGCGGTTGAATCCTGCTAACGGCGGACCTCCGCGGACTGGGCTGCTTTCCGATCTTGGATCCTGTCACTCTTTTCGGCACCGGTCGAGAACGTGTGATGGGTTCCTTCTGATCAAGAAGCATCTTTCCCAGCCTTGGCTCCTTTCGTACCTCCGTGGCACCTGGCCGCGGTTCCTTGTCTAGCCATCCTGACTTCTCTCTTGTTGTAGTCCCAAAAGTAGGAGTCCCAGGTAATGGAGAAGGAGACTCTCTTTTCCTTTGCGATCTCCGAAATAACAGAATCCGGATAGCTGAATATACGAGAACCGCGATCAGGATTAATGGCGTCCGGTAGTTGTGCCATTGTGAAAGAAACCCTAAAAGCTCCCTTAGCAGTCAACAACTATTGTTGATATGGCAAGAACTCCAAGCACTCACCCTCCATATTCCCAACGAGTACCTTAAAAGGATCCATCACCAGTAAACTCTTTACTACAGAGCAGGTCTCGCCATTAGGCACTACGATCTCGAATTTTGTGGGGGAGGGGCTCCATACAATGCCTGCTAGCGCAGGAACGTCAGCAAGCAAGTCAGCGGCTACGTCGAGCAGGTCATATTTTTCATGGCCTCATCGCCATGAGCTAACGAACATCTTTCCGGCCACAGTGCCCATACATAATCGTCCATACCTCCGAACATACCATTCCTATCCCCCACCGCAACGATGTCCACCCCCAACTGCTCTCGACTCGCATCCCCCAGCTACCTCAATTTCGCCCTCTCCATGTCCGCCATTCCCACCGTGCCTCCCCCAACTACAACTAATTAACTTCATCGCAGATTCATCCTTTTAGGCATTCTAGTCTCCTACCTCCCCCAACACCACCGCATCATCTCGCGGCGCTCCTCCGCCGGTATCTCCCCCTACTTCGTCCTTCTAGGCACCACCTCCGGCACTTGCGCCTTTGCCAACATCCTCGCGCTGCCGTCGAGTCGCGCGGATATTGCGTGCTGTAAGGAGGTGAACGGGTTCGAGTGTTTTGCAGGGTTGCTGGGGATTGCGCAGGTGGGGGTACAGTGGGCTTGTTTTACGGTCATGTAGGTTCTCCTCTGTTCCGTGATACCCTGGCGCCCCTTGGGAACCCACAGCTAACACGTACGATTAAGACTCATCCTTTTTCTGCTCTTCTTCCCCGTCCCCCCACCAGACAAACCCTCCGCCCCCATACCTGCGGACCTCTCCGCCTCCACCACCCCACCCCCGCCATCCTACCGCACCGCCCTCCTCACCTCCCTCCTCGCCCTCCTCCACCTCATCGTAACCCTCCTCCTCTCCCTCCTCTTCACAGCCTACTTCCCCGCTCACCTCCAATCCTACGCCAACGTTCTCGGCATCCTCGCAACCATTCTCGCCAGCATCCAATTCCTGCCCCAGATATGGACAACCTGGCGCCTCAAAGCCGTTGGCAGCTTGTCCATCCCCACAATGTGCATCCAGACACCGGGCAGCTTTGTGTGGGCGGGGAGTCTGGCGGGGAGGCTGGGCAGGGAGGGGTGGAGCGCTTGGGGGCTGTATTTGGTTACGGGGACGTTGCAGGGGGCGTTGTTGGGAATGGCGGTGTGGTTTGAGTATGTGAGGGGGAAAGGGGGAAAGCAGGGTGGGGAGGGGAATGGGTATGCTGGGCGTGGAGATGCGGAAGGGCAGAGGAGTGATGATGGGAATGGAGTTGGGAATGATGAGAGGACGGGGTTACTGGCGAATGAACGATGAATGGGTGATATTTTCGTGGTAGTAGACGATATTGTTTTCTGTATATAGGCACACTTGCACAGGTAGATAGAGAATGTGATAGACCGGGAATGCATGCAAAGAGTAGGGAACTGGCGAGTATAGGGATGGAGACCAGGTATTCTCACTTGAAAATTTACAGTGCGTACCTGTGGCCAATTGGAAAGAGTCAAATTTGGACGAATCCAGCGTCGAATACATCTCAATTATATCCACAACAGGGCCAAGGAAGGTCGCAGAAAGTCTACCTGATGGTTTCTCTACGCGAGTAATCATGGACTCTGCATATCAGTGACGCCCAATTATACTACTCTACAAATTTCGACCTGGCGGCTTGCACGATGCGAAAAGCCTTTCCAGCAACGGAGTCAATTTCGTGGCAGCTTTGAAGCAGTGAAAGTTTGAGCTGCTTCGTTCCTGCTTTTTCTTGTTGTCGAATTCGGTTCCTAGATCAAGCAGGTTCGTGGGCCGAGACTGCGACAAACGCTCAGAGTACGGTGTGGTAAACTCGAATCCTTGCTGATTCCTGATTCTACAATCTTCATCCTTTGTCAGGCTTCGATCCGGTACAGTGCTTTACTGCCACGTTTTCGAATCACTGTTTCTTCATAATCTTAACACTTGTTTTCTGCGTACCAGTTGTTGTTTTTCTGGTTTGGTAGCAGACCAGCGGTCAGTTGATTTTATGTCTCCCTTTGTAAAAGGGAAGCTTTGCGCAATCCTGACTAACTGCAAAATCCCCAATATAGGTAACCAGGCGCGAGCGCTGAGGTGGCTTTGTGTCTGCAGCCGTTTTAGGTATCGAATTAGTACGTGATAATATACTGGAGTTATAGCAAAAAATGAAATGAAGGAGATGAGCCACCTTGAACACGTGTAAGAGCTAGACCTCCGGGTACTTGCATCCTGCACGCGCCTTGCAAGATGCCGGATGACATAGGCTGGTTCCCCGAAAAGATACTCGTGCAAAAAAAGGTTGTTGACCAATGAAAAGGTGGTGTATTGCATGGGCTGAGTGCGGCTCTTGGTCAGGTTGCATTTGGAAGGGTTTCTTAAGAGATATCCTAGTGGCATTACGACAGAAGCAGATCGAGATGAATGCCAGAGACGCATACGGCATTCGAAATCGGGCTTCGACGTTGCCATACTTTGCGCTCTCGCATGCCAAACATCTCGGAATACAGTGTTTCTAAAAGTCACGAAAACATTGATGGCTTCGGTAATCGTAAGAGGCTGAGGAAACAATGCTCCGGCACGGCTCCCTTCTGCGAAATAAAGTTTCCAAAGGTCTTCTTATCTGTTCGTTAAGCAGTGAATTATGCCCTTATCCAGTAATGGGGTCCCGTTACCAGCACATGCTTAGGATTCCGGAACCAATCTCTTGCGCAAGTGCGACCTAGAAGTCCAGGTAGACTGCATAGACCTTTGATTTGGCATCAACGGAATCAATGGCTTTCACCTCTAGCGCAAGAAGATCCGTGACATGAGCACAAAGACCTTGGGGTTCTTATCATGACAAAGGTGGGGGGGCGTGGTGAAGCGGGAGGAAACCATAAACGAGAAAACATGAAGCAGGGCAAAACCAGTGCCAACGACTGCCAGCGAGACATACATATAGCAAGGGAGAAGAGGTGACGTTACATGCGCTACATGACCTATGCGAGTACTTTGTCAATAATGGTCTTCTCCTGATGCGCCAAGCCCGTTGCCTGTACTCATGGCGCATGGGAGAGATTTTAGTGAGATTGGTGAAGAGAGTAAGAAGCAATTTTCAAGAACATCTTCGAAATGAGAGAAGATCTATGGAATCGTATCAGCTGATGGGTGATGGCGGGAAAAGTCTGGGACGGCGCGTGACATTATTGAATTCTTTCCACGGCTGTTGAGCGGGGATCAGGGCCTCGTTTGAGGTTGCCAATGAAGAATTCCACCACAAGCGCATGGGTATTGATTGAGCGGGCACCTTGATATGATTGGCCACAACGCAAGCTCTGAGCTGCTGAGGAGATCATAATAAAGATGGAAGGCCGAGTTTGATGGTGCGAAGACGAAGCTCAGGAGTTAGTGTAGGCCTGACGTCGGACTCTCTATGAGCATGTGTGGAATGGTACATAGTGAAGTAAGTGGCGACTCTGGACTATGCAGGCTCGCTCTTGCGACAGCCATGACGATGAAGGCTGTACGAAGGGGGAACAATGTCGCTATATTATTAAATAAATTGGTCTCTTTTAGGGAGCAATTGCTCGCTCCCGTAGTGTTCTCACCTACGAGTACCTTATTCGTACATGAGACCGGTGTGGTGGTGGTGCACTTCCATCAAGACATAAGCCTGACATCAGCTGAACATGACGGGATGATTCGAACTCCCTACTAGGCGTCTTACTCCATTTGATCGATATGTAGCATTCCTTCAGAAAAGAGGTGCTTGCATGGCCTGGTCCTTTCGAAGCATCGACTCGTTCAGTTGGAGAGTTGGAGCTGCGGGGGCCGACATGCGCTACGGGGCAAGCACAGCGGGCAGTCCGATAAGTGGGAAAGATAAAGTAGTCAAGTAATTACACCCTTGGGGATTCTAGATGGGCGCCACGCGACATCTCACAAGGCTCTCAAGGCTCTTTTGAGGCAGCCAGCTTGCATTCGGAGAGCTAACGTACCTTAGTCGTTGTCGGTAGCCCCAGTGCCAGTGCCAGTGCCAGTGCCAGTGCAAGACAGATGGACAGTACAATCCTCGGTATATGGATAATGCAATGCATGAAGGGATTAGTTGACGACGTTGAGGTTGCAGGAGGCCGGTTCCATTCAGTGATATATAAAGGTCCCTTTGGGGGCTCACTGGGGGCTCATTGTGTGATTTCGAGAGGTCGTTGCGTGCTCTCGCCTGTCTCGATGGTGAGAAAAGGCACGAGCTAAAGAGTGACGGTTAGCGCCTGGATTAGCGGGAAACTAGAGTCCGGAGGCGAAAAGAACGGGCCAATCAGAGCAGCTTTGAGCATCTTCGTAGCCGTGAACGGCTTAGACACCCGAGGAAGCATGTCTAGTTGATATTCGGTGTATTTTATTCAACGACACTCCCACCTTTGTGCTGGAAAGCACTCGTTCACTCGCAGGTCTTGGGCGTCAAGCGAGATAGGAGCTCTCGAGAGGAGCCATGTTCTCGCGACAGCAACTGTTTGACCTCGACCCTTATGTGCTGGATTGCAGGTGAGATGATGAATCTCAGGGTCAGCGCTAGTAATCAAAGAGCAGCCTGCGCCATGGCAGACCGAACTGGAGTCACACCAGCAGTCCGGGATTCGCGTGTTCTTTGACCTGAAACGGTTTACGGTATGTGGAGAAGCTGCAAAAGGTCGAACAATTTCCGACTGAGGCATCATCTTTGCCGACTCATGTGACTCGATGTGTTGGTGTCGTGCTTTCCCAGTCAATGATGCCATGCGCTGTGATGCGAGCCTGACCGGAGTCTTCATCTATTTAATCATCGCGCCGCGCTTCCTAATCCTTTCTCTCCTTCTCTCTCTACAACACTCCCTCATCACCTAGAAAACACACATTCCTCCTCTTCCGAGATTTAAATTCTTTAGTTAATTCCTCCTGAACATTACCTACCGAGTAATCTACACACTATCAGAACTTCATCTACCCTCTATTATGGCTCCATCTTTGGAAGAGCCTCTCAGCTACTCGGCCTATGCCAAAGACAACGCCGACGAGAAACTCAGTTGGCTGAAGTCGCTTAGTAAGACCCGTGACTTGCTGTACGAGCCTGGCTACACCGACGTTGAGAGTCACGATGAATTCTATGAGCACGATGACCTTCGCCCAATCTTTCCGAATGTTCATTGGGAGCCGTTGACTGAGGTGCCGTATCATGACAAAGGTATTCATGGTGACCCTCAATTCCGTAATCTCCTTGGCGCCGCCACCGATGTTTTCGACTATAACCCCAAGATCGGCACTGAGGTTTCGGGCATTAGTTTGGCCAAGCTTACAGTTGCACAGAAGAATGACTTGGCCCGTCTTATATCAATTCGTGGGGTTGTGTTTTTTCGGAACCAGACAGACTTCGACATCGATGCTCAACGCGAGCTTGGGCAATACTTCGGCACGCTTCACAAGCATGCGACAACATCCATTCCCCAGAGGCCTGGTTTGGAAGACGTTCATGTTGTATACACAGACGAGAAATCCAAAGAGCAGCGGGCTCTCTTCGAGCCATCTTTCCTTTGGCACTCCGACGTATGTTCAGACAGTAATCGGGTTTTCCATCTCTCTAATTTGGGTTAGGTGACATACGAAATCCAACCTCCCTCCTACACATCGCTCAAGCTTCTGTCTGGGCCTCCCCGTGGCGGGGGTGGAGATACACTGTGGGCGTCACAGTATGCTGCGTACGACGTACTCTCGCCGCGCATGCAGAAGTACCTCGAAGGACTCACGGCTCTACATTCTGCCGGCATCCAATCAGAAGGGTCTAAAGCACTTGGTCGTCCGGTCCGTCGTGATCCGGTCGTTACCGAGCATCCTCTCATCCGTACCCATCCGGTTACAGGATGGAAGTCGTTGTTCTTCAATCCCGGCTTTGTCACGGCCATTGTCGGGATTCCGAAAGCCGAGAGCAACACCATCGTCAAGTACCTCAACGAAGTCATTTCAACCACCCAAGAGCTTCACGTGCGCTTCCAATGGCGAAAGAACGACGTTGCGTTCTGGGACAACCGCATTACCGTAAGTAGATTCCAATCCCAAGTAATTACTCGAAGTCTCATGGAAAACTAGAATCACTCTGCATCGTACGGGTTTGCGCCCCACCGCCGCCACGCAGTCCGTGTCGCTTGCCAGGCCGAACGTCCAGTGTTCGATCCGGCGGGGAAGTCTCAGGAGGAAGAGATCAATGCTCGCTACGGACGGCCGAAGGTTGACAAGGATGGATCTCGCCAATCAAACTACAACGACTAGAGCAGTCTAACAAGCTGGAGTCACCTGGCGTCTGTGCCCTGCTCCTTGTGCTTACGAATGGTATGGTTATGTGACACGAATTTCAAGTATGGCGTCTTACTTCCTTTGCTTCCAGCCTTTGAGTTCTTGATGGGAATGGTCTGTGCCTATCAGCGAGCGAGCGATGATTCCCCCATGAGCTTTAGCTACCATGACATTTGTAAGCTAGACTATACAGGAATCTCCAAGCAACAGAAAATCCAGATGCTGTACCAAAAGTACGTCTTTATCCTCTTGCTACGCTCTCCGTCAGCTCTCTATGACGTGAGGCCTTGTTGCTCCATTTTCGTCTTACCGTCTCGAGATCAGACTTCAAGAATGTCTTGTCCAGTCGGAGGATCGTTATGAAGGATATCACCTGCTGAAATCCGTTATTTAGCATGATGTATGCGGGTCATTCGAGATGCGGGGCTGCCAACCGAAATCTCTCAACCTTCCTTATTGGAAATACACTGTGACGGCGTGCCTGCAATGAATTAATAACATGTAAAAGCCGCAGGTCAATATGCACTGATGATGTGATGCAGGTACGGTGCAGCTAAGGGCGGGTCGAAAGCTTCAAAGTCAACCTCATGTCGGAAGAGGTTGAGCCGTCGATACTCGATTATGCACGCTTTTACGGGATTTCCTTAGACCACCTAAAACGGAACCCTCTACAGCACTGTTCTGCCCCCGAAAACATATTAGCTCTCCTAGAAGATCCCCCAAACGTATTCCAAATCGACAGCACAAGCGGCGCTCTTCAGTTGGAGCGACTATCTGTGGGAACCGAGGCAGCAGTCCTCCTTTCTTCCATCAAGGAATTAGGACAGCAGAGTAGACGGTTTGACGAGGACGTTGATTTGGACGTTCATCGCTTCCAGAAGATCAAACAAGAACTACCCATTCTTCTCACTGACCATGAGCTTGATCTCCAAAGCTTTGCGCATCAGGTGGTACCAGACCTCGAAAACGAACATTTGCCGCTTGAGAAACTCGATAAGGAAGCTGATGAGGGATTGGAATGGCCTTCGATATATCACAAGTTACCAGACAAATTCTTCAGTGAAGCCACAGCGGAGAGACTGGATATACCCAGGGATGGATTCTTATATTTGCAAGACGCGCTATGGTTCCGTCCGAACGGTGGGACTGATGTGCTCTTCGAGCAGGATGAGCTTCTCTATAGAAAGGTAATGTTGATATATATTTGTTTAAAGTTGGGTAGTTTCGTGTAACAATTACTAGAAATCCATTCCCGACCCGGTAACACCACCTCTCCTACCACGATCTCCAGAAATCTCTGCCTTTGTTCCATCCTCCGACACCGGTCGCCTTGACTTCTTATCTGATCATACCAGTCCAACAAGAGAAGAGGCTCAAGCTGTTGATAGAATCATATTCAAAGAAGATGCCATCGTTCTTAAGAGGGATGATCGAGCCTCCAGTCCAGATGATTCCGACCCTATGCTTCTTGACTCTGAAAGTATCGGCGATATATACAGTCCTCTTAAAGGCATCAACGATCCACCCTCGTCCCCTCCAATTAAGAGAGTCAAGATCGAAGATCGAAAGGTTGAGGGTCCGCTTACGCCACCAATATCTGTGCGACCGCCACCGTGGAAAACCAAATCTGTGTCTTTCAGTGACGCTTTACGTGAAGTCATGCCGGAAATTCCTTCGCCAATCGCAAGGCCAGAGGATATTTCATCTGATGATATTGATGCCTTTTTCGCAGACATTGTTGCACCCGTCGCTCTGAAAGTTGTGCGAAGCATCGAGCAAGAGCAGCTACAAGAGGCTGACACGACACGAAGAGTAGAAATACCTATAATGGATTTTTCTCTTCCGACACCTCCATGGTTAAAGACCAATACAGCTAGCGATGACTATAAGGCGGTTTTATCTGAGATGAAGAAAGTCCACTTGGACAAACATGTCTGGCCAATAGAGGGTAGAATCGAGCGAGAATTGAAATGGACACCGTTTCCTGCAGCGCTTGGACGGGTTACTATGCAAGAGAACATACCGGATGATGGAGCCACTGCTGTGTTCCTAGCTCAACCTGAGCGTGTGGACATCAGTACACTGACTTGGAAACCAGAAGGTCTGCGAATTCTTGATGATCTAAATGACTCGGACGATGAAGATCTTGAATATGGAACCTTCCCTGAAGCAAAGGACTTGGATTCTCTGATCAGAAAGAGGAAATTTGAGCTGCAAGAAACAGAAACCTACAACGCCGAGCCTGAAGAGCAAAGTCTAGTTCAAGTGCCTTCAAATTCTCGTCCAATATCCGAGGCAGGACGAAAGTTCCCTCGCTTGAACCCACCCACCAATAATACCGAAGGCCAAACCGATCCCACCAAACATCATGCGATTCCGCTCACCGAGCCATTCTCTGCCTTTAGCGCTCTGGAAGAATTTATGGCTGTCCGAACCGGCAAAATGAGAAAGCTTGACCTCGTAGAGACACCCTACTTCCCACCCAAACCGGCCGCAAACAACCCTACCGCCAACACCCACCCTAATCCACGACCCACAACAACATTACTGAACCCCACCTCCGCTCCATCAACACAAGTCTACGCTCCTATCCCCACCCCCTCCCTCACCATCCCCACAACCCCCCACACCTTCATCATCTCCACCTCCCTCCTGCAGAACCGCAAACTAATCCGTCAAATCCAATCCCTCTACCCCACCGCCGACTTCATCTCCCGCGACTCCACCCTCCACGCCCTCTCCCCCCATCAACCCCCAACCCCCGAAGCCGACCTCCTCCTCTCCCCCTCCACCGGCCTAATCTTCACCTCCCTCCCGCACCTAACCCAGCTCCCGCTCCCAGGCCACCAACCCCACCACAACAACAACCAAACCAGCTTCCGCACCCGCGTCCAAACAACCAGCACTCGCTACGCCACCCTCATCATCCTCATCACCACCCCCTGCCCCCTCTCAGAGACGGACACCGAAACCCTCACCTCCTTCACCGCCTTCGCCGCCTCCCTTCCCACCCCTGTCCACCTCATCTCCGTCCCCCAATCTCCCTTCACTTCCTCCTCCTCCAACACCTCCGACGACGTCCTAGCCCGCTACGCCGTCGCCCAAATGCTCCACCACGGCGTCCCCACCCCCCTCCTCCAAGACGAAACCCTCTGGGAGATTTGGCTGCGGCGCGCGGGCATGAACGCGTTTGCAGCGCAGGCTGTGCTTGGGGCGCTGAAACAGCCATCCGACAAGGATCGAGGCCAGGATTCCGAGATGAATGACCAGGGTATGGTGTGGGGGTTGCCGGCTTTTGTGCTGATGGGGGCGGAGGAGAGGCGGAGGAGGTTCGAGGGGATGATGGGGGGGAGCGGGGTTTTGGAGAGGGTGGGGAGGGTGGTTGATGCCGGGTGGTAGGTAAGGGGGCTAATTCTGCTCGAATGGAAGTCGGCATATCCAGAGTAGATATTTTCAAAGGGAATCTAGCTGGTGCTTTGATGTATCGAGGAATATAGAATACAAGTGCTTGGGCTAGTATAGAGACGGCTAAACCTCACCACCGAGCACAACCATTGAAAGTCACCAACACAATCGGTAGTAATAAAGTAACTAAAACAGTGCAGTCCTCAAAGAATCGAACCTCCCTACCCTACAATCCCTGAATTTCCCCAAAAAATCACACCCGAAGCGATAGTAAAAAAGACAACCCGAGTCAAGCATAGGGGTATAATCCGCCCAACATCCCACAAGCCACGACCCCAACTCCCCGAAACCATGCTTGTACAAATTGACGTGCTCTTTCCCCTGAACAAAGACGCCTCCAAATGCTCGCCGAGACGCTTGCGACTATGCTAGGTAAAAAAGGGCGGTGACAAAGGAAAACCGGGCTGTGTGCTGGTATTACAGTGCTTGTAAGGATGGAGCCTCTTTAACTTGCAGTGTCTCCATCGGCGTTCAGCTCTTCCGCCTCCTCCAAGATGTGCGTGATTCTTTTTAGGTTCTCAATCGTGCTCTTTCCGTGTCCGACCAGTAACAGCTTCTCCGCGTTAGCCGGCAGACCCAGATAAGTGGGTGGTTCCCTCTCCGGTAATCGGTCTACCCATTCCATAAACTCCGGCATCCCTGTTCCGCTGGGGACGGTCAAACTTCCCTCTCCATTGGTGTAAATGTCTGTTTCGATGCCTTGAGCACCATTGACAAGTTTGTGGTCGTCGTCGAAGGCGGCGGGGGTCAGGATGGTAGTGACGAGATTTGATAGATGCGCGAAGTCGGCTTCGTCGTCAATTTTACCGCCGTAGGTTTCGGTTATGAGGGTACGGATGAGGTCCCAGGGGATTTTGGTGGGGGCGATATTGGTTCTACCTTTCGCTACTGCTTCGATCCAGGTGTCGATGATGTAGGCTGCGCACTCGTACTAGACAGGGTTAGTTGAATGAGCTGCCAGAGGGAGGGTGATATTCGCCTACATCGCTATCATTGAACTCCCAAAAGCCCTTCCACCCCAAGGTCGGCGCATAACGTAATCGCTCTTGAATCACAGCGTGCAAAAAGGACAGGAGCAAGTAAAGTCTGGCCTTCTCTGCAGGTTGCTTTGCCGCTCTAGTAAACACAGAAGACAACGAGTCTCTCATGTTCGCTCTAACACCCGCTGGTTGCTCGTACATTAATACGCGAGACGCTCGCAATAGGTTGACTGGAATTTTGGGGCTGGCTTCCATAGACAGGAAGAGTCTGAAGTCAGCATGTGGTTTTAGTGAGTTCAGTCGTTTTTCCAGACTCTGAAGCCATAATGGCGCAAGATGTACGTTCTTAATCAGAACCCAAGATCCATTGGCAGCGGCGTTACTGATGGCTTTGTCGGCACTGGCAGGACCCTCGTTCGAACCCATTGCAATGTTTGAGCATTGAGCCTTCATATTTCCAACCAGACCATCGACCTTGTAGCTGGCATCAAATCCAGGGCTCGAGCTTAGGGCAATAGGTGTCGTTGGTGGTACTTGTCCGACTACCTCTTTGAGATCACTGCTGGTTTCTAAAACCCCTTTACTAAAAGCAGCGGTGACAAACTTCTCTGCTGCTGGTATGAAACGATCGAGCCTGAAAAGTTTGACTAGAAGGAGCGATCGGAGGTGTTGATCTAGGACACTTGTACCTTCGTCCCATACCACAGGCACGAAGTTCTCTGCCAATTCCTCTGTGAAGAACCGGTCCCAGTCGATTTGGGACACCTTAGGAATGTAATCTTTCAAGGTGGGTACGCGGGCAGCCTTGGCCTGCAGACCCGATATACCTTGACCATCTACTGAGAGATCATGCCCTGCTATGTTTGGATCAAGGATACTGTCTAGCAAACTCATGTCCATCTGATAAGGTGAAGCTTGGGCAAGCAGCATGCCAAGAGCAATGCGGTCTTTCTGTAAAAGACTTAGAGACGTCCGTTGAAAGGTCGTAACAAAAAGATCACGTAGGATGATGCCTCCTCGAGTGGAATGGTCCTTTGTGCCTTGCAAATGTGGATTGCTGTGCAGTACCGAGTTGAAGATATCCACGAAATATTGCAGAGAGAACCGGTAAAAGTGGTTTAAGTGATAAAGCTGCTCTAGGACAGCAAACACAGCACTGCACGCCCGGGCGATCGTCCCGTACTGCAAAGTGATTGTCTCGACTTCAGCCATTACACCTTCCGTCTCCGACATCTTCTTAGATATTTCTGCAGCCTCCTTCTTAAGAGTCTCGAGCGTTTCGATGACTACATCATCATCTAGTATGTTACCTCGAGACTCGTTCAAGGCTTGCAGCAGACGCTTTTCAAGGCCTCGCAAGTGAGTGTTAAATTCGCCTTGCATCTTGACAAGGTTCGATCTTCTCTGATCGACGTCTGGACGTTCGGACTTTAGGACTTCATTGAGCGACTGAGTCTGTAGACTGCTTTGGGTCACCGTAAAGTTGACAAAGGTGGTCCGACTGCAGATATCAGGCGGGAATACAGCAGAAGGGTCTCGCGTCGAGAGGTAGAGCTTGAAAGCGGGGGAGAAGTCGATTTCTTGTTTGCCCAGCTGAATCAAGACACGGCCACCGGTCTTTTGATATTCCTTGTTGAGCACATGGTTGAGTACTGGATCTAGATGCTCGGCATCCTGTATCAAGATGGGATTTCCGAAGCGAAGCGAGCTTTCCAGCTGTTTTATGAACGAGTCGTCCAAGAAGCTCGTGACTGTCAATCGGCGCCCCTTGGTTGCATTTTGCAGAAACTCTGTAGCACGACCAGATGGGTCAATGATTAATGGGTAGCGGTTGAAGCGTTTTAAAATGATGGCGTTTTCGGTACAGAGGTCATCGACTGGTAGACGGCTCTCATGCCAATTCAGTCGTTCGTCTGCAGTAGACAAATACTCCGTGATCGGATTTGGTGTCTTATACTGGATCCCGGATAGTGCCAAGTGACCAAGCCAATCATCAGTCATCGCTTTCCGAAATTGTTGATCAAAAAGTCCACCATAGGCAAGAAAAGCTGCAGCTACCAGCACATCGCCGACAATGGTGCTGATTTGGGTCTCGAAAGACTTGCTTCCTTCCTCCCAGCGTGATCGTTCCGATGAGAGACTGTCAAGAAGCTTCACGCTTCGATTAACCTTGTTCTCCACGCGGGCCATCTCGGTTTTGATGGCTTGTGTCTCACTGATTAGCGCCGCGTACTCCCACTTATAGGTGGCGATGCTTCGCTCCAGGTTGACAATAGTTTTCTCAATGGCCTGGGCCTCTGCTTTGGTCTGTAGAGCCTGCTCCTCGAGTTGGTCGGCTTCCTCGCGTAGAGGACCGATGCGATCTAAGATTGCAGAATAATTGACCTGCGCTTCAACCCATTGCACGAGCGGTCCGCAAGCCTTACTCGCACGATTGACCCTTTCGTAGGTGAATTCTTCCTTGGATAGGAAGTCGTTCTGCATCCTGAGACGGTGGTTTCTTGTCATCTGTCGCTCATTGTCATAACCGACTATGCTAGCAATGAAGTCGTCTCGTCGTACAATCCCCTGGATGGTTTTCCAGCTGTCAGCTTTATGACCAAGTAAGGTACATACGGCCTCCAAGGCAAGCTTGACTCCTGCTGGCGGATTGCCCATCGACCGCACTTCGGTCAAGTGCTGGCGTTTGATATTGCTAACACTTTCTTGAGCATCTAGGACTGCAGGTTCTGCCTTTTCTAAATCGGCATTGACCACTTCTTTTCGTTTTGCAACCTCTTCTTCTTGCTTGTCAAGGTCAATTTGAATTTTCAATGAAGTAGCTTTGCGTTGCTCCGCTTCACGCTGGTCAGCGATCATCCGCTGCAACTTTTCGTTGGCCTCGGCATCCTTCTTTTCGAGTTGCTTTTTTTTCTGAGCCAGGCTTGCTCTCAAGTCCCTGACCTTATCAACTGTGTCTCTCAACTTTTCCAACCCAACATTCAGATGTCGTTGTTGCTCTTCGAGGTCCTCACGTTTCTCATTCAAGAGTCGGACACATTGGGCAACGAAGTCGAGGAAATGTCGAGGTGTTAGGAAGGTTACTCGGCCTTGCTGCTTCAAGAGACGTTTGTTGAAGCGATGTAATGAGTGGTGAATATATACCATCGCATTTACCACGACATCACGATGTGTAGGCGGAAGGGAAAGATCCCGATACGCAACTGGAATGCTATCAGGGGCCACGAAATCTGCACGATCAAGGTCCACTGGTTGCGTTAACTCCCACCCAACCTGGAACAAGGCCTGGTCGGACCAGTCGCCAAACCAATTGAGAACGCATCTGTTGAACAAAGCTGGACTTGTCGCAGCCTTGGACGACAAACCATCTTCTGGCGGATTCATTGTGAAGACAATATGCAAATTCTTTACAATTTGCCCCGTGAACCACTTATACAACTCTTCCTGAGAGTCCAGCAGAAGACCTTGGCGCTGCGCACCTTCTTTGCAGGCGGTCATCAGTGCTGCAAACTCATCTCCCTCGAACAGACCAGGTATTTCGGCGTTGGCAAGCAATGTGTTCATGCGTTCGAGGAAGCCCGAATCCAAGACATTAGATTCATCCATAATGAAACAAACCTTCTCTCCTCTGCACCCAGAACGGCGAAGGACATCCCGCAAGTCGTCATCAAAGTCCTCTGCGGAGTACTTGCCATGCACCTTGATTTGGAAGACTTTCAGCCCGTTCATCCATGCTACGAACCGCGACAGCGTCGTTTTGCCGCTTCCGCTAACGCCAATGAGGATTAGATGCCCTTGCGGTTGACGGAATACCCGGTCGATACGTAGTACGTGGTTAAGGACGTCATTGAACAATATGAGCGGCACATCCACCTCTTCTTCACAAAAAGTCTTGAGTCTTGCTTTGACGAAGTCTCTAAGTTGGTCGCGCTCAACAGGGATGTAGTCTTTAGAAAGCCAATTCGAGAATAGGATAGGCGCCTGAAGAGCCGCCTCGTCATCAATTGTTGGGAAATGTTCTAAAGCGATGCGATGTACTGTGTCTTCAGTCCACTTTCGCTCATCTTCAGCCACCAACCTATCTTGAAATAATCGTAACGCCTCGTGAGCCCATATCCTGACCAGACCTTCAACAGTAAGAATCTCTAGTGGTCTTATAGCTTCGTACACACCACGAGCCCATCGAGTCAGCTCACGCGGCGAGTAAACGTAGTGTGGCTGGATCTTTGGGGTAAAGCGAGTTTGTGATTCCAGATACAACTGCACCATTGCTCTGGTAAGTGCTTCTGAGTAGCCACGTAAACTAGGGATAATCTTAAGAACAGCGCTGTTGAAAGTTCCATATATTTGTTGTAGGGAAACTTCTCCGGGGTAATCTACCATGATTAATGGAGCATGCCTTAGGAATCGTGCGCCCAGAGGCGTTCGGCCAGCATCAGTAGGGGGGTTACATGCTCCGACAAACTGGATGCGCTCAAGGGTAACCCATGTTTTATCTGACGTCCTCCAAAACCCGTTCTGCTCCACTAGTTGCCGTAGAAAAGAGATGGCTCTTTGTGTCCCATATTTATCTGGGGCAGGAAGGTTGATTTCGTCGCAGAACAGCACCAGCCATCTTCCAATCTGTGTAGGGGACATGACAACCCCATTGAGAGTCTTTCTATATTCACAGTACTGATCGAACGTCTTGATGAGTAGGTCCGGTGTAGTTGCGCTGGAGAAATTGAGGCCGACAACTTCCATGTTGGGCAATTTCCGCAAGGCACTGAACAGAGTCATAGTCTTGCCAGATCCTGGAGGACCGCACAGAATCAGCGGTTTATGTTCCGCAAGCCAGGAGTATAAGATATCTTCATGACGGACTGTGTCTAGGGTTGGTATAACGACATCAGTCTGAGAAATCGAATGAGTGTTGATTTCAATGTTTGGTACGTGCGACTGCCAAGGCGTCCAGTCGGCTTGAGGAAGGGAAACGTCGTAGTCGATAAGGGATGATGATTCACTGAGGAGTGGGGTGTTAAATGTTGTGAGAGCAGCTATAACTTCGCCAAATGCCTTCCTTTCTTTCATTGGGCAGTCTCCGGCCAACGCCCATACCAGAGCTAGAAGTGTTTTTTTGGAGATGAATGATTCGACCTGCTCGGAATCTAATGAGAAGTCTTCGTGTTGCAGGTTGTAGTCTATAATTGTTCTACAAGCCTTGTTCAGCAGAGAGAACAGAGTATTCACGGCCCTAATCTCTGTGAATTCCATGATGTGGCTTAATCCGCAAGCTTCTCTAAGAGCGTTCTCGAGGAGATGTTCGGTACCGAAATAGTGCTGCAGGAGGTCTGCGACTTGACTTTGCACAATAAGTGCGCTCGCCGAAGCTTGGCCAGCTGTATCTTCGTCAAGCTCATCGAAAGCTGTACTTCGAAGGCCCTGGAGGTAATGTGATAGCATCATGTCTGACGTGACAGTATCATCGCTAAACCAAACCATGCCACACCGACTTACAGTAGCGAGAGTTGCGTACTTGAGCGTCTCCACTTCGAATAGAATACGAACGTTTGGTGGCAGATTCAGTCGTTCACCATTAGGCAGTGTCAACAACTTGTTATCGTCTAGAACACTGTTGAGATTCTCCACCCATTCCGGATCCACATCGCCATCGAAAACGATCCAATGTCGTTTGGCGTCCTCCCCGCGCAGGTTGTCTACAATCTTTCTGAGAATGCTTGTGAATAAACCGTCTGTCCATTCGCGGGTTGTGCTATCGAGGCTACCATAGAGAGCTTCCTTAGACATTACCTTTGAGTCTATGATGTGGTAAACACCTTCTACCCCTTCGATGCATTGAAGCGCCCGTAGCAAGACTTTCCAGATGGCCGATTTTCCAGAGCCTGAATCACCAACCATCATTACACCATGATGAATGGCTTGAATCTGATATAGTTGGACTATCTTGGTCATCCAGGTTTCATTGATCACTAGGTGTCTCTCTGTTGCTTCGATACGAATAGCGTTCTGCAACTTTTCCAGATTCGCAGAAACGTACCGGATACCCGGGAAGGAATCTAGCTCAATGCTTTTCATAGTCTCGACATCATCGCGAATCAACTTTGGGGCGATAGTCTCACGAATACTCTGCACGATGATCTGAGCCTCTAGGGTTTCCTCAACATGCGAGCGCTCACGAGTTGCCGTGATTCGAATGCGCTTGAGACCACCTGAGCTTACCAGAACGCTCTTCAATGCCCGTAAGCCGAAGTCGTAATGAGCTTGCTTCGTCAGTTGGGCTGCACAGTGGTCGAAGAAAGGTACAGCTTGCTTTGCAAGTTGCTTGGCATATTTGAATCCCTGAGAATAAAGCATGACTTCGGCAATTAGCTCTTTGTCCGGTTTAGACATGGCTACACTACGGAAAAGCTTCTTCAAATTGTCCGGCAGGTTGGATCGGCCTGCATAGCCTGGGTTCATGGTAATGAAGATGCCAGTGTTGCTGTTGACGGCGAATTGCCTCCCGACTAGCTCGACTTGCGCGTTCGCTTCGTTAGAACCTCTCTTCAAGCCAAGTTGAATATTCTGAATCTGCTGAGACACAGCCGAGAGTATACGCTCTTCCAACCGATTGAACTCGTCAAAGCACCCCCAAGCACCAACCTGACAAATGCCGAGGAAAATACGTCCCATTGCCTGGAAGTCAAAAGTATCATCACAGCAGAACACAAGCGTAAACCTACCGAGCTGCACTCCAAGAGCTTTGACTGATTCGGTCTTACCAGTTCCCGCAGGACCGTACGGAGACCCTCCTAGGCGTTGAGCCATGGCTTGTGTCAGTGTAAGAAAGCAGCGATCCGTCAGCGGCGTACGAACTAGTCGTTCGGGCACACCAAGGTACTCAAATCCGTACGCAAGATCGGCATTTGCCATTTTGATTCGCAGGCGATCGATGAAGTCGCCTTCCGGCAAGTATACGTATCGCATCTGTAGCAGCCACATATAATGGAATGGCGAAGTCGCGCCAGCGCTGATTAGCTTCCCAATAACATCGCGCTGATGAACGAACTCTGTTATGAGATGCTCGCACTTTCTCCTAACCAATAGTTCTAGATCTCCTAGCACGACTGAAGCTAGCAGTTCAAGTATCTTGACTTGTGTATCGTAAAGAGCGTCCATACCGGCACCACCAGAAGCCAGAGCCAACTCAACCGACGTAGTCCATGCGACCTGAGTGGCCAATACAACAATCTGGGCAGGGAACTTGGTAAGATAGCCATCAAGAGCGATCCGATCGATATCAGTGGCGTCGCATATGGCTTGGAACGATAGTACGGCTTCACCAAGAAGTTCTGCTAACGACATCTTCATGTTGTTCTCCAAAGCGGCTAGCCAATCGTTTATTTTTGGCGTCTTGACAAGGGAGACTGGCCGCTTCAGATACACCTCTTCGCCCTCTTTGGAAGTGAATCCCGTTATCGTCGACTCTTCATCCATAAGAAGCCCCGATAAGCCTGCAAACATTTTTCGGAAGTGTTTCGCAATCCTCATGGTGTCGTTGCTGTTACCAATAATCTCAAGTAGGTCCTCATCACCTACGAAGTAGAATCTAGGGAATGAAATGCGTTCACGCTCAAGATACTCTCCTAGTGCCTTTTGAATCTTGTTGAGTAGCTCGGCAAGGCGCTCTAAGGACTTCTGCACTCCCGAGATGTTCAGGACATCTAGCACGAAAGGAGACTTGTAGACCTTCTTCAAAACAGCAAAGAACTCCGAGTTAATGTTTTGGAAGCGAGAGGATTCGATGGGCAACAAATGTTTTATATCCACATTCCCTGTAAAGACCCCCTCCAGATACACCCATTGTCGTTGCACATCAATCCAGACGTCGAAAAGTACGTGGACACGATTCAATTTATCCTCCCAAGTTGACGCCTCTTCCTCGAATTCTTTATAGTAAGGGGAATGTCTCATGGCCTGTAAAGAATTCAGATTCTCACTGCATTTGGCGAATAGATCGTCCCAACCGCGTATCAGCCGGCATTTGTTTTGGTAATTGACAAGATCCAAAGAATAATTCTGCCATGTGTCTCGAACTTGCTTCAAGAACTCTTCCAAGGCCATTTCCCCTTGCGCCTGCGCAACAATATCACGAATTGTTGGTTCACTGGCGACTAATTGAAGATCCCAAACATTTCCCAGGCTCATTGACATCGGGGAATACCTCTTTCCAGGTTTGAGGGCTTTGAAGATCCTAACCCAGTGACGATCGCGCACTGCTTCTGATTTCATGTCCGATAAGAGAGGATTGACCTTCAGAAATTGCCGTAGGATCGATTGTACATGCTCGAAGGCGGCATATTGACGCATGCGACTCGGCATATCTTTCGTCATCTTAATAAGGCCATCGAGGGACTGGCGCAGTTTTCTTGGCTGTACGCTAGACCATAGTGTATCACGAAGTTCATTTACGCTATTCCATATTGTTGATAAAGCATCCCACACAGAGGTAAAATCTTGCACTTCTTCCAGAATTGTAGAAAGAATGTTGTTGGGGCTGCTTGGTAGATCCAGGGCCTCTTTGGCTTTAGTCACCATATCTGATTCTGACCGTAGTGTTGTGAGTCGCGACTGAAAAGACTTCAGGGTCGAGGATGCTACTGCCGGAGGAATGTTTCCAGATACTGGCTTCTCTTCGTTCCATTGGGCCAGGACCTCCCCAATCTTTCCGCCAACCACCTTGTCCTCTGTTGAGATCTTCGCGCGTAGAGCATCGGTCTGGTCATCCACGATCTTTACCTTCCGGCTCAGAATCTCATTTAGGGCAACCCACTCATGATCGACTTGCTCGACAGATAACCAGTCTGCTGCAAATTGGTATCGTTGCCGGGTAAGAGTTGTCTGACCTTGACGGAAAAGATCAACCTCCGGCTCCCACACTTCTACTTTCCTCCTGCACTGTTGGACAATTGTAATAAAAGAAACTGCCTGAGCGGTAGAAGATGCCTCCAGCGATTGGCCTTCAAGATCTCTGCGAGCCTTTTCGATTTCGGCGTGTATATCTCGCATGCGATTTCCTAACCGTCCAGCAAACTTCAAGAGTATCTCATGCTGCCAATGATCGTATTTGGCATTGACCTTGGTTTGAACTTGCTCATAATCAATGGTTACCGATCCAAAAGAGCGAGTCGACTCTGAGGTATCGAACGTTGTTCGGGTCTTTCGAATCTCTTGCAACAAGTGGAGCCATTTCTCGAGGTCCTCTCCAAGAACTTCATATACATGTTCCGATTGAAGATCCCATAACGACTGAAATTGAAGCCATTTGTCCACATAATTAGTGACTTCGCGTAGCTTATCTTCAACGGCGTTGTATACCGCCGATAGATCATCCATGCAGAGCCCAGGAAGGTACGTGAATTGTACCTTGGAAGACCCAGTACTTGGAATATCGACCTTCATCTCATATCTTGAAGACATGACGATGGGAAGGTCACACACGACACCAAGCCATCCGTGCAACTGGGATAACCAACTGGCGCGAGCGTATTCTGGGGGAGGATCGAGATAGATGACTTGATTGCGCATGGATATTTCGTGGATAAGCTGTTGCAGTCTTGGAGCACTATCATCTCCTTGCTCTTGCACCGCTCGTCTATGCGTACTATCATCGTTCGCACCGTCCTGCTTCGATTTGACGAACGCCTCGACCCAGGAATGCATTGCTTTTCGAAGGCGCTCGAGTAGAATAATCTCAATCTTTTTGTTAGTCTCACTAACCCAAAAAGGTAGGTTTGAATAATTTTCAAGGTTCAGCTGGTCCACTGCAGTCTGAATGACCTCAAGTCGTGCAGTGAAATCGGAAGTATTATATGGACAGCTCCATAGGTCAGTCAACGCATGCTGAATTTTAGTGTAGGCTCCTTCTAGGGTGGACGTCTTGCTTTGCAGTATCGAAGCGACAGCCGCGAAATCTCGGACAAATTGGACGTGCTTACTTTCGCTGCGGCCAGCAGAAGCAGCTCGTGTCGTGGGACCACTTGAAAGATGAGAGATATGTTTGACTTGGACATCGTAAGAGTGCACAAATGATTCCCATTTCAGAGTCACCCCTTTGATTATAAGGTTCTGTACTTCCTTCTGATACCCGTTAAGAAGAATATTAACAGGAGACATTGAATCGATGACACGGCTGGTCTGGGCTAGACTGCGCACGCTTTCCATCAAGCTTACAGCATAGGGGTAAACGCGCTTTGCCTCCTTTGATATGCTGCTGATAGCATGGGGGACCTGATAGTTCAACCATATTAGATTCCTCACCTCTTTGAAGAGAGCAATAACTTGGGGATCGAAATTGATCGTCAATTCTAAAGAGTTCCCAAGCGCGCGATTTCTCGTTATACCGAAGAGTCGACCGGTGATCGAGATCCTGCGTCTCGTGACCTCGTGTAACCATGATTCGAAGATAGGTCGTGTGTCAAGTTTCTTGCGGAACATACTGCTTTCAGCCTGCAGCTTCTGTCCTTCCGAGTGAAGGGTCCAGTCTTTACCAAGCACGTCTTCAACCCTTCCCATGTAGCCGTCAAGCTGTCGCTCGATTTGACGAGCCCAGATGATAGCACCGGCTACTGGAGGGAGATCTCGAAGCTGTGCCATTGCGTGTGCCTCAGAATGCCCGTATTGCTGCTTAAAACGTTCGTGCAACGCGGCTATATCGTGCTTGACATTATCGATGAGCCGGGACTGATATTCACTGATCGCTCCGCGGATTTTCGGGCGAACGAACAATGCATTGAATTTCGAAAAAACACGGAACATCTCATTGGCTGTCTTTGCCGTTGCTAGACGATCTCTGAGACGAGCGATGATGGAATTTTCAACCCTCGAAGTCCGTTCGTTATACGTGACCTCTGCCTGTATCCAAATTTGCGTTCCTTCTGGGGAGACATCAAGGACGTCTACATCCTTGAGAGCAGCGTATGCTTGGGTTACTTCCTCCACTGCATCAACATCGCCAATCTCCTCAACCAAAACGACCTGCTCACCACCGAAGTCTTGGGCGGAAGCGGCGTGTGAAGGTTTGGTCCCTAAAACATTGATAATGGTTCTCTGCAGCTGCTCATGATTGACACGGAAAGTGTTGACATAGTTCAGACGCTCCTGTAACTTTCCATGGCGAGAAACCACTTTGATTGGGATAAACTTTTCCGCCCTTCGCCGAGTCACCTCACGAGCGACATTGGTAAAATCTTTGACATTCTCATCCCAGGTTGTCCAAATGCCTTCCGCGGTTTCCATCACAGTCTCAAAATCCTTGAAATCCAGGTGCATCAGAGTCCGACCATGGAGAAGCGAGCGAAGCTGGGTTTCGAGATCTCCTGAAATAGCTGTAACAAGTGGTAGCGCACGAGCAATAGGGTAAGGGCAGATCCGGAGTTTTCTATTGAGGTGGTTGAATACCGAAACAACAGCATCCTGTATCTTGTGTAGCGACGTCGCGGCCAGCAGCTCGTCCAAAGGAAAGTCACGCATCAGCTGATTGTACTTTTGGACCTTGTCTGAGGAATCTTTTAGCCCAGTATCCGCACTGAAGCTGACGGTAGCTTGGAACCGCTTTGCATGACGCAGTATTTCCATAGTCAGTTGAACGCCATCGCTCTTCAATTGCATTTCGATGCCCTCTAAGGCGGACTCCATTGATAGCCAGAAATTGATCTCCTGGGCTGCTGAACCGCTGTCAGGATCCCGAGACATTTTCGTGATTGATTGTATAGACTTGATCCAGCCATTGACCGTGTTTTGTAGGTCGTTTAAGAATCTGCTATCGGTCAAAAGTTCGGAGGGTATAAGATCAATCGTTGGCTTGATACTTTGACTAGAAGCAGATAATATGGCCTCCTGAATAACATCTGGAAGTGGTAGTACCAGTTCAGGTATCTCGATGTTCTGCTGTAGATGGAGCAAGCTAAGTTCTAACTCCGCAAGCTTTTTCTTGGTTCCAGGCACGCCAGTTCTGCCATCGGTATCTGGGCGGCCCCTGCTGCCGTCTAGCAATCTCTGGCTCTGTGTGTAGGCATCGAAATATGGAGATAATGCTAGATGTATTATGGAGTGCAAGACCTCGTAAGCAGAGACTGGAGCTCCCTGAGCGGTGTTTGAGTCGTGAAGTGTACCCAAACCTGGAAGATTAATGACCTGGATCTGTGCTGCAAGCGGCATACGAGGATCAATCGGGTGCGGACGCTTGATTAATGCCACAGAGGCGGTCGTGGTGGACGAATATGATATCTCGGACGATAGTGTGTAGGTATAGTGGGTGACATTTCCTGGAACCAGAGATCAGTGTACAACTCCCATCCGTGAGAAGGCCATTACTTACCTGATGAACCGTGAGAGCCACCTTCTATCGACTCTGTAAGAATGACATCTTTTTGTACATATATAGCAACCTGCGACTCCGAGGCAAAGCGTGTGCATCGTTGTACAGTATCATGCTTTTTTGAGGTCGACAGCAAGCTTCCAGAACTCTCCAAATCTTCTGTAGAGGCTCCTAGTGTAATCTCCAGTAGGTCCACAAGATGCCGTATCACAAGGTCTGGATTTATGGTAGTTACTGAGCTTGAGGACGGGGCATGCCCGTTCGCCCCTGGAGATACCACTTCCATGGTAGATATCAGCGTCAATTATTTGAGGCTTCTCGTGGATAGACAGCAATAGAAAACGGCTTCATCATGTTGCCCACGATTTGGTGACGCCAGTGGAGCTGTCTGGTCGTCAGTAGTCGTTGTAGGGAACCTTCGTAAAAGGTTGTGAGTGTTGACGGGTAAATCTTTAATATTCAGATAACGCGCCGGCAGGGGGGACCGCGGTAAGTCCTGATAAATCAACAGCCAGCAGCTAACTCCACGTTCTCTCAAGTGTTATGCATCTTCAAATCACCTGTAACAACTTTTCCAATTACGATAAAAATATTTCATTATCTCAAATTTATCATGACAATCGTACTAATTATGGTAAGATCTACGGTAGAGTAGGTCATGCGTGCTGAAGCTGTTTTGCATTGAGTACAATGAAACGGAAATTTCGCGAACAGGTAGGGTTCATAATTAGGAGATGAAGGTAGCCTCTGAGAAGAGAGTTCCCTCCTCAACCTTCTCTACCCCGTCGATATTGATTTTTAGAGCGAGTCTTTGTTGTGGAGAATACTGTGACTATTCATTAGCAGGGCATTGTGTTTTCAATGAAGACAGACAGCTGCATACCTGGTAGATATACGGCTTTGTCCCTGCCACGCCGCCGACGATGGTTTTGACGAAACCCGGAACTTTCGCCATCACGTCGACCTTATCAAGTCTCTTGCCCAAGCTGCCCCCCAACTCCGCATTCACAGGCTTACCATCTTTGGTTTTCCCACTCCACAAAAATTTTACTGCACCAGGCTCGGGCCAGTCATTGTCTGGATCTTCCTTTATCTCTGTATGCTGTGCAGAATGACCGGAGCCTGCACAAATAATTTCTCCATCCGTGGCGATCCCACCTACACTAACAACGGTCGATCCATACGAAGGAGGTGTGGTGTATTCCATCATAACTGCAGAATATGTAGGGGATTGGAAGTCAACAAAGTTCCACTTTGCGGCTGCGCATTATCAGCGAACCAATAGGTACTATTTGGATCTGGGTACATGTATACCAGCATGATGAGGTTTCATTCCCTGCAGAGCATGGACGAAGAAACCTCTGCCCTGAAAATTCACTTCTCCCGCTTTGGTAATAATACTTCCATCAACCTTACATCGAGGCCAAAACGCATGTCTCATGGAACCCCAAGGATTTTGTGGATCAGTGCCAAAATAGCTTTTGCCGTCTTGGCCAACATGAAAACCAGGTGCTGTCCGTGTTATAGTCAAGTTGACAATGCTAGCTTCATTTGTGACGGACTTGACCAAGTAGGAAGTTCCATCTTCACTGAGAGTAACAGCACAGCCATCGGCATAGAATGAGAGCTTCTTATCGTCGAAACCATAGCTATCTAATGGGTCAGAAGACCAGAGCGGTGGGGTCTGTCCATCGGGATAGAAAATCTTGGTGTTGAACTGACATGTGGTCCGCATACCGCTGATGGATGGAAGAAAATCAGCAACTGCCACTGCCTATAAGCGGCTCTCTGCATGAAGTCTCACGCTACATTACTGTAGATTACTTGGGCCATGCCAATATGACCGCTTTCGGCCATGAGATAGAAGGTCTGTGTCTCCACACATGTGGAACCCATAGCAGCCCATTCTAAGTCCTCTGGTTTCAATTCTGTGTATGGGACTGTCTCAGCTTGTTTAGCTACCGACTGGATTGCTGAAGGCCCATAGATGGGCTCTTGCGTTCCGGCAACGTTCGCGACCCTGTCACTATCAGTCCCATGTTGGTTCAATACAGTTTGAAATCATGAACTTGCTGCTGTTTGATCCAATTCATGTTTGTGGGGTGAACTATCTACAATGTGAAATCTGTAGATAATAACAATCAAGAGGCAGATTACCAGCCATATACATACTGCACGCGCAGGGCAGCGTCATTATTGGCGTATCGGATTTTGGACGGGCCGAGCCGTTGCTACGAGCTTTCGCCGATCATCCGGAGTACAACTGAAATGTCTGATTCACGGGCTGCTCGACACACCGTAACACCTATCAACCCCCTAGATCATTACGGTTCCTGCTCATACAACCTCCTTGATCAAGCAGTTATACACGTATCAACTTCGGAGACGAACAGTCTGGACCATTTTCCTACAAAGGTATCACGACACAGGAGCCCAGGTGACGAGGACAAATAACTTCATTCTGGCGCGTGCCTTTTGTATACGTTGATTTATACGAAGCTTTGCCGAAGAATACGGTCTTTCTAGGGAAGAATTGGGCAATTTTTGAGGACCTCATCCGCGTCACAACATGGCTCGAAAACCAATAGCGAGGGATCAGATAGTGAAGCTCATAGTAGGAGCAGGCCAAGCCAGTCCAAGCCCTCCAGTGGGACCGGCCCTGGGTAGCAAAGGAGTCAAGAGCATGGATTTCTGCAAAGTTCGTTGTGCAAACCCCTATGAGAAGATTACCTCCTCATCTGCTGGTAGGAATTCAATGCACGTACTGCACACATGACGCCTGGTATCCCAATACCTGCCCGAGTGACCGTGCGGCCAGACCGATCCTTTCATTTCGAACTCCGTACACCTACTACATCGTATCTACTATTGCAAGCAGCTAGCGTCGAGGCACGGAAGAGCAAAATAAGAGGTGCCATGCAGCCCGGGAAAGAAAGTATTGGGGATATTTCTTTGAAACACGTTTACGATATAGCGAACATCAAGAGCTCAGAGTTGAGGTTATCCGGACTGAGTTTGCAAGGACTGTGCAAGAGCGTTATCGGACAAGCACAGTCGATTGGCATCACCGTTGTACCATAGTTGTTCTGCATCGAACACTTCGTCTGTTACACGGGCGTTGCTTCCACGTACATACTCTACAAGCCTCAATGCTTGCCCACCAAGTCCTCGCAATCACATTATCACCGCATAGCTACCTAGGTAATTAAGGCGTGCTATGGTATAATTACAGTAGCTCCACAATATCTAACCTGACGTACTAGCCCATCAATGATTCACGATAGGGTTCAGAGCTAGAAGAAATTTCTGATTAGAGAATTCAATCTCACTGGATATTTTCGCATAGTTTAGGTACCTAGGTTAGGGCTTGTATTTTACAATTTCCGGCGACTTTCACATTTGAACGATAGCCGTGTCCCGAGAGAATGTAAAGTGAAGACTTCAAAACGTATCAAGGTATCCAGGCTTGCCAGGTAAGGCAAGCGTGCTAAAGTAAGCTAGGCGTGGTAAGGTAAGGTAGAACTATACGGTATTGGGGTTAGTACACGTCTGAGAACCCAAGCACAATGGGCCCCCTCGGGAGTGAAAGGCGGGATCTGCATACATACATATGTTTATCGGCCCTACAAATACCACTGCGTGATTCCGCCTCGGCAGTGCTAAACAACGTCAACATCGAGTATCTGATTCATCCCACTATTAATAATCTTTAGTGTCAATATTTCTTTCCCATAGAGTACCCAATCATCGCAACATTCCCAGTATTGGGGTTTCTGAGGAGTCACTCGACAAAGAATCTTCTTATAGGAGCCGAATCTCCGAGCGGACTTCTGCTCCTCGTTTACATCAACGCTCCTCTGGGCCGGCTCGCTATGGGAGTTGATTGAGCCTTGAGTTGATCTCATCTAAGGCTGTTGTTGCCGAATGCTGCTACCTCTCTGAAGGCTCTCGGATTGTTAAACAAGTAGGCGCATCCTCGCCGGCGACAAGCACCAGGCAATCCTACTTCTCGTACTTGAGCTAGCTTAAGGGCGCCAGATTTCTTTACTTCAAAACTACTCAGGAAGACATACGAGGTCCTGAGCATTGACTGCTTCGGAAAGCTCTTACCTACAATCCTCTCAGAATGAACTTAGCCGACCCCCAACCTATTCATGACGAAGAAAATACCAGCACAGTAAAAGGTTTACTCAGCTTCCTCTGAAATTGTGTCGTTAAGATGACTGATGGGTACATGTAGATAGCAGACGTCTTGTACCAAGCTTCGACCTTGGCGACACACAGACTACGTGTGCAGCTCCACAATCAGAGTCAGGCCAGCCGCAAGCTGTTCGGTTTGCGTCTGTGAATCAAGAGATAGAACCGGAACAAAGCTTGCAACCAACGATGACGCCAGCCTCGGATGATAATGCAATGACAACGGATCAACTTAGTCCTGGAGCACAAGCGGAGATCAGGCAGCTTTCTCGGGGATTATACGACGTTCATTTAAAGCAAAATATGCAAAGACGAATGAGCAACTTTGCTTACGAACCAGTATCTTTACCAACTTCAAGGGTAAGCAGAACGATGCACTATCTCTCGAGCGCCATGAAAGCTATGTATATCATCTCGACGAGTCTCCTAGCCTGTCTATGGCTACAGCAGTAGAGCGTTCTTTCTGTTATGGACGAGATTTTATCCTTCACCTTTATCGAGCAGATGCTGTACACGCCTATCTTCAATACAACTCATGCTCACAACTTTCATCATCATCAATATATACTACCATTAGCCATATCATGTTTGTTTCTCATGGATGCTGCTACGTGACCGTCATCGTTATGTTCAAGCTGACACCTGCGCTCAGGTGCCCTCTAATGAATCAAGTCCTTACATCAGCTCGCGAGAGGCCACGAGGTCCGTCGGACCGTCTCCACAGCTCTCTCCACCGTCGTCGACCATGCCTACTCCGCCTCTTACACCCTCAGCATCGCATACTCGAGAAAGGCAAGCTGGTCCTGTCGATGCCTTGGGCGCGGGTCTGACGAAACTACACCCCAATGTCATACAAATAGCTCCCCAGATTGCGGCTGAAACGGGGACAATGCCGGCAGCAGTACCAGCAGAAGTCTCTGATCCGAATGTAGTATCAAGTGCTGCGACATCGAGACCGTCTTCCGCTTCTGACGAGGCATCTATACGTCCACCTCCACTCTCCCAAGGGTCTGGTGTTCACGCATCAGCGTTTACTGTCGGGCCTAGTGAGGGGTCAGTTGTGCCTTCCCGGGAGCCGAGTCCTTCGCATACTCTTGGAGGGCGATCTGGTACAACTACGCCCCCAACTGGTGCCGGTAGACCATTCGCACCGGGGGGAGACCGGGACGATCCATATGCACGGAGTAAGAGGCCTCCGCAATCAAAAAACTTAGATTCTATTGACTCCAGATTCGTTTTTGGTGGCAAGGACAGTCGTCGCCGCTCAGCCATAATACCAACGTCAGGATCTTCCAATTCCTTACCCCGCCCAAGCAGTGGTCATGATTTAAGATCTCAGGAGAAGCATCAATCAACTTTCTCGTTACATTCGCTAGCTGGAAAGAAAGACCACCTTGGCCATCTCCACGACGATAGTACTGCAAGCCTGGGCGCAAAGCCCCATGGGTCCATGTCAGAACTGAAACGTTTCTTCCGACTGGGACATCATAAGTCCAAGGGGTCTTACACATCATCTGCTAAAGCATCAGCCAACAACACAGGCTCTCGAACGCCGCCACACCAGCTTCCCCCTGCGAATGTACCTTTTGCCGATGATCACGGCCTTCAAACGAAATATGGCAAATTTGGGAAAGTCCTTGGTTCTGGTGCCGGAGGATCCGTCCGATTAATGAAAAGGAGTAACGACGGCAAAACATTTGCGGTAAAGCAATTTCGAGATCGACATTCTTATGAGACTGAGCGCGAGTACGCAAAGAAGGTCACTGCAGAGTTCTGTATTGGATCCACCTTGCACCACGGGAACATCATCGAAACTCTTGACATTGTGCACGAGAGAGGCCATTGGTATGAGGTCATGGAGTACGCACCTTTTGATCTGTTTGCCATTGTGATGACTGGCAAAATGTCAAAAGAAGAGATTTCTTGCTCTTTTCTCCAGATTGTGAGTGGCGTGACTTACCTACATGAGATGGGCCTAGCGCACCGAGATCTCAAGCTAGACAATGTTGTGGTCAACGAGCACGGTATTATGAAGATCATTGACTTCGGGAGTGCCAGTGTCTTCAGATATCCCTTTGAGAATGACACTGTACATGCAAGTGGTATGTTTCATGCCGCCTTTGTGTGAATACTGCCGCTCACATCTTGCAGGTGTTGTTGGATCGGATCCTTACCTCGCTCCCGAAGTCTACGACAGCAGCAAGTACAACCCCGAGCCCGTAGACATTTGGTCCTTAGCCATCATATTTGCATGCATGTCTCTCCGCCGATTCCCCTGGAAGGCGCCTCGTCTCACCGATAATTCTTATAAGCTCTTTGTCTCCCCTTCCACCTCAGGAACACCACCTGCAGAAGCAGGATCAAGTAAAAGTTCAGATGGCAGATCGAGGTCCGAACCTATGATCAGTTCTGCTGCAGAGGAAGCGCGTCGTGGTTCAGCTCCACCAAATGACACGACATCGCGTCCACCATCTGGAGAAGAAGCCGGCAAGCACCACCACAGTCATCATCATAATCACCGCGAGGATCCGAAACCCCGAGCCGAGAACACTGAACCAACATCGACGCCGGCTCCTGCGCCGAGTTCGAAACCAGAAGTCATTAAGGGACCGTGGCGCTTACTGCGACTTTTACCCAGAGAGACGAGGACGATCATGGGGAAAATGCTCGAGGTCAATCCTAAAGCTAGGGCGACTTTAGTTGACATGATGGCCGACCCGTGGATTTCAAATACGCCGGTCTGTAGCCAGCAAGATGGGGGGAGAATTGTCCGGGCGCCCGGCCATGAACATACGCTTGAGCCGGGTACTGCATCCGCGCCTGAGAAATAATTCGGAATTGTTTGGCTCTTTCTCTTTCTGGCGTTTAAAGACGGAGGTAGATTGTGGGGCTTCTTCTGGGATTCTGGCGTATCACACCATTCCCGTGGTTAGAACCCCCTTTGTTGTTTTACGATGGCTATGACGCGTAGTGTACAGCAGCCTACTAAGGTAAATAGAGCAGTAAGTACATAAGCATTAATCGAATGAGTTCCACCTCAGACTTGCTGAAGTGTCACGACTCGATGAATTTCCCCCTAGTCCACCTCAAATAAAGGTCGAGGCGATCTTTTCGTTCACAGTACCTTCAGGAACCTTTTTGACCATAATGAATTATGCATGAAGCGGCTTCAAGGTTGCATTGCGGCTGATTCTCGGCCGGAATTTAGATAAAGTTAACGCCGATGAGGGTCAGGGTCAAGAGCCGTCGATTGGATTGCGGCACAGTTTCTTTTGACAGTAAGGTCGAGAGCACGCTCTGTTCTGTCTACATGGCTTCATTCTCCCTTAGATATCAATTACATGTACATTTTGGCTCCTTATGGCACGCAAGGCCCGCCAGCGCATCAGCTATGGTGAGGATATTCTGCCCAGACTTGCCTTCGCGGCAATGGAACACTTGAACTAACGTAAAAATCCCCGCCATAGTCTTACCACTTGCAAATTCCCCTGGAGGACATCGCCTTGGTGTCAATGGACTCGCGGTCGACCCAGATCGCTCAATCTTGTCTGTGATACCGCTGCTCGACTCTGGTTGGAGAGTTCCTAACTCTGCGACAGATATTCAGGCGGTCGAGACGGTCTCATATGCGCCTGGGATCTGAAGTTCGAATTCCACGACAGCTCTCCAGCTAATACCGACCTGCCTTCTCCGCCCCTGCCTGCTTCTAATCCTCCACCGAAGGCCGCTAAAGCTTCCACTTTCCGAAAACAGGTTCAGGCGCATACTCACTGGGTCAACGATATCATACTTACGCGGGATAATTCGGCACTAGTTTCAGCATCATCTGATATTACGGTGAAGGTATGGCGACCAGACGCCGAAGACCATCAAAGTCCAACGACTATAGGATTACATAGCGACTATGTGAAATGTCTTGCAACTCCGGGAACACATTCGGATTGGGTTGCATCAGGCGGCTTGGACCACAAAATATATGTCTGGGACTTGAATGGTGGTGGTGAAAAACTACATATAGATGTAGGGCAAGATGAAAATAGCGCCAAGGGCTCGATTTATGCCTTGAGCGTCCGTGGGTCGGTTATGGCGAGTGGAGGACCAGAGAGTATTGTCAGGTTGTGGGATCCGAAATCTGGAAAACGAATCACAAGTTTCGTGGGACACACCGATAATGTGCGAGACATCCTCATCAATCAGGACGGCGACAAGGTCATGACAGCTTCTTCAGATCAAACGGTCAAACTCTGGTCAATGACTGCAGGCAGATGCATGTATACGTTGACCATGCATAATGACAGCGTATGGTCACTTCATTCAGATCACCCTCAATTATCGATTTTCTATTCTGGCGATAGATCCGGCCTCGTTGCCAGAACAGATGTTCGTGGATGTTCGGATATGAATGATGGGTTATCCTTGGCTATCGCGCAGGAACATGAGGGTATCAATGAGCTAGTCGTCGCTGGAGACTGGGTCTGGACAGCAACTTCGAGTTCAAGCATTAATCGATGGAAAGATGTTGACACCACAGGTGAGATCGAATTCCAGGAGCCAGCTCGGTACAATCGAAACTCTATAGCCTCTCAATCGAAATCCCCTCCTCCACCTCATACATCACCTCTCAAAACAGCGCACAATAGAGAAAACAAGAAAGTACCCCTCAGCTGTGTCTTGAGAATCTCGAATAACGCAATCTTTCCGGGACAAGCAACCGGAGATGCCGAAGCCCCAACTATTTACTCTACAAGTATAAGAAAACCATCTGAAACAGTGCTGGAACATAACCTTGGAGTTGTTGTGGCGTTTCATGAGCTACCAGAAGAGACGATTGAAGGTCAAAACGGGCTGATTAAGCATGTAATGTTGAACGACAGAAAAAGAGTCTTGACCTTGGATACTGCGGGCGAGGTGATGATGTGGGATCTTCTCAAGGTAAGCCATCCGAAGCAAAGGGGAAATCGAATGCTGACTTGATGAAAGTGTATCCCCATTCAATCTTTTGGAAAACGGCATCTCGAAGATGTCACCCCCGAAGTCAACACCACGGAGAGTGTTGCCAACTGGTGCGGCGTGGACACAAGAACTGGGCGGCTGGCATGCGTTCTTGAAGAGAACTACTGCTTCGATGCGGAGATGTACATGGACGAGCTAAGAAGCGAAAATAGCGAAGAGTTCAAGGATGATCAACGGGGTAAGTCTACCTACAATCGAACCGTCAAGATTTCCACCATCTCCTTGTTCTCAACACAGTTCGTGATACAGACTGCGACTGCTTACTAACAAATGCATCAGTAAATTTTGGGAAATGGATCTTGCGCTATCTTTTCGCCAATCTTATAGACGTAGAGGTTCAGCGTGATGCAATTGTCAGGCAGAACATGATATCGAACTTGCAAACATCGAGCGGGCTACGAAGAGACAACGCACCTCCATTGATCCAGCTGCCTAACCCACCCATGCAAGAGTGGAAAGCCGAAACTCTCAATGATGATTCTCTAATTACACCACGTCCCGTGAACGGCAACCTCGTTCCCGCTATGACCCCGGGGCTCTCAATAGGTGTGGCCACTCCATACGTTGGTTCTACAAATTTCAGCTCGCCTTTACAAAATCATTTACCAAGGACGTCCGAAGAAGGCTCAGACCTCAACAAGCGCCTTTCAGGTCAGAGTCAACCCAGAAGCTCGACAGAAAAGCAACCAGATTATTTTTCCTCAGTCCCAAATCCCCAAAGTCCCTCTGACGCTCAAACAAAGGCCCCTTCCACGCCTGGAGATAGCTACTCTGAAGCAACATCACAGACATTGGTCGATGATGAGAGAAAAGGGGTTGATGATGAGAGAAAAGAGAAGCCCAAAAATATTAGCTCGCTCTTCGACAAGAAATTTCGTATGAATTTTCCAAAGAAGCTGGGGAGGACAACCACGGAAGCGAAGCCTGCCGCCGTCGATGAAAAGGCAGAAGAATCTGACATGTCGGAGGAAAAGGAAGAGAAAACTTTTGAAGAAAACTTTTTTGGTACGATTCAAAAGGTTAGACATGATTACGAGGAACATATTCGGATCAAACCATTCGATCCTCTTCCACCGGGGATAAGGCCAAGCCTTCCTCATGAAACTCCCGTGCTCAGCCTCCCACCGTCCACAACTATCATCATTCAAGAAGATCGGCCAGACTCCGGTGGCGTAGCAGATCTGTACAGGGGAACTGCTAGCTCCGTGGGACTGGATGTTGATCTCATTGAGAAGGCAGGGCCGAGATGGCTAGGAGATCTACTATTACAGGTGTGTTTATCCATAATTCTTCCACTTAGCCAACTCGGAATTAATAACGAATTTAGAACCAACTGCCACCCAAGGAAATCCAAAAAGTCTCGTTTGTTTTACTTCCTTACCAAGACCTCCTTCCTAGTATTGCTAGTGCAGATGGGTCAGTTGCAAAGGCACAAAACAAGCACCTGCACACTATGCTGATCAGAAAACAGTAACTCCCGACTTAATGCTAATCGCATGCTCCGAGCGAAGAAAATATGTGCATACGTGGCAGACCGCATAGAACCAAAAGTAGAAGAAAATAACGCAGCAAATGTAATGAGTCCAGATGAATATCTAGAGTTATGCTGCCAAAATCAGGTATGTCCGTCCTTACGTTCTGCATGCATTTAGCTCACGTGACATGTGCTGCTAGCTCGTTCCGAAGACGATGACCCTTGCAACTCTACGAGCCTATGTATGGAAGAATGGAGGAGATGTAATACTGTACTATAAGTCAAATGGCAGGAAGGCCAGCGTCGAAAAGCTCATCAATAAGGAGAATGGTGGAGATTTGCCGAAACTTAATGGCATGCCCGCAATGACCACATGATAGATACCCCAATTTTTTCAGACTTCTGCATGTATCCAGTATCATTCCGTCAATAATTCGGATTAGTACTCCAAAGCTTTACGCAGTCACCATACCCAAGAGTACTACATTACGAACAAGCGTGCCTCTAAGTATAGGCACTTGCACGGTCATCAATGCAATCACAACCACACTATCATCGACTCTCATTCAAGGCATTAAAAGCCCATTGATAACTTCCTAAGAATATTGCTCCTCCAGCCGAAATCCAGAAGATTCTAGGTCCGATCCCCGCAAAGAAGGCCCTAGGACCAGACTGCTTCAGTATGCTCATTAACAGTGGCACCACCGCCTGCTTTTCCCTCGCCAACATCATCCTCGTCTTCAGCACATCCAACGGCGTCGTCACGCCCGCCGCCACCGCCCCAGCCACGCTCCCAAAAACTCCGCTTTCTACCGCTGTAATCCTTTCCCTGCCTTCCGTCCTTCTTCTCCACTCCTTCATGCGCTCCCATAGCGGAAATTGTATGACCGTAAACGGTACCTCCCGCATCACGGTGATGCTCCAACCTCGGTACAGCTCCCTCCACACTCCCGCGACACCCACTGTACTCCTCCTCGCCAATATCGCTCTCAGCGCAGCCACAGAGCTAGCTTCTTGTAAAGCCTGCGCCCTCTGCTTCACGACCTCCGTCGGCACCCTCACCGCACAGGCAGCTACTTCCCCTACACTCGCTGCGACCATGTGTTCCACCGGCTCACTCCAATTTCCGAGCCTGGTTGCCCCTATTCTTCCTTGAATACTCGCATCGGCCTCCCTCCCTGTTTTGAAGAGCGCCTTCATCGATTCGTAGGAGACGAAGAAAAGAGCGGCGCCTGGGGCAGAGCCGATAAGAACAGAACCGACACCTGCGTAAATACCACGGAAACCGCCGGAGGAATAGAAGCCGGTGGAGGATTGGAGGCGAGTTTTCAGGGTGTCGATGGGGTAAAGAGTCAAGTCGACCGTCGTGCCGGCAAAGCCACCAGCGAGGAGAGCGCGGGCGAACGGGGAGTCGGTTTTGGCGGTCATTGCTTCAAATCATAGCCATGATAGAGCCCTCTACCAGGGCGAAAGTTGTCAATTAAAAGCATCATCGGAGTGTTGGACACGGTAGATACGAACATCGCTCATGGTCACCCGCAGTCTGGCTGCAGGGATGTTGCTCAGCCCTATCGGAGCTCTTGAGATGCCATTTTCCTTCAACACTACTGCCCGCAGCAATGGAATGATGCTCAATGTGGGTAGGAGATATATACCGTCTCCTGCGATTCGATATCCCGAATTCTGGGATGCTTTACGCTCAATATGGCCGGGACCATCGCGGCCCCACGAAGGCCCTAACAACAGAATTGGTTTGTAGGTTGGAAGTTATGTTTGGACTGTTAACTTACTACGAGAAGGGATTGCGGTCAGTGGCGGCCTCGATTCTATGGCCCTGGCAAGGCTCTGTATAGGCCCAAAGAATAGTGGTACTAAGCGCTTCATTGATTTCCACGCTTTTATCGTCGACCACAAAGCGCGGGCAGGGAGTACAGAAGAAGCAAAGCTCGTTGCATCCCGGCTGCAGGAGTGGGGTATAATCTTTAGATTTTTCGACTATTTCCAATGCTGACATGTAGAAGGCCTTGAGTCTACAATCCTTACACTACAATGGCCTTCCGAGATTGGGCCAGCAAAGCTCCCAAATTTCGAATCCGCAGCACGGCGACTACGGTATCAGGCATTGGGTAAAGCCTGCCGAGATAAGCGAATCCGGTCTCTGCTTTTAGCCCATCATAACGATGATCAGGCAGAGACTGTACTCTTACGGCTGGTCCGCGGCCAAGGGGGCTTTGGATTGAAGAGCATACAGTCGTCGGCGGAGATACCTGATTGTTGGGGTCAGCACGGAGTCCACCAGAGTGGATTTCGTGAAGATGATTTGCTTTGGAGGCCCACCAATGACCTTGATAGCAGCCGTAAGGACCAGGAAGAGGGTAGAAGCGTTCTAGACGACCGTCAAGTGATAACCAAGCCCGCCATTTACTTCGAGGATGGAGGTATCAGAATCTACAGACCTTTGCTGAAATTCAGCAAAGACCGGCTTCAATCAACCTGTCACCATTACCGGGTTCAATGGGTGGAGGATGAGACAAACCAGGACGCCAGTAGAACCCCTCGCAACGCCGTCCGGCAGCTTCTAAACAGCGGCAAGCTACCAAAAGCGCTTCAAAAATCCTCACTTCTAGCTGTTGTAGAACGCGTGCAAAAGCGTTCTGCGGACCGCATGCTTCATGCCGGAAAGCTGTTTCATAGAACCCAAATCTTGATGTTTGACCCACGGGCTGGTATGTTGATTGTTCGAATGCCGGCTCGAGTCGTACCAACCGAGCGCGTTTCCGAGGCGGTTCTCGAAGGAGAGCTCAAGAATTACAGATTCGAGGCTAGCCTTTTCCTCCGCAGCCTTCTGGAAATCGTTAGCCCAGAAGAAAAAATCTCCCTCCAACAACTCGAGTTCGCCCTCTGTTCCATTTTCCCTGATCTCGACGATCCAGAAGCCACAGCAGTAGATAAACGCATACTACCCTCCAATTTTACCACCCAAGGCGTTCAATTCCAACGTTGCATATCTCCCATAGAGGGAACTGACTCTCGTCACATTGAAGACCAGGAAGACCTCGATCCAGAATTTATTTGGGTCTTAACGCGACAGCCTGCCTGGCTATTGCGATACCCCACCCCTTCCTTGCCTCTCATCCCCATATCCTCAGCGCCAAACAATTTCTCACCAAACTCTTCCAGCACCTTCTCCCCATGGCACCTTTTCGACGGCCGCTTCTGGATCCGCGTTTCTCACTCCTCCCCACAACCCCTGGAAATCCGCCTCCCAAAACCTACAGACATAGCAACCCTGCGCGAAAGCTTCCGTGGCACGCCGCAGCGCCCCTACGTAGAGAGTAGATGGAAAAGGGCCGCGCCCGGCAAGATCAGATTTACGTTGCCTATAATTGCGGAGGCAGGGGAAGGGGGTAGGGTGCTTGCGATGCCGACGCTGGGGATTAGCGCTCCAGGAGTGAAGAGGGAGCTTAATTTGAGGTGGGAGGTTAGATACAAGAAAGTTGATTGGAAGGGGAAGTGGGTGACTATGGCGGGCAGGCGGAAGGGGTCTGGGAAGCAGAGGTTTTTGGAGCGGGGGGATAGGGCGGAGAAGAGAAATTCGTGGTCGGAGGAGAGTGTGGAGGAAACAGGAGAAGTTTCAGGAGATTAGGAAAGAATTGTGGTTCCTTGTACATATCAGAATCTTTTATTCTGAACATCCTGTCAAGCTCTCGTTGCGCCATTGAGATGGTCAACCCATCTGAAATCCATCTACTCCTCTTCTTTTGAATATTTATAAGTCTCGTACAACATTACCTTATCTTCTTCGTCTACTGAGGCAACTCTGTATCTCAAGAGCCCTCCTTGCTCTATACGTTCCTTCTCAATGTCTCGATTGGTTTCTACTGTCTTAGTAGAAGCAGAGGATTTACTTCTTTACGGTCTCAACTGGATCTTTGAGGTATGTTTTCAGGGTTTTTAATGTCGGATTCGTGGCAGTTGTATATTTTGGCTTTACAGATTTATCCTCTGCTGAACTTTTGGCAGGACGTTTGTTGGTGTTTTGCTTTGAATAACAGATAGCCCCTTCGCGAAATACAAGCAGAAGGATCTTGATTGATGTGTTTTCCGTCCCCCAACCTCTCCACAGTTCATGCTTGTTGAACAAATAAGCATTGTCAACTCAACCGTCACATTCCGTCCGCAATCTTCTCAAAAATACCAATCCCTTCGCTTCCCAGAGCCGTACCCACCGCCACAGCATCGGCGCCTACACTCCGCATCCGCCTGTACCCAGCCCCGTCCGATACGCCGCCTACGCCAATGATTTTAACATGTCTTAGTTCTTCATGCACATCCAGCATCTGCCGGATCTTGCGCACGTTTCCTAACGCTAGGGGGTGCAGTGCTGCGCCAGCCATGCCGCCGATGCCGGAGCCGTCGGCGGAGTTGATGGTCGGGGTTTCGTCAGGGGAGAGGATGAGACAGCTGCCTAGAGTGTTGGTGGCGGTGATGAATGAGATGGGGCAAGGAGTGGAGGATAGGAGGGCAGAGATGAGGTCGGTGAATTGGGCTTGGTGGGTATATGGGGGTGTTTTGATGCCGATTTCGAGGGGTTCGGCTTGGTTCTCAGTCGATTTCATGGCTTCGTTTAATGTGCGGAGATACTCTGATAGTTGGTCTTTGGAGTATGCTGGTGGTGGTTTGCCTCTGATGTTGGGGCATGAGAGATTGATTTCCATAAGGTATCCGTGCTTGGGTGATGGGCGTGAGCTCGAGAGTTGGCGGTAGCATTCGCTGACTTCGGAGGCTGAGCCGGTTACGGAAAAGATGATGGGTTTCCTGCCTCCATGGAAGTTGTCTCCAGTGGCGATTATTCGGGTAATTATGTGGATGTAGTCCCGAAGAGGAAGCGGGCTGTAACCGAGGGTGTTGAGGCTTGAGATGGGTGTTACGATGGTCTTTGATTGATCTTGAGCCTTTGGAGAATCCTTAATGGCCTTGCTATTGCTGTGCTGGGTCACGGCGTGGTTCTCGGCAAAGTAACAATGCTGGTGGATGCTATCGTCGTGCTGGAACCCGTTTAGGGTACATGTACGAGTTGTGACTGCACCGGTGTACGGGCAGTCGTAGAGGGCTTGGAGGTCCTCTTGGGTTGTTGCCCATGGGTTGGCGGAGTTCAGGAGAGGAAGGTTAAATGGTATCATTTCTGCTATGGCTTCCAATTCAGCAAAGCAAGATGTCAGAGGAAATGTAAGTGAAATGTTTTTATAGACTGGCGTAGAAAGGAAAGAGCGGTTATAATATAATTTTATGACTTTGATATTTGTAGAGACAGGAGCTGGTAAGCTCCTTGAGGAGAGTGTCAATGTAGAGGAGTACGATAACGAAGATCGCTGCATGACAGTTGGAAATAGATAAGCCGCACGACGAATAGAATCAAGCTGCCAAAACTTGGGTCTATGAAGCAGACATACTGTAGCTATTCAATGATAGAAGACACCTGACACTGTCCCAAAATGGGCATAAACCTCCTTGATGTTTGCACCCTGCCTGTTCCTTCGGCAACCCCAGATTTCGCGCTAATGCTCATTCGGCACGTCATATCAACCTTCCATCCCCAGCCCTCCCATTCTCTCTCAACCCACCAAAAGCCACAGTATCGATATCCCAAGATAACCTAATCATGCCTCCCTCCCGCCGCAAATCCTCCAACCCCCGCTCCGCCCAACAAACTCTCGCCTTCGGCCCCCGCACCTCCGCAAACAAAGTCACAAAACCCACTCTCCCGCCGTCTTCTTCCAAGAAACTCGACAAACCCGCCTCCGACACCCTCGTAAAAGCTTCATCAGAAGAAGTTTCAACGCCTGAGCCGTTGCCGGAAGATATTCCTAGTGCGGATGAAGTAAAGAAGGAGGAGGAGGTGGAACAACCTAGAGAACTTGCCATCAGAGAACAACCACCCGCGCGGACAGAAGCAGAGCAAAAAGCGTCAAAAGTCTCAGAAGTGCAGATTAAGAAGTACTGGAAAGCTAGAGAAGACGAACGCAAAGCCCCTCGAGGTACTTTCGCCTTCCCTTTCCCCATTTCCCCCTTTCCCCTCGATGCCACCCGAATGACCTAATCGCTAACCCCCCCTGCCCCCAGTCCACCAAGAATCCCTCACCGTCCACGAAAAGATCCTCCGCCACTTCGACCTCTCCTCCCAATACGGCCCCTGCATCGGCCTCCCGCGGCTGAAGCGCTGGAAGCGGGCTGACGGGCTGGGATTGCGGCCGCCGATCGAGGTGCTGGCGGTGCTGCTGAGGGAGGAGGAGAAGGGGAATCGGAAGGTGGAGAGGGCGTTCGTGGAGGGATTGTTGGGGAGTCGGTATGTTGTGGGGAGTGAGGGGTGAGGAAAGGGGGGGGGTTGTAGGGGGGGGATATTGTTGTATCTTGAGGAGATGGCGGAGGTGCTTGGGTGTACAAAAGAGTGTTCTTGATACTCACTTGGTTATGAGCACTGGCTAGGGAATCAGATACCCAAGCTTCTTTTCATGCTTATGTTTGCCATTCTCAAAGGAACACACGTGGCATCTCATCCAGCACGAAGGAATCAGCTCACCAAGAGACGTGATACAAGGAGCAAATTGCACGTCTAGTCACAGCCTAGCTAATCTTACATCGTCGGTTGAACCGCTCGGACCACCCTCTTGTACGATTTCACCAGCTGGGAATAATTTTCAACTCGGATGTGGACGTATGTAAGCATTTCTATCCCCAAGGAAAAGAGTCCTATTCAAGTCCGCCAGAATCCTTAATCTCAGCTATAAAGCTCCCGCAACAACCAGCTGTACTTCCTTCATATGATCGTTACCAAGACAAAACAAAGATCACGAGATAGATCAAGAAGCAAGCCAGAAAGCAGATCAAGAAGTAAATCAAGAAAGAGAAATCGAGAAACCAATCGCGCAGCCAATTGAGATAGCAAACGAGAAAGAATATCAAAAAGCAGATCAAAAAACCAAATTGAGAGCCCAAAGCGAGATATAACTCAAGAACTACATCAAGACATACTAAGACAAACCCCGAAACAAATCCCAAAAACGAGAATCACCCAAGCAACTCACAAAACCCCCCACAAGAAATTTACTCCTCCAAACCCAAATGCCCCCCAATCCCCCCTCCCCCTCCCCCTCCCCATCCCACAGCCCTACGCCCCAACCAACCACCTCACCCCTCCCACCACCCCCACAAACCCTACAAAGCCCACCACGATCTCCACCGACAGCATCACCGGCGCCCTACCCACCGTGTTCCTAACCACCTCACTCTTATTCGCACTCGGACCGATCGCTGTGCTTAGGGGCGGCGGTAGGCTGGTCGTGCTGGTGGTTGGAATGTCTTTGGGGGTGCTGGCGTTTATTGCTCCTTGTGTCGCCCTTGTGAGAGTACCTGTGAGGCTGGCTGCGGGGTTACTCGGGCGGTCTGTCGAGTGTGAGGTACTCGGCGAGGTTTCGGATCCTGCTGTAGCGGTTGCGTTGCTGCTTGTGCAGTTTTTGGCGGCGGAGATGCGAGTGTGGTGGGTGTGTAGGAATGGTATGGTCCGTGTATGATTACCCACAAGAACGGTCTGAGCGGGTGCAACCGCTGCTACCGGTGTAACGGTAACGGTGTGTGTGCTGGTTGTATACCGCGTAATTGTAATCGTGGGAGGGCAAGGGGGATTCGGATATACGGTCAAACTACAGTTGGGAGACGAAGAGCTGGCGGCCAGTGCCCGAGGAATGACATTAATAGCCTTGATGTTTGACTGGGATGGGAGAAGTGTGTCTGACCAGCGGGCGTTGATAGTTGCTAGCAGCCGTGGCAAGGTTGTTGTTTCGGAAGTGGGAACATGAGTATTGAATGACTTTGTCGGTGACGAGAAATGTGATGACGGAGAGGGAGATGTAGGACTTGTGCTGGTTCTGATAATGATTCCCGGTTTTGGACACCCATTCGGTATCACAATACCATCATACATCTCATCAACAGTAACATTCTTGGAACAAACGGGGCGGGTAGAGGTCACCAAGTCGTGTACTCTCGTTTTTGGGGTTTTGTCGGTGCGTTGGTTGGGGGCAAGAGTCTGCGGAGTGGATTAGCTTCTCCAGGGGAGTTGAATCTTAGGATATGGCTTACGGTGCCGGAGGTATTATAGAATGGGTCGGAATACTCAGCTGTGGATGTTAGAATTAGACCGGAAGCGGACATGAGAAAGGACAGTTTCATAACGATGTCTTGTATTTATTGGTTAAAAGAGAGCACAGTTGGTGGGTCTCGAAGTGATGGATACACCTGAGAAAATGTGAATGACGCCCGTTGGGTCACTCTACTCGGAGAAGACATGAGTGCTTATATGAACCAGGTCTTCCATACTCAGACTATAGAAAGTGGAGAAGATTTGCCAGCGAAACTGGTGAAAGAGAGTGGACTTCATACGCGGAAAGAGCTTTTACCTCTTCGGATATCAAGGATTTGGGTATAGCAATGTTAGAACAAATGGTGAGTTGCGTTTGACACAATGAATGAGCATCAGGAAGCGCCTCCGAGCAGTCGCTCTGGTTGCTTCATGGCCAATGCGACCACTGCCTCGATTGATTAACAGAAGAGCGCCTTCTAAACGCAACCTTCGCGCCTAAGAGTAGCAAAACGCACTTACAGTACTCAGTATGCGCGATCAACCCTACCATCTATGATACGATCAAATCAACCAGTAAACTCCTTAACATCGCCCTTGAATTTCCCCGGTGCCAATGCCAAAGGCACAATTCCGCTGACGTGCATGTCTGGGCCGTAAACGTGTATGTTCAGCTTCAGCTCCTCTCCGACGGCCTTGATGTTCCGGAGACCTTCTTGATAGTTGGGACCGGCACGACGAACCCATATCTGGACCTTGTGCTCGATCAAAGTAGAGGCAAATTCTCTCAAAGCGCGAATTACACCTTTGAAGGTAGATGCGACCTAGATCAAAGGTCAGCGCAATCACCTCTGTAAAACTTACTGGCCAAGCTTACGTTGGTGAAATTGGCAATACCACCGCCAATGAACAAAACCTTGCCTTCAGGGTGGGGAGGAGCACGTAACATAAGGTCAAGCACAGTTCGGGCGTAGTAGAAAGTCTGCGTTTCGGTGGGGGCACCTGAATATTCTCCATAATTGGCAAGCTCGTCGGCAAAGCCCGCGGAGGCGATAGCGTCAGCGTAGACGACTGAAGCGCCACCACCAGCTACAAGGGTCCATATACGACCTGAAGCGTTGAGAACAGTGAGCTTGAGAGACGCACCGGTCTTGGCGTCTAGTTCGGCGATGTATGCTTCTTCCTTGCTCATCTCACGTCCAAACGGTGCTGGGAACTCCATCGGTGGCCCTGCGTCAATGCTAACCTTGCCACTTAAAATAGTTACGGGGATACCCAAGGCTGCAGGTCCCCGAGCTACGGCCCATTTCACACCACATTCGAATTCGGCGGTCTGATCAAGTTTAGCGGCAAGATCGAGAAAGTGGACTTCGGCAGATGTTCCCTGAGCATTGGGGATGACGACAAGAGGGTTGATTTCGAGATAGGTGAATTGGCAGTCAACGTAGACAGCATACAGTCTTGAGATGAAATCAATTAGTACGTTGTGGACGCCCTTGGGGACTTTCTTCAGCAGAGTAGCCGCAAGCTGTTCATTTGAAGGATATTCCTTAAGGTCGACTGGGATGAGGATTTTCTCGGCTTTAGCATCCACATCACCGACATCCACTCCACCCTCATGGGTAAATAGGATCCAGTCTCCCTATACCAAACGGTTAGCGTTGCTCAGCTGCAGAGTGCTTTGCTCCGTGAGGAAGCTAGGAACAGAGGATTCACATACATCACGGACAGAGTTAATATTAATGTAGTACTCGGTATTATCTGGATGCGGTACAAAGGGTTCGACGAGGAACTGCCTTAGCACACCCTGTACGGTTTCGACTTGTTGGGCCTTTCCCGCGCGTTCTTGCACCCATGCTTTGGCTTCTGGCCATGTCTTGTTTAAAGCTAGCAGTCCACTCTTGCCGCGACGCTTGATCAGTTGGTCTGGTTTTGCTACGAATTTTGCATCTTTTGCTAACAGCCAAGGGTATGTAATTTCGGCCTGGTCGAGGACAGACTCGGCAGTGGCGTCTTCGGGGAAGTACAGCGATGCGAGCCTTGTCGGTGGGTTGTGGGTTCCAGAGGTAGGTAGAGGTGTTGGTTTTATGACGGGAGCTCGTGTGAGATGGTAGTTGAGGATCGCTTTGCCGTCAGCTTCGAGGATAGATTTGGCGGCCATTTTGGGATTAAGTCTGTAAACAAAGAGATGAGCTTAGTTGGTCATTAATTCGTCTTTATCATAGTAGATAATTTTGTTGAGAGTCCAGGTTACTTACAATTGGCCTTGTTTTCAAGCGCACAAGCTTTCGAGTCTTTACTTCTGAAAATAACCGTGGAAAGTATTTTCTGAGCTGGAATATGTTCTGTAAAAACTGTCAGATAATTCGTAGTATCGCAGTTGCGAATAATCAATCTGTTCAAGCAATTGTGGAAGAGCTCGGGGCGTTTTTGCTCAACTCACCGCTAATGAAGCTCGCCGAAGCTCACTACTGAGTCGTATTAGGTCGTGCTTCGGGGGATACTCCGTACAATCGGCCAGAGATCCTTGCAGCCCTACCAAGAATCTGCTCGATAACGATCGAGAACCTTAACAGTGTTCAAGGAAGATTCGAGGTTTTCACAGCGACCTACAGTCCATTAATATTTGTTCACGAGTCTTCCTTCCACTTTCACCAAGTTGGGACTCTCACTGAGAAAAGATCTCGCCGAAGAGTGCTGACTGCCCAAGCTAGACTGTTTTAGGGCTAGACCACCCCAGCTCGAGCTCAACACAGAAATGCCGGGACAAGAAAACAGCTAACGAGAGCTACTTACCCTTATCCGTATCCACCGAGAAGCTGCTCACCATCAATCTTTCGATTTTTGATAGCCACAATACCTGGTTCGGTACTCCAAAAAGCGAATCTCAGTCGGCGCAACTGCGAATCTTTCATGTCATCACAAGACTTCGAATTTCTGTAAGACTTTTAAGACTTCAATCCGAGGTTCTGCAAAACTCGGTCACCGTCACCGTCACCGTCACCGCTTCTCATTGTCTCAGTAAGTTCCAGCCTCATAATAATTCCCCTACTCGGGACCGACCTCACGCGAGTGTATGACTTTCAAGGCCAAAATTGAGAGCTGATTGCTCTTCGTTCTTCCTTAGATAGCCTCCAAAAAGCTTCTCCAAGTCGAATACCATGCCTTCAGCTGCGCCTACTACCAACGGCACGCCCATGGCGGCGAGCGCTTCAACACCCTCTACGAATGGCACCAACGGCAGCTCAAATGCCAGAACGGGGGGGTCTGCGAACGACAACATCCGCCGTTTCGTAGCTCCCAGCAGGCCACTTAGCCCTCGTGCTGAACACACTCTTTTCCATGACAAGACTCGATGTTTCGTCTAGTAAGAAACCCTCATGTTTAACATATCATTCGATTTCCGCTGACGCTCCGGTCATAGTGGTCTACAACCACGTGCTGTGCAGGGTATGCTGGACTTCGATTTTATCTGCAAGCGCAAAACCCCGTCTGTCGCCGGTATTATTTACACTTTCGGTGGTCAATTCGTCAGCAAAATGTCAGTACTAGAATAGTCCTTTTGCATCCTCGGATATCTTTGATGGAAGTGCTCATACTTGGCTGTAGGTATTGGGGAACAAGCGAGACTCTTCTGCCGGTGTACCAAGATGTCCAGAAAGCCATATCGAAGCATGACGACGTGGACACCGTGGTCAACTTCGCATCATCACGTAGTGTGTATAGCTCAACGATGGAGCTTATGGAATATCCTCAAATCAAGTCAATTGCCATTATCGCTGAGGGCGTACCGGAACGACGAGCGCGGGAGATTTTGCATGTCGCTCATAAGAAAGGAATCACCATCATTGGTCCGGCTACTGTTGGTGGCATTAAGCCTGGAGCGTTTAAGATTGGTAATACTGGAGGTATGATGGATAATATTGTTGCCTCGAAACTGTATCGCAAGGGCTCCGTGGGCTACGTCTCGAAATCCGGGGGTATGTCAAACGAGCTGAATAACATCATTTCCAATACCACAGACGGCGTCTACGAGGGTGTTGCTATTGGAGGTGACCGGTATCCCGGCACCACTTTCATTGACCACATGCTTCGGTACCAGGCGGATCCTGAATGTAAACTCTTGCTTCTCCTCGGTGAGGTTGGCGGTGTTGAGGAGTATCGCGTAATTGAGGCTGTGAAGAATGGAACAATTACCAAGCCCGTTGTTGCCTGGGCTATCGGTACTTGTGCCAGTATGTTCAAGACCGAAGTTCAATTCGGCCACGCTGGTTCTTTTGCCAACTCTCAGCTTGAGACTGCGGCTATGAAAAACAAGTCCATGAGGGAAGCCGGCTTCTTCGTTCCAGACACGTTTGAGGAGATGCCTGAGCTTCTTTCTCAAGTTTACCAGAGATTAGTTAAGCAAGGCACCATCAAACCACAACCCGAGCCTATTCCACCTAAGATTCCCATTGACTACTCCTGGGCACAAGAACTCGGTCTCATCCGTAAACCAGCCGCGTTCATTTCTACCATCTCCGATGACCGTGGCCAAGAACTTTTGTATGCTGGTATGCCCATCTCTGATGTCTTCAAGGAGGAAATTGGCATCGGTGGTGTCATGTCTCTGCTATGGTTCCGTCGCCGCCTACCTGACTACGCCAGTCGCTTCCTCGAGATGGTTCTCATGTTGACGGCTGACCATGGCCCAGCCGTCTCTGGAGCGATGAACACCATCATCACAACAAGAGCGGGGAAGGACCTTATTAGTGCTTTAGTCTCTGGTCTACTCACAATTGGTTCAAGATTCGGTGGTGCTCTGGATGGTGCTGCTGATGAATTTACCAAGGCCTTTGACAAGGGTCTTAGCCCTCGTGACTTTGTGGACACTATGAGGAAAGAAAACAAACTCAGTATGTCTTCCTGAAATCTACTCTGACATTCTCTTGCTAATCGTTGCAGTCCCCGGTATTGGCCACAAGGTCAAGTCTCGTAACAACCCCGATCTTCGCGTTGAACTCGTCAAAGAGTTTGTCCACAAGCGATTCCCCAGCTGCAAGATGCTTGATTATGCCATCGCCGTGGAGACTGTGACCACTTCTAAGAAGGACAACCTCATCCTTAACGTTGATGGTTGTGTCGCTGTCTGCTTCGTTGACCTGATGCGTAACTGCGGTGCCTTTAGTGCCGAGGAGGCTGAGGATTATTTGAGCATGGGCGTACTGAACGGATTGTTTGTGTTGGGTCGAAGCATCGGATTGATTGCACATTATCTTGACCAGAAGCGCCTGAGGACTGGGCTATACAGACATCCATGGGACGACATCACGTATCTATTGCCCAACCTGGCTGGAGGTGCAGCGCCAGGAAATGAAGGAAGAGTCGAAGTGACATTGTAAGGAGGTTGATCGAAGAAGAACGCGAGCTGTGATTTTGCTGTTGGCTTTCCGGGTTGCTTCTACCCGCCGGAGCTAGGAAGAGGTCTCTTGTTTGTAGTTTGATGGTCTTGATAGATGGATGTACTATGGCTTGCCTTGGTCGACAGCACAGACAAGCTTGTCTGTTACTCTGACTGGGGCTTTGTTCCACTAATATCTGGAAATAACAAACAACGAAATTTTAAAATCTTTCTCCTCCACGATTTACTTTTGTGATCATACCCAGAAGCCTACTCGACCTTAAATGTGTGCCGATGATTCGATCTTAGCTTTCAAGCCATCGTCAAGCCGTCCAAGCCGTAAGGTAGTCAAGCAGTTCGCTGACGCTTGGTCGAACGAACATTCACCTATTCGACTGCCATTGAAGGGTAGATGTTTTCATTATGTGGTTATCAAGCTGGAGAAGGGTCATCTGGTGCTATCGAAGCATACTCTCACGCTCCCGGGGTAATTAATACGTAGTACAGCGAGCACTTAGGGCTCAGATGACGCCATTAACCCTCTAAGCTCTGTCATACAGTAGCTTCTAATCAACGTCTTCAATCTCATAATCCATTAAAGCGCTTCTCGCACTCATGATGAGGTCTTCTCTCCCACCACGCCCCTGTCTCGTCCCCAATTATCATTCCTACAAAGCATGCCATCCTTCACCCGCGTGACCGCTGTAACGGGCGCAAACAAAGGCATAGGCCTCGCTATCGTCCGCAACCTTGCCCTCCACTACCCAAAGTCCGCCTTCAATGACGGCGCCTTACTCATCTACCTGACCGCTCGTGACAAAGCCAGAGGTGAAGCTGCCCTCGAGAGTATCCATAATGATACGCAGTTGAAGAAGGCCAAAGCGCTGGCGCAGGAGGGCGGGCTGGCGACTGTGCGGTTCAAGCAATTGGATATTAGTGAGCGGGAGAGTATTGAGGAGTTTGCGGGGTTTTTGAGGAGGGAACATCCCGAGGGGATTGATGCGGTAGTAAACAATGCTGGGATTGCTATGAATGGCTTCGGTATGCTACAGTTGTCGACCTCCGAAATTGAACGCTGACCAACCCACCACTAGATCTCAACGTCGTCAAAACAACCCTTCAATGCAACTACTACGGCACCCTCGCCGCAACCCAGCTCCTCCTCCCCCTCCTCCGGCCCGGCGGCCGTCTGATCAACGTCTCCAGCATGGTCGGGCACCTAAACTCCAAATACTCACCCGCCATCCGCGAGCGGTTCTTGGCGACCAAGACCGTTGCAGACGTAACGGCGCTAATGCAGGAGTTTACGGATGCGGTGGCAGCGGGCAAGCACGAGGAGCAGGGATGGCCGAGCGCGGCGTATGCGGTTTCGAAGTCTGGCATCACGGGCCTCACCCACGCCATCGCTCTCTCCCACCAACAAGAGCATCCGGGCTCCAACATCCTCATCAACTCCTGCTGCCCTGGCTTTGTAACCACAGACATGACCAAAGGCCGTGGCGCCAAATCCCCCGACCAAGGCGCGCAGACGCCCGTGCTGTTGGCTGTGGGCGATATCAAAGGGCAAACGGGCCTGTTCTGGCAACACGAGAAGCCGATTGAGTGGTAGGAAATGCTCATATCTATAATATCCATATGCCACCGTTGCAGATGCGGGCGAACCTAACTTTTGCACTTCTGGATCTCTGATCGAGGATCCTTACGACTGAGTCTTCGCACCTCAACCGCCAAACCCAACGCATGATAGACCCCCCTCCCATTTCCCCTACCGCCTTTCTAACCTGGTGACTCCTCCTTTACTAAACCGCTTCCTATTCCATCTCCATCTCCATCTCAATCATCTAACATCGCCCAACCATCCTACTCTCCACCCACCACAACCCAACCCCATCCTCCCTTCTCCAGTTTTCAACTCTCATACATGATCAAACCCCACCCCCTCTACTTCCACTCTCGAACTTTGTTAACCCTAACAACCTTCTCCCAGCATTTCATCCACAACCCCACCCCTGACGTGCGCTACACATAGAATTCCCTGGAGATTTAAGAGGCGTACCATTCAAAAACAACCAATAAAGGGTTTGAGCTCGACAGAATAGACGAAGTTTAATATTAGGATTAGGATTCTACGGTAGACGAGCTATGTAATAGCCCCAGTCCTCCATAAACCGTAAAGATAGAGATTACACACTTCGCTCACTGACTCGCTCAAGTAACAGCAACGAAAGTAACGTCTAGGGTATAATGCTCTCCAATAACCGCCCTTCCTCCCAGGAACACCATAGCACAGCAAGTTGTAAACCCTCATAAGCTCCCCGAACCTTACAGCAGTAAGGGAAAGCGCAATCACCCACTCCATGACCATCTTCATCGCACAACTCGAAGGCAATACGAAAATGATCATCTTCAACTTAGTTCTTCCCAAAAGGCTTCTTCAGTGCCTTAACCCCCGCCATCGTCTCATCCCTCCCTGGCTTTCTCCCAACCTCCACAACCAAGAATCTCACAAAGTCCTGGCTCGTCCAGTAGCTACTATGCGCACTCAGCATGTTGAAATACTGAATTTCCAACGGCCCACCTCCCGATTGCAGCGTGAAATCAATCTGCCCATTATCATTAAGCAAGTACATACGATTCTCCGCAATCTCCTCTTGTGTGAAGTTGTGAGTTTCCATCTCAACGGTCGAGGGCATCTTGGCGGCCGCGGGCCGCGAGGTAAAGTCAAGGTTTTCAGTGGTTTTTGTTCGCGTGACGGACTTGCGGCCGAAGGCGGAGCCAAAATATTGCATCCAGCTGGCCGTAGCGCTGGGAACTTTGGCAGGTTGCAGTGATGCGGCATAGCCGACGTCAACGCAGGCATTGAGACGGTACGCAATGGGGTCATTATAGTGCATGACGTTATACACGTTATCGACAGCCAGACATCCATAAGTGCCGATATCGCCAGCAACGCCAGCACTGTCATCCTCGCCCTCTGTCCCTGGCTTGTCTCTGCCTTTGCGTGGAAGAAGACTCGCTTTGTTGAGGAGCAAGAAGAAGCCAGCAGGACTTCCACAGAAGAACAAACTTTTGGTGTCGAATTCGAACATGTCACCGTATATCTTCGTGCTCTTGAGGTCGAACTGCTTCGGTAGCTTTGTTGGCTGCTTGCTGAGGATATCAATAGCCATGACGCTACCCAGAGAATGGGCGAGAATATGCACTCTACCGTTCTGTTCAAATCCGGGGTTGTTTAAGCACCAGAGTCGGTAGACACGGTTTGCTTCCTTGATTACAGCTTCGATCATCTTGGGCCGATGATGGGATAAGTAGTACGGAATATCTAACATAACATCGCTGATTAGGTTACGTACTGCTGGTATAGAGTCGGCGGTAATGTCTTTCAAATTAAACTGGTTTTTGGACGAATGCTCGTCTTTGCGATTAGGGTTTGGCTCGGGACCGCCCTCCTCTAGCTTCAGTGTAGATCGCCAATTGATGGGTAGGACCATAATGCCTCCATGACCTTGGCGTAACCATGGCTGAACAGCGTCAGACTCGTACTCCACGTTGATGTGGCGCCGGAAAGCATTAATAGCATGGGTGAAATGATAGCTTTCGACGCGTTCAGAGAGCTTCTGTCCTATGCCATGGATGACCAAAACCAAATCAGTGGGCTGGGGCCTTTCTTCATCTGCCAGGCAAGCACCACAGGATTTGCGGCTCTTAGTTGATATGGTGGTAGCTGCACGTATAGCTTCAGCGCTCTCACGAGCTTTTTTCGCCGCTTGCACTCTTTTCGGTGGTGGATGTATCTTCTCCCAAGCTTTATAGTCAAACCCGCGCACAACCGGTACACCGATTGGTCGACCTTTTCGAATAGGACCCAACGGTCGTCGTCCGTAGACGACGTTAGGTAGCTGGCCAGGCTTCAGGATCTGAGCGTCTCTGGAATTGGCATAGATGACACTGTCTTTCGGAAATAGTCTGCTCGGCGCTTGCTTCTTGTCGATAGAAGACTCCATGTCATTAGTGTAGACAACATCAAGGCCGCCAGCAGCCCTGTTCTCCGAGTATCTGACAGTTTCCCTCGCTTGCATAGCATCCTGCTCTGCTTCGTCATCGAGCTCTTGCTCAACTGGTGCCGGGTCTGAATTGGGATTGTTGCCGGTGGATGGTCTACTCGCATCTTCATGTGACTGATCGGCAGGCCACAATTTCCAGACGATCTTCAGCTCAGCGGCAGCACCATACTCTAGGCAGCTGCTGATTTCGTCCTCGTAAGTAGGAGTCCAAGGCTTTAGGTACTCATACCCGGCCTCAAGCTGGTTGGCAACATCGGGCTCAACCGGGTTCATTGAAGACTTGTAGAACCAAGTACCTCGAACGACACACGAGATGTCATGTACAGGGTCCCAGTATATAGGTCCCATCTAGCGGGCTACATCAGCTATGAGTATCAAGACATTGTTTCCATCTCACGTACCTTGAGCTCCGGCATTTTTACTAGGTGCAATCTTGAAACACCTACAGCAACAGAGGCCTGATAGTATTCTTTCTGCTTGCGACGAGAAGATCGGTGAGACTTTGAGTGATCTTCAGACTGTGGTCCACGGAAGCTAGAATGTTCCGAACTGTTGTCACTGATTGATGCTGGGCGAGATCCCTTCTTAATTTTGACCTCACTAGCCGATCTAGCGTCGTCATTGAGATATGGATCACTAGGGCGATCCGATACTCGAAGAAAAGGAGTCCCTGTTGTATCTCGTTCCAATGGACTGGATCCGTATGATTCTTCGGCTGGTTTCTGCTTGTGCATTGATAACCGCCGGCGAGGACTATCATCTTTCTTGCCCTTCACCTTCTCCGCCTTGTATTTTCGGCGAAAAGGAGATCGATGCCTCTTCCTCAGGATCCCGCTCTCGAACTCGTCGTTACCAATTTCGTCAGAGCTAACTGGCATAGTCTCATCGAATGGGACGTGCGAGGGATCGTCGCATAACATTAGATGGGGATCCCCAATCTGCTGCTCTGCTGGCACCTCAGCACCTGCTGGCACACGCGTGGTTGTCTCCGCCAGCGATGTTCTAGACGTTGGTTTTTCATCTTGTCCTGCGGCGCTAAGGTCGCTTTTGCTTTTCTCTTCAGCCCTTTTGTTCTGGGCAGCGCTTCTGATGATCTTTGTAAGCTGATCCACAGTTGAAACTTCTTTTTGGGAGCTGCGGGGAGTCTCTGACCTTTTTCCACGGCGTTGAAGTGCTTGCAAGCTCTGCCAAGCATCTTCGAGAGCGGTACAGTCGAAGACTGAGAAGGGTCGTGGGGGAAACTTTGAGGGCCCAGTAGAAGTGCTCGAAGGCAAAGGTACAGGCGAAAGTGGGTCGTCAATAGGAAGGGCCGAGTTGTAGAAGAATTGGGCTCTGACTTTGGGAGGATCATTCGATGCGACAGAGGCCCGCCGCATGAAAACGTTCGAATCGGTCTGGAGTGAGCATGACGGGCCGTATGTATGACCTGTCGAAGCCATGATATTCGTAGCCCTGCTACTCTAGAAGTTCGCAAGCGATTCGTGCGGAGCAGAAGGCAGTAGGGGATTAGGATGTAGCAACCTGCCTGCAGGTAATTTAAGGATTAAAAGTGAGTATTAAAGGAGAGTTTGAGAAGTGAAGCAGAAAAGAAAGTCGTCCAAGTTGGTAACGATGTGAACATTGGGGAGGAAAAAGAGGAGAATGGAAGCGTCGACGTGGGGCAGTTTATACGTGGGGCAGCAGCAACCTGGAATCTGCGACGACTGTCAGCCCGGAGGATAGATATTCCGCTGACGTGTGATCATCTACCTGGATTACTAGTAGGTAGTGGACCTGCTGACAGACGGGATTTCAACATCTCTTGATTACCTCTCGATTGTGTCCAGTAAGTATGGAAGTCACCAACCCAGACATCTTCCATGTCATTTCAGCTTATGTCATCACGCTTTCGTCTCATGGCATGAAGAATATGCTCCGAAGTCTGGAGCTGGAGCCTCCTTCGAAAGAGTGCAATAAGCCTCAGTGATAACCGAGATTGTATCTATCCCCTGTGTGAGAAAGTGAACTAATTACATTGCTTCAGAGGAGAGAATCGAGAGAATCAAACCCTCGCTGTCCGAAAGTCAACTTCTAATAAATATTAATTGGGCCCAGGTTGAAAAAGACAGGAATACCACGGCAAAGCCCTAGACTATTTTCAAAATCCCCTACCAACCAAAGCCTGCTTAAAGGGTTTGACCACGTATTCCTTTTCTAAACATTCTTACTTGTAGAGCATCGAGCTCTGCCAGAGTATCAGATTTCAGGTCCTAGAACGACAGTCTCATTGGGTAAAGGAGTGGCATAATGGTGGGAGTGCCATATGGAGCAAAAGCAAACCACAACTCATGAACCAGGAGAACAAACCGAATAGCCAGTGTCCAAACGAGAAGGACAGTGAGTGGGTCTTAAGAATGTCCAAAGACTATGTTGGTGGCTACTACAGAAATGGATCCTCCATCTCTTCGGTTTCGCTGCTGATCTTGCCTGTCGGTGGTTCCCATCTCCGCTCGACGCCAAATGGCATAGTCTCATACTGTTCTCTCTGCTGCTGTTTCTCCTTGATCGTTCTCAAGGCCTTGACTTGGATCTCCTGAAACGCCAAGAACGTCACCAACGGCGCGCCTAGCATCTCCAAGATCTTGTAGCAGTCGTGCATATGCTTCCGTACAACGCTATCAGGCTGGCAGAAAGTCCTCACACTCATCTCTTTAGCCAGAGCCTTCCAGGACAGCATCATCGCGTTCATGGCGACAGGATTTTCTGCATTGGCGCCATAGAAGCGAAAGGTTCTGAGATTGTACAAGACAAGATCGCGTTGTGTAGCCTGGTCAAACATGAACTCGATGACTTGAGGACGGTTCTTAGAGATCCAGAAATCGGTTATCTTGGCAATGCTCTCGAAGGACATGCGGTTCTCCAATCGCTGGGTCATAAGGTATTGATTGGCAGTGGCACATATCATGAGCTCAATCTCAGAATACAATTTCGCTTGTGCTGGAGGACCAAGAGAGACTGGGAACTTCGAGGTCTTGGCAGGAGCAGAGGCTTTTCTGGAAGGAGATTCGTGGTGTATCAATTTCGATACATCTTCGGTCTGTTTCTGTATTAGCCAAATATATCATCGACGGGCGATCCTTCCATTATCTTACCATCATCCCAACACGCTGCTTCAATTTCCCGCCCCAGTGTTTTATTCCATTGTTCTTGCGAAACTCTTCAGACGGCATTTCTTTCATGCTGGTGCTTCTACCGAGCCATCCATTCTCGCCGAACAATTGCTTCACTGGAGAACGAGAGCGCTTGGTCGGACTTGACGGAAAATTCATAGGCTGGTCTTCTTTAATATCCTCCAGTTTGATGGGAGATGGCGTTCGATTAACTGGACGACCGCGCTTAGGAGAATCCGGATCAATCCCAAGCAGAGGACCATCGCGCTCAAGCTCTCTCAGATCAAAAGTTGGAGAGCGATATACCGCTGGGTCGCGGTACTTGCGGCGGTATTGGAGGTCAGCCTCCGAAAGTGATTGGCTCATCCCTTGTGGCTTGCAATGGGAATTGGCAACTCCATTCTGAGAAGTGCTACGAGAGGGTCTCACTGGCACACTGGCTTTACCGTCATTAAACAATAAGTTCATGCTCGATTCGATGTAGTATGGGTCGTTGTCGCGTTGCACCGCTCCATTATACATGTCTTCCATCCGATTGGAACGCTCGTCAACAAAGGGATTCGATGTCGAAATGACGTGGTATGGGTTGTTCCTGTCCTGGATTAGTATTTGTATGTTCATCTGGTCGACATCCGAAGTAAACAAGCAAACAAATAACCTACACTGACGGCATTTTGGATATTTCTTCACTTCCTTCAACTGGGCTGTACTTGACTGGATCCAAAAGGCCCAGCTTATCAGTTGTTCGAGGTGAGTATTGTGGTGTTGAGGGAATCAACAACTCGCGAGTGAGGTTTTGGAACTTTTGTTTACTACCAGTCGGACTGTGCGTAAGTGTAGAGCCAGTAAGTCTGTTGTCAACGTTTTCAACTGGTGCTGAGTGTAAGGAACGCTTGGGTGAAGGTTTTAAAAGAAGATGTGAGCTTGACTGCGTCGGTAATTCTGGTAAAGGACGATCGAGGTTGATAGTGGTGTTGTTGGCCTCGTGCATTGTTCGTATTCAATAGAGTTGATATACAAGTACAATAAGAACGGACAATAGGAAATTCGAATTATACCGTGGCAGATCAGAGAAGCTGTGAATGATCGATACCATTGTACATATATTCATCAGCTCGGGTGAGTCGGAATGGCAAAGATCCAGCAGCCATTTTCCATCTCGTGTGTGTTGAGATCACACCAAGGGGAAACACGTATCTCATCTTCAGTTGTTTGTTTACTTTGATTCGCGCCAAAATCAGGACTGCTATTCTAGATTTTCCGAGATCAGCTCGAGTGTTGAACTTACCTATGTTGCCCAAGATGAGCGAGATTGACCTGTCCAACACAAGTTTGATTTTGGCCGCTGGGAATCTCGCTGCTGTTACCCATAGAAGGATATCGTTCAGTAACAAAGAACAGTTATGTGCTGCATACTACAGTACATATACTCGGCATCATAGTCCCACTCATGTTGTTAACAAGATGACAAGCGCGTTCGCAAATGGCCTCGACATCCTACACATAAAGTCGAACATTTTACATGCTTTGACGTGACACGGGATTTCCACAACGACAAAGTCACCATTTATTGAGTATCGACCAGGCTCTCGGCCGACCCTAGGTACTCTTCTGAACTATATGGATCACAAGACCGATCACGAAGCATTGTTGTCAGTACCAGATAGCTGCAGAAGACAATCGTGAGAACATTGAGCAAGAAACAATAGATTCTTACTTTAGGACTGAAGGGCAATGGTGAATATTGCCTGCTCGTTGATAGTGTACGCTGGCATCGAGGTTTAATGGAATAAATCTACCCCCGTTCTCTTTCTTCAGGCCTTTGCCCTTGGCCACAATGTCACACGTCGTCCATTCTGCTTCAAGGCTCACGTTAGCTTTCTTATATTGCGATGCTAAGCTATAGAAATCTTCGTACCAGCAAGTCTCCTTCCATTCTGCAGACGGATCGGCAAGCTCGAGGTCAAATCCGAGGAAAAGAGTGGGAATCAACTTTGACATTTCCATCCAGCTTAGATCTGTGGATATTTGGTCAGTGCCCTCCGAACTATCGAGAAGAATGGCCAGGTGCAAGTTCCAGGTTAGCTCCCAAGACACGTGCGTGCACCTGAACCAAAAGCGATCAAGAAGCGTTCTAGGACATGCATTAGCCTATGCCGGTTATTCGTTTCAAGAGGGGAGCGGTACCCATCTTGCCAGTATCACCTAGCCAGCGTTCCGGATTGAAAAATTCTGCATCTTCGCCGAAGACCGCCGTACCCCTGTGAACAACCCACGGATTGACACCAATCACGGTCCGAAGTAACATTAGTTTTGAGCAAGGAAGTCCCAGGACTACCTACGCCTTCCGGAATATATCGACTATCGATCTCAATACCGCCCGGTGGTGTTACGGGTGGCAGACTTATCCCAACGGCAGGGTGGCAGTGAAGACCTTCATACAAGCAAGCTTGCAGATATGGCATGTGCTTCGTCTGCTCCAGGGTTATCGGCTCAGTCAAGCTTCTGTCTCTTTTATAAGCATCGATCTCTTCCATAAGTCTGCGCTTGTACTTTGGATTCTTAAGTAAGTAGTATACGACCGACCTTGTGGATATGGCAGTAGTATCTGAGCCTGCAAAGACATTACTTGTTGCCATCGAAAGTATACTCATGTCATTTAGCTCATTGGACTTCGCCGTCTGGACATTTAAAAGCCTATCAAGAATTTCGCGGTGGTCACTGCCTCGGACCTTTCGATTGTCAATCTCTTCCTACGCAAACCTCCGCAAAGCTCCATGACGGGCTTGTATCCCCAAGTTGATCCCTAATATGTCCAGAAGCAGCGGAGCGTAGTACTCCCTCAATTTTAGCAAAGGTGTCATTGTCTTGGCCTGCATCCATAAAGCCGAATCTTTTGGAATAGGTTACCTCACCAATAACATCTGGACAGCTCAGTCCTGCTACGGCAAGGACGTACAGAAACCGGGAAAAGGAACTGACCCAACGCGAAGAGCTGAACGAACAAGCCCATGTCGATGCTTTAGCCTTGCCTTTCCCGCATCTTTGCCATGAAGTGAGAAACAGCATCGTCAATGTACGCCTCGAGGTCTTTCAAAGATTCCATGGAGTATGTCCTGCTAACAAGTCTACGTTGCATTCCATGTATAACTTCATCTCGTTCGGCGAACAGATTGAATTTCCGGTGCCCTTGCCAAACACTATACCAAACACTTTTTCTAAACTTTCTACCTGCCCCATATATCTGCTTGACGGTCGAAAGATCTGATACACTGACTTCGTTTGGCTGTCCGGACAAGCTTCCCATGCTTTTCGTGCATGCCAATCATAGTCCTATGCATATCACCCTGCCATGAATGCTTTACCATCCATGCTATCGAAAGACGAGCACTAAAAGGACCTGGAATGTTCCCGAGCGGACCGCGCAAAACCAAGTAATAAGAGATAGGTAGTACGCACAAGCAAGCTATCATCAAGACCTGCGAAAGGTCTGTCGTTAAGACTTGTGAAAGGTAAGGTGGGCTTGAACCCGTAACTGAAATAATCAATAGAGTCGCTAGGGAGAAAGGAACTGACTTCTCAATTCGAAATATCAAAAGAAGTACACGTATGGGGTCCCGCGTCGCATAGTGGTGGCCACGATTACGTCGCTTACACAATAAAGAGGGCTACATAGATATGCTCATTTCATGCCTGCTGATGTGCCTCCACCTCTAGTGGTTGCGGGGGAAGATGACTGCGAGGCGAGTCCTCGTCTACCGAAATCGATCCCGTTGGGCAGCTTGGGCTACATATATCGCTCACACTCAAAACATTCCCCGCATGTCAAACAGAACCTGACCATTATTGGATCCATTAAGCATCCGGCTCCTGCTCGCGGTACCAGTATCTCAATCATCACCGCTGGAACCCCTAAGCACACCTAAAGCGCCATGCTTTCCCTCATTCACTACACCTGGCGTTCCATAATCGATACTTCCTACATCCTCTCAAACCTCTCTCCTCTCCGGTTTGTTTGTCTTCCTGAAACCCGAGGATTGTCTTACGATGCAGTCGTAACCGAATCCCAATGTCTACACCACCGGAAAAATTTGACGTTGTTATCATTGGCGCAGGACCTGTCGGTCTCGTGCTTGCAGTCTGCTTGGCACGTTGGGGATATAAGATAAAACACATAGACAACAGAGATGTCCCAACGATTACCGGCCGGGCTGATGGCATCCAGCCTCGATCCCTACACCTGTTGCGCAACATGAACCTCAAGCGGCACATCATGGCGCATGCGCCAGCAAAAGTCTACGAAGTGGCTTTCTGGGATCCAAGCTCCGACGGCACGGGTGTTCACCGCACAGGTAATTGGGCAAGCTGCCCGAAGTTCATCGATGCAAGATATCCGTTTACAACTCTACTACATCAGGGCCTGATAGAGAAGATCTTCATCGAAGATCTTCACAAGAACGGAGCAGATGTACAGAGACCATGGACAATTACAGGATTCAAAAATGATGGTGGAGACCCGATCTACCCTGTCGAAGTCAACTTAAAGCATGTCCACAAGAACGAGGTAGAGACCGTACGAGCAAAATATTTATTCAGTGGAGAGGGGGCTCGCAGTTTTGTGCGTCAGCAACTCAACGTCAAGATCCAGCATAAAGACCCAATTTCTCATGTCTGGGGAGTCATGGATGGAGAGGTTCGGACGGATTTTCCAGATGTCAAGGTACGACTCTGAGTAACATCTCAATATTGGATGGATACCAACACGGCACAGATGAAATGTACGATACACTCGGACCACGGCTCGATCATGATTATTCCTAGAGAGAACAACATGGTACGGTTATATATTCAGATCGCTTCTTCAACGGACACAGGATTCAATCCTAGGAAACAAGCTACAGTAGACGAGGTTCAGGCGTCAGCAAAAAGAATTCTCCAGCCGTACTATATCGAATGGGACCGTGTAGAGTGGTACTCGGTCTATCCTATTGGCCAGGGTATTGCTGAAAACTATACTTTGGACTGTCGAGTGTTCATGGGTGGGGATTGCTGTCATACGCACAGTGTACGCTGCATAAGCTGGTCTCGTATCGTGCTATCATACTAACAGCTCGACAGCCCAAGGCCGGCCAAGGTATGAACACCGCGTTTCATGACGCATTGAACCTTGCGTGGAAGATCCATCACGTTGAAGCCGGCTTTGCAAGACGATCAGTGCTTTCTTCTTACGAGTCCGAACGTAAACTCATTGCCGAGGATCTTCTAAACTTCGATGCCAAATATGCAGCCCTATTTTCGGAGCGCAAACCCTCTGCTAGCGAAGTTGGCCAAGCCTCGAAGGGATGTGATGGGCAAAAAGGCAAGCAAGAACAGGAAGTTGACCAGTTCGTCGAGGTTTTCAAGTCAAGCACGGAATTTACGTCCGGCTATGGAATTGCTTACGGCCCAAATGAGTACAATTGGTCGGTAAGTCACGTAGCTCGATCACCACTCTTCGATCCAAAAGGCAACACTCTTCGCACGGGCCGAGTAATGCCAACGGCAAATGTAACTCGGGTAGTCGATGCGAACAAAGTACAGCTGGAACAAGAAATTCCTCTTAACGGCTCCTTTAGAATATTCATCTTCGCAGGCTCACCTGCCGCCACTAAACGCGCCATTGCCGATTTTGCTATGAACATACAGAGGAAAAAGAGCTTCTATTCGATATATACCAGAGCAGATATCGCAAGCGTTTCATATCATGAGCGACACAACCCTCATTCTTACTTCTTCTCCATTTGCACCACCTTTGCAGCCCCAAGAGACAGTCTTGAGATTTCGAGTATTCTTCCCCCAATCCTAGCACGATATTCCGATCACGTCTACGCGGACGACGTTTGGGATCCGAGGGTTCCAGAAGCGAAGGCTTCAGCGCATGCGAAGATGGGACTCAACGAAGAACGAGGTGGCGTAGTGATCATCAGACCGGATGGGCATGTCGGTTGCGTGGTCAGTCTTGTGGAAGGAAGCGGGACGGTAGATGCGTTGAATGAGTATTTTGGGGCCTTTGTTTCAAAGGCGGTTGGGAAGTCGGAGGTGCAGATGCAATTGTAGGTTTCTCGGCACATTCGCCTTTTAGCATTATCACCAAACCTATGCGTAGGGCTTCGAATATTTCTCCAATTAAAGTTCACATCGACGACCAGACAATCAATGAATCCACGGGAGTACGCTCTACATGATCTACTCAGGAAATCTGGCAAGTCATCATAGTTTAGCTGGTACAGAGCCGCATCCACGATCCCTGCTGCCGAGGCTCTTCTATCGAGTTTCAGATCTAATTAATCCCCCAAATTTCAAAAAGCAACAAGAATCCTTCGCACCCCTTCTCTTGAGGTTTCTTGAGAGTTCCTGAAGATCACGGGCCTATCAGATCCCTCATTGTAAATGGTACTGAGAACAGCTGCGTTACCAGGCGACGGGTCTTCAATCCGACTAATGTGTTGAGCAACCTGTCCACCTAATGTAGGCAACATCTATTGCTGTCTGCTCAATTAGTGATTCCTCGTAATTTATCCCTAAGAGCCAGCTCCGCCAGGTAACGTACCATCAGAACAAGCATATAGTAGCAACTCAAAGCTCGGACAACAGTGAGCCAGCATTGTCAATATGCCGAAGTCTATACGCCTCCCAGGAACACCCAGTGATGGGCCACAAACCGGGCAAACGGAATGGTCGCCATTTCTTCCGACAATTGACGATGAAGAACCTCTTCGGGACGTTGTTTCCAAGTTGTCCCAGTTAGTACAAATTCTTTCACTGTATTGTCAACGGCAGAGTTGTCTTCCATTACAGCAGCTTTTGGTCGAAACATTGCATTTCAATACTGCATTTCTAGAGATGCACGAATGGTCAATTTCGTGGATGGTAGTAATTACATGCAGCGGAACCTAAAGTGCAACGACGGATCGCCAACTTGCCGTACATTGAAAGCAACAGAATTGGAAGTTAACTTCTGCTAGATATTTCATAGACGTCATAGAAGCTCCGCATACGTTCGAACAGTTAAGGACTGCTGCTGTCGGGCATATCTTGAAGCCTCTTGTTGTAGCTTTATCGGATAGATCTTCACCTTCGGATATTGTTGCTGCATTGCTGTCAGTGTTTTCTCGGTCCCTTTGGAAATCCAAAACCACTGACCGCTCCTAGCATCCTCAAATGGCACTTTGCATCGGTTGGTGATGACCGTGGTGTCAATGACGCTCGGGGCTACGCATGCGAGATCGTGGCATGGAGAACACTGCATCACTTATCGGAACAAGAGTTGATAGACTGTCTCTTGCTCGAGCTCCCTGCGGCTGAGCAGTCCGCTGAACGTCCTTGTGATGCTGAAGCCAATATGACCAACGAGCTTGGTCAGAGAAGGCCTTCTCTGAACGACTTAGTTAATGAGAACACGAGTCTTCTTAGAGAGCAATGTGAGGCGCCGAGGAAACATGCAAGGTTGCAACAGTCCGGACTGCAATACAAACCACATACGCGACCTTCTGGTGACGGCATGCTGACTGCGTTTGAAGAGGACCCAACTTTGTCGTTCGCTGGCCTCAACGCCTTAGAGATTGCCGCCGTTGCCGATGCTAAAAAGTTCCTCAGCCAACCGGTGGTGCAGAAGATTGTCAATGGCATATGGTCGGGAGAAATTGTCTTCTGGGAATCGCTCAGCGTCCATACACGGAAGAAGCCTCAGGTATATAGTAAGAGGTAGGCTTCATACCTGGTGTTCATTCTACAATTTCTTCAATATTTCTGACTGAGGCTCATGGCCTTCCAGAAGGGCAGATCCATACTCCAAGCTCCGCGTCCCCAAGTACCAGAAGATATTTGAGGCGCTCTTCTTCGCCATATTCCTAGGGCTCTACTACGCAGTACTCATCGAAAGAAACCCTCGAAATATCACAGCAGTCGAAGTACTACTGTACGTGTGGATTGCGGCATTTGCGTATGAAGAATTTGGCGAATTCAAGGACGCAGGAACCCTATTTTACGCGGCTGACTTCTGGAGCCTGTGGGATATTGGCATCATCGGGATTGGAGTAGCATACCTCATTTCAAGTAGGTACTTCGACCGCCCAAACCTAATCCTAAACTATGATACACATCCTTCGGATCGTTGGCTTTCCCAATCTAAATGGCACAATTGGGGCAAAGTGGATATGGTTCGCTAACATAGGGTTTGATCAGGAATCATTGGTCTACTTAAAGAAAGCGATCACATCATAGACATTTCGTTCGACATCTTGTCACTCGAGGCGCTGTTCTTGGTGCCTCGTGTCTGTTCCCTACTCAGCCTTCATCCTTACTTCGGTACTCTGGTAAGCGAACTCTATTGAGTAAAGGTCCAGTGATCTCACGCTAATCTCAGAGGGCTACCTTAGATACCGTGCTTGAAGGAAATGGTATGTCTAAAACAACGCCCAGGAGGCCTAATAATCTCAGGCTGACTATCTCTTCCAAAACCAGACAAAGGACTTTGTCAAATTCCTTGGTATCGTCATTATTCTTTTTCTGGGTACGCTATTCTTTCCTGGCTTTTCCGTACACAAGATTCTTCTGCTGATTTTGACAAGGCTTCTTAACCACTTTCACTATGCTAGCAAGAGACAAACTCACGGCGCCCCAAATATGGTGGGTTCTTATCAACGTGTTCTTCGGGTGAGGCTTTGGACCTAGATGCCTTTACAAGATCAAGTCCGGTAGCTGACTTTGCTGAAGGTCAAGCTATCTTGGTTTCGTGAGTACCTGGTAATGCAGTCCTCATGCCCAGTGGATTTTTGACTGATACGACCTGGCGGGGCAGGACATAGCTTCGGAGGTATGTGCTAATGTGATGAGGCAAAGCCCTACCGCTTTATCCCTGCAAAGTGGCAAATAAGGATGCTGATTGGTCAATGCAGATTTCGCCTGCGCTTGGGCCGACGGTTAGCTCTTCCGCATCACACTGCATGCGACAGCAGTCACGTTTAATGCATGCTTTACTGAATGATCCTGCCCTAGCTTATGTTATGCTTCGTGGTACTGACCAATATCCTGCTCTTGACTTCGCTCATTGCCATTCTTAGCCAGAGCTTGACCAAGGTATGTGATCCAAGCGCCAAAGCTAGCATGCTCCACCGGCGCTTTTGACGGGCGGTGCGCGCGGTCTGGCGGTCGACGTTTCCAACATGGGTTGGATTAAGGCACAGACTTCGAGACACTGACGGTTAATAGGTTATGGATCACGCTCGGGAAGAGTATCTGTTTCAGTAAGTTTAAGCCATGGATACAAGGGCTGATAAAGCCAGAACAACGCTTGAACGGTATCTAGGTACTCGGTATTCGTGCTGGAGGTTAGTCGTATCTCAAACCAGTCTCCACCAGCCAACTGAAACGGGCACAGGCATCCGCATCCCGGCGCTTAACCTACTACCTTCCTCCCCTGGTATGTATTGTCCGGATCTTGATTTCGTATTCATCTCGTACTGCATTGCCCCGTCATGACTGCCTGAGCTGAAGGTTAGCAAGCTCTACGGTGGAGTGATGGGTTCGAGTGGACCAGTCTCGAGACTGCCGACCACAGCCTCGCTCTACAAGGTAGCAGACGTTCGTACGGAGCGCTAACATTGAGATACCCAGAACTTGATTCCGTTGGTCCTCTTTCGCCCATTGCGGCTTTGCATACCTGCGGAAAATCTGCGCGGCGTTCGCATCGTACTGCTGAAGATCACTCATCTGCCGTTTGTAGCCGCGATTTGGGCGTACGAAAGGACTGTTCAGCATTTCCATCGCGGAAGTGACAAATGGCAATATACGCCGCGATCGCATAAACATACGCTACTCCCAGGTCAAGCGGAATCCTCGCTAAGAGTCTCACGACACTTGGCGCTTAGAAGTCAATCCGAAGGATCGCTATTGCCTAAGACTCCGGTCGGCGAATCGCGCCCGCCAGGTGGCCAAGGGAACGATTCTGTGGTTGAACTGGAGAAGATATGGTGTGACGGGAACCACATTTACGGCCGTATCAAGCAGGGGCCAAAAGACTGATGACAAAGGCTTGCGATTTTCGCAGGCTGTTGGGTGCTAAGAGGAAGGAATCGGGATGCTATTAGGCTGTGAACCGGACCTCTCCGAAAGGATTTGATGGCATGCGTGTTTCAAAGTGGCAATCACTCGACTTGAAACAAGAGACGATCACAGCGATCGGCGGTTATTCCCACGTGTCTATCCATGCGGATCACGATCGGCAAAACAACCCTAAGGTATTTGCCGAACAAGCCAAAAGACTTTCACCGTCGCTCCCCACCAGTCGAGAACAATCATAGATTCTTATGTATGCGACGGTCAGCGTCCATTGTACGGGTCAGTCAGACGAGCGTCATCATGAGTCATGATACGAACAGGTACCGTTACCTCAGCTTCACACACCTTGCTCTCTAACCTGTTTCATGATTCTTGATGGGGAGAAATGTCACTAAAAAAGGAAGTCTATGGCAGGGATATCGGATCGAACGGGCTTGTGTCCATGACAAAAGAGTCGGATTTCCAATTCTTTTTGACTGCGCCTTGTCTTGTGGGGATCAATTATGCGAGATGATTATTTGTTGGTCGTCTCAGGAACCGAAACGAGGCTAACTGTCTGAGTATGGCACTAGTACGGATCGGGACAATATGGGATCGCCAGGGCACTTGGGCTGGTGCTAGTAACACTCCGCTCGGTATTATTACCGTACCTTACTTACTGTGTACCTCCACACGGACCACAACCCCTGCTAGGAACCCCGGCTGTGGGATGGAGCTAAAGTCGCACCTGAATCAGATTGCAGCATGCAGGCTGCAGCTCGAGGCGGAGGGCATGCATCATGCAGCCAGGGACCCCCATCAGCGTCTTATTCTTTACCCACGACTTCCCTCCCCTTACTAGCTTCGGATTAATCTCATGGGTGAACAGATGCACCACCGTTCGTTGCACTGCTCGATATTAAATTCGGTTTATGTCCATTGTTTCCGTTACCAGCGATTTACAAATACCTCGATAATACTGGCGGTGCTGCCTTTTGTCTGTTATATCCCATCACCCAACTTCCCAAGGTACTTTAATCCTTCCTGGGTCGATAGCGCCTTTCTGCCTTAAAGCGTTACTTATCTGACCCACCCCCACAACTGCGCCTGCGTCGATCCAACATTCATATATCAGCCTACCTACCGTCGTCTGCTTTGCTTCTCATAAATCACTTTCCAACACATTGTCCATCATCTGTCTCCTTGACACGCCATGTGCTAAATAATTCTTATTGGTCTTAATATCAATCTTGTTGCATCCAACATCCACTACACTGACCGAGCACCTGTTCCTACACAAACCGTGTGACTTGAGCAACTTCTCGGCTGCACATCCGCGGGCGCCGCGCATATTAGGAATATGATGACCCTTACGCCACAGTCGATGCGGTCGCCAGTCTCTTCGCCATACAATCAGCACTCCAAACAATCATTTTCGTCACGGCGACCTTTCTACCCCACCACCCCGCAGCCTGAGTCTTCAGCGTTCGAGTCGGCCCAGAACCGTGGATTAGGATTATTCGAGTGCTCCTTGGCACCATCGCAGAGCTCAGTCAACACACTACCGCCATCCCCTCAACCTTCAGACAGCTGGTCGCATTCTTCCATGATGGAGCAAGACTTTCCACCATCATCGCAGCCCCCGGACATCTCTTCCGCAGCATATGATCCGTTCTCGGGATTTTCTACTGCTTTCAACACCGGCATGGTTTCCGGGCATTCTCCCGAGGCACCTGGCCTTGTATATTGTCATACACCGCCGAGTACCAATCTACCATCATCACATCGATCGTCCGTCTCATCCTCCTACACACCAATCGAAGCTTACGCTCACAATGGCCCGGGGTTCAGGTATACCCCAACGGTGAAGGTGGAAGATGCAAACGAATGGTACCCCCCTTTGGGTAACGGTCCGATCATTCACGGTGCTTTGACTACTCAAGGACTTTCGAATTACTCCAACGACATCTCACCTGCCAGCGCCGCCCCTACCGCCGATGAATGGCCGAAACCAGCTCTACCGGTTTATCCTCCGGGATTACACGATACCGACGAAACCCAAATACCCAAATTCTCGATCCTCCAGAGCGATGTTCGAACCAAAAAGAAGCGCCAGCGTACGACTCCTGAAGAGGCTACACACGAGTGCCGCGTATGTGGCAAGCTATTCAAGAGAAGCTACAATTGGAAGTCCCATCTAGAAACACACAACCCTGATCGCAAATACCCGCATCCATGCACACATGTGGCTGGGGACACTCCATGTGCCAAGAAGTTCCAGAGAAAAACCGACCTCGATCGACACGTTGATAGTGTAAGTTTCGAGCGATACGCAATCTATAACTGAGGCTAACAAAAATACCAGGTACATCACAAAACTCGCAACCACCCGTGTACGCTGTGTGGTCGTCGATTCGCCAGGCGAGATACGCTCCGAAGACACACTGAAGATGGCTGCACCAAGCGATTTGAGCTTGGCTTCCGCGACGGGTCCGCCGCCACTCCTGCCCGATGGTCTTTCACCAACTTCCCTGCAAGGAGCAGATCCTGTAGCGATGGGACGCAACAGCCCTCGCCAATGGCACCACAGCCAGGGAATTTAAGTTCCTCGGCAACATTTCCTGTCTTCACCAGCACGGCTAATGGATCATCAAATTATCCGTCTTGAGCACTACGCGAGTCTTTTCCATTTCTGGGGTTTTGGGGGGTTTGGGCCAGAACACGCGATTATTGGATACTGGACAAATATGGAGTACAGTCTTCAAAAATGCTAGCACGAAGGAGTTCCAGCTTTTCTCGGTCATGCGGATGCTTTGACATATCCGGAAGAGGCGTTAGGTAAGCAGACGATCCACTGAAACGAGGCTGTGCTGGGTGTTTCATGTTACGATATGGTTTGGACAGACGATTTTCCAAACGGGAGGGGCTTAGTGCTTCGGTGGCGGGGGAGTTGTCTCACCGTTTCAGACTTATCTTATGTCATCATCAACAGCCTCCATCTCCTTCATCATGTACAAGCATTATTATCGTGTTGGGATGCAGGATTTACACGTTACACAGGGCATGCATATTCGGTGCATGGGATGATAAATATGGGGACGGGAGAACCTTGGGAATCCTTTCGTCAATGTCTTAAACTATTGTGCACTGCGATTGTTACCTGCCTTACCTTGCTTAGGATTTGAGGTGGAATCCTGCAACATCAGCTTAGAACCAAAGATCCATGAAAAGTCTGTCGGACTCGTTTCCAGACCTATCTTTCGTTCCATCCACCTCCACTTGCGTCGGCATGCACCAGTGAGCATGCATTATCAACAATAAGATTCAACTCTTCCCTAGTCGGGTTTGCCTGAATTGCCTCGAACGTTGCGAAGACCAATGAGACGCCGTCACAGGGAGGGGGTTCAGTGTTGGGTTCTTGCCCCGACTGCCGTTGGCGCCTAGGATGTAGTACAGAGTCGTCGCACAACGCGCACACCTCACCCGGGAGTGCGGACGAGTACGGTAGTCGGAGATGAGCCAATCACCATACGGGATGCCAACGTGAGGCTGAATGCGCAGGACCTTCCGTCGTGTCCGCGAGAGCGGATGACCACGTTCTATTTGTGCCATCATTGCCGAACAGAGTTAGACAGCACTTAGGGAAGTATAAGGTAGTGTAGCAAGGATGACCCGAGGTACAGTACAGTATCAGCTCCTGCGGCGCTAAAGCACATAGATTACGGTATGACCTTACAGTAGCCGAAGGATTGCGATGCCTGTCAACACCACCACACAGCCCACAAGTCACAACCAATCTACAGACGTTGCGACTCCGGACTCGCTTGGACCTCGCATCTCTTACCAGAAGCATCACCACGGTCCACCCCGAGCATTCCGAGAATGGCAGCACGACCGCAAATAGACGAAGACGGTGAAGTCTCGCGATCAAATAAGGCTCGAGCTGAACCAGGCACGATGCGTGCGGCATGGAGGAAGCGCTGGCGCTTCCAAACGATTGGGTGAACGCGCACGGCAACCCCGCGAGCGGAGAGTGGAAACAAGGGACGGGGCATGTGGGCAACCTTGTCCGTGCCTATGGACGACAACAATGCTGCTCTTTGCGAACATGATTAATATGGGCGAGTCGCTCACATGCTAACCTAGTGGCACAACCAAGTCGCGGGGCAATCAATGGCTTGAACTGGCTCCTCCCGTTCAGCTTATCTTCACATTATCAGCTTAAGGGATGTGTGCGCCAATCTATCCAACAGAGTAACACCAAAATCCTTCCTTCCAACCATCAGCTTCTAGATATGCCCCAAATGATGCAATCCACTGTTGCTTGTACAACTAGAGTAGAGGATGTACGCCATGGACGACCGACACGGACAAACTCGCAATATCGTGACTCGACGGACTGACCGCGAACGGGTTGTCCCGAGTGTCCCTAGCGGTCGCGACGGCCACTCCGTCGACGAGGATTGCGTAGTGGAGTCCGACTAACTCGATACATAGTTGACAGATGTACGAGTACACTACCTACTAGCAATTCAACCCCAGCATCAGGGCTAATCTATATCCCAAGACACTAAGAGAGCGCGAACACGTTGACGTTTCCATCAAGCGGGGTTCACACTCTATCATCATTGGACTGACGTACCAGGTAAGGACGAGCGGTGTAGGCAGGTTAGGTACACCCACCATGGTGATACAAACTCATGCTGGCTACAACAACTCTATCTCGCGTACCTGAAGCCATTGCGCTGCTTACTTGATGTAGTAGCGCAGCGTCGTGGCATTTGGAAAATCTAGGCGAAATTTGACAACCTTCAAAACTCTATCGCTACCTTACTTCGGACGTCAGAGTGGGGAACGAGGCTGTGTCGTCTTGAGTGTTAACTCCGTTCAATCGCGGTGCGGAAATTGTTGCTCGTTGCCAGCCAGGCAGTTTTCTGCAGAACATTCAACGTCAGCGGAGCGAGTCGTACTGCCAATTCCAAGCATCATGTATCAGGGCTCTAGGACGACTAATCAATGGTGTTCTACCTTACGTTACGGGCCACAACACGCTTATCCTCAACTGACTCATTGGAACATTTGGGGGCCAATCTACCCCGTGGTCGACCGGTATTCCAATCACCTCAAGTATTTCTGGGGAATTTTTCACATGGCAACCGGGAGCATTGGTTGTGCACTTGCGCGGTCAGACATCATGAGTCTGTTTCCCCGGGCTATGAGTGGAGCATGAATTTGAAGGCATCCACGCTTTTGGCACGATGGAACCGTGGGATGGCATAAGCCAACTAATCGGAAGCTGCCGAATGATTCCCATGTGTTGGTGGCTGGGCGGAAGAACACACTTGCATTGTTAGCATTGTTAGTGGTCGTCTATGCCCCTGTCCCTGACGCTACTTCTATAATACGGATTAAATTACGATGCAGGGGGTTCTGAAGATCTGACGCGGTTTCAGGAGTTTCAGCAATCGTCCAGATTGATCAAATGCTACCTCCTACGTAGCAGCTACAGAACAGCCACTCGGCATCCTCTTTGCCTTGTGATGGAGATGCGTGTTGGTAGGGTCATGTCGTTGCCACCGCGCAGGGACCATGTCGTAAAGTCGGTCCTGGAAGCCGAGCAGCAGCAGCAGGCTGATCATCAAACGGTTAATGTACAAAATGCCTTAGCGATGTAAACGAATGTCACTGGGTACTCCAACCAGCATGAAAGATCGTCATCGCAAGCTCTCGCGATGCCGTGTCTTCTCCGCTGCTGGGTCTCTTGCATCCTCCGCAACTAAACAGTCCGGATCCTCCTACTATTGTAATCCAGAACCAACATTCCGTGAGAGCGATCGAGCCGGTGCACCCTGAGATCGCCGGCTGACCAGCAAAGCCCATCTTACGTGATATCACCCTGACTTCGACGCCTTCGCTCCATCGATCACGGGGGCAGCTACTATCTACCTTGCTGTAGAAGCTGTGCGACGATGAAGCCATACGTACGTTGCACGGTAAAGTACGTCGTAAGAAGCACGTTAGCTGCCACGCCCGAACCTTGGAGGTCCTGTGTACCAAAAAAGTCGATTCCATTTACCCCGCGCATGCATTCGTCATCCTGCCACGCTTTCGAAGAACCTAGTACTCCGTACTACTTCCTTATCTAGAAATCAGCAGCCACTGCGTGATGGTGGAAACGCTTGGCCAATCGCGACTTGGACCAGCCTGACTCGCGGGGACGGGGGAGGATCGCTGACGAATGTCGTGTCACTCGCTATGTAGATGATCTCTCGCTTAAAGTAAGGTACGGATTGGTCCTGGCCATATTCCTAATCCGTAGAAGGAACCTACCGTGGTACTCCGTACTCGGTCCGTACCTCCACCATGCCCCCGTTCATCGACGGATTACGGATGTACGAAGGCTACATTTTGGTTCGTAGATGTTACCTACATGGTATCTCCTGTTTGTTTCATTGCTGCTCCAGAACCACCCAGGATGATCCTGCTCCTTGGACGTTCTCCGCTACGCTATCTCGTGCACTAGGATTCGGATTCGCGGTTAGGAAAGCCGACGACATGTCCCAGTCAAACATGGACATTCATCCCACGTCCAATGAAACAATGAATGGAAGAAGGCAAATGGGTGTCATCTAAGGTAGAGCGAACGGGAACGGCCTAGCGAAATCCCTTATCTTCCTTCACCATTACGGCACGAGATGGACTATGTATGTACAAGTATTCCGTACCTTACCGTAGTCTCTATCGGACCGGCCCTTTCGAGGCGGCCGCCAACTGTTTCGCAATTGATTCTACAGTACAGTACGAGTATGGCGCAATAATAATAATAATAATAATAATAATGAGGTAATGTCAAGTCAACGACGACTCCTCAAAGCGCACATCGAGAAGTAGAGCTTTGTGCCGACGGGACTGCGACTTCGATGGCTGAGTCCTTCTGTTGTGCCTCCAATCTCCAGAGGACTCGTAGGCAGCGACAACATCTCGATACGATCTCCCACATTCGTTGCTGAATGCCAGATAGGTGGAACGTCTATGTCAGCCGAAGGTACGGTATGTACATATCTGGCAACTAAGCATCATGGCACCCAAGCAACAACGCAGGAGCCTTCGTCCGGTTTCCCCGGAGATGGTACATGCATGATGTACAACATCGTCCTCGTGGCACGGAAAGGGGGAACTTGCATGCAACAGTGTTCCCATGATCTGGGGTATCTGCGGCGATGAGGCTCTCTCAATGCCTGCCGTGTTTTCCAACTTTCGGCCCCCTCCCTCCAACGGTGTTGCATAATCCAATGCGCAGTAAACATCTTAAACATCTGCATGCCCGTTCCATGCTGCATACACCAAGGGGGTTGCACGCCAAAGTGCTTCCACAAAGTGGATCATCTGCGCTGGTGAGGCTCTAGAAAGCGCGGCATTTGCTCGGATTCGGCCCCCATCAACGGAGTTGCATAAAGCTGGTAGGTATACAGTAGTAGACATGTGCATGCCAGTTCTATGCAGCAACAACGCTCCTGCAAAGTGCAAATGCGCACGGCATGGCTCTGCCCGTGCTACATAATCACAGCGAGTACCGAATCGAGCGGTGTAGAAGGCAAAGAATCATTGGATGCTATTCTAGAGCATGGGCTTCCTCTAATCGTCTGACGTGCTGCGTGCTTGGACTTTTTTCGAAGGATTCCCCACCAATCGCATAGCACCCCTCCATCACATCCCCCAAAGGATTCCCCACCAGTCGCAGAGGATTCTACGCTAAATCGTAAAGGGTTTCAGCGGACACTGTTCATGATTCTTCTGCACTCCATTTACGCCGACATTGCTCGCCTCCGCAGAGGATTCACTAGGCCATGCCGTGAGGGGAACTATGTATGCCATGACAGTCCCCGGCCAAAGTGAGCGGGGATCGAGACTGGCTTGATGATGATAGGCAGCTATGGAACAGTGTTGCAGGTCAGGCATTTTCCCCCTCCTCGCGTTTGCCTCTTGTCAACGGTCGGCAGTCGTTCCCAAACACCACCGATCGCGTAGACTTCCAAAGTCACACTGTTTGTATACACATTGTTTTATACTGTATTTCAGCATGCTTTTAATACTAAGCTCAGCCCCTTGACACTGGCGTAAGAGCTTGTCGATGCTCCCTCTTGTTTCATCCTTTCAAATCTTCTTTGCAGCCTTGCTAGTCAAACCACCAAAGCTTCATGATAAGGTAGGCAAACCACTTGGCTTCATTACCTAACCTCAATGGAAGTCATGCCCCATGATATCGGATGGCCATATCGCCCAACACAATGTCCAATGAAGAGTCCTCAATGGTCCGCTTGTGTGTTTCCGAATTGAGAGGAGAATACTGAAATGTCGGCAAGACAACTATTTGTCAGTCACAGGTCAGTTCTTGAACGTCAGGCTTTGATCTCCACCGACACATTTATTAGAAGGATCTAGGGAACCATCCTGAAACTATTTGTCACCAGACTCAGGTATTCCATGCTAATTTTGCTGCTCCTTCGCCTCCCGACCTTGACAAATTTACCTGTAATGGAACCGATTCATGGGATAGAGGAAATGGTCAAGATGGAGCGACAGACATCGAAACGGTCCTTGCTGATCGACAAGAGATTAACCAGGCGATAGACCCAAGCAGATGCCTGGAATTCAGCAATGGCATGTAACAAGTTAGACTCGTGATGAAGGGATGACGAGGCTTACCCATCTACCCTTGGATCTTCGGCCTACTCGACGAGACTTCGACTTGGCAAATCCTACATTCGGTAAAATCTTTACTCGAAAATATTGCTATCTTGGCGATAATTCTGCTTGACGGATTGCCCGTGCGTCAACCTCCCAAGCTTCTTTCATAGCTCTTCTTCGAGACAAAGGTTCCTGCTCGATATACCTTCCCGGTCAAACCGCTCATAACTACCAACATCTCGAACGAATATTCTCTCTCCTTCACAAGGCCGAGACGCATAAAATAGTCTCGGGTCTCTCTCAGCCGGACTCAAACACAGCATACCTTCTTGTTCATGACTTTCTCTTACTCATTGTACGTTGAGAACAACAGCAAGTAAGAAATGGACAGACTGGTTCCAAAGAACCGAGAAAGATCGTATATTAGCATCCGCCAATCTTTGAAGCTAAATCAACCACTAAAATCTTCCAACCGTCCTTTCGTCCTCATCCGCATCCTCTCACCTGCCCTTCAATCGCCCAACTCCTCGCCATTCTCCTTCTGCTTCACCCCCATCCATCGCAACGGTTCCCTTTCCGGCTCAATCCTCCCTCTTCATCCCCTTACGCCGCTGGCTCCTGCTAGTGCTCTTACCCTTGCCTTCTCACCGTTACCCTCCACGGCCCCATCCCTCCAATGCCACATCGACCACCCAACCCCCCTGTTCGAAACTCCCATCTCATATTGTCAACAGACCTCATAGTCGCAATATATCACATCACAAATATCTCGGTTCTCCAGTCTACTGGGAACAGCTATGAATCCACAAAGTATGATCATTAGTGGTTTCTGGAGTGGGGAAACAAAGGTACAAAACAGAGACCGATCCAGGCCGTCGAATCTGGGGAGGAGGAAAGAGAATCAGGCAGGATCGAAGATATATCGCTGACCCCGTTACATTTCCCCCTCGAACCATATTTCCACTGTGCCATCCCTACCATCATCCCATCTCATCACACGCCCACCAACCCTCCTTCTCCCACTCCCCCAACCCTATACCAAAACCCCACCATCCCCATCCTATCACCACAACTCCCTTTGGTAAACGAAGAACCATACATCTCCTCCGCATGTTTACTGATAGGACAAAGCATGAGATGCGGCTTGTCCCTGTGATGATGACCGGATTGGTTAGAAGAGATCTTGTTGCCATGTTTGTGCCAAGCTTATCTTGCTCGCCGATTTCCGGTATTAATGAATCATCTTGAAGTAAGCTGTCCGTTGCGATAAATGAAGTGGCTTGAGTAACGAGTCGATAGACGCGGCCCTTGGTGGCCTAAAAAGGCGGAACTATTCCGTGAAACCTCTTCTAGTACTACCATGCGAAGTAACTAGCACTAATTCCCCGTAAGAAATCTTTCTTATTCTAACTAACCACTTGAGAGAACCTCGTGCCTGAAGGCATTCCAACATGGCTACCAGCGGTGCGAATAGAGGCAATGTATACAGCTCTCTCAACCTATCCGAGTACATGTGCTCGAGCCTACCCAAAGAGGCATCACCCCACCTCCGAAATCCTTATGACGCCGTTGCTCTGTTGAGCCACGCCTGCATGCTCGCAGTAGGCTTCACAGTATTAGGGCTGGGGGAGGACCATCGAATAGGTAACTATCACTCATCCCCAACCCTTTTTCCGGAATCTAGCAGACTTACAACCTCTCTTAGAAGCCACCACCGACGCCTCATCCCCTCAACCTCTCCCCTCAGAATGGAACGCAACCTCGACCTCCTGTTACGCCTTCCGCTACTCGCACCCCCAGTCATCCCTGCAGTACATTATCAAAGTCTCCCGCCTCGGCCCCAAAGCCATCGTCAACGGCATGGGCATCGGTGATGACAAAGTCCACGCCCT